>Ga0307280_10000005_pt1 | contig 108808 bp, 98 predicted proteins | sample ER_DNA_119_FD_194479 | JGI IMG/M metagenome (GOLD analysis project Ga0307280, IMG submission 194479) | Bulk soil microbial communities from the East River watershed near Crested Butte, Colorado, United States - ER_DNA_119 | ecosystem: Environmental > Terrestrial > Soil > Floodplain | place...
CGAGGGGCGCGTTAGCGTGGAGCTTCATCCGGTTCCTCCTTGTTGCTGGGGCTTCGACACCGCCAGCCTCCAAGGAGGTCCGGATGAACAACGTGCTTAGGAACTACAGCTAGGCCACCTACAATCCGGGGACGGGGCCATAGCTCAGTTGGCAGAGCGCCTGCTTTGCAAGCAGGAGGCCGCCGGTTCGAATCCGGCTGGCTCCACTAACGCTAGTCGTCGAAGTTGAAGTCCTTCGGGGGCTTCTGCTCGAACCAGAGCTCGTCGTCCTCGGGGGCGTCCTCGAGGAAGTCGGGGGTGTCCTCGAGCACGTCCTCGTGACCGGTGTCGGGGTCGTAGTCGACCTGCTGCTCGGGCTCCGCGCTCGCCGCGGGCTGCTCGTGTTCCTCGGAGACCGGCTCCTCGGCGCGGAGTGCCTCCGCCAGCGGCTCGTCATCCTCCTCGTCGAGCGGCGACTCGAGCGCCTGGTCGAGCTCGTCGGAGAGGCGTTGCTCGCTCCAGAACTCCTCGTCCTCTTCCTCCTCCTCGGGGAGGTCCGCGGCCGGCGTCTCGGCGCGGGAGGCGTGGATCTCGGTCGGCGGTTCGACCGGCGCCAGCTTCGGTTCGGCCGCCTCGACCTCGGCGATCTCCTCGTCGGAGGGGCTGGGCGCCTCGACGGGCGGTGCGTCCTCGGTACCCATCTCCGCCTCGACGTCGAAGAATTCGGTCGGCTGCTCGGCGATCGCGTGCCGCTCCTCGGTGGAGTGGGGGTCAGCCGTCTCGGCGACGATCTCGTGCTCGGCCGCCGGCTCCTCCTCGGCCGGCGCGGCGGCCTGGATCGGGTCCTCGGCGGGGACGATCGCCTCACCGTCCCGAGCGGGCTCGGGCTCGGGCGGCTCCTGCAGGTCGGCGATGTTGATCCGCCGGCCACCGGACTCCTCCGACGCCTCGGCGGCCTCGGCCCCCGGCGTCGCCATGAACTCCGTCGGCGCCTCGGCCATCGAGTCGGGCTCCTCCGGCCGTCCGGGAGGGCCGAACGCCTCGTCCTCGAGCCGTTTGACCTCGGCCTCGTCCGCGCCGTGGGCGCGCTTCAGTTCCAGATGCTCTCGGATTGCGTCGTCGAGAATGCTCATGCTCGCCGTCTCCGCGAAGAGGCTGCCAAAAGACTATTGGTTATCCCTGACCATGCGGGGACCTGCGAGCAACTTCCCAGGCGCCGCCGGACCCAGGACGAACCGAGCCGGACCCGAGACCTTGCGGCTATCCTTGGGACCCGGTCCGATGTCAAGAGCACCAGCTCCCGCATCGGCTCGCAACCCCGGGGCTATAGCTCAGCTGGCAGAGCGCCTGGATCGCACCCAGGAGGTCGGCGGTTCGAATCCGCCTAGCTCCATTCAGCAGAACCCTCTGCATGTCGCAAGATCGGGTTTCGGCAGTCGTTTAAACCGAGACCCAAGTTCCGCTCCCCATCAGGCAGAAACTGCCTGATGGGGGCCATATATGCGGCGATTCGCGCCGATTGCCCTCGATTCCGCTCGCTTTGGCCGGCGACCAGAACTAAGACGTCCGTATCGGTCTCGCAAGGGCGACACACGCACGCTGGCTTCCAATTGCCAAAAGCACGCCCATTCGCCACCGACATCATCGGCCCTCTACGGGGAAGAACCCATAGGCGAACCGTCCGAAGCAATCGGCATCGTGGCGCCTACCGGAGAAGCTGCAGCCGCCGGTTCGCGACGTGGCGTCAGAGGTGGCGCTGAGTCGAGGGGCTCGGGTTGCCGACCATAACCAGGTCAAGGCAATCCCATCAGCACGCGAACTCGCAACAGCGCCGGGGCGGCCGTCAGAAGGGGTCCGCCAGGCTGCCCAGAGACGCGCGTGTGCCTACGTCCGGCGCGTCTTGATAGTCCAGAGCGGCGACATGCACTGCCGCGGGTAGACGGGCGCGAGCGGGGGAAGCTGGTACCTGGCCGCGTTGGAGCGTCCGTGCCGAAAGCCTCCGGTCCCACCGTCGGCGAGCGCCCTACCTCCCCAGTGGGGGGGTAGGGGCCTCTGCCAACCGAAGCCCGCCCATCAGCGAGCATCGCGTTGAGCCTCGAAGGAACCACGCCTTGAACCAGCACAAACGTAGGTAGTTATCAGGGTTTCCTTTGCCTTATTAGGGCGCCAAACGAGGCCGCCGCGATTCCTAAAAATTTTGCGATCGGTCCTCCCCCGCGGGTCGCCGGCCCTGGAGCTGGGAAGTCCCATAGGGGATCGGGGGCGCTTACGAGGAGGCGGGAAATCGGGGTCTCAGCGCCCGATCACTGGCATTACGGAGGCCGGCCGACTAAAACGGCCTTCCCCAAGCTTCGGCCAAAGCCTCCAGCCATATTCGCGGCACCGTGAGCGGCCAGACGTCAAGCAAGCCGCGGGGATCGGCCTCCAACCGGTCAAGAATGAGTGGTAGCTCGGGCTGCTTCAGCAACGGCGCCACGCGTCGATCATCGGCGTGCTGGCGCTCGACGAAGCTCAGGTGGCTGCTGTTAATCCGGCGAAAGCGCTTGAGGTGGCTGCGGACCTCCTCCTCCTCCGAGTCGCCGTACAGAGCCAATAGGGGCGGGATGAGGGCTGCCGAAACTCGCTCGTCGGCGTCCTTGACACGGTCTGGACTAGACCATTCCGCAATTAACCGACATTGGCGATCACGCTCAGGACAACTCTCAGCCAAGCTTTCAGCGTGGCATTCGGCTTGCGATCGAGGACGCTGCGTCACGTTCCTACATTAGGCCCCAACGCAAATGAGCAGCGCGCCTTGAAGTCCTGGAAACTCTCATGTCACCGGGTAGCCCCACAGCTCCGTCATCGATACAAGTAGCTGGTCGGGGATCTCCACCGGCCACGCCGCTCTCAGACCTGCGGGATCGTTCTCCGACCGCTCGAATATCAAGAAACTCTCTGGCTGGAAGAACAGCGGGTAGGCCTCGAGGTCATCCCTGTAGTTGTCATAGAGTTCGGTCAGACGCTCGCGATTGTCAGTTAGCCAAGGCTCGATGCTTGAGGCAAAGATCTCCTCAGGCGTCTCCTTGTACGCCGTCCCGAGCTGAGAAATCATGTGCTGCGAGAGGGTCCGATCGGGGGTCCTGCCCGTGAACCGCAGGAGCTCTTTGTCCAGAGCCGAGATCAGCGGCGCGAACTCAAAGCCCGGTACCGTCGCGATCTCCTCGCGGGCGCGCTTGACCTCGCTGTCGAAGACCTCCATCAGCGCGACGAGGCGATTAATGATTCGCTGGTACTCGACCGGGATGTCGACGGCGCCCTTATAGATCAGCTCGTGGGAGACCTCCGCCCAGGCCCGCTGAGCGATCGAGCCAACCTGTATCTCGGCCTGGATACCCTCAAAGAGGGTTTGCTCGTCCTCGTCGAGCCACCCCTCCCTCACCCGCACGATGTAGTGGACGGCGAGATAGCCAAGCCGGTCGGCACCGAGTCGGTCCACCGTCTCCTCACGGGCGTCAACTTCGAAGTGGTCTTCAATGACCTGCCTCACGGCCTTCTCATCGTCGAAGTATGGAAGAACGATTCGAAGACCGGCTTTGTCCTGAATTGGTCGCTTGCCACTCAGGTAGTCGGGATCGCGCAGGACCTTGCGCAGATAGCTAACTGGCTCCTTGACCCGAGCCTCGACCTCGCCGCGCACACCCGCCTTACGCAAGCCGTCTCGAAGTAACTCCTCGCATTTCGAGCAGAGCTGCTGATAGAGAGGCCGCTCCTTTACATAGGCGGCCCGAACCTCGTCATACCGGCTAGCCACCGCGGGTCGTGACCACTTGATCGCGAATCACGATCTGGTTATCGCGGACATCGACTCGCTCATCGATGAGCTCTGCTCTACCCAAGAGCATTAGCCCCTCCTCGGTCTCCATCTTCACCCGAGTAATCCGGTTTTCGATAAGGCTCAGATCCTTTTTCACAGCCTGGTCGGGATCGATATCGCGTACTTTCAGGAAGTCTCGGTAAGGCGTCTGGTCCTCGGTCTCGAAGAAGTCCTCGCTGAACTTCCGCGGCCGAACGTCAGGTGCGGGGGCGTGCATCTGCGCGAGAAGCGAAAGCGTGTACTGAGCTTTGCGCTCGGGGCTGGGTATCGCCTCATTGATGAATTCCTCAGTAGCCGTGAACAGATCACGGGTCGCTATCCGCGGCTCAACCCGGAGTTTGCAACCCAGAAACTGACTGAGAAAGAACGACGACACGTCGTGGCCATAGCCAGGTCCTCGCTGATCATCCGCCACCCTGCCGTCGAGCGAGTTAGCGGTAGTGCCAGTCATCTCGAAGACGGATGCCTTCAGGATTCGGGTTTTCCCGGTCACCATGAGGTCATCGAGATACGTCATCGCCAGGCTCCGCTGACTGCCTTTGCCCCGACGGCGCAACCGGGCTCCCTCGTCACGTTCGAGCTTCAAGACAGCTACCGCAGGTCTGGACCCGCAGGTTCCGGTGGCAACGCAGAGCAGCCCGGCTGAGTTCACTCCGGTCTGGACGGCATGCAGATGTTCAGCCATCTGCTGCGAGGCCGGGACCAGGGCTTTTGGGTCTTGCAGGATCTCGACAATTCGCTCGGGAATAGTCGACTGCCCAGCCGGATCCCTCGCCACATCGAACCCGTGAGCGGAAAGGCTGGCCTTGAGCTTCCGATCGAAGAAGGGCCTCAACTGCCCGGTCAGTTTCTCCGCAACTCCAGATAAATCAAGTTGCTGATTCACACCCCCCACGAACCGCTGTGGGATCTCATGGATAACGACCTTCTTTGCCGCAAACCGCTTGTAGTCCACCCTGCCTCCTTTAGGGATTGGGAGATTTCTAACAGAGACCGCAGGCGTTCCGTATGTCGATTGAGGCGATCCGCCGGTGAGGAGGGTGAGATGGGCTCACCCGAGCTGGACTAGACGCAATAAGGTTCTGGTTCGGCATGGGGGAGCGGCAACAGGATTCCAGAGGGAGCGGAAGGATGCGCTGGGTGCTTGTCGCTGGCGCCCTAGTACTCATTGCGCTCGCCTTCGCAGTTGGACGGATCAGTGCACCGACGGAGAACACGAAGTCGAATCCTCCCCTCAACGTGCCCGCCAACGCGGACGCTGAGATCAACACTAGGTACGCCCGCTCCCCTGCCGGCGCCGTCTTGGCGGCGGGGGCATACCAGCGAGCCTTCGCGGACCCGTCGGTCCTCAAGCCCGGAGTCATGGAAAACCGCATCAAGGCCGTAACCACTCCTGAGTATGCGCCCCGAATGATCGAAGCGAACACGCCCGGGACTGATCGCCTTATGAAAGGGCCCGTCGGTAGAGGCGTTCGAGAAGGGGTCCCGACGGCCTACTTCGCCGTGCCGGTCGTCTATCGCCTACTCTCCTACACCCCTGAGCGTGCCCAGATCCAAAGCTGGGGCTTCACCATCCTCGGCAATGCAGCGACGGTTGAGCCCGCCGCTTATTTCGGCACCGCAACGACGGAGCTGGTCTGGCAAAACGGTCGGTGGAAGATTGCCTCTACGCAGGGAGCCTTCGGTCCAACCCCACAAACTCGCACGCCGCGCGAAGGAGCAGAAGGCTTCGAGCTGCAGGACCTAGCTCGCGATTTCACGCCCTTTGGGCTTGCGCCCTAGCCCCGGCGGTGCTGGCGACTCACCGCGCTCGGCGGGTAACTGCCGGCTCCGGTGGCAAGGCGACTGTCCCGCAACTTGAACCGAGGGGTGGCCCGATCAGGCAGAAATCCGGTTTCTGCCTGAACACCCCGACAATCGCCGCATATCCGCGCATATCCGCGCATATCGGGCCGCGAGCGGCGCGAAGCCGCTTGTCATGCCAGATTCAAGCGGACGGCGAGTAACCAGGGGCGCAAATCGCACCCAGGAGGTCGGCGGTTCGAATCCGCCTGGCTCCGCCCCACCAACGAATCCCTACATGGCGCGGGCTTTCGAATTCCGGATGCGAGCACGCGGCTTCGGGAGAGTGCCGGGCGGCGGGCTATGGATCGACTGGGTACGCCGCGGCGCTGTGGGCGCGATCGATGAGCTCGTCGCAGCAGCCGGAGATGGTGAAGCCGAAGCCTTCGGGGGACTGGTCGACCTCGGTGACGACTGCGCTTTGACCGTGCTGGATGCAGGTGATGCTCTCGATGTTTGCGGTCATCTGCTGGATGGCGAGTTGTCGGCCACCGCCGGCGATGACGTCGAAGAACTCGTCGCTGGTGACCGGGCGGCCCTCCAGGGCGTAGGTGACGGTGCTCATGGGGTGCAGCCTGACAGGTGGCCGCCATGGATGGCTCGCTCCCGGCATGCTCTGCCCCGCACCGCGATGGGCTAGTGTCGCCCGACACGGTTTCGCCGTGCCAAACAATTGAGAGGCGGTCCTTTGGATCCGGTCGGATATGAGCTTTGCACTCCCGAGGGCGGCAAGGGCGGTGGCGTTCGCGCGACTCGTGGATTCCAGGTTGGCGAGACCGTGATGATTGGTGAACTCGAGGGTGAGGTCGAGCGCAACGACTCTCACGCGACCCAGATCAGCCGGACCAAATGGGCTCGGCATCGCGGCCTCGGCCCGATCGTCAACCATTCCTGCGATCCGAATTGCGGCGTCGAGGTAAACGAGACCGGGGCCTGTGACTTCATCGCCCGGGTATCGATCTCCGCCGGCGAGGAGATCACCTTCGACTACGCGATGCGCAACTACTCGATCGAGCATTTCCCAGGCGGATGCCTCTGCGGGGCCGGCAACTGTCGCGGCTCCGTGACCGGCTGGAAGGACCTCTCCGCCGAACGCAAAGCCGACTACGAGGGCTCGGTCGCGCCCTACCTGCTGGAGATCGACCGCGAGCTGACCCCCAGCGCGGCATAGGCCCGAGCCCGGCGGGGCCGTCTGCCGGTGGTCAGGAGCGCGACTCCACCCCCTCGACCAACTTCGCCACCTCCACCCGGGAACCGACGTCGAGCTTGCGGAAGATGTTTCGCAGGTGGCTCTCGACGGTCTTTTCGCTGAGGAACAGCTCCTTCGCGATCTCGGCGTTGGTCATCCGCTCGACCAGCAGCTGGGCGACTTCCCGCTCCCTCCCGGTGAGGGACTCGAGGCCGCTCTCCTCGCCGGAGGCTGGCCGGCTGCGGCGCGAGGTCCGGTGCCCGAGCCGGCCGAGCTCCTGCTCGACGCGGTCGCGATGGCGGAACGCCTTGCACTGGTCGAGCTCCTCGGCTGCGAGGGCCAGCTGCTCGACGGCGCGATCTTGCTCGCCGCCGGCAAGCAGGGCTCGCCCGGCCAGCTCGCGTGAGTTCGCCCGGTCGATGCGGGCGCTGAGCTCGCCTGCCACCTCGGCCGCGGAGAGGGCCAGCTCGGCCGCCCGCCCGTGCTCTCCCCGGGCAAGCAGTACCTCTGCCTCCGCGCGGTCGGCCCAGGCCCGTGCCATCGGCAGGCCGGTTTCCTCGGCGGCCTCGTTCGCGTGCCGCCGGCTTTCCTCGGCCAGCTCGAGCTGGCCGGCGCCGACGGCGGCTCGGGTCAGTTCCAGCGTCGCATGGGCTCGCCAGCCCCCGGGCATCTGCCGGGCCGCGCTGCCCCCCATCATCGAGGTGAAGGTCTCGGTCGCCCGCTCGTGCTCCCCGGCCTCCCGCAGGGCGATGCCGAGGCAGAGGCCGGCCCAGCTGCTGATCGCGCTGTCGCCGAGCTCGGCCGCGATCGCGGTCGCCTCTTCGCCGCTGACCTTCGCGCCCTCCACGTCCCCCTGCACCGCCTGGGCGAAGGCGAGGTTGAGCAGGCTCCAGGCCAGCTGCAGCTGGTTGCGGCTTACCCGCGCCGCCTCGGCCGCGGTCGAGAGGATCTCGATCGAGAGGTCGATGTCGCCGAGCATCCAGCCGCAGGTCCCGACGCAGGGGACGAGGGTCGGGGCGAAGGCGGCGCGGCCGCTGGCCCTGCCCACCTTTATCCCGCGCAGGCCGTGGGCGACCACGTCCTCGAACTCGTCCAGGTACATCTCGGCAGCGGCGAGGCAGCCGATCGCGTCGAGGCGCTCGGCGAGCTCCTCGTCGGAGAGGTCCTCGATCAGCTCGATCACGCCTGGGCGGTTGCGCTGCGCTTCCTCGACCCGGCCGCCGAGCGCGCAGCCCATCAGGTGAGCCCCCGCAGCGGCAGCCCGAAGCGGGCGGTCGTCGATTCTCTCCGCCGCCGCGACCGCCTTCTCCCCCCACTCGGGCATCTCGTCGAAGCTCCGGTCGTAGAAGCGATCCATCAGCTTGGCGATGAGCAGGGCAACCGCGTCCGGTCCCCCTCCTCCAACCGCCTCTTCGATCGCCCCGTCGAGGCGGGCGCCGGCGCGCTCCCGGTCCCCGAGGGCGTGCTCGAAGGAGGCGCAGGCGATCGTCATCGCGACCTCGAGGTCCCGCTGCTCGGGGGTGACGCTGGCGAGCGCTTCGAGCGCCGCCTCGTAGGCGCCGTTGAAATCGCTCAGCGAGGTCAGCAGACCGGGCAGGGGCAGCAGCAGTTCCTGCCGCAGCTCGACCGGGGCGTCGTCGGGGAGCAGGCGGAGCGCCGCCTGCAGCCATCGCACCGCGCTGGCCGGGGCTCGGGCCGCCGAGCCGAGCGCCGCGTCCCGCAGCAGCTCCACCGCCTCCAGGTCTCCGAACTGCGCCGACTGCTCGACGTGATGGGCCCGCACCGCGATCCCCTCGCGGCCATCGCGGAGCAGCTCGACACAGAGGGAGTGGATCGCCAGGCGCGTCCCCTCCGGGACCGCCTCGTACACGGCCGAGCGGACCAGCGGGTGGCGGAATTGGAAGCGACGGGGGACGTCGGTGGAGCGGATCAGGTCGGTCGCGGCCAGCTCGTCGAGCGCGTTCAGCCCCTCGCCCGGCTCCAGCCCCGCGGCGTTGATCGAGAGGTCGAGGCTGAAGGGATCGCCGATCACCGCCGAGGCGTTGGCGAGGGCGCGGCCGCCGCCGGAGAGGGCGCCGAGCTCACGGTCGATCGCCAGCCCGATTGCCTCCGGCACGCCTTCGAAGCGCTCGCTGGACGCCATACGCGGGGCGGCGACCGGCTCCGCCCGCGAGAGCTCGAGGATGTAGAAGGGGTTGCCGCCGCTCTGCTCGAGGATCTCCTCCGCCCGCGGGTTGCCGTCGAGGAGCGCGGCGGCGTCCTTCGCGCTCAGCGGTCCGAGGCGCTGCAGGCCCAGATTTTCGGCGTCGGCGGCGGCGCGGATCTCGGTCATCACCGACGAGTCGAGGCGCCGGGTCCTGTAGCTGAAGGCGATCATCACCTTCGCCCGCGGCGGGCGCCGCAGCAGGTGGCCGATCAGCTCGAGCGAGGCACGGTCGCTCCAGTGCAGGTCGTCGAGCGTGATCAGGACCGTCTTGCCGGGAGCCAGGCAGGCGAGCAGCTCGCGGACCGCGCCGTAGACCCGGATCCGGTCTTCGGGCGCGGGGGCCGGGGAGTCGCCGGAGGCGAGGGGCCGCATCGCCGGGAAGGCGGAGGCGAGCTCGTCGACCTGCTCCTGGTCGAGGGCCCCGAAGGCCGACCCCGGGGCGGCCTCGAGAAAACTGTCGAGCGCGTCGACGAAGAGGCCGAACGGCAGCTCGCGCTCGAACTCGGCGGCGCGGCCGTGGAGGACGACGCAGCCGCGGCCCGCGGCCCGCTCGGCGAGCTCCCGCAGGAGCCGGGTCTTCCCCATCCCCGGGTCGCCTTCGACCGCGGCGAACCGCGCGGCTCCACCCTCGGCCTCCGCGAGCCGAGCGGTGAGGTACTCCAGTTCTCCATCCCTGCCGACGAGCGCCGTCGCCATCTCTCCCACTTCCTTTCCAGCCAACCCTAACCCTGACATCCGTTTCTCAGGGTCGAATCAGGGTCTGTCCCTGATGTCCGGGGGGCGGCGCGAGGCGAGGCTGCGGTCATGCAATCACCCAACCGCAGAGGAGTGGCAACCATGCAACGCAAGAACATCGCGGCCCGCGCCGCGCAGTGGAGCTCGAATCACCGCAAGCTGGCGATCTGGGGGTGGCTGGCGACGGTCGTCGTCCTGTTCGGCGTCTTCGTCGGCGGCGAACTGGTCGAACGCAACAACATCTCGACCGTCGACTCGTTCTCCGGCGAGTCCCAGCAGGCCGAGCGGGCGCTCACCGACGCCGGGCTCCGCCCGACCGAGGAGGTCCTCCTGATCCAGAGCGATTCGCTCAGCGCCAGGGACCCCGCCTTCGAGGCGAAGGTCGCCGAGGCGGCTGCGGCGTTGAGGGAGACCGCCCACGTCGAAAACGTCGCGACTCCAAGCCAGGGCGGAGGTGCGATCTCCGACGACGGTCACTCGGTGCTGATCGATTTCGAGATCGGCGGACCGGAGAAGGACGTGGCGGAAAACGTCGTCGCCAGCGAAGAGACGGTCGCGGCCCTGCACGGCTCCGATCCACGGTTCAGCGTCGAGCAGTTCGGCGGCGGGTCGTCCGAGCAGAGCCTCGAAGGGGCCTTCGCATCCGACCTCGCCAAGGCGGGGATGATCTCCCTGCCGCTGACCTTCTTGATCCTGCTGATTGCGCTCGGGGCGCTTGCCGCGGCGGGAGTGCCGCTGATCCTCGCCCTGACCGGCGTGCTGGCGACGATGGCGATGGTCGTCATCCCCAGTCTGTTGTTCCCGCTCGACGGCAACATCGACGCGCTGATACTCCTGATCGGCCTCGCCGTCGGTGTCGACTACACGCTGTTCTACATGCGCCGCGAGCGCGAGGAGCGCGCCGCGGGCAAGAGCCCGCACGAGGCGCTGATGGCGGCCGCGGCAACCTCGGGACGCGCGGTGATGATCTCGGGGATCACGGTGATGGCCGCGATGTCCGGGATGTTCATCACCGGCGAGGCGACCTTCGAGTCGTTTGCGGTCGCGACCGTAATCGTGGTCGCGGTCGAGTTGTTCGTCTCCCTGCTCGTCCTCCCGGCCGTCTTGGCCTGGCTCGGTGACAGGGTGACGAGGGGCCGTCTGCCGTTCCTCGCCAAGCGCCGCGAGCGGGGCGAAGGTGTCGGCGCATGGCGCCGCGTCGTGACTGCGGTCACGCGCCGGCCGCTGGTCTCGGCGCTTGCCTCCGCGAGCCTCCTGATCGCACTGGCGATCCCCGCCCTGAGCATGGAGACGACCCAGACGAGCACCGAGGACATGCCGCAGAACCTGCCGGTGATGCGGACCTACGATCGCTTCACGGAGGCGTTCCCCGACAAGGCGAACGTCAACGAGGTGGTGGTCGAGGCGAGCAACGTCCGCAACGGCGAAGGCGACGTCGTCGTCGACCGGATCATCGCGGCCGCCAAGGGGTCCGAGACGTTCATCGGGTCCCCCGACATCACCTACAGCGACGACGGCAGCGTGGCGAACGTCGCCGTCCCCAGCAAGGGCAACGGGACCGATGACGCATCGGTGGCGGCGCTCGACGAGCTCCGCGGCGTCATCGTCCCCGCCGCCCTCGCGGGCACCTCCGGGGTCGACGCGAACGTCACCGGCGGCGCCGCCTCGACCGAGGACTTCGCCCAGGTCCTCTCCGAGCGGTTGCCTCTGGTGATCGCATTCGTCCTCGGGCTGGCGTTCCTGTTGATGCTGTTCACGTTCCGCTCGATCGTCGTCCCGATCAAGGCGATCATCCTCAACCTGCTCTCGGTGGGCGCCGCCTACGGAGTGCTGGTGATGGCGTTCCAGTGGGGCTGGGCGGAGTCCCTGCTCGGCTTCGAGTCCAACGGCGGGGTCACGAATTGGTTGCCCGTCTTCCTCTTCGTGATCCTCTTCGGGCTCTCGATGGACTACCACGTGTTCATCCTCACCCGGGTCCGCGAGCTGTACGACCGGGGCATGAGCACCGACGAAGCGGTGCGCGAGGGCATCTCGCAGACCGCGGGGACGGTGACCAGCGCGGCCGCGGTGATGATCGCCGTGTTCTCGGTGTTCGCCACCCTCTCCTTTCTCGACTTCAAGGAGATGGGAGTGGGTCTGGCGGTGGCGATCCTGATCGACGCGACGATCATCCGCGGCGTCCTGCTGCCGGCGACGATGAAGCTCCTCGGCGAGCGCAACTGGTACCTGCCGAGCTTCCTCGAGCGGATGCCGCAGCTGCACGAGCGGCCCCGTGTCGAGGTCGGCGTCGAGCCCGAGCCGGTCCGCACCTGAAATCAACCCAAGCCAATCCGCGACCGGCGCTCCCCTGGGGCGCCGGTCGCGGGATCGGAGACTCCGATGTCTGACTTCTTTCTCCAACACCAACACGAACCCGACGAGTGCGACTCCGCCTTCGCCGCCTGGCGCTCGTTCGACAGTCCGCTGCGCGGCAGCTCGGCACCCTCTACCTGCCTCGCCGGCGATCACCGCATCTGGTGGCTGGTCGAGGCGCCGGACGAGCGCGCGGCACTCGCGCTGCTCCCCGAGTTCGTCGCGGCGAGGACCGAGGCGATCGCCGTGCGCTACGTCGAAATGCCCTGAGGCACCGGAGGCTGCCTAGAGGTGGTCCTCTACCCAGGCACGGTAGGGGCCGATGAACTCCCGGGCGCTGGTCGCGACCAGCTCGGCGGCTTCATGGACTTTTCCGGCGGGAACTTTGACGTAGCTGTGCTCGATCGCCGTTCGGGCTTTCTGAGCACGCCGCAGCCTGCGGCAGAGCGCTCCGCTAATCACCCCGGCCTCTTTTAGAGCGGCAAATGCCTTCGCCGCCTCACCCTCGTCGGCTTTTGGCAGTTGCAATCCCGCGAGCTTTGCGCCGGTGATCGAGAGCTGTGCGACGAAGTTCTGCACGCATCCCAAAGCTCGCTCCACGGTTTGCGCGCGATTGTAGGAATCCATGTCGGTGGTGGAGTCGAACGCCGCTTTGAACTCTTTCGAGGAGAAATCAGCGCCGAACTCAGCCATGGCGTTTTGCAAAGCCGCGTACTGGCGGGGAAAGTCAGCGAGATGTTCGACGATCTCGCTTTTCCATCGGTTTTGTTGAGCCGCCTTCCCGGCCATCACTCCACCTCGTCGGCGAGCATGCGGTCGATCCCCGCCAGGGCTCGTTGCTTTTCTCGGCGAGCGCCTTCCTCGGCTCGGCTTCGTAGTCCGGTCGCTTCATCCCGCAGCGGCAACCAGCGGCCCTCGCGGTCGACGAGCACACGCCCTTCGTCGACAGCCTGGACCAGCAAACGCATGTTCTCTTTCGCCTCGTCGAGGGTGAGGATGTCGACCCGGCGACCAAGCATCGCTTCCAGCTTTGCGCCGAGGTCGGCGATCCGAGCCAGTGACGAGTCCCGCATCTCGACCAGGAGGTCGACGTCACTCGACGCACCGTCGTCACCGCGTGCGGCCGAACCGAACAGGAGGGCAAAGCGAACGTTCTGCTCGGTGCGCAGCGTGCTGCGCAGAGCTGCGAGTAGCCCCCACGATCGCCGGAGATACCCCATCTCCGGGGCGGCGATCTTCAGCTTCCGCGGCGTCGGGCGCTCCCCCCGTATCGCGCCGTCGTTGAAGGCGCGGCGCAGGGTTCGCTCGTTCGCGCCGACCTGTCGTGCCAGGAGATCTAGGTCGGTCATGTGTCCATTGTACGACAATCATATGTCCGATAGTGCCGAGGAGGAGACGCGCGAGCGGGACCACGCCCGTTCGAATTCGCTCATCAGGGCGGGGTAGACGATCAGGTAGCGGAACGGTTTGATCGCCGCCATGTAGGCCCGGCCGAAGAGCCCGCGCGGTTTGACGTAGACGGCCATCTGGCCGCGGTAGCGGCCGTCGCCCTGGTCGACCCAGGCGAGGTGGGCGACGCCGTGGACGGTCCTGTTCGACAGCTCGGCGGCCGCCTCCCGGTCGGTGCGGTACAGCGGGCTGAACGGCAGCGAGCCGAAGTCGGTATTGGCGGCCGTGCCTCGCAGGTCGTCGGGCAGGCGATCGGTGAGAGTGGTCGCGGCGCTCCCCGGAATCGGCAGCTCGCCGACGGCGTCCCGACCGGTTCCGTCCTCGACGTGGATCCCCCCGAGGCCGAATCGCCTGCCGAGCAGATCGCGGAACTGCCACAGTGCCCGCGTCGCGCGCGAGTCCGCTTCCGTGGGGTCGAGCGAGCCGACCAGCTCCAGCAGCGCCGGGAACTCCTCGGCGTTTCCCTCCGCGGGGAGCGCCCAGACGTCCTCGAGGGTGAAGTCCGGGACGATCGCGTGGATCCGCCAGGGGCGCGATTCGTGATCCGAGCTTGGGATGCGCCCGCTCTGTGCTGATCCATACGGCACCGTATAGATAGTAGGGACCGTGGTTGCAGCTGTCAATACGGTGCCGTATAGATAGGCCGATGGCGAAGGCTCGAACTCCCCGCACGGCCTGGATCGAGGCGGCGCTCCGCGCCCTCGCGGAGGGCGGGCCGAGCGCCGTTCGGGTCGAGGCCCTGGCCAAAGACCTCGGCGTCTCCAAGGGCGGCTTCTACTGGCACTTCGACGACCGCCAGGCGCTGATCGAGGAGACGCTCGACAGCTGGGAGAAGAGCGGCACCGAGGAAGTGATCGCGGCGGTCGACGAGGGGGACGGCGAGCCGCAGGCGAAGCTGCGCCGTCTCTTCGAGCTGGCGCCCGCGGCGAAGGACCTGTTCGCCGTCGAGCTGGCCCTCCGCGATTGGTCGCTCCGCGACCCCGAGGTCGCCGGCCGCCTGCGCCGCGTCGACGCTCGCCGCCTCGCCTACCTCCGCTCGCTCTTCGCCCAGTTCCTCGAGGGCGAAGAGGACGTGGAGGCGCGGGCGATGCTGACCTACTCCCTCTTCGTCGGTGCCTACTTCGTCAGAGCGAAGCCCGGCAGGAGGAGCCGGGCGGAGGTCATGCGGCTGGCTATCGACCGCCTCCTCGACGAGAGCTGGGACTAGCGCTTCGCCGGTCGACTCAGCCGCCGTCCTCCCCGGACGATGCGGCTGGGTTGATCGGCTTGATCCCGCGCTCGGCGGCTTCCTCTTCGATGGCGCGGTTCATTTCTTCGAGGCTTCCGCCTGGGGGCGCCTTTACCGGCTCGCATTGTCCGACCGGGCCCTCGGCGACCGCGAAGCTGGCTTCGTAGCCGCCTTCGGGATCCACGCTGTAGGGGGCCGTCGGTCCGTTGATGACGACGTCCAGATCCGGGCTGGGGCCCGGGGCTCCGGAGATGACGACGCTCTGGTCGGGACCGAAGGCCGTCGGATCGAGGGTGACGTTTCCGGTCGAATCGTGGAACTCGTCGGCGGAGATCTCGCCGCGGCGGTACTGCTCGGAGATCTCGCGGTACTGATCCTCGGTCAGCACCCCGATCGTCATCGCCGCCCCCGGCCCAGCCAGGGTCATCCCGCCGATCCTGCCGCCCATCGCGGTTTCTACAGTCGACGGCTCGAAGCGCGGTTCGCGGCAGGTCATTCCAGCCGCCAGCCAGTTGATCTGTGAGGGGATTCCGGCTTCCTCCAGCGCGGCTTCCAGGCCGGGTGCGTCTTCGGGGCTGTTGACCCTGATCGTCATCCCGCCGCCGTCCTGCGTTTCGACTGCGAAAGCCTTCGAGCCGTCGCCGCTGCCAGCGTTGATGGCGATCGCCGTGGCGAGGGCCGCGACAGCGGTGCCACCGGCGAAGGCGAGGCGGGGTGCCCGCCGGCGCCAGGCCGGTGCGGCGGTCGATGCTTCCTCTGCCTCGAGGCGTGCCGCTGCGGCGCCGCGCTCGGCCACCTCGGCCTTGAGACGGGTGAGCAACCGCTCCTCGAAGTTGTCATCTGGTCTTCGCTGCTGAGTCATTTAAAGCTCCTCGTTCGGAGTTTGTGAAGTCGCCGCGGTCTCGAGCTCCGTGCGGAGCTTTCGCCGGGCACGGTGAAGTCGCACTCGGGCAGTCGCGGAGTGCATGCCGGCGGCCGCAGCCGCCTCCTCGAGGCTGAGTTCGTCGATCGCGACCAGTTCCAAGATGGTTCGCTCGCTCCGGGGCAGGCGATCCATCGCCCGGTAGAGCTGGCGTGAGCGCGCCGCGGCGTCGATCCGCGCGTCCAGCCGCGCCGCGTCGTCCTCGTCGAGCAGGGCGCTGCCGCGCAGCCGCCCCTCCCCCGCCCTCTGGCGATCGCGCTGGCGGCTCTCGTTGGCGACGAGGGTTCGGGCGATCCCGAGGAGCCAGGTCCGTGGCGCGCCGCGCCGAGGTCGGTACTTGTGGGCCGAGTCCATGGCGGCGAGAAAGATCTCCGAGGTCAGGTCGGCCGCACGCTCACGGTCACCGACGCGGCGAACCACGAAGCGCTGCACCGCCTCGACGTGCTCGCGATAGAAGATCTCGAAGATGTCGGGGTCGATGCCGATCAGGCGCAGCTGCTCGGCGCCGACGCCGCGCTCGCGGGCGGCGACGACGCTGAGTCGGCGGCTGAGGGCACTGGGTGGGTTCGGCAAAGCCGGCTGAAGCTCCATACCTCTTATTGGTCGCGGAGCCGAAAAGTGTTTACAACGGCTCCGTCCCCTCGCTCAGAATCTCGAGGTACTCGTCGTAGACGAAGATCTTGTTGCGGGGGCGGCCGGTGAGCTCGCGGAGGATGCCGATTCGCTCGAGTTGGCCGATCGCGGTGGCCACCGTCGGTTCGGAGACTGGCAACTGCTCGGCGGTTTCGGGAATCCGCAGGACGACCTCTCTAACGGCATGGTCGAAGACGAGCAAGGCGGAGCCGGCCGCGCGTCCGAGGGCGCCGATCCGCTTTCTGTCTTGCTCGATCAGCTCGACGATCCGTTTGGTGGTTTCACTCGCGAGGTCGGCGACTGAGATCACTCCCTCCAGGAAGAACCGGAGCCAGCTCTCCCAGTCGCCATCGGTTCGAATCGCCTGGAGCCGTTCGTAGTAGGTGTCGCGGTGGCTCTTGAGGTGCAGGCTCAGGTAGAGAAGGGGACGCGAGAGGACGCGGACTTCGCCATCGGCGGTCTCACTGCAGAGCATCAGCGTCACCAGAAGTCGGCCGAGCCGGCCATTGCCGTCGAGGAACGGGTGGATCGTCTCGAACTGGGCGTGGGCGAGAGCCGCCCGAATCAGGATTGGCACGGCAATGGGCTCGCCATGTAAAAACTTCTCGAGGTCGGCCATCGCGGCCGGCACCTCGTTCGGGGGTGGTGGGACATAGCGGGCGGCAGCAGGTTCTGGTCCACCGAGCCAATTCTGAATGCGGCGGAACTCGCCCGGGCCGGTCTCGCCACCGCGGGTGCCGCGCAAGAGCTCGCCATGAATTTGTTTGAAGAGGCGAAGGCTGAGAGGGAGGCCCTCGTCCATGGTCTTCAGCCCCAGGCGTGAAGTGCCCGGCCCTGCCAAAGGTTTAGGCCTTTTCCTTGGGATAGGTGCGGTGCAAGCAAAGCTCCCTTGGGATGCCCTCCGCGCTCAACCGCTCTCGCCGGCGAGGAGGGCGTCGATCTGGTCGACGGCTTCGGTCATGCCCTGCTCCATCTGCATCTCGATCATCTTTTCCATCCCCTCGCGGTCGGGGAAGCGGGACTGGATCGTCATCGTCGCGGTGCCGTCGGCCTCGGCTATCGTCACCGTCGCGGTCGTGGTGGGCATCTTCGGGTTGGGCTTGCCCTCGTCGTCGGCGAAGCCGTCTTCGAAGCGCAGGCTGTTGGGGGGCTCGGCCTCCTCGATGCGCCACCAGCCGTGGTACTTCTCGCCCTCCGGTCCGGTCATGAAATAGGCGGCGCGGCCTCCGGGGGTGAGGTCGTGGTCGGTGAAGGTGGCCGGGAAGTTGGGTGGTCCCCACCAGCGCTCCAGGAGGCGCGGGTCCGACCACATCTGCCAGAGCCGCTCGGCACCGGCGTCGAAATCGGCGGTGATCGTCATCGTCAGGGCGTCGAGGTCCTTGTTCACGTCGGTGACGGGCATCAGCTGCCTCCTTTGTCTTCGTCGAGAATGCGGTCGATTCGCTCGATCCGGCCGCGCCACTCGGACTCCAGGCGGTCGAGGGCGGCGCGGGCACGGTCGAGGGCGTCGGTCTCCGCGCGGACGATCGACTCGCGCCCGACCCGGTGCTTGCTCACCAGTTCGGCCCGCTCCAGCACCGCGACGTGCTTCTGCACCGCCGCCAGGCTGATCGGGTACTCGCGGGCCAGGGCCGAGACCGAGTGGCGGCCCCCTCGGGCGCGGCGGAAGATGTCGCGGCGGGTCGGGTCGGCCAGGGCCCCGAACAGCAGGTCGGCGGCCTTCTCGTCGGCGCGGCTCTTTCGCTTACTTACAACCATCTGGTTGCAGATTAGCAGGCCGGCGGATGCGCCTCGTCCGGATGCGATGATTGCCCCATGAGCGGCGCGCGAGTCCCCGGCGGAGTGGTACACGAGCTGCCCGCCGACCTGCGCGAGGCGCTGGTCGCCGAGGGAGCGGTCCTCGAGACCTGGAAGGACATCACGCCGCTGGCCCGCAACGAGTTCATCTGCTGGGTCGAGGACGCCAAACAGCAGAAGACCCGCGAGCGGCGCATCCGCCGCACCCGCGAAGAGCTGGAAGAAGGGCAGCGACGCCCCTGCTGCTGGCCCGGCTGCAAGCACCGCGAGCGCAACGGCCGCTAGCGGTCGACCGCAACGACGGCGGTTTTTGACCCGGCCTGACGGCGTATCTAGCGTCGGCCCTCCCGATGGGATGAACCGGGGAACCACAGACGACGGGAGGATCGAAGTGAAAGAGCGAATGATGCGAAGGGGCACCGTTGCGTTCGGCGCCTGGATGATCGCGGCGGTGGCGCTGCTGGCTGGGTCGGCGTCGGCGCTGGCGGTGCAGACGAACATGTACGACGCCTTCAGCGCCTGCCCCACCAGCCATCCGGCGCTCAACGACCCGAGCCAGGAAGCCGCCGTCTGCGCCGCGGCCACGGCGACCGGGGGCTCGCTGCAGATCGGCGGGCAGGCGATTCCCCTCTCCCGGCTCGGCCTGCAGTTCGCGTCCACGGCCACCTCGGTCGACGATCCCGAATGCCCCCAGCCCGAAGCCTGCTTCGGCCGCGCACCCGGCTCCACCACGCTGGAATCGGCGCCGAGCGTGATCTCGATTCACCCGGGACGGGGCAACGGCAAGCAGGGCAACGGCAAGGGCAACGCCCAGAAGCTGACGATCACCGCCGAGAGCGCCGGCGACATCGTCGCGGTCTCCCCCGCGTTCATCGCCGGGCTGCCGATCCCGGTGTTCAAACTGCCGGTCAAGCTCCACCTCGAGGCACCCTGGCTCGGCGGCAACTGCTACGTCGGCTCGAACGCCAGCCCGATCTACTTCGGGCCGTTCGTCCTCGGCCCGCCGGCCTCGTTCGAGTTCAACTACGACCCGAACGGGTTGCCGGTCGAACTGATCGTCCTCGAAGACATGCCCCTTGCGGACCAGAACCTGTCGATCCCGCGGTCGCAGGGCTGCGGCCACGGCAAGGGTCGTGGGAGCAGCCGCAACGAGGACGTCGACGAGCTGCTGAACCTGCCCTCGCCGGCAGGGCAGAACCTGCTGACGCTGCCGCACGTCCAACTGAAGTTCGTCGCAGCCGGGTACATCGGGCCCGGCCCCACGGGCGGAGCTGCCCTGCAGGCCGCCTTCGACGCGGCCAAATAGCACCGGGGGTGCCGGTGCGAGAGCACCGGCACCCCTTCAGCCCTCCCGAACGTCCTCCAGGTCGAGGGCGACTTTCAACTCGGCGTGCCAGCGATGGAGGGAGTCGCCCAGGTCCGCCTCGATCCGCCGCAGCCGCCGCTGCACGGTGTGCCGGTTGACCCCCAGGCTCGCCGCGGCGGCGACGGCGTTGCCCCCCGACTCGAGGTATGCCCGCAGCGTCTGGCGCAACGCCGCCCCCTCCTCGCCCTCGCCGCTGAACGGCAGCAGGAACGTCTCACGGAGCGAGGTGGCGAGCATCTCGTCCTTCAGGGCGGCGGCCAGCAGCAGCACCTCTTTGCCGCGCACGACCGGGTCGGCCCGCAGGCGCATCACGGCGGCCGCCGTCTCCGCCTCGCGGTGGGTCAGGCGCCATCCCACGAACCCCTCGCGCGCCTCGCCGATCGCGAACCTGGCCCCGGGCGGAGCGGTGGCGATCAGAGCCTCGAGCCGGGAGACCTGCGGTTCGGTGCGGCCGCCGAGCCACGCCCACACGGCTCCGTCGCCCGCCGCCGCGACCAGCGCCTGGAGGTCCATGTCGCGGGCCAACTGGGTGATCAGCACCCGCGCATCGGGGCCGTGGACCACCAGCCCCACGTGCCAGCGGTCGAACGGATACCCCAGGTCGTCGCCGTCGTCGGGGCCGCCGCCGGAGAGCAACTCGTGCACGCGCTCGGAGAGGCGCTGGGACGGCGAGCGGCGCAGCTTCTCCAGCTCGCCGACGTAGGCCTCGGAGACCGCGTCCAGCAGGCGGTCCCCCGCTTCGCTCAGCCGCTGCTCGGCAAGCGCCACGACCCCATCCCCGAACTCGCGCGCCTGCTCGGCGACCAGCTGGGCGAAGAGGCGCTCCCCCGCGGTGAAGCAGCGGACGATCATGCCCAGTCCCGCGACGCCGGACGCCCTCCGAGCCTGAGCCGTCACCGAGCCCGGGATCGGCGGCGGTTCCCCCTCGCCCTGCTCGATGCTGGCGATCGCGAAGAAGAGCGTCTCGGGAACGGCCGCCACCAGCGCCTCCTGGCACTGCCGGCCCTCCCCCTTCGGCCCGGCCGCCACCAGGAGGAGGTGGTTGCGGATCGCCGCTTCGAGCTCCCGGATGCGCAGCCGCAGCCGCTCCGCGAGCGCCCGGCCCAGAGGTCGCTCTGACGGCGCGGGAGCCCGGGCGAGCTTCGAGCGACCAGCGTGCGTTCGGCCGGGGCGGAGGGATGCGGGCACGAACGGGGCGAACCTCTGCTCAACCGCTCGAGCGGCCGAAGCCCTGAGGTCGCTTCCCCGCCAACATCCTCCGCATCCTGCCAATACTCAGGCCGGGTCCAGTGGGCCAGTATGGGGTGTAATCGATCAGGACTGCTACAGAGTGCGGCTCTCACCTGAGGTCGACTCGACGACGACCGTTCCCGCGCGGCCGTCCAGCTCGACCACGGCACCGTCCTCGATCGCGTTCATCGCGTCGGGGACGCCGACGACGGTGGGGATCCCCAGCTCGCGGCCGATGATCGCGGTGTGGGAGAGGACGTTGCCCTTTTCGGTGACCAGGCCGCCCGCGGCGACCATCAGGAACACCCAGCCGGGATCGGTCGTGCTGGCGACGAGCACCTCGCCGTCGATGCTGAGATCGGCGCGGGGCTCGTGCACGATCAGCGCCGGCCCGCGGGCGACCCCGGTGCTGCAGCCGACCCCTTCGAGCTTGGCGCCGGGCCGGGTTCCGGCGGGCGCCGGCCTCGGGATTCGCGCCGCCTGGGCGATCCCGCGAGCTTCGATCCGGGAGGGCGCCGGCCGCGCCAGCTGCGCCTCGTACTCCCCGCGCCGCAGCTCGACCAGGCCGCGCAGGTCCTGGGTGACGCTGGCGCCGCGCACGGCGTCGGCGACCTCGTCCACGGTGAGGAAGAAGACGTCCTCCGGGCGGGCGAGCAGCTCCTGCTCGGCGAAGCGGGCGCCCAGGGCCCGGTAGCCGCGCCGGAAGAGGCCGGAGATCCTGCCGCGGGTGAGCCGGATGTTCTCCCGCGTGGCGAGCCCGCGGCGGCACTTGCGCAGGACCCAGGCGAAGATCGGCCGCCGCAGCGGCCGGAAGCGGAGCCGCCGCCGCACCTCCCGCTCGGCGGCCCGGCGCGTGGCCTGCTCCTTCGCCTCCATCGCCTCCACGTCCTGGCCCCCGCGCAGGTAGTTGCGCAGCATCGAGGCCAGCGCGCTCGGCTCTTCGGTCAGGCTGGTCGCCTCCAGCTTCAGCTCGCTCAGGGAGCGGTCTCCGTAGGCGGCGAGGTGCCGGGCCAGGTCTTCCTGCAGCCAGCCCAGCTCCGGCTCTTCGTGGATCGCTCGCCAGACCTCGGGCGCGGCGCCTTCCCCCTCGAGCAGGGCCAGCGCGCGGGGGTCGCGCCGGGCGCGTTCGGCGATGCGGACCAGCGAGCGGACCGGCTCGACGCTCTCCATCCCCCGCTCGCCGCAGAGCAGGTCGTTGCGCAGGGCGACCGGGTCGCCGAGCTCCCAGCGCCCGATCAGGTAGCCGAGCAGGCCGTAGACCTGCTGGGTGAAGAAATCGCTGACCGGGCTGACCGCCATCTCGCGGAAGAGCAGCTCGCGCCTGCGCTCGAGCGAGTCGAGGAGCTCGGCGGCGCCGAGCGAATCGAGGTCGGCGGCGTCGCTCTCGGCCTTGACCCTGGCGAAGGTCGCCAGGAAACCCCGGACCCGCCGGGGGATCAGCAGCCAGACGAACACCAGGCGGACGACGAAGAACGCCTGCAGGGGAAGCCAGGCCAGGCGCGCCGCGAGGCTCCTCGACGGCCCCAGGTCCTCGCTCGCCTGGAACCCCATCGCCGACTCGAACGCCGGCAGCGCCCGCTCCATCCCCGGCACCTGCAGGAACATCCGGTACCAGTTGGAGAGGTTGTAGTACATGCGCCCCTGCAGGCGGGCGACCAGGTTCGGGTAGACGTCGCGGTTCGCGGCGACCATCCTTCGCGGGGCGCCGAAGCCGCGCACCAGACCGAGGAAGTTCAGCTCGTAGGCGCGGCGCATCAGCGAGAAGGTCAGCGGCGAGGTCACCCCGGGGTAGCTCTCGACCAGGTTGGAGTTGTCGAAGACCACCTCCCGCCCGGCGGCGGCGGCCGTGATCGGCCTCGCCTGCAGCAGGAACAGCTCGCCGTCGCGGTCGAGGGCCCACTCGACATCGACCGGGGCGCCCCGCCAGGCGGCGGCCGCGAGCGCCTGCCGCGCCACCAGCTCCGCCTGCGCGTCGCTGAGCACGGGCCGGGAGCCCTCGCCGGCCGACAGCTCGGCGAGGACCGTCTCGCCGGGGCGATCGGGGTCCCGGACCACCGTCGAGCGCTTGTCCTTCACCTCCCGCTCGACCATCCGGGCGTCGGCGTCCAGCCGGTAGGTGTCGACGTCGGAGCGGCCGTCGACCACGCCCTGCCCGGCGCCGAACCCGGCGGTGATCAGGACCCGGTCGGTCGAGCCGTCCTCGGGGTCGGCGGTGAAGACGACGCCCGCCGCCGCCGCGTCGACCATCTGCTGGATCACCACCGACATCCGCAGCGCCTCGAGGCCGAGGCCGCGGACCCGCAGGTAGGTGAGCGCGCTGGGGCCGAAGGCCGACGCGTAGCAGTCGAGGACCCGCGCCGCGACCCCCTCGGCGGGGACGTAGAGGAAGGTCTCGAACTGCCCGGCGAACGAGCTGCGGGAGGAGTCCTCGCCGGCCGCCGAGGAGCGCACCGCCACCAGGCCGCCGGGGCGCAGCAGCGAACCCGCGAGGCCGTCGAGCGCGGCAGCGGCCGCGGCCGGCAGCCCGTTCGCGCGCAGGTGCTCCTCGGCCTCCCGGCTCAGCTCCGCCAACGACCCGAACTCGGCCGGGGGCGAGGCGAGGCGAGCCCGCAGCTCCTCCGGCATCGTCGCGAGGAGGTCGTCGAAGGCGGTCGTCTCGATGCAGCCGAACGGCGGCACCGGCAGCCCGGCGGCGCGCATCTCGACCAGGCTGGACCCCTTGCCGCCGATCCGCTCGGCCCCCAGCGCCTCGTCGACGATCACGGTGCCTCGGCTCCCCGGCCGACGGCGGGGAAGACGCGGCGCAGCGAGCCCGGGAGCCACCAGTTGCGGTCGCCGAGCAGGGTCAGCGTCGAGGGAACCAGGAGGCAGCGGACCAGGGTCGCGTCGAGGAGCACGGCGATCGCCATCCCGACGCCGAGCTGCCGGAAGGCCTCCAGCTGTGAGAGCCCCAGGGCGAGGAAGACGATCATCATCACCGTCGCCGCCAGGGTGATCGGCCGCCCGTTGCGGATCAGCCCCTGGGCGATCGCCTCGGCGTTGGAGCGGCCGTTCAGGTGCTCCTCGTAGATGCGCGAGAGCAGGAACACCTCGTAGTCCATCGAGAGGCCGAAGACGATCGCGAAGAGGAACGGGGGCACGAACCAGGCGATCCCTTCCGCCCCCCCGAGCCCTTCGAAGAGCAGCGCCACGAGGCCGAGCGTGGCGCCGACGGAGAGCAGGTTGGTGAGGATCGCCTTGGCCGGGATCAGCAGCGAGCGGAAGGCGGCCAGGAGCAGCAGGAAGGAGAGCGCGCAGGCGGTCAGGACCATCCAGGGGATGCGTTCTTCGATCCGCTCGATCAGGTCCATCCCCTGCGCCGTTTCGCCACCCACGTAAACCGTGGCGGAGGCGGTCCGGGGGTCGTTCGCGAACCGCCGGCGCAGCGCTTCGACCACCCGGTCCGCGGCCTCGGTGTTGCCGCCCACGGTCGCGGTGGCCGTGAACCGGTGCCAGCCGCCGGCGGCGGGGCCGGCAATCGAGGCGGAGGCGATCCCCCTCGTCTCCCTGAGCTGGCGCAGGACCGGGCCCGGCCTGCCGGTGGCGACCACCTCGATCGGGCTCAGGGCGCCGGCCCCGAAGTCCGCTTCGACCGCTTCGCCGGCCTCCTGGACCGAGTTGCCCGCCGGCAGCAGCGCGTCGCTGTTGGAGAAATCGAGGCGGACGCCGGTGAGGGGAAGCGCGCAGAGCAGGAGCAGGAGGCAGCTGCCGAGCGCGATCGGCAGCGGGCGCCGGTTGACCGCCGCGGCGACCGCGCGCCAGAGCCGCCCCGACGCGACCGCCCGCGACGCCGGCTTCAGGCTCCAGCGGTCGATCCGCGGCCCGAGCACCCGGATCAGAGCCGGGATCACGGTCAGCGCCCCGGTGGCCGCTATCAGGGCCGCAACGCCGGCGCCGATCGCCATCGAGGAGAAGACGCCGATCCCGAGCACGAAGAGGCTGGTCAGGGCGAGGGCGATCGTCAACCCGGAGAAGAGGATCGCCCGGCCGGTGGTCGCCAGCATCTCCCGCAGCGCGGCCCGCTCCTCCAGGCCCTCCGCCCGCAGCTCGCGATAGCGGGTGACGAGGAAGAGCGAGTAGTCGATCGCCAGGCCGAGGCCGAGAATCGAGGCGGTGTTGGTCACGTAGACGCTGGTCTCGCTGACGCTCGCCAGCAGGGCGAGAGCGCCGAAGGTCACCACCAGCGAGACCAGGGCGAGCACCACCGGCAGGCCCGCGGCGACGATCGAGACGAAGGCGATCAACAGCACGGCGGCCGAGAGCGGCAGCGCCAGCGCCTCCGAGCGCGAGAGGTCCTCGGCCGAGACCCGGGTCGACTCGTCCCAGGCGGCGGCCTGACCGACCAGCTGCGCCCCGGGTTCGACTTCCTGGACGGCCCGGCGGTAGCCGGCGACGTCGCGCTGGACCTCGGCCAGGGAGCCCGGCGCGAGGAGCGGGACCAGGGCGGTGTCGCCGCGGACGCTGACGCGGCCGACCGCTACCCCCTCCAGGCCGGGGTCGGACCTCAGTCCCTGCCGCAGGCGCAGGGCGCGCGCGCTCGGGCCGCGCCCCTCCTGGCCGGAGACGACGACGAGCACGGTCTGGCGATCGCCGCCGGCGAAGCTCGAGCCGAGCAGCCTCGTCGCTTCCCCCGACTGCGATCCCGGCACGCCGTAGCCGCCGTTGGAGACCTCGTCCTGGAGGCCGCCGGCGGGGACAAGCGCAAGCGCGCAGATCGCCAGCCAGCCGAGCAGGACCCGGCGGGGGCGGTCGATAGCGAAGTCGGCGAGGCGCCTCACCTGACCGCCGACCTCGCTTTGGTGAAGGTCCGGCGCTCCCCCAGGCGGGCCCGATCGGCCTCGCTGAAGTAGGTGGCCCGGGACTCGTCCTGAGGCACGCCCCGCAAGCGGTCGAGGAGCGGCATCGTCTGTTCGAACAGCGCAAAGGAGTACTCGATCCCGCGGGCGTACACGTCCTCCACCTCGTCGAACTCCGGATAGATGGAGTAAGTCACCTGCGCCAGCACCGGCCCGGCGTCGACCTCGGGGGTCAGCTCGTGCAGCGTCGCTCCGTGCACCGACTCGCCGTTCTTCAGGGCCCAGTTGATCGAACCCACCCCGCGGTACTTCGGCAGCGCACTCTGGTGGAGGTTGAGAAGCCGCCCGAAGCGGGCGATGAACCACTCCGGGAGGATCGACATGTACGCGAACACGCAGCCGACGTCGACACTCCACTCATCCCCCTCACCGCCACAAAACTCCTGGTAACGGCCGGAATTCACGCAGTCCACCCCGTTCCGCTCGGCCCACTCGCCGAGCGACGGTGCCCACTCCGGCTCCGGCTTCTGGGGAATCACTCCCAACAGTTCGAAATCCGTACTGTCAGTGAACCACTCGGCTGCCCGAATCGCCAGCTCTCCCTTGCCCAGCACCATCGCACTCCGCGTTTCATGAGGTTTGGACGGCGACTCACTACCGTTCGCTTCCATGTCCACTGAGCTCGAAGTGGTGTTCATCGAGGGCGACGGTATAGGACCCGAGATAGTCCGCGCGAGTATTGAAGTGCTCGACGCCACCGGCGTCGGGATTGCCTGGAAGCGGGCGCTGGCCGGGACGGAGGCGATCGAGGCGGAGGGACACATAGCCCCCGCCGCGACGATCGAGCTGGTGAGGGCGGCGAACAGCGCGATCAAGGGGCCGACGAGCACTCCGGTGGGCGGTGGCAGCCGCAGCGCCAACTTCTACGTGCGCCAGCAGCTCGAGCTGTTCGGGGGCGTGCGCCGCTTCGTCGACCGGTCGGCCGGGATCGACGTCGTCCTCGTGCGCGAGAACCTCGAGGACCTCTACGGGGCGATCGAGTGGTCCAGCGCCCCGGGGGTGAGCCACGCGGTCAAGGTCAGCACCGCCGCGGGGGCGAGGCGCGTCGCCCGGCTCGCCTTCCGGCTGGCGCGCGAGTGGAAGCGGGAGCGGGTGACGATCGTCCACAAGGCGAACAACCTGAAGCTCACCGAGGGCCTGTTCCGCGAGACCGCGCTCGAGGTCGCCGCGGAGCATCCCGAGATCGCCTGCGAGGAGCTGCTCGCCGACAGCGCCGCGGCGCAGCTGGCGAGGGCGCCGCAGGAGGTCGACGTGATGCTGGCGACCAACACCTACGGCGACCTCCTCTCCAGCGTCGCCGCCGCCGGCGCCGGTGGTCCGGCCGCCGTCTCCACCGCGAACTTCGGCCCCGGCGGCCTGGTCGTCGCCGAGGCGGGCCACGGCAGCGCCCCGTCCCTCGCCGGGACCGGGTCGGCGAACCCCCTCGGCCTGCTCGGCGGCGGCGCGATGCTGCTCGCGGCGCGCGGCCACGGTCGCGAGGCCGAGGCGATCTGGGCGGCGATCGCGTCGGTGCGCGAAGCCGGGGTCCTCACCCCCGACCTCGGCGGCGGGGCGACGCTGGAGGAGGTCACCGCTGCGGTCGTCGCGGAGGTCCGGGGCAGGCTCTCGCCCCCCGCTCAGGCCACGGCCGGCGGCGCCTGAACCCGCTGCCCGGCGCCGCTGGCCTCGCGGGCGTCGGTCAGGGCGGCGGCGAAGGCTTCCAGCGCCAGGTCGATCTCCGCCCTGCTCGCCACCATCGGCGGCAGCAGGCGGATCGTCTCCTGCGAGCCGAGGCACGGCGAGACGAGGATCCCGCGCTGGCCCAGCCCGAAGAGCGCGCCCCCCGCCATGGCCGGCGAGTGCATCTCGACCGCCCACATCAGGCCGCTGCCACGCACCTCGGCGACGACGTCGGGGTGATCGGCGGCGAGCCGGCGCAGGCCGGCGGCGAGCTGCGCCCCGACCGCGTCGGCGTCCGGCGCGCGGCGTTCGATCTCGGGCAGGGCGGCGCGGCCCGCGGCGCAGGCCAGGGGGTGCCCGCCGAAGGTCGAGCTGTGCCAGGTCGGGTCGGCGGTCAGGGGCGCGTAGAGGTCCTCGCTCGCGGCCAGCGCCGAGAGCGGCATCACCCCGCCGCCGAGCGCCTTACCCAGCAGCAGGGCGTCCGGCCGGAGCCCGGCGGCGAGGCTCGGCGAGAGCGGCCCCGCCCGGTGCAGGCCCGCCTGGATCTCGTCCGCGACCGTGAAGACGCCGGCCGTGCGGGCGTCTGCCGTCCAGCGCCGCAGGGTCTCGGGGTCGAGCGGCCGCACGCCGGCCTCGCCCTGGACCGGCTCGAAGAAGAGGGCCGCGACGTCGCCCCGCTCGACCTGGCGGCGGACGGCGTCGGGGTCGCCGGGGTTGATGTGGGTGACCGGGCCCAGGAAGCGCTCCAGGTCGCGGCGGAAGGCCGGGTTCCAGGTCAGCGAGAGCGCTCCCAGAGTCTTGCCGTGGAAGCCTCCCGCGACCGCGAGCAGCCGCGGCCGGCCGCTCGCGCGGCGGGCCAGCTTCGCCGCCAGCTCGACCACGTCGGCGCCGCCGCTACCGAACCAGACCCGCTGAAGCGGCGCGAAGCGGGCGGCGAGGTCGGCGGCCAGGCCGGCGACGGCGGGGTTGCCGAGCACCCGGGTCGCGGTCGGCATCGTGTCGAGCTGCCGGTGCACCGCCTCGACCACGGCCGCCGGCCGGTGGCCGAGCAGGGTCACCGCATAGGAGCCCAGGTCGACCATCTCCCGGCCGTCGGAGAGGCGGACGGTGGCGCCGGAAGCCTCGACCTCGACCGCACCGCGGCCCGCGAGCTTGGCGGCGAGCGCGGTCCCGGGGGCCAGGTGCTCCCGCATCGAGGCGAAGACGCGATCGGCGTCGGCGACCGTCAAGCCCCGACCGCCTCGCGCTCCACCCCGCGCAGCATCTCCACGCAGTTGTCCGCCAGCGAGCGCTGGGCCACGGGGTTGAGCATGTCGGCGAGCAGCGGGATCCCGATCTCGAAGGAGACGTCGAAGCTGACCCGGGTGAGGTTCGGGCCGCGCTTCTCCAGGACCCAGGCGCCGTCGAATTCGAGCAGGTCCCCCCGCAGCTGCTCGAAGCGCATTTCCCCGGCCTCGCGGTCGAGCTGCTCGACCTCCTCCCACTCGAGGATCGACCCCTTCAGGTCCACCGACCAGCCGGTGCGGCGCTCGCCGCCGCGCTCCTCGTCCAGCACCCGCACCCAGCGCACGGTCTCCATCGACGCGGGGTAGCGCTCGACGTCGACGACCGTCTCCCAGACGCGGTCCATCGGCGCCTCGATGTCCAGCTGCACGGAGACCTCAGGCATCCTCGGCCCCCTTCGTCCACTCGCTCGGCAGGATGCTCGGCTCCCCCACCGCGGTCAGCAGCTCGAGCCAGTCCCGGACCAGCGCCATCCCGGGGTAGTAGCCGTCGGCGCTGAGCACGTTCGGCACCGTCCCGACCCGCTCCTGGAGGACCGCGACCAGCCGCCGACAACGGTCGACGATCTCCTCGTCCGGCTCGTCCTCGGCGGCCCCGCGCACCAGCGCCAGGCACTCCTCGTGGACGTCGCTCCCCTCGGTCCGCGCCAGCGCCCAGGCCGCGCGGCAGCGGATGCCGGGCATCGGCTTCTCCCGCTTCTCGGCGAGGACGGCCATCGCCGCGCAGGTCTCGCCGATCTGCCGGGCGACGTGGCGGACGAGGCCGCTCTGCCCCTCCGCCGCCGCGCCTTCGAGGTCCTCCATCCACTGCGAGATCGGCGGCCCCATCAGCCACAGCGCGTTGCCCCGCGCCCAGACGTAGCGGCGGGCGTCGACGTCGTGCGCCCTCATGCGCTCACCGCCTCTTCCAGCCGCGAGCGCTCCAGGTCGAGGCCCTGGCTCCAGTCGAGCTTCGCGACCCCCGCCACGTGCAGGGCGAAGGCCAGCGAATCCTGCTCGGCGTCGCACTCCTCGCACGGCCAGGCCCCGGCCTCGCCGAAGCGCTGCCAGGCGGCGGCCTCCGCCGGCTCCAGGCTCCAGAGCGCTCCGAGCTCGACCGAGAGCAGCAGGCTCTCGTCGCCGATCGGCATCAGGCGGAGGTCGCCCAGCCGCCAGGTCGCCCGGGCGGCGAGCAGCGGCGCGGCGAGGTCGGCGCCGGTCCACTCCCGACAGGTCGCGAGCGCCGCGGCGACGAACTCGGCCGAGGTGCCCGGCCCCTCCGGCAGCACCGCGAACGGCGCGTAGGACGCCTCCATCTCGGGGAAGTCCCGCAGGCGCTCCCGCAGCCACTTGTCGCCGGTGAAAGGGACCCCCATCCCGGCCAGGGCGGCGTGGGCCGCCTCTTCGACCGCCCCGCGCGCGTAGACCGCCGCGGCCAGGTCGTGGCCGGTCGCGGCGCCGACCTGGGCCAGGTAGGCGGAGTCCCGCATGCGCTCTCCGTACTCGCGGCTGACCAGGTCGCGGGCCAGCTCCGCGGCGCCGAGCCGGGTCGAGAGCTCGAGCGGCTCCCCCTCGACCTGGATGCCGGAGACGATCCGGTGCAGGAGCTTGAGATCGGCCTGCTCGCCGACGTCGCCGAAGGCGCCGTCGATCGGCCCCTCGCTGGCGAGCGCCCTCTCGACCTGGAGGAAGACGCCGTCGACCAGCCGCTCGGTCAGCTTCCAGACGTCGACCCGCAGTCCGTCGATCCAGTGCTCGAGCGGCAGCCGCGACCCGTCCACCCCCGGCGGCCCGATCAGGAGGACGTCGAGGTCGCTGCGGGCGTTGCCGAGGCCCAGCGTCAGGGAGCCGCCGAAGATCACCCGGTCGCCGTCCTCGCGCAGGTAGGAGATCACCTCCATCACCGCCTCGAGCTCGACCTGGTGGTAGCGGCGGATGCGGCTCTGGAGCTCGTCGAGCCGCGCCGGCACGTCGGTGTCAGACATCGTTCTCCTCTCGTCGTCGGGTTCACGCATCGCCGGGCCCTGCCCACGGCCGGGGGGACATCGAGGCGAGCTGGGGGTGCTTCCCGGCCCACGACCTCACCGAGGTGACCAGCGCCGGCTCGACGGCCCGTACCCGGTGGGTCGGCCGCAGGGGCTGGCGCAGGACCATGTAGGGCTCGAAGTTCGAGAGCAGCTCGAGCACGCGCAGCTGCCGCGGCGAGAGATGGTCGCGGGCGAAGGGGAGGAAGAAGCGGTGCCAGCTGTCGGGCGCCATCAGCCGCGGCACCTCGAAGCCCGGCAGGCCGCGTTCGTCGCGCCAGCCGTTCAGCGCCCCGGTCAGCAGCCCGATCGTCGCCTCGACCCGCGGCGCGGCCTCGCCGCAGGCGAGGGTCACCGTCGCGGGGGCGGGGCCGGCGAGGAGCTGGCGGCGCAGCAGCGAGCCCAGGTCGTCGACCGGGATCACGTCGAGGAAGGCGTCCGGCTCGGCCACGACCGCGGGCACGGTGCTGGTCGCCATCCCGCGCAGGATCGTGTACATCCCCGCGTAGCGGGCGGCGCGCCCGTCGCCGCGGCGGCCGACGATCAGCGGCACCCGCACGATCGTCGCCCGCTCGACCCGCTCCCGCACCAGGCGCTCGGCGCAGGCCTTCGACCACTCGTAGGTGTTGCGGTAGTCGGCCGGGTCCGGGGAGCTGCCGTCGCCCCGCAGGCCGGCGGCGAAGGCGGTCGAGACGTGGACCAGGTGGGTCTCCGGCCCGACCAGCTCCAACAGCGCCTCGACGGTGTCGACGTTGGCCCGCTTCGCCTCCTCGATCGGCAGCGTCCAGCGGGTGTCGGCGGCCGTGTGGACGATCGCGTCCCACTCGCGGCACAGCTCCGGCGGTGGCGGTTCGGCGGCCATGTCCCAGGCGACCGCTTCCTCGCCCCCACGGCGGCTGGTGCCGACCGCCTCCTCTCCCGCTGCGCGCAGCTGGTCGAGCGTCTCCGCCCCGACCAGGCCGGTGGCGCCGGTGACGAGCACGCTCAAGAGGGGACCCCCTCGGCGCGGCTCCAGCGGGCCAGGACCTCCAGCTCGCCGGCCTCCAGCAGCTGGCCGCAGCTGCCGCGCTGGATCTTGCCGCTGGTCGTCTTCGGCACCTCGCCGCGGCCGCAGAGGACGAGCTCGAAGAGCTGCACGTCGACGTCCCGCGCCACCCGCTGGCGGACCGCCGCCAGCACCTCGTCGTGCTCGCCGGGGTCCACCGCGTCGATCTCGACCGCCATCGTCACCTCGACGCCGCCGTCGCCCTCGACCGCGAAGGCGGCGCTGGCGTGCGGGCGGACCGAAGGATGGGCCGCCTCGGCGGCTTCCTCGAGGTCGTGCGGGTGGAGGTTCCGCCCGTTGACTATCAGCAGCTCTTTGATCCGCCCGGTCACGTACAGCTCGCCGTCGACGATCGTCCCCAGGTCGCCGCTGCGCAGGTAGGCGGCGTCGGGGTCGCCGGCGAGGCGCGCCCCGAAGGTCGCGGCGGTCTCCTCCTCGCGGCCCCAGTAACCGGCGGCGAGGCTGGGGCCGCCGACCCAGATCTCCCCCACCCGGCCGGGCGGGCACGGGGTCCCGGTCTCCGGGTCGACGATCAGGGCGGGATGGTCGGTGTCCGCCCGCCCGCAGGAGACGAGGGTCACCGCCGGCGCCCCCTCCACGGGCGGCTCGGCGGCGTGGCGCTCCAGGGCGGCGGCGTCGAACCCGCGGCTGAGCGGGGCCTCCTCCAGCGGCCCGCTGGACACCAGCAGGGTCGCCTCGGCGAGCCCGTAGCAGGCGAGAAAGGCCTCGCGGCGGAAGCCGTAGGGACCGAACTTCTCGGCGAAGGCATCCATCGTCGCGGCCCGGATCGGTTCGGCTCCGTTGAACGCCAGCCTCACCTCGCTCAGGTCGAGCCCCTCGCATTCCTCCTCGCCGATGCGGTTGACGCAGAGGTCGTAGGCGAAGTTGGGGCCGCCGGTCGAGTTCGCCCCGTAGCGCGTCATCCCCTGCAGCCAGCGCGCCGGCTTGGCGACGATCGAGATCGGCGAGGTGAAGATGCAGGGGCAGCCGACGTAGACCGGCTGGATGATTCCCCCGATCAGCCCCATGTCGTGGTAGGGCGGCAGCCAGTCGTAGCCGACCGTGCTCTCGTCGGCGCCGAAGCGGCGCAGGATGTACTCGGTGTTGTCGAGCAGGCAGTCGTAGGTGAGCATCACCCCGCGCGGCTCCCGGGTCGAGCCCGAGGTGTACTGCAGGAACGCCATCTCCTCGCCCCGCACCCGCGGCGGCGAGAGTTCCTCCGCCGGGCCCAGCTCGCCGTCGGCGAGCAGCCACTCGGCCCGCGCCAGGGGCCCCTCGGAGAGGAACGGCAGGGCGGCGTCCCTGATCGCCCCGGTCGTCAGCACCGCGTCGATTTCGGCGTTCTCGGCGATCGCCAGCAGCCGCGGCAGGGTCCGCTGCAGGCGCTTGGGATGGGGAGGCGCCGCCGAGACGCCGACCGCGGCGGCGTAGAAGCAGGCATAGACGGCGGCGTTGTAGTCGAGGCCGGGGGGCAGCAGGAGCAGCACCCGGCCCCCCCTCGGGACCCGCTCGCGGAGGCTGCCGGCGATCGCCCGGGAGCGGCGGTCGAGGTCGCCGTAGGTCCAGCGCTCCTCGTCGCTCTCCCCGTCGCGGAGGTAGAGGAAGGCGAGCTGGTCCCCGGCCCTCTGGGCCTGGTTGGCGAGAACGGCGGCGAAGCTCTCGATCTTCATCTCATTCCTCCGGCGGTCGGTTAGGCATCGGGTCTGTCTGGGACGAGGAGGCCGAGGACCAGCGCTTCGACGTCGGCGACCGTCTCGACCCCGGCGAGGTCGTCCTCGGCGGCCGCGGGCAGCTGGAGCTCCTGCTCCAGGTAGACGGCCAGCTCGATCAGGCCGAGCGAGTCGAAGCCGAGGTCGACGGTGAGCGAGGTCGCGGGGGCGACGGTGCCGGCGACCGGGGCCAGCTCGCCGATCGCGGTTCGGATCCGCTCGCGAATCGCCTCGTCGCTCATTCCTCGCCCTCCAGGCCGACGATCGCGACCGCGGCGATCGCTTCGAAGCCGCCGAGGACGCCGATCCCGTCGTTGGTCTTCGCCTTGACCGCGACCGCGTCGCGATCGGCGCCCAGACCGGCGGCCAGGTTGTCGCCGATCTCGGCCGCGGGCCGCCCGGCGAGGCGCGGCGCCGCCGCCAGGATCGTGCAGTCGAGGTTGCCGACCCGCAGGGAGCGCCGGGAGAGGAGCGCCCGCACCCGGCCCAGAGCCGGCAGGCTGGAGCCGCCGTCGGCCTCGCTGTCGAGGACGTCTTCGACCGAGCCGCAGGCGAGGGCGCCGAGGACCGCGTCCACGGTCGCGTGAACGACCACGTCGCCGTCGTGGCCGGCGATCGCGAAGCCGCGGGGGGAGTCGGGGAAGCGGACTCCCCCGAGCACCAGCCGGCCGCCGTCGGCGAGCGCGTGGATGTCGTACCCCCAGCCCACGCGAGCCCTCATTCCCGCCAACCCGCGCTGCTAGCGTGCTGTCGCCGATGGACGAGGGAGCAGCCGAGGCGAGGGGCGCGGGGGCCAAGCGGCGGGTGATCGTGCTGGGCGCGACCGGCTCGATCGGCGGTCAGGCGCTGGAAGTGATCGAGCGCTCGCCTGACCTGGAGCTGGTCGGCCTCTCCGCCCACTCCTCCTGGGAAGGCGCCGTCGCCGCCGCCCGCTCGCACGGCCTCGACACGATCGCGATCGGCGATCCGCAGGCGGCGCGCCTGGCCGCGGCGGAGACCGGCGCCACCGTGCTCGGCGGCCCCGAAGCGGAGTCGGAGCTGCTGGGCGCGGTCGAGGCGGACCTGGTGCTGAACGCGATCGTCGGGATCGCCGGGCTGCGGCCGACGATGCGGGCGCTGGAGCTGGGGCTGCCGCTGGCGCTCGCGAACAAGGAGACCCTGGTCGCCGGCGGCGACCTGATCGCGCCGCTGGTCGACCGCGGCACGCTGGTCCCGGTCGACTCCGAGCACTCGGCCCTGCACCAGCTGCTCAGCGTCGAGGGCGGCCGCGAACTGCGCCGGCTGGTGATCACCGCCTCGGGAGGGCCCCTGCGCGGCAAGCCCGCCGCGGAGGTCGCCGGCGCCGGCCTCGAGCAGGCGCTCAACCACCCCAACTGGAACATGGGGGCGAAGAACACGATCGACTCCGCGACCCTGATGAACAAGGGGCTGGAGGTGATCGAGGCGCACCACCTGATCGGCCTCCCCTACGACCGCATCGACGTCCTCGTCCACCCGACCTCGATCGTCCACGGCCTGGTCGTGCTCGAAGACGGCTCGGTCCTCGCCCACCTCGGCGTCACCGACATGCGGATGGCGATCTCCTACGCCCTCAACCACCCGCGCCGCGTCGACATCGGCGTCGCCGACCTCGACCTCGTCGGGGCGAGCCCGCTCGAGTTCGAGCCGGTCGACCGCGAGGCGTTCCCGGGACTCGACCTCTCGATCGCCGCGGGCGAAACCGGGGGCACCGCGCCCTGCGTCCTCAACGCCGCCAACGAGGTCGCGGTCGCCGCCTTTCTCGCTGGCCGCACCCGGCTCGGCGACATCCCGGCCGTGGTCGAGGAGACCCTCGCCGCGGTGCCGGCGGTGCCGGTCGAGTCGGTCGAGACGCTGCTCGCCGTCGACGCGGAGGCGCGCAGCCACGCGGCCGCCCTCACCGAGCGGCGGGTCGAGGCGCGCAGCGGCTGAGCTCACGCCGCGGTCCCCCGGCGCCGCGCCGCCTCGGTATCGGCGAGGAAGCGCCGGTCGAGGCGGTCGATCACGTCCTCGCCGGTCAGCTCGAAGAGCGCCTTGACCGGCAGCAGCTCGTCCTCGATCGCGGTGCTGGTCCCGGCCGCGGCGATCTCCCGCAGGGCGTCTTCCATCGCCCGCACCGCGGCGCGGATCGCCTGGTTGGCGTAGATCACGATCGAGATCCCCGACTCGGTCAGCTCGGTCATCGTCGCGCCGTGGTAGGTGGTCGGGATCGCGACCAGCGGCACCGGCGCTCCGAGCGCCCGCCAGCGGCCGGCGAACTCGGTCACCTCGCTCGCCACCTTGGCCTTCGAGTGGATCACGATCGCATCGGCGCCCGCCTCGGCGTAGAGGGCGGCGCGCGCCAGCGCGTCCTCCATCCCGGTGCCGGCGATCAGCGACTCGACCCGGGCGATGAGGATGAAATCCGGGGACTGCTGGGTCTCCTTCGCTATCCGCACCTTCATCGCGAACTCGTGCGGGTCGAGCAGCTCCTGGCCGTCGCGGAAGCTGTTGCGCTTCGGGTAGAGCTTGTCCTCGATGCAGACCGCCGCCGCGCCGCCTCCCTCGAAGTCCTGGATGCTGCGGCGCAGGTTGCGGATCTCGCCGAAGCCGGTGTCGCAATCGCTGATCACCGGCAGGCTGGTCGCCTGCGAGATCACCCGGGTCGCGTCGCGGACCTCGCTCATCGTCAGCACGTTCGCGTCGGGCATTCCGTTCACCGCGGCGACGCCGAGGCCGCTGGCCCACACCGCGTCGAAACCGCAGCGCTGGGCGACCAGCGCCGAGAGCGCGTCGTGGACCCCCGCCACCCGCACCGGCCGGCCCAGCGAGAGCGCCTCGCGGAGGGTTGCTGCGCCGCCGTTCATCCCGCCGCCTCCGCGACCGCGGCGCCGCGGTCGGCCTCGGCCAGCAGCCCCGCGAAAGCCGCGACGAAGCGCTCGTTGTGCGGGCGCGAGCGGCTGGCGACGCGCAGGTAGCGGTCGCCTTCGGGCATCGCCTTGCCGGCGCAGTGCTTGACCAGGATCCCGTGCTCGGCGAACAGCCGCCGCTCGAGCGCCGCGGCGCTGTGGCCGGAGGGCAGGCGGACGAGCACGTAGTTCGCGTCGCTCGGCAGGACCGCGACCCCGGCCAGCGAGCCGAGCCCGGTCGCCAGCTCGTCGGTCTCGCACCGGGTCCGCTCGCAGCCGCGGCGGAACTCGTCGAGGTGAGCGGGCAGGTGGCGCAGGAACGCTTCGGCCGGGCCGTTGACGTGCCAGATCGGCAGCTCCGCCGCGATCTCGCGCAACAGGCCGCGATCGGAGGAGACGACGTAGCCGAGCCGCAGGCCGCCGACGCCGTAGACCTTGCTGACGCTCTTCAGCACGACCAGGTTGGGGTGGCGGTCGAGGTCCCGCTCGAGCGAGTGGGCGCCGGGGTCGGCGCAGAAGTCGACGAACGACTCGTCGAGCAGCAGCCGGCAGCCGAGCCCGTCCAGCTCCTCGGCGAGGCGCCCGAGGGCCAGTCCGGGCTCGGCGATGCCGGTCGGGTTGTTCGGCGAGATCACCACCGCCAGCTCGGCGCGGTGCTCGCGCACGGTCTCGAGCAGCGCTTCGCCGTCGAGCTCGAAGCTGCCCTCGGCGAGGGGCACCCGGACGAGCCGCTCGGCGGCGAGGCGTTCGTACTCGTTGAAGCTCGGCACCGGGACCACGACCGCGCCCGCCGCGCGGTCGACCAGGTGCTTCATCAGTTCGGAGCTGCCGTTGCCGAGGACGATGCGCTCGGCGGGGTGGCCGAAGGCGGTGCCGGCGATCTCCTCCAGGCTGGCGTGGCCGACCGGGTACTCGCGGACCAGGCAGTCGAGGTCGGCGCCGATCGCGTCGACGAGGCCGGACGGCGGGAAGTGCGAGTTGGTGAGCAGGCGGTGGTCGGTGACGCCGTGGCGCCAGTAGCCGCCGTGCTGGCCGACGATCGTCCGCAGCCGCTGCGGCGGGGCGCTGAAGGTGTATTCGGCGGCGCGCCGGTCCTCGTGGGTGTCGACCTCGCGCCAGGGGATCTCGCTGCAGTCGGCGGCGCGGAAGTCCGCCGAGCGCTCGCGGATCGCGCCGGCCAGAACCTCCTCGAAGCACCGGTCCTCGCCGCCCGGCGCCGCGATCGTCCGCTCCAGCTCGGGCAGGAACCCGCCCTCCAGGTACTCGCCGCGGAAGAGCCAGACGTTGAGCGTCTTGTACTTGTCCCCGTAGTCGAAGCCCGGCCCCTGCTCGGCGGCGTAGAAGATCTCGTCGACGAGGCCGTCGGAGCGCAGCGAGACCACCGTCCCGTCCATCCCCGGCTCGAAGCGGGAGACCGCGGCGACGTTCTCCGAGGGAGCGGAACGCATCGCCTCCAGCACGGCGGGGTCGAAGGCGACGTCCCCCTGCAGGACCAGGGTGTCCCCGCGCAGGCTCTCCCGCCCCCGCCACAGCGAGTAGATGTCGTTGGTCGTCTCGTACCGGTCGGAGCTGGCGTAGGCGATCTCGATCCCGCGGTAGCGGGGTCCGATCGCCTCGACGATCCGCTCGCCGAGGTGGCCGACGACGATCGTCGCCCGCTCGACGCCGGCCGCGGCGAGGGCGCTCAGCGAGCCCTCCAGGATCGGAACGCCGCCGACCGGTAGCAGCGGCTTCGGCAACGCCCGGGTGAAGGGGCCGAGGCGGCGGCCGAGGCCCGCGGCCAGGATCACCGCCCGTGGCGCCAGTACCCCCGGGCCGCTCACAGCGCCTCCCCCGCGGCCACTGCCGGCGCCAGCAGGCGGTCGAGGACGACCTTGCCGAGGTCGTGCTGGTAGAGCCAGACGCCGTCGAGGCGGCCGCCGAAGCTGGGCTCGCCGCCGATATGCGGCGACGGCCTCAGCCCGGCGCCGAGGCCGTAGGCGACCAGCGACGGGACCGGGCGCCCGCTGGCGTCGAGCAGCTCGGCCCTGTCGCTGACGGCCAGGCCCGGGCCGGAGTCGAGCAGGCGCAGCGGCTCGCCCCCGGCGTCGAGCAGGCGCGGCAGGCGCGGCTCGAAGCCGGCGGCGGAGACGATGAAGCCGGCCGCCGAGAGCGACTCGTTGACCGCCTCGGGCCGGGAGGCCGGGAGCGAGCTGAAGCCCTCGAGCGGGGGCTCCGCTCCGAACAGCGCCCGGCGGGCGAGCTCGAAGGCCTCGCCGCGCAGGCCGGAGAAGCGGTTGACCCGGCCGCTCAGCGGGCAGACGTCGCGCGCCGGGTCGAAGCGGTAGCCGTCGGCGCGGGCCTCGGCGGCGCTCATGTACGCGAGGCGGGTCGGCCGGCGCTCGATCATGCAGACGCGCGGGCGGCCGATCCGCCCCTGCAGGCCGCAGTCGCCGAGGATCCGGCAGGCCGCCGACCAGGCGCTGTGGCTGTTGCCGACGATCGCCACCGTCCCTCGCCGCCTCGCCCCCTCGCAGAGGCGCTCGCCGATCGGGGCCTCGCGGTCGATCAGCGCGGTGGCGTCGACGACCTTCTCGCGCCAGGGGCCGAGGTCCACCCCGGGCGCGATCCGGAGGCTGTCCGCGTCGCGGCGCGGCCGGCCGCCGCAGGCGATCACGACGTTGCGGGCGTTGACCCGCTCGCGCTGCCCGCCGCCGCGGACAGCGCTCGAGCTGGAGACGGCGGCGCCGCCCCCGGGCAGGAGCTGGATCTCTTCGACATCGGTCTCGAGCGCGACCTCGCAGCCCGGCTCGTCCTCGAGCCGGCGCCGGACCGCGGCGCCGAGCCGGTCCTGGAAGGCGGCGATCGCCGGCAGCGGCGGGTACGCGCCGGCTCGCCGCCGCAGCTCGGCCGCGGCGGCGGAGTTGCCGGCCGGATCCAGGTACCCCTCGTCGCTGTCCTCCAGGACCTCGAGAAAGGCGCGGCCGAGCGAGTTGCTGCCGACGACGTAGCGGGCCAGGGCGCCGGGGCCGAGGCGGTCGGAGCGCTCGACGACCCGGACGCCGTCGGCCAGCAGCGCCGGCAGCCGACCGGCGATGCCGGCGGCGAGGATCGGCCCGAGGCCCGCCGGGCCGCCGCCGCAGATGACCGTGCCGAAGTCCGGCCGGCTCACAGGACCTCCTCCCTCACGTAGGCGAGCAGGCCCCCGGCTTCGACGATCGCCTTCAGGTCCCCGGGCACCGGGCTCGGGGTCAGCTCGATCCCCCGCGCCGGCACCTCGACCGTGTTGGTCGCGGCGTCGTAGCCGAGCAGGTCGTCCTCCTCGATGCGCCCGGTCGGGCACTCGAGCACGGTCAGCCCGATGTTGATCGCGTTGCGGTAGAAGATCCGCGCGAAGGTCTCGGCGATCACTGCGCGGATGCCGAGGTGCTTCAGCACCGCCGGCGCCTGCTCGCGCGAGGACCCGCAGCCGAAGTTGGTGCCGGCGACGACGAAGTCGCCGGGTCGGATCTCCTCGTGGAACCCCGGCCTCACGTTCTCCATCGCGTGACGGGCCAGCACGTCGAGATCGTTGGTCTCGTGCTTGTACTTGCCGGCGATCACGTCGTCGGTGGTGAGGTTGTCGCCGAAACGGCGGACGCGGCCGAGATCGCCCCGGGTGTTCATCCCGCCCCCCCGGCCGCCCCGGCGCCGCTGCTGATCGCTCCCTCGACCGCGGAGCGGGCCACCACTTCCGGCGAGGCGACGAAGATCGACGCGTCGCGGTTGCCCATGCGGCCGCGGAAGTTGCGGTTGGCGGTGGTGATCAGGGTGTGGCCATCGCCGGGCACCCCCTGATGGGTGCCGACGCAGGGCCCGCAGCCGGGGGTCGTCACCATCGCCCCGGCGGCGACGAGGGTCTCGATCAGCCCCTCGCGAAGCGCCTCCGCGAGGACCTCCCGGGAGCCGGGGCTGACGATCAGCTGCACCCCGGGAGCGACCTTCCTGCCGTCCAGCACCCGGGCGGCGCGGCGCAGGTCCGAGATCCTGCCGTTGGTGCAGGTGCCGATGAAGGCGATGTCGATCGGCGTCCCCTCGGCCGCGCCGAGCTCGTCGATCTCGGTCAGGTCGTGCGGGCGGGCGACCAGCGGCCGCACCGAGCCGAGATCGAGCCGGACCTCCTTCGCGAAGGCCGCGCCGGAGTCGGACCAGAACCCGTCCGGGACCGAATCGACCCGTTCGCCCAGCCACTCGCTGCAGACCCCGTCGACGGGCATCAGGGCGCACTTCGCCCCCATCTCGATCGACATGTTCGCGAACGTCAGCCGCTCCTCGACCGAGAGCGACCCGACCCCCTCGCCGTCGAACTCGAGGCAGGCGTAGGTGGCGCCATCGACGCCGATCTCGCGAACCAGCGCGAGGACCGCGTCCTTGGCGCTGGCCCCCTCGGGGACCGAGCCGTCGAGCCACACCTTGATCGTCTCCGGCACCCGCATCCAGGTCCGGCCGGTGCGCATGGCGACGGCGATGTCGGTCGACCCCATCCCGATGCCGAGACAGTTGACCGCTCCGTAGGTGACGGTGTGGGAGTCGGAGCCGAGCACCAGCATGCCCGGCAGGACGTCTCCCTGCTCCGGCAGGACGACGTGGGAGACCCCCGCGCCGGCGTCGTACATCCGCGCCCCGCAGGCGGCGGCGAAGCGCCGCATCGCGGCCTGCATGTTGGCCGCGCCCGCGTTCGGCGCCGGCGCGCAGTGGTCGATCACGAGCACGATGCGCTCGCCGTCGATCTCGGACTCCTCGGCCCCCAGCTCGCGCTTCAGCAGCTCGATCGCGAGCGGGGCGTTGCCGTCGGTCGCCATCACCAAGTCGACGTCGACCCACTTCGCCTCGCCCGCCCGGACGTCGGCGCCGGCGTGCGCGGCGATGATCTTCTCAACCGTGGTGCGAGCGCCCGGCGCCATTCTCAGCCTCGGTCACGGCACGGTGGATCTCCACCGTCTCCTCGGGGGATATCTCGCGCTTCAGCCGCACGGCCTCGTAACGCACCGCCTCGGTCACCTGGTCGAGGCCGCCGCGCTCGACCTCCACGCCGCGGCTCGCCAGCACGTGCTGGATCGCCGCGCTGCCGCTGTGCTTGCCGATCACGATCCGCCGTTCGGCGCCCACCGCCTCGGGCGGGAAGGGCTCGAAGGAGTCCGGGATCCGCAGCACCCCGTCGACGTGGATGCCCGACTCGTGGGCGAAGATCGCATCGCCGGTGACCGGCTTGTTGCTCGCGACCCGCCGACCGGAGATCTTCGCGACGTACTCGCAGAGCGGCAGCAGGCACTCGGTCCGCCAGCCCTGGTCGATGTCGAGATGGCGCTGGAGGCCGAGGATCAGCTCGTCGATCGGCGCGATCCCTGCCCGCTCGCCGAGCCCGTTGACCGTCGCGTGGACGTGCTCGGCGCCGCCTTCGACCGCCGCCAGGGTGTTGGCGGTGGCCAGGCCGTAGTCGTTGTGCATGTGGGCCTGGAGCGGAATCCCGACCGCGGAGACGTTCGCGAAGATCTCCTTCGCCGTCTGCGGGCGCAGGATCCCGATCGTGTCGGAGAGCCGCAGCCGGTCGGCGCCCGCGTCCTTGACCGCCTGGGCGTACTCGATCAGGAACTCGGCATCGGCACGGGCGACGTCCTCGGCGCTGACCGAGACCCAGCTTCCCTGGCCCTTCGCGTACCCGACCATCTCCTGCATGACCTCCACCACCCACTCGCGCGACTTTTCGAACTTCTTCTCGAGGTGATGGTCGGAGGCCGGCAGGCCGATGTGCACGGCGCTGAGTCCGCAGTCGAACGAAGCTTCCAGGTCGGACAGGCGACCGCGGTTCCACCCGATCAAGCGGACGTCGAGGTCGGCGTCGAGCAGCAGCCTGATCGCGTCCTCCTCCGGCCCGCCCATCGCCGGCGTACCCACCTCCAGCGCGTCGACACCCACCTCGGCGAGGCGGGTTGCGATCTCCACCTTCTCCTCGGGTGAAAACGCCACTCCCGGAGACTGCTCGCCCTCCCGCAGCGTCGAGTCCTCGAACATGATCATCAGCTCGCCAACCTCTCCCGTGTCACTGGTTGTTTCCTGCCTGCCGTCGGCGACCATAGACAGGCACATCGGCAATCCCAAAAAGTGACACTCCTACGTATTACTCAGCCGAGCAGCGAGGTGAGTCCACACATTGCCGCCCCGGTATCCCCGTACGTCAAGCGGACGGCCGGTACTCCTCGGGCCAGCGCGGAAACCGCCTCCCGCCCCCGCGGGGTGACCGGGCCGCGTGAGGAGAGGCCGAGATCGAGCCAGTCGCGGTAGACGTCGGTGGCGACGTGCTCGGATTCCCTCTCCATGTCCTCGGCCACGACCCCGGGGTCGAGCGGCTCGACCGTGTGCTCCGAGTGTCCCGTCCGGTAGCGCAGGTCGACGAGCAGGTCGACCGGCACCGTTCCGAGCACCCGCGCGCCCATCGCCGCGGCCAGCTCGGCCGCGGTCAGCTCCAGCTTCGCCGCCTCGCCGCCCCCGGCGGGCTGGCGGCCTGGGTCTTCCAGGTCCCAGCCTGGCTGCGGGTAGGCGAGCCGGCGGCGGCCGGCCAGCCAGCGGCTGAGCGCCGGCGAGGCGGCGCAGGTATCGAGCCCGATCCGGATCCCCCAGGGCCAGGAAACGGCCCTGGGTCGCCTCCCGGCCACCGCGAACAGCCTGTCGTTGGCGACGAAATCGGCCCCGGCATGCTCGAGCAGGTGGCAGATCAGGGTGGTCTTGCCGGCGCCGCGCGGGCCGCAGATCAGGACGCCCCTGCCGCCGCGCGAGACCGCTCCGGCGTGCTGGGGCACGGCGGTTCGGCGCTCCAGGTCGGCGATCAGCAGCTCGCGGACGAGCCTCGCCGGCTCGTACTCCGCATCCGGGCTGGGCCCGGGGGCGACGAAGGCGCAGCAGCCCGCGGCGCGGTCGCTGATCGTGATCCCGTCGCCGGCCTCGTACCGGTGGACGAGGAGTCCCCCGGGGAGCCGGTGGGTGAGGCAGGTCTTCCAGTTCCAGCGCGGGCCGAAGCGGCTGTCGAAGCTGCGGTGCGTCGCTGAGCGCTCGCCGCCGAGCGGTGCCAGCTCCCGCACCAGCGCCGCGTGCACATCGCGGTCGACGAGGGCGCCCGCCAGCCGACCAGAACCGTTACCAGTAGGAAATGACAGGTACGCACCGAGGTAGCGGACGAGCCAATTCAGGGATGGTTCGTAATCGGTAGCGAACTGTGCTTCGACATCCTGGAACCTGACTCCGGTTCGCAGCGGCGCCTCACACAGAGCATCCGTGGTGAGGGAACGGACCCGGTCGGCGGCGGCGGTTCGATCATCTAAGGTCGGCGCGATGGGTGTGAAGCCTGCTGAGCTCGACGGCCGCGAACAAGTACTGCCGGTGGAGCGACTGTCGGTACTGACCGAGAAGCAAGAGCTCTACGCCGCCGAGGTGTGGTCGCGGGAAAGCTGGGAAAGCCTGGAGTCGCTGGTTCCCGGGCGGGGGCTGGTGGAGCTCGACCGGCTGGCGCTCCTGCTGATCAAGCCGGACGGAATCGTCAGCCACGCAGTCGTGCCTGCCCTCGCGCACCTGAGGGAGGAGGGTTTCGTGCCCGTCGCGGCCACCGCCGTCGAGTTCGATCCCAACCTGGTTCGGTCGCTGTGGCTGTACAAGTTCAACGCCGCCACGGTCGACCGCGTGCGCGCCCACGACGCGATCCTGGCCCAGGGCCCCAGCCTGCTGGTGGCACTCCGCGACGAGGTCGATTCCGGCCTCCCCGCCGCGGTTCGGCTGACCGAGCTCAAGGGCTCCTCCGATCCGGCCAAGCGCGGGCGATCGCATCTGCGCACCAGGCTCGGGGTGAAGAGCCGGATCCTGAACCTGATTCACACCGCCGACGAGCCCGCCGACGTCGTCCGCGAGCTGGGGCTGCTGCTGGGGCCGGCCGAGCGGACCTCGCTTCTCGAAGAGGCCCTACGGGGGGTCGACCGAGGCGCCGCGGCGCTGGCCCGCGGCGCGGCGCTGGCGCCCGCCGAGCCGCGCCTCCTCGATCCGGCCGCGGTGATCGAGCGCCTCACCGCGACCAGCTTGCTCACCTTGCTGCGCCCGCCGCGCCGGGGGAGCTGGGCCGAGGTGGACCGGCTGCTCGGGGAGCTCGACCCGCGGCTGGACGCCTGGGACCGGGTCGTCCTGGAGGCGCACCTGGCGAGACTCGACTCGCCCGGGGGGCAGCCGCAGACGATCGGCGACGCCGCGCCGGCGGCCTGGCTCAGGCGGACGGGTCCGTGGGGCGGCCGCTCGCCTCTACCGCTCCCGTAACGCTGTGACCGCAGTTCGGGCAGACGATCGTGGCCGCCGCGGCCGGCGGCGCTCCTGCGCGCCGCGGGCCGAGCTCGCGGCGGACGGCCGCCCGGATCTCGATCCGCAGGTCGGCGACGGACAGCCGCTCCTCCTCCGCCCGCTCCAGCCAGTAGCGCTGCTGCTCGGTGTCCAGCGGGGCGAGGAGGACGTGGTGGCTCCAGGACAACTTGTCATTACGTAGTGACGGATCGAACTTCGAGGCGACCCAAACCATGTTCCGCAGGCTGGCGACGTCGTAGCCGGTGATCCGCGCCGCCTGCGCATACCTCTCGCCCCACTTGGCGCTCCCGTACCGGACCCAATCGCCGATCCACCATTGGCTGGAGCGGCTGATCGGGCCGAGCCTGCGGCCGACCGCGATCCACTCGCGGACGCTGATCTCTCCGCGCGGGACCCAGGCGACCGGCGACGCATCGCCGATCGCGGCCTTCTTCTCCACCACTGCGGAAGCCATGCCAACTTCTACCGGCGCGGCGAGGCCGCTAATGCATCAATTTGTCGCACCGGAGAGGCCCGGGGCGATCAATCAGGGCGGCCGAGGGCGGCGAGCGCCTCGGCCGCGGCGCGCTCGCCCGACTGCACGGCACCGTCCATGTAGCCGCTCCAGACCGTTGCCGTCTCCGACCCCGCCCAGTGCAGGCGGCCGACCGGCGCCCTCAGCGCCGGTCCGAACCCGGTCCAACCTCCCGGCGTCATGACACACCCGTAACAGCCCCTGGTCCACTCCTCCTCCGCCCAGGCCCGCTCGACGAACTGCTCGGGCCCCCTCGCCCGCGGCCCGAACAGCCGCGCGTGGCCGGCGAGCACGGCGGCGCGGCGCTCCGCCGCCGGCCGGGCGCACCACTCGCGCGCGACGCGGCCCTCGAGGAAGCCGAGCAGCACGCCGGGGGTCCCGTCCGGGGGCGAGTTGTCGAAGGTGACGCGGGCGGGCCCCACGTCGGTGGTCGCCTGACCCGAGAGCCCGGCCTCGCGCCAGAAGGGGCGGTCGTAGACGGCCATGGTCTTGATCACCGCCCCCTGCGGCATCCGCTGGGTCAACTGGTCGCGGAGGGCAGGCAACGGCGGGTCGTAGGCGATGCGACCGGCCAGGGTCGGCGGGACCGCGACGATCGCCCGTCGGGCACGCAGCGAAGCCGGCGCGTGCGTGGCGCCGAACTGCACGATCACGCCCTCGCGGTCCTGGCAGATCCTCCTCACCGGAGCCTCGAGGCGCAGGTCGCCGGGGCTCATCGCGGCCGCCATGTTCAGGGCCAGCAGTTGCGAGCCGCCGACGAAGCGGTCCTGCTGGGCGCCGTTCTCGGTCCCGACCAGCCGGTCGAAGCCACCCGCCGAGTGGGTGTAGAACAGGATGTGCAGCAGCGATACCTCGCCCGGCTCGCAGGCCCAGACCGCCTCCGTCGCCAACTCGAAGAGGGTGCGGGCGGCGGCCGTCACGGTGTTGCGCCGGACCCAGGACTCGAAAGTCTGGTTGTCCCAGGAGCCGGCCCGGGCCGCCGTCCAGGGCTGCTCGAGGGGCACCGCGCGCGCCATCCTGTCCAGCCGCGCCCGGGCCCGCTCGAAGTCGGCGAGCGCCAGCGGCGAGATGCCGCGGGCGAGGTCGCGGACGAGCCCCGGCCGCGTGTCCGCGAGCGAGCCCGTGTAGGAAGCCCGCCGGCCCCGCACCTCGATCAGGTGGCGGCCCTCGTCGTAGCTTGGGAAGGTCCCGATGCCGAGCTCCGCCGCCAGGGCGGCGATCCGGTGCTGCGTCGGGCCGATCCACTGGCCGCCGATCTCGACCACCTTGCCGTCGCCGATCGGCTCGTTCAGCAGCCGCCCGCCGACCCGGTCGCGCGCCTCCAGCACGACCGGCCGCACCCCCTGCGCGGCGAGCCTGCGGGCGGCGACGAGGCCGGCCAGCCCGGCCCCGACCACCACCACGTCGGCTTCGGCGTCGCCGCTCATGGCTCAGGTTCCGAGATCACCAGCCGCAGCGAGCCGGCGAACTCCTCCTGCTCGCGGAGGTGGCCGTGGTCGGCGTCCCAGGAACCCGAATCGAGAGCTGCGGCGAGGCGAACCACGATCCCCTGCTCGACCTCGTCGTCGACCAGCGGCCAGAGCGACTGGCAGGCGCGGACGGAGGGGTCGAGGAGGCCCTCGGGCCGCGCCCAGAAGGCCTCGACGAAGCCGTCGCGGCACTCGCGCGGGGTGGCGATCGGCTCGACCCGCGTCCGCCCCCCGAGCGCCGCCTCGATCTCGGCGATCGCCGGAAAGCGGTGGCGGTCCGGCTCCAGCACCTCGGCCAGGAACTCGCTCTGCCAGGCCGGCAGACAGTCGAGGTCGAAGGTGAAGACCACCACCGGCCCGCGGGCGACCCGCCGCATCTCCGCCAGCCCCACCTCGGGCGGCTCCCAGTGGTGGATCGTGATGCAGGCCATCGCCGCGTCGACCGCGTCGTCGTCCAGCGGCAGCGCCTCGGCCCGCGCCGCGATCGCCGGCGCCGCGCCGGCCGGCCGCTGACCCCGCATCGTCGCGCTCGGCTCGACGGCCAGCACCCAGCGGTCCTCGGGCTCGTAGGAGCCGGCACCGGCACCGACGTTCAGCACCGTCTCCGACTCCCCCAGCGCGGCGTGTATCCGCGCCGCTATCCGCGGGTCGGAACGGCGGTGCTCCCGGTAGGTCCGCCCATGCTCGTCGTAATCGACCCTCTCCCCCAGCGCCATGCCCTATTCCCCGCCGGAGCTAGGGCTCGGTCTTCGCGAGACCGTCGGGGTGGGCGACCGCGAGGCTCGGGCTCGTGCGCTGGGCGCGGACGCGGACGCTGTCGCCGGGATGGACGCCGGCCTGCTCGATCCTCTCGGTCTCGATCGCGACGGTGAGCTCGCCGCCGGGCGCGTCGGCGAAGGCGTTGGGGAAGCCCTCGACGTCGTCGACCCGCTCGACCTCGATCGCCAGCTCGCTCATCTGCGGCACGCCGGGGCGCGGCCTCACCTCACGCACGCCGCCCGAGAGGTCCGCCCAGTTCTCGATCGCCTGCACCATCGTGGCTCCCAGTATCCCTTTCTCCGGCCAGGTACTCGACCAGGGCGCGCCCGATCGGCTGGCCGGTCTGCTGCTCGAAGTAAGAGTACGCCGGGGAGGGGTTGGCCTCGAAGCAGAACCACTCCCCCTCGGGGGTGCGACGCAGGTCGATGCCGCAGAAGGGGAGGCCGAGCGCCGCGCTCAGCGCCAGGCAGCGGTCGCTCACCTCCGTTGGCAGCGTGCAGGGCGCCATCCCCACCTCGTGGTCGTCGCGGGCGGCGTAGCGGTAGTCGGTCCCGCTCGACCTGATCTCGGTCGCGAAGAGCGCCTCGCCGACGACGTGGACGCGCACGTCGACGCCGGGGACGTAGGCCTGGAACTGGGTCGGGAGGTGGCGGACCAGCGCCAGGTCGCCGAGGCGCGCGGGCACGAGGCGCCGCACGATCGAGCGGGCGGAGGAGGTCGACTTGTAGACGACCTCGCGGTGCTCGGCGGCGAAGCGGCGGATGGCCTCGGGGTCGTTGCTGACGATCGTCGGCGGCACCGCCAGGCCGGCCGCCTCGATCAGCTGCGCCTGGTAGGGCTTGGAGACGTTGGAGCTGCTCGCTCCCAGTGGATTTGCGACCCGGCACTCGGCGACCTCGAGCCATGACACCAGGCCCTGGTGGAGACCTTCCGCGGCGGCCAGCTTCGCCGGGTCCGGCGGCCGGCCGAGGTCGGGCAGGGTGTGCGGCTCGACCAGCCGCACGTAGACGCCCGCCACGGCCTGCAGGTCGAGCTCTCCCCCCGGCCCGTGCAATCTGCCCTCGACGCGTCCCTCGACGCAGGCGAGCTCGAGGCCCCACTCGTCCACCTGCCGCTGGTTGAGCACCAGGTGCTCGAGCCCGGCCGCCTCCGCCGCGCGCCGCGCGATCGCCACCGGCGCTTCGCTGGGGATCCCGCAGAGCAGGATCACGCCGGCGCCCCGGCGAGCAGGTCGGCGACCGCGGCGGCCCCCTCGCTGCCGAGCTGGGGAAGGGGGTCGACGCCGCAGACCACCTGCTCGCCGCCCTCCGCCGAGGCGGCGAGCCGGACCTCGAGGACGGGACAGTTCAGGCGCCGCGCCAGCTCGGCACAGGCGACCGCCTCCTCGGCGGTGAGCGCGCCCAGCACCCGCCGCCCGGCGACGAGCACCTCGCGCGGATCCCCTTCGAGCGGCTCCAGCCGGAGCTGCGGCTCGGCGCGCGTGTCGAGCTGGAAGCGGCGGCCGCGCAGCCCGCAGGCGGTGGCGAGGGTGAGCAGCTCCGGCGGCTCGGGGTCCGGCCCCGGCAGCCCGCGCGAGGTGACGGGGTTGACCACCGGGCACCGCAACCCCGCCAGCCAGCTGAGCAGCAGCGCGTGGGCCTCGAGCGCCGCGTAGCGGCGCTCGACCTCCTCGCCGCGGTCGAAGTGCGGGACCGGCGCATGGGTGAGGCGGCAGGCCAGGCCCGCCAGCTCGCCGGAGTCGAGCCGCTGACCGGAGGCGAGCTCGATTTCCGTCACCACGCCCTCCCCGCCGAGGCGGTGGGTGAGGCTGGAGTCGAGCAGCAGCTCCTCGGCCCAGACGAGCGCCACCGCCGGGGCACCGGCCCGGTGCCCCAGCTCCTGCGCCAGCAGCTCCGCCCCGGCGTCCCCCGCGTGGGCGAGGACCGCGAACACGGCTCAGCCGAGAACCGGCGGCGAGTCCAGCAGGCGCTTCTCGAACGGGTCCTCCAACCGCTCCTGCTCCTTCTCGCCGACGTCCGACTCCTCGGCGAAGGCACCCTCCTCGAGGTCGGGGCGCAGCTGACGGCCGATGAACGGCTGCGGCTGGCCGAGCTTCGCTTCCAGCGCCGAGAGGCGTTCCTCCAGCTCCTCCGTCGAGCGCCCGAGCGGTCGCTCGAAGGGTTCGCGGCGCCCCGGCCGCCCATACCCCTCGGCCAGCCGTTTGTGGGGCGGCAGTTCGATCGGCCAGCGAATGGTGTCGACCAGCTCCTTCAGCCGGTCTTTGTGGAACTCCCGCCAGTGTCCCTTGCCCTCTTTCACCATTTCTTTGATCTCTCTGAGGGATTTCTGGCAACGAACCCGCAGGTCCGCCGTCATCGTCGGGCCCGCGTCCGAGATCGAGCTCACCGCCACGCAGGTGTCCGCTCCCGCGTAGGACTTGGAGCCCGGAGCCGAGTTGGCGTCGAAGGTCCGGTTGTCGCTCGAGCCGGGATAGGGGTCGCCGCCGTCGCCCCGGTTGACCCGCTGCTCGAGTTGGCGTTTCCCGTCTGCCTGCGCGAGCGCCACCTTCGGATGCATCTCGTCACGGTTGGTGGCGACCGCGTCGTCGATGTGCCAGATCAGCAGGCCCTCGGCGGGAAGGTGGTCGTCGAACCCGGTCTTCTGGCGGTTCTCGACGAGGAAGTACTCCTGGCTCGTCCCGCCGTCCTTCCACAGCCGGGTGACGTCGTGGCTTTCCTTCACGTCGGGGAAGGTGGCGCTGCCGTTGGCGGTCCGGTTCGTCACCGAGACCCAGCCCTGCTGGGCCTTGCACCAGGCCGACGGGTGGGCGGGCCGGTCGCCGCCGCCGTTCCAGCTGCCGCCCGCCATCAGGCACCAGTTGCCGATCCCGCTGGAGGAGTTGTCGGTGTCGTAGAGGTCCGGCCAGCCGAACAGGAGGTGCCCGAGCTCGTGGGCGCAGACGCCGGTTTTGGCGTCCTCCGGCACCGTCAGGTAGCTGTACACCTTGGTCCCGTCGGTGACGTAGGGAGTTCCTTCGAAGACCGACTTGTGCGACCAGATGTCGTTGCCGCTGAGGGTCGCCTCGGCGCCCTGGCCGGCGTGGACGACGATGAAGGCGTCGACGTAGCCGTTGCCGTCGTTGTCGTAGGGGGCGAAGTTGACGTCGGGGTCCGCGGCCTCGGCGGCGTCGCGCGCCATTTCATGCGCGTTCGGAGGGCCGATTTCGATTCCGGACTTGCCGTGGGCGTATTCGACCGCGGTCCGCGGCATCCGGTACGTGCCGACCACCTCACCCTGGAGGTCGACCAACCCGTGGGTGACCTCCTGGTAGTAGTCGCGGACGCTGCCGGTCGCCAGCGAACCGAGGGAGAAGAAGAGCTCCTCGAAATGCTCCTTCGAATGGCTCATCTCCCCGTCGCTGAAGTCGACGAGGACGACGATCACCCGCACCGTGCCCCGCAGCGGCGCCCGGTCCGCGGCGGCGCTGCGGATCACCGACGGCGGCGTCCCGACCGGGAACTCGGTGCCGTGGATGATCAGCCCGTCGTCGAAGCCGAAGCGTCGCGGGGGCTCCACCTGCAACTGCGCCCTGGGCATCTCCTCGACGCCTTCCTGCGCCTTTTCCAGCTCTTCGTTGATCCGGTCCTGCATCTCGGGGGTGGGCGCCACCATGCAGGTCTGGCCGTCGTCCCGGGCCGCGGCGGCCCGGTAGATCGCCGCGACGCGACGGAGGAGTGCCGATTCGGGGTGGGACATGAGCACCTCCTGTGCTCCTGGAGGCTGCCGCCGGCGGCAGCGCTCGATTGACCTCTCACCACCCTAGGAAATACTTGGGTGTTTTTAATTAATCACCGAGGAGATCCCGCTCTTTGCGGAAATCGGGTCAGTCATTCTGGCCGCGGCATTGCCGCAGGAGGTCATCGACAAAGCCGTGGGCATCCGCCGCAGCGGCATCCTGGTCACCCCCCGCGTCGCCGTCGAACTCGGCGGCCCGCAGGGGGCCATGGCTCTCGGGCGAGGAGAAGTCGGAGGCGAGCTTGCCGAGGGCCTCGCTGACGATCTCGGGGTCGGTGTCGGAATGGGCCGCGATTCGCTCGACGATGTCGGGGATTCCTTTCGGCCAGCGGCGCAAGACGTAGAAGAGGTCGAAGGCATCCTTCGGCTCGCCGCGATCGTGGAAGGCGAGCGCCTTCAGGACGACGAAGGTCCCGGGTCCGCAGACCGGAATCGACCGCCTCACCTTCTCGCCCTTCAACGTATGCCCGTCGACGACGACCTCCTGACGCTCGTTCTGGGCCAGCTGTAGGCCCGGGGTGATCATCGCGCTCAGGTCGCCCTCCAGCGGCTGCATCCGACCACCCACCTCCGCTCCGGGAATCGGCGGCAGCAGGAAGTCGATCGTGACCTTCAGGGACCCGAGCTTCCAGCGCTGCGGCGTCGGGTTGCCCTTGGTGTTCTTGTCCGGCCCGAAGCCCTCCTGACGCAGTCGCTCGCTGAGCTCGGCGTACTGCTCGTCGTCGAGCAGGCCGATCGCGAGGCCCACGTCGAGGTCGTTGGTCCCCGGATGCCCTGCCTCGTCATCGGGGTCCGGACCGACCTCGTGGTCAATCAGGAGGCCAGGCACGAGACCGCCGACGATGCAGATCTGGTCCATCAGCGCTCCCAGGGTCACCGCCACAGTCAGGAGCGCAGCTTCGACCTGTTCGGTCTCCTCGCGGCTGTAGCCATCTCGGTGTCTGGGCTTTTGGCGCTCAGCCACGCCAGTCCATTCGCTCAGCACGCAGGCGGGCGGCGGCCTCCCCCGCGCGTTCGGGCAGGTTCAGCAGATCGAGATAGGCCTGCACCGGCGCGACGCACGGAAGCTCGTCGAATTCTTCTCCGCCCGTGAAAACGTCCTCGTCGTCGGGTCCGAGAAGCTGGATGTTCGCGCCTTTCCCCGCCTGCCGCATTCCCACCTCCTCCGCGATCGAATGCGGGTCGCCCTCGACGTAGACGCTGGTCAGACGGAAGCGCGCGAAGTGCGTCATCGCCCAGGCCGCCGGCAGCCCGGTGAACGCGTGGACGACATCCGCCTCGCCGAGACGCCCGTCGAGATCGCGAGCAACCTCGAGACCGCCACCGCTCAGGTGGCCGAGGACGACCTGGTGGCGGTCGAAGCGGTAATCCTGGGCCCAGGCGTCGAGGAGGAGGTCGGGATCGCGCGGTCGCAGCTCCTGCTCGCGGCGCTCGAGGAGATCCTCTTCGACGAGGCGCCTGACGATCCGCGAGACGTTTCCGTCGTCGAGCCCGGTGGCGTCCGCCAGGTCTTTCTGGCGCCACCAGCGGGCGGGGTCGAGCAAGAGTCTTCTCGTGATGCGGGCGCTCTTGGGCGCAAAGGGTGACGACGGCCTGCCTGCCGCCCGCAGCCGGTTTGGACGCCCTTGGACCCAGACGCGGAGTCCCTCCTCGCGGATGTCGGCGTTGCCCGAGAGGTCGAGCCAGTTGAGGTTCAAGCGGTCCGCGGTCTCGGCTCCGGCCTCCGACATATATGGAACGACGAGGATCGGGATGAAGTCCTGGTCGACCAAACGGCCCAACTGAGTTGCCGCCCGGTCAACCTGGCCCGGCCGACTCGAGCTCTTGACCTCGATCGCCCAGTGCCGCCCCCGCGTGTCCTCGGCCAACAGGTCTATCCCTTGATCCAGTGACCGCTGGTCCTCGCGGAGATCGACCCGCTCCTCGTCGAGGAGTTCTGCGAGCAGCAACGGCAGGAGTCGCAGTGCTTCCCTCTCGATTTGTCTCGCATTGTCTTGCATAAATAGACCCTCCTGCCGTTTTCAGCAGGAAGCCTATTTTAAGCAGGAAAATGGGAGGAGCCTGCAAAAATTGGTTCTCCTGCCGTTTTCAGCAGGAGGGCTGATTTACGCAGGTCTAGCTCGTCGCGTTCAGCTCCCGCAGCTCCTCCTGGTAGGAGACGGCGTGGCGGCGGAGCTGGCCGTTGGGCTCGATCTCGTAGCTGCCCATCCGGACCAGCGGGGGAGAGTAGGCGTGGATCGTCACCGCGGGCTCGGTGCCGGCGTGGAGGACGCGGTGGATGTCGCTGGCCCCGAAGGCGAAGGAGGAGCCGGCGTGGGCCAGGCGGGAGATCGGAGCGTCCGGGGGGCGGCCGAGCACCAGTCGCTCCTCGCGGACGCTGCCGGAGACGACGGCGACGGCGCCGGCCGAGAGGTCGTGGTCGTGGAAGCCGGTGTCGTGGTCGTGGGACCAGCAGAGCAGCCAGACGTCGAGGTGCTCGTCGCGCAGCAGCTGCTCGTAGGTCCGATGCGCCGGGTCGTGCGCGATGCGATGGGACCAGAGCGCCGGCCGGGCCGCGATTTCGTTGGCGACGGCGAGCAGTTGCTCGTCGCTCAGATCGTGGCCGTAGGGCCGGGCGATGTCCTCTATCCCCTTGGTCATGCGAGGCCTCCTTTCTGGCGTGCGGTCAACAGGGAATAGGGGTTCGTACTGCGCAGCAGCCGGTTCAGCTGGGGACCCAGCTGAGGCGCGACGGTGTCGACGACGGGACGGTCGGAGCCGTGGACGAGCTGCGACACGCCCACCGCACCGGCCATCGCCTCGAGCATCCGCGCCCCGTAGGAGGAGGTGTCGTAGAAGACCAGCGGGTCGGGCGCGGGAGGCGCGATGCCGCCCCGGGCGACGAACCGCTCCAGTTGCAGCGGCGCCCCGCCGGCCAGCATCGCGAACAGCACCCGCAGGCGCGGATGCTCGCACCGGCCGCCGTGCAGGAAGGCGAACCACGCCGCCTGCATCTGGGCGACGTAGTCGGTCAGCGCGGGCCACCAGACGGGCAGCGGCGGCCTCGGGCCCGCCTGGGCGAGAGGGGCGACCGGGCCCGGGTGGACGAAGAGGGGAACCTCGTGCCATTCGAGCCGGGCGAGGAGCGGGCCGACGTGGGCGAGCGCGTCGGGGTTGGCGAGGGCGGTCGCCGGCAGCGAGATGCCGACGCAGCCCCTGCCGATCACGGCGTCGACTTCAGCGGGGTCGGGCGCCTCCAGCTGCACCGCGCCCCAGCCGCCGAAGCTCGCCGGCAGCTCGTCGATGCCCCGGTGATGGGCCTCCAGCAGGGGAAGGGCCTCCTCGGCCGGCAGCGTCTCGATCCCCAGGGCCGTCGAAAGTGCGACCAGCGCCCGATCGATGTTCTCGCGCCTGATCTCCAACGCCCGCAGAGCGACGTTCGTCGCGTCGAACGAGAGCACGCTGTCGGGCTCGCCGCCGAGGCGGAACGTCCAGCCCTCGCCCTGGCGAACGAGCATCGGGGGTCGCCGGCGCCGAGCCAGCTCCTCGATCAGACCCTCGGACAGGAGGTGCTGATGAACGTCGATCCCTTCCATTGTTGTCTAAGTTAATCAAGATTCTCTACTTTTGGTATTCGCCGCCCAGCAGCTTCACCCCGAGGAGGATCGCCGCCGCGACCACGATCAGGACGGCCGAGAGCGCGAGCGCGGAGACAAAGCCCCCGGGCCGGCTGAACTCGGAGAAGATCGCCAGCGGCGCGGTCTCGGTGACCCCCTGCAGCGAGCCGGCGAAGAGGAGCGTCGCGCCGAACTCCCCCAGGGCCCGCCCCCAGGCGAGGCCGAGGCCGGCCGCGAGGCCCGGCCGCGCGCCCGGCACCGCCACGGTGGCGAAGACCCGGAACGGCCCCGCGCCCAGCGTCCGCGCCGCCTCCAGCAGGCGGGGATCGAGGGTGGTGAAGGCGGCGATCGCCTGGCGCAGGAAGAAGGGCGCGGAGACGAAGACGAGGGCCACGACCACACCGGCGGTCTGGAAGACCAGTTCGAGGCCGGCGTCCTCGATGACCCCGCCGAGAATGCCCTGCGGACCGAGCGCCGCCAGCAGCGCGATCCCCGCCACCGCCGGCGGCATCACCAGTGGCAGCTCGATCGCGGTGAGGACGAGGGCGCGGCCGCGGAACCGCCGCCGCGCCAGCAGATAGGCGGCCGGGGTGCCGACGACGACGACGATCGCCATCGCGACGAGGCTCGTGCGCAGGCTCAGCCACAGCGCTTCCCGGGCGCTCTCTTCGCCGAGCGCCTCGATCAGCCGGCCGGGGCTGACGTCGGCGAAGATCGCCACCACCGGCAGGACCAGGAAGGCGACGGCGACGGTCGCGGCGACGAGGGCGACCAGCTCGAATCCCGAGCGGCGCCTCACCGAGGTGGCAGGAAGCCGGCCGCCCGCAGCTCCTCGGCCCCGGATCCGTGCAGGAGCCCGTCGAGATAGCGCCGCGCCAGTGCCGGCTCGTCGCTGTCGCCGAGCACGGCAGCCGCGTAGGCGACATCCGGCTGCAGCCGGGGCGGGATCTGCACCACCCGGGTTTCGCCGGCGACCGTCCTGGCGTCGGATGCGTAGACGAAGCCGGCGTCGGCGGCCCCGTCGACCACCTTTGCGAGGACGGAGCTGACCTCCGGCTCTTCGGAGCGGACGTTGCCGAGGATCGCCTCTCGCTCGGCATCGGGCAGCCCTCCGAGCACCTCGCGCGCGTAGGAGCCGACCGGCACGCTGGGGTCGCCGATCACGACCTTCGTCTCCGCTCGAGCAAGGTCTCCGAGCGAGCTCACCGAGCTATCGGCGGATGCGACGACGACCAGCCGGTTACGGGCGAAGACGACCGGCTCGGCGGCCAGCCCGTCGCGATGCAGTTCGGCGGCGTAGGCGACGTCGGCCGAGGCGAAGACGTCGGCCTCGGCCCCCTGCCGGATCTGGGCCGCCAGCTGGTCGGACCCCGCGAAGGAGGTCCGCACCTCGGCCCCTTCGAACGATTCGCCGTACCCCTCGAGAGCTTCCGTCAGGGAGGACGCGCCGAAGACCACCAGCGTCGCCTCCTCGTCCCCGCCACCGCCATCGCAGCCGGTCAGGGGGGCCGCGACGATTCCCACCGCAGAGATGAGCGCCAGCGCCCGTCGCATCAGGGCCGGCAGTCTATGGATCGGCTCACCGGACCCTTCGTCCGGTGAGCCGATCGCGTTGCTTATTTAGCCGCGTCGAACGCCGCTTGCAGCAGGGCGCCGCCGTCGGGCGCGGTGCCGTCGTTTTCCGCCCCGACCATCTCGAACCGGGTGTTCGCGAAGATCACCTTCGCGCCTCCCGCGATGACCGGCAGGCCGATGGCGGCGTTGATCTGCTGGTCGACCGAGGCGCCTTCGCCGCAGCCGCTGGCACCCGGAACCGGGTAGGACTCGTCTTCGGTGTTCAAGCCGTCCAGCGCCAGAACCTCTACCGGCAGGCCATTCGGATCTTTCCCGAAGGTGAAGCCGGAAGGTTCATTCGCGATCTCGGGTTCGAGTTCGATCGGTTCGGCGGAGGTCCCGATGAAGCAGTTGGGACCCAAACCGGTTCCCTCGAGATGGATCCGGGTGTTGAGCCGGTAGAGCGGGCCTTCTCCACCCAGCACCGCTTCCAGGTTGACGTCTCTGATGTCGCCGATCGGTTCCACCGTGACCTTGATGAACGGATCCGGTTGGACCGGGGGCACGACCGGAGGCACCGGCTGGGGCTTTTTCTTCTTGTGTTTCTTCTTCTTGTGGTGCTTCTTGTGGCCTTTCTTTTTCCCCTTCTGGCCTTTTTTCTTGTGGTGCTTTTTAACCTTCTTGTGCTTCTTCTTCGCTTTTTTGGGCGGCTGCGGCGTACCCGGTACTCCGGCCGCGGGGGTGGGGGGCGTGAAGAACGGGTTAGGAATCGTGAACGGGGTGGATTCCATGCTCGTGCTGCCCGGCACGACGGTCAATTTCCCTTCATTGACCACCATCGCGAACTGGGAGCGCACCGGTGAGTTGATTGGCGCCTGGAAGTTCCCGACCCTGACCAACCCTTCGCGCACGATCGTCGAGGCGCAGACCACGCCTTCGTATGCGGGATCGTTCATCAGAGGGGCGCTGGTCGGACAGCGCGTGAAGTTGTCGTATATGTCCGTCGTCACGGCCTGCGCCGTCCCTGCGGATAACAGCATGGTCGCCCCCGCCAGCAGAGCCACCAGGCCCACTCGCGTTCGTCTCAGCGCTGACAATGTTCTCCCCCTTCGATGGATGTACGTTCTGACGGCAGATGCCGTTTGAGTGGGCCATCGTGGTCATGGGGAGTACCACTGTCAAAAATTGCCCGGAGCAGCGCCTGCGGTTACCTTGAAGCCGTCACACAGTGGGCTTCAGGCCGAGCCGGCGACGCCAGTCGCGGGCGATGAATGCCCGTGCGATGCGGGTGAAACGGGTGCGCCTCGCCCGCGTGTAAGGGTGCCACCCGAGCTCCCGCTTTCCTCCGAAGCGCGTCACCACCAACGACTCGGTGCGGCAGTACTTCCTGATTCCCGCCTCCCCGAAGCGCGTCCCGATACCGGACTGCTTCCAGCCTCCGAACGGCAGGCTGGGCAGGAGCGGGTTGAAGATCACGTCGTTGACGCTGACGGCGCCGCATTCGAGCCGGCCCGCCACCGCCACGGCGCGCCTCCCGGCGCCGAAGACGGACGCCGCGAGGCCGTAGCGGGTGTCGTTGGCGAGCCTCAGCGCCTCCTCCTCGTCGCGCACGCTGACGACCGAGACCAGCGGGCCGAAGCTCTCGTCCCGCATCACCTTCATCGTCGGGTCGACGTCGACCAGCACCGTCGGTTCGAAGTAGTCGCCCCCGGCCTCGAACCGGCTGCCGCCCGTCAGCGCCCTCGCGCCGGCGGCGAGCGCCTCCTCGACCTGCGCTTCGACGATCGCCGTCTGGGCGGGAGAGGCCATCGCCCCGACGTCGGCGCCGAACTCGCGGCCGTCCGTGCCCTGACGCAGTTCGAGCACCGCGTCGACCAGCCTGGCGACGAACTCGTCGTAGACGGGCTCCTCCACGTAGATGCGCTCGACGGAGATGCACACCTGCCCAGAGTTCATCATCGCGCCGTAGCGGGCGGCATTGGCCGCCCGCTCGACGTCGGCATCGGCGAGGACGATCATCGCGTCCTTGCCGCCCAGCTCGAGGCTGACCGGGGTCAGCGTCCGCGCCGCCCTCTCCATCACCCTGCGGCCGGTGCGGTCGGAACCGGTGAACTGGAGGAAGTCGACCGCGTCCACGAGCGCCTCTCCGGTCCGGCCCGCGCCGTTGACCAGGTCGAGCACGTCGGGGCCGCCGATCTCCTGCTTCCAGGCGGCGATCACCTCGGCCAGGCTGAGCGGCGTCAGCTCGGAGGGCTTGAGCAGCACCGCGGCGCCGGCCTGGAGCGCCGGTATCGCATCCCCGAGGGAGAGGACCAGCGGGAAGTTCCACGGTCCGATCACGCCGACCAGCGGGTATGGCCGATACCGGATCCGCTGCTTCTTCGCAGCCATCGGCAGCGTGTGCGGGCGGACCCTCTGCTCGGCGATGAACCCCGCCGCCCGGGCGCCGTAGAAGTTGATCAGGTCGGCCAGGTACAGCACTTCACCCGTCGCCTCGGCTCTCACCTTCCCGGTCTCGGCCTGCATCGTGTCGGCAACGCGGTCTTCGTTGTCGAGCAGCCAGTCGCGCAGCCTGCCCAGCCAGCGGTACCGGCCCTCGACCCCGAGCGCCTCCCACTCGGCCTGGCTCGCGCGCAGGCGCGAGGCCTTCTCGGCCACCACGGCCGGGGGGTCGACCGGCACCTCGGCGATCCGCTCGCCGCTGGCGGGGTTCCTCACCTCGAGCGTCAACTCAGACGCCGGCCCCGAGCTCGCGGGTGAGGACGGCGAGGCTCTCTCTCAGCTCCGACTCGGCGTCGGCGGCTGCCGAGCCCCTGGCCAGGGCCAGGAGCTGCTCGGCTTCGAGCGCGACCTGGAGCTGCGGCCTGCAGAAGGGAAGTGGCTGGTCGAGCCTCTCTTCGACGGTCCGCAGGCGCCGTTCCACCGTGTGCCGGTCGACTTCGAGCGCCAACGCCGCGGCGACTGCGTTCTGGTTCGCCTTGAAATACGCCCGCAGGGTCTCCCGCAGCACGGTGCCCGCCCGGTTTCCCTCGTCGAGCGGCGTCAGGTAGGTCTCGATCAGCGATTTGGCGAGCGCCGGATCCTGGAGCACCGCCGCGGTCAGGATCGCGTCGCGGCTTCGCGTCACCGACTGGGGACGGATCGCCATCACGCACATCGCCGCCTGCGCCTCCCGGTGGGTGAGGCGCCAGCCTTCGATTCCCTGGCGGGCCTCACCGAGGGCGAAGGAGGCGACCTGGGCGGCGTCCCTGCGCAGGGCACGCTCGAGCTCGGACACCGAGAGCCCACCGCGCTTTCCGATCCAGGCCCAAGTCGTGTCGTCGCCGCCGGGCACGCAGAGCACCTGGCAGCCGAGCCGTTCGCCGAGGTCGCGGATCTGCATCTCCGTCCCCTCGCCGGAGGCGATCACGCCGACGTGCCAGACCCTGAGGCTGTAGAGGAGCTCGGGATCCTCGTCGGCATCCCCTTTCAGGAGCTTCCTGATCCGCTCGCCGAGACGGCCGTCGGGCAGCTTCCGAATCCGCTCGACCTCCCGCTTGTACTCGGCGACGATGATCGCGATGAAGTGGTCCAGGAGGACGCTCTGGGTGCGCATGATCTCCCGCAGAGCCGAGGCCGGCAGATCCCCGGCCTCCCCCAGGATCACCTCCGACAGCAGCCGGTCGCCGGCGTAATAGCTGCGCAGGACCGTGTCCAGGGAGACGCCGCTGCGGGCCGACCGCCGCGCCTGTTCACCGGCCACGACTGGGATCGTTTCCGCCGGCCGTTCCCCGATCTCGATCGCGGCGATCGCGTACTCCAGCCCCTCACCGATGGTGCGGCGCAGTCCTTCGACGTATTCGGGGTCGTCCAGCACTGCCGTTTCGGCCACCGCCCTGACCCGCTCGAACATCGCCGCCTCGATGTCCGGCCGACGGCCACGCAGCCGCTCGGACACCTCCCGCCTCACGCGGGGGGATCGGTGGCGATGGTCTCTCCGCGGCATCGGTCACAGTCCGATCTCGAATTTGGCGCGAGCCAATCCACGGGAATCCCGAAGAACACCGGTGACTGGTCTCTCCCTGCACCTACTGAACAGTGACATCGTGTCACGTTTGCATCCGTCTGCAAAAAAACTTTGATTGCTGTACCAAACTGGCCGCCCAGCCAGCCATTTATTCTGGCGCCCACACTTGGAGTAGAGGTCAAGCTCTTAAAGAGCGCTCAATGTTCAGGAACGAGTGACAGCAGCCTAAGCCTGTAACTCTCGCTGTAACTCGTTCCGCCGAAGCCGTTGGAACTGACCTGACTGGTGACCTCGCGCCGCAGGAGGAGGCCGTCCGAGCGCCGGCGCCAGTCCTCGAACCTCGCCACGCCGGAGCTGTCGCCCCGGATCTGCGAGCTGCCCGCGACGAGCACCGGGTGGAGCGTCTCGCCGTCGATCCGCAGCGGCGCCGCGCTCGTCACCTCCATCCTCGTCACCACCGAGCCGGAGGCCGATTTGCAGATCGTCGTCAGGCGACGCCCGGGCTCCAGGTTCGCGGGATCGGTGGTGGCCGGGCCCGCGCAGCTGTAGTCGTCCCGCTGCACGGTCCCGAAGAACTCGTGCGCTTCCCGCAGCGAACGCGAATTTTCCCTGCTATTTGAGGCACACCCCTCTTCCTCTCGCCAGCGTCCGGCGAGGACCTGCCAGCGTTCGACCATGCCGCACTCACCGGGCTGGAGGGCCACGGTCGAGACGCCCTCGTAGTCGTGGCTGCCGCTGACCAGCGAGGCCTCGAGCGTCTCTCCGCCGGACGTCCCGTAGCTGTAGACGCCGAACTCCGGCCGGGGCCCGCGGGTCTCCACGCCGGTCGCGTCCGCGTCCACGTCGGCCCGGAACTGGCGCACCGCCTGCTGCACCGATACCCGTTGCGGGTTGTCCTCGGGAATCAGCTTCCAGACCAGGATCGCCGCCGTCGCCGTCGCGATCGCACCCAGTAGGAGGACCATGTACCGCTTTGGTATCACCAGGAAAACACCAGTGGGGACCGTAGAGACTTGTTCACCACACGCCCAATTCTTGGCGAATCGGTGAGGTGGGTTCTATTTTTGCTGCCACCCGATGACCCCTCGCGCATGAAGTACCGAAAGAGCCGGGCCAGGCAGCCAGCCGGAGTCAGAACCGGTGGTTGGATGGTGAGACGGCGCCGGGGCAAGGGAGTGCGGCGCACGGATCGGCCTCCGGAGGCCGACTCACACCTCTCGCCGGTGTTCCGCGACGAGCAGGGCAACCTGCACCTGCTGATCTGAGCATCCACCACTACTCGAAGCTGTAGCCCGGGATCAGCCGCTCGAGCCTCGCCGGGTACCACCAGTTCCAGCGACCCAGCAGCCGCATCGTCGCTGGGACGAGGATCAGGCGGACGACGGTCACGTCGATCGCGATCGCCACCGCCATCCCGAAGCCGATCTGCTTGATGCTCGTCGCGCCGACTGCGGCGAAGGCGAGGAAGACCGAGATCATGATCAGAGCGGCGCTGGAGATGGTGCCCGCGCTCTGCCGCAGCCCATGCGCGACCGCGGCGGAATCGTCCATCTCCTGAGCGGCCTCGCGGATCCGCGCCAGCATGAAGATCTCGTAGTCCATCGAGAGCCCGAAGGTGACCGCGAGCAGCAGCGGTGGGGCCAGAGCGTCGACGTAGCCGGGCGATTGATACCCGAGCAGGCCGTCGAGCCAGCCCCACTGGAAGACCATGACCATGGCGCCGTAGGCGGCGGCGACGCTGAGAAGGGTCATGAAGATCGCCTTGATCGGGAGGATGATCGAGCGCAGCGCCAGCATCAGCAGGAGGTAGCTGCAGAAGACGATGAACAGGGTGATGCTCCACATCGAGTCTTCGACCAGGGCGACGAAATCGCGCAGCAGGGCGGTCGATCCCCCGACCAGGACGCTGCCGCCGCCGACCCCGCCGCCTTCGGCGCGCAGCCGTTCGACCAGGCTCTGCGTCGTCGCCGACTCGGGGCCGCCGCGGGGGACGATCGTCAACAGGACGCGATCCGGTCGCGACGGCGAGTACTCCGGCGCCGCGACGGCGTCGACCCCGGGCAGCGCTTCCACGGCCGCGACGTGCCGCCGCAGCGCTTTCCTGTTGCGGGCGGCGCGAGCCGGTCCGGTCCGGAACGTGATCAGCTCCTCGACGGGGCCGAAGGCACCGGCGCCCACCGCCTCGGCGGCGATCTCCATCCCCTGCCGTGCCTGGTTGCCCTCCGGAATCGAGTTGACGCCGCCCTCGTCGATCTTCATCGAGAGGGCGGGGGCCGCCAGGGCCAGCATCGCCACCGAGGCCGCGACGACGAAGGTGGCCGGCCTCGCCATCACCCGGTCGGTCCAGCGGGTCCAGAAGTCGGCCCGGGGCGGGCGCCGCCGCAGCCCCGAGAGCCTGGCGAGGAGCCGGTCGATGAGCCGGCCCGGCAGGCCGCGCCGCGTCAGCCGCTCGCCCAGCAGGTCGATCAGCGCGGGAAGCAGGGCAACCGCCCCGAGCAGGGAGAAGGCGACCACGACGATCGCCCCGAGCGCCATCGACCGCAGCGCGTTCGAGTCGGAGAGGAAGACGCCGGCGAGGGCGATCATCACCGTGAAGCCGGAGAAGACGACGGCGGCGCCGGAGGTGCGCAGCGCCGTCAGCCGCGCGGTCGGAAGCGAGGCCCCGGCGGCGGCCTCCTGGCGGTAGCGGGCGAGGATGAAGAACGAGTAGTCGATCGCCACCCCGATTCCGAGCATCGCCGCCGCGTTGGTGACGAAGAGGGACATCGCCAGGTGCTGCGAGAGCAGGAAGACGACGGCGCCGGTGAGGGTGACGCTGACGATGCCGAGGGCGATCGGGAGCAGGGCCGCGGCGACCGCGCCGAAGGTGACCAGGAGGATGATCAGGGTCAGCGGGAAGCCGACCCGCTCGGCCGCGGCGAGCTGTTCCTGCTGCACCCCGTGGAGCTCGGCCCAGATCGCGTCCATGCCGAGCAGGTAGGAGCGAACGCCGTTCTGCGTCTCCCCGATCTCGAGTTCGTCGAGGGCCTTGGTGAGGACGTCGACCCGGTTGTCCTGGCCGCCTGCGATCGCGAGCGTCACCAGCGCCAGCCCCGAGCGCAGCAGCCGCCGCTCGACGGCCGCCTGCGTCGGGCCGGCCGCGACCACCCCGGGGACCGCTTTCGCTTCTCGGGCCACCCGCCGCGTGGCCCGGCGCAGGGCGGCGGGGGGTTGCCCGGCTTCGAGCTCCAGCAGGATCCCCTGTTGCGAGCGTGCGGCGCGGGGGAAGCCTGGCAGGGCCCGGTCGACCGCCGCCGAGGCGGAGTCGGGGGCGACGAAGCCGCCGCTGGTGAGGTGCTCGGTCTGCCGCGCCGAGAGCGGCACCGCGACGACGAGCAGCAGCAGCCAGACCGCGAGGACCCAGCCCCGCCTCGTCCCCGCCAGGTCGTTCAACTTCGTCATCGCCCCGCGCATCGGCGTCCCACCTTCCTATGAGTACAGGTCGGCGATCGCGGCTCCGTACCGATCCGCGATCACGTTTCGTTTGATCTTCATCGTCGGCGTCAGCTCCCCCGCCTCGAGCGAGAAGTCCCGCTCCAGCACGGCGAAACGCTTCACCTGCTCGGGCCGCGAGAGGCGGCCGTTGACCTCCTCGATCAGCCGCTCGAGGCGCTCCCGCACCCCGGCTTCGTCGAGCCCGGCTTTCTCGTCCTCTTCCGGGTCGAGGGTGAGCAGCGCCACCACGTAGGGCCGCTGGTCGCCGAAGAGCACCGCCCGCGAGACGATCGGGTCGCGCTCGATCGCGCGCTCGATCGGCCCGGGGCCGATGTTCTTGCCGCTGGCGGTGATGATCAGCTCCTTCTTGCGGCCGGTGACGCGCAGGTAGCCGTCCTCCCATGCCCCGAGGTCGCCGGTGCGCAGCCAGCCGTCGGCGGAGAGCACCGCGCGGGTCGCCTCCTCGTCGCGGTAGTAGCCGGCGAAGACGTGCGGCCCGCGGACGACGATCTCGCCATCCTCGGCGAGGTCGATCTCGGTTCCCTCGATCACCCTCCCCACCGTCCCGAAGCGGAAGTCCCCCGGCAGGTTCGCGCTGGTCGCGGCCGAGGTCTCGGTCAGGCCGTAGCCCTCGAGCACCAGCAGGCCGCAGGCGTCGAAGAAGCCGAGGATCTCGGGGTCGATCGGGGCGGCGCCGGTGAGCGCGGTGTGGGCCCGCCCGCCCAGCGCCTCCTTCACCCGCGAGAGCACGAGGCGGTCGGCGAGGCGGTGGCGGGCGCGCAGCAGCGCGCCCGGCTGGCGCCCGGCTCGCTCCGCCTCGCGGGCGGCCCGGCCGACGCCGAGCGACCAGGAGAGGGCGCGGGCCCGCAGCGGCGAGGAGCTGCCGGAGACGACCAGCGAGTGGGCTTTCTCGAAGAACCGGGGCACCGCGACGAGGTGGGTCGGCCGGAGCTCGGCGAGATCGTCGAGCAGCCGCTGCATGTCACGCCGCCAGAAGGCGAGGCCGGCGCCGCTGCCGATCGTCACCAGCTGGGTCATCCGCGCCATCGCGTGCGCCAGCGGCAACCACAGGTAGAGCAGGCTCTCGTGGTCGAGGTTGCCGAGCTCGATCGCCAGCCGACAGCTGAAGGCGTAGTTCCCGTGGGTGATCAGGCAACCCTTGGGGGGGCCGGTCGTGCCCGAGGTGTAGACGATCGTGAACGGGTGCTCGGCCGTGATCTCCGCGCGGCGCCGGCGGACGATCGGCTCGCAGGCGGACGGGGCGTAATCGACCAGCTCCGCGAGGGTCCTCGCCCCCTCGGCGGCCCCCTCGACGAGGATCAGGTGCTCCAGTGCCTCGCAGCGGTCCCGCACCGCGAGGACCGTCTCCAGCCGCTCCTCGTTCTCACACAGAACCGCCCGTGCCCCCGAATGACTCAGTACGTACTCACACTCCTCGGGTGAGCTCGTCTGGTAGATCGGCACGACGATCGCGCCGATCGTCTGCGCGGCGAGGTCCCACAGCGTCCACTCCACGCGGGTGTCGGAGATGACCGCGACCCGATCGCCGAACTCGATTCCCAGCGACACCAGCCCGCGCGCTAAATTCTCCACCCGTACCGAAAAGCTTTCATACGTTTCTTCAGCCCAGCGGTCCTGCACCGGGTAGACCAGCCTCGACTCGGGGTGCAACCGCACGGCCCGGTCGACCACGTCCAGAGTGGTCGCCGGTGGATCCTTACGGTTGGCTTTCGCAATCGTTTCGGTCACGCCGCGGGTGAGACTTCACCATCGTCCTGAGCCCCGCAACTTTCGGTCAGGAACACACACCCGAACACACCTTTGTGTTTTTCGACCTGCCGAATTTCTTTGGTACACCGTTGCCCGCGATGACGAACCAACTGAAGTCCACCCAGCTCCAGACCACGCTCGCCGAGAGCCTGACCTGCAACGCGGCCACCCACGGAGACGACGTCGGCTTCACCTTCCTCGCCGACGGCGAGGGCGACGCCCGGCCGATGACCTGGGAGGAGCTGCACCAGCGCGCCCTGGCGATCGCCGGGATCCTGCTGGAGCGCGGCGCGGAGGGCGACCGGGTGCTGCTGCTCGAGGACGTCGGCCTCGACTACGTCGCGGCGCTGTTCGGAACGATGTACGCGGGGATGGTGGTCGTACCGGCCTACCCGCTCGACCCCCGCCACCGCGAGGGCAGCCTGCAACGGGTCCACGCGATCATCGATCGCGCCCAGGCCTCGCTGGCGATCACCAGCCGCGAGACGCGCGCCAGCATCGCCGGCGATTCCTCGGCGGCGGCAGCCGCCCTCCAGGGCCTCGTGTGGCTGACCGGCGAGGACTTCGCCACGGCGGCGGCGCTGGAGCGTCCGCTGGACCGCGCCTCCGACCCCGACGCGCTCGCCCTGCTGCAGTTCACCTCCGGATCCACCGGCGCACCGCGCGGGGTGATGCTGAGCCACGGCAACCTCGCCGCCAACGTCGCGATCTTCGCCGAAGGGTTCGAATCGACCGCCGACTCGGTCTCCGTCTCCTGGCTCCCCCTCTTCCACGACCTCGGCCTGATCAGCACCGTCTGCCACACGGTCGCGCTGCGCTGCCACTCGGTGTTCATGCACCCCTACGCCTTCCTGCTGCGGCCGATCCGCTGGCTTGAGGCGATCAGCACCTACCGCGGCACCCACAGCTGCGCTCCCAACTTCGCCTTCGACTACACCGCCCGCCGGATCACCCTCGACGAGCGCTCGCACCTCGACCTAAGCAGCTGGCAGATCGCCGGCAGCGGCGGCGAGCCGGTCCGGGCGACGACCGTCGAGCGCTTCGCCCGTACGCTGGGCCCGGCCGGGGCGAGCCCCGAGGCCCTGCGGCCCGGCTGGGGCCTCGCCGAGGGCACCTGCCTGCTGGTCGGCACGACCCGCGGCGGCGCCGTCGTCCGCGACTTCGAGCTCGCTGCGCTGCAGGAGGGTCGGGTGGTCGAGTGGGCCGGACCGGACGCCGGCGAGCGGGTCTCGCTCGTCGCCGCGGGGACGCCGATGAGCGGCACCGAGCTGGCGATCGCCGACCCCGAGTCGTGCCGGCGCTGCCCCGAGGACCGGGTCGGCGAGATCTGGGCCCGGAGCCCGAGCGTCGGCGGCGGCTACTGGGGGGAGCCGGAACGCACGGCGGAGACCTTCGCCGCCAGGTTGGAGGAGGAGGACGACCGGCCCTGGATGCGGACCGGCGACCTCGGCTTCGTCCGCGAGGAGAACCTGTTCGTCGTCAGCCGCCTCAAGGACCTGATCATCATCCGCGGCCGCAACCACGCGCCCCAGGAGATCGAGCAGACCGTCGAGGAGAGCCACCCGGCGCTGCGCCGCGGCTGCGGGGCCGCCTTCTCGATAGAGGTCGGGGACGAGGAGCGGCTGGTGGTCGCGCAGGAGGTGCGGGCCCGGGTCCCGGCCAAACCGGAGGAGCTGGCGCGGGCGATCGCCGCGGCCGTCGCCGAGCGCCACGGCATCGACCTGCACTCGGTCGCGCTGCTGCCGCCGCAGACGGTCCCGAAGACGTCGAGCGGCAAGATCCAGCGGGCCGGCTGCCGGGCCTCCTTCGCGGAGTGGTCCGAGCTCGGGTACGCGATCGCACCGCGATGAGGGCGGTCGAGCTGGATGCCGTGCCCGAGCGGGCGGAGGAGCTGGCGGGCTGGCTTGCAGCCGAGCTCGGGCGGGTCTGCGGGGGCGACGTCGAGATCGACGGCGACGTCGCGCTGCGCTCGCTCGGCCTCGATTCGCTAATCGTCGCCCAGCTGCAGGAGACGATCGGGCGGAGGCTGGGGGTGCGGCCGTCGCTTGCGGCGCTGGGCGGCGAGCTGACCGTCGCCGACCTCGCCGCCGACCTCTGGCACCGCCTCGACCGCGCGGCGGACAACGGCGCGGCGGCGCTGCCCGAGCTGACCCCCCGGCCGCAGGACCGGGCCGAGCCGTTCCCCCTCAACGACATCCAGCAGGCCTACCTGGTCGGCCGCGACCCGCGCCAGGAGCTCGGGGGAGTGATGTGCCACGCCTTCTACGAGCTCGACCTCGCCGGGTTCGACGCCGAGCGCTTCGAGCGGGCGCTGGGGCGGGTCGTCGAGCGCCACGAGATGCTGCGCGCCGCCGTCACCGCCGAGGGCCGGCAGCGGATCGAGCCGCTGCCTCCGGGACCGCTGCTCGACCGCCTGGAGCTCGGCACCGACGACCCCGAGGCGGCGCTCGCCGGCGCTCGCGAGGAGCTCTCCCACCGCGTCTCCGACCCGCGCCGGCCGCCCCTCTTCGCCGCTCGCCTGCTGACTCTGGGCGGGCTCCCCCGCCGGCTGCAGCTGAGCTTCGACCTGCTGACCGTCGACGCCACCAGCATGGCGGTCGTCGCCGCCGAGCTGGTCGAGCTCTACGAGGACCCGGAGCGGGAGCTGGAGCCGGTCGAGCTCGGCTTCCGCGACTACGCCCTGGCGGCGGAGGAGGCGCTCGCCTCCGCCGCCTTCGAGGACGACCGCGAGTACTGGCGCCGGCGGCTGCCGGCCCTGCCGCCGGGGCCCGAGCTGCCCGCCGCCACCGAGCCGGGGCGCGGCCGCTTCCACCGCCACGAGCACGAGCTCGGGGCCGGGGCCTGGGCGCGGCTGCGGGAGAGGGCGGGCAAGCTCGGCGTGACCCCCTCGGCGCTCCTCTGCGCCGCCTACGCCGAGGTCCTCGGCCGGTTCTCCCCCAGCGACCGCTTCAGCCTCAACGTCACCACCTCCCTGCGGCTGCCGCTGCACCCGGGGGTCGGGGGGCTGGTCGGCGAGTTCACCTCGCCGCTGCCGCTCGAGATCGACCGCCAGCTGGACCCGACCTTTGCCGAGCGGGCGCGCCGCGTCCAGGAGCAGCTCTGGGCCGACCTCGAGCATCGCGGCGTCAGCGGCGTCGCCCTGCTGCGGGATCTGGCGCGGCTGCGGGGGGTCGCCGCTGCCCGCATGCCGGTCGTCTTCACCAGCCTGCTCGGGGTCGGCGAGGGCGGCCCCGACGCCGTCCTCGGACGGCTCGGCCGGGTCGCCCACGCGGTCAGCCAGACCCCCCAGGTCACGCTCGACCACCAGGTCTACGAACGCGGGGACGCGATCTGCCTCAGCTGGGACGCGCGCGAGGACGCCCTGGACCCGGACGCCGTCGCCGAGATGTTCGCCAGCTACGTCGAGACCCTGGAGCGCCTCGCCGAGGGGGAGGGCTGGGACGACGCCGAACCGCTGCGCCTCCCCGCGGCCCAGCTCCTGATCCAGGAGCGGGCGAACGCGACCGCCGGCCCGCGACCCGAGGGCGGGCTCCACGACGCCTTCGGGCGGATCGCCGCCCAGGTGCCGGACGAGCCGGCCGTGATCGGCGCCGAGCGCACGCTCGACTACGGCGAGCTCGACCGCCTCTCGGCGGCGCTGGCGGGCGAGCTGCTGGGGCGCGGCGTCGAGCGCGAGGAGATCGTCGCCGTCTCGGTCCCGAAGGGGTGGGAACAGGTTCCGGCCGTGCTCGGCGTGCTGCGGTCCGGAGCCGCCTACCTCCCGGTCGACCCCGAGCTCCCGCGCGAGCGCCGCGACCACATGCTGGAGAAAGCCGGCTGCCGCTTCGCGGTGGTGCCCGCCGGCTCCGAGCCGGACGCGACGGAGGGGCTCGAGGCGATCCCAGTCCCGCTCGGGCGCGAGCCGGCCGAGGGCATCGAGCTGCCCGCGGTCGAGGGGAGCGACCTCGCCTACGTGATCTTCACCTCGGGCTCTACCGGCGAGCCGAAGGGCGTGGCGATCGAGCACGGCGCCGCGCTGAACACGATCGCCGACACGGTCGAGCGCTTCGGGCTCGGCCCCTCCGACCGGGTCTTCGCGCTCTCCTCGCTCAGCTTCGACCTCTCGGTCTTCGACCTCCTCGCGCCCCTCTCGGTCGGCGGTGCGATCGTCATGCCCGATGCGAGCGCGGCGAGGACGCCGAGCCGCTGGGCCGAGCTGATCGAGGCCCACGGCGTGACCGTGTGGAACTCGGTGCCCTCGCTGATGCGGCTCCTCGTCGACTTCCTCGAGGCCCGTGGGGGCGGCGGCCTGCCCGGGCTGCGGCTGGCGATGCTGAGCGGCGACTGGATCCCGGTCTCGCTGCCGGACAGGCTGCGGGCGCTGGCGCCGGCGGCGTCGGTGGTCGGTCTCGGCGGCGCCACCGAGGCCTCGATCTGGTCGATCGCCCACCCGATCGGGACGGTCGACCCCGGCTGGGACAGCGTCCCCTACGGCAGGGCGCTGCGGAACCAGAGCTTCCACGTGCTCGACTCCCAGCTGGCGCCGCGCCCGACCGGGGTACCGGGCGAGCTCTACATCGGCGGCGTCGGCGTCGCCCGTGGCTACCTCGCCGACCCCGAGCGGACCCGCGCCTCCTTCGTCTTCCACCCGCGCAGCGGCGAGCGGCTGTACCGGACGGGGGACCTCGGCCGCTGGCTCCCGGACGGGAACATCGAGTTCCTCGGCCGCGCCGACAGCCAGGTGAAGATCCACGGCTACCGGGTCGAGCTCGGCGAAGTCGAGTCGGCGCTGGAGCGGCACCCGGACGTGACCGCGGCAGTCGCCCGGGCGGTCCGCGGCGAGGACGGCGAGAACCGTCTCGTCGCCTATTACACCCCGCGGCCGGGGACGGAGCCCGGGGCCGAGGAGCTGCGCCGGCACCTGAGCGGGACGCTCCCCGGTTACATGGTCCCCTCCACCCTGGCCGCGCTCGAGGAGCTGCCGCTGTCGGCCAACGGCAAGGTCGACCGGGACGCCCTGGACGGGCTCGATCCCGCCCCGGCGCCGGCATCGCCTGCCGCGGACGCCGAGAGCGACGGGGCCGGCGCCCGCTCCGAGGCGGAGGTGCTGGAGCTCGTCGGCGAGGCGGCCGAGCGCCTGCTCGGCCGGCCCGGCATCGACCCCGATGCGGACCTGGTCGAGCTCGGGGCCGACTCGATGGACCTGCTCAACCTGACCAACTGGCTCGATGCCCGCTTCGGGGTCGTCCCCGAGGCGGCCGACCTGGCGCGGCTGACGACGCTGCGCTCGATCGCTGCCTTCTGCGTGCGAGCGCTCGCCGCCGGGGGGGCGGGCGAGGAGACCGAGCCGGACGCCGCGCCGCTGCTCGCCGACGCCGAGGCCAGGGCCCGGTTCAAGCTCGAGGACAGGAGCGTCAGGGACCTATCCGCCGACCTCCCCCGGATCGAGCTGCCGGGCGAGCGGCCGCCGGGCGTCTACGCCGCCCGCCGCAGCCGGCGCGATTTCTCCCCCCGGCCCCTGCCGCGGCAGGCGCTGGCCGGCCTGCTCTCCTACCTGCGGCATCACGGCGGCGAGGAGCGGCGGCGCTGCTACCCCTCGGCGGGCGGGCTCTACCCGGTGCAGGTGCACCTGGTGGCGCGACCCGGCCGGGTCGAGGGGCTCGAGGGTGGTGGCTACTACTACGACCCCGTCGCCCACCGGCTGGTCGGGCTGCCCGCCGCCGGGCATCTCGGCCGCGAGGCCTACACGCCGGAGAACCGGCCGATCTTCGACCGCGCGGCGCTGGCCTGCCTGCTCGTCGCCGACCTCGACGCGATCGAGCCGATGTACGGGCCGCTCAGCCGCGACTTCTGCCTGCTCGAGGCGGGCCTGATCGCCCAGCTGTTGATGACCGAGGCCCCGGGCCAGGGAATCGGCCTCTGCCCGATCGGGACCGTCGACGAGGCGGCGCTGCAGCGGGTGCTCGACCTCAGCCCCCGCCAGCGCGTCCTGCACTCGCTGCTCGGCGGCGCCAATCCCAACTAGCTGGCTACGCGGGCCTGAGCTCGACCAGGGCGCCGGCGACCTTGCGGCCTCCCTGGCGCAGGACCGCGTCGACCGCGGCCGAGCCGCCCGACCAGCTCACCGTGGTGGCGCCGTCGACCGGCGCGTCGAGCTCGGCGAAGCGCTCGAAGGAGATCTCGAACCGGGTCAGCAGCAGGCGTTCCGGGTCCCAGCAGCAGGCCGCCGAGGAGGAGGCGACGGCGAGCTGCCGCAGCGCCTCGACGAGCAGCGACCCGGGCAGGTGGTCCTGGGGGTGGTCGAAGAAGACGGGGTGATCGAGGTCGGGCGCCAGCGCCGCCTCGTAGCCGTCGTCGCTGGGGACGAGCTCGGCCAGCAGCCGGTTGCGGGGATCGGCGCGGCCGACCCCGGCGTGGAGGGCGTCGGGGTCGCGGGCCTCGCGCGGGACCCCGTCGCTGCGGGCGCCGCCGGAGCCGCGCATCGTCGCGTAGCGCCGCGGCGGCAGGGTCGCCAGAGCACCCGAGCCGACCAGCAGCCGGCGGCCTTCCACGCTCCCCTCCATTCGCGCCTCGTAGTCGCGCAGGCCGCCGTCGCGCCAGCGCCGGATCCCGTGCGCCTCGAGCCTCATCTCCAGCATCTGCGGGTGGGGCGCCACCTGGCCGGCATCGAGGTCGTCCAGCGTCAGGCTCGTGCTCCCCATCAGAAAGTGGCAGTCCCCGGGCACCTCGAGGAAGCGATGGGTGACGTAGATGGCCGCCTGCCGGAACGCCTCGCCCAGCATGCCGGCGTCGTGGTGGCCGCTGGCGGTGTCGCCGAAGAGCATGTGGGAGCGCGGCAGGTGCGCGGCGACGGTGAAGCTGCCGTCGCTCTCGCGGCGGCCGTCGGTCAGCAGCACCTGCTCGACCGCGGCCTTGTGCACCAGGCGCCGGGGGACCGTCCGGTCGCAGCTCAGCTGGGCGGGCTCGGTCGCGGCCGTGCTCACCGCTCCTCCCAGCCGAGGCAGAGGACGGCGTTGTGGCCGCCGAAGCCGAACGAGTTGGAGATCGCGATCCGGCGCGGGCGCGAGGGCAGCGGCCGCGGCGGGCCGGGGACGTAGTCGAGGTCGAGCCCCGGCTCGGGCTCCTCGTAGCCGACGGTCGGCGGCGCCAGCCCGGCGCCGAGCGCCAGCGCGGTGACGCCGCACTCGACCGCGCCGGCGGCGCCGATCAGGTGCCCGATCACCGACTTGGCGGAGGAGACCGGGACCTCGCCGGCGCGCTCGCCGAGGGCGAGCTTCAGCGCTTCGGTCTCGGTGCGGTCGTTGAGCGGCGTCGAGGTGCCGTGCGCGTTGACGTAGTCGACCGCCTCCGGCCCGACGCCGGCGTCCTCCAGCGCGCGGGCGATCGCCTTCGCCGCCATCGCCCCGCCCGGCGCCGGCTTGGTCGGGTGGTGGGCGTCGATCGTGGCCCCGTAGCCGAGCAGCTCGGCGAGCACGGGGGCGCCGCGCCGCGCCGCCGCTTCTTCCTCCTCCAGCAGCACCATCCCCGCCCCCTCCCCCATCACGAAGCCGTCGCGGCGGGCGTCGAAGGGGCGCGAGGTGCCGCTCGGCGACATCGCCCCCATCGCCCCCGCGGTCCGCAGCGAGTAGTCGGTCAGGGACCCCTCCGCCCCGCCGGCCAGCATCGCGTCGGCGTCGCCGGCCCGGATCAGGCGCAGCGCGGTGCCGATCGCGTCGGCGCCGGCGGCGCAGGCCGAGCCGATCGCGTGGGACGGGCCGCGCAGGCCGTACCTGACGGCGACCGTCGCGGCGGCGGCGTTGTGCATCGTCACCGGCAGGGTCAGCGGCCAGACGCGGGCCTTCTCGCCTTTGCGGACCCAGGCCTCGTGCTGCTGCTCGGCGACGTGCTGGCCGCCGAGGCAGGTCCCGACCACGCAGCCGACCCGCTCGGGCGGATACGGCGGGCCCTCCGACCAGCCGGCCTCCGCCAGCGCTTCCTCGGCGGCGGCGACCGCGAGCTGGGTGAAGCGGTCGCTGCGCCGGGCTTCCTTGGTCGAGAGGAGGCCCGACGGGTCGAACTCGCGGCAGCGGCCGAGGCCGTCGCGGATGCCGGATTCGCCCGCCAGCCAGCGGCGGAAGAAGGTCTCGATCCCCGCCCCGAGCGGGGTGACCGCGCCGATCCCGGTGATCACCACCCGGCGCATCTCAGACCGCCTGTCCCAGTCCCGCCGGGGACGAGGAGTGCAGCCAGCTGGCGAGCATCCTCACCGCCTCCCGCTCCCGGCCGCCGATCGTGTCGAGCCCGAGCCGCAGCGTCTCCGCGTCGACCGCCTCCGGCCTGGCGAGCTCGCGCGCCAGGGTCGACCAGTCGCCCGCCAGCCGCGCGTAGGCCTCGCCCGCGCGCTCGAGCTGGAGGTCGTCCAGCAGGGCCGCCGACTCGGCCAGGAACTCGGCCTCGAGCGAGCGGAACAGCGCCCCGCCCGTCCCAGCCTGGCGAATCCAGAAGCGCAGCCAGCGGGCCACCTCCGCCTGCCCGCCCTCCGCCTCGAGCGCGGCGCAGCGCCGGGCGAGGCGGTCGAGCGCGAGGAAGCCGCCGTAGGGATCGCCCACGTCGCCGGAGCCCCGGCCGCCGTCGGTCATGCCGAGCAGGGTGCGGGCGATCCCCGCCCTCACCGCGTCGGTGGGCGCCGGCAGGCGGCTGGGGAACGAGAGTCGCCAGAGGGCATGGCGGGTGGGACCCGGAAAACGGTCGGAGCAGCGGGCTTCGGCGAGGGCCGCGAGGTCGCAGGCCTGCGGCTGCTTGAAGTACTGGTCGGCGACGTAGGCGACGCCGCGGGCGCTGTCGTAGCCGAGCACGATCAGCGCGTGGCGGGTGTTCTCGACGTGCAGGCTGAGCGCCTCGCGCAGGTACGGCAGGCGCGAGGAGTCGGTCCAGATCAGCGCCGGCCGGCCGCGGTCGATCTCCTCCCGCAGGATCTCCCAACCCCGGCCCGGGTCGTCGTCCTGCACCAGCTCCGCCGCGATCCCGAGGTTGCGGCAGAGGACCGTCTCCAGCTCCAGGTCCCTCCCCATCAGACAGAAGGGGAACGAGGCGCCGGCGGTCTCGCCCTCGTAGCGCAGGCCGACGCCGCCGCCGAGGCCGAAGACCATCGCCTCGGAGATCGGCTCCTCCCCGAAGGAGAGGCCCGCGTGCTCGAGCAGGTCGCGGAAGGCCCCCGAGCCGCAGTGGGCGGCGACCCGGTGGCGGAAGGAGATGACTGGGAGCTCGGCGTTCACTCCGCCGCCTCCCGCGTCGCCTCGGAGACGGCGGGGCGCTTGCGCCAGAGCACGTCGAAGCTCCCCCGCATCACCAGCTGGTCGTGCTGGTCGAAGGTCCGCATGGCGAGCTCGGCCAGGCCGTACTCGGGGGCGACGTCGCGCAGGCGCCGGATCGCGACCGTGGAGTGGATCGTGTCGCCGAGCAGGGTCGCGCGCTTGAAGACGACGTTGCGGATCCCGCGCACCGCGAGCACGCGGTCGGGCTGCATCGGCATCGAGCCGAGGGCCACGGAGAGAATCAGCGCGCCGTGGGCGATCCGCTCGCCGTAGAAGCTCTCCCCGGCCCACTGGGCGTCGACGTGCTGGGGGTTGAAGTCCCCCGTCAGCCCGGCGAAGGAGACGACGTCGGCCTCGGTGACGGTCCGGCCGCGCGTGCGCTGGCCTTCGCCCACACTCAGCTCCTCGAACCAGCGCTCGGCGAAATGCTCCGGCACCGTCTACCCCGCCGCCGCCGTTGCCGTCGCCGTGTCGAGGGATACCGCCTCGACGTCGCCGAGCGTGCGCCGGGCGAGGCCGGTGAGGATCCTGCCCGGTCCGGTCTCGACGACCCGGGAGACGCCGCGCCCGGGCAGCGCCTCCATCACCGCCCGCCAGCGCACCGGCCTGACCAGCGCCTCGGCGAGCTGGCGGCGCGGGTCGCTCAGCGGCTCGGCGTCGATCCCCGAGAGAACCGGGACCCGCGCCGGAGCGAACTCGACCGCCGCCAGCGCCTCGGCCAGCGCCGCCGCCGCGCCCGCCATCGCCGGCGAGTGGAAGGGGACGTCGATCGCCGGCCGGGTGGCGCGGATGCGCCGCTCGCGCGCCTCCCCGATCGCCCCGGCGAGGCCCTCCTCGGAGCCGGAGAGGACGGTCTGGAGCGGGGCGTTCTCGGCGGCGACGGCGAGCCCGTGGCGGTCGGCGATCTCCTTCGCGACCGCCAGCTGCGCCCGCAGCACGACCATCCCGCCGGGCGCCGCTTCGGCCGCCGTTTGCGAGAGCCTCCCCCGCAGCGCCACCAGCCGCAGTCCGTCGGCGGCGTCGAGGGCGCCGGCCGCGACCAGCGCCGCGAACTCGCCCAGCGAGTGCCCGGCGACGACGGTCGGCTCGGCGCCCGCGGGCAGCTCGGCCAGAGCGGCGACGCTGACGCAGAAGATCGCCGGCTGCGCGTAGGCGGTTCCCGCGTCGAGGCGGGCGTAGGGATCCTCGCCCACCTCCGCCAGCGCCAGCTCGAGCAGGTCGGGGCGGCGGGCGGCGACGAGGTCGCGCATCCGGGAATGCTGGGAGCCGTTGCCCGGCGCAACCAGCGCGAAGCGGTCCTCGGTCGCGCTCGCCATCAGGCCACCGAGTCCAGGGGCGGGGCGGACGCGATCGCCTCGGACTCGCGCAGGAGCTCGGCGACGGCGCCGACCTGGCCGAGGCGCTGCTCGGGCGTCGCGCCGACCGGCCAGACGATCAGGGTGTCGACGCCGGCCTCCCGGAAGGCGCCGAGGCGCCTGCGCACGCCCTCGGCGGGACCGCAGAGCGAGACCGCGTCGACCAGCTCCGCCGGCAGCGCCGCCGCCGCCTTCCGCCGCCGGCCGGCGAGGAACAGCCGCTGGACCTCCGCCGCGGCGTCGGCGAAGCCGTTGTCCCGCGCCCAGGCGTTGTAGAAGTTGTGGCGGGCCGAGCCCATGCCGCCGACGTAGAGGGCGAGCAGGGGGCGCAGCCGCTCCCGCGCCGCCTCCAGGTCCTCGTCGACGCAGACGCCGACCACCGGCGCGACCTCGACCGCGGCCGTCGTCCGTCCGGCCCGCTCGCAGCCCTCCCCCAGCGCCGCGAAGGCCCGCGGCGCCGCCTCCGGCGCGAAGAGGAAGGGGATCCAGCCGTCGGCGATCTCGCCCGCCAGCGCCGTGGCCCGCGGCCCCATCGCCGCCAGGTAAATCGGCAGCGGCTTCTGCAGCGGCCGGATCGCGAGCCGCAGGGGCGGGCTCTCCGAGCCGGCGCGGGGAACGGCGATCGTCTCGCCCTCGTAGCGCAGCCGCCGCCCCGCCAGCGCCATCCGCACCAGCGCGACGTAGTCCCGGGTGCGCGGCAGCTGCGGCCCGAACGGCGCCCCGTGGAAGCCTTCGGCGACCTGGACCCCCGAGGGGCCTAGCCCGAGCCGGAAGCGGCCGCCGGTGAGGCCGTCCAGCGTCGCCGCGGTCATCGCCGTCATCGCCGGGCTGCGCCCGGGCATCTGGAAGATCCCGGCGCCGAGGCCGATGGTCGAGGTCTGGGCGGCGAGCCAGCCGAGCATGCTCGCCCCGTCGGAGCCGAACGCCTCGGCAACCCAGGCGGAGTCGTAGCCGCAGCGCTCGGCCTCGATCACCTGCGCGGCCTGCTCGCGGTGGTCGAGCCCGAGGCCCCAGTAGCCGACGGTGAGCGCGAGCTTCATCGCCCGCCCCCGCCAGCCGCCAGGCAGAGGACCGCGTTGTGGCCGCCGAAGCCGAAGGAGTTGGAGAGCGCCAGCGGCCGGCCGGGGGTCGGGCGCAACCGCCCCGGGCGGTTGGGGACGTAGTCGAGGTCGAGCCCCGGCTCGGGCTCTTCGTAGCCGACGGTCGGCGGCGCCACGCCGGCCTCCATGGCGGCGAGGGTGACGGCCGCCTCGACGACCCCTGCGGCGCCGATCAGGTGGCCGATCACCGACTTCGTCGAGGAGACCGGGACCTCGGCCGCGACCGGCCCCAGCGCTCGCTTGATCGCGTTCGTCTCGGCCCGGTCGTTGAACGGGGTCGAGGTCCCGTGGGCGTTGACGTAGGCGACGTCCTCGGGCGCCGCCCCCGCGTCGGCGAGTGCCCTCGAGACCGCCCGCGCGGCGGTGGCGCCGCTCGGCTCGGGCATCGTCAGGTGGTGGGCGTCGCAGGTCGCGCCGAAGCCGAGCAGCTCGCCGTGGATCCTGGCCCCGCGGCGCTCGGCGACGTCCGCCCGCTCCAGCACCAGCGCCCCGGCGCCCTCGCCGATCACGAACCCGTCGCGGCGGGCGTCGAAGGGACGCGAGACCCCGCTGGGCGAGGTCGCCCCCATGTTCGCCGAGGCGACGATCGCCAGCTCCGTCTGGCAGGCGTCGGCACCGACCGCGACCATCGCTTCGGCGTCTCCGGCCTGGATCGCCCGCAGCGCGGTGCCGACCGCGTCGGCACCGGTCGCGCAGGCGGAGCTGACGCCGTGGGCCGGGCCTTCCAGCCCCCCCGCGATCGCCACCGCCCCCACCGCGGCGCTGTGCATGATCATCGGCGCCGCCAGGGGCGAGACGCGGCGGGCGCCGGCGTCGCGGCAGACGTCGTGCTGGGTTTCCATCGTCGCCAGCGCGCCGAAGCCGGTCCCGACCACGCAGCCCACCTCGGCCGCCTCGACCGGCGGCCCGTCCCCCCAGCCGGCGTCCTCCCAGGCCAGGCGCGAGGCCGCCAGCGCCAGCTGCACGTAGCGGTCGCTGCGGTGGGCCTCCTTCTTGGAGACGTGCTCGCGGGGGACGAACTCCTCGCAGCGGGCGAGGCCGTCGGCGATCGCCACCTCGCCCTCGAGCCAGCGCCGCAGCAGGGTGTCGACGTCGTTGCCGAGCGGCGTAACCATGCCGATCCCGGTGATTACGACCCGCTCCCCCCGCCCCTCGCCGCGGTGCCTGCCGTCAGCCGCCGCCATGGGAACGGACGATCGCGAGGATGTCCCCGATCGTCCGCGGCTCGCGCTCGCGCATCTCGGCCATGTCGATCTCGATCTCGAACTCCTCCTCGACAACCTGCGCCATCTCGACCAGGTCGAGGGAGTCGATTTCGAGCTCCTCCAGGCTCGCCTCGTGGGTCAGTTCGTCTCGCTCCGGCCCCAACTCGGCGAGAATCTCCAACACTCTCTCCTCGATCCCGTCGACCGTCTTCGCCTCCGTCATCACGGGCTCCTTTCTCTCCTCTGTTTCATTGACTCGGACTGATTCCCGCCGTGTAACCGCCATCCACTACGAGGGTCGAGCCGGTGATGTACGCGGCGTCCTCGGACGTGAGGAAGCGAACGCAGGCGGCGACCTCGTGCGGCGTCCCCATCCTGCGCAGCGGCACCGTCCGCTCGATGATCCGAGGGTCGATGTCCTCGGTCAAATCCGACTCGACCGGCCCGGGGGCGACGGCGTTAACCGTAATGTTGCGCCGCGCCATCTCGACAGCGACAGTCTTGGTCAGCGCTATCTGGCCCGCCTTCGCGGTGGCGTAGTCGGCGTGCCCCAGGTGTGCGAACTTACCGGCGGTTGAAGTAACGGTCACAATGCGGCCGAAGCGGGCGCGGATCATCCCTCGCAGCGCTCGCCGGATGACCCTGAAGGTGGCGGAGAGGTTGATCTCGATGACCCGATGCCACTCCTCGTCGTCGATCATCGGCGAGAGCTGGTGGTCATTGCGGGCGCCGGCGCTGTTGACCACCGCCAGCGCCGGTCCGAGCTCCGCCTCGACGCTCTCGAACATCGCCTCGACGGCCGCCTGGTCGGTGATGTCGGCGCAGATCGGCAGGGCCCGCCCGCCCGCCTCCTCGATCTCGGCCACCACCCGTCGGGCGCTGTCCTCGTCGGCGCGGTAGTTGACCCCAACCGGCCAGCCGTCGGCGGCGAGGAGGCGGGCCGTCGCCGCGCCGATGCCGCGTGAGCCACCGGTGACCAGTGCGGCCCCAGGCGGTGAACCCACACCTTTTTTGGGTTTTTTCACCACAGTGGTGGCGACAGTACAGTGGCCCCCGCAGCACGTCTATTTCAGCCGACGGGAGTGAGTGTGACCACTGTTTCGAGTAACGAACTGATGTGCGTAACCGGCGCCACCGGGTTCATCGGCGGGCACGTGACGCGGTCGCTGCTCGAGCGCGGGCACCGGGTAAGGGTCACCTTTCGCGACCGCGAACGGCTGGCGAGGCTGCGGACCCTGGAGGTCGAGCCCGCCGCGGCTGACATCCTCGACCTCGGGGCGATGACCCGCGCGGCGGCGGGCGCCCGGGTCCTCTTCCACGTCGCCGGCTACGTCGGCTCGCGCGACCAGGAGCGGGCCTGGCGGGTCAACGCCCTCGCCCCCCGGGTCGCGGTCGAAGCCGCCGCCGCGGCGGGTGTGCCGCGGGTGGTCCTCACCTCCACCTCGGCCAGCATCGGCGCCGCCGAGCGCGGCCGGCCGGTGGACGAGCGCCACCTCTACCGGATCGGCGGCCACGGGCTCACCTACTGCAACACCAAGCACGAGGGCGAAGCCGAGGCGCTGGCGGCGGGGATGCGGCTGGGGGTCGAGGTCGTCGTCCTCAACCCCTCTTACGTGCTCGGCGTGCCCGTCGCCGACGAGCGGCCGGGCGAGACCTCCACGCGGGCGATCGGCAACTACCTCTGCGGCCGCCTGCCCGGCTTCTTCGACGGGACGCTCAGCGCCGTCGACGTCCGCGACGTCGCCGAGGGCCACCTGCTCGCCGCCGAGCGCGGCCGGCCCGGCGAGCGCTACCTGCTCGGCGGGCACAACCTCACCTGGCGGGACCTATACGCCCGGGTCGCCGAGCTCTCGGGCTCCCACTACCCGCTGATGGTCTTCCCGGCCGAGCTCGGCCTGCTCGCCCGGGCGGCGGACGCGGTCGGAATCAGGGCCTACAACAAGGAGGGGCCGGCGCTGATGGCGCTCGACTGGCGCTGCACCTCGGAGCGGGCGGAGCGGGAGCTGGGCTACACGGTGCGCCCGCTGGAGGAGACCCTGCGCGAGACGATCGCCTGGTACTCCCGCCTGATCGAGGGCGGGACCCTGGCGCGGGCGCGGCGGACGCCCAACTGGGCGATGGCGCGGGCGGTCCAGCTCGCCGCCCGCCTCGGCGGGCTGCGACTGGCGAGAGCGATCGAGAGGGTGACGCGGCGGCAGTCGCTGTTCGTCCCATGAGCGCGATCGCCTACCCCCACCGCGCCGCCGGCTCCTGCGCCTCGGGCGCCTACCGCGACCTGCTCGAGCACCACCGCCTCTCCTTCAGCGGCCGCCCGCTCTCCGAGGGCATGGTCTTCGGCCTCGGCGGCGGGCTCCACCTCGGCTACGTCGAGGCGCCGGGCGGGGAGATCGACCCGCCCCTCTACCTGATCGGCCGCTCCGAGGGCCTCGAGCGCGACGTCTGCTCCCACCTCGGCATCGACCTCGAGGTGCGCCGCGGCGAGGACCCCGAGGCGGCCTGGGAGTGGGTGCGCGAGGAAGTCGACGCGGGGCGGCCGACGATGGTCTGGGCCGACATCAAGGAGCTCAGCTACCAGGACGTGCGGATGAGCAACACCAAGCACGCGGTCACGGTTCTGGGGTACGACACCGAGCGGGGAATCGCCCTGGTCGCCGACCACGACTTCGAGCAGCCCCAGGAGTGCACGCTGGAGTCGCTGACGCGGGCGCGCAGCTCGCACGGCTTCCCCGGCCCCCAGCAGCACGCGACCTGGATCATGCGGTTTCCCGAGCGGCTCCCGGATCCCGCCGAGGCCGTCGCCACCGGTGTCGGGCGCTGCGTCCACAACATGCGCGAGGATCTGCCGCCGGAGGGAGCGCCCTACAGCCTCGGCCTGACGGCGCTGGCCGAGTTCGCCGAGTCCTACCCGCTCTGGCCCGAGCGCTTCGGCGGCCTGCTCGAGAACGCCCTGCGCGGCCTGCGGGTCTTCATCGTCAAGGCCGGGACCGACGGCACCTTCTTCCGCTCGCTGCAGGCCACCTTCCTCGCCGAGGCGGCCGGCCTGCTCCGGGACCCCGCCCTGCTCGACGCGGCCCGCCTCTACACCGAGCTCGGCGAGTGCTGGGTCGAGCTGGCAGGAGCGGTCCGTTCGGGAGGGCCGCAGCCGGCCCACGAGGCCGGCCTGCCGCACGTCGCCCGCGCCGCCTCCCTGGAGCGCGAGGCCGTCGACGCGCTCGCGACCTGGCTCGTCGCGAACGGGGTCGAGCCCGCGGCCGAGCCGGCGGAGGCAGCGTGAACGGGCGGCGCTGCGCGGTCGTCGGCGGTGGCTGGTCCGGGATCGCCGCCGCCCACTACCTGGCCGGCGCCGGGGCGCAGGTGGAGCTGTTCGAGGCGGCCCCGGCGCTCGGCGGCCGCTCCCGGCCGGCGCAGCTCGGCGACCGGCAGATCGTCTTCGGCGGCAAGAACATCGGCCGGCGCTACCGCCGCTTCCGCGCCTTCGTCGAGGCCCTCGGCGGCTCCGCCTACGAGGAGTTCGGGATCAGCTCCTCGCGGATCAAGGACGGCCGGATCGCCGGCATCGACGGCAACCGCCCCCTGCGCTCGGCGCTCGGCTACCTGCGCGAGGTCGGCGGCCGGGACGCGCTGCGGTTCGCGCGGATGTCCGTGCGGGTGCGGCGCCACGACGAGGACCGCTTCCTCGGCTCCCCCTACTTTGCCCGCCTCGCCGCCTCGCTCGGCGAACCGGCGCTCGACCGGGTCTTCTCTCCGGGGCTCCTCGCCGCCGCGGTGCGCCCGATGACCCTGCGGATGAACGGGGCCGAGCCCGACGAGGCCTACCTAGGCAACTTCGGCTCCAACCTCGGCATGCTGCTCGACAGCTACGAGCAGCTGAGCGACGGCAACCGCGAGCTGCTGGCGCGCTTCGAAGCCGCCTGCGAGGTGCGCCCGGGGACCTGGGTCTCCTCGCTCGCCCGCAGCGGCGACCGGGTCACCGGGATCGAGATCACCGGCCCCGGGGGCCGGCCTCGCGAGCTGAGCTACGACACGGTCGTCCTCGCCACCCCCGCCCACGAGTCGGCGCGGCTGCTGCGGCCCCACCTGCCCGCAGCGGCCGACCTGCTCGGCGCGGTGCGCTACCACCCCGCCGCGGTGATCGTCGCCGAGTACGGGCGCGAGGTCTTCCCCGCCGCCGCGCGGGCGCTGATGCCGCCGGCGCCCGAGGCGCTGAGCAACGCCGGCGCCTACGGGATCGACGCCCTCGGGTTGGTCCGCTACACGCTCAGCGGCCGCTCCGCCCGGGACCTCTTTGCCCAGGGGCCGAGCGACCAGGACCTGCTCGCCCACGCGGAGCGGACGCTCTCCCGCTGGCTGCCGGTCAAGAGCTCCGACCGGCGCGAGTTCTCCTGCCAGCGCTGGGACAACGCCTACTGCGCCTACCTGCCCGGCCACGCCGGCTTCGTGCGGCGCCTGGACCGGGAGGCCTCGCGCCTGCCCGGCCTCGCCCTGACCGGCGACTACCTGCGCGGCGGCTCGATCGAGGCCTGCTTCCGGGCCGCCGAGGAGTCGGTGGCGAGGCTGGGGGCAGATCGATGACCGCCTGGGTCGAGCGGCGGCTGGGCTGGCTGCTGGAGCTGGTCGCGCGGGCGGTCGCCGCCTACGCCGAGCTGACGATCGTCGGCCGCCGCCGCCTCGACGCGCTCGCCGCCCGGCTCAGCCAGCGGTAGGGCCGGCCAGGCCGAGCCGGCCGGGCCAGCGCCGCAGGCGGACATCGCAGCCCTCGCCGGCGACCGCGAGGGTCGCCGCGTGGTCGGCGGCGACGTGGAGGCGGTGCAGCGTCCAGGAGCCCGCACCGACGGCGGCGCGGTCGGCGAGCAGCCGCGGCGGCGCGGCGAGGTCGATGCTGACGTCGAAGCTGCCGAGCGGCCGCGTCAGCCCCACCCCGAGCGCCTTCAGGTAGGCCTCCTTCGCCGTCCAGCACCAGTAGAAGGCGCGGGCCAGCTCGTCCTCGTCGAGGCCCTCCATCGCCCCGTGCTCGGCGGCCGAGAGGAAGCGGCGCGCGAGCCGCGCCACCGGGCGGTCGCGCCGGATCCTCTCCAGGTCGACGCCCACCGGCCCGGCCGCGGCGACGGCGATCAGCGCCAGCTCGCCGCAGTGGCTGAGGTTGAACGCCGGCCCGCCCGGGGCGAAGGGCTTTCCCTTCGCACCCTCGGCGAGGGCGACCTCGGCGGCCGACAGCCCCGCCCCCGCCCCGAGCAGGTGCCGGAGCGCGGCCCGGCAGACGGCGAAGCGGCGTCGGTCCCGGGGGTAGCGGAACGCGGCGGCGCGCTCGCGCTCCGGCAGCGAGAGGACGGCGAGGGCGGCGTCCTCGCGCAGGTCGCGATCGAGCGCGACGAGGTGGACCTCGACCGCGTTCACCGGCCGCCGGCGCCTGTCGGCGTTCCGTGGTTCCTTTCGGACGCTGTGGGTCCGAAAGGAACCACGGAACGAGGTCCCCCCTCAGCCGCCGCCCAGGCGGCGGGCGACGATCTGGAGCATCGCCCGCTCCGCCGGCTGCAGGAAGAAGTGGTTGCCCGGCAGGAGGCGCGTGTAGACGTCGGCGGTCGTGTGCTCCGACCAGGCCTCCAGCTCCGGGCGCTCGACCACCGGGTCGCTGCGCCCGCCGAGCGCGGTGACCGGGCACGCGAGCGGCTCGCCGGGCTCGAACTCGTACTCGTCGTAGATCCGCAGGTCGGACTTCAGCGACGGCAGCAGGACCCGCATCATCTCCTCGTTGTCGAGGATCTTGCTGTCGGTCCCTTCCAACCGTTCGAGCTCGAGCTTCAGCCCGGACTCGGCCAGGTCGGAGAGGGTCTGCTCCTGGCGGATCAGGTGCGGCGCCGGCAGGCCGCCGATGAACAGGTGACCGGGCTCCGGCAGGCTGGCGCGGCGGCTGCCGCGGGCGATCTCGAAGGCGACCAGCCCGCCCATGCTGTGGCCGAAGAGGTGGTAGGGCCGGTCGAGTTCGGGCTCCAGCGCCTCGAGCAGCGCCTCGAGCAGCGGCTCCAGGCGTTCGAACGGATCCTCCTGGACGCGGGCGGCGCGGCCGGGCAGCTGCAGCGCGACGACCTCGACCTCGGCCGGCACCCCCTCCGGCCAGCCGTTGAAGATCTGCGCCCGGCCGCCGGCGAAGGGGAGGCAGAAGATGCGCGCGGCGGCGTCGGGCTTCGGCCGCGGCCGGTGGAACCAGAGGTCGGCGTCACTCACGGCTGCCCCTCCCGCTCCTGGTAGTAGAGGCAGAGGTCGCGCACGGTGAGGACGCCGAACATCTCCTCGACGTCGGGCCGGAAGCCGAACTCCTGCTCGAGCGCGAGGGCGATCTGGATCACCTCGTTGGAGGTGACGCCGAGGTCGAGCAGCGGCGTCTCCAACTCGATCTCGTCGAGCTCGAGGATGGCGCCGATCGTGGCGGAGACCTTCTCCGCCGTCTCGGCCTTCACCTCGACCGGGCGCCGCTCCTTCGCCCGCGGGTCCGGCAGCGCCTTGCGATCGACCTTGCCGTTGCGGTTGAGCGGCAGGCTCTCGATCGCGGCGATCGCCGAGGGGACCATGTAGCCCGGCAGCCGGCTGGCGAGGAAGGCGCGCAGCTCTGCTTGGTCGGGCGCCTCGCCCATGGGCACGTAGTGGGCGACCAGCCGCCGCTCCTCGCGCGAGCGGCCGAAGGTCGTCGCGACGGCGGCGCGGACGGCGGGGTGGTCCTCCAGCGCCGCCTCCACCTCGCCGAGCTCGATCCGGTAGCCGTTGACCTTCACCTGGTCGTCGCGGCGGCCGAGGAAGCGGAGGTTCCCGTCGGGCATCCAGCAGGCCAGGTCGCCGCTGCGGTAGAGGCGCTCGCCGCTGGTGGGGTGGAAGAAGAACGCGGCCTGGGTCTTGGCCGGGTCCCGCCAGTAGCCGCGGGCGAGGCTGGCGCCGGCGATGAAGATCTCGCCGGGGACCCAGTCAGGCACCGGCTCGAGGTCCGGCCCGAGGACGTGGAGCCGGTGGTTCGCCAGCGGCCGCCCGTAGGGGATGCTCTCCCAGGCCGGGTCGACCTCCCCGATCGGGAAGGCCGCCTGCCAGATCGCCGCCTCGGTCGGCCCGCCGAGGCTGACCACCTCCGTCTCCGGGTTCAGCTCGCGGATCGCGTCGGGCAGCGGGGTCGGGATCCAGTCGCCGCTCAGCATCGCCAGGCGCAGGCTCTTCGGCAACGGTTCGGAGCGGGAGCTCTGCCGCTCGCAGGCCAGCTTCATCAGCGCCGGCACCGAGTTCCAGATCGTCACGCCCTCCGCCTCGACCAGCTCGAGCCAGGCGGCAGGGTCGCGCTCGCCGCCGCTGATCACCACCGTGCCGCCGGCGCCGAGGACGCCGAAGAGGTCCCAGACCGAGAGGTCGAAGTTGAGTGCGGAGACGGCCAGGACCCGGTCCGAGGGGCCGACGCCGAAGCGGCCGTTGACGTCGAGGACGGTGTTGAGGGCGGCGCGGTGCTCGATCATCACCCCTTTCGGGACCCCGGTCGAGCCCGAGGTGAAGATCACATAGGCGAGGTTCTCCGGCCCCCCGACCCGCTCCGGGCGCTCGGCCGGCGATGCCTCCTCGGCGCCGTCGACCGCGAGCGGCTCGACCCCGTCGGGCCACCCGATCGCCTCCAGCAGGTGGGGCTGGGTCAGCGCCACCTCGACCTCGCCGTGCTCGAGCAGGTAGCTCAGCCGCTCGGCCGGCAACGCGGGGTCGATCGGCAGGTAGGCGCCGCCGGCCTCCAGCACCGCCAGCACCGCGACCACCTGCTCCCAGCCCTTCTCCATAACCACGGCGACGAGGTGGTCGGGCCGCGCCCCCCGCTCGCGCAGCCGCCGGGCCAGGGCCAGGGCGCGGGAGCTCACCTCCGCATAGGTCAGCCGCTCGTCCCCGGCGATCACCGCGATCGCATCGGGCTGCTCGGCGGCGCGCTCGAAGAATCCATCGTGCAGGCGGGCCCCCTCCGGCAGCGCCCGGGTCGCCGAGTTGGCCTCGGCCCGGCGCTCGAGCTGGGCGGCCGGGACCAGCTCCGGCGCCTCGCCGATCCAGGCGGCGGGGTCGTCGGCCAGCCGCTCCACCAGATCGCGGTAGGCGGCGAACATCTCCTCGACCATGCCCTCGGGGAAGAGGCCGTCGACCCAGTCGAACGAGACCGCCACCGAGCCGTCGCGGGCGGTGACGTGGTTGTCGAGCCAGACCTGCGGGGTCTGGGAGATCCCGTAGACGTAGTCACCGAACTGGTCGAGCCCGTGCTCGCCGATCACCGCCCCGACCAGAGCGCTGGTGAAGACCACCGGCATCGAGGCCGCCGGGCGACCGCGGGCGACCAGCTCGCGCAGCAGGGTGACGCCGTTGACGTGGCGGTGCTCGAGGTCCTCCCAGAGCTGGGCCTGCAGGGCGCGGGCCCGCTCGGCGAATGAGCCGGCGACGGCGCCGTCGGTCTCCAGCAGGGTCAGCGAGGTGAAGTCGCCGATGATCCGGTGGACGTCGGGGTGCAGCGGCAGCCGCCGGTAGGTGGTGACGTTGACGGTGAAGCGCTGCTCGGCGCTCCAGCGGGCGAGGACCTCGGCGTAGACCGCGCAGAGGAGCGCCGAGGGAGTCAGCCGCTCGGCGGCGGCGCGCTCGCGCAGGCGCTCCCAGCGCTCGCGGTCGAGCACCTGCTCGACCCGGCGGAAGCGGACCTCCTCGATCTCCTCGGGCTGGCGGGCGAGCGGCAGCTGCGGCGCCGCCGGCAGCTCGTCGAGGCGGGCGCTCCAGTACTCCCAGGCGCGCCGCTGCTCCTCGCTGGTCTCGGGGCCGCTCTGGGCGATCGAGTAGTCGCGGAAGGAGAGCTCCGGGGGCGCCAGGCCGTCGCCGCCCTCGCCGTAGCGGCGCGCCAGCTCGTAGCCGAAGAGCAGCAGGCTGGCGGCGTCGGCGATGATCATGTCGACCCCCAGGTGCACCCGCGTGGTCCGCTCGTCGATCCGCGTCGCGCGGATCACGAACAGGGGCCAGTCGCCGGCCGGCAGCACCTGGTGGGAGAGCTCCTCCCGCACCGCCTCCAGCCGCGCCTCGCGCTCGGCCTCGGCGAGGCCGCGCAGGTCCTCGATCTCGATCTCGTAGGAGGGCACCTCGGCCAGGATCCGCTGCTCGCCGCTCTCCGAGACGACGGCGCGGAGCATGTCGTGCTCGCCGACCAGCGAGTCGACCGTCTCCCGCAGCCGGCCCAGGTCGAGGTCGGGGGCGTCGATCTCGAGGTAGTAGTAGGCGGCGACGCTGCCGAGGCTGAACAGCCCCGAGCGGCCGATCCAGTAGGCCTGCTGGATCTCGTTGAGGGGGAAGGGCTCGTGCAGGGACTCGCGGTCGGGGGTCAGCACCTCGAGCGCGGTTCCCGGCGCCTCGGCTTCGGCCAGGGCCTGCAGGCCCGCCTCGTCCAGCTCCGGCGCGCCGGCTCCCGCGTCGGCGACGATCTGCGCGGCGACGTCGGCCACGCTCATCCCGCGCACCAGCCGGCGCAGCGGCAGGTCGCTGCCGCAGCCGGCCGCCACCGCCTCCTTCATCCCGATCGCCATCAGCGAGTCGAGCCCGAGCGTGTTCAGCGGCCGCAGCGGCTCGATCTCGCGCGGGTCGCGGTCGAGGAGTTCGCCGACGAAGGCGAGGACGCGGAGCTGGAGCAGCGCGGAGAGGGCGTCGGCCGCGGCGACCCGCTTCTCGCCCGTCCCCAGCCGCGGCAGCAGGCGGGCGGCGTCGGCCGCCGCCCCGGCGAGGGAGATCAGGGGCTGCGAGGGCGGCGAGCCGTCGAGCAGATCGGCCGCCCGCGCGGCGATCTCCTGCAACTCGCGCTCGCGCTCGCCGAGCGGCGCCGTCCCCAGCTCGAGCCCGCCGGGGTCGGGCAGCGCCCTGCGGTCGACCTTGCCGTTCGCGGTCAGCGGCAGGCTCTCGATCGGCAGGATCGTGGTCGGCACCATGTGAGAGGGGAGCTTCGACTCCAGATGCGCGCGCAGCTCCTCTTCGCCGGGCTGCTCGGAGCCGGCCGGGACCCAGAAGGCGGCGAGCCGCCGCTCCTCGCGCGAGCGGCCGAAGGTGGTGGCGACGGCGGCGCGGACGGCGGGATGGTCCTCCAGCGCCGCCTCCACCTCGCCGAGCTCGATCCGGTAGCCGTTGACCTTGACCTGGGCGTCGCGGCGGCCGAGGAACTCGATGTCGCCGCTCGGCAGGTAGCGCCCGAAGTCACCGGTCCGGTAGAGGCGCTCGCCGCTGGTCGGGTGGAAGAAGAAAGCCGCCTGGGTCTTGGCCGGGTCGCGCCAGTAGCCGCGGGCGAGGCCGGCGCCGCCGATGAAGATCTCGCCGGGAACCCACTGCGGACGCGGCTGCAGGCCCGCGTCGAGGATCTCGAAGCTCTGGTTCGCCAGCGGCCGCCCGTAGGGGATGCTCTCCCAGGCCGGGTCGACGTCCTCGACCGGGTAGGCGATCGACCAGATCCCCGCCTCGGTCGCGCCGCCGAGGCTGACGACCCTCGTCTCCGGGTTGAGCTCGCGGATCGCGCCGGGCAGCGAGGTCGGGATCCAGTCGCCGCTCAGCATCGCCAGCCGCAGGCTCGGCGGCAGACCTTCGCCGCGGGAGGCCTGGCGATCGCAGGCGAGCTTCAGCAGGGCCGGCACCGAGTTCCAGATCGTCACGCCCTCCGCCTCTGCCAGCTCGATCCAGGCCGCCGGGTCGCGCTCGCCGACGCTGATCACCACCGTGCCGCCGGCGCCGAGGAGGCCGAAGACGTCCCAGACCGAGAGGTCGAAGCTGAGCGAGGAGACGGCGAGCACGGCGTCCCCGGGGCCGACCCCGAAGCGGCGGTTGACGTCGAGGACGGTGTTGAGGGCGGCGCGGTGCTCGATCATCACCCCTTTGGGAGCCCCGGTCGAGCCGGAGGTGAAGATCACGTAGGCGAGGTCGTCCTCCTCGCCCCGCCGCTCCAGCCGCTCGGGATCCGGCCCGGCGGTGTCCTCGCCGGTGACCGCGAGCGGCTCGACCCCCGCCGGCCACTCGATCTCCCCCACCAGGTGGGGCTGGGTCAGCGCCACCTCGACTTCACCCTGGTCGAGGAGGTAGGCGAGGCGCTCGGGGGGCAGGGCGGGGTCGATCGGCAGGTAGGCGGCGCCGGCCTCCAGCACCGCCAGCACCGCGACCACCTGCTCCCAGCCCTTCTCCATCGCCACCGCGACGAGGCGGTCGGGTTCGGCGCCGCGCTCGCGGAGCTTCGCCGCCAGCGTCACCGCCCGGCCGGCGAGCTCCCCGTAGGTGAGCCGCTCCTCGCCGGCGACCACGGCGGGCGCCCCCGGCTGCTCGCCGGCGCGCTGGAAGAAGGCGTCGTGCAGGCGGGCGCCCCTGGGCAGCGGCCGCGCGGTGGAGTTGACCTCGGCCCGGCGCTCGAGCTGGGCGGCCGGGACCAGCTCCGGAGCGTCGTCGAGCCAGGCGAGCGGGTCGTCGGCGAGCCGCTCCACCAGCGCCCGGTAGGCGGCGAACATCTCCTCGACCATGCCCTCGGGAAAGAGGCCCTCGGGGGAGTCCCAGGTGAGGGCGATGCCGTCGCGGCGGTCGAGCACCTGATGGTCGAGCCATACCTGCGGCGTCTGGGAGATCCCGTGGACGTAGGTGCCGAGGCTCTCCAGCCCCTCGACCTCGGAGAGCTCGGGGGCGAGGGCGCTGGTGAAGACCACCGGCATCGAGGCCGCCGGGCGACCGCGGGCGACCAGCTCGCGCAGCAGGGTGACGCCGTTGACGTGGCGGTGGTCGAGGTCCTCCCAGAGCTGGGCCTGCAGGGCGCGGGCCCGCTCGGCGAAGGAGCCGGGGGCGGCCCCGTCGACCTCCAGCAGGGTCAGCGAGGTGAAGTCGCCGATGATCCGGTGGACGTCGGGGTGCAGCGGCAGCCGCCGGTAGGTGGTGACGTTGAGGGTGAAGCGCTGCTCGGCGCTCCAGGCGGCGAGCACCTCCGCATAGATGGCGCAGAGGAGCGCCGAGGGAGTCAGCCGCTCCGCCGCGGCGCGCTCGAGCAGGCGCTCCCAGCGCCCGCGGTCGAGCACGTGCTCGACCCGCGTGAAGCGGACCTCCTCGATCTCCTCGGGCTGGCGGGCGAGCGGCAGCTGCGGCGCCGCCGGCAGGTCGTCGAGGCGGGCGCTCCAGTACTCCCAGGAGCGGCGGTAGGCCCGCGACTCCGTCAGACCCGCTTCGGCGAGCAGGTAGTCGCGGAAGGAGAGCTCGATCGCGGGCAGCTCGGCGCCGGGGTGGGAGTAGAGGTGGTGGAGCTCGTGGCCGAAGAGCAGCAGGCTGGCGGCGTCGGCGACGATCAGGTCGATGCTGAGGTGCAGCCGCGTGGTCCGCTCGTCGATCCGCGTCGCGCGGACCTCGTAGAGGGGGCGACCCGCCGGCAGCACCTGGTGGGAGAGCTCCTCCCGCACCGCCTCCAGCCGCGCCCCGCGCTCTGCCTCGGGCAGCTCGCGCAGGTCCGCCAGCTCGATCTCGTAGGTCGGCACCCGCTCGAGGATCTGCTGCTGGCCGCTGTCGAGGACGACCGCGCGGAGCATGTCGTGGCGGTCGATCAGGGTCCGCAGCGCCGCCTGGGCGCGCTCCAGGTCGAGGTCCTCGACGTCCATCTCGCCGTAGAAGTGGGCGGCGACGGTGCCGAGGTCGAACAGCCCCGAGCGGCCGATCCAGTAGGCCTGCTGGATCTCGTTCAGGGGGAAGGGCTCGTGGCGGGCCGCGAGGTCGGGGACCAGGGCACCCCCGGCCGGGTCCTCGGCCGAGGCGGCGAGCAGCCCCTCGACGTCCCCCTCGGCCCGCAGTTCGCCGGCGAGCCTCTCCGCCAGCTCGGCGATCGTCGCCGTCTCCAGCGTCCGCAGCGGCAGCTCGACCGGCAGCCCCGCCTCGACGGTCTCCTTCAGCTCGATCGCGCGCAGCGAGTCGAGGCCCTGCGCGCTCAGCGCGGTCGACGCCGCCAGCTCGTCGGCCTCCACCCGCAGCGCGGCGGCGACGCGCTGCCGCAACCAGGCGCTCACCAGCTCCAGCTCGCGGTCGGCGGGCGCGGCTCCGGGAGAAGCTGCGGAGGGGGCCCGGCCCTCCTCGTCACCGTCGCGCGCCAGCGTCGCCTTCAGCGTCTCCAGCGCGCCGTTGCCGCCGCCGTTTCGCAGGTCCCGGGCCCCGGCGCCGTAGAGGCTCTGCCACTCGAGCTCGAGCCCCTGCGCGAAGAGCGCGCCGGCGGAATCGAGGAGCGCGGCACGATCGGCCGCGACGACGTCGAGGACCAGGTCGCAGCCACTCCCCTCGCCGGTGGCGGGCAGCTCGGCCCCCTCCAGCAGCGATTTCACAGCCTCCTCGGTGCTCATCGCCCCGCTCGCGACCAGGGCAACGGCGAGGCCGGGTCCCTCGCCGACCACCGCGCTCGGCCTGACGCCCCAGCTCGCCCAGAGCTCCACCAGCGCCAGCTGCAGGGCGAAGCTCGCCAGCGCCGCGGCGGTCTCTCCCTCCGGCTCGGCCCCGTCGAGCAGAACCTCGAGCAGGCCCCCGGCGCCCTGCCCGCCGGCGGCCTCCTCGCAGCGCTCGAGGCTGGCGAGGAAGGGCTCCTCCTCGCAGGCGAGAGCGGCGGCGGAACCGGGGAGCTGTTCCGCCGCCGGCTGGTGCATCGCGAAGGCGATCGAAGGCGCGCTGGCCGGCCCGGGCAGGGGTGCGGCGAGCAGGGCCTCGACCTCGCGGCGCAGCTGGGCGCGCGAGTCGGCGACGGCGGCGCAGCGGTGCGGGCCCTCGCCGAGGCCGAGCCCCGCCGTCAGGCAGAAGTCGGAGAGCGAGACGCCCCGGCGCCAGCCGCCGAGCAGCCGGCGGTGCTCCTCGAGCAGCTCCCGCAGCTCGTCGGCCGACCCCGCCGCGAGCGGCAGCACGTGGACCGCCGCCATCGCTAGACGGCCCCGGCTCGCTCGCCGAGCAGCGACGTGACCGCAGCCGCGACCTGCTTGGCCTCGCTGCGGATCTCGAAGAGGTTGCCGGTGACCGGCTGGGTGAAGCCGACGAAGAAGAGCCCCTCGGCGCCGGCGGGGGAGCGCCCCCCGCAGCTCTTCGGCCGCTCCCGCTCGTCCAGCACCCCGAGCGACCCGACCAGCTCGGCCAGCCCGCTGGAGTAGCCGGTCGCGGCGATCACGGCGTCGGCCCGGACCGGGGCGCCTCCTTCGAGCTGGACTTCCCCGTCGGAGAACCCGGTCACCCCGGCGACCGGTTCGATCCCGCCCGCCTTCAGGGTGTCGACGAAGCCGACGTCGACGATCGGCACCACCCCGTCGCGCACCACCTGCGTGTAGGCGCCGCGGGCCGGCGGAGAGACACCGTATTTCGAGAGGTCGCCGAAGGCGAGCCGCTCGAAGGCGCCGGAATAGGCATCGGCGAGCCGGCGCGGGAGCTGGCGCACGAGCATCCCCGACAGCTGGCCCGGCATGCCGAACATTTCGCGCGGGATCACGTGCGGCGAAGTTCGCATCGAGAGCCTCACCCGGGCCCCGCCCTCGGCGAGGTCGGTGGCGATCTCGGCGCCGGAGTTGCCGCTGCCGACGACGAGCACGCTCTGCCCGAGGTAGGGCCGCGGGTTGCGGTACTCGCTCGAGTGGAAGAGCTCCCCCTCGAACGACTCGATCCCCGGCCAGTCCGGGACAAAGGGCTTGCGGTTCAACCCGGTTGCGACGACGACCGCCCGGGCCGCGATCGGCCCGTCGGCGGTGGCGACCTCCCAGCCGCCGTCCCCGCGCCGGATCGCCTCCACCTGCCGACCGTGCCGCACGTCCAGGGCGTGGACGTCGGCGTAGCGCTCGAGGTAGGAGACGAAGGAGTCGCGGGAGGGCCAGCGCCCGTGGCGCCGCGGCATCGGATGGCCGGGGAGGTCCGACATCCAGCGCACCGTGTGGAGGTGGAGCCGGTCGTAGGCGCGCCGCCAGGTCGCCGCCACCTGCTCGCTCTGCTCGAGCAGCACGGGTTGGACCCCGCGGCGGCGCAGCATCGCCCCGCACGCGAGTCCCGCGGGCCCCGCCCCGATCACCACCACCTCGAAGTTGTTTTGACTTTTTGACACGTTCGGCGGCCAAAATAGTCACAACCTTTCACCAGTACAAAAACACACTGTTAGAGGTCAGATAGGGGGATGTGTGGCATGGCGAGGACCAGGAACCAGTCGGGTCGGGCAGGTCGGGAGGACTCACACACGCAGGTGGTCGAGGCGCTGATCGAGGCGATGTGCGAGCGCGACGTCGAGGCGCTGGTCGACCTCTGGGAGCCGGGCGGCGTGGAGGAGGTCTCGATGCCCCCCGGAGTGATCCGCGCCCCCGAAGGCATCCGCGAGTTCTTCGGCGAGCTGTTCGCGGCCTGCCCCGACCACCGGGTCGAGCTGGTCGAGGCGGTCGGACAGGGCGACCGCGTGGCGATCATGATGCGGGCGAGCGGAACCTTCTCCGGCGAGGCGATCGACGGCCTGCTCCCCACCGACAAGGAGTACCGGGACGTGCTCGAGTTCGCGATCCTGGAGCTGGCCGACGGCCGGATCAGGCGCAGCAGGAGCCTGTTCGACCGGATGGACTTCGGCCGTCAGATCGGCTTTCTGCCCCCCGAAGGGGCCGCGTCGGAAACGGGGATGAAGCGGTTGCTCAACCTCGCGACCCGTTTCCGTCGAGCTCGACGCTGGCGGCGGCGGGCTTGGATTTTCCCGCCCTGACCCAGGGCGGTGCCGTGGTGCCGAGCTTGACGACGAGGTACATGTGGGCGCCGATCAGGGCGATGATCGCGCCGGGGATGAGCAGCATGTGGATCGCGTAGAGGCGCGGCAGGGTCGAGGCGCCGATCTCCGAGCCGCCGCGGAGGAAGTCGGACAGGTACGGGCCGACGACGGGGCCGGTGCCGGTCAGGTCGAAGCTGACGATCGAGGCCCAGAAGGAGCGCTGGTCGAAGGGCAGCAGGTAACCCGTCAGCCCCATCATCATCGTCAGGATCAGCAGCGTCACGCCGATCACCCAGTTGAGCTCGCGCGGGTACTTGTAGGCGCCGAAGAAGAAGGTGCGGCCCATGTGTAGGAAAGCCAGGATCACCATCACCGAGGCGCCCCACTTGTGCATCCCGTGGACCAGCTGGCCGAACGGCACCTCGTTGATGTGCGCGATCGAGGCATAGGCCTGGGTGGCCGAGGGGGTGTAGTACATCGCCAGGAAGATGCCGGTGACGGCCTGGACGACGAATGCGAAGAGGGTCGCGGAGCCGAGCGTGTAGAACCAGTTGGTCCCCTTCGGCACCTTGCGGAAGAGCATCCCGGTGAGGAAGCCGCTGGCGGCGAGGCGCTGGTCGACCCAGCCGAGGGCGTCGATCGGGGCCTCCTTGGCGACCGACCCCTTCTTGCTGCGCTCGGGCAGCAGCGGGCTAGAGGACGAACCCATAGCCACACTCGGGGCAGGTCACGGACTGGGAGCCCGCCGGCACCTCCTCGCAGGTTTCCCTCTGCTTGCGGTCGCCGCGGCGGGCGGCGCGCAACTCCACCCGCAGGTCGGCCACGGACATCCGGTTGGCCAGCGCCACGTCGAGCCACCGTTCCTGTTCGGGAACGTCGAGAGCGCAGACCTCGGCGTGGTGGCTCCAGCTCAATTCATCCCGACGTCGGGATGAATCCACTCGCCCCGACACGTAGGCGAAGTTCCGCAGGCTCTGCACGTCGTAGCCGGTGATGCGCATCGCCTCTCGGTACTTTTCGCCCCAGCGGGTATTGCCGTACCTGATCCAGTCCCCCAGGAGCCACGGGCTGCAACGCGCCATGCCGCCGAACCGGTGACCGATCCTCACCCAGCTGCGGACGTCGAGCGCTTCGCCCGGGTTCCAGGCGATGAGAACTCCTTTCGCGCGGGACGTGCCGTCATCCTGTTGCGCCGGCACCGTCGCCGCTCCCCCACTAGCAGCGTGCATACGAAAAGTTTTCCAACTACTCGCGCGCAGGCATGCAGCAATGTGGGCTATTCAGCCCCTCCAAATGAGCCGTTATGTCTCGAGAACGGTTACTACTCAGCTCTGCTTGGCGTCGGCGAGGCCAAGTCGGCGATGCTCCTTTGTGCGTCGGGGAGGGTGCGTGCTGCCGCGGGGCCGAGGATTCGCCGCCAGATTCCGGTCAGCGGGCCCTCGATGAAGATCGTGTTGGTCAGGCGGCTGCCACCGCCGGTTCCTGGCTCGAGCAGGTGCCGGTGCCCCATCCGGGCGCCGGGCAGGCGGGCCTCGTCGGTGAAGAGGCGCCCGTCCTCGAACTCGGTCACCAGGAAGCGGAGGCGGAGGCCGCTGCGGAAGACGATCCGGGCCTCGGCCCCCTCGCGCAGCGGCCCGTCGAGGGTCGCCCGCTCGAGCTCCGGGTTCCACTTCAGCCAGTCGTCCGCGCGGGCGTAGGCGCTGTCCCAGATGACGGCGGGCGGGGCCGGCGCCTCCAGCGTGCTTGTCGTCTCCCATCTGCTCATACGTAGAGCCCCTGCGCGAGCAGCTCCACGTTCGCGTCGAGCCAGCGGTCCAGCTGGTCGGGATCGAGCAGGTCCCCGCCGAGGGCTTCCTTCAGCATCGGCATGAAGCTGAGCGGAGCCCAGATCAGGAAGAAGTGCTGCAGCGTCGCCCAGAGGCGGTCGGCGTCCGGGCGCAGAACCCCGCTCTCGGCCAGCGAATCGATTTCCGCGCGGCCGCCCCTGATCATGTTGCGGAAGAGCCCGTAGCTGCCGGCCGTGCCCTCGACCATCGCCCGGCCGACGTAGGCGCACACGTCCGGCCTTTCGCCCATCACCCGCACCGTCTGCTCTCCGCGCCGGCGAACGAGGTCGTGTGTTCCTTCGATCGCGTCAGCGGCGGCGTAGGCCTCCGCGAACTCCCCCACGACGGCTTCGTCGAGCGCCGCGACCAGGCCCTGCTTGCTGTCGAAATGGTGGATCACCAGCGCCGGAGAGACCCCGGCCTCCCGCGCGACCTCGCGCAGCGAGGTCGACTCGATCCCGGACTTCCCGAAGACGTGGAAGGCCGTCCTGATGATCAAGCCCTTCGAAGATCGAGCGGTCACTGAACGCATGTTCAGCGTAGTTTTGCACAAGTCCGAGAACGGGCTGGCCGAAACGGGGCGGTCGGGTTAGGGTGCGAACGTGCCCGAGCATGGTTCCCACTCGGTTTCCTCCGATGGGACCCCCGCCGTGATCGCCGGGCGGATGCGCACCAGGTTTCCCGAGGTGGAAGCGAGCCTGGCAACCCTGGTCGAGGCCGTGCCGGCGCCCCCCGAGGTCGCCGGCAGCGCCTATCTGGAATACCTGGACAGCCTGAAGGCGACCCGTCCCGCGGTTCTCGAGTACGCGGTCGGGGTGATCGAACAGGGCGAGCGCCGTGCCTCCGAGATCCCCTCGGCCGTACTGGCAGCGAGTCGCCTGGCCGCCCGTGCCGGTGTCGTGCTCGACACGGTTCTGCGTCGCTATTCCGCCGGCAACGCGTACCTCGTCGACATCCTCGTCGAGGAGATGGAGGAGACCGGGTGCTCCGCCGGCGACATCCGCCGCCTTCTCCATCGGCAGGCGACCGGCTTCGATCACCTGGTCACGGCGGTCAGCGAGGAGTATGGCCGTGAGTCCAGGAGACGACCGGTCACCCCGATGGAGTTGCGCCGCGAGTACATCGATCGACTGCTCGCCGGCCGCCAGCCCAACGGGGAGATCGAGCTCGGGTACGACCTCGACGGCCACCACGTCGGCCTCCTGGTGCGAGGAGAGGGGAGCTTCGAGGCGGTGCGCGAGCTGGCGCAGAGGCTCGACCGGCGGCTGCTCGCCGACCAGCGCGAGGCGGAGGCGGTTTGGGCGTGCTGGCTCGGCGGCAGGGGCCGGCTCGGGGTGGAAGAGGTGCTGCCAGTGCTGGACGACGTCCTGCCGCGGCCGGCCGTCGTCGCCCTGGGGGAGCCCGGCGAGGGAATCCCGGGCTGGCGGCTCAGCCATCGACAAGCCAAGGCTGCTCTGCCGATCGCCGAGCGCAGAGAACAGTCGGTCCTGCGCTACGCGGATGTCGCCGTCCTGGTTTCGGTGCTCCGCGACGATCTCGGGAGAGCCTCGCTGCGCCAGCTCTACCTCGAGCCGCTCGAGAGTGCGCGCGACGGCGGCAAGGCGGCACGGGAAACCCTGCGCGCCTACTTCGCCACCGAGCGGAACATTTCTTCAACCGCAGCGGCGCTCGGCGTCGACCGCAGCACGGTGACGAATCGCATTCGCGCCGTCGAGGAGCTCTTCGGCCGCCCGCTCGGAGAGTTCGCGACCGACCTGGAGACCGCCCTGCGACTCGCCGAGTGAACTCAGTCCTTGACCTTGCAGATCCGCAGGAAGGAGCCGCGGAGAACCGTTGCGCCCGCTCCTTCGTCCTTGAAATCGACCCTGACGCGGGCCTGCAGGCGTCCGCTTTCGCAGCGGGCATTGACGTAGCTGTGCTTCTGACCCTTGTAGGTCCATTTCCGCCCGATCTTCAGCGAGCCGGAGATCGGGTGGCCGGCGCCGCCGGCGATCCGCGGGATTCGGGCTTTGGTCCGGTACCCGTAGACCCCCTTGTTGATCTTTTCGATCACCACCGGGACGATGAAGGTGGTTGCGACCGGGACGGTCGTGTAGGCGTGGGCGAAGACGGTGTCGTTCCCGCCCTGCTTGGGGCCGTTGAAGATCGTGATCGGCGAGGAGATCGGGATCGGTTTCGATTCCGGAAACTGGACGATCGCGCTGCCGGTTCCCTTGCCGACGATCGCCCCGGGGCAGTTGCGGCGGGCCTGCGCAGGGGTCGTCGATTGCAGCTTCCCCGAGGTGCAGACCGCCAGCCCGTCGGTCTCGATGTGGCCGTGGCGGTCGAATTCGATCGTCAGCGTTTCGACGACCGGCGGCAGCTCGCCGGAGACGGTGGAGAGCTTGCCGCCGCCGTAAATGGTGATCGGAGCGTCCTCGTAGCGGGGCAGCGCCTTCGGGGTGAAGCCGCCGTCAGCGGTGAGAATCAGTTCGCCGGCGCGGACGGTCAGCCCCGACGCGACCGCCGCGATACCCAGCGAGATCGCGACCAGCGCCAGGGCGATTACAACCCGAAGTTTTATTGACCAAGCTTTCAACAGGGTTGATTTCTATCAGGGATCGGCCCAGCGGTCCACTGCTAGCCTGCCCCGCAGTGGCAACCCAGCGGGTGAGGATGAACACCGATGCCCGACGGGAGCAGCTACTCGATTCGGGGGTCGCCCTGCTCGCCAAGCGCCCCCACGCCGAGGTCTCGATCGAGGAGATCGCGGAGGTCGCCGGGGTTTCGAAAGGCCTGCTGTACCACTACTTCCCGACCAAGGGCGATTTCCTCGTCGCCGCCATCGAGCGCGGGCAGGAGGAATTGGCGGCGCGTATCGCGCCGGACGAGTCGCTCTCGCCGGTGAAGCGGCTGGACGCCAGCCTCGATGCCTTCCTCGACTACGTCGAGCAGTACCCGGCGGCTTTCGCCGCGATTTTCCGCAACGAGAGCGCGGACCCCGCGATCACAGCGGCGCTGGAGGCCGGCCGGGCGCAGCAGCTGGCGAGCCTGCTCGAGGGGATCGGCCAGTGGGAGGAGGCGCCGGTCTCGGTCGAGCGCACCCTCGAGCTGGAAACGGCCGCCCAGGGATGGCTCTTCTTCGTCGAGGGCGCGGTCCTGCACTGGATGGAGCACGGCGACGGCAATCGCAAGCGCCTGCGCGTGCTGCTCCGCACGGCGCTCGGCGGGGCGATGCTGGCGGCGGCGGCGGCACGAGGGGAAACCCCGCGCGGCTGATCAGGGGGCCCCTCACGATCGGAGAGGGATCGAGGCGGTTCGCCCCGACTCGAGGTACACCGTGCTGGAGATGACCAGGGGCTGGTCGAGCTCCGGCAGCGCCGCTGGCGCTCGGAGCTGCGTCTGCTCGGTGGCGAGGACCTCCGAGGTGCGGGGGTCGACGATCAGCGAGTAGACGGTCGGCGCCCCCGAGTTTGCAGAGCGGGCGCCGACCGCTATCCCCTCGCGGCCGAGCTCGTCGCGGGCGGGGCCGAGATCTTCGATTCCGGGGACGAGGGCCTCGGCTTCGTAGAGCGATGCGCGGAGCTGTGGGGGTGCGAAGGGGTTCTGCAGCAGTTCGGCGGCGAGCGTCAGGGTCCTGACCGAGAGCGGGAACCGGTTGGCGGCCGGGCCGCTGACACGGTCGATCAGCCATCGGGAGAGGTCCTCGGGATCGGTGGGCAGATCGGCGAGGTCGGCCCCGAGGGAGTCGCTGCCGGCAAAGCTGCCCGGCGGAAACGACTCGGTGCCGACGTGCCGCTCCCAACCGTGGGCGAGAAAGGACGGCCTGCCCGCGCGCTCCCAGGCTTCCCGGTCGGCGGGCGAGACGAAGCCGGGAACGAGCGCGACCGTGCGGCGGCGGCCGGAGCCGTCCGGCGTGGCCCAGGTCTCGACGACCTCCGAGCGGTAGGTGGACCAGGCCTCGCCGCCGTAGGCGGTGGTGTCGACGTAGGTCCCCCGCGTCTTCAGGTAGCCGTAGGGGAGCTCGGGGGCAGGGGCGGGTTGTTCGGCCGCTGCGACCGCGACACGATCGAGGGCCGCGAGCCCGCTCCCAGGCCCGACCTCTTCGCCACCGGGAACCCCGATGACCACGGCGGCGGCCGCGAGCGCGGCGGCGGCGGTCGCGACGAAGGCGAGGCGGCGGCCGCTCCGGGGTGAGACTCGCGGCCGCACCGGCTCGAGGCGTGTCTCGGCGACGATCGCCGCCAGCAGCTCCTCCTCGCCGGCGGCGAGGAGGAGCCCGCGGAGCGCCGTCTCGCCGACGGGGTTCGCCCCGGCCAGCGCCCGCTCGGCGTCGCGCGGTTTCACGCTTCCTCCTCCATCAGCGCCTGCCGCAGCCGGCGGCGCGCCCGGTGCAGGCGGCTGCGCGCGGCGACCGCCGAGATATCCAGCGTCTTCGCGACCTCCGACGGCGAGAGCTCCTCCCAGGCGCTGAGCCGCAGGACCTCGCGGTCCTCGGACGCGAGACTCTCGAGGGCGGCGAGGACGCCCGGATCCGGAGAGTCCGGTGGTTCGGCGAGGGCCGGAGCCAGGTCGGCGCGGAGCCGCTCGCCGAGCCGCTCCCGGCGCCGCTCGCCGCGACGCTGGTTGGCCAGCGCGCGGCGGGCGACGCCGTAGAGCCAGAGCCGCGCCTCGCCGCCCGGCGGCACATCCACGGCTCGCCTCCAGGCGACGAGGAAGGTCTCGGCGACGACGTCGGCCGCGTCCTCGGGGTCGCTGACGCGGCGCAGCGCGTAGCCGAGGATCTCGCGACCGTGGTCGGCGTAGAGGCGACGGAAGCGGACCTCCGCAAGGCGATCGGAGAGCTCGCCGCCGGTGGAATCGATGGGCTCCACTTCACCTGTGGTTATCGGTTGCGCTGGACACGGCCCGGCCGCGCCAGGCGCGAGCGCACCTCGGCTTCCCTCAGGTAGGCGGTGCTGGCGAGCAGACCCGAGTCCCCCGCCGGGGGCGCGACCGTCCGGCTCTCGCCGGCGAGAATCTCCGCGGTCTCCGGGTCGAAGACCAGCGAGTAGACGGTGTCGGCGCCGGAGTTGGCCGAGCGGGCGCCGATCGCCGTGCCGCTCCGCCCCACCTCGTCGCGAGCCGGGCCGAGGTCTTCCACCCCCGGGACCAGGGCCTCGGCCTGCACGAGCGAGCGCCGCTGCGCCGCGGTGGCGACCGGGTTGGCGAGCAGGTCCCCCACCAGTTCGATCGTCTTGACGGAGTCCGGGAACCCGTTGCCGGCACCGCCGAACTCAGCGTCGTCGACCCGGTCCTGCAGCCAGCCGGCCAGCTCGGCCGGGTCGCTCGGCATCGAGGTCAGCATCTCCGTCCCGAACTGGCGCTCGTAGAACGAGCCGGCGGGGAGGAATTCGTCGCTGACATGGGTACGGAAACCGTGGGCGAGGAAGCGCGGCTTGCCGGCGGCTTGCCAAGCCTCCCTGTCGGCCGGGGAGACGAACCACGGGACGAGGGAGAGCTGGCGCTGGCGGCCGGAGCCGTCGGCCGCGATCCAGCGTTCCAGCACCACCGGCCCGTACACCGACCAGCTGCGGCCGCCGTAAACGGTCGTGTTGCGGTAGGTGCCGCGGGTCTTCAGGTAGGTGTAGGGCTGGCTGACGTGGGCGTCGTCTCGCACCGCGGTCGCCCCGGTGCCGGGCAGCGCCGCCGCGCCGCCGCTCGCTCCGAGCAGGACTGCGGCCAGGGAGAGGGCGACGACGGCGATCGCCGCGCGGGTCCGTCTGGCAATCAGGGGGAGTCGCATCGGTTCCTTTCGTTCGGTCTCTGTGCGACTCCATGTCCGCCAGCGGGTTCTCCGTTGCAGGCCCGGGTAACTGCAACGACCATGTCATTTCGCCGCCCCACCACCGTCGCGCTGCTCGCGATCGCCGCCCTGGCGGCGCTGCCCGGCGTCGCCAGGGCGGCGCCGAGCTGCGCCGAAGGGCCGGAAACCGTCGGGACGACGGTCGTCGGCACGCCCTGCGCCGACACGATCCGCCTGCCGCGGGGCGTCACCACCGTCCTCGGCGAAGGCGGGGACGACGTCCTCTACGGCCAGCGCGGCAACGACAGCCTCTTCGGCGGCGAGGGCGCGGACCGGCTCCACGGCGGCATCGGCGACGACCGGCTGCGCGGCGGGGCGGGGGACGACAGGGTCTTCGGCGGCTTCGGCGCCGACTCGCTCGACGGCGAGGGCGGGAACGACCTCGCTCGCGGAGACGCGACGGTCGACGCGATCGGCGATTCGGGCGGCGGCAGCGACACGCTCAGCTTCGCAACGGGAGTGACGCCCGGCTTCTCCAACACCGGGTCCTTCTTCACCGACGCCGGCTTCCCGGCGGGCGCCGAGGGCCGCGGCGTCTACGTCGACCTCGGCGACGACTTCGCCCACAACGGCCTCGCCCCCTCGGGCGGCGGCGTCGACGAACCGCTCGCGCCGGCGAGCGACTTCGGCGACTTCGAGACCGTGATCGGCACCCCCTTCCCCGACTACCTCGTCGGCACCGACGGCGCCGAGACCTTCTACGGCGGCGGCGGCGCCGACCTGATCGCCGGCGGCGGGGGCGGCGACGTCGCCCACGGCGGCGCCGACGGAGACGGCTGCGTCGAAGTCGCGAGCGAGGACTGCGAGCTGGGCGGGGAAATCGACCCGCGTGACCCCGGCGCGATCGCCGTCGGCGTCATGGCCCCGGGCGCAGCTGGAGGGCCGGCCGTCTACCTGACCGGCAGCGACGAAGCCGACCGGGTGACGGCGAGCTACGGGTCGGGGTCGGTCACCTTCACGCTGGCGGCGGGCAGCGCCGGGCAGTTCGAAGCCGGGACCGCGGGCGGTTGCAACGCTCCGAGTGGCGCGACCGTCACCTGTCCCGTGTCCGAAGCCCCCGGCTCGGTCCTGCTCTCCGGCCTGGACGGCGACGACGTCCTCTCCGCGCCCGGCCTGCCGGAGACCACCGCGGTCGTCGAGCTCGGCAACGGGGGAGGCGACACCCTCGGCGGGGGCGAGACCGAAGACGCGCTCGTCGACGGTGCCGGCAACGACACGGCCAGCGCCGCCGGCCGCGACGACGCGCTGCCGAACAACGGCGGCGCCGACCAGCTCCACGCCGGGACGGGAGAGGATCTCTTCATCTCCAACGCGGTCTGCGACGGCGACCTGCTCGACGGCGGCGGCGACCGCGACAACGCCAACTGGGCCAACTTCGGAGCGGCGGTGGCGATCGACATGTCGCTGCAGGCCGCCGGCCTGATCGGAGCGCAGGGGGAGCCGCTCTGTGCCAGCGCCAGCCTGCTGACCACCCTGCAGGCGGTCGAGGACGTCGAGGGCACCGGCGGTGGCGACAACCTCCTCGGCGACGGCAGCGACAACCAGCTCCTGGGCCGCACCGGGCCGGACAACTACCGCGCCGGCGCCGGCAACGACCTCGTCCTCGCCAACTCCGGCGACCCCGACCCGGTCGTCGACTGCGGCGAGGGCTTCGACACGGCGCTGATCGACTTCTCCCCCGCCTTCACCGACGGCCCGCCGGTCGGCTGCGAGTCGGTCGAAGAACGCGCCCCGAACAGCTTCCGCCCGCCCGACACGCCCCCCGGCCCGGATCCCGAAACGGCGCCGCCACCCGAAGTCGCACCGCCGCCCCCGCCGCGGCCCGACCGGACGCCGCCGGCGACCCGCCTGCGCCGCCACCCGGCGGCGCTGCTCTTCGCCTCGGGTCCGCGCCGCCGCGTCGCCTTCGCCTTCGCCAGCTCCGAGCCACGGTCGAGCTTTCGCTGCAAGCTCGACGGCAAGCCCTGGCGACCCTGCCGCTCACCGCGCGCCTACTCCGTCGCCCGCGGCCGCCACGCCTTCCGCGTCTACGCGATCGACGCCGCCGGCAACCGCGACCGGACCCCGGTGCTGTTCGGGTTCCGGGTGCGCGGGGCGCTTTAGCAAACCCATGGTTTGCAAAGTCGCCCCGGGCTCGCTCAACCGCTATCGGTCAGCCGCAGGATCGGGATCGTGCGCCCCACCCGGGCCGCGCGGCGGCGGTAGGAGTCGAACGGCGGGAAGACGTTATCGGCGAGGCTCCAGAGGCGGGCGCGCTCGGCCTCGTCGGTGACGATCTCGGCCCGGTAAGGCCGGCCGTTCAGCTTCACCTCCGGGTTGGCGCGGGCGTTATGGAACCAGGCCGGATGCTCAGGTAGCCCGGCCTTGGAGGCGACGATCGTCGGCCGCTCGCCGTCGTGGAAGTAAATGACGCCGTTGCGTCGAGTCTCGCCGGAGCGGGCGCCGGTCGTCTCCAGCAGGGCGGTGGGGATGAAGGCACCGGTGCCGAGCCGCCCGCCCGTGGCCCGCAGCAGGTACGGATCGACGCGCCAGCCGATCGTCCGCGAGAGCCAGAACCCGAGCCGGGTCGCGGTGAACATCGCCCAGGCGTTGTAGAGCCGCCCGCGCGGGCGGCTGGGATCGACGCGGCGCAGGTTTCCAGCGGTCGGCGGCATCAGACGGCGACCCGGTCGCGGGCGAACTCGGCCGATTCGTGCTCGAAGGCGGGGCGCATCTCGTTGACCGAAGCGCGGGAGAGGCCGAAGCGGCGTGCGACCTCCTGCCAGCGCTCGGTTGCCGCCGCGACTTCGGCAAGGACAGCTCGAGCTTCGCGCTCGCCGAGGCGGAAGATCTCGGCGGCGCCCAGCAGGAGCTCGATGCTGGCGGCGTGGGACCCGCCGTCGATGGAGGTGTTGAGGAATTTCGGCCCCGGCTCCGGATTCGGATTGATGTCGAAAGCGGGGGAAAGGGACCAACCACCTGCCGTGGTCCGCAGGAAGCCGTGGTTGCGCAGATGGTCGTCCGTGTTGCTGACCAGGATCGAGAAGGCGACCCGGCGCCACAGCTCGCGGATGTCGGCGGACGCCCGGTCGGACTCCTCTTCGATCACCTCCACCAGGTCGAGGTAGCTTCGTGATTCTCCGTCGACGGCCTCCAGCAGGGTCATCGCGCTCGCGTACCCGACCCGCCCCCCGTCACGGCGGTCGAACCGGTCGACGATGTGAACCGAGCGACCCGCGATCTGCTCGAGCCTGGAAGCGGCGGCGTCGATGCCCGCGTCTCTCGCAAGCTGCAGGGTGACCGCCTCCCAGCCGGTCACGTCCCAATCGTCTCCATCGAGCTTGGGGAACTTGGCGATGGCGAGGCGTCCCTCCCGGTCGACCACGTGGGCCTTCGGGCGGGCGCCCCCCAGGGAGCTCCCTCCCTGGAGCAGCAGGTCGAGCTCTTCCGTGGTCGCGACGTCGCGTTCGGCCCGCTCCGAGTAGTCGAGCAGCCGGGGCAGGTCGACGAGATCCGGTACGCCGTCCTCCGCGTCGGCCAGAAACCGCTCGCTGTCGGGATCGCGAAACCGCAGGGCGCCCTGCCGCAGGTCGTCGCGGACCCCGAGGAGGTAGTCGACCTCGCCGGAGCTCGGGCTGCCCGTTGCCCCACCGAAGCGCCTGCGGATGAGCATTTTCCCCCAGCGGTCGGGGGAGCAATCGGAGAACGCCCCGAAGATCTCGCGGTTCTCGGGGGTCTGCAGCTGCCCCGAGACCAGCGGCAGCGCCGGGTCGAGAGCGTAGCTGTCCCTCCTGGCGAGATACCCGGGGGAGTAGACGAAGGTTGCGGACTCGACACCCTGGTGGCGATGGGCCCAGAGGCGCCCGGCGAGCACGTCCTCCCGGGCGAGCTCGACGAAGACCTCGGCCTCCCGGTCAGGCATCTTCTTTCTCGACCAGGCGCATGGGTCGGACCCGGCGCGGGAGCTCTTCGTCGGAGCGCAAACGCCCGACGTCCGATTCATAGGGATCCAGCGCCCGAGTCAGGTTCTCCAGGATGCCGAGGGCTCGGAGCACTCGCAGCAGGCTGTCCAGACTGATCCCCCCGTCGCCCTGCTCGAAGCGGGCCAGCGTCGCCCGCGCGATGCCCGCCCGGTCCGCCAACTGCGCCTGGGTCAGGCCACGCAGCTTTCGCCAGGCGGTGACGTCTTCGACCAGACCGCGCGTTGCGCGTTTGACTGCGGGAGGGCTGCTGCGGCGGGCCATGCGCGAGATTCTAACATTAGTAACTCATAAACCAGTCATTAAAGGGGTTAATGACTCATTTTTAAGCTTTATGTTCAGCCCGTGCGGACTTCTACAGCAGAGACGACCCGGGGGATATGCGTCCCGGGTCGCCTCTGCCGATCTGCCGGCTCCCGCCGTCAGCCCTTGGAGGTGCAGGTGCGGATGATCCCCGCCGAGGCTTTGGTGGCGTCGGCGAAGATCGCGCTGGCGAAGGCCTGCAGCTTGCCGTCCGCGCAGCGGGCGGAGAGCACGCTCACCTTCTTGCCCTTGTAGGTGTAGGTCTTGCCGATCTTCAGGTCGAACGACTTGACCGAGCCGGCGCCGTTGGCGATTTTCGGGATCGAGGCGACCGATTTCAGCCCGTAGCGGCCGCGGCTGATCTTCTTGATCTTGACCGTGGTGACGATCGCGCCGGTGATCGGCGCCGTGAAGTAGGCGTGGATGTAGAAGGTGGTCGTGCCGCCCTTCTGGCCGCCGTTGAACACGGTCAGCGCAGAGGAGACCGGGAACGGCTTCGATTCCGCGAAGAGCACCTCGACCCCGGTATGGCCGGTGCCGATGATCGCCTTCGGGCACGCCTTGCGGGCCGCCTTGGTATCGCGGGACTGCAGCTGGCCTGACTTGCAGACCGGCAGGCCCTTGACGAAGACGGCGCCGTTCTTGTCGGTTTCGACGATCGTTTCTTTCAGCGCCGGTGGATGGCCGCCGTCCTTTGCCGCGATCTTGCCCGACGCGGTGAGGGTGATCGGCGCCAGCTTGTTCTTCGGCAGCGACTTCGGGGAGAAGCCGCCGTTGAAGGTGAAGACGAGGTTCCCCGCTTCGACCGTCACCGGCTTGTCCCCCGCCAGTGCGGTACCGCCTGCCACGAGCACGGCCAATGCCGCGATTGCCGCGACCAGCGCGATCGCCGGCCGCCTTTCCCTGCCCAGAATCTTCATCAGACTGCCTCCACTGGTTTCCCGTTTGACGAGCACACCCGGGTTTCGGTCCTCAGAAACCCGGGTGTCTCTCAAACCCGGAGGCGAAGTCAGAGTTGCGCCTCGGCAACGCCGGCCTCAGCCGCCTTCGATCTGCTCGCCGAGCCGCTCGTTGGCCTCGCGCAACTCGGGGGTCATCTGCTCGTCGAATTCCTCCAGCTCGGCGATCGGGCGCAGCTCGATTTCGGTGCCGCCGTCGAACGGCGCCTTCTTCAGCCACTCGATCGCCGCCTCGCGGGAGTCGCACTCCCAGAGCCAGTAGCCGGCGACGACCTCCTTGGCCTCGGCGAAGGGACCGTCGGTGACGGTGCGCTCCTCGCCGTCGAAGCGGATCCGGGCGCCTCGAGAGGTCGGCTGCAGTCCATCGCCGCCGACCATCACGCCGGCCTTGACCAGCTCTTCGTTGTAGCGCGTCATCGCTTCCAGCAGCTCGGTGCTGGGCATGCCGCCGCCCTCGGACTCGGAATCGCCAGGGACCAAAACCATGAAACGCATCGTTGCCTCCTAGTGGGTGAAGGGTGTCTTCTACCTACCCGACGAACGAGCCGGGGCAAAATCGACACGGTTAGCGATTTTGTCGCTCAGGCCCCGCGCCAGGACTTCCAGTAGGCCCGCATCCGCCGGCCGAACGCCTTCGGCTTCTCGGCGAAGAGGCGGGCGCCGATCTCGAAGGCGCCGTCCAGCTGCTCCCGCTGGCGCCGCTCGATCGCCTCTTCGGCTGCGGCTCGGTCGCCGGGCAGGTCCCGGCTCGCCAGGTCCTCTGCCAGTAAGGCGAGGTCGTGGTGGTCGCCCAGCAGGTCGGTCAGCAGATGAGCCTGTTCGGCGGTCTCGTCGAGGACCGGGCTCCAGGCGTCACGCAGGATCCGGAGCTGGTACCAGAGGTGCTTCGCGCGCTTGCGCCACTCGTGGACGCTCTCGGCCCCCGGGTCCGCGCGGGCGTGCTTCATCGCCCGGCGCCCCCGGCGGTAGCCGAGCAGGAGATCGGCCTCGAACAGCGCCCAGGTGTTGTTCTGCAGCGGCCATCTGGCGATCTCCTCCCGGCCCGCTTCGATCGCGGCCTTCGCGGCGGCGATCCGCGAGCGACCGGACCCGCCGACGGCCTGCCGGGCGGCCTCGTCGCGATCGCGCTCGAGCGCCAGCAGCCAGGCGGCGGCGAGATCGGCGGGGATCGGCCTGCCGGAACGTTCGCGAAGCGCGCCCAGCGCCTCGACCTTGACCTCCGCGTCCCGGTTCCGCGCCAGCAGACGGGCCGCCTCCCGATAGCGCTCGTTTTCCGTGCGGTATAGGTCCGCGCCGAGCTCTGAGCGGACGAGCCTGACGACCCCGCGGAGCTTCTTCAGGTCTTTGCGGACGGCGTGGATCGAGTCGGCGAAGTCCCTTCCCTCAGCCGCCCGATCCAGCTCCTCGAGGGCCTGTTCGGCGCGCCCCGATGCGATTCGCCGGATGCCCCGGGCAGGCGCCTCTCCGCGCTTCAGCCGGTAGCTGCGCGACGTGGCCATGCCGGCATCTTCCCGCAGTCTTCAGTCTGCGGCTTCAGCCGAAGCGCTCAGACGAGCGCGAGCTGACGGGTGCGCTCGAGGTCGAGCAGGGCCCGCTTGCGCTCGAGGCCGCCGCCGTAGCCGGTCAGCGAGCCGTCGGCGCCGATCACCCGGTGGCAGGGGACGACGATCGCGATCGGGTTGCGGCCGTTGGCGGCGCCGACGACGCGGGCGCGCTGCCACGGCTCGAC
>Ga0307280_10000006_pt1 | contig 95866 bp, 87 predicted proteins | sample ER_DNA_119_FD_194479 | JGI IMG/M metagenome (GOLD analysis project Ga0307280, IMG submission 194479) | Bulk soil microbial communities from the East River watershed near Crested Butte, Colorado, United States - ER_DNA_119 | ecosystem: Environmental > Terrestrial > Soil > Floodplain | place...
TCGACCGCGACCGAGTAGTAGCCCTGGAGCAGCGGGTAGAGCAGCTCCAGCGCCGCGATCGGCTGCCCCGCCGCCATCCGCTTCTGGAAGTCGTCGCGCTCGAGCAGGCGCGCGACCGTGGTCTGCGCCAGCAAGCCGAGCAGCGCCTCGGGCTCCATCCGCAGCCACTCGCTGTTGCGGCGCACCTCCGTCCGCTCCCGATCGAGGATCTTGAAGGCCTGCTCCTGGTAGGTCGCCGCGTTGGCCTCGATCTCCTCGGCCTTGGGCAGCGGGCGCGTGCTCGAGCGTCCGCTCGGGTCCCCCACCTGGGCGGTGAAGTCGCCGATGATCAAGACCACCTGGTGTCCCGCTCGCTGGAACTCGGCGAGCTTCTCCAAAACCACGGTGTGACCGAGGTGGATGTCGGCCGTGGTCGGGTCGATCCCGAGCTTGACCCGCAGCGGCCGACCCCCCTGCAGCTGCTCCGCGAGCCGCCCCTCGGGCAGCACGTCGACCGCGTTACGCGTCAGATCCGACATCGGCGCAATGCTAGACTGCCGCCTCCGCGCAACGGGCTCTGCCGTGTTGCAGCGGTTACCTCTAGATGGCCTCCTCGGAACGTAAACCGCGCCTGAAGAAGCTGCGCGTGCTCTTCGTGCTCCTCGGCCTCGGCGTCCTCTCGGTGGTCTCGATGGTCTTCGGGATGATGGCGGCGGTCTCCCAGGACCTGCCGGCGATTTACGACTTCGCCCAGTACAAGGCCGCGAAGAACAGTGTCCTCGTGGACGCCAACGGCGAAGAGATCGGCACCCTGAGCAGCGATCAGAACAAAATCCTGCTCAGCTCGGGCCAGATCTCCCCCAACATCAAGAACGCGGTGGTCTCGATCGAGGACGCCCGCTTCTACGAACACACCGGCGTGGACTTCCAGGGCATCGGCCGCGCCCTCGTCAAAGATGTGCTCAGCATGAGCGCCGCCCAGGGGGCCTCGACGATCACCCAGCAGTTCGTCAAGAACGCGCTCGAAGCGCAGGGGGACCGCTCGCTCTTCGTCAAGTTCAAGGAGGCGGCGCTCGCCTACCGGCTGGAGCGCCACTGGAGCAAGGACAAGATCATCACCGAGTACCTGAACACCGTCTACTTCGGCCAGGGCGCCTACGGGATCGAGGCGGCGGCACGCACCTACTTCGGCAACGCCCACCCCGGCTGCGGGACCGAAACCGAACCCTGCGCCTCGGTGCTCGAGCCCTGGGAGGCGGCCCTGCTGGCCGGGATCATCCAGTCGCCATCTGCCTACGATCCGAAGGTCTTCCCCGAAAACGCGCTCGCCCGCCGCAACCTCGTGCTCGAACGGATGGCCGAACAGGGCTACATCTCCGAAGAGCAGATGCGGGAAGGCCAGGAACAGGCGCTCCCCCCCGACGAGAGCATCGAACCGCCGCGACTGGATTCCAAGGCCCCCTACTTCACCGCCTACCTGCGCCAGCAACTGGTCGACCGCTACGGCGCCGCGAAGGCGTTCTTCGGCGGTCTGACGGTCAAGTCGACGCTCGATCTGCGGCTCCAGGAAGCAGCCGAAGAAGCGGTCAACTCCTACCTCGGCTACTCGCCGGCGACCGCCTCCGTCGTCGTGATCGACAACAGCAACGCTGGCATCAAGGCGATGGTCGGCGGCCCCGACTTCGACACCAAGCCCTTCAACCTGGCGACCCAGGGACACCGCCAGCCCGGCTCCTCGATCAAGCCCTTCACCCTGCTGACGGCGCTGGAACAGGGAATCTCCCCTTACACCGTGTTCCCTTCCGAACCGCGCACCTTCTACTTCGGGAAGAACGGGAAGGAACCGTTCGAGGTGACCAACGACGGCGATTCCTACCTGGGCTCCTGCGACATCGTCTGCGGGACGACCAACTCCGACAACACGATCTACGCCGCGCTGGCGCTCGAAGGGCTGAAGGGAAAGACCGTGCGCGACAAGACCGCGGCGATCGCCGGCACCGCCCACAAGGCGGGCTACTCAGACCCGATCTCGACCAACCCGGCGATGGTGCTGGGCGGCTTGGAAATCGGCGTCACCCCGCTCGGCTGGACCTACGCCTACAGCACGATCGGCAACAACGGCGACCGGGTCAGCGGCACGCTGGCCCCCCGGCCCGGCGACAGTCCGGTCTCCTACACCCAGGTCACCAACGACGACGGCGAGACGATCAAGGGCGGCGACAACGACTCGAAGCACGATCAGGTCTTCGACCAGGAAACCGTGGAAACGGAGAAGGGCATCCTCGAAACCGTCGTCTCCAGCGGCACCGGCACCAACGCCCAGATCGGCGCCGAAGGCCAGTGGGGCAAGACGGGAACGACCGAGGAAAACGTCGACGCCTGGTTCTGCGGCGGCATCTCCGACGAAGTCACCGCCTGCGTCTGGGTCGGCTACCCCGACTCGGCGACGCCGATGACGACGCTCTACAACGGCGGCCCGGTGATGGGCGGCACCTTCCCGGCCCTGATCTGGGCGCGGGTGCTCTCGGCCTGGCAGGACATCCAGGCTGAACACGCGGCCGAAAAGGCGGCGCGCAAGGCCGGCGAGGAAGCCGGCGAGGACTACGAACCCGGCGAAACCGAAAGCTACGAAGCGCCCGAAGGCGAATACGAATCGACGCCGGAACCCGAAGTGGTCGAACCCGCGCCGGAAACCGAAGCCACCCCCGAAGGGGAAACCGAAGCAGCGCCGGAAGAAGCTACTCCAGAAGCCGCGCCCGAATCGGGCGGCGGGGGTGGCGTTACCGCTGGGTAATGGGGGGTGGGTAGTCCTCCCCCAGACACATCTCGCTTCGCTCGAGGTTGAGTGTCTGGGGGAGGACTACCCACCCCCTTGCCTCGCGTCAGGCAATAACTGGCTTCGGCCGCGAGACGAAGCGGTTGCCGGCTGCGCAGAAGCGCCAGGGACGCTCCACGGCTTTGGTGATGCCAATTCGAGGTCCCGTGACGATCGCCGGCGGTGTGGGAGGCGGCGTCAGCAGGAAGGGGTTGTGGCTGAGGTCGGCCTCGTTGTCGGAGAGGTCGACGCCCAGGGCCTCGGTCAGCTTCCCGGGGCCGTTGCAGAGCTCGAGATCGGGCTTGCCGCCGCGGCGGGCGCGCATCTCCTCCACCCCGTGAGTCGGCTCCAGCGCCCGGATCAGGACCGCGGCGGCCTCTCCCTCGGGTTCGGCGACCGCGTTCAGCAGGCTGTGGATCCCGTAGGAGAGGTAGACGTAGGCGTGGCCCGGCGGGCCGAAGAGGACGCGGGTGCGCTCGGTCAGTCCGACGTAGGCGTGGCAGGCGGGGTCGTCGGCCTCGTAGCTCTCGGTCTCGACGATCGTGCCGCCGCGCCCCTCGTAGAGCAGCGTGCAGCCGACGAGGTCGCGGGCAACCTCGTGGACCGAGCGATCGTAGAAATCAGCCCCCAACGGCCCGGCGGGCCGTTGGGCCCGGCTTTCGGACCTCGGGGGCTCCCGTTTCAGGCCCGCTCCTCCTGGGCCCGCGTCTGAACTGCGGCAAGCGTCTGCCGTGCCTCCTCGATCTGGCGCGCCAGCGGCGCCGAGCCGGTGCCGCCGGCGATCCGCTTCGACTCCAGCCAGCTCGAGCGCTGCAGGACCTCGTAGTAGGAGTCGTCGAGGTGTTCGGAGCGCTCGCGCAGCTCCTCCGGGGTCAGCTCGGAGAGGCTCTTCCCGCGCTCGACCGCGTCACGGACCAGGCCGCCGACGATCCCGTGCGCCTCGCGGAAGGGGACGCCGCGGCGGACCAGCAGGTCGGCGACCTCGGTCGCGGCCAGCATCTCGTCGCCGGAGGCCTCCTCCATCCGCTCGCGGTGGAACTCGATCCCGTCGAGCATTCCAGCGGTCGCGTCGAGCAGCGCCTCGATCGTGTCGATCGCGTCGAAGAGCGGCTCCTTGTCCTCCTGCATGTCCTTGCCGTAGGTGAGCGGCAGCGCGTGCATCACCCCGAGCAGGGTCTGGTGGGAGGCGGCGACTCGCGGGCTCTTCGCCCGCAGCAGCTCGGCCGAGTCGGGGTTCTTCTTCTGCGGCATGATCGAGGAACCCGAGGAGAAGGACTCGTCGAGCTCGCAGAAGCCGAACTCGCTGCTCGACCAGATAACGATTTCCGAGCCGAGGCGCGAGAGGTGCATCGCGCAGGTCGAGGCGGCCGCCAGGTAGTCGAGGACGAAGTCGCGGTTGGAGGAGCCGTCGATCGAGTTGTGGCTGACGTGGGCGAAGCCGAGGTCGCCGGCGACCGCGTCGCGGTCGATCTCCCAGTTGACGCCGGCCAGGGCGCCGGAGCCGAGCGGCATCACGCTGGCGCTGTCGAGGGCGAACTGGAAGCGCAGCACGTCGCGAGCGAGCATCCAGAAGTAGGCGAGCAGGTGATGACCGAGGTAGACCGGCTGGGCGCGCTGCAGGTGGGTGTAGCCGGGCATCGTCCAGTCCTTGTGGGCCTCGGCCCGCGCGAGCAGTCGCTCCATCGCCGCGCCGCAGAGCTCGATCGCCCGCAGCGAGTGCGCCTGGACGACCATCGCCACGTCGGTCGCGACCTGGTCGTTGCGCGAGCGGCCGGTATGGAGCTTGCCGGCGAGCGGGCCGATCTCCTCGCCGAGCAGGCGCTCGATCGCCATGTGGATGTCCTCGTCGGCGGCCTCGAACTCGAAGCCGTGCTCGGCCATCCGGGCGCGGACCCGATCGAGTCCGGCCTCGATCTGCCCCAGCTCGTCCTCCGTCAGGACGCCGATCCCGCAGAGGCCGCGGGCGTGGGCCTTCGACTGGTCGATGTCGTAGGGCGCCAGCCAGGCGTCGAAGGCGAGCGAGCGGTTGAGGCGCCAGAAGCGCGGGTCCGGGTCTTTGCGAAAGCGTCCCATGGGCGGGCGATTATGCCGTCAGAGGCTCTGTCCGAGGGCCGCGGCCAGCTCCTGGCAGACGCGCTCCACCTGCGCCTCGCTCATCGCCGGGAAGAAAGGCAGCGCCAGGGAGTCGGCCGCGGCGGCTTCGGCGACGGGAAATTGGCCCTCGCGGTAGCCGAGCTCGCGCAGGTGGGGAAAGAGGTGAATGCAGGGCAGGTAGGCCTTGGAGGCGACGCCGCGCTCGGCGAGGCGAGCGATGATCCCGTCGCGGTCGGCGCCCTGCGGCAGGCGCACCGTGTAGACGAACCAGCTGCGCAGCTCCGAGCCCCGCGAGGGAATCGGCGTGCGCAATCCCTCGACGCTCCCGAGCCGCGCCGAGTACATGTCCGCCACGCCCGCGCGGCGCTCGAGCAGCGAGTCGAGCTTCTCGACCTGGGCGACCCCGAGCGCGGCCGCGAGGTCGGAGAGCCGGTAGTTGAAGCCGAGGCGATCGTGGTCGAGCCAGCCCATGTCGACTGCCCGGCCCTGGTTGCGCTCGGATCGCAGGCGGGCCGCCTCCCCCGGGTCACGGGGGACGATCATGCCCCCCTCCCCCGTCGTCATCTGCTTGTTGGCGTAAAAGGCAAAGGTTGCGAGGTTGCCGCGGGCGCCGACCCCGCGACCGTCCGAGTCGACCGCGCCGAGCGCCTCGCAGGCGTCCTCGAGGAGACCGAGGCCGTGCTTGTCGGCCAGTGCCTCGAGCTCGGACATCGCCGCCGGGTATCCGAAGATGTGGACCGGCAGCAGCCCGACCGTGCGCTCGCCGACCGCCTCGGCAGCGGCCACCGGGTCGAGGTCGAGGGTCTCCTCCTCGACGTCGGCGAAGACCGGCTGCGCTCCCTCGTAGAGCAGGCAGTTGGCCGAGGCGACGAAGCTGAAGGGGCTCGTCACCACCTCGTCGCCCTCGCCCCAGCCCAACATCCGCACCCCGAGGTGGAGCGCCGTGGTGCCGCTCGAGGTCATCACCGCGTCGTCGACCCCGAGCCAAGCGGCGAACTCGCGCTCGAACCGCTCTCCCATTTCACCCAGCGAGAGCTGCCCGGACCGCAGAACCTGGAGAACCAGCTCCTCCTCGCGCGAACCAAGATCAGGCTTGGCGAGAGGAATCTGTTGATTGTGAGTCACTGGAAGGCGTACTCCAACGAGTCGACCAGCGCCTGCCAGGAGGCCTCGATGATGTTCTCCGAGACCCCCGTCGTCCCCCACTCGCGCTCGCCGTCGGCGGAGTCGAGGAGGACGCGGGTTACCGCGCCGGTGCCGTGGGCTTCGTCGAGGATCCGCACCTTGTAGTTGGTCAGCTCGACGTCGGCGAGGTGCGGATAGCGATCGGCGATCGCCCCCCGCAGGGCCTTGTCGAGCGCATTGACCGGGCCGTTGCCCTCGGCCGCCTGGAAGTAGCGCCTGCCGTCGACCTCGACTTTGATCGTCGCCTCGGTCGTGACCTCGCCGTCGGCGTGCTTTTCGACCACGACGCGGAAGCTTTCGAGCCGGAACAGCGGCTTGTATGTGCCGGCCTCGCGCCGCAACAGCAGCTCGAAGGAGGCGGGCGCCGCCTCGTAGTGGTAGCCGCGGTGCTCCTGCTCCTTCAGCCGCTGCACCGCCCGAGTCGCCGCCTCGTCGTCGAGCTCGATGCCGGCGTGCTCGGCCTGGCTGCGCACGGTGGCCTTTCCGGCCAGCTCGGAGGCGACGATGTCGCGCTCGTTGCCGACCGCTGAGGGGTCCAGGTGCTCGAAGGTGCTCGCGTCGGCGGCAACGCCGGCGGCGTGCATGCCCGCCTTGTGGGCGAAGGCGTTGCGCCCGACGTAGGCGCGGTCGGGGTCGGAGGAGAGGTTGCAGATCTCGTCCAGCAGGTGCGCGGTCGGCGTCAGGCTCGCCAACTGCCCCGGCGTGACCACCTCGAAGCCCATCTTCAGCTGCAGGGCCGGCAGGATCGAGGCCAGGTTGGCGTTGCCGCAGCGCTCGCCGTAGCCGTTGACGCAGCCCTGCACCAGGCGCGCCCCCGCTTCCACCGCCGCCAGCGAGTTGGCCACCCCGCAGCCCGAGTCGTCGTGCGTGTGGATCCCCAACTCGACCGTCTCGCCGACAGCCGCGGCGACGGCCTCGGTCGCCTCGGTGACGAAGCTCGGCAGGCTGCCGCCGTTGGTGTCGCAGAGGGTGACGTTCTCGGCACCGGAGCCGGCCGCCGCCGCCACGCATTCGAGCGCGTAGGCGCTGTCTTCGCGGTAGCCGTCGAAGAAGTGCTCGGCGTCGAAGATCGCCCGCTTACCCTGCTCGCGGCAGAAGGCGATCGAGTCGGCGATCATCGCCAGGTTCTCCTCGCGGCTGACGCGGATCACCTTCTCGACGTGCAGCGGCGAGCTCTTGCCGACGAGGCAGACCGCGGAGGCGAAGGACGAGGTCAGCACCGTCAGCGCCTCGTCGTCGGCGGCCGCCCGGTCGCGCCGCCGGGTCATGCCGAAGGCGGCGATCGTCGCGTTCTCCAGCTCGACCTCCGCGAGCCGCTCGAAGAGCTCGGCTTCCTTCGGGTTACTGCTCGGGAAGCCGGCCTCGATGAAATGCACGCCGAGCGCGTCTAACGCCTGCGCGACCTTGAGCTTCTCGCCGACCGAGAGCGACATCCCGCGACCGCCCATGCCGTCGCGCAAAGTGGAGTCGTAGAGCTTCACCTGTTCCATCTGTTTACTGCCTTTCGAATCGAAGAAGATCGGGTGGGCCGAAGCCCCGCGTGCGCGGACGTGCCGCGCTGGCCGCTCAGGCGGCGGGAGTAATTCGCCCGATCGACTCCGAGTCCGACTCGGACTCGGCAGCCGGCTCGACGAAGTCGAGCCACTCCAGGTACTCCTCGGCCTTGCCGCAGAGCGCGTCTTCGAACTTCGCCTGCACGTGGCGGGTTATCTCGCCCGGTTCGCCGAGCGGGTGGTCGTCGACCTCGCGAACGGGGACCAGCTCGGCCGCGGTGCCGGTGAGGAAGACCTCCTCGGCGAGGTAGAGCTCGGCGCGGGCGATGTCCCGCTCGACCACGGTGTAGCCGAGGTCGCGGGCGATCTGGATCACGGACTTGCGATTGATCCCGTCGAGGATCGAGGCGACCTGCGGCGGAGTGACGATCTGGCCGTCGCGGACGACGAAGATGTTCTCGCCCGAGCCCTCGCAGACGAAGCCGCGTTCGTCGAGCAGGATCGCCTCGTCGTAGCCGGCGTTGGTCGACTCGGTCTTGGCGAGGATCGAGTTCAGGTAGGAGCCCGAGGCCTTGGCGTGCGGGATCGAGCCGCCGGGGCTGATCCGGCGCCAGCTCGAGACCTTGGCGCGGATGCCGCCGTTCTTGCTCTCCTCGCCCAGGTAGGCGCCCCAGGGGAAGGCGGCGATGATCACGTCGACCGGGGCGTCCTTGGCGTAGAGGCCGAGGCTGCCGTAGCCGCGGTAGGCCAACGGCCGGATGTAGGCGGACTCGAGGTCGTTGCGACGCAGCAGCTCGTGGGTCGCCTGGCGGATCTCCTCGGCCGAATACGGCAGCTCCAGGTAGTAGAGCTCAGCCGACTTCTCCAGCCGGTCGAGATGGTCGTGGTGGCGGAAGATCGCCGGCCCGCGGGAGGTCTCGTAGCAGCGAATCCCCTCGAAGACTCCGGTCCCGTAGTGCAGCCCGTGGCTCAGCACGTGGGTTTGGGCGTCCTCCCAGGGGAGGAACTCGCCGTTTCGCCAAATCAACTCGACCGGATCCATGTTGGGGAAGTATGCCCGATCAAACGCAGGGCTTCAGCGCTGCGGGCGCGAATGGTGCCCCAGAACCGAACGAGAGGAGCAGTTTCATGCGAGTCCCCCGCCCCAAGCTCAGCTACGCGAACGTGATCGCGACGATTGCGCTCTTCGTCGCCCTCGGCGGCGCCGCGGTCGCGGCCGGGCTGCCGAAGAACAGCGTCGGCACCAACCAGCTCAAACGCGGCGCGGTGAGCGCGGCGAAAATCAAGCGCGCGGCCGTCACCGCCGGCAAGATCGCCCCCAAGGCCGTCGTCGCCGGCAAGCTCGGCGCCAACGCGGTGCTGCCCGGCAACCTCGGCAAAGGCATCATCACCACCGACAAGATCTCCGACGCCGCCGTTATCGCCGCCAAGATCAAAAACGGCGTCGTCACCACCAACAAACTGAACAACGGCGCCGTGACCACCGCCAAGCTCGGCGACGGCTCGGTCACGCTCGGCAAGCTCGCCGACACGGTCGCTCCGCTGCTGGGGACGCTGAAAAGCGGCCAGACGCTGCGGGGGGTCTTCGGCATCGGCGGCGGTGGAACTAAAACGGAAGTCGGAGACGAAGCTTTCGGTGCGGTTACCTACCAGTTCCCGCTGCTAAATGCCCCAAAAGCGACCGTGCTGGATCTGGGCAAAACCAGTCCCGTCTGCAGCGGACCCGGTGGCGCTACGCCGCAGGCAGCCCCAGGCAATGTCTGCATTTACCTCAACGGGTGGAGGAACCTCGACACCAGCGATCCCCTCGGGATCTACACCCTGAACGACTCGCGACTCGGGTTCGGCATAGCCATGAAGGCCAGAGAAGCTGGAAGCCCCTTCTGGGCGACCGGCGTCTGGGCGGTCACCGCGCCTTAGCGATTCGGCTGCGGCGGTTCTAGGAGAGCTCCTCCAGGACCGCCGTGGTCATCTCCTTCGTCCCCACCTCGGTCTCCCGCATCGGGTCCTCGCTGGTCGGCGGCTGAACCACCGTGCCGGAGGCGAGGTCGGGGGTACGGAGGCCGCGCTCCAGGACGGCGTCGACCGCGGCCTCGATGCGGTCGGCGTCCCCGCCGCGGCCGAGGCCGTGGCGCAGCATCATCGCCGCGGAGAGGAAGGTCGCGAGCGGATTGGCGATGCCCTGGCCGGCGATGTCCGGGGCCGAGCCGTGGACCGGCTCGAAGAGCCCGGGGGCACCTTCGGCGCCGAGGCTGGCCGAGGGCAGCATCCCCAGCGAGCCGGTCAGCATCGCCGCCTCGTCGCTGAGGATGTCGCCGAAGAGGTTCTCGGCGAGGACGACGTCGAAGTCGGCGGGCCGGGAGACGAGCTGCATCGCCGCGTTGTCGACCAGCAGGTGCTCCAGATCGACGTCCTCGTACTCGCCGGCGACGCGGCCGACCACCTCGCGCCAGAGTCGGGAGGTCTCGAGCACGTTCGCCTTGTCGACCGAGGTGACCTTCGGGCTGCGGCCGGTGCTCTCGGCGCGCCGGCGGGCGGCGTCGAAGGCGGTGCGAGCGATCCGGTCGATTTCCTCGACCGAGTACTCGCAGGTGTCGTAGGCAGAGCCGTTCTCGCGGCCCGAGGCGCCGAAGTAGATGCCGCCCGTCAGCTCGCGGACGACCAGCAGGTCGGTGCCGGCGATCCGCTCCTCGCGCAGCGGGCTGGCGCCGACCAGGGCCGGGCTGGGCCGGACCGGGCGCAGGTTGGCGTAGAGGCCCATCCCCTTGCGCAGGCCGAGCAGGCCCTGCTCGGGGCGCGCCGCGTCGGGGTCGGTGGTGTCCCATTTGGGGCCGCCGACCGCGCCGAGCAGGACAGCGTCGGCTCCTCTGCAGGCGTCGAGGACCTCGTCGGTGAGAGCGGTGCCGTGCTCGTCGATCGAGCAGCCGCCCATCAGCCGCTCCTCGTAGGAGAACTCGCCGAGCGCATCGAGCACCTCGCGCGCGGCGGCGACGATCTCGGGTCCGATCCCGTCGCCGGGAAGGACGACTATGCGGTGTCCATCGCTCATCGGCGCCGCACTCTACGCGTCATCAGGCGGCGACGGCCTCGATGTTGAGGCGCACGTACTCGAGCACGAGCGGCTCCCCCTCGTGCGCCAGAACCGCTTCGGCGAACGACCGCCGCTTCTCCTCCGGCAGCTGGTCGAGGACCGGCCCGAGCGTGACCGTGGAGATGAACTCCAGCGGCTGCGACGGCTGGACCGGCTTGGGCTGCAGCCAGCAGCGGGCCTCGTCGAAGCCGGCGGCGGCGAGGCGCGGCCCGGTCTCCTCCGGGGACGCGAAATTCCAGATTGCTTTCGAGCCACTCAGGTGCTGGCCGTACTCAGGATCGGCGGCGACGGCGGCGATCGCCCGGGTGTGCTCGGCGACGTTGCCGTGCCCGCCGCACTGGGCGACCAGGCGGCCGCCGGGCTTCAGCGCGGCGCGGAGCCGCCGGAACAGCGCGTCGTGGTCGGGGATCCAGTGGAAGGTTGCGGTCGAGAAGACGAGGTCGACGGGTTCATCGAGCTCCAGCTCGACCAGGTCGGAGACGAGATAGGTCGCGCGCTCGGCGAGGCGCTCCTCGGCCTTCTCGACCATTGCCGCCGAGCCGTCGACGGCGATCACGCGGCCATCCGGGAGCCGGTCGGCGAGCTCTGCGGTGACGCGGCCCGACCCGCAGCCGGCGTCGACCGCGACCTCGTCGCCCCGCAGCTCGAGCCGCTCCAGGACCTCCATCCCCCACTCGAACTGGGGGTCGGAGACGGCATCGTAGGTCTCGGCGTCCCACTCGCGGGCGCCGGTGTTCATCGGCTCCTTGAACTCGTCGGCCATCGCGGCCTCCTTTCGCCTAGAGGCTGGTCGTGACCGGCCCCAGCGAGGCCGCCGGACCCGCCTCGAACCTGTCGATTGCCTCGTCGTTTCCGAGCGTGATGCCGATGTCGTCGAGCCCGTTCAGGAGGCGGTTTTTCACCTCGTGCTCGATCTGGAACTGGAAGACGCCGGCGGCGCAGTTGACGGTCTCGTCGTCGAGGTCGATGCGGGCCTCGCCCGCCTCGGCGACGGCGCGACAGTGCTCCTCGTCGAGGATCGCCGGCAGCAGCCCGACCTTGGTGCAGTTCGAGTAGAAGATGTCGGCGAAGGACGGCGCCAGGATCGCCTGGAAGCCGAAGTCCTCCAGCGCCCAGGGGGCGTGCTCGCGGGAGGAGCCGCAGCCGAAGTTGGCCCCGGTGACGAGGATCGGGTTCGGCTCCAGCTCGATCTCGCCGTCGCGGATCCAGTCGTAGAAGAGGAACTCGCCGAAGCCGGTCCGCTCGACCCGCTTGAGGAACTGCTTGGGGATGATCTGGTCGGTGTCGACGTCGCTGCGGTCCAGCACCGACACCTTGCCCTCGATTACGTCTACCGGTCTCATGCTCAGCTCCAATCCCTGATGTCGACGAAGTGGCCCTCGACGGCTGCGGCGGCGGCCATTTTCGGGCTGACCAGGTGGGTGCGGCCGCCCTTGCCCTGGCGCCCCTCGAAGTTGCGGTTCGAGGTCGAGGCGCAGCGCTCGCCCTCGTCGAGGGTGTCGGGGTTCATCCCCAGGCACATCGAGCAGCCGGCCACGCGCCAGTCGAAGCCGGCGCTCTTGAAGACCTCGTCGAGGCCCTCTTCCTCGGCGGCCTTCTTCACCTGCTGGGAGCCGGGGACGACCATCGCGCTGACACCGCCCGCGACCTTGCGGCCCTCGACGATCGCCGCGGCCTCGCGCAGGTCCTCGATCCGGCTGTTCGTGCAGGAGCCGATGAAGACGCGTTCGGGGGCGATCTCGGTCATCGGCGTGCCGGCCTCCAGGCCCATGTAGGCGAGGGCGCGCTCGGCCGCTTCGCGATCGGCGGGCACCTCGAGCCGGGCGGGGTCCGGGACGCTGTCGGTGACCTCGACGACCTGGCCCGGGTTGGTGCCCCAGGTGACCATTGGCGAGATCGCCGAGGCGTCGACCTCGATCTCGGTGTCGAAGCTGGCGTCCGGGTCGGTCGGCAGCTCTCGCCAGCGGGCCATCGCCGCGGCGAAGTCGCCGGGGGCGGCCGGGCGGTCCTTGACCCACTCGAAGGTGGTCTCGTCGGGGGCGATCATCCCGGCACGGCCGCCGCCCTCGATCGTCATGTTGCAGATCGTCATCCGGCCGGGCATCGAGAGGGCCTCGATCGCCGGGCCGGCGTACTCGACCGCGTATCCCGTCATGCCGCCGGTGCCGAGACGGCCGATCGTCGCCAGGATCAGGTCCTTCGGCGTGACGCCGTGGCGCAGCTCGCCGAAGTAGTTGATCCGCATCGTCTTCGGCCGTTTCTGGACCAGGCACTGGGTGGCGAGGACGTGCTCGACCTCGGAGGTGCCGATCCCGAACGCCAGCGCGCCGAAGGCGCCGTGGGTGGAGGTGTGGCTGTCGCCGCAGACGATCGTCATCCCCGGCTGGGTGACGCCGAGCTCCGGGCCGATCACGTGGACGATGCCCTGGCGGTCGGAGCCGAGCGAGTAGATCGGGATGCCGAACTCCTCGCAGTTGCGCTCCAGGGTTTCGACCTGGACGCGGGAGAGCTGGTCGGCGATCAGTCGCGCAGCCATGGTCCCGTCGGTCGGGGTGTTGTGGTCGGCGGTGGCGAGGGTCTTGTCCGCGCGGCGGACCTTGCGGTCGGCCAGGCGCAGGCCGTCGAAGGCCTGCGGCGAGGTGACCTCGTGAACCAGGTGCAGGTCGATGTAGATCAACCCGGGCGAGACCTCGTGGGCCCCCCAGATCTTGTCGAACATGGTCTTCGGCATTTGTCAGCTCCTCCTGAGGCCGGCGGCGATCACGGCGAGGAAGCGGGTCGCCTCCTGGCCTTCGTTCTCGAAGTGATGGGGAAGGTCGGCGTCGAAGGTGACGCTGTCGCCTTCTTGAAGCTCGTGACGGGCGCCGTCGACGACCAGCGCCAGGGTGCCGGCGAGGACGACGGCGGTCTCACGGCTGCCGGGCTCGTGCATCGGCGGGTCGGCGCGGCCGCCGGTAGTGGCGCCGGGCTCCAGCACGTGCAGAGAGACGTCGGCGCGCTGGCCGGGCAGCGGCGGGGTGAGCTCCTCGAAGCGATGGCCGCCGCGCTCGGAATGACGGCGAGAGGCGGCTCGGCTGATCGCGACGTGCTGACCCTCGTCGAGGCGCAGCAGCTGCGAGAGCGTCAGCTCGAGGCCGGCGGCGATCTTGGCGGCAACGGCCAGCGTCGGGCTCGTCTCCCCCCGCTCGACCTGCGAGAGCATCGGCGCGCTGACGCCCGAACGCTCGGCGAGGTCGCGGAGAGAGAGACCCATCGCGTCGCGGAGGGCGCGGATGCGGGGGCCGACGGTGGGAGCGGAGTCTTTGGCGGCTTTGGCAGGAGAGTCTGCGGCGCTCGGAGACTTGGTCACAGTGGGGGCCATTGGTTGTACGTTATCACGGACGCTTGTATTTAGCTTCTTAGTTCCGGAGCAGGCCGCGTCCTCAAACCCTCCCGCCCGACCGCTTCCCATTCTTCCCCCGAACCTTTCGGGCCGGGCCGCCGCAACCTCCACATGGCAGGTAGAGGTTGCGGCGGCCCGGCTCAGGCGGCTTTGTCGTTCTTCTTCTATCTGTCTATCCCGAGCAGAACCCGAAGATCGGAGGCGATCACGGTGGGTTCGTCTTCGAGCTGGTTCCAGGTGAGGCGGGTGACGCCGTAGCCGGCGACCCTCAGTCGTCGATCGCGAGCGCGGTCTTCGCGGAAGGCGGTGCGGGTCTTGTGGCCCTCCCAGCCGTCGAGTTCGACGATCTGGTGCTGGTCGGGCCAGAGGCAGTCGACCTGGAAGCGCTTATCGCCGATGAGGATCCACTGGTTGTAACGGGAGCGCGGCAGGTCGTGGCGGGCGAGGAACGGAGCGAAGCGCTGCTCGAAACGGCTCTTGCGCTCATCAACCGGTTCGTCCTTTAGAGCTTCGAGGGCGGCCCTCACCTTGCGGATGCCGCGACGCCCCGGGTAGCGCTCGACCAGGTTCCAGAGCGAGAGGCGATCGTGGAGCTCCCTGAATTCCGCCTCGCGCAGCATCGCCTTCACCACCTCGAGCGGCTCGGCGGCCGCAAGGTCGAAGATCGTCCGCGGCACCGTGGTGACGGGGATTCCCTCCCTCACCGTGATCTCGTCGGCGGGCAGCGCTTTGTGATGCCGGCGGATCCCGTCCCAGGTCCGGCTCTTGACGGGGTCGGTGACGTCGATGACGGTCCGCGAGCTCGGCCGGATCGCCCAGAGTGCCGCTGCGGACCAGTGGCTGAGAACGGCGTCGGGTCCCGAGGCGAGCACGGCGGCCAGCCAGCGGCCCTCCCTCATCAGCAGTTGATGGCCGACGGAATAGACGCCAGCGTGAAGTTGATAGAGCCGCCCCGCCCGAATGCGGGCCGTTATCGCTCCCTTCCCCAGACCTATTTCGGCCAGCTGCCTCCGCCCCACCACCCCGTACTGCCGCCGGGCGAACTCAGCAATTGCTCGATCGTCATCACGAGACCGCAAAAAGTCCGCTTCAAGAGGACTTTTTGCGGTCTCGGCGGGAGAGGGCGCCATCGACTGGAGGGTGGCGGGTTACCTCACGCGTTTGGGACTCGGTTTGCGTCAGCTCTCAAACGTTTCGTGCGCTCGGGCCGTCACAGGTCACCTGGGACGAGGGTCACCCCTTCCACAGAGGCTCAAGAAGTCACGCCTGGACCCTTAAGTCCGTCCCAGCTGCGCGACGGTCTCTGGGGAAGGGGTGACCCTCGTCCCGGCCAGTCCCGAGTCCTTACGGCCCGGGCGTACGCTCAACCACTGCCTGGGCCGTAGCCGCCTCCGCCTCGCGCGTCGCCGCGCCTTCCAGGGCGTTGGACAGCGCTCGCACGTAGGCGCGAGCCGATGCCTCGAGGATGTCGGTCGCCACGCCCTGGCCGGTGGCCAGGCGACCGGCGGCGCGCAGCTGGACGGTCACTTCGCCGAGGGCGTCCTCTCCTCCGGTCACCGCCTCGACCTTGTACTCGACCAGTTCGCACTCGGTGTCGATTGCGTCCTGGATCGCGTGGAAGATCGCGTCGACCGGGCCGTCGCCGCTCGCTTCCCCAGTCGTCTCCTCGCCCGAGGGACGAGTGACGGCGACCTTGGCGACCGGCGGCTTGCGCGTGCCCGCCTCGACCTCGAACCAGGCCAGCTCGTGGGCGTCGGAGCGCTCGCGCATCTCGTCGGAGACGATCGCCTCCAGGTCCAGCGCGGTCACCTGCTTCTTGCGGTCGGCGACCTCCTTGAAGGCCTTGAAGGCGTTGTTCAGCGCCTGGCCCTCGACCTTGAAGCCCAGCTGCTCCAGCGCGTCTCTCAGCGCGTGGCGGCCGGAGTGCTTGCCCAGCACGATCGAGTTCGACTCCAGCCCCACCTCGGTCGCGTCCATGATCTCGTAGGTGCTGCGCTCCTTCAGGACGCCGTCCTGGTGGATCCCCGACTCGTGGGCGAAGGCGTTGCGGCCGACGATCGCCTTGTTCGGCTGCACCGGATAACCCGTCAGGCGGCTGACCATGCGGCTGGTACGGGCGATCTCGCGGGTATTGATCCCCGTCGTCAGGCCATGCACGTCGGTACGCACGCCGACCAGCATCGCGATCTCCTCCAGCGAGCAGTTGCCGGCGCGCTCGCCGATGCCGTTGATCGCGCACTCGACCTGCCGCGCCCCCGCCAGCACACCGGCGTAGGAGTTGGCGACGGCCATTCCCAGGTCGTCGTGGCAGTGGACCGACATCTCGACCTCTCGCAGCGCCGGCACCAGCTCGTACAGGCGCCGGAAGTAATCCGCGTACTCCTCCGGCGTCGTGTAGCCGACGGTGTCGGGAATGTTGACGACGGTCGCGCCCTCCTCGACGGCGATCGCGCAGACCTCGGCGGTGAACTCGATGTCGGCGCGGGTCGCGTCCATCGGTGAGAACTCGACGTCCTCGCAGTAGGACTTGGCCAGCGCCACCGCCGCCCGGGCCTGGCCCTTGACGTCCTCGCGGTCGGTCTGCAGCTGGTGCTCGATGTGGATGTCGGAGGTGGAGATGAAGGTGTGGATGCGCGGGCGCCCCGCCTCCTCGATCGCCCCCCAGGCCGCGTCGATGTCGGCTTTGTGGGTGCGCGCCAGGCCGCAGATCACCGGGCCCTCGACCACCCGGGAGATCTTCTGGACCGCCTCGAAGTCACCGGGTGAGGTGATCGGGAAGCCGGCCTCGATCACGTCGACCCCCAGGCGAGAGAGCTGCTGGGCGATCTCGACCTTCTCGGCGGTGTTCAGCGAGATCCCGGGCGACTGCTCGCCGTCTCGCAGGGTGGTGTCGAAGATGTGGACGCGGTTGGCGTCGGTATTGCTGTCAGTTCGGGGTCCCATCGGACCTCTCCTTCTCTCTTTGAATCGAATGGCCTTTGTCTCTCGCGGCTATCGCGCCGCCCAGCGCTATTCCCCCCGAGGGGGGAGGAGAAGGAGTAGCGCGAGGCTGTCGGGCCGGAAGCTCATTCGGCTCCGAACCTTACCGTAGGCTCCGCCGATCGCAACCCCCCAGTCCACCGGCTCGGCCACGAAGACCCCCTGGCTCGCCCTCCTCGCGATGGGGCTGGCGGTCGTCGTGATAGCCAACGACTTCTCGGCGATCAACGTCGCCCTGCCGACGATGGAGCAGGACTTCGGCACCGACGTCAACACGATCCAGTGGGTGGTCAACGCCTACGCGCTGACCTTCGGCGTGCTGATCGTCACCGGCGGCCGACTCGCCGACATGTTCGGCCGCCGCAACGCGTTCTTCCTCGGCACCGCGATCTTCGCCTCGATGTCGGCCATCGGCGGCGCCGCCCAGAGCGAGGCCTGGCTGATCGCGGCGCGGGTCCTGATGGGGATCGGCGGGGCGCTGATGTGGCCGGCGATCCTCGGCATGACCTACGAGCTGCTGCCGGAAGAGAAGGCCGGCCTCGCCGGCGGAATCATCATCGGCGCCGCCGGGCTCGGCAACGCGATCGGGCCGCTGATCGGTGGGGTCCTGACTCAGGAGCTGAGCTGGCGCTGGATCTTCTTCCTCAACGTGCCGATCGCCATCTTCGCCGTCGGAGTTACCTGGTTCCTCGTCCACGTCAAGGAGCCCGACACGAGCGAGCGGCAGATCGACTACCCAGGGATCGCCGCTGTCTCGGTCGGCCTCGTCTCGCTGCTGATCGCCCTCGACCAGGTCGCCGACTGGGGCTGGAGCGACCCGCGGGTGATGGGGCTCCTGGTTCTGGCGGCGGCGACGCTGGTCGCATTCCCGCTGATCGAGCGCCGCGCCGGCACCCACGCCCTGATCCCCAGAGCGGTGATGCGAAACGAGAGCTTCACCGCCTCCTGCATCGCGATCCTCTTCATGTCGGCGACCTTCTTCGCCGCCCTCCTCTACCTGCCGCAGTTCATGGAGAAGCAGCTCGGCTACTCGCCGCTGGAAGCGGGCGTCGGGATGCTGCCCTTCCTCGCCACCTTTGCCCTCGTCTCCTTCGTCGCCGGCCCCCTCTACAACCGTCTCGGGGCCAAGCCGCTGGTGGTCTTCGGTGCCGCCTGCATCACCCTGGCGCCGTTTCTCTTCTCGCTCGTCGACGGCGATTCCGGCTACGACTCGCTGATCGTCGGCATGGTGATCCTCGGGATCGGGATCGGCAGCTTCTACCCGACGGCGACCACCGCCGGCGTGACCTCCGTGGACGAATCGCAGACCAGCCTCGCCGGCGGGATCATCTACATGTTCCAGATCGCCGGCGGCTCGATCGGGCTCGGGCTCACCACCACGCTCTTCTCCGGCGCGGTCCCGCCATTCGTCGACGGGATCCAGGCCGGATTCCGGCTCGACGCGGCACTCTCGCTGGTCGGACTGCTGGTCGCGATCGCCTTCGTCGGCGGCCGGCTGGTCGGCGGTCGCGAACCGGCGCGCGAGTCCGCCTAAGAGACCTAAGGCGCCAGCTCGTTTCGGCCGGGACCGCCGCTCAGCGTGTCCGTCCCCGGACCGCCGCTCAGCTGGTCGTTGCCCGGTCCGCCGAACAACCGGTCGGCGCCGGGGCCCCCGAGAATCCAGTCATCGCCGCGACGCCCGGTCACCACGTCGTCGCCAGGTCCGCCGACAATCTTGTCCGCAACCCCTCCCCCGATCAACCGGTCCTTCCCCGGGCCGCCGCGGATCGTGACCGGGACCGGAATGTCACTGGTGAAGAAGACCGAGTCCGAGCCCCCGGCCGTGTTGACTTCGAAGCCGGCAATCGCGGTCGCCTTGCAGGAGAGCTCGTTGGGGATTTCTTCTGGATGGGAGCAGATGTCGCCGCCCACTTCGAGGGCGATCGTCGAGACGATCGTGTAGCTGCGCCCGTCGGGGCTGAGCGCGATGTGGAAGGCGTTGTTGTCGTTGCCACCGCTGATCAGCAGATTGACCGGGCCGGTTTCGGCCTCGGCGAAGCCAGCCGGCACGGCGGCGAATATCGCCAACAGAATGAGGATCGCCTTCTTCATCGGTTCCCTGGCCTCGGGCCGGAGCCCATTTAAGGGAACAACGCGCGCGGGCAGACGATGCGCCTCGCCGTGGGTGCGCGCTCGCGCGGGCTAGAGGTCGACCGAGCGGCCGTTTGAAAAGCCGTCGAGGCCGAGGATCTTCTCGATCGCCTCGCCGCGCACCGGCGCGTCGGTAGTCAGCGCCATCACCGCCCGCTCCCCCCCGCTCTCGGCGCCGACGGCGGCGGAGACGATGTTGACCCCCTCTTCGCCGAACAGGGTCCCGACGCGGCCAATCATCCCCGGCTGGTCGGCGTAGCGGAGGACGGTGATGTGCTCGGCGAAGGGCAGGTAGAAGCTCTCGCCCCAGGCGGAGACGAGGTAGGGCTCGTTGCGCGGCCCGACGCTGGTCCCGGCGACCTCGACCTCGCCGCCCGCGGTATGGACGCGAACCTTGACCAGCTCGGTGAAGTCCTCGGCGCTGGCGTCGGTCGTCTCGGAGAGGTCGATGCCGCGCTCCTCGGCCATCTGCGGCGCGTTGACGAGGTTGACCGGCTCCTCGGTGTGGCCGGAGAGGATCCCCGCCAGCACCGCGATCCCGAGCAGGCGCGTGTCGTGGGAGGCGATGCGGCCGCGGAATTCGGCGCTCACCTTCTCGACCGAGCCGTCGCCCAGCCCCTGGGCGAGGCGTCCGAGCTTTTCGCAGAGCGGGACGAAGGGGGCCAGCGCCTCCATCGCCTCCGGACGCACGGCAGCGATGTTGACCGCGTTGGTGACGACGCCGCCGGTCAGCGCCGCGGTGACCTGCTCGGCGGTGACCACCCCGGCGCGGTCCTGGGCCTCGGCGGTCGAGGCGCCGAGGTGCGGGGTGACGACGACGTCGGGGCGGGAGAAGACCGGGTGCTCGGTGAAGGGCTCGGAGGGGAAGACGTCGAGCGCGGCACCGCCGAGCTTGCCCGACTCGAGGCCCGCCGTCAGCGCGTCGAGGTCGACCAGCTCGCCGCGGGCGCAGTTGACGAGCCGCGCGCCGTCCTTCATCGCGGCGATCGTCTCGGCGTTGATCATCCCGATCGTCTCCGGGGTCTTCGGCGTGTGCAGGGTGACGAGGTCGGCGCGGCCCAGCGCCTCCTCGATGCTGTCTGCGCCCTCGACGCCGAGGTCACGGAAGCGCTCGGCCGAGACGAACTTGTCGAAGGCGACGACGTCCATGTCGAAGCTCTGGGCGCGCTTGGCGACGAGCTGACCGATTCGGCCGAAGCCGATCACGCCGAGGGTCTTGCCGTAGAGCTCGGCGCCCTTGTACTTGGCCCGGTCCCAGCGGCCGTCGACCAACGAGCCGTGCGCCTGGGGGACGTTGCGGAAGAGGGCGAGAGCGAGGGCGAGCGTGTGCTCGGCGGCGGCGACCGAGTTCGATTCCGGCGCGTTGGCGACGATGATCCCACGGCGGGTGGCGGCCGGGATGTCGACGTTGTCGACGCCGGTGCCGGCGCGGCCGATCACCTTCAGGTTGGCGGCCAGCTCGATCAGCTCCGGCGTCATCTGCGTCGCCGAGCGGATCAGGATCGCGTCGTAGTCGCCGATCTTCTCGCGCAGCTCCTGGTCGGACATCTCGAGACCGAGGTCGACCTCGAACTGCGAGCGCAGCAGCTCGACGCCGGAGTCGGCGATCTTCTCCTTGACGAGGACCTTCACGAGGCGACGCCGTCCACGTTCTCTACGACCCAGTCGATGCAGGCGGTGAGCGCCTCGACGTCGCCGGGGTCGATCGCCGGGAACATCCCGATCCGCAGCTGGTTGCGGCCGAGCTTGCGGTAGGGCTCGACGTCGACGATCCCGTTGGCGCGCAGGGCTTTTGCCAGCGCGGCCGCGTCGATTCCCTCGGCGAAGTCGATCGTGCCGACGACCAGCGAGCGCTTGGCCGGGTCGGCGACGAAGGGCGAGGCGAAATCGGCGCGCTCGGCCCAGCCATAGAGGCGGCCGGAGGAGTCCGAGGTGCGCTCGACGCAGCCGGCGAGACCGCCGAGGTCGAGCATCCACTGGACCTGGTCGCCCAGCAACAGCAGGGTCGCCAGCGCCGGCGTGTTGTAGGTCTGCTCCTTGCGGGAGTTGTCGAGCGCGGTCTGCAGCGAGAGGAAGGCGGGTTGCCAGCGGTCGCCGGCGCCGTCGAGCTCCTCGATGCGGGCGATCGCGGCTGGGCTGAGGGCGGCGAGCCAGAGGCCGCCGTCGGAGGCGAAGCCCTTCTGCGGGGCGAAGTAGTAGGCGTCGGCCTGGATCGGGTCCAGGGGCAGGCCGCCGGCGCCGGAGGTGGCGTCGACGAGGACCAGCGCCTCACCCGCGCCCTCGGGGCGCCGGACGTCGACCATCACCCCGGTCGAGGTCTCGTTGTGGGCCCAGGCGATGACGTCGGCGGCGGGGTCGGCGACAGGCTCGGGGGCGTCGCCCGGGTCGGCTTCGACGACGATCGGGGCCTGGAGGAACGGCGCCGCCGCGGTCGACTTGGCGAACTTCGAGGAGAACTCGCCGTAGGTGAGATGGAGCGCCCGCTCGCGCACGAGCCAGGCGGTGGCGGCCTCCCAGAAGGCGGTGGTGCCGCCATTGCCGAGGGCGATCTCGTAGCCGTCGGGCAGCGAGAACAACTCCCCCAGCCCGGTTCGGACCTCGCGCACGAGGTCGCGCACCGGCGCCTGGCGGTGCGAGGTCCCCATCAGGTCCGAGCGCTCGGCGAGGCGCTCGAGCGCCTCGGGGCGCACCTTCGAGGGCCCGCAGCCGAAGCGGCCGTCGGCGGGCTTGATCTCACTGGGAATCTGCACGGTCGTCTCGGGCGCCATCGGGCTCGACAGGTTATTGACCCCGACCGGCGGCTGCCGCCGGGGCCGGAGTTAGGCTCGGCAACGCCGTTTGGTCGCCGTCCACGACGAGGGGAGCACCGTGTATCCAGTCCAATACGAAGCCGATTTCAACCCGGAACCAAACCGATGGACCACCTTCTTCCGGTTGATCCTGGCGATCCCGTGGTTCATCGTCGCCACCTTCTGGGGGCTCCTCTTCATCTTCACCCACCTGTTCGCGTGGGTCGCGATCATCGTCCTGGGCCGCTATCCCGCTTGGATGTACGAGTTCAACTCCGGGGTGGTCCGCTTCGGCATCCGCACCTCGGCCTGGATCTACCTGCAAACCGACGAGTGGCCGCCGTTCGGGCTGAGCGACGATCCGGACTACCCGATCCGCGTCAACATCGCCCCGGCCGCCGAGCGGCAGAGCCGCCTCAAGGCGCTGTTCCGCTGGATCCTCGTCCTGCCGGTCGTCTTCGTCCTCTCCTACGGGACCTCCTACATCCAGATGTGCGCCGCCTTCGTGGCCTGGCTGGTGATCGTCTTCCGCGGCTACATGCCGGAGGGGATCCACAACATGCTGACCTTCGTCAACGGCTTCCACGCCCGCGTCTTCGGCTACCTCGCCTTCCTCACCGACGACTACCCCCCGGTCGGCCTCGAGCGGTCCAACGGCAGCGCCACCGCGCCCGCCCCCGCGACCCCGGCGCCGGTCGCCTGATGAGCGACGAGGGAGGCGCGAAGGTGACCAAGGGCGACGGCTACGCCGTCGCCAACCTCGATGACCTCGGCGAGGGCTGGGGCTTCCGCAAGGTCCGCAAGGAGCTGGGGGTCACGGCCTTCGGCGTCAACGCGATCGTGATGCCGCCGAACTACGAGTCCGGCAAGCACTACCACGACGAGCAGGAGGAGCTCTACTTCGTCCACCAGGGACGAATGGAGATCGACCTCGACGGGACCAGGCACGAGCTGGGACCGGGCGGCTTCGCCTGGGTAGACGCCAAGGTAGTGCGGAGCCTAAAAAACCTCAGCACCGACGAAGATGCGATCTACATCTGCGTTGGCGGAAAAGACGGCTATGTGGGCCGAGATGGCCGTCTACCCGAGGGCGAGACGGATCCCCGCGGGCCGATCCACGGGGGTTAGTTGTAGGAGGGGGCGGTAGGGGGTTCCCGGGAGCACCTCCGCCGGCTGAAAAGCAGGGGTTGGCTGGCGCCTCGGGCCGTACTGGGCCGGCTCCATGCTGAGTACCCGGGAACCCCCTACCGCCCCCTCCCCCAATCGAGCTTCCTGAGACGACCGAGGTTCAGAGGCTTTCTCTGGCAAGCAGAGCTTCGAGCTCGTACGGAGCATCGGGACTCGCGCCGACGCGGGTTCCTGGGGAAGCTTTTGGGGTTCGAGCCGCCTGGCTAGCGGTGGAACGGACTTCCGGAGCACGCACTAGGACTGCTGGAGCTTCACGACGGCTGATTGGAGGGACCTGGTGGGGGGTCCCTGGGTACTCAGCATGGAGCCGGGCCGAAGACGTTCGGGCGACAGCTCGAGGCGATCCGCCCGGCGGAGGTGCTCCCAGGGACCCCCCACCAGGTCCCTCCTCACCACGCCTACTTAGTGTCTTTGAACCCCTGATCGATCCAAGGCATCATGTCCCGCAGGTCGCCGCCGATCTCCTCGATTTCGTGCCCTGCGCCCTCTTGCCGCATCCGGTCGAAGTTCTCGTTGCCGGCGCGGTTCTCGGCGATGAACTCTTTGGCGAAGTCGCCTGATTGGATCTCGGAGAGGATCTCCTTCATCGCCGCGCGGGACTCCTCGCCGATGACGCGTTTGCCGCGCGTCATGTCGCCGTACTCGGCGGTGTTGGAGATCGAGTAGCGCATGCCCTGAATGCCCTTTTCGTACATCAGGTCGGCGATCAGCTTCAGCTCGTGGAGGCACTCGAAGTAGGCGAGGCGCGGGTCGTAGCCGGCCTCGACCAGGGTCTCGTAGCCGGCGCGGACCAGCTCCGAGGCGCCGCCGCAGAGGACGGCCTGCTCGCCGAAGAGGTCGGTCTCGCACTCGTCTTTGAAGCTCGTCTCGATCACCGCGGCGCGGCCGCCGCCGATCCCGGAGGCGTAGGCGAGCACCAGGTCGTGGGCCTCGCCGGAGGCGTCCTGGTGGACGGCCATCAGGCATGGCACGCCGCTGCCTTCCTCGTACTGGCGGCGGACCAGGTGGCCCGGGCCCTTGGGCGCGACCATGCCGACGTCGACGCCGGGGGGCGGCTCGATCTCGCCGAAGTGGATCGCGAAGCCGTGAGCGAAGAGCAGCAGGTTGCCGGGGGCGATGCCGTCGGCGATCTCCTCGCGCCAGACCTCGGCCTGCTTCTCGTCCGGCAGCAGGATCATCACCAGATCGCCGCGGCTGGCGGCTTCGGCGACGTCGAGCACCTCGAGCCCGGCCGCTTCGGCCTTGGCGCGACTGGAGGAGTCGGGCCGCAGTCCGACGACAACCTCGACGCCGGAGTCCTTGAGGTTGAGAGCGTGCGCGTGACCCTGCGAGCCGTAGCCGAGGATGGCGACGGTCTTGCCGTCGAGCTTGCCCAGGTCAGCGTCTTTGTCGGAGAAGATGTCGTCGGTTCGCATGACGCGGCAGGCTACCGGGTGCCTGGGCTCGGATGACGGCTCAGCGGAGCGCTCTGCGCATCAGCTTGCCCGAGGGCGTTCGAGGGAGCGCCGAGGCGAGCTCGACCCGCTTCGGGACTTTGAACCCGGCCAGCGATTCGGCGCAGTGGCGGCGCAGCTCGTCGGGGCTGACCTCGGCGTCGCTCTCGAGCACGACGACGGCGGTCACCGCCTGCTGCCACTCGGGGTCCTCGCGGCCGATCACCGCCGCCTCGGCGACGTGCGGGTGGCGCAGCAGCACCTCCTCGACCTCGGCCGGAATCACGTTCTCGCCGCCGCTGACGATCATGTCGTCGATCCGGTCGCGGACGTAGAGGAAGCCGTCCTCGTCGATGTGGCCGAGGTCGCCGGTGTGGAGCCAACCGTCGGCGTCGGCGCTGCCGGGGGCGACGGTCGGGCCCTGGACGAGGATCTCCCCCTCGCGGATTCGCAGGTGCGTGGTCAGCAGCGGCCGGCCGGCAGAGCCGAGCTTGCGCTTCGCGTCCGCGGGGGCGAGGGTCGTCACCTGCGAGCAGGTCTCGGTCAGGCCGTAGGTCTGGACGACGGTGGCGCCCTTGGCGAGCGCCTCTTCCAGCGGTTCCTCGGGCACCGGTCCGCCGCCGACGAGGATCGCCCGCGGCCCGGAGAGGTCGATGCCCGCGTCGAGCAGCCGGGTCAGCATCGTCGCCACCAGCGAGACCTGGGTGATCCCGTCGCGCTCCAGCGCCTCCCCCACCCGATCGGGATCGAAGCCGTCGTGGACGACCGCGGCGGTGCCGTAGATGACCGAGCGCATGACGATCCCGAGGCCGGCGATGTGGCTGAGCGGCACGCAGCAGAGCCAGCGGTCGGTCGGTTCGACGCCGATGTTGAAGGCCGAGCCGACCGCGTTCCAGAGGAAGTTGCCGTAGCTGAGCGGGACCGGCCGCGGCGTGCCGCTGCTGCCGCTGGTCAGGACCCGGCAGCAGATCGCATCCATGTCGTGCTCGCCGAGCAACGGCATGTCGGCCTCGGTCTGGGTCAGCTGGCCGGGGTCGTCGAGGTCGATGATCGGCTCCTCGGCGGTGACGATCGCCTCCCGCTCGGCCGCGGTCAGCCGCGGCCCGAGCGGCAGCAGCTCCGCCCCCAGCTTCATCAGCGCGTGCATGAGGACGACCTGCTCGCGGCGCGGGTGCATGGTCAGGGCGGCGATCGAGCCGCGGCGGACACCGTGGGCGGCAAGGCGCCGCGCGACCCAGGTCGCCTCCGCCTCCAGCTCGGCGTAGGTCATCTCCGCGCCGTCGGCGAGGAGCGCCGTCCGGTCGGGACAGCTCTGTGATCTCTGCGAGAGCCAGTCGTCGAGCTTCATCGGGATATCGTCCCCATCATGCCCAAACGCCACAAAGGAGCTCCGCCCGAGGACCAGCTGTACGCGCCGATCGAGTGGCTGGCCGGCCCCGGGGACTATGAGGACATTCGTTACGAGACCGGTGGCGGGATCGCCAAGGTGACTATCGACCGCCCCGACGTGCTGAACGCCTTCCGGCCGCAGACCCTGATCGAGGTCTCGGCGGCGATGGAGCTGGCGCGCGAGGATCCCGACGTCGGCGTCGTCGTCTTCACCGGCGCCGGCGAGCGGGCATTCTGCTCCGGCGGCGACCAGACCGTCCGCGGCGACACCGGCTACGTCGCCGAGGGCGCTGCGGTCGGGCGCTTCCACGTCACCGACCTGCAGATCCAGATGCGGCGGCTGCCGAAGCCGATCGTCGCGATGGTCGCCGGCTACGCGATCGGCGGCGGCCACATCCTCCACCTCTGCTGCGACCTGACGATCGCCGCAGACAACGCCGTCTTCGGCCAGACCGGGCCACGGGTCGGCTCCTGGGACGGCGGCTACGGCGCCTCGCTGCTGCGCGACCTGGTCGGGACCAAGAGGGCGAAGGAGTTCTGGATGCTCTGCCGCCAGTACGACGCCGAGGAGACGCTCGAGATGGGCCTCGTAAACGCCGTCGTGCCGGTCGGAGAGCTGGAGCGCGAGACCGTCTCCTGGTGCCGCGAGATGCTCGCCCTCTCCCCCTTCGCGCTGCGCCTCGTCAAGGCCAGCTTCAATGCCCACGAGGACGGCTACGCCGGGATCCAGCAGCTGGCCCACGACGCGAACCTCCTCTTCTACGGCTCCGACGAGGCCGCCGAGGGGCGCGAGGCGTTCAAGCAGAAGCGCCAGCCCGACTTCTCGCAGTTCCCCCGGCGCGCATGAGGATCTGGTTGATGGCGGCCCGGCCGCGGACGCTGCCGGCGGCGGTCGCGCCGGTCCTGGTCGGGACCGCGGCGGCGGTGCAGTGGTACGGCAGCCTGCCGCGCTGGGGGGCGTTTTTTGCGGCACTCGTCGGTTCGATCTTCATCCAGATCGGGACCAACCTCGCCAACGACTACTCGGACGCCAAGCGCGGCGCCGACACCGCCGACCGCCTCGGTCCGGTGCGGGTCACCGCCAGCGGCATGATCACCCCGCAGCGGGTGATGCGAGCGACCTGGATCGCCTTCGCCGTCGCCGTCGCCTGCGGCATCTACCTGACCACCGTCGCCGGCTGGGTGATCCTCGTGATCGGCGTCTTCTCGATTGCCGCCGGCGTCCTCTACACCGGCGGCCCGCGCCCCTACGGCTATGCCGGCTTCGGCGAGGTCTTCGTCTTCCTCTTCTTCGGCCTGGTCGCGGTCAACGGCTCCTACTACGTGCAGCTGGAGGCGCTCGACGCGCTGCCGCTGGGGCTCTCGATCTCGATCGGTTTCCTCGCCACCGCGATCATCGTCGTCAACAACGTCCGCGACGTCGAGACCGACCGCCGCGCCGGCAAGAACACGCTGGCGGTGCGGATCGGGCGCGAGCGGGCGGTCGGGATCTACAAGCTGCTGATCGGGGGCGGTTTCCTGGTCTTGCCGATCGCGCTGGTGGGCGGCGACTCGAGCCTCCTGCCGATGATCGGCCTGTTCGCGGCACCGCTGGCGATCAAACCGATCAAAACCCTGGAAGAGCGGCGCGACGGCCCCGCGCTGAACGCAGTGCTGGCGCAGACGGGAGCGCTGCTGGGCGTCTTCAGCCTGCTGGTCACCGCCGGTCTGCTGATCTCCGCCTGAGAGACTCGGGGCGTGCGCCTCCGCTCGGTCGAGGTCATCCCCTACGCGCTCCCTTTCAAGGAGCCGTATGTGACCGCGCGCGGTGTGCTGCGGCGGCGGGAGATGGTGCTGCTGCGGGTGCGCGACGAGGACGGGGTCGTCGGCCTCGGCGAAGCGGTGCCGTTGTCGCTGCGGGGTGGGATCGGACTGCGGGAGGTGGTCGTCGAGCTCGAAGGGTGGGGTGAGACGCGGGAAGTGGATGGGCTCTCAGCTCCCTCTCGGTGCGCCATTGAGACCGCGCTGATGGATTTGCGGGGCCGGCGGACCGGAAAGAGGCTTGGTGAGGAGGCGGGGGACGAAGCGGTTCCGTGCAACGCGACGCTCGTCGCGGGACCGCCGGACGCGGTCGCGGCCGAGGCGGAACGCTGGGCTCAGGCGGGATTTACGAACTTCAAGCTGAAGCTCGGTGCCGAGTCCGCGTCAGTGTCCGCATACCGAACATTCACGCGGACTCGCGGATCAGGGGACGTCGAACAGCTGCGGGCGGTGCGGGAGGCGCTTGGGCCCGAGGTGCGGATTCGGGTGGATGCGAACGAGGCTTGGGATCTGGAAACGGCCAAGGCGATGCTGGCCGCGCTGGAGCCCTTCGGGGTCGAGCTGGCGGAGCAGCCCGTGGCGGGATTAGAGGAGATGGCGGAGCTCGCGGCGAGCACCTCGATCCCCTTGGCCGCCGACGAGAGCGTCGCGTCGCTCGCCGAGGCGGAGGAGGCCGTGGCCCTCGGTGCCTGCTCCTACACCGGGATCAAGCTCTCCAAGGTCGGCGGACCGGAGGAAGCGCTGGCGATCGCCGATGTCCTCCCCGCCTACGTCACCAGCGCGCTCGACGGGCCGGTGGGGATTGGGGCGGCGGCGCAGGTCGCGCTCAGCCTCGCGGAGGCGGGTCGCCCGGAACGGCTGCACCTCGCCCACGGCCTCGCCACCCAGCGGCTCTTCTCGTCGACCATTGCCGCTGTCGAGTGTGAGATCCGCGAAGGCCTCCTCTACCTCCCCCCCGGCCCCGGCCTCGGGGTCGAGATCGACGAGGAGGCGTTGCAGGCGCATCGGATCTAGCCTGCACGTGTCGCTTTTGTCTCCCCATAGGGGACAAAAGCGACACGCCACCCGTATGGACCCGACCAACGCCAACACCGCTCTTGCCTCCGCTTTCGCCGAGGAGCTGGCGCGCGGCGGCTTGCGGCTGGCGGTGATCTCTCCCGGCTCGCGCTCGACGCCGCTGGCGCTGGCGCTGTGGCGGCAGCCGGAGATCGAGGTCAAGGTGATCGTCGACGAGCGCTCGGCGGGGTTCTTCGCCCTGGGTGCGGCGCAGGCGAGCGGCGTGCCGGTGGCGCTGCTCTGCACCTCGGGGACGGCGCTCGTCAACTACCACCCGGCCGTGGTCGAGGCCGACGAATCGGGCATCCCACTCGTGGTGCTCAGTGCCGACCGGCCGCCGGAGCTGCGCGGGATCGGCGCCGGCCAGACGATCGACCAGATCAAGAGCTTCGGCTCTTCGGTTCGCTGGTTCTGCGAAGTCGGGACCCATGACGCCGATGACGGCGGGCTGCTGCATTATCGCTCGGTTGCCTGCCGGGCGCTGGCGACGGCACGCGGTGAGGCGCGGCCCGGCCCCGTCCACCTCAACCTCCCCTGGCGCGAGCCGCTGGCTCCGATCCCGGTCGAGGGGGCGGTAACCGCGACCGACCCCCTCGCGCTACAGGGCCGCGACGGGCGGCCGCTGACCGCGGTGACGCACATCGACCTCGAGCCCTCCCCCTTCCTCCTCGACGAGGTCGCGGGGCACATCGGCAACGCGATCTCCGGCGTGATCGTCGCCGGCCGCCAGCTCGATCCCGAGCTGCGCGAGCCGCTCGCCCACCTGGCACGCGTCTCCGGCTTCCCGATCCTCGCCGAGCCGACCTCGCAAATCCGCTGCGGGCCGCACGATCGCTCCCACGTCGTCGCCGCCTACGACCTGCTGCTGCGCGAGGAGCACTTCGCCCGCTCGGTCGTCCCCGACTTGGTGCTCCGCTTCGGCGCGATGCCGACCAGCAAGCCGCTGCGGGCCTGGATCGAGGCGAGCGGCGCCGACCAGATCGTCGTCGACCCCTACGGAGGCTGGAACGAGCCGACCAACCGGGCAGCGGCGATCCTCCGCGCCGACCCGACCGAGCTGGCCCAGGGCTGGGCGGCACGGCTGGAAGGACTCGAGGGGCGAGAACGGCCGCTCCCTGACCGCTGGCTCGAGGCGGAGACCGCCGCACAGGCCGCTCTCGGGGAAGCGCTCTCGGCCGACGTCGACCCCGCGCATATCTCTGAGCCGGCACTCCACCGCGCCCTCGGCGCCGCCCACCGCGACGGCGACCTCGTCTACACCGCCTCGAGCATGCCGATCCGCGACCAGGAGGCCTTCCTCGCGGCGGGCGACGCCGACGCGCTCTTTCTCTGCAACCGCGGCGCCAACGGGATCGACGGCCTCGTCTCCGCCGGGATCGGCGCCGCCCAAGCCAGCGGCAGGCAGACGACGATCGTCACCGGCGACCTCGGCCTGCTCCACGACATCGGCGGCCTCGCGGCGTTGCGCGACGTCGACACCCCGGTTCGGATCGTCGTCATCGACAACGACGGCGGCGGCATCTTCCACTTCCTCCCCCAGGAGTCGGCACTGGACGGCGACGAGTTCGAAGCCCTGCTCGGGACCCCCCGCGGTGTCGACACCGCCAAGGCGGCCACCCTCTTCGACCTTCCCCACCGCCGGCTCGAGTCGCTCGGCGAACTATCCGAGGCGCTCACCGCGGGCACCGGCCTGATCGAGATCGGGACCGATCGCAGCGCCAACGTCGAGGCGCACCGCGAACTCACCCGCTGGGTACACGACGCGCTGCCGGGCTAGCAGGAGATCGGCCCGGCCTCGCGCCCCGGCCCGGGCCGCCATGCAGCGTCATAGAGCGTCGTTTCCGGATCGGAGTAGACCTTCTTCAGACAGGTGCCGTCGGCGTTGATCGCCATCAGCGCATCGCCTTTCATCGGGTCGTCGTAGCCGTTTTCGATGACGCGGGTGCGCGTGAACGCAATCTGCTCCCCGGACGGATCCCAGCTGGGCCTGACGAGCAACTTGTGACTGCGCCGCAGGAGCCGTGATCGGGGGAAGGTGCCGACCCGGGTGATCCGCAGCTCGTCGATCGGCTGCGAGCCGTCGTCAACCCAGCTCCTCCTCCAGTTCTTCCAGCGGATGAAGGCCACTTCCGATCCGTCGGGCGAATAGGCGGGTTCCGAAGCTTCATTGGCCAACAGTGACGTGCGGCCGGTGCGCAGGTCGACGGCAACCGCACTGCTGATTCCTGACCCGACGAAGATCGTCCCGGCGAGCTTCGAGCCATCTGGAGAGAACGAGCTCGGTTCGAATGGCGCTTGCAGGCGCCATGGGGTCGCTCGCCGCACCGAGCCCGAGACGACGTCGAGGAGCCAAATGGAGTCCTTGTGCAGGTAAGCGACCATATGTCCGTCCGGCGCCATCACCGGACTGCCGCCTTCTTCGAGTGAGGCACGCCCATAGACGCGGAGCCCAGAGTCGTTGACTGCGGCGACTGCAACCATTTCCTCGCGGAGGCTTCCATAGTCACCATACGCCAGCAGATCGCCGTCCGCCGACCACGACGGCGGGCTCCAGCCGGCCTCCTTGATCAGGGCTTGAGCAGACTCCCCGTTGGGAGCCATCGTGATGAGATCCCGCCCGCGCTCATCTGAAAGGTAGGCCGAGACCGTGATCTGCGGGCCGCCCGGGACGGCTGCCCGCACAGGTTGAGCCACGCCCGCCAAGGCAACCACGCAGAGGGCCAGCGGCAGGACGACAGCACGACTCATGCCGCGACCCTACTCAGCCAGCAGCGGCAATAGCGCGCCGAGCTTGACCTCGGTCTCGGCCAGCTCTGCCGCCGGGTCCGATCCCGCGACCACGCCGACGCCGGCGAAGAGGTGGGCCTCGCGGTCGCGGAGCAGGGCGCTGCGGAGGGCGACGCAGAATTCGCCGTCCTCGGTCGCGTCCATCCAGCCGACGGGGGCGGCGTACCAGCCGCGGTCCATGCCCTCGAGGTCGGCGATCGCCGCCGCCGCGGCCGGCCAGGGCTCGCCGCCGACCGCCGGGGTCGGGTGCAGGATGCCGGCAAGCTCGATCGCCGAGTGGGACTCGGCGAGCTGGGCGATCACCGGCGTCGCCAGGTGCTGGATGTTCGCCACCTTGGCGATCTCCGGCTCGGAGGCCGCCTCGACCCAGACCGCGTGCGGGCGCAGGGCGCGGACGATGCGCTCGGCGACGATTCGCTGCTCCCGCCGGTCCTTGTCGCTGCGCAGCAGCTGCTCGCCGAGGTGGTCGTCGACGGCGGGGTCGGAGCTGCGCCGGGTGGAGCCGGCGAGGGCGACGGTGGAGACGCTGGCCCCGGCCCGGCGGACCAGCAGCTCGGGACTGGCGCCGATGAACGCCGCCTCCGTGGTCCCGCAGCAGAAGCAGAAGCAGGCCGGGAACTGCTCGCGCATCGCGCCGAAGAGGGCGGCGGGATCGTGGGCGGCGGCGGCGTCGACGATCACCTCGCGGGCGAGGACCACCTTGCTGAACTCGCCGGCGGCGATCCGGGATGTGGCGCCCCCGACCGCCGCTTCGAATTCTCTCGGCGGGCGGGCGCTGCGGATGCCGGCGTGGGCGGTCGGGTGCGGGTCGAGCAGCGGCAGTGGCGCCTCGAGGCGCAGGGAGGCGAGACGGGAGCGAAGCCCCTCCCCCAGGCGCTCGGCGTCCGCGCCGGGACGCAGGACGGCGTTGACGGTGAGGAAGGAGCGACCGCCACTGGAGCAGAGGGAGACCTCGGGCAGGACCAGCGAAGCCGGCGGGAGCGAGGACCAGGTCGGCGTCGAGCCGCCGTCGGGATCGAAGGCGAAGCCGCCGAGCCAAACCGGCCCGGCCCCGGCCAGCAGTCCGCGTGGCTCGTCGAGCACGGGGCCGGCGCCGATCCGCAGGCACTCCTCGGCGACGTCGGTAAAGCGGTCCTCCCCACGCGAACTCGCCTCGTGCGCTACCCCCAGACCTGCCAGCGCGAACTCGCGGTCCGGCTGCTCCCAGCAGAACCAGCGGTCGCTCGCCAGCCGGGAAGCGAAGACCGCCGCGCAGGGATCGGTCGCGTCGACCTCGCTGGTGACGCTGACGAGGGTGCGTCGTCCCCGCCCGGCGGCCTTCTCCAAGGCGCCGAGAAGAGCCTCAGTCGTGTCCTCTGCCGATCGCAATCTCGCCAGTTCTCACCATTTCGACCAGGCCGTGTGGGCGGACCATCCGCTCGAAGGCCTCGATCTTGTCGGCGGAGCCGGTCACCTCGATCGTCATCGTCCGCCGCGCGACGTCGACGATTTTGGCCCGGAAGATCTCGGCGAACTGGATGATCTCGGCGCGGTTCTCGACCGCCGAGGAGACCTTGAAGAGGGCCATCTCGCGGGCGACCGTCTCCTCCGGCTCCATGTCGCGGATCTTCAGCACGTTGACGAGCTTGTGCAGCTGCTTGGTCACCTGGTCGATCGGGTGGACGGCGCCGTCCAGCGTCAGGGTGACGCGGGAGACGCTCGGGTCGTCGGTCGGGCCGACGGCGAGCGTGTCGATGTTGAAGCCGCGGCGGGAGAAGAGCCCGGCGACGCGCGCCAGCACCCCCGGTTTGTTCTCGACCAGGATCGAGAGGATGTGCTTACGGCCGCTGAGCTGGCCGGCCACGTGCAGGTCCTCGAGCTGGACGACCTGAGGGGTCCCGGCCTCCATCAGCCGACCGCCTTCTGCGGCGACTCGACCATGTCGCGGGCGGCGTTGCCCGGCGGGATCATCGGATAGCAGTTCTCTTCGCGGGCGACGCGGACGTCGAGCAGGACCGGTCCGTCGTGCTCGAGCGCGGCGACCATCTGCTCCTCGAGATCGGCGGAGTTTTCGGCCCGCATGCCTTTGGCGCCAAACGCCTCGGCCAGCTTCACCCAGTCGGGGCTGGAACCCATGTCGACCGAGCTGTAGCGGCGGTCCCAGAACAGCTCCTGCCACTGGCGGACCATCCCCATGTAGCCGTTGTTCATCAGGAAGACCTTGACCGGGATGTTCTCGCTGACGCAGGTGGCGAGCTCCTGGACGTTCATGATCAGGCTGCCGTCGCCACCGAGGCAGACGACCTGCTCGTCCGGGCAGGCGACCTTGGCGCCGACCGCGCTCGGCAGGCCGAAGCCCATCGTCCCCAGCCCGCCGGAGTTGATCCAGCGGCGGGGTTTGTCGAAGCCGTAGTACTGCGCCGCCCACATCTGGTGCTGGCCGACGTCGGAGGTGATGATCGCGTCGCCCTGGGTCGCGCGGTGCATCGCCCGGATCATGAACTGGGGTTTGATCTCCCCGCCCTGGTCGCTCGATTCGTCGTAGTAGAGCGGGTGCCCCTGCTGCCAGCCGCGGAGCGTGTTCCACCAGTCGTCGAGGCGCGAGGAGTCGGTCTGCAGCGCCCGGTACTCGCGGGTCAGCTTCGGCAGCACCTGTTTGACGTCGCCGACGATCGGGATGTGGGCGCCGACGTTCTTCGAGATCTCGGCCGGATCGATGTCGATGTGGATCACCTTCGCGTGCGGCGCGAACTCGTCGAGTTTGCCGGTGATGCGGTCGTCGAAGCGGGCGCCGATGGCGACGATCAGGTCGGCTTTGTCCATCGCCCAGTTGGCGGCGACGGTGCCGTGCATGCCGAGCATGCCGAGGAAGTTCTCGTGCGAGGCGGGGAAGCCGCCGAGGCCCATCAGGGTCGAGGTGACGGGGAAGCGGTCCGAGGCGGCGAGCTCGCGCAGCTCCTCGGAGGCGTTGGCGTTGATCACGCCGCCGCCGGTGTAGAAGATCGGCCGGCGCGCGTTGGCCAGCGCTTTGGCGGCGATCCGGATCTGCTTGATGTTGCCCTCGGTCGAGGGCTTGTACCCGGGCAGCTCGACCGGCTCGGTGCGCGGCAGGTAGTCGATGTCGGCGCGCGAGAGGTCCTGCGGGATGTCGAGCAGCACCGGTCCCGGCCGCCCGGTCGAGGCGACGTGGAAGGCCTGGTGGACGTACTCGGGGATCTGGCGCGGGTCGGTGACCGCGAAGGAGTGCTTCACGAAGGGCAGCGTGGCGCCGAGGATGTCGGCCTCCTGGAAGCCGTCGGTGCCGATCAGCTCGGTGCGGACCTGACCGGTGATGAAGACCGTCGGGACCGAGTCCATCATCGCGTCGGCGATCGCGGTGACGAGGTTGGTCGCGCCGGGGCCCGAGGTGGCAAAGGCGACGCCGACGCGGCCGGAGGCCTGGGCGTAGCCCTCGGCGGCGTGGCCGCCGCCCTGCTCGTGGCGCACCTGGACGTGGCGGAAGTCCGCGTCGACCATCGCGTCGTAGGTCGGCAGGTTCGCCCCGCCGGGGATCCCGAAGACGTCCTTGACGCCCTCGGCCTTGAGGGATTCCATCAACGTGTCGGCGGCGCGCATAGGAACTGGCGATGGTACCAGCGGCGGGGCCTCAGCCCCTTGGGCGGCTAGGGACGGGTTACGCCTGGCCTGCAGGCGATTTGGCCGGGTTCCAGCGGGTCTGCGGCGCGATCGCGGTCTCGATCACGCGGCCTTTGTGGCGCTCGATCGCGCCGATGATCGACTCGACCAGCTCCTCCCCCAGCAGGGTCGGCTCGAGGCCGAGATCGAGCAGCTTGGTGTGGATCGCGTTGTAGTAGTGCTCTTCTTTCTCGACCCGCGGGTTCTCGACGTGGTCGATCGCGACCGTGTAGCCGAGGTGCTCGCCGGCATGCTTGACCAGCTCGGCCAGCTCGAGGACCGAGAACTGCTCGGTGAACTGGTTGAAGACGCGGAACTCGCCGCGCTCGGCCGGATTCAGCGTCGCCAGTTCGACGCAGGCGAGGGTGTCTCGGATGTTGAGAAAGCCGCGCGTCTGGTGGCCGGCCCCGTAGACGGTGAGCGGGTGGCCGATCACCGTCTGGACGCAGAAGCGGTTGAGCACGGTGCCGAAGAGCTCGTCGTAGTCGAAGCGGGTGACGAGGCGCTCGTCGCGGGCGGTCTCCTCGGTCTCGATGCCGTAGACGACGCCCTGGTTGAGGTCGGTCGCACGCAGGCCCCAGGTGCGGCAGGCGAAGTGGATGTTGGTCGAGTCGTGGACCTTGGAGCAGTGGTAGAGCGAGCCCGGCAGCTTTGGATACGGGAGCGTGTCTTCGCGACCCTTGTGCTGGATCGTGATGTAGCCCTCCTCGATGTCGATGTCGGGCTGGCCGTACTCGCCCATCGTCCCGAGCTTCACCAGGTGGGCATCGGGGACGTGGTCGCGCATCGCGAACAGCAGGTTGAGGTTGCCGATGACGTTCGCGTGCTGGGTTTCGACCGCGCGCTCGCGGGAGAGCATCGAGAACGGCGCCGAGGCCTGCTGGCCGTAGTGGACGACAGCCTCGGGCCTGGTCTCGGCGACGACCTCGTCGAGGAAGTCGCCGTCCTCGACCGCGCCGACGTAGCTGCGAATCTGCTCGCCGGAGACCTCGCGCCAGGCAGCGATGCGCTCGTCGAGCTCGCCGATCGGGGTCAGCGAGGCGGTGCCGTGTTCGGTGTGCCAGCGGCGGCGGGAGAAGTTGTCGACGACCGAGACTTCGTGCCCGCGGGCCGAGAAGCGGAGTGCCGTCGGCCAACCGAGGTAGCCGTCGCCCCCGAGGATGAGGATTCGCATGAGGGCGGCACTTTAAACGCTCGGGCGGCGCGCGGGACCGACCGTCCTAGTTGAATCCGCCCGATGGAAAGTGGACTGGCGGCGCGAAACGGCGGCCGGATCGGGCTTGCGGCGCTGGTGGCGATCCTCCTGCTCGGCCTGGGGCTGCGGCTCGGCGAGGCCTGGGACGGGCGGGCGCCGGTTTACGACGCAAAGGCCTACGCGGCGATCGCGGCGAACCTGGAGGCCGGCGAGGGATTCACCGTGGGGTCGCAGGCGACGCAACCGTCGAGCAATTACTCCCCGGGACTGCCTTTGTTCGTGGCGGGGCTGTATGAGGTGACGGGCGGGGCGCATGAACGGCTGGCGCGGGTGGTGCTGGCGTTGATTGGGACGCTGAGTGTGCTTTTTGCGTATCTGGTTGGGAGGCGGCTGGGATGGGCGCTGAACCGACCCCGTTCAAGTGAGGTCGGTTCAGCGCCCATCTGGCCGGCTCTGGCGGGAGCGGCTGTGGTCGCGATCTATCCAGCCCTCTTGGAGTACCAGGGGATGCTGATGAGCGAGCCGCTGGCGGCGACGCTCTTGTCGGGTGGGGTTCTGGCGGTGCTTTGGGCCTGGGAGGGCAGTTGGGCTCGGTGGGTGCTGCCCGGGGCGCTGTTCGGGGCGCTGGCGCTGACGCGTCCTGAGTACCTCGGGGTGGCGGTCCTGATCGCCATCGTCGTCTTCGCGCGGGAAGCCCGGAGCGACTGGCCCCTCTCCCTTACCCGCGCCGCCGTCTTCCTCGGAGCACTGGTCGTCGTCATTGCGCCCTGGACGCTTCGCAACGCGGTGGCCCTCGACCGGTTCGTGCCGATCTCGACCGGCGGCGGTCAGGTGCTGTTCGCTGGGACCTACTTGCCCTCTGACGGGGATCCGGAAAAGGTCGGGACTGAGGTGGTTTCCGAAAATCCAGATCTATTTCAACCCAAGGACGCCGAACGATTGAGGTTGGAGCAGATCCTCGCTCGCCTTGCCGCGAACCGATATCCCAGAATGGAAACCGACAAAGCCCTCTCGAAGATGGGCAAGGAACAGCTCTGGGACGACGTCTCGGACGAGCCGCTCGAATACGCCGGCTTCGTCGCCACCAAGGTCTGGCGCATCTGGTCGCACGGGCCACGCGATGTGATGCACGAGCCCGTCTGGGAGGCGCTGCACTGGCTCCTGGTCGCCCTCGGCCTGCTCGGCCTGACGATCCTCGCCTGGCGCCGCCGCTGGGAGGCGCTGCTGCTGGGGACGATCTTCCTCGCGATCACCGCGATCAGCGCCCTACTCGTCGCCTCCCCCCGCCGCGTCCTCGTCCTCGTCCCCCTTTTGGCATCGCTGGCCGCGCTCAGCATCGCCTGGGCCAGCGCGCGATTGGTGAATTCTGGGCGTCATAGCGCCCAAAACTCACCAAACGTGCCCGCGGCCCCGGATAGCCTGAGCCGGCCTTGACCGCCCTCGCCGACTGGTTTCGCGCGCTGCCGCAGCGCTATGGGACGCGGACGCTGATCGCGCTCGGGGCGATCACCCTGCTGGGACTGGTCGTGCGGGCGTATGTGGTCGTCAACCCGGTCGAGCATCCGGGGGACGACTCGCGGGCCTACTACGCGCTCTCGAAGGCGCTCTATACGGAACAGAGCTTCGGGGGGGCGGAATTCGAGGACTCCAGCGACTGGTCTCCCGGCGCCCCCTTTCTCTATGCCGCCGCCTATTACGCGACCGGCGGGGCGCGGGAAGGGACCGCGCGGATCGTCGAGGCGCTGCTGGGGATCGCGACGATCCTCGTCGTCTTCGCCCTCGGATGGCGGCTCGGCGGGCGCGAGCTCGGCCGCTGGGTCGGCCTCTTCGCCGCTTTCGCGGTGGCTGTCTACCCGCCGTTCATCCACACCACCGGCGAGCTGATGAGCGAGCCACCGGCGATGCTCACCCTGCCGGCGGGGATCCTCGCCTTTTTATGGGCCTCGGATCGGAGTACCGACGCGGTTGTCCCCGGCATGCGGGGACGACTGCGTACGGTGTCGCCGTGGCTGGTGCCGGGGCTGCTCTTCGGCCTGACCGCGCTGATCCGCCCCGAGTACCTCCTAGTCGGGGCGGCGTTCGTCGTCCTCGCCGCGATCCGCGAGTGGCAGCGGCGCGACTGGAAGCTGGGCCTCTTCGGCGCCGCCGCCCTCCTCGTCGCCCTGATCCTGCCGATCCTGCCGTGGACGATCCGCAACGCGATCGTCCTCGACCGGGTGGTGCCGATCTCGACCGGAGGCGGCAAGGCGCTCTACGTCGGCACCTACCTGCCCGCCGACGGCGAATACCAGCGGGTCAAGGCGATCCTCGCCGAGCGCTACCTCGGCCGCGACCTCGAACCCGGATCGGAAGCGCTCGACGAGGTCAACCCGACCGAACTCTTCGACGAAGTCGCGAGAGAAGTGCAGGAGGACCATCCCGGCTTGACCCGCGATGCAGCCCTCGGCAGGGCCGGCAAGGACAACTTCTCCGAGTACTTCGGCGAAGACCCCGGGGGCTACCTGGCGATGACGGCCCGCAAGGTCGGCCGGATGTGGAGCAGCGGCGTCGGCGAAGCGATGAGCAGTAGCGCCGGGCGCGCCGTCCAGATCCTCGTCGTCGCCCTCGGCCTCGCCGGCTTCGTCCTCCTCGGGCTGCGGCGACGCTGGTGGGAACTGGTCGTGCTGGCGACCCCGATCGTCCTCGTCACCGCGGTCGGCGCGGCCTCGCTGGCGGCACCGCGTCGCAACGAGGTGCTGATGACGCTGGTCTTTCCGCTCGCCGGCCTCGCCCTCTCATCGGGCCTCGCGGCCATATCCTCCCGTCGCGAATGGTCCCCAGAGCAGGCATCTTCCCCGCCGAACTGACGGCGCTGCGCAGCGCCGGGCTGCTGCTCGCGATCTTCCTGATCGCCTACGCGGTCGTCCGCCGCCGCTCGCTGCGCAACGCCGACGTCCTGATCCTGATCGCCTCCGGCATCGGCCTCCTTCTGGTCTCGGGCACCGAAATCGTCAACGGCCTGCTCTCCGCCTTCTCCTTCGAGAAAGGCAACGGCGGCCGCATCCTCGGCCTCGCCGTCTTCGCGATCTTCATCCTCTTCCTGCTCAGCCTGCGGGCGCTCTCGCAGGGCGCCCGGAACAGCCGCCAGCTCGCCGCCGCACTCGAGGGACTGGCCTGGGAGGAGTTTCGCCAGGCGGGGCTGCCGGAGCGCTTCCGCGACAAGATCGCGATCCTGATCCCCGCCTACAACGAGGCCGAGAACATCGGCGTCGTCCTCGGCCAGATCCCGCCCGCCGTCTGCGGCGTCCGCACCGAGATCCTGGTCGTCGACGACGGCTCCCGCGACGGCACCGGCGACGTCGCCGCCGAGCACGGGGCGGCGGTCGCGCGCCACGTGACCAACCGCGGCGGGGGCGCGGCGTTGCGAACCGGATACAGGCTGATGGTCGAATCCGGCGCCGAGATCGTCGTGACCCTCGACGCCGACGGCCAGCACCGCCCCGACGAGATGGAGCGGCTGGTCAAGCCGATCCTCGACGGCGAGGTCGAGATGGCCCACGGCTCCCGCGTCCTCGGGCACGCCGACCGCAACCACTTCGCCCGCGAGCTGGGGATCGTCTTCTTCAACCGGCTCGTTTCCTTCATAACCCGCACCCACGTCACCGACTGCTCCAACGGCTACCGCGCCGTCCGCACCGCGGTCCTGCCGCAGCTGGTCCTGCGCCAGGAGCAGTTCCACACCTCCGAGTTCATGATCGAGGCGATCAAGCGCGGCATCCCCGCCAAGGAGGTTCCGATCACCGTCGACCAGCGCCTCCACGGCCACTCGAAGAAGCCCGCCGCCTTCCGCTACGGGGCCGGCTTCGCCAACGCGATCGTCCGCACCTGGCTGCGCTGAGCGACCTCTTCGGTACGCCCGCGGTCATTTGACCACCGTGAGAGTCTGCCCCTGGCAGGACCCGAAAAGGAGGGAACGATGGCGATCAGCGAGCGCGAGAGAGCCGAAGTGGAGAGAGCCAATTCCGCGGGCAAGACGGCGGCGGTCTTCATCCACGGCCTCTGGCTCCTGCCGAGCAGTTGGGACCGCTGGGCCGAGGCCTTCGAAGCGGCGGGATACGCGGCGGTGAAACCCGACTGGCCTGACGATCCGGCGACGATCGAGGAGGCGCGGGCCAACCCCGACGTCTTCGCCGGCAAGACGCTGGGGATGATCGCGGACCACACGCAGGAGGTGATCGAGGCGCTGGATCGCAAGCCGGCGGTGCTCGGCCACTCGACCGGCGGCCTCCTGTGCCAGATCGTCGCCGACCGCGGTCTCTCCGCCGCGACCGTGGCGATCGACCCCGGCCCCTTCCGCGGCGTCCTGCCGCTGCCGCTCTCGGCGCTGAAATCGGCGAGGCCGGTGCTGCAGAACCCGCTCAACCGCGGCCGGGCGATCACCCTCACCCTCGACCAGTTCAAGTACGGCTGGGCCAATGCGCTCGACGACGAGGAGGTGAAGGAGCTCTACGAGACCTTCCACGTGGCGGCGCCCGGGGTGGCACTGATGCAGATGGCGAACGCCAACCTCAACCCGTTCACCGAGGCCAAGCTCGACCCGAAGAACCCCGCGCGTGGGCCGCTGCTGATCATCGACGGGGAGGTGGACCACACGGTCCCGTGGGCGATCGCCAACGCTTCCTACAAGCGCCAGAGCCGGAACGAGGCGGTTACCGAGATCGAGAAAATCCCCAACCGCGGGCACTCGCTGACGATCGACAGCGGCTGGCGCGAGGTCTGCGACCGCGCCATCGCCTTCGTCGAGCGCTTCGTCGAGCCGTCGCCGGGTTAACCCGCCTGCAATCGGCTCAGGTCACCGAACGCCGGGGTGCCGCACGGCGGCGGGGTCCGGCAGGTAGAGGTCGGTACCGCAGCGCGGGCAGACCTGGACGTAGAGCTTCAGCGGCTTGTGGCAGTTGGGGCACTGCCGTTCCGGTTCGTCCTTGTCGACGCGGTAGAGGATCGCCGCGATCAGGCCGATCGGCGGCACGATCATGCCGATCAGGAACCAGATGAAGAACGAGCTTCCCTTGCCGCGGCCGATGATCCCGGTGCCGAGGCCGAAGAAGAAGGCGATGACGAGGTACTCCACGTACCCATTCTTGCGCCTCAGCGCCTAGACCTAACGTCCAGCGGTGCCCGGCGGCGCTTCAATCGCCGTCGATCGCTGCCGACAAACCGTGGGAGGCCCCGCGGGGGCCTATTCGCGGATGGCGATTCCACAGCAGAAACCAGTCGCAGCGAGGCCGAAGCAACGGCGGCATAAACGACGCCGCACCTGGAACGACAAGCACTACCGTTGGGTCCCCGACGGTCAGGGCGACTGGCGGGTCCAGGGCTTCGTCGTCCACCACCGGCACAGGCCGAAGAAGGGTCACCGTCGCGGCCCGGGGCCGAAACCGGTGCGGCAGGCCGCGGCAGGCGCTCCTCCGGTCGCCCCCACCCCCGAAGCGCGCCCGCCGGGCGCCTTCCAGGGCGACTTCGGCCCCGCGCAGGCGGTCCGCCTCCTGCGGCGGGCTGGCTTCGGACCGGTCCCCGGTCAGGCCGACCAGCTCGTCTCGCTCGGCCTCGTCGGTGCGGTCCAGTCGCTGACCCGGCCCGGCGGCGCCGCCCACCTCAGCGGCCCACCGCCGCGCGACGACGACGGCAACCCGCTCGCGCCCGCCGACGCCTGGGGCCACGACCACCTCTGGTGGCTCGATCGCATGGTCCGCAGCGACCAGCCGCTGGTCGAGCGGATGGCGCTGATCCTCCACGACTGGTTCGCGACCTCCAACGCCAACGTCTCCAAAGCGCAGCAGATGATCGACCAGTCGAACCTCTTCCGCGCTCGCTGCTTCGGCTCGTTCCTCGACCTCTTCCGGGCGGTGACGATCGACCCGGCGATGCTGCAGTGGCTGAACGGCAACGAAAACTACAAATGGGCTCCGAACGAGAACTACGCCCGCGAGATGATGGAGCTCTTCTCGCTCGGCGCCGACCGCGGCGCCTACACCGAGGACGACATCCGCGAACAGGCGCGCGCGCTGACCGGCTGGCGCAACGACTGGTCCGGGGAAGAAGGCGCCTACAACTTCCGCTTCGATCCCAAATGGCACGATACCGGCACCAAGATGGTGTTCGGGAAGGCCGGCAACTGGGGCTGGGAAGACGCCTGCCGGCTCTGCGTCGAGAACCCGCTCCATCCCTCTTTCTTCGTCGCCAAGCTGTGGAGCTACTTCATCCCGGCGCCGCCGTCCGACTCGGTGCGGGGCGGGCTCGAGCAGACCTATGTCTCCTCCGGCTGGCAGATCCTGCCGGTGCTGGAGAAGATCCTGATGAGCCCCGAGCTCTACGAGGGCCCGCCGATGGTGAAGCCGCCGGTCGTCCAGCTGGCGACGATGCTGCGGGCGCTGGGCCGGCCGGTCGACACGGGGGCCTGGGTCTGGCTCTGCGAAGAAGCGGGGCAGCGGCTCTTCTGGCCGCCGAACGTCTCCGGCTGGGACGACAATCGCTGGCTCGACACCTCGCGGATGCGGGCCCGCTGGAACATGGTCGCCTACGCGCTGGAGGAGGTCTCGGTCGACGCCTGGAACGACGACTACAGCACCACCGAGACCCCCGAGGAAGCGCTGGCGCGCGCGGTCGCGGCCTGGGGCTCGCCCGAGCTGCGAGCGGAGCACCGCGACGAGCTGCTCGACTTCGCCCGCCGCAGCGAGAGCCTGATCCTCGCCAACTGGCAGAAGGGGCCCTACCGGGCGCTGCGCCAGAACGCCCTGCTGCAGCTGATCGGCGTCAGCCCGGAGACGATCCTGCAATGAGCCCCGGTCCCCGACACCACTCCTGCTGCGACGGCTACACCCGCTCCCAGCTGCTGCGCTCGGCCGCCGCGGAAGCCGGTAAAGGGCTGCCGGCGATCGAGGCGGGGATGCCCGAGCCGGCCGGCACCGGCCTCTCGCGCCGCACGTTCCTCTCCCGCGGCGCCGGCTTGGCCCTGGCGGTCTACGGCGCCTCGAAGATCCCGCTCTCGGCCTTCGAGACCGGGATCGCCCAGGCTGCCCAGGGCGACAAGATCCTCGTCTCGGTCTTCTTCGACGGCGGCATCGACGCGCTCAGCGTGCTGGCGCCCGTCGGCGACTCGCGTTACACGCAGCTGCGCCCCAACCTGGCGCTGCCGCCCGGCGCCGGGACGACCTTCGCCGAGGACACGAGCCTGCAGTGGCACCCGGCCGCGGCTGCGCTCGCCACCCTGCACGGCGAGGGCAAGGTCAGCGCCTTCCCGGCGATCGGCTACGACCACCCCGACCAGTCGCACTTCACCTCCCGCCACTACTACGAGATCGGCGAGCTGCAGGTCGGCTACCGGACTGGATGGCTGGGCCGTTACCTCGACGCGGTCGGCGACGAAGAGAACCCGCTGCAGGGACTCTCGCTGGACGGCTCGCTCTCGCCGATGATCGCGACCGCGGAGAAGCCGGTGGCGGCGATCGACAGCGTCGACGGCTACGACCTCTGGTCGCGGGTCAGCGACCCGATCGAGGCGGAGATGTTCCGCAGCTTCGCCCGCTTCGGCTCGCTCCCCGCCGACTCCCCCGGCCTCGCCCAGGTGCGCCGAGCCGCCTCCCAGACCGACAAGCTGCGCCAGGACCTGGCCGGCGTCGGCGAGTTCTCCAGCCCGGTCCCCTATCCCGACAACTGGTTCGCCCACAAGCTCGCCGGCCTCGCCGCCTACATCGCGGTCGGCCTGCCGATGCGGGTGGTGACGGTCCGCGCCCCCGGCGGCTACGACACCCACGCCGACCAGGCCGGCGATCTGGAAGCCAGCCTGCGGCAGACCTGCGAGGGGATCCTCGCCTTCCAGCGCGACCTCGAGGCGCGCGGGCTCGCCGACCGCGTCCTGATCGAGATGTGGAGCGAGTTCGGCCGCCGGCCGGAAGAGAACGGCTCGCTCGGCACCGACCACGGCGCCGCCGGCTGCGCTTTCGTGATCGGCTCCAAAGCAAAGGGCGAGATGGTCGGCGAGTTCCCCGGCCTCTCCAGCCTCGACGAGGACGACAACCTGCGGGTGACGAGCGACTTCCGCGGGATGTACTGCTCGCTGCTCGAGCAGTGGCTGCAGTTCGACGCCGAGGCGATCATCCCCGGCGCCTCCGGCTTCGCCCGGCCGGCGCTGGTGAAGGCGTGAAGCGGAGCGCTACGGCGGTCGGTCTCGCCGCCATTCTGCTGCTGGGTATGGCGGCGAGAACCAACGCTACCCCGCTTGCGTTGTCCGGGACTGCGGCGGCAGCCGAATGCACTTGGGAGCGCCATTCGAAGCGTGTCGTGAAGCGGGCGAAGCGCCACGGCAAGCTCCGCAAGGTGGTGCGCCGGAAGCACTGGTGGACCTGCGCGCCGGTCGCGGCCGCGCCTGTCATGGCGCCACCCCCTGGCGCAACCCCCACCCCTGAGCCGGAGCCCGAACCCGAAGCGAATCGCCTCTCGGCCCGCGCCGCGGAGTTCTACTGGGTCCTCTCCCGGCCGAAAGTCAAAGCCGGCGAGTTGACGGTCGAGCTCAACAACCAGGGCGAAGACCCGCACAACCTCAACCTGCGCCGGGAAGGTGACGAAGGCGAGCCGCTGCAGATCCCTGAGACGGACTCCGGGGCGCTGAGCGCCGCCAGCTTCGACCTGCCGGCGGGCAAATACCGCCTCTGGTGCTCCCTCCCCGAACACGAGGGACAAGGCATGGCGACGACGCTACAGGTGGAGTAGTTCCGCCGAGATTCCGCCGAGTCCGCGCCAGTGTCCGCTATACGGACACCAGCGCGGAGTCGCTAGATCAGCGGCTTCGGGTGGCCGATCGAGCCGACCTCGGAGAGGTCGCGGCGGAACGGCAGGCCGGCGGTCCAGTCGAGGACGGCGCGGAACTTGCGGGCCGAGCCCGGGATCTGGCTCATGTGGTAGGTCCGGGCCAGCCACCAGGCCGGGAAGCCACGGAAGGTGCGGTCGCCGATCTTGCCGACCGCCTTGTAGCGGCCGAGGTTGACGAAGGCCGCTTCGGAGCGGTACTCGTACGGGCGCGGGCCGCCGACACCGAGCTCGGCGGCGATGTTGCGCGCCGCCACCGGCCCCTGCCGCACCGCGGTCTGCGCGGTTGGCGGCGAGGTGCCCCCGCCGGGGTCCGGCACCGCGGCGCAGTCGCCAATCGCCCAAACCGAGTCCATCCCCCGCACACGGAGGAAGGAGTCGACCGGGACCCGGCCGCGCTCGTCGAGCGGCAGGTTCAGCTCTTTGAGGATTGGCTGCGGCGCGACGCCGGCGGTCCAGACGACGGTTCGCGTCGGCAGCACCTCGCCGGTTGACAGCCGGGCGGAGTTGGCGGTGACCTCCTCGAGCGTGGTCTCCATGCGGATGTCGATGCCGCGGCCGCGCAGCTCCCGCAACGCGTACTCGCCGAGGTCGCGGTGGATCTCCGGCAGCACGCGGTCGGTCGCCTCGACCAGGACCCAGCGCATCCCGTGCAGGCGGGCGCGCGGGTAGCTGTCCATCGCGTCGGCGGCGAAGTCCTGCAGCTCGGCCAAGGCCTCGAGGCCGGCGTAGCCACCGCCGACGAAGACGTAGGTGAGCAGTTCTTCGCGCCGGGCCGGGTCCTCGGTCGCGTTGGCTTCCTCCAAAGTCTCGATCACGTGGTTGCGGAGGTAGATCGCGTCGGCGAGGCTCTTGAACCCGACCGCGTGCTGGGCCAGGCCCGGCACCGGCAGCACCCGCGAGACCGAGCCGAGCGAGAGCAGCAACTGGTCGTAGGGCAATTGCTCGGTCTCGCCGTACTTGGCCCGCAGCGTCACCGTCTTGGCCTCGGGGTCGTGGCCGACGATCGACCCGAGCCGTAGGTAGGTCCGATCGAGGATCTCGCGCAGCGGCGTCACCACGTGCCGCGGCTCCAAGGTCCCGGCCGCCGCCTCGGGCAGGAACGGCGTGTAGAGCGCGAAGTTCGTCTCGTTGACGAGTACCAGCCGCGCCGACTGCTTCGGCATCGTCCGCTCCAGCTCCCGCGCCGCCGCAGCGCCGCCGAAGCCACCACCCGCGATGACGACGTTCCAGGCCATGGCCCCAACCTAGCACGCTTGTAACACGTTGTTACAAAGTGACAAGTGCCTCGAGATGCGTGGTTCCTTTCGGACGCCCTGAGACCGAAAGGAACCCCAAGTTCAGACCTTCTCCTGGATCAGGCGGTTGACCTCGCCGCCGTCGGCTCGGCCCTTGGTCTCCCTCATCACGGCGCCGACGATGGCGCCGATCGCCTTGTTGTTGCCTTCGCGGATCTTGGCGACAGCGTCGGGGTTGTTGGCCATCGCCTTCTCGACGATCGCCTCCAGCTCGCCGGAGTCCGACATCTGGGCGAGGCCCTCGCGCTCGACGATCGGCTCGGGCTCCCCCCCCTCGGCGACCATGATCCCGAGCACGGTCTTGCCGCTGCCGTGGGAGATCTTCTTCGCCTGGACGAGGGCGACCAGGGACGCGAGGCTCTCGGGTGAGACCTTGGAGCCGGCGGCTCCGCCCTCGGCGTCAGCCTGGCGCAGAGCGGCGGCGAGCTCGCCGGTGACCCAGTTGCCGACCACCTTCGCCTCCACGCCGTCGGCGGCAGCGGCGGTGCGCTCGAAGTAGTCCGCGGTCTCGGGGTCGGTGGCCAGGGTCAGGGCGACGTCGTGCGCCAGGCCCATCTCCTCGTAGCGCTCGATCCGCGCCACCGGCAGCTCGGGCAGCGCCTCTCGCGCCTCTCGCAACATCTCCTCGGTCGGCGCCAGCGGCACCAGGTCGGGCTCGGGGAAGTAGCGGTAGTCGTGCGCCTCCTCCTTGGAGCGCAGCGAGGTGAGGGTGCCACTGGCGGGGTCGAAGTGCAGCGTCTCCTGCTCGACGGTCCCCCCCGCCTCGACCAGCTCGCGCTGGCGGGCCAGCTCGGCTTCGACCCCGCGCTGGAGGAAGCGGAAGCTGTTCATGTTCTTCAGCTCGGTCTTGGTCCCGAGCTCCTCGCTGCCCGCCGGCCGCACCGAGACGTTGGCGTCGACCCGCAGACTCCCCTCCTCCATGTTCACGTCGGAGACGCCGAGCTGGCGCACCGTCTCCCGCAGCAGGCGCGCCCAGTTGGCCGCTTCGGCGGCGTCGCGCAGGTCGGGCTCGGTGACGATCTCGACCAGCGGCGTACCGCCGCGGTTGAAGTCGACCAGCGAGGCGCCGGAGCCGTGGATCCGCCCCGACTCGCCGACGTGGATCATCTTCGCCGCGTCCTCCTCGAGGTGGGCGCGGTGGATGCGGACGTCGCCGAGCCGGCCGGCGCCGCAGATCGGGATGTCGTACTGGCTGATCTGGTAGGCCTTCGGGCTGTCGGGATAGAAGTAGTTCTTGCGGTGGAAGATCGAGCGCGGGGCGATCTCGCAGTTCAGCGCCGCGCCGATCTGCAGCGCGTAGCGGATCGCCTGCTCGTTCGGCACCGGCAGGACGCCGGGATGCGCGAGGCAGATCGGGCAGGTGTGGACGTTCGGCTCGTCGCCGAAGGAGAGTTCGCAGCCGCAGAACATCTTCGTCTTCGTCGCCAGCTGGACGTGGATCTCCAGCCCGATCACCGCCTCGAGCTCAGCCATCGAGGCCCTCCGGGCGCTTGTCGAAGCCGATCCCCTGCTCGAGCGCGTAGGCGGCGTCGAGCAGGCGCTGCTCGGCCAAGGCCGGCGCCGCGATCTGGAAGCCGACCGGCAGCTGCGGGCCGCCGCCCTCGGGCTCGGCGAGGCCGGCCGGGATCGAGATCGCCGGGATCCCGGCGAGACTCATCGGCACGGTGAAGAAGTCGTTCAGGTACATCGCCAGCGGGTCGTCGGTCTTCTCTCCCAGCCCGAAGGCGACCGAGGGCGCGGTCGGGGTGACGACGAAGTCGACCTTGTCGAACGCGCCCTTGAAGTCCTCGGCGATCCGCGTGCGGACCTTCTGCGCCTGGCCGTAGTAGGCCTCGTAGTAGCCGGAGGAGAGCGCGTAGGTGCCGAGCATGATCCGCCGCTTCACCTCGGCGCCAAAGCCCTCCGAGCGCGTCGTCTCGTACATCTCGATCAGGTCGCCGTCGCCGCCGGCGCGCATCCCGTAGCGGACGCCGTCGTAGCGGGCGAGGTTGGAGGAGGCCTCGGCGGGGGCGATCACGTAGTAGGCGGAGATCCCGTGCTCGGAGCTCGGCAGCGAGACCTCGGCGATCTCGCCGCCCAGGTCCTCGATCTTCTTCAAGGTCTGCTCGAAAACGGCGCGGACGCCGGAGTCGTACTCGTCGTGGCTGAGCTCGGCCGGCACCCCGAAGCGCAACCCGGAGAGGTCCTCGCGGTCGGGCAGGGAGATGCCACCCTCGAGCCCGACCGAGGTCGAGTCGCAGGGATCCCTCCCCTGGAGGATCCCCAGCAGCAGCGCCGCGTCCGAGACGGTGCGGGTCAGCGGCCCGCACTGGTCGAGCGATGAGGCGAAGGCGATCATCCCGTAGCGGGAGATCGCTCCGTAGGTCGGCTTCAGGCCGACGATCCCGCAGAAGGCGGCTGGCTGGCGGATCGAGCCGCCGGTGTCGGTGCCGATCGCCCAGGGGGCGAGGCCGCCGGCGACGACCGCCGCCGAGCCGCCCGAGGAACCGCCCGGCACGCGCCCCCGATCCCAGGGGTTGAGCGCCGGCCCGTAGGCGGAGTTCTCGTTCGAGGACCCCATCGCGAACTCGTCCATGTTGGTCTTGCCGAGCACCGGCGCCCCCGCCTCGAGCAGCTTGCGGACCGCGGTCGAGGTGTAGGGCGGGCGGTAGCCCTCCAGGATCTTCGACCCGGCGGTGGTCGGCACGCCCTCGGTGCAGAAGATGTCCTTGACCGCGATCGGGGCGACGCAGTCGCGCTCGACGGCGATCGCCCGCGACTCTTCGCCCCCCTCGTCTCGCCAGAGGTAGGCGTTCAGCTCGTCGCCGGCGGCGGCCTCGCGCCAGGCGGCGGTGTACTCGGCGGCGTCGAGCTCGCCGGCGACCATCGCTTCGTGCGCCCCGAGGGCCGTCAGTGCGAGGAGGTCAGTCATCTATTCGGCCTGTGGCGAGGGCGCGCGGAAGGCGCCGTCCTGGGGTTCGGGCGCCTCGGCGAGAGCGACGTCTCGCGGGAGGCTGGGGCGCGGCTCGTCGGCGCGGAGAACGTTCTCCAGCGCGACCACGTGCGAGGTCGGCTCGACCCCCTCCAGATCGAGATTGCCGATCCGGTCGACGTGCTCGAGGATCCCCGACAGCTCCCCCACCATCGTCTCCACCTCGTCTTCCGACAGCCGAAGACGAGCCAATCTCGCCACGTGCAGCACCTGCTCCCGCTCGATCACCGGCCGGATTCTAGGTATCTGTGGAAACTGGCTGCTCAGCCAGTTAGAGTGCCGCGCATGCAGGGACCCGCGGCCGAGAGATTCGTCGTCTTCAACCTGCGCCTGCTGGCGCTCACCTTCGCCGTCGTCGGCATCCTCTTCATCGCCGTGCCCAGCGGCGTCCTCGACGTCATCTCCGACGTCGGCGAATGGTTCGGGAACGACAACCGGGCGCCGCACACGCAGGAGTACCTCTGGCTGGCGCTGGCCTTCGCCTACATGGTCGTGATCACCGGCATCTGCCTGGTCGCCCAGGCCGACGTCGTCCGCTACCGGCCGCTGCTGCTGGTCCTCGCCGCCGGCAAGACCGCCTCCTCGCTGGGCTCGCTTGCCTTCTTCGCGATCCAGGACGAGGTCTTCATCTACCTGCTGAACTTCCTCGTCGACGGCTTCCTGGCGCTGCTCGCGCTCTGGCTCTGGGTGCTGGCGGGACGGATCGGCCGCCCCGCCGAGCCCGGTTGAAGGCGCGCGCCAGGGCTCTCGGCCGCTGAGCAGCGCACCCTGAGCGCGATCTGCGCGGCGATGGCGCCGGGGATCGACGGCCTGCCCGCGGCAGAGCGCGACGTCGACGTCTCCGGCCCGGTGGCGGGCTTCCTCGGCTCGCTCGCGCCGCGGCAGCTGCTGCGCATGCGGATGGGCCTGCGCGCCTTCGAGTGGCTGCCGTTCCCCTGGCGCTTCAGCCGCCTGGACCCCGAGGCCGCCGAGGACTTCCTCCGCAAGCTCGACTCCTCGCGGCTACCCCTCCACCACGACCTGCTGCTGATGGGGAAGCTCTTCTCGACCCTCGGATACGCGGTGGCGCCGGAGGTGGAGGCGCGGATCGGGACCGAGACCAGTTGCGCCCTCGCCGACGGCACCCTGCCCGAGCCGACCGGCTCGCTCGGCGAGACCGAGCCACAGGGCGACGGTGAGGAATGCGACGTCGTGATCGTCGGCTCCGGCGCCGGCGGAGCGGTCGCCGCGGCGGAGCTGGCCGAAGCCGGCCTCGACGTCCTGGTCCTCGAGGCCGGCGACCACTACGACCGCGACAGCTACCCGGCCGACCGACTGGAGGCGATCCGGACCCTCTACCGCGAAGCCGGCCTGACGATCGCCGACGGCAGGCCGCCGATCCCGGTGCCGGTGGCGAAGGTGGTCGGCGGCACCACGGTGATCAACTCCGGCACCTGCTTCCGCGCGCCGGACTCGATCCTCGAGGAGTGGCGCAGCGAGTTCGGCCTCTCCTGGGCGCACGACCTCGACGCGGACTTCGCCGAGGCCGAGGACACGCTCCGGGTCACCCAGCTCGACCCGAACCGGATGGGCCGCAACGGCCAGCTGGCGATGGAAGGCGCCGAAGCGCTCGGCCTCAGCGGCGGGCCGATCCACCGTAACGCCGGCAACTGCGTCCAGTGCAGCTCCTGCCCCTACGGATGCGCAATCGACGCCAAGCAGGGGATGCACGTCAGCTACCTGCCGCGAGCCGTCGCCGCCGGAGCGCGGCTGCGGTCGGGGGTCGAAGCTCAGCGAGTCCTGGTCGAGGACGGGCGCGCCGTCGGCGTCGCCTGCTCGGCGCGGGACGCGTGCGGCCGCCGCCGACCGTTCACCGTGCGCGCCCGCCGGGCGGTTGTCGCAGCCGGCGGCTCGTTCGGCACGCCGGAGTTGCTGCTGCGCTCCGGCCTCGGCGGCAAGCAGGTGGGCCGCAACCTCCGCATCCACCCCGCCTGCTGGGTCGGCGCCCGCTACGAGGAGGAGGTTCGCGGCTGGGACGGCGTGATGCAGAGCTACTACGTCGACCAGTGGGAGGAGGCCAACGGCGTGCTGCTGGAGGCGACCTTCACGCCGCTGGCCTTCGGCGGCGCCTGGCTGGTGGGCACCGGCCGCGAGCACCAGCAGGCGATGCTCGACTTCGGCCGCATCGGCTCGATCGGCGTGCAGCTGCGCGACAGCTCGGTCGGCGCGGTCGGGCTGGCGAACGACGGTGCTCTGCGCGCCAGCTACCACTTGAACAACGAGGACACGCGCAAGGTGATCTTCGGGATCGCCCGCGCGGCCGAAATCCACTTCGCCGCCGGAGCCACCGAGGTCTACCCCAACATCCCCCGCGCCGGGGTGCTGCGGCGGGGTGACCTGGCGGCGTTCGAGGCCGGCCGCTTCAAGCCCTCCGAACTGCGGCTCGAGGCCTTCCACCCGATGGCGACGGCGCGGATCTCAGCGGATCCGCGCCGTGGAGTCTGCGCCGTCGACGGGTCGGTGAACGGGACGGCCGGCCTCTACGTCGCCGACGCCTCGCTCTTCCCGACCGCCGTCGGCGTCAACCCGATGATGACCATCATCGCCTTCGCGAAGCAGGTCTCCCGGGGTATTACGGCTGCGGCGGACCGCCCTGGCCGGAGCTCGGCGGAGGAGGCGGCGGGGGCGGTGGCGTAGCCGCGGGCGGTTGCTGCGGGGTGCCCGCACCGGGGCCGCGGTTGGAGAGGTTGTCGCCGAGGTCGCCGAAGGAGGTCCCTTCTTCCTGCATCGCCCGGTAGCCGCCGTAGGTGATGGCAGCGGTGGCGATCAGGCCGAGGTAGATCCCGATCGAGCGGCTGATGTCGACGCCGGGGATGTCGGTGTCCAGCGGCGGGTCGATGATCCGGTAGAGGATCAACAGGACGCCGATGCCGCCGAGGATCGCGGTCACGGCGTTGAGCGAGAACGACGGCTCGAAGACGGCGTCCGTGGCGCGGATGACCGCGACCCCGACGGCGACGACCACGACGATCAGCAGGAAGAGGTCGATCCAGCTGAACGCTTCCCAGGCGTTGCCGCCGGCGCTGACGCTGAAGAGCCCGTCGCCGCTCGAAACGTCGACGGAGAACCAGTCGAAGAACATGAAGATGAAGAGAAGGACGGCTGACCCGCCGGCGATCTTCTCCCCCGTACTGAGCCTGTCCATCTGTCTCCTCCTAAGGAATTGGGGTGGGCCGTTCGACCCTATACGTGCACCAAGAGGTGCTTTCGACGCTCCTGGCCGGGTTTCCTACCCGGCGGTCGTCCGCAGGCGAGCCGCCTGCAGGGTGTTGGACAGCAGCATCGCGATCGTCATCGGGCCGACGCCGCCCGGCACCGGCGTGATCGCGGAGGCGACCTCGGCCGCGGCCTCGTAGTCCACGTCGCCGACCAGCCCCTCCTCGAGCCGGTTGACCCCGACGTCGATCACGACCGCGCCCGGCTTCACCGCCTCGGCCCCCAGCAGCCGAGGCACGCCGACCGCGGCGACGAGGACGTCGGCGCGGCGGCAGGTCGCGTCGAGGTCGCGCGTGCGCGAGTGACAGACCGTCACCGTCGCGTTGGCCCGCAGCAGCAGGCGGGCGACCGGGACGCCGACCAGCTTCGAGCGGCCGACGACGACCGCCTCGGCGCCCTCCAGCTCGACCCCCTCGTGGCTCAACAGCTCCATCACGCCAGACGGGGTACACGGCACCAGGCCGGGATCGCCGTGGGCGAGCAGGCCGGCGTTGATCGGGGTCAGGCCGTCGACGTCCTTGGCGGGATCGATCGCGGCGACGATCGCGTTCTCGTCGATATGCGCGGGCAACGGCAGCTGGACGAGGATGCCGTCCACCTCGTCGTCCTCGTTGAGGCTGCGAACCAGGTCCAGCAACTCCTCCGCACGAATCGAAGCCTCCGGTTCGTGGTGGACCGAGCGCATCCCGACGTCCTCCGAGTTGCGCCGCTTCATCCCCACGTACACCTGCGAGGCGGGGTCCTCGCCGACCAGCACCGTCGCCAGGCCGGGGACACGTCCCGTCTCCTCCGCGTAGGCGGCGACGTCGACCTTGACCCGCTCGCGAACCGTGGCGGCGACGGCTTTGCCGTCGATCACCCGGGCGGCCATTCCTCAGCGCCTCCGGATCGGGGCGTAGTCGGCCATCAGCTTGCGCTCCGAGCCGTCGCTCGAGAAGCGGACGACGACCACCCCGCCGGGCTCGACCGCGGTGACGACGCCGTCGCCGAAGCTGGCGTGGATGACGTCGTCGCCGGTCTGCAGTTCCAGGGTCGGACCGGGATCGACCGCCTGCGCCGGCGTAACCTCGTCCGCCACCGAGGTGCTCCAGCTGGTGCCGAGGCTGCGGGCGGCGGTCGAGTGACTCTCGGTCAGGTCGCTCGGCAGCTCATCCACGAAGCGTGAGGGCAGGTTGTACTCGGCCCGGCCGAAGAGCCTCCGCTCGCGCGCCCAGGTCATGTAGAGGCGTTTGCGGGCGCGGGTGATGCCGACATAACAGAGGCGGCGCTCCTCTTCTTCGCCGCCCTCTTCTAGCGCGCGCATGTGGGGGAAGGCGCCCTCCTCGCAGCCGACGATGAAGACCGTGTCGTACTCGAGCCCCTTGGCGTTGTGCAGGGTCATCAGCGTCACCAGCTCGCCCTCCGCGGCGAGCCCGTCCTGCTCGGTGTAGAGCGAGATCTGCTGCAGGTACTCCTCCAGCGGCGTCACCTCGCTCTCCCCCTCGCGTTCGCGCTCGATATCGAACTCGGCGGCGCCGGCGATCAGCGTTTCCAGGTTTTCCGCCCGGCCTTCTGCCTCGATCGTCCGCTCGGCCGCCAGCGCTTCCAGGTAGCCGCTCTCGTGCAGAACCGCCTCCATCAGGGTCGCCACCGGGCCGGCTTCGTCGGCGCGTTCGCGCAGCGTCGCCATCGTCTCGTAGAAGCGGCCGACCGACTTGATCGCGGCGCCGCTCAAACCGGGTACCTCCTCGGCACGCTCGAGCACCTCCCAGATCGGCTGGCCGGTGGTGTTGACGTGGGAGGCGATCCGGCCCTGGGTCGTGTTGCCGATCCCCCGCCGCGGAGAGTTGACGGCGCGGCCGAAGGAGACGAGGTCGGCCGGGTTGGCCAGCAGGCTGAGGTAGGCGATCGCGTCCTTGACCTCGGCCCGTTCGTAGAACTTGGTGCCGCCGATCACCTGGTAGGAGACGTCGAAGCGCTGCAGCGTGTCCTCCAGAACCCTGCTCATCGCGTTGGTCCGGTAGAAGACCGCGACCTCCGAGCGGCTGACGCCCTCCTCCTCTTCGAGCCGTTCGATCTCGCCCGCCACCCAGCGCGACTCCTCGTGCTCGTCGGTCAGCTCGTTCAGCTGAACTAACTCACCGCCCTCGTCTTCGGTCCAGAGCTCCTTCTTCAGGCCTTCGCGGTTGCGTTCGATCACCGCGTTGGCGGCGGAGAGAATCGTCTGGGTCGAGCGGTAGTTCTGCTCGAGCTTGACCACCGCGGCCGCCTCGAAGTCCTTTTCGAAGTCGAGGATGTTGCGGACATCGGCGTGGCGGAAGCCGTAGATCGACTGCGAGTCGTCCCCCACCACCATCAGGTTCTCGTGCTCGCCCGCCAGCAGCTGCAGCAACCGGTACTGGGCCTTGTTGGTGTCCTGGTACTCGTCGACGAGGACGTGGCGGAAGGTCCGCCGCCAGCGCTCGCGCGCGTCCTCGAAGAGCTCGAGCACGTTGACGGTGCGGACCAGGAGGTCGTCGAAGTCCATCGCGTTGGCTTCGCGCATCCGCTTCTCGTAGAGCGGGAAGGCTTCGGCGACGACCTCCTCGAACTCGGCGTAGGCGGCTTCGTTGTAGGAGTCGGAGTCGATCAGCTGGTTCTTGGCGCCGGAGATCTTCGCGTGGACGGCGCGCGGCGGGAACCGTTTCGGGTCGACCCCCAGCTCGGTCAGGCACCGTTTCAGCATCCGCAACGAGTCCGACTGGTCGTAGATCGTGAAGCTCTTCGAGTAGCCCAGCCGCTCGGCGTCGACGCGCAGCATCCGCGCGCAGGCGGAGTGGAAGGTCGTCACCCACATCGCCCGCACCGAGCGGCCGATCAGCTGGCCGACGCGCTCGCGCATCTCCGCCGCGGCTTTGTTGGTGAAGGTGATCGCGAGAATCTCGCCCGGCCGGGCGGCGCCGGTGGCGAGCAGGTAGGCGATCCGGTGCGTGAGCACACGGGTCTTGCCCGAACCGGCGCCGGCGAGCACCAGCAGCGGCCCCTCACCATGCTCGACCGCCTGGCGCTGCGGGCTGTTCAACCCGCCGAGAAGCCGCTCGACGCGGTCGGCGCCAGGCTCGGTCGGGGCGCCGCCAATCGCGGGCTGCGCCTCGGAATCGGTGTCGAATTTCTCCTGCAGACTCACCTCGCGAGCATAGCCATGGGTGCGGCGGGGCTCGTCAGCGTGCGGACAGGCGCCCGGGGCGCTTTTGTCAACCTATGGTTGACAAAGTCGCCCAGCCTCAGCCGCCGGCCGAGGATCGGCCGGTGCGGGGCTCGATCTTCGCCACCTCGGCCGAGGGGCCGTTGCCGCCGTCGAGGCGGGCGAGGCGCTCCTCGACGTCGGCGATCCGCTCCGAGAGCGCCTTGATCGCGTCGGCGATCGGGTCGGGCAGGTGGATCCAGTCCGCGTCGGGGCCTTCGACCCGCTTGCCCTCCAGCCGCACCGGGTGGCCGGGGTTGCCGACCACGGTCGCGCCCGGCGGCACGTCCTCGACCACCACCGTGTTGGCGCCGATCTTCGCCCCGTCGCCAACCGCGATCGGGCCGAGCAGCTTCGCCCCGGAGCCGACGGTGACGTTGTCGCCCAGCGTCGGGTGGCGCTTGCCGCGCTGGAAACCGGTGCCGCCCAGCGTCACCCCCTGGTAGAGCGTCACGCAGTCGCCGATCACCGCGGTCTCGCCGATCACGACACCGGAGCCGTGGTCGACGAAGAAGGAGTTGCCGATCCGGGCGGCGGGGTGGATCTCGACGCCGGTCACCGAGCGGGTCAGGTAGGCGATCAGCCGCGGCAGCAGTGGCACCCCGGACTCGAGCAGCGCGTGCGCAGCCCGGTGCGCCAGCAGCGCCTGCACCCCCGCCCAGCTGGTGAGAATCTCGAGGGTGGAGACGCCCTGGGCCGCGGGGTCGCGCTCGCGCGCCGCCCTGACGTCGGCGCGAATCTCGCTGACCACCCTTTTCCAGCGGTTCATGGTGAGAAGAAGGGTAGGGACATGTAGCGCTCACCCGAGTCGCAGACGATCGTCACCACCCTCTTCCCGGCCATCTCGGGGCGGTTCGCCACCTCGAGCGCCGCCCAGACGTTGGCGCCGGCGGATATCCCCGCCAGCACCCCCTCCTCGATCGCCACCCGCCGCGCCATCTCCAGCGCGTCCTCGTCGCCGACGGCGAGCACCTCGTCGATCACCGCGCGGTCGAGGTTCTCGGGGACGAAACCGGCGCCGATGCCCTGGATTTTGTGCGGGCCCGCTTTGCCACCGGAGAGGACCGGCGAACTCGCCGGCTCGACCGCGACGACCAGGGCCTCCGGCGCGCGCTCCTTCAGCATCCGCCCCACGCCGGTGATCGTGCCGCCGGTGCCGACCCCGGCGACGAAGGCGCCGATCTCGCCGCCGGTGTCGGTCCAGATCTCCTCCGCCGTGGTGCGGCGGTGGATCTCGGGGTTGGCGGGGTTGGAGAACTGCATCGGCATGAAGCCCTTGCGCTGCTCGCGGATCTCTTCGGCCAACGCCACCGCCTCGTTCATCCCGCCCAGCGAGGGCGTCTCGCGAACCTCGGCGCCGTAGGCGCGCAGCAGCTTCCCGCGCTCGCGGCTCATCCCCTCGGGCAGGGTGAGGATCAGCTCGTACCCACGGGCGGCGCAGACCATCGCCAGGGCGATGCCGGTGTTGCCGCTGGTCGGCTCCACGACCACCGACTTGCCGGGCTGGACGTGGCCCTCGGCTTCGGCGGCGTCGATCATCGCCACCCCGATCCGGTCCTTGACCGAACCCCCCGGGTTGAAGTACTCGAGCTTGACGCAGACGTCGCCGGCCATGCCCTCGGAGAGCCGGTCGAGCAGGACCACCGGCGTATTGCCAACGACCGCCGAAGCCTCCGCACCAATCCGCATCGCGCGAGTCTAGTTCTCCCCGCTTGGGTGAGCATTTTTCTCGGCCTTCCACAATGCCCGCCGATTGACTAGATATCTGAGTTGCAAGGGGTAGAGCACGAAGGTCAGCAGCACCGCGCTGACCGCCCCTAGGATTCTGGCGGCTGGGTCATTACTCGAATTCATTGCGACGAGGAGACCAGGCACGACAATGATTGCGGGGGTGAATACAAACCACATGAAGCGATCGAAGCCCAGCATTTCGCCCTCCGGCCCACTTCCGGGCGGATAGGGCAATCTTGCTCGTTGGGAGAATTTGACACCTGCGATTCGGCCCTCAATGTTGAAAGCCTCCACCTCGCCAGCGGTTAAGAAGTGCAGCTCCATCAGGTCGCCCGTATTGATGAGCATGGGTTCGATGTGAACCGAGGCTCCATCAAATCGGAGCTTGGGCTGCAGATCAGTGGGGCGCGACGCCGCGCAGCTCGCCGCGACGCTTTCTTCAACACCCCGTAATTCGATCTTCAGGTGCGTCTCGAAATCCTCGGGGATTACATCAATCGTTCCGGTGTTGCAGATGCGCATGATTGCCAGGGCGGGATCGGCAATTGCGTTCCCGTTCAAGGTGACTTGGACCTGCTCCGGTAATTGTCGCGGGAGTAACTCGGTATTGGCGGTGACCAGGTACTCGATGCGCTTCTTTGATCGCTGGGCCGAGTACGCCAGAAGCGCAACCACGAGCGTTCCGGCCGTCAGACCAATAGCGATAATTTCCCCCGCGCTCACTGCTCCTGAGCATATTGTCACGGGCATTCAGGGCTCGAGATGGCCCCACTGCCCTGACCCCTGTCTGAGATCAGCGCGAAGTGGCTCAGATGAAATACATGCCGCTGCCGGACTCTTCGGCCTCGCGGCGGGCTACTTCGGCGATCGTCGTCTGGCCGAAGACCTTGCGCAGGGCGGCGACGCCCTCGGCCCAGATGCCCCCGGCCTCGTCGGCCTCGTCGCCGACCTTGCCGTCGAGCGCCTGGACCACGTCGAGGACGGTGATCTCCTCGGGCGGGCGGGCCAGGGTGTAGCCGCCGCGCATGCCGCGGTGGCTGGTGAGCAGGCCGTTGCGGCGCAGGGTCGAGAAGAGCTGCTCGAGGAACTGCTCCGGGATCTCGCGCCGCTCTGCCAGCTCCTTGATCGGCACCGGGCGCTCTCCTGCGCGGGCCAGCTCCGCCATGGCGACGACGGCATATCTGGACTTTGAGGTAATCGAGATCACAAGGGACTTTCTACCGCACCCTCCGGCTGGGTAGGATCGGCTCGCGGGTGCCGCGGAGGCCGCGTGCGCCCGCGGTGCGAAAACGATCCGATCGGATGCAGTCCTGAGCGAGCCCCCACATTGCCTGGTGATCGACGGTCACCCTCTCGTCCGGCTTGGGATCCGGGAGACCCTGGCGGGAGGCTTCGTCGTCCACGAGACGACCACGCGCGAGGAGGGCCTCGACCTGGTTCGCGACATCGGCGACTTCGACGTCGCGATCGTCGACATGCGCTGGCGAGCCAACGGGGAGGGCGCCGCGATCAGCGGGGCTGAGGCGATCCGAATGCTGCATCGCTCGAGCGCCGCGCTGGGCATCGTCGCCCACGGCGAGCTGCCCGAACGTCATCTCGTGACCGCCGCGATCCAAGCTGGGGCAAGCGCCTTCGTCGCCCGCACCGCCGGCCCCGCCGAACTGCGACGCGCGGTCGACGCCGCCGCCGCCCAGGAGAGCTTCATCGACCCAGCCGTGCCGCCGAGGGGCAGCCGCGGCAAGCTGACCCGCCGCCAGCGCGAGATCCTGCAGCTGCTGGCAAACGGCGAGTCGACCACCGTCGCCGCCCGGGAACTCGATCTCAGCGAGGAGACGGTCAAGTCCCACATGAAGGGCGCCCTGGCGCGGCTCGGTGCCAAGAACCGCACCCACGCGGTGTCGATCGCTTTGCGCGAGTGCCTTATCGACTAGCGGGGCGCTGCGGAGGCGAAGCTGCCTGAGCCCAGGCGGGACGGCGGACGCGAACCAGTGAGCGGCGGCGCCACTTGGCCGGGGAATCGTCTTTCCGCGCGGCCGGAGCCGCGGGGCCAGGGGCCTGGGTCATGACTAGATCCAGCCTCGGTCGCGGGACAGCAGCACGGCTTGGGCCCGATCCACGGCGCCGATCTTGCCGTAGACGTTGTGGAGGTGGGTGCGGATCGTCGAGACGGAAAGGTGCATTTCGCTGGCGATCTGCTTGTAGACCATTCCCTCGGAGAGGTGGCGGAGGACGTCCAGCTCGCGGCTCGAGAGCGGGCAGGGCTCGCTGACGCGCGAGACATCCTGAACTGGCAGCGGCAGCTCGTAGAGCAGGTCCCGCAGCGCTTCGGGGCTGAGCCCGCAGCGCTCGGCGCTGGAGCGCAGGCGCTCGGGCGAGATCGCCTCGCCCTGGCAGTAGTGGGCGACCATGTCGGCGGTGGCAACCATCGCGGGCAGGCCGTCGGCGTCTTCGGCGTGATGGCGCTCGATCGCGACCGCGATTCGCGAGGGGAGGTTCCAGCGGCGGGCGAGGACGCCGCCGACGAGGGCGTGGTCGATCCCGAGCTGCTCGCGTTCCTCGCGCAGGCGCTGCTCGGGGGTGCGGGAGATCGCGTCGAAGTAGACCTTGTAGCCGGGGTGCAGGCGCGAGATCACCAGTCTCCCGACGTCGTGCAGCAGCGCCGCCACGGCGAGCTCGTCGCGGTCGATCCAGCCGACGATGCGGCCGAGCCGGTCGGCGGCCCGCTGGGTGGCGAGAGCGTGGACGCGGAAGCGCTCGGGCTTCAGGTCCCAGCCGCCGTTGGAATCGAAGAAGTCGAAGCTGGGGGCGGTGCCGGCGAGGGCGAGCACGCCGGCGGGCTTCAGCGCTTCGAGCGCGGCCGGGATGCCGGCGATGCCGCCGGCGACGAGGCCGCTGCGGTTGGCCTGGCGCAGCACGGCGACGGTCAGGGCAACGTCGCACTCGACCGCCGCGACGATGTCGCCGACGCGAGCGGTCTCGGCCGTCGCGGCGGCGATCACGCGCTCGCGCGACTCGATCAGGACCGGGAACCGCTCGACCGCCTCGAACGCCTCGGCGAGGCGACTGCCGGGGGCGGCGGCGGATCGGGATCCGGCCTTCGGGTCCTCTTGCAGGGGGACTTTGCCGTTGCTCTGCGCGGTCGTGACGCTCATTGGCACAACACATCGGCAGTAAGCGGGCGCAGGTTTAGCCCAACTCGTCTGTCTAATCCCCAAAATTGGGGATTCCGCAGGCGCCTCCTCAGCCGTCGAGCCGTGCGGCGGCGGCGCGAATCCGCTCCAGCGAGCGCTCCTTGCCGAGCGTCGCGAGCGACTCGAAGATTCCCGGCGAGACCGAAGAGCCGGTGATCGCGACCCGGATCGGCTGATAGAGCCTGCCCGGCTTGAGGTCAAAGCGATCGAGTAGGGGCGCCAGCGCCGCCTCGATCGGCTCCGGCTCGAACCTGCCCACCGGCTCGAGCGCCTCGGCGACTGCGGCGAGCACCTCCCCGGTCCCCTCCTTCATCACCTTTGACCAGGCCTTCTCGTCGACGACCGGCGGCTCGAAGAGGAAGCGGATCAGCGGCCAGACCTCCTCCAGCGTCTGCGCTTTCTCCTGGGCGATCTCGCAGGCGGCACGCAGCCGCTCGTCGGCCTCGCGGCCGAGGTGGCGAGCGACCGCCGCCGTGTACTCGTCGAGCGGCATCTCGCGCATGAAGCGGCCGTTCAGCCAGCGCAGCTTCTTCTCGTCGAAGATCGCCGCCGATTTGCCGACGTCGGCGACCCGGAAGCGCCCGACCAGCTCCTCGGTCGACATCAGGGTCGTGTCGTCGTCGGTCCCCCAGCCGAGCAGCGCCAGGTAGTTGCGCACCGCCGCGGGCAGGTAGCCGGCGTCGCGCAGCTCCTGGACCGAGGCGGCGCCGTGGCGCTTGGAGAGCTTCTTGCCGTCGGGCCCGTGCAGCAGCGGCAGGTGCGCGTAGCGAGGGGGCTCGAACCCCAGCGCCCCCAGCACGAGCAGCTGCTTCGGGGTGTTGGAGAGGTGGTCGTCGCCGCGCACCACCTCGGTCACACCCATCTCGGCGTCGTCGACCGCGACCGCGAAGTTGTAGAGGACCGAGCCGTCGGCGCGGGCGATGACGAAGTCGTCGAAGCTCGAGTTGGGGAAGGCGACCGGGCCGCGGAGCAGGTCGTGGACGACGGTCTCGCCCTGGTCGGGGACACGCAGCCTGATCGCCCCCGTGGGATCGTCGGTCGGCGTGCCGCGGTAGCCGCTCCCCGCGCCGTGCTCGGCCTTCCACGCCTCGACGTCCTTGCCGGTCGCGTGGTCGCGATAGGCGTGGCCGGAGTCGAGCAGGCGCTGCAGCGCCTCGGCGTGGCTGTCGGCCCGCCCCGCCTGCGAAACCGGGCCGATGTCCCAGTCGAGCTCCAGCCAGCGCATCGCGTCGAGGATCTGCGCGACGTTCTCCTCGGTCGAGCGCTCGCGGTCGGTGTCCTCGATCCGCAGCACCAGCTCGCCCCCCTCGTGGCGGGCGGCGAGCCAGTTGTAGAGTGCCGTCCTCGCTCCGCCGATGTGCAGCGCGCCGGTCGGCGAGGGGGCAAACCTGAGACGGGAGTTATCGCTGTTCATGTTCGTAGGAGCGCACGTTTCCACTGCCGGCGGCCTCGCCAATGCGATCGAGCGCGGCAAAGAGCGCGGTTGCGAATCTATCCAGATCTTCAACCAGAGCCCGCGCATGTGGCGGCCGACGAACTTCGGCGAGGAGGACTTCGCCGCCTTCCGCGAGGCGATGGACGCCTCCAAGGTGGAAGCCGTGATCATCCACGCCGTCTACCTGATCAACTGCGCGACCAAAGACAGGGAGCTGCGGAAGAAGTCGCTGACCTCACTCACCCATGCGCTGCGGATCGGCGACGCGATCGGCGCCAGGGGCGTCGTCCTGCACCCGGGCTCCCAGAAGACCGACCCGCTTAAACCGTCGCTGAAACGGGCTTCCAAGGTGATCGCCGCGGCACTGAATGAAACCGACTCCTGTCCGCTGCTGTTGGAGCAGACCGCCGGCCACAAAGGCCTGCTCGCCCGCGATTTCGATCAGATCGCCGCCTTGATCGACGGCGCCGGTGACGACAGGCGACTCGGCCTCTGCCTCGACTCCTGCCACATGTTCGCCCAGGGTTACGACATCACCGACGAGATCCACCTGGGCGCGGTGCTCGACGAAGCCGACGCCAAGATCGGCATCGAGCGCCTCGGCGCCGTCCACGTCAACGACGCCGCCGTCCCCCTCGGCGCCCACCTCGACCGCCACGCCAACATCGGCAAAGGCGAGATGGGCAAACGCGGTCTCTCCGCCTTCCTCTCCGAGCCCCGCTTCGAGGGCCTCCCAGCAACGCTGGAGACGCCCGGCCCAGAAAAGAAAGGATCGAGCAAAGCCGAAGTCACGCTAGCCAAGCGCCTCAGGCGCGAAGGCCTGAAACGCCGAGCCAAATCAGCTTCTTAACGCAGGGGTACGGCTCTTGGCGCCCCATTAGCGTGCCGCAGAGAGGATCGGTGCCCCTCTCACAGAGGCTCAAGAAGTCACGTCGGCGCCCATAAGTACGCCCAGCTGCGCGACGGTCTCTGGGAGAGGGGCACCGATCCTCTCCCAACCAACCGGTTTCAGGCAGGCGACAAGGGCCGGTGCACCCCTGCCCCGGCCCTTGCTCTCCCGCCGTAAGTTCGTTATTTGATGTGGAAGCCCGAGATCGCGCGGGAGATGACCAGCTGCTGGATCTCGGAGGTTCCCTCGAAGATCGTGTAGATCTTCGAATCGCGGTGCATCCGCTCGACCGGGAACTCGCGGGTGTAGCCGTTGCCGCCGAGGATCTGGATCGCGCGCTCGGTGACCCAGACGGCGACCTCCCCGGCCTTCAGCTTCGACATCGAGCCCTCGGCGTTTTCGAATTTGTGGCCGTTGCGGCCCATCCAGGCGGCCCGCCAGACGAGCAGCCGGGCGGCGTCGATCTCGAGCTTCATGTTTGCCAGGTCGAAGGCGATCGACTGGTTCTCGACGATCTTGCGGCCGAACTGTTCGCGCTCTTTGGCGTAGTCGAGCGCGTACTCGTAGGCGGCACGGGCGATCCCGAGTGCCTGGGCGCCGACGGTCGGCCGGCTGGCCTCAAAGGTCTGCATCGCCGCCTGCGATTTGGCTTTTTTGCCCTCGCGGACGCGGGCGAGGCGTTCGTCCAGCTTCTCTTTGCCGCCCAGCAGGCAGGAGCCCGGGACGCGGCAGTCGTCGAGGTGGACGTCGGCGGTATGGGAGGCGCGAAGGCCGTGCTTCTTCACCTTGGCGCCCTGCTCGCAGCCCTTGGTGTCGGGCGGGATGACGAAGGCCGCGTGGCCGCGTGAGCCGAGCTCGCGGTCGACCGAGGCGATGATCACGTGGACGTTGGCGATGCCGCCGTTGGTCGCCCAGGCCTTCTGCCCGTTGAGCACCCATTCGTCCTTCGCCTCGTCGTATTTGGCGCTGGTGCGGATGCCGGAGACATCGGACCCCGCGTCGGGCTCAGAGGCGCAGAAGGCGCCGAGCTTGACGTCGTCCGGCGTGCCGTAGCACTGGGGGATCCACTCCCCCATCTGCTCCGGGGTTCCCTGCCCGAAGATCGCCGCGACCGCGAGCGTCGTGCCCATGATCGCCATGCCGATGCCGGCGTCGCCCCAGAAAAGCTCCTCGTTGGCGATCGGCAGCGTCAGCCCGGTCTCGTCGGCCCAGAACTGGCCGACGGCTTCGAAGCTGTAGAGGCCGATCTTGGCGGCCTCCTCGATCACCGGCCACGGCGTTTCCTCACGCTCGTCCCACTCCTCGGCGGCGGGGCGGACGACGTTCTCGGCGAAGCCGTGCACCCACTCGCGGATGTCCTTCTGATCCTGATTCAGCTCGAGCGAGAACTTCGGCTCGGTCGAATCGGCGGACGTGCTGTTGGCCTCGTCGAGCAGCGCTTGCGCGTCGACGTCGGCGACGGAGGAATCAGCCATGGCGGCGAATTCTACACAGAACGGTGTCGTGTCAGGGACCCATGCATCGTTTCCGAGATTGTCCTCGCCATAGCGAGGAAAAGGGTGGAAACGATCAGGCGAGGGGGTCCACGACGTCGCGCAGGTCGAAGGCGCGCAGGCCCTCGGGACCGCGGTCGCTGCAGTCGAAAAAGCGCCTGTTGACGCACCCGTAGGACTCGCCGCTGCCCTCGTAGGCCTGCTCGACCGAGAACTGGCAGTGCGGCAGCGGGTCGCCGGTCATCTTCACGCCGCCGAAGCCGCCCTTCTCCAGAACGGCGCTGAGCTCGATCTCGGCGGCGTAGACCTCCTGCATGCAGCCGACGTACTGCTCGCCCGTCAGGCGGTCGATGAAGCTGTAGAGGTAGCGGCAGCCGAGCTCGACGCAGCCGCGCGGCTCGACCATCTTGTCGCAGAAGGAGCGGCACTGGCGGCACTCGCCGACCTGGGTGCGCGTGGCGGTCATTCGAAAAGCTTAGGGATGCGTGTTCGCGGAACCAAGCGGTTCGGCCCGCTCACGCGGCCAGGGGCGTGGCATTCAAAACGTGGTCCAGCTCGGTGCGGAGCATCCCCGAGGGCTTGACCCGGTACCCCTCCCCGACCTCGAAACGCCGCTCGCCGACGACGAGGAAGACCGGGGAGTCGCCCTTGTGGTGCTCGAGCACGGCCTTCAATTCCTCGCAGAGCTCGTCGTTCCAGCGGGCGAGGTCGATCGGCACCTCCAGCGGCCCCGCCGGCGTCGCGGCCGGTGCCGACTTCGCAGCCTTGGCGATCTCCGCCGAATCAGGTTCGAAGCGCTGTGCCTCCTGGACGACCAGCTTCGTCTCGCCTCGGTCCTTGTGGTCGATGCGGCCGCGGACGAGGACGATCGCGTCGGGCTGGATCACGTTCGCGCTCTCAGCCTCGTCGGCCTTGAAGACCAGCATCTCGACCTGCCCCTCGACGTCATCGAGGGTCGCGAACATCATCTGGCTGCCGCTCTTGGTCCGGATCTTCTTGCACTCGACGACGATGCCGCCGACCGTCACCCAGCCGCCGTCGGGCTTGCTGGCCAGCTGCGCGAGGCTGCAGTCGACCCGCGAGCGCAGCGCCGGACCGACTTCCTGCAGCGGGTGCGAGGAGAGGTAGGTGCCGAGCGTCTCCTTCTCCATCGCCAGCATCTCGGCGCGATCGAACTCGGCGGCGGGAATCGGCGGCCGATGGTGCGCCTGCGACTGCGCCTCACCTCCCCCGGCGTCCTCGCCGAAGTCGAAGATCGAGCCCTGGCCGAGCTGCGCGTCCTCCTGCGCCTTCTGGCCGGCCGACTGGGCCGCCGGCAGCGTTTCCAGCATTCCTTTGCGGCTGTCGCCGGTCGAGTCGAGCGCCCCGCACTTGATCAGGCATTCGATCGCCCGTTTGTTCACCGCGCGCGAGTCGACCCGCTCGCAGAAGTCCCAGATCGACTCGATCGGCTTCTCCTCGCGGGCGCGGAGGATCGCCTCGACCGCCGCGTGGCCGACGTTCTTGACCGCGTCGAGACCGAAGCGGATCGCGTTCTCGGAGACGACGAAGCTGTGGTCGGAGGAGTTGACGTCGGGGGGCAGGACGTCGATCCCCATCTCCGCGCAGCGGTTGACGAAGAAGGGCACCTTGTCTTTGGTGTTCATCACCGAGGAGATCACCGCCGCCATGTACTCGGCCGGGTAGTTGGCCTTGAGGTAGGCGGTGCGGTAGGAGATCAGCCCGTAGCAGGCGGCGTGGGACTTGTTGAACGAGTAGTCGGCGGCGGCTTCGTTCAGCTTCCAGAGGTCAGCGGCGACGTTCGGCGCGGTGCCCGACTCGGCCAGCCCCTCCATGAACTTGTCCTTCATCGTCGCCATCAGGTCGCGCTTCTTCTTGCCGATCGCCTTGCGCAGATCGTCCGCCTGGGCACCGGAGAAGCCCGCCATCAGGCGCGCGATCTGCATCAACTGCTCCTGGTAGACGACGCAGCCGTGGGTCTCCTTGGTGATCGCTTCCAGGCGCGGGTCGGGGTAGCGGACCGTCGAGGGGTCTTTCTTGCCCTTGGCGTAGGTGGGGATGTAGGCCATCGCGCCCGGCCGGTAGAGCGCGCCGAGGGCGACGATGTCGGCGAACTCGGTCGGCCCGACCCGGCGCAGCGCGTCGCGCATCCCCTCCGACTCGAACTGGAAGACGCCGGTCGAGTCGCCCTTCGCCAGCATCGCGTAGGTCTTGGCGTCGTCGATCGGGATCTGCTCCATGTCGACCCGCTCGCCGCGCGAGCGCTCGATGATGTCGATCGCGTCCTCGATCACGTCGAGGTTGCGCAGCCCGAGGAAGTCCATCTTCAGCAGCCCGATCTCCTCGATCGGGTTCATCGAGTACTGGGTGACGATCTTGTACTGGCGCTCGGGCTTGCCGGACCCGTTGCCGTTGCCGTTTGCCGGCACCGCCGGAGCGGTCTTGTCCTCGGCGAGCTGAAGCGGCACGACCTCCTGCAACGGCCGGTCGGCGATCACCACCGCGGCGGCGTGGATCGAGTTGTTGCGGATGATCCCCTCGAGGCCTTGAGCGACGTCGATGATCTTCTTCGCGTCGGGCTCCTCGTCGTAGGTGCGGCGCAGCTCCTGGCCGCTCTTCAGGCACTCTTCGAACGATGGGCTGCGGCCCATGATCGGCTCCGGGATCTGCTTCGCCAGCCGGTCACCGGTGGCGTAGTCGAAGCCGAGCACACGGGCGGCATCGCGGGTTGCCGCGCGCGGCGCCATCTTGCCGAAGGTGATGATCTGGGCGACCGATTCGCGGCCGTATTTCTCACCGACGTACCGGATCATCCGCTCGCGGCCGCGGACCGAAAAGTCGATGTCGATGTCCGGCATCGATTTGCGGCCGGGGTTGAGGAAGCGCTCGAACATAAGGCCTTCGGCGAGCGGGTCGAGGTCGGTGATCTTCAGGCTGTAGGAGACGATCGAGCCGGCGGCGGAGCCGCGGCCGGGGCCGACGGCGATCCCGTTGCTCTTCGCGTAGCTGACGAAGTCCCAGACGATCAGGAAGTAGGAGGAGAAGCCCATCTCCTCGATCACCCCGAGCTCGAACTCGAGCCGCTCGACCGCCTCGGCGGGCAGCGGGTCGCCGTAGCGGGCGCGGAGACCCTCCATCGCGATCCGCCGCAGCATCTCCTCCGGCTCTTCGCCGTTCTCGGTCGGGTAGCGCGGCAGCTGCAGCTTGCCGAGCTCGATCTCGATCTCGCAGCGCTCGGCGATCTCCATCGTGGTCGGAATCGCGTCCGGCCACTCGGCGAAGGCCGCGGCCATTTCGGCGTTGTCTTTGATGTAGAACTCGTTCGTGTCGAAGCTCATCTTCGGCATCTGCAGGGTCGATTTCGTCTGCACGCAGAGCAGCGCCGCGTGGTTGTCGAAGTCCTCGCGCCGCAGGTAGTGGACGTCGGCGGTGCCGACCAGCGGCCGGTTCAACTCGCGGGCGAAGCGGACGATCCCCTCGTTGGCCTTGTCCTGCTCTTCGATCCCGTTCTTCTGGACCTCGAAGTAGACCTGCTCGGGGCCGAAAGTCTGGATCAGGTCGTCGAGGTGGGCCCGAGCGTCCTCGTCGCGCTCTTCGATCAGGCGGCGGCAGAAACGCGACTGCAGGCAGCCGGTGAGGACGATCACGCCTTCCGCATGCTGAGCCAGCAGGTCCATGTCGACGTTGGCCTTGCCGCGCGAGAAGCCCTCGAGGAAGCCGGCGGAGGTGAGCTTGACCAAGTTCGAGAAGCCGGTGTCGGTCTCGGCCAGCAGGGTCAGGTGGTTGCGCTCGTAGCGGGCCTGCTCCTTGATCGTGTGCCGATCCTCGACGAGGTAGGCCTCGAGCCCGGCGATCGGTTTGATCCCGTGCTTCTTACAGGCCTTGTAGAGGTCTACGGCCCCGTTCATCACGCCGTGATCGGTGAGGCCGAGGGCCGGCTGATCGAGCTCCGCTGCCCGCGCCGCCATCGCGTCGATCTTGCAGGCGCCATCCAGCAGCGAGTACTCGCTGTGGGCATGGAGATGTGCGGCTGACGCGGTGCTCACGAGGTCGGTCGATCATGCCAAGCGGGGCCGACGGCACCGACGCCTGTCGTGACACTTCCGCGCTAGTTCCGGGCTAACTCACGGCAAGGGCGGCGAACACCCCGCCAATTACGCTGGCGACGATCGTCGCACTCATACTGATGACGCCCAAAACCATCGTTCGTTGGATCGCGTCGAAGCGGGTGTCGATCGAGTTGAAGCGTTCGTTCATCTCCTTGCGGAGCTCGCGGACTTCGCCCTTGACCTCGTCGAACCCCTTCCCCACACGGGTATTGAGGTCGTCCAGTCGCTCGTCGGTCCACTCTTCCCTCGCCATGACTGCCATGCAGGCAACCATATGAAGCGTGCTGTCATCAGTGGTGCGCAGTTCGCCAATTCTCTGCGCTGACTTCCTCCCGAGCCTGCGACTTCAGGCGCAGACCCAGGCGCTGCCACCCGAGTCGGCCCAGATTTCGGCGGCGATCCGGTCCTGTTCTGCCTTCGGCGCATTCTGCGGTTCGCCCTTGCCGCCATACAGCTCCCAGGTGGAGGGCAGGATCTGGTACGCGCCGCCGGCGCCGCTGGAGGGGTTGAGGGCGCTGTAGTTGCCGCCGGACTCGCACATCACGATGTAGGTCGGGATCGAGTACGGCCCGCCGAGCCAGCGGCCGACCTCTTCTTCGGCTTCGGCTTCGCTTTCGGCCAGGCGCGCTTCCTGGACCTGGGCGACCCATTCGGAGATGTCCGCTTTCAGTGTCGCGATAGAGGCTTCGCGGCTGGCCTTCAGGGATCCCAGACGTGACGCGGCGGCCTGCGCGGCTGCGCGCACCGCGGCGATTTCCTCGCGGGCGGCTTCGAGCCGTTCGTCGTAGGCGATCGCTTCGGCCTTCAGGTCGGCGACCCGCATGACCTCGCTGTGGACCGTGGCGCGGACCGCGGCGACGCGATCGGCGAGGGCGCTGTCGGCTTCGGAGATCGCCCGCAGGTAGTCGCTGCGGGCGACGAGGTCCTCGTAGTCGCCGGAGCCGAAGACCAGGTCGGCGGTGCTCGGCGTGCCGCTCTCGTAGATCGCGACCAAACGCTCGGCCAGGACCGCTCGGGAGCGGCGCAGCCGGGCTTTCTCGACGGCGAGCCGATGGCGCGTGTCGGCCAGCTTCCGCGCCAGCTCGGCGGCCCGCTCGCGACCTTCGGCCAGGAGGTCGCTCAGTTCCTCCTCTTCGGCGGCGGCATCCTTCGCTTCGGCTTCGGCGCTGCCCAGTTCCGCCGTCGTCGCCTGCAGCTGCGAGGAGAGCGAGCTCGCCTCGTCGCGAGCCGCGGCCAGCCTCGCTTCGAGCTTCTCGGCTTCGGTCGCGCCGGCCCTGCCGGCCGCAGCGCCGAGGGCGATCAGCAGCGCGCAGAGCAGCGCCGCAGCGCAGATCCCGAGGAGATCCCTTCTGAGGACGAACTGCCGCACGGAGGGTCCGAGGCTACCGAGGCGACCTCAAAAGTCCTGCAAGTTGCCGATAACCCGCAAGGGACCTTGCGGGACCGGGTGGGCTTACGGATTCAGCCTTCGGGGACTTCGCGCTTGGCGAAGTAGGCGACTGCGGCGGCGATCCCCACGCCGAAGACGCCCAGCGCTATCCGGGTCTCCCGCCGGTAGCGGCGGCGCATGTAGCGGAAGGCGAACTTGACCGAGGCCTTGCCGAGCCGGTTGTACATCAGCCCTTCCCCCGCTGGCGGATCCGGTGCGCCATCCGCGACTGCAGGGACCAGAGCTCGATGAAGCCCGGAGAAGCGTTCTGGTCGAAGAGGCCGCCGGACTCCGAGAAGGTCGCCAGCTCGGCGTCGTAAACGGCGTTGGGCGAGGAGCGGGTGACGACGCGGACACCGCCTTTGAAGAGTCGGAGGCCGATCTCGCCGGTCACCTGGGCGTTGACGGCGTCCATGTAAGCGTCGAGGTCGCTGCGCAGCGGCTCCCACCAGAGACCGGCGTAGACGAGGTAGCCCCACTTCTGGTCGAGGGCGGGCTTGAACTGGTTCTGGTGGATCGTCCCGACCAGGCGCTCGAGCTCCTCGTGGGCGGCGAGGACGATCGCCGCCGCCGGGACCTCGTAGATGTCGCGCACCTTGAGGCCGACGATCCGGTCCTCGATGTGGTCGACGATCCCGACGCCGTGGCGGCAGCCGATCTCGGCCGCCTCTTCCAGCAGCTCGACCAGGTCGAGCCGCTCGCCGTTCAGCGAAACCGGCACGCCCTTCTCGAAGCCGACCGTCACCGTCTCCGCCTCGTCGGGCGCCTCCTCGGGCCGGGTCACCAGCTGGAAGACGTCGTCCTCGGGCGCGTGGTCGAGCTCCTCGATCCAGCGGCCCTCCGAGGAGCGGCCCCAGAGGTTGTCGTCGATCGAGTACGGCGCGACCTCGGTCCCACCCTTGACCGGAATCCCGTGTTCGCGGGCGTATTCGATCTCCTCCTCGCGGCCCATCTCCCAGGAGCGGACCGGAGCGATCGTCTTCAACTCGGGGGCGAGAGTCGCGACCGTAGCCTCGATCCGGACCTGGTCGTTGCCCTTGCCGGTGCAGCCGTGGGCGATCGTGTCGCACTTCGCCTGCCGCGCGTACTCGACCGCGAGCTGGGCGATCAGAGGGCGGCCGAGCGCGGTGAAGAGCGGGTAGCCGTTGCCGTAGACGGCGTTGGCCTTGATCGCCGGAGCGACGAACTCGGCGGCGAAGCGCTCGCGGGCGTCGACCACGTGGCACTCGGCGGCGCCCAGCTGCAGCGCCTTTTGCTCGATCACCTGGTAGTCCTCGCCGGGCTGGCCGAGGTTGACGGTGAGGCAGACGACCTCGGCTTCGTAGTGATCCTGGATCCACTTCAGCATCACGCTGGTGTCGAGGCCGCCCGAGTAGAGCAACAGCACCCGGTGGACGCTGGCGGGGTCCGCCTCATAGCTGGCGGTCGGCTGGAAGTGGGGCTGGTCGGCGCTCACGGGGGCGCAGTCTCTCACGCAGTCTGGCTCTGAGGGTGTCTGACCAAGCAGGTCAAGGACGCAGGGAGCGCCGTGTGCTCTGCACACAAGCGACCGAGGACGCAGAGATGCGCAGTGTCAGACGCCCTCAGGGCGCTTCGATGCCGCCGGCGCCGCCTTCTTCTTCGGGCGGGACCACTTCTTCGGGTTCTTCTTCCGGCGCTTCTTCGTCTTCTTCGATGCCTTCTTCTTCGGGCGTCGTCGTCGATTCGGTCGTCGTCGTGGTCGAACTCTCGGTCGTCGTCGACGACGGCTCGGTGGTCGAAGTTTCGATGCTGGAGCTGGTGGTGGTTTCCCCGCTGTCGTCGCTGCTGGCGATCACGATCACCGCGATCAGCAGGCCGACGATCACCGCGATCAGCCCGGCGACGAGCAGCCGCATGTTGCCGTGGGGGTGGCCGCCCCCCGGGCCGTGGCCACCGGGGCCGCGGTCTTCGGGCCCCATCAGGCGAGTCGGGTCCTCGTGCATCTTGCTCAGGCCTCCGGTCCCAGGATCGCGTCGAGGATCGCGTCGGCGTCCTCGATCTCGAAACCGTTTCGAAGCCGCTGGGCGATCTCCTCCCGGCTGCTGCCGGATACGGCCATCTGCGCGGCCAGCAGGCGGGCGCCGGCAGGGTCGGCTCGGGTCGCGTCGACCTGGGCCGCCGACGGCTCCGGCGCAGGAGCCGGTGCCGGTGCCGCTGTGTCGACGGCTCGCAGCCGGGGCGCCTGACGAAGCTCTTCGAGCGTGGGCTCGGCCGGCGCCGGGGCCGACGCGTTCTCGCCTCCGCCGATCCGCGCCTTCGCCGCTTCCAGGCTGGCCTGCAGCCGCTCCGCCTCGTGCCGCAGGGAAATCGCCTGGACGACGAGCGAGTCGACCGTCTCGGCGAGCTCGCCGACCTGCCGGTCGGCGAGCCGGTCTGCATCCTCCCGCGCCCGGGTCAGGTAGCGCCGCGCCTCCCCTTCGGCGTCGTCGATCACGCTTGCCGCGGCCCGCTCGGCGGCCTCGACGATCGCCTCCAGCCGCTTCGCCGTGTCGGCGCGCAGCTCGCGCTGCTTCTTCGAGAAGTCCTTGGGACGGCCGGGGCTCATCGCGCCGTGAAGCCTAAGAGGGATTCGCCGATCAAGTCGACCGCCAGATCGACATGGTCCGAATCGATCACCAGCGGCGGCAGCAGGCGCAGGGTGTCGGGCCGCGGCACGTTGACCACCAACCCGCGCTCGAGCAGGTCCGCGCCGACGGGGGCGGCGTCGATTCCCTCGGCCAGGGCAACACCGATCATCAGGCCGCGGCCGCGGGTCCCGGCGACCCCGTCCAGCGCCTCCAGCTTCTCGCGCAGGTAGGCCCCCAGCTCGCGCACGTGGCGCAGGAGGACCGGGTCGTCGACGATTTCGAGCACCGCCAGCGCCGCCGCGGTCGCCACCGGGCCGCCGGCGAAGGTCGAGCCGTGGTCACCGGGCTCGAGCACCTCGGCTGCCTCGGGCGCGGCGATGCAGGCGCCGATCGGGAAGCCGCCGCCGAGCGCCTTGGCGCTGGTGATCACGTCCGGGCGCACCGGCGTCTGCTCGTAGGCCCAGAGCGAGCCGGTGCGGCCGATCCCGGTCTGGATCTCGTCGAAGATCAGGAGCGCGCCGGCTTCGTCGCAGGCCTCGCGCGCCGCCAGGAGCGCCTCCTCGGAGATCGGGAAGACGCCGGACTCACCCTGGATCGGCTCGATTAGGACGGCGGCGGTGTCCTCCCCCACCGCCTCGCGCAGGGCGTTGGCGTCGTTGCGGGGAACCGAGCAGAAACCGGGCAGCATCGGCCCCAGAGCCCGATTGGCCGCCAGCCCCGGCGTCGCCGACAGGGCGCCGTAGGTGCGGCCGTGGAAGTCGCTCTCGAAGCTGACGATCTCCGGCTCGGAGACGCCTCGCCGGTGGGCGTGCTTGCGGGCGATCTTGATCGCACACTCGTTGGCCTCGGTCCCCGAGTTGGAGAAGAAGACCCGGCCGCCGAGGCTCGACTCGGCCAGGCGCTCGGCCAGGCGCGCCATCGGCTCGGTGTAGAAGAGGTTGGAGACGTGCATCAGGCGGTGGGACTGCTCGTGGATTGCCTTCACCACCTGCGGGTGACAATGGCCGACCGAGCAGACCGAGATCCCGCTGAGGAAGTCGAGGTACCTCTTGCCCGCGGCATCCCAGAGCAACGGCCCCTCGCCGCGGACGAAGTCGACCGGCGCCCGCCTGTAGGTCCGCATCAGGTACCGCTCCTCGAGCCCCCGCGCCTGCTCGAATCCGATCTCTCGCGTCGCCTCGGTCATGGGGTGACCATGGTGCCGATGCCGGCGTCAGTGAAGAGCTCCAGGAGAAGGCTGTGGGCGATGCGGCCGTCGATGATGTGGGCCGACTGGGCGCCACCGCGGATCGCGTCGGCGCAGGCCTGCAGCTTCGGCCGCATCCCGCCCCCGAGGCTCGACAGCTTCGCGTCGACCTCGTCGACGGTGGCGCGGGAGATCAGCGAGCCATCGTCGGCGGGATCGGCCAGCCAGCCCTCGACGTCGGTGAGGAAGATCGCCTTGTGGGCCCCGATCGCGGCCGCGACCTTGCCGGCCGCCTCGTCGGCGTTGACGTTGTAGGACTGGCCGCCGCGGTCGGACGCAGAGGAGGCGATTACCGGGATGTAGTCGGCGGCGATGTGCTTCAGCACGTCGACGTCGACCCGCTCGATCGAGCCGACGAAGCCGACCTGCTCGGCATTGGCCACCGGCGAGACGGTGAAGAGGCTCCCGTCCTCGCCGGAGAGGCCGACCGCAGCCTGGCCGTGGCGGTTCAACCGCTGGACGATTTCGGAGTTGAGCTTGCCGACCAGGACCATCTTCGCCACCTCGACGGTCTCGGAGTCGGAGACGCGCAGGCCCTCGTGGAAACGGACCTCGAGGTCGAGCCGCTCCATGTAACGGGTGATCTCGGGGCCGCCGCCGTGGACGATGATCGGGTTCAGCCCGACGTACTTGAGCAGGACGACGTCGGTGGCGAAATCTTCGCGCAGCTGGTCGTCGAGCATTGCCGCGCCGCCGTACTTGATCACCACGGTGCGGCCGTGGAACTCGCGGATGTAGGGCAGCGCCTCGAGCAGCGTGGCGACGCTGCCGCTGTCGTAGCGGGTGTTGTTGGTTGGGGAACTCACGTCGTGTACTCCGCGTTGATCCGCACGTACTCGTAGCCGAGGTCCGAGAACCAGACGTGGGCGGCGTGCTCGCCCCGGCCGAGGCGGAGGCCAATCTCGGCCTCCTCGACGTCGGCACCGAGCTCGACGGCATCGATGTTCTCGGCACCGAGCTCGTCGAGTTCCTCGCCGGCCAGGGCGGCGCCGGCGGCCTGGGCGATCCGGCCCCAGTTGGGGTCGCGGCCGAACAGCGCGGTCTTGACCAGGGGCGAGTTGGCGATCGCGCGGGCGACGCGCTCGGCCTCGGCCTCGGTGGCGGCCTCGGTGACCTCGATCCGGGCGGTGCGGGCGGCGCCCTCGCCGTCGCGGACGATCTCGATCGCGAGCTGCATCAGGACCGCCTCGAGCAATCCCCCGGGCAGCGGCCGGCCGGAGGTGCCGGAGGCCTGCAGCAGGACCATGTCGTTGGTGCTCATCTGGCCGTCGACGGTGATGCGGTTGAAGGAGCCGTCGACCGCGGAGCGCAGGCGCGCGTCGGCGTCGGGGACGACGGCGTCGGTCTGGACGAAGCAGAGCATCGTCGCCATGTTCGGCTCGATCATCCCCGCCCCCTTCGCCTGGGCGGAAAGCGTCACGCCGCCGGCACGCAGGGTGCAGCGCTTCGGCCAGCGGTCGGTGGTGAGGATCGCGTCGGAGAAGTCGCCGCCGCCTTCGGGCGCGAGGTTCGCAGCCGCGTCGCCGATGCCGCCGAGGACGGCGTCGATCGGCAGCGGCACGCCGATCGTCCCGGTCTCGGCGACGGCGACCTGGCTCGACGCGAGGTCGAGCTCGGCGGCCGTCCGCGCGCACATCGCACGCGCGTCGGCCAATCCCTGCTCGCCGGTCTCGGCGTTGGCGTTGCCGCTGTTGACCACCGCGGCGCGCACGCCGCCGGCGTCGACCTCGTCGCGACAGACGCGGATCGGGGCCGCTGCCGAAGCGTTGCGGGTGAGAACCAGCGCCGAGGTGACCTCGGGGGCGTCGCAGACGACCAGGCCGACATCGGTGCGCCCGCCGCCCTTGAGCCCGCAGTGGGCGCCGGCGGCGCGAAAGCCCGGAGCGAGCTGGGCCGGGTCGAGCTCCTCGGTCCCTGCGGGCTCATCGACCCAGCGCGAACGGAAAAAGGAGGCGCTCACTTCAGGCCCTCCGTCTCGTCCAGGCCCAGCATCAGGTTGAGGTTCTGCACGCCCTGGCTGGAGGCGCCCTTCCAGATGTTGTCGATCGCCGCGAAGGCCATCACCCTCCCCCGCTCCTCGACGGTGACGTGGACGTGGCACTCGTTGGTTTCCCGCACGGCGCGCAGGTTCGGCGGGCCGTCGAGGACGTGGACGAAGGGCTCGTCCGCGTAGCGCTCCTCGTACAGGGCGCGGACCGCCTGCTTCGAGGTCGACTCGCCGAGCGTCGCGAAGCAGGTCGCCAGCTCGCCCTGGTCGAGCGGCACCAGGTGGGGAACGAAGGTGACCGGCGCCGGGCTGCCGAGCGCCGCCAGCTCCTGCTCGATCTCCGGCCGGTGGCGGTGGCCCTCGGTCTTGTACGGGAAGGCATTCTCGGTCATCGCCGAGAAATGGACGAGATCGTCGCTCGAGCGGCCGTAGCCGGAGGTGCCCTGCATCGCCGAGACGAAGACCTCGCCGAGGAGCCCCTCTTCCGCCAGCGGCGCGAGGGCGAGCACGCTCGCGGTCGGGTAGCAGCCCGGCGTCGCAACCAGCTTCGCCTCGCGAATCTCGTCGCGGTAGATCTCGCTGAGGCCGTAGATGCCGGTCCCGAACAGCTCCGGGGCGCCGTGCTCGCCGTACCAGCGCGCGTAGGTCTCGCGGTCGCGGAGGCGGAAGTCGGCGGAGAGGTCGACGACGAGGATGCCCGCGGCGCGCAGCGCGGCGTCGGTCGGGGCGGCGGCGCCGTGCGGGTAGGCGACGATCGCGGCGTCGACCTCGGGCAAGTTGTTCAGGTCGAGCTCGGACAGCTCGATCTGCGCCCGGTAGCGGGGATAGAGGTCGCACAGCCGCTTGCCGGCGTCGCTGCGCGAGGTCGCGGCCACCAGCTCCAGCCCGGGGTGATCGGAGACGATTTGCGCGGCCAGGGCGCCGGTGAATCCCGACGCGCCGGCAACCAACACTCGCTTATTCACGGAGGGTCCCCCCGATCTCATCCAGCTTCGCCTTGATCGCTTCTCGGGCCTCGGCGACCTCCTCATCGGTGAGGGTGCGCTCGCCCGAGCAGAACTCGAGGTTCATCGCCAGGCTCTTAGCCCCCTCGCCGATCTGCTCGCCGCGATAGATGTCGAAGATCTCTACCGAGTACAAAAGCTCCCTCGCGGCGGCCCAGATAGTCGCCTCGACTTCGGCGGCAGGGATCTCCTCAGGCACGACAACGGCCAGGTCCTGACGCACGGCCGGGAACTCAGTCGCCTCTTCGTAGGACTCTTCACCTGCTCTCGCGACGGCGATCAGGGGTGCAGCGTCGAGTTCGAAGGCGACGGCGGCCTCGAGGTCCCAGGTCCGGCAGACCAGCGGGTGGACCTCCCCGAGCCAGCCGGCGGGCGCGCCGCCGACCGAGACCGCGGCCGAGCGTCCCGGGTGCAGGAACGGCTCCTCGGCCGGCGCGAACCCGAGCTCGACCCCGAGCTGGCGCCCGAGCGCCTCCAGGACGCCCTTCAGCGCGAAGAAGTCGGCAGGCTCGCCGCCGCCGCGCCACGAGCGCACGCCCAGCGCCCCCACTGCGATCGCCGCGAACCGGTGCGGCTCGGCAAACGGCGCCGGCTGATCCCCGGCGAACTCGGGGGTCCCCTCTCGGAGGTAGACGCGGGTGGATTCGAAGAGGGCGAGGTCGCTCGCGCCGCGGGCGGCGTTGCGAGCGGCGATGTCGAGCAGGGAGCCGAGCAGGGTCGTCCGCATCGCCGACTGCTCCTCGGAGAGCGGGTTGGCGAGCAACGCCGGGGTCGCGCGCGGGTCCTCGGCGGGGATCCGCAAGCGGCCGGCCTCGCCGGGGTCGGTGAAGCTCCAGCCGACCACCTGGTCGAGGCCGAGGTCGCGGAGGACGTCCTCCGCCCGCCGCCGCAGGCGCTGCTCGCGGCTGAGGCCGCCGACCACCTCGCCCGTCGAGGGCAGCGTGGTCGGCAGGTGCTCGTCGATGCCGTGGACCCGGGCGACCTCCTCGATCAGGTCGACCTCGCGGGTGACGTCGTAGTGGCGCTCGGGCGGGACGACGACCGCCAGGTCCTCGCCGTCGGCTTCGGCCTCGAACCCGAGCCGCTCCAGATAGGTCTTCTGATCGGCCTGGGAGATCTCCATCCCCAGCAGACCCCGGACCCGCGACGCCCGCAGGGACAGCCGTCGCGGGTCTGGGATCTCACCGGCGACGTCGATCGTCCCCGGCACCAGCTTCGCCCCGCAGAGCTCGACCAGCAGCCGCGAGGCGATCCGCTGCGCCCGCTCGCAGAGTGCCGGGTGGAGCTGCTTCTCGAAGCGGGCCGAGGCCTCCGAGCGCAGCCCGAGAAGCCGCGAGGTGCGGAGAATGTTGGTCCCGTTCCAGTTGGCGACCTCGAGCAGGACGCGGGTCGTCCCGTCGGAAACCTCGGAACGCTGGCCGCCCATGATCCCGGCGACCCCCGACGGCCCCTCGCGGTCGCAGACCAACACCGTCTCGGCGTCGAAGGTCCGCTCGACGTCGTCGAGCGTGGTCATCTTCTCCCCCTCGTTCGCGGTGCGGACGATCAGCTCGCCGCCCGGGACCTCGTCGAGGTCAAAGGCGTGCAGCGGCTGCGCGGTCAGCAGCATCATGTAGTTGGTGATGTCGACGACGTTGTTTATCGGCCGCTGCCCGGCTGCTGCGAGCCGCGCCTGCAGCCAGAGCGGCGAGGGACCGATCGTGACGTCGGTAAAGACACGGGCGGTGAAACGGGGGCAGAGCTCGGGGACCTCGACCGTGACCGAGGCGTAGTCCTCGGCCTCCCCCTCTCCCTCGGCCGGCGCGTCCTCGGCCCACGGGTCGGCGGCGAGCGGTGCGCCGGTGATCGCGTGGACCTCGCGGGCGACGCCGTGGACGCCGAAGCAGTCGCTGCGGTTCGGGGTCACCTCGATCTCCAGCACCGGCTCGCCGATCGGCAGCACCTCGGCCAGCGGGGTGCCGGCGGCGAGGCCCGGGTCGAGCTCCATGATCCCCTCGTGGTCGTCGCCGATCTCGAGCTCGTCGGCGGCGAGAATCATCCCTTCGGAGGGAATCCCCCGCAGCTTCGCCTTACGCAGCTTCTCGCCGTTCGGCATCCTCGCCCCCGGCAGCGCCACCGCCACCGTCTGTCCGGCGGCGACGTTGGGGGCGCCGCAGACGATCGGCCGCTCGCCGTCGCCGGTCTCGACCATGCAGGCGCTGAGTCGGTCGGCTTTCGGGTGCTTCTCGCATCTGACGACCTTGCCGACGACGAAACCCTCACCGGAGGGCGGCCCGACGGTCTCCACCCGCTCGACCTCGGTCCCGGTCATCACCAGGCGGTCGGCGAGCGCGGCCGGGTCCATCCCGGGGTCGCAGTACTCGCGCAGCCAGCTGTACGGCACCCTCACGAGAACTGCTCCAGCATCCGCACGTCGTTGTCGAAGAAGCGCCGCAGGTCCGGCACGCCGTGGCGCAGCATCGCCACCCGCTCGACCCCGATCCCGAAGGCGAAGCCCTGGACGCGCTCGGCGTCGTAGCCGTGCCCCTCGACGAAGCCGAGCACGTTGGGGTCGACCATGCCGGCGCCGAGAATCTCGATCCAGCCCTGGCCCTTGCAGAGGTTGCAGCGCTCGCCGCCGGCCAGCTCGCCGCTGCCGCCGCACTGGAAGCAGGAGACGTCGACCTCGACGCTGGGCTCGGTGAAGGGGAAGAAGTGCGGCCGCAGGCGCAGCTCCCGCTCGGCTCCGAACAGCGCCCTGCACATCGCCAGCAGCGTCCCCTGCAGGTCGGCGAGGGTCAGGCCCTCTGCTATCGCCAGCCCCTCGACCTGGTGAAACATCGGGCTGTGGGTGGCGTCTGAGTCGCGCCGGTAGACCTTGCCGGGAACGACGACGAAGATCGGCGGCGGCTTGGCCTCCATCGAGCGCACCTGCATCGGCGAGGTGTGGGTGCGCAGCAGCACGTCGGGGTGCGACTGCACGTAGAAGGTGTCCTGGAGCATCCGCGCCGGGTGGCCGGGCGGGTGGTTCAGCGCCGTGAAGTTGTAGTAGTCGTGCTCGATCTCCGGGCCTTCGGCGACGTGGTAGCCGAGCCCGACCATCGTGTCCTCGATCAGCCGCATGGTGCGGGCGATCAGGTGCGGGTGGCCGACCGGCCGCGGCGGCGCGCCGGGCAGGGTGACGTCGACCTCGTCGGTGACGAGCTTGGCCTCCAGCTCGGAGGCGTCGAGCCGCTCGGCGCTCGCCTCGAGCAGCGCCTCGAGCTCCTTGCGGGCGCGGTTGGCGGCGCCGCCGACCTGGCCGCGTTCCTCCTGCGGCAGCTCGGCGATACCGCGCAGGACGCCGGTCAGCTCGGCTTTGCGGCCCAGGTAGCGGACCCGCAGCTCCTCGAGCTCAGCGCTGCTCTTCGCGCCCTCGATCGCGGCGCCGGCCTCGGCCCTGATCCCCTCGATCCGCTCGAGCATTAGGGCTGGGCCTCCTTCATGGCGAGCGAAGATATCCGCTGGGCGGCGATCGCAGCGGCGGCGGCGACGTTGAGGGAGTCAGGGCCGCCCTCGCGGAGCGGGATGGTGACCCGCCTCTCGCACTCGGCGAGGACCGCCTCGGGAAGCCCCTCGCGCTCGGCGCCGAGGCAGACGGTGGCGGCGCCGGCGAGCGTGGCGAGGTCGTCCCCCCCGCGGGGGACAAGAGCGACACGCGGCTGCGGGGTGTCCCCGAAACCGGCCTTGATCGGCGGCCGGGAGAAGATCGAGCCCATGCTGGCCCGCACGGCCTTTGGCGAGAAGGGGTCGGCGCAATCGGGCCCGAGCGCGACGGGGCCTTCGATCAAGGCGTCAACGGTGCGAACGATCGTCCCGACATTGCCGGGGTCGCCGACCGCGTGAAGGTAGATGCAGGGAGACGCAACGCAGTTGTCCCCGGTATGCGGGGACAACTGCGTGGGGCCTGGCGACGTGGGCCAGACCGCGATGACTCGCGTGCCGGAGCCGAGCGCGGATGCGTCGGCGAGCAACTTCAGATCGACCTCCTCGCCCTCGAGCCCTGACCCGGCGGCGACGAGGACGAAGCGCGGCTGCGCGCCCGCCGCCAGCCCCGCCTCCAGCAGGTCCTCCCCCTCCGTCGCGAAGCACCCCTCGCGCTCGCGGTGCTTGCGCTCGCGCAGCTTGCGAACCAGCTTCAGCTTCTCGTTTTGGGGGCTCTCGATCATCGGTTCGGTTGTCTTCGGTTTGGCGGTTTCAACTCCTGGAACGAAAAAGCGGGCCGTTTTCACGGCCCGCCCGGGAGAGAGGAATGTCGGTGTTGCCGCTAGGCGGCCGCACCCTCCCGGGCTAGCTCCACAAATCGGCGGAAGGCATCGCGGTCGGAGACCGCGATCTCGGCCAGCATCTTGCGGTTCACCGTGACCTCGGCTTTGTTCAGGCCATGGATCAGTTCCGAGTAGCTCATGCCCTCGAGCCGCGCAGCGGCGTTGATCCGGGTGATCCAGAGGCGGCGGAAGGTCCGCTTTTTGTTGCGCCGGTCGCGGTAGGCGTACATCCCCGACCGCTGCACCTGCTCTTTGGCGAAGCGATAGGAGGAGTGCTTGCGGCCGAAGTAGCCCTTCGCTTCCTTCAGCACCTTGCGGCGCTTCTTGCGCGCGTGGACGGAGCGCTTGACGCGGCTCACTTGCCGCCTCCGAGCAGGGTCCGCACTTTCTTCTGATCGCTCGGCGCTATGTCGACCGGTTTCGCCATCTTCCGCTTCCGCTTCGGCGACTTTTTCTCCAGGATGTGGCTGGAGTAGGCGCGACGGCCGCGGAGTTTGCCCGTGGCGGTCTTCTTGAAGCGCTTCTTGGCGCCGGAATGGGTTTTCATCTTCGGCATCGGGTCCGGTATTGAAGCAGAGATTCGGTTTAGTGGCACCTGCTGCCAGTTGAACCTCTGCCGCGAGTGCGCTAACGCCTGAGCCGCGGATACGCTGGCGCCGCGATGCGGATCCTCTACGTGGTCGGAACCCGGCCCAACTTCGTCAAGACGGCGCCGGTGATCGGCGTCCTGCGCAAGCGCGATCCCGAGGGCCGCCACGCGATCGTCCACACCGGCCAGCACTACGACCGGTTGATGTCCGAGGTCTTCCTCGAGGAGTTGGGCGTGCCGGCACCCGATTACATGCTCGAGGTCGGCTCCGGCAGCCACGCTGCGCAGACGGCACGGACGATGGAGCGCCTGGAGCCGGTCCTCGCCGACGAGGCGCCGGACCTGGTGATGGTCCCCGGCGACGTCAACTCGACCCTGGCGGCGGCGCTGACCGCGGTGAAGATGGGCATCCCGGTCGCTCACATCGAGTCCGGCCTGCGCAGCTTCGACATGACGATGCCCGAGGAGGTCAACCGAATCGTCGCCGACCGCTTCGCCGAGTGGCTCTTCCTCCACAGCCCCGAGGCGGTCACCAACCTGCGCGCCGAAGGAATCCCCGAGGAGCGCATGCAGATGGTCGGCAACACGATGATCGACACCCTGGTGGCGCTGGAAGAGCGCTTCCGGGCGGCCGGCTCGGCCGCCCGCCTCGGCGTCGAGGCGGGCTCCTACCTGCTCGTGACGCTGCACCGACCGGCGCTCGTAGACGGGCCGCTCCTCGGCGAGACGGTCGCCCAGCTCGTCGCCCTGGCGCGGGAGATGCAGGTGGTCTTCCCGGTCCACCCGCGGACCCGCAAGATGATGGAGGGCCTCGAGCCCGACCACCCCGGTCTGCTCCTCACCGACCCGCTCGGCTACCTCGACTTCCTCTCGCTGATCGCCGACGCGCGCGCGGTGCTCACCGACTCCGGCGGTATCCAGGAGGAGACGACCTACCTCGGCGTCCCCTGCTTCACCCTGCGCGACAACACCGAGCGGCCGGTGACCGTCACCTCGGGCACCAACACCCTGCTCGGCCTGGACCCGGCCGCGATCGCGCGGATCCCGGCGCTGCTCTCCGAGGGTCGGCTCACTCCTCCCGGCCGACCGCCCCTATGGGACGGCAGCGCCGCGGAGCGGATCGCAGACGTGATCCTCCCCTGAGCGGCGCGCTCAGGCGAGGAGGAAGTCGTAGAGGGTCACGCAGCCCGAGAGCCTCTTCGGGCTCCCGCCCTCACCGCCGTAGCCGACCCTGACCGCCTGCCAGCAACCGAGGTCGTTCACCTTCACCCGGTAGGGAACCGCGCCGCTGCTCCCGCTGTCCCACTTCGAGCAACTCCAGATAGGGCCCTCCCGCTCGCAGCCGCTGGGAGAATCGAAGATCAGGCTGTTGCCGACCGAGTTCTGCAGCGACCCACCGTCCACCCCCAGCACCGTCGCCGGCCGCGCCCCGAAGAGACCGAGCGCGACGAACGCCGCCGCGGTCGAAGCCAGCGTGATCGCGACCTTGCGCGGCTCGTAGGCGGGCTGGCCGTGCTTGCGGCCGAGCGCGCCGATGTACCAGAGGATCCCCAGGGTCAGCCAGCCGAACCAGAAGTAGAGCCACTGCTCCCGAATGCAGGTGGCGACCGCCGCCGGAACCACCGTCAGCAGCCAAAACAACGCAGCCCCATAGAGGAGAACGCCGATGATCACCGCATCCGACTTCCTGCCCAGCCGGGTGGGCTCAACGCCGGATGCGCCTCAGGACTCGGTGGCTGCGGCGTCGCCGTCGGCCGCGGCCTCAGCCTCGGCAGGGGCTTCGGGTTCGGCGGGCGCGTCGGCCGGAGCCTCGGTCTCGGCGGGCGCGTCGGCGGCGGCGGCTTTGGTATCGGCCGGAGCCTCGACCTCCGCCGGAGACTCGCTGCCGGTCTGATCGTCGTCGCCGGCCTGAGCGGCGTCCGTGAGTTTCTCGACCTCTTTGCTGGGGCCGAGCAGCATGCTCATATTGCGGCCTTCCTGCAGCGGCGCCGACTCGATCGTCGCCAGGCCGCCCAGGTCCTCGAAGAGTTTCTGCAGCAGGTCCCGGCCGCGCTGGGGGTGAGCCTGCTCGCGGCCGCGGAACATGATCGTCACCTTGACCTTGTCGCGGTGCTTGAGGAAGCGTTCGACGTGACCCTTCTTGGTCTCGTAGTCGTGCGTCGCGATCTTCGGCCGCAGCTTGATTTCGCGGATGTTGACCTGCTGCTGGTGCTTTCGGGCAGCCTTCTGCTTCTGCTCCTGCTCGTACTTGTACTTCGAGTAGTCGAGCAGGCGGGTGACCGGCGGCTTCGAGCCGGGGGCGACCTCGACCAGGTCCAGGTCGGCCTCCTGGGCGCGTTTCAGCGCGTCGCCGATCTCGACGATGCCCAGCTGCTCCCCGTCGGCGCCGATCAGGCGCACCTGGGGCACGCGGATGCGCTCGTTTATCCGAGTCGTGTCGCGCTCTGGCGGGCGCCGATCGAACCTACGCGGGACCGGCACTATCGAAGGTGGGACTTCAAGAGGACGAGACGGTGGACAGGCACGGGGCGCTCAGGAGCGGCGGTGGTTTTGCGTGCCAGCGATCAAGTTCGGCGCAGTATAGAGGCACAACGCCGGTTCGTGAACCCTGTCGTTCAGCGCCGCTCGACCTCGGCCTCGACGCGGGCGGCGAAATCGGCCAACGCCATCTCCCCCAGATCGCCGTCGGCGTGGGAGCGAACGGACACCGCCCCGTTCTCCTCCTCGCGGTCGCCGACGACCAGCATGTAGGGGTAGCGGCCGACCGTCTCGGCGTCGCGGATCTTCTTGCCGACCGACTCGGAGCGGTCGTCGACGGCGACGCGGACGCCGAGTTCCCGCAGCTGCTCGAAGGCGCGGCGGGCGTAGTCGTTGTGGCGGTCGGAGATCGGCAGGACGATCGCCTGCACCGGCGCCAGCCAGGTCGGGAAACGCCCGGCGTAGTGCTCGATCAGAATCCCGGCGAAGCGCTCCATCGAGCCCAACAGCGCGCGGTGGATCATCACCGGCCGGTGGGCGGAGTCGTCGGCGCCGGTGTAGTAGAGCTCGAAGCGCTCGGGCATCTGGAAGTCGAGCTGGCAGGTGCCGCACTGCCAGGAGCGACCGAGCGCGTCGGTGACGTGGAAGTCGATCTTCGGCCCGTAGAAGGCGCCGTCGCCGGGGTTGAGGGTGTACTCGCGCCCCTGGCTGTCGAGCGCCTCGGCAAGCGCCGCCTCGGCCTTGCGCCACTGCTCCTCGCTCCCCATCGACTTCTCCGGCCGGGTCGAGAGCTCGACGTGGACGTCCTCGAACCCGAAACGGCCGTAGAGCTCGTCGATCGCCTCGCAGATCGAGGCGACCTCGTCGCCGATCTGCTCCTCGGTGCAGTAGACGTGGGCGTCGTCCTGGGTGAAGGCGCGGACGCGGAGCAGGCCGTGGAGGACGCCCTCGCGCTCGTTGCGGGAGACGCGGCCGAACTCGGCCAGCCGCAGCGGCAGCTCGCGGTAGGAGTGGCGGTCGGCGGAGTAGACGAGGCAGGCGCCGGGGCAGTTCATCGGCCGCAGCGCGTAGCGGCGGTCGTCGTCCTCCATGAAGTACATGTCGTCCTTGTAGTTGTCCCAGTGCCCGGAGCGGTGCCAGAGGGACTCGTCCATCACCTGCGGGGTGGCGATCTCCTGGTAGCCGCGCTTGCGCAGCTGGTCGCGGACCTCTGTCTCGATCGTCCGCAGCAGGGTCGTCCCGTTCGGCAGCCAGAAGGGCATGCCCGGGGCCTCCTTGCGGAGCATGAAGAGGCCGAGCTGGGGGCCGATGCGGCGGTGGTCGCGTTCCTTCGCCTGCTCGAGCCGCTCGAGGTGCTGCTCCAGGTCCTTCTTCGAGAAGAAGGCGGTGCCGTAGATGCGGGTCAGGCTCTCGCGCTGCTCGTCGCCGCGCCAGTAGGCGCCGGCGACCGCGCTCAGCTTGATCGCCTTGATCCGGCCGGTCGAGGGGCCGTGCGGGCCACGGCAGAGGTCCTCGAAGGGGCCGTTGCGGTAGAGCGAGACGGTCTCGACCCCCTCGTCGCGGACGAGGTCCTCGATCAGCTCGACCTTGAAGCCCTGGTCCTGGCCGCGGAAGAGCTCGACCGCCTCGGCGGCCGGGATGTCGCGCCGGGAAAACTCCTCGTCGGCGCCGATGTGCTCGAGCATCGCCGCCTCGATCTTCGGCAGGTCTTCCTCGGTGATCTTTGTCCCCGACGGGAACTCGAAGTCGTAGTAGAAGCCCTGCTCGATCGGCGGGCCGATCGTCACCTTGGTGCCGGGGTAGAGGTCCACAACCGCCTCGGCCATGACATGGGCGGCGTCGTGGCGGATCAGCTCCAGCGCCTCGGGGTCGCGGTCGGTGAGGATCGCCACCTCGCCGCCGCTCGCGGGCAGCGGCGCGGAGAGATCACGCAGCTCGCCGTCGACCTTGATTGCCAGCGCGGCCTTGGCCAGGCCGGGACCGATCGCGGCTGCCGCGTCGCCGCCCGTCGCCCCCGCCGGCAGCTCCAGCGGCTTGCCGTCAGGCAGGGTGAAGGTGGTCTTCTCGGTCGCGGCCTCCATGCGGGGCAATGGTACGTGGAACCTCCACCGGTGGACGCACGCTCACCGAGAGGTGACGCCGAGCGGGGTGAGCGCTCAGCGGGCAGGCCCCTGCCGCGCCTGCCGTTCGGCGACCAGCGGGCAGGGGCTCTTGCCCGGGAGCGGGTCGCTCACCTTCGTCAGGGTCCAGCCGCCTTCGTCCCTGATCGCGAAGCGAGTTCCCGGTGGAATCTGGGAATCGCGGGTCGAGCGGATGCAGACCCTCCCACCCCGCAGTTCCCAGGCGAGGAACGGTTCCCCGTGTTCCTCTTCCAGCAGCTGCGGCGAGGCGAAGACGACCGTCGGCCCTTCGCCGACCAGCCGGCGGTACTCGCTGAGCTTCGAGGAGTAGGACGTGGGTCCGACGGGCGCGTTGGCGAGCGCGAGGAGCGAGCAGACGCCTGCCGCGGCGACGAAGAGCGCAGCCGCGGCAGGCAGCCCCAGCCGGCGGGTGTCGCTTTTGTCTCCCATGAGAGGACTAAGTCGACACGCCTGCGTGAGCAGCGGCAGGAGGATGGAGAGGGCGACGAGCGGCGCGGCGATCTCTATCGCCTTGGCCGCGGTGTAGGGGGTGCCGGCGAGGCGGGCGGCGGCGTAGGCGAGGGCGGCGGCGCCGAGGCCGGCGAGGATCGCGGTCTCGCCGCGGCGCCAGAGCTGGATCACGCCGTAGACGAGGAGGGCCAGGGCGAAGGCGATGCCGAGGTAGTAGCCCAGCGCGGAAATGGCACCGTCGCCGGGCGCGAGGCGGAAGTCTCCCGAGGGCCAGATCCCGAGCGCCTCGAAGGGGGAGATCTGGCCGAAGAGGTTGCCCAGGCCCGGGCCGTTGGGGTCGAAGGTCTCGAAGCTGTGGAAGTCGAGCATGCGGCCCAGCTCGGGTAATGCCAGGACGGCGAACACAACGAATGCGAGACCTAGCGCTCGGGCCGCGGGTCCTGTCGCCGATTTGGTCCCACCACCCCTCGCAACTGGCGAGGGGTGGTCCCCCAAATCGGCGCCACCCGCGGCAAACAGCGCTTTGCCTAGGAGGTAGAGCACGAGTGCGGGACCTAGCCAAATCAGGCCCGGGAAGCTGTAGGTGTAGATGCTGCCGGCGGCGATGAGGGCCGCGGGGACGAAGCGGAGGGGTAGGTTCGGCCAGGTTCGATCTGCCTCCCTCAGCGCGAGGACGAAAGCGAGCATGAAGAGGGCTTGCATCGTCTCCTTGAAGGCACCCTGGGCGAGGTAGGAGGCGGTTATGTAGGCGAGGCCGATGAGCAGGGCGCCGGCGGTGCGCGGAACCGCGGGGAGCTCTCGAAAGGCTGCGAGGGCGGTGAGTGAGGTGAGGATCGCCACTGCGACCGTCAGGCCACTGAAACCTTGGACCAAGCCGATCCCCAAGCCCTTGTCGAGCGTGACGACGATCGCGTGGGGGCCGAGCGGATAGCCCTGGTTCAGCAACTGCGAGGAGTGGCCTTCGGCGAGCCGGTCGGCCGCCAGCAGGTGCTGGGACATGTCGGGGTTGAAGCTGGTGCCGAGGATCCCGAAATTGCCTTCGACGATGAATGGGAGCGAGGCGGCCAGCAAGGCCCCCAGCACCACCGGCCAGCCGGCGCGCAGAGCCTCTCTCCCGTGGCTCTCCTCCCGACCCCACAGGTAAATCACCGCGGCGACCGTCAGGACCCCGACCGCAAGGGCCGAGATCAGTCCATCACCCGGCATCCGCACCGTCCCCCAGCAGACCGCGCAAAGCAGTGCCAGCCCCACCGCCGGTGAGAGCCACGACCAACCGCGCAAGCCGCAGAGCCGCACCGCCGCCTGCCCAATCGCCAGCGACGAAATGCAGATCGCCGCCACCGCTGCATAGGTCCCGATCACGAGACCCGCGAGCCTAGACTGAGACAGTGGCCTACGTACCTCCCGCTCGCCATCTCCTCCGCGCCAAAGACCTCGCCGACTCCCGCTACGCCGAGCCGCTCGAGGTCGATGACCTGGCCCGCGCCGCCGGTCTCTCCAAGGCCCATTTCAGTCGCGAGTTCCGCCGCACCTTCGGCGAGTCCCCCTACGTCTACCTGATGACCAGGCGCCTGGAGCGGGCTGCGGCGCTGCTGCGCAACACCGACCACTCGGTCGCCGAGATCTGCCTGGAGATCGGCCTCCAGGGCGTCGGCTCCTTCACCACCAGCTTCAAGCGCATGTTCGGAATGACGCCGACGGCGTACCGGGCCGCGGCTCCCCCGGCCTCCGCCCACGCGATCGTGCCCGCCTGCGTCGTCCGTGTCTACGGCCGCCCGAAACACCGCACGATTCGAGAAGACAGCGCTCCGACCCGGACCTAGCATCGATCCCGAGTCAATCCCGAAACGAGGAGGACACGATGAAGATCGCAAACGCACAGCTCTGGGTCCACGACCAGGACGAGGCCCTCGCCTTCTATACCGAGAAGCTGGGGATGGAGGTCCGCTCCGACGTCACCCTGCCCGAGATGGGGGACTTCCGCTGGCTCACCGTCAGCCCCGGCGGACAGGAGGACGTGGCGATCGTGCTGATGGCGATCCCGGGTCCGCCGATGATGGACGAGGACACGACCCGGCAGGTCGAGGGACTGATGGCCAAGGGCTTCGCCGGCACCGTCTTCCTCACCACCGACGACTGCCGCTCCGACTACGAGCAGTTGGCGGCGAAGGGGGTCGAGTTCACCGAAACCCCCGAGGAGCGCCCCTACGGCATCGACTGCGGCTTCCGCGACCCCTCCGGCAACAGCATCCGCCTCACCGAGGTGAAGCTGCCGGCGAACGTCTGAGCAGCCTCGGGAAGATCAATCGGGAAGGCATTCGAGGTAGCGCGAAGTAACTTCGAGTGCCCCCGAGTTGAGCAGACTCGCAGCCAGTTCGACGGAGCAGCGTTCACGCTCCGTCGTACTGCGGGTCCAGATCGCTTCGCCGAAGATCGTGGTCCGGCTCTGTCGCGTCAGCCCCACCACCCTCGTCGGCTTTTCGGCGATCCGTTCCGCTTCGGGTTCCATGCCTTCGAGTGCCCGCTGAAAGGAGAGATACCGCTCCCGGCGGCATGACGGTCGGAGCTTGGCAGAGGCCAGACTGCCTTCCCCGCGAACGACCACCCGCAGGTTGCATTCGGTTTCGAAGTTGGCACTGTGGCCATCGACGAAGAAGCGGCAGACGATTCGATACTTCGATCGCCTCGCGCAGCCGTTGAACCGGATGCCGCTCACTCGAGCGTGGATGCTGTCGAAGCGTCGCGCCTTCGCCCGCGCAGCCCGCTTGGCCGCCCCCTTGCTCAGCTTCGGCGGTTCTGGCGGCGGGGGCGGTTCAACGGAGCCGCCGTCACCTCCCCCACCACCGCCTCCTCCTCCACCACCGGAGGGAAGGTCCTCGCACGCCACGCCGTCATTGTCCCCGTCAAGCCCGTAAGGATCACCGGGAAGCAGGTATTCCTGCGCTTCCTCCTGGGACGAGAAGTCTTCGCAGTCATAGTCGACGGCCGCGGCCGAGCCCGCTGAGCCGAGTAGAAACACCGTGCTGACCAACGCGGACAGCGCTATGGGGGCAAGAAAGCGTCCGATTGCGCGACCCTAGTCGAGCAAAAAGAACCACGCTGTAGGGGCGCGAGCTCCGGAGATGGGCGTAACTGGGCTCGAACCAGTGACCTCCGCCTTGTCGAGGCGGCGCTCTCCCAACTGAGCTATACGCCCGGGAGATCGGAATCTAGCAATGGGCAGGAGAAAGGCGGCGGGCGGCTAAAGGTTGTGTTGCAGGCGCCGATGCAACTGGTGCAACTTTCTCGATCCCTGGTGTTTATAGGGGCATCTTCAAAAGCTCGAGGACCGACGAGCCAGCGACTTAGAACTCTCTGGTGGTACGTCCTTCGGAAACAAAGGGCCCCGTAACGGGGCCCTTTTCCGTTCCCGGGCCGTCGCTAGACGTGGTCGTTCGGCAGGTGCCAGCGGCGCGGCGCGATCAGCTCGTCCGCCTCCCCCGGCCCCCAGGAGCCCGCCTCGTAGGGGATCGCCGGCGGCGGTTCCCCGAGGACGGGCTCGGAGATCTCCCAGAGCCGCTCGATCGCCTCGGAGCTCGTGAACAGGGTGCGGTCGCCGAGCATCACGTCGTGGATCAGGCGCTCGTAGGGATCGAGGGCCTCCTCCGGCCCACCGAAGGTGTCGGCGTAGCTGAAGCGCATGTGTGCCTCGCCGAGCTGGATCCGCGGCCCCGGCACCTTGGCGAGGAAGGAGGCGGAAATGCTGCCCGGATCGCCGAGCTCGAAGGTGAGGTGGTCGTGACCGAAGGACTCGGCGATCTGGTCGCAGTCGAGCGGGAACATCCGCCGGGGCGGCTGCTTGAACGCGATCGTCAGCAGGTGCCGGCTCTCGGCCAGACGCTTGCCCGACCGCAGGTAGAACGGCACCCCCTCCCAGCGCCAGTTGTCGACGAGGGCCCTGACGGCGACGAAGGTCTCGGTGTCGGAGTCGGCGGCGACGCCGTCCTCATCGCGGTAGCCGCGGTACTGACCGCGGACGACGTCCGCCGGCCGGAGCTCCGGCATCGCTTCGAAGACCTTCTCGCGCTCGATGCCGAGCGGTTTCGGGTCCAGCGAGATCGGCGGCTCCATCGCGACGAAGCCGAGAACCTGGAAGAGATGCGTGACGACCATGTCGCGGAAGGCGCCCGTTTCCTCGTAGAAGGAGCCCCGCATCTCGATCGAGAGCGTCTCGGGGATGTCGATCTGCACGTGGTCGATGTGGTTGCGGTTCCAGACCGGCTCGAACATCCCGTTGGCGAAGCGCAGCGCCAGCAGGTTCTGAACCGCCTCGCGCCCGAGGTAATGGTCGATGCGGAAGATGCAGTGCTCGGCGAAGACCTCGTGCAGCTTGCGGTTGAGCGCGCGGGCCGATTCGAGGTCGGTCCCGAACGGCTTCTCGGTGATCACCTTGGCTCCCGGGTCGAGGCCGAGCCCACCCAGCCCCTCGACCGTTCCCGCCGCCGCCTGCGGCGGCAGCGAGAGGTAGAAGAGGAGACCGGCCCCCTCCCCCAGCCCCTCGCGCGCCCGGTCGATCTCGGTGCCCAGCCGGTCGAAGCCGTCGCCGACGCTGGCGAAGCGCAGCGACTCGCCGAACCGCTCCCACGCCTCCGGGTCGTCGGGCTTGCGGCCTGAGCCGAAGATCGCGTCCCGGGCCAACTCGAGGAACTCCCCGTCGCCGAGGTCCCCCCGCGCGGCGCCGACGATCCGGAACCGCTCCGGCATCAGCCCCACCTGCGCGAGGTGGAACATCCCCGGCAGGAGCTTGCGCTTCGCGAGGTCGCCCGTCGCCCCGAAGAGGACGATCACCTGGTCGGCGGGAACCTCTTCGGGAGATCGCTGCTCGTCCATCGCCGCAGCCTATGCTGCCACCCGATGGGCACCGGCAGGACGAAGAACGGAGTCGCCTACGACTCGATCGAGCTGGACCGGGTGGACCGCCGCTTCTGGCGCGGGATCTGGGAATCGGTTCCAGCCGAGGTCGCCGCCGAGCACGGAGTCGAGACGCGCGAATTCGGCCCGATTCAGGCGACCGCGGTTCGGGATCTCGGCCAGGTGGGAATGCTGAATCTCGTCCTCGGTGCCGCCGAGGCCCGGGAGAGATCCGATCTCGAGGCGGCGATCGCCTGGGCCGAGGAGCGATCCACCCCCTACGTCTCGGTCACCCCCGGCCTGCCCGGCAGCGCCGCGGCGGAGGAGTGGCTGCGGGGCCAGGGGTTCGAGCCGACCTACTCTTGGATGAAGTTCGTCCGCGATCCGCACCCGCCCCGCTTCCCCGCTCTGGACGGGGTCGAGGTCGTCGAGGTGACCGCCCCGGACCAGGAGCCGTTCGGGACGATCGCCGCGCTCGGCTTCGGCATGCCGGCCTGGGGCGCGGAGCTCTTCGCCCACCTGCCCGGCAGGGAGGGCTGGCGCTGCTACGTCGCGCGGGTCGACGGCGAGGCCCAGGGCTGCGGGGCGATGGTGATCGAAGGGGGGGTCGCCGAGCTCGGGATCGGCGCCACGCTCGAGGCCGCGCGCGGCCGCGGCTGTCAGACCGCCCTCCTGCGCCAGCGCATCGTCGACGCCGCCGCAGCGGGCTGCCACACCATCCTGGTCGAGACCGGCGAGCGGGTCCCGGACCGACCCTCGGCGAGCTACCGCAACATCCTCAAGTCGGGTTTCGAAGAGGCCTACCTGCGGCCCAACTGGCAACGGCGGCGTTGACGCTGCTGAGACTTTGGACCCTTTGTCACCCCTGGGGCTGAACCCGGGCCCGCGGGGTAGCCGTATCCCGGCGAAAGGGACCCCCCGAGGAAAGGCAGGAAAGATGATCAGAGGACGCGCAGCCATGTTTGCCACCGTGGTGCTCGCCGGAGCGCTGGCGGTCGGCCTGGTCGCCGCCCCGGCGCAGGCCGCGCTGCGGCACATCGACGGCACCGTCGTCTCGAAGAACTCCGACAACCGCACCTTCCGCATCTCCACCCAGAGCGGCAATGTCCGGATCAAGGTCAACGGGACGACCGAGTTCGAGCGCATCGCCGGCTTCGGCGCCCTCCGCAAGGGGATGCAGATCGAGGTCGACGCGCAGACCACCTCCAACGGGCTGGTCGCCAAGCAGATCGAGCCGCAGGGCGGCAACGGCGGTGGTGGCGGTGGAGACGACCACGGCAGCGGGGGCGGCGGGGCCGACGACGGCCCGAACCACACCTAGACCTGGGTGGGCAGCAGCTCGAAGCTCTGGACCGGCGTCCCTCCGGCGATCAGGAGGGACGCCGCCCGCCCGCCGACCAGCACTTCGATCCCCGGACGGGCCTCCCGCACCGCGCCGGCGACCCCTTCGAGCCGGGGCGCCAGTTCCGGCATCGTCGCCGCGAGCACCACGAGGTCGGGCTCTGTGACGGCGACCGCCTGCAGGAGCGCGGTGGTGGGGACGTCGGCGCCGAGGTAGATCGTCTCGAAGCCGTTGTCTTCGAGAATGTCGGCGGCCATCCGCAACCCCAGCGCGTGCCGCTCCCCTTCGACCGCCGCCAGCAACGCCCTGCTCCGCGTTGCGGCTTCGGCGTCTTCTCCCCCTCGCTCGCCCGTGGGCAATGGGCGCAGTGCCGCCAGGACCCGGTTGGTCAGCTCGGTCGCCCGGTGCTCGTCGGCGATGGTGAGAGCGCCCTTCTCCCAGAGCGTGCCGATCTCGTGCATCGCCGGCGCAACCACCCGCTGGTACAGACCGGGGATGCTCAGCCCCTCCCCAAGTGCCCGGACGACGATGCGGTAGGCGCCGGGACCATCTCCGGCCCGGAGCGCTTCCAAGTACAGGCGCGAGAGACCCGCCGCGGTACCGGTCGCTTCCTTGCCCGGTGAGCGCCCAGCCCCCGGCGAGTCCTCCATCACCTCGCAAAGGCTACGCAGCGACGGGGTTCGGCTCAAACCGCCCGAGTGACAGAGGGCCTATACGGATGGGGAAGTTTGACCTACGTCCCCACTGGGGATGAACGGCGGAGCATCTGTTCCCGACCCGAAGGAGAGCTATGAGCATCGTCACGATCCTGATCATCATCATCCTCGTCCTGCTCGCGATCTACCTGTTCAGGCGGGTGTTCTAGGCCCCTTCGCGGGTCGTCGAGGGGACGACGACCCGTTTCCTATCCCGGGGGCGGGGTAACTGGCTCCTTCACGAGGATGTCTGGAAGGGGCCCGCGCGATGCCGGCTGCCGCACTGAGTATCCGAGTTCCGGCGGAAGCCGCGCAGATGGCACTGGTAAGAGCCGAGATCGCCAAATACGCCCACGGGGTCGGGATGGCAGCGTCGAGCATCGAGGATGCCCAGACGATCGCCACCGAGGCGTGCGGCAATTCGATCAAGCACGCCTACGACGCTTCGGCGACGGGATGTGTCGAGGTCAATGCGAACGTCGATGACGGGGAGCTGCGCCTGATCGTCCGAGACTTCGGCTCGGGGGTCGGCCCCCGCACCGCAACCGCCTCCCTCAGCCTGCACGCCGGCCTGGCGATTATCGGCGCGCTCAGCAGGAGCTTTTGGCTTTCCAGTCGCCGCGGTGCCGGCACCGTGCTCGAGGCGCGTCTGGGCCTCGGTGCACTGCATTGACCGCCGAGAACCCGAGCCAACGGCGTCACCACCTCGACGCCATACGTGTCTCGGCGATCCTCCTCCTAATCCCCTACCACGCCGCCCGCTACGTGCAGAAGGGCGACGGAGACCCGAGGATCGTCGATGCCGTCGTCTGGTTCGTCCACACCTGGCACATGCCCTTGTTCTTCGCCATCTCCGGCTTCCTGGCCGCCAGCGCGCTGAGGCGATCCACCGCCGCCCTGCAGGTGCGTGCGCGGTTTCGCCGGCTCGGATTGCCCCTCGTGGTCGGGATGCTGACGGTCGTGCCGCTGGCCAATTTCTTCGTCATCGGTGCGGCCGCCCTCTGGCCGCGCAAGGGCGCGCTGCCGCCGAAGCGGGAACTGGACCTCGCCAACGTCTTCGGCTTCACGCCGCGGCACCTCTGGTTCATCTCCTACCTGCTGATCGTCTCCCTGCTCGCGATCGGGGTCTGGCTGGCGATCCAGCGGGCGCCCAGGATGGGGGCGGCGATCAAGCGCGGCTTCGGCCAGTTGATGCGGTCGTGGTGGGCGGTCCCGGCCCTGGCTGCGATCAGCGCCGCGATCCTGATCACCAAGACCGGCTGGGTGGCGGGAGGGTCGGCGTCCAACTCGCTGATCCCCGCCCCCACCCTCTTCGCCTACTACGGCCTCTTCTTCGCCTTCGGCTGGCTGCTCAGCGGCCAGGGCGACCTCATCGAGGGGCTGAAGCGCGGCGCCTGGCTGCGGCTCGGAGCCGGGGCGCTGATCGCCGTGCCCGCTTTCCTGCTCTTCTACGACAACGGCGACTTCACCGGCAACGTCGGCACGCCGGGCATCCTGGCTGAAATCGGCGAGCTGCGGCCCTACGGGCTGTTCACCGTCGGCCTCGTCTGCTGGCTCACCCTGTTCGGCATCTGGGGAGTGCTGGCGCGATACGTCCGCAAGGAGTCGCGGGTGCTGCGGTACCTCTCGGACGCGAGCTTCTGGATCTACCTCGTCCACATCCCGTTCCTCGTCGCCCTGCAGAGCACGCTCTCGACGACCGACCTGGCGATCCCCGTCCGTTGGGGGCTGGCGGTGAGCGGAACCCTCGCGCTCGCTCTCGGCAGCTACGCCTTGATCCGCAGCACCCGCAAGCTGGTGAGGACCTACCGCGTCCGCCACGCCCCCGGGTAGTCGCCACTCCTAGGAGGGATTGGCGAAACCCGCGTGTGCGGCTGGCGAGTG
>Ga0307280_10000007_pt1 | contig 94218 bp, 90 predicted proteins | sample ER_DNA_119_FD_194479 | JGI IMG/M metagenome (GOLD analysis project Ga0307280, IMG submission 194479) | Bulk soil microbial communities from the East River watershed near Crested Butte, Colorado, United States - ER_DNA_119 | ecosystem: Environmental > Terrestrial > Soil > Floodplain | place...
CGCCCCACACGTCCCCGACCCTCACCCGCTCCCGCGAGCAGTACCTCGAAGACATCGCCACCTGCCTAGGCCACCTCCTCGAAGGCGACAGCTACGAGATCTGTCTCACGAACCAGATCCAGATGGACCTAGACGTCGACCCCCTCGACCTCTACCTGGCGCTGCGCCGCGCCAACCCCGCCCCCTTCGCGTCGTACCTCCGCTTCGGCGACCTCGCCGTCCTCAGCTCCTCGCCCGAGCGTTTCCTCCGCATCGGCCGCGACGGCGAAGCCGAAGCGCGCCCGATCAAGGGCACCAGCCGCCGCGGCGCTGACCACGCGGAGGACGCCGCCCTCGCGTCCGCCCTCGCAGCCGACGAGAAGAACCGGGCCGAGAACCTGATGATCGTCGACCTCCTACGCAACGACCTCGGCGCCGTCTGCGCGGTCGGCAGCGTCGAGGTGCCGGAGATGATGACCGTCGAGACCTACGAGACCGTCCACCAGCTCGTCTCCTCGGTGCGCGGCAGGCTGCGGCCCGGTGCCGACGCGACCGACGCGATCCGCTCCTGTTTCCCGCCCGGCTCCATGACCGGTGCGCCGAAGCGGCGCACGACCGAGATCCTCGACGAGCTCGAGGGCGCCCCCCGCGGCGTCTACTCCGGCGCGATCGGCTGGCTCGGCCTCGGCGGCGCCGCCGACCTCTCGGTCGCGATCCGCACCATCGTCCTCGCCGACGGCCGCGCCACCGTCGGCGCCGGCGGCGCGATCGTCCTCGACTCCGACCCCGGGCGCGAGTACGAGGAGATGCTGCTGAAGGCCGCCGCGCCGCTGCGGGCGATCGACCCCGCCCTGAACCCCGCGTCTATATCCTTGGCTCTCCAGAGCGCCGCCGCGACCGCGCCGCGCTAGCCGACCTTCCCACGACCGAAGCAGGAGCCATGGCCGTAGATACCGCCGCCTACCGCGACATGACCGACGAGCAGGAAGCGATCATCGAAATGGTCCGCCAGTTCGCCGACGAGCAGATCATCCCCAACGCCGAGCATTACGACCACGAGGACTCCTTCCCGGAGCCGATCGTCGAGCAGATGAAGGAGCTCGGCCTCTTCGGGGTGACGATCCCCGAGGAGTACGGCGGCATGGGGCTCGACCTGACCACCTACGCGATGATCGTCGAGGAGCTCTCGCGCGGCTGGATCTCGATCTCCGGAGTCGTCAACACCCACTTCATCGGCTCCTACCTGCTGATGAAGTTCGGCACCGACGAGCAGAAGGAGTACTTCCTGCCGAAGATGGCGACCGGCGAGATCCGGGCCGCCTTCTCACTTTCTGAGCCCGAGGTCGGCTCCGACGTCCAGGGCATCAAGGCCACCGCCAAGAAGGGCGAGGGCGGCAACTGGGAGTTGAACGGGCAGAAGATGTGGGTCACCAACGGCCTCGGCTCGAGCGTCGTTTTCGTGCTGATGAAGAACGACACCCAGGCCGACCCGCCCTACAAGGGGATGACCTGCTTCATCACCGAGAAGGAGCCTTGGCAGGAAACCGGCGAGGGCGACTTCAAGGGCCTCGACGTCCCGCCGAAGATCAAGAAGATGGGCTACAAGGGCGTCGAGTCGACCGAGCTCGTCTACGACGGCTACAAGTGCCCGCCCGAGCGGATCCTCGGCGGCGAGGAGGCCGGCCTCGGCCAGGGCTTCATCCAGATGATGGACGCGCTCGAGGTCGGCCGGGTCAACGTCGCCGCCCGCGGTGTCGGCATCGGCCAGCGCGCCTTGGAGTTGGCCCTCCGCTACAGCCAGGAACGGAAGACCTTCGGCAAGACGATCTCCCAGCACCAGGCGATCCAGTTCAAGCTCGCCGACATGGCGACCCAGCTCGAGGCCGCCCGCCTCGTCACCCGCAAAGCGGCGCGGATGAAGGACGCCGGCGAGCGCTCTGACCTCGAGGCCGGGATGGCCAAGCTCCTCGCCTCGGAGTGCGGCAAGTTCTGCGTCGAAGAAAGCTTCCGCATCCACGGCGGCTATGGCTACTCGAAGGAGTACGAGATCGAGCGGCTCTACCGCGACGCGCCGCTGCTGCTGATCGGCGAGGGAACCTCGGAGATCCAGCGCATGGTGATCGGCAAGAAGCTGCTGCAGAGGCACAAGATCTGATGGGGCGCGGCTAGCCAGATGGCATCGACTTCGGACCTGATCCGCACCGCTGTCGAGCGGTTCCAGGCCGAAGTCCCGGCGCTGGCGAACCTGAAGCTGGTCTTCGGCCTCGAGCTGAAAGCCAAACACGACATCCAGCTCTATCGGGTCGAGCTGCCCGGTCCCCAGATCAAGAAGGACCTGTCCCAGGACGAGCGGATCCTGGTCGAGATCGACCGTCCCCAGTTCAACGAGCTGGCCGAGAAAGGGACGCTGAAGAGCTACCGCCGCGCCGCCGAGACCGGCCACATCAAGGCCAACGGCGACTCAAACGTCGTCAAGTTGATCACCCAGGTCGTCGAGAAGCAAGAGGAACGGAACCGCCTGAAGAAAGTGCACTGACTCCGAGATCTGGGGGGTCATAGCCCCCCGAGGTTCGGAGTCGTTACAGGCGGAGGAGGCTGTCCGCCTCGATCCCCTTGGTGACGCCGCGGAAGTCGATCGTCAGCGGCGCCGCCGCGACGACTCGCTCGTAGTCGACATCGGGATGGGCGGTGACGATCGCGGCGATATCGCACTCGCCCAGCGCGGGCTCGAGCCCGACCGAGGCGAGGCCGTGGCCCGGCAGGTCGGGGACGAAGGAGTCGTGGTAGGAGACCTCGGCTCCGAGGTCCTGGAGGCGGTCGATGATCTTCAGCGCCGGCGATTCGCGGGTGTCGCCGACGCCGCCCTTGTAGCTGACGCCCAGGATCAGGACGCGGGAGCCGTTGACGGGTTTGCGGACGGCGTTCAGCGCCCGCTCGATCCGTTCCACGCAGAAGCCGGGCTGGGCCTGGTTCACTTTCCCGGCGAGCTCGATGAACTCCGGGTAGAAGTCGTGCTGGCGAGCCTTGAAGGCGAGGTAGAAGGGATCGACCGGGAGGCAGTGGCCACCCATCCCCGGCCCCGGGTCGAAGCGCATGAACCCGAACGGCTTGGTCGAGGCCGCGTCGACCACCTCCCAGACGTCGATCCCGAGCCGGTCGCATAGCTGGGCCAGCTCGTTGACGAGGGCGATGTTGACCGAGCGGAAGATGTTCTCCAGGAGCTTCGAGAGCTCGGCCGCCTCCGGGCTGGAGAGGACGACGACGGAGTCGCAGATCTCGGCGTACAGCTGGCGGGCGCGCTCGGTCGAGGCCTCGCTGATGCCGCCGACCAGCTTCGGGGTCGTCTTCACGGTGTAGTCGGTGCGGCCGGGGTCGATCCGCTCGGGGGAGAAGGCGAGGTGAAAGTCGCTGCCGGCGGCGAGGCCGGAGGTCTCGAGGATCGGCAGCAGGCGGTCGCGGGTCGTCCCCGGGTAGGTGGTCGACTCGAGTACGACGAGCTGGTCGGAGCGCAGCACCGTGGCGAGCGCCGTCGCGGATTCGACCAGGTAGGTGAGGTCGGGCTCGCGCGAGTCGCTCAGCGGGGTGGGGACGCAGAGGATCACCGCGTCGCAGGCGGCCAGCTCGGCGTAGTCGCCAGTCGCCCGCAGCCGCTCGCCGAGCGGCTCCAGGGCCGAGTTCGGCACGTCCTCGATGTAGCTTCGGCCGGCGTTCAGCGCCTCAACCTTGCTCGCATCGACGTCCAGGCCGACCACCTCGCAGCCCGCCTCGGCAAAGGCGACGGCGAGCGGCAGGCCCACGTAGCCGAGGCCGATGATCCCGATCTGCATCGCGCGCAGTCTAGATAGAGACCTCGGATGGGACCGGCAGATAGCATCCGGCGCCGCCAAACTTCGAAGGAGACGAGAGCAAGCATGAGCGAGACGTACGAGCTGACCACCGACCAGGCCGAGCGCGAGGCGAGCGGGGCGCACAGCTACGGCCGCTACCTCGAGGAGTTCGAGGTCGGCGCCGTCTACAAGCACTGGCCGGCGAAGACCGTGACCGAGGCCGACGACCACCTCTTCTGCCTGATCACGATGAACCACCATCCGCTGCACCTCAACGACGTCTATGCCAAGGGCTCGCAACAGGGCAAAAACGTCGTCGTCGGGCCGCTGGTCTACTCGCTGGCCCTGGGGATGTCGGTCTCCGACGTCTCGGGCAAGGCGATCGCCAACCTGGCGACCGAAGAACTCAGCCACCCGAATCCCGTCTTCCACGGCGACACCCTCTTCTGCGAGACCGAGGTGCTCGACGTCAAGCCCTCGAAATCGAAGCCCGACCGCGGCATCGTCAAGGTCCACACCCGCGTCCTCAACCAGGACGGCGTCCTCGTCGCCGAGTTCAAGCGCCTGGTGCTGGTCCCGAAGAAGAACCCCGGCGAGTCCCCCGAACCGGCCGCCGACAACGTCGAGTAGCTCGTCGACTCCGAGGTTGTCCTCGCTATCGCGGGGTCGATCTCGGAGTCAGTGAGCCTCGCCCGAGGCGTGAGCCGGGGGGCGTGACTCCTCGGCCAGCGAGGTGATCTCGAGCTGGCCCTGGGCGGCCTCTTCGAGCACCTCGGTCGCCTCCTGGGCCGAGCGCGCGTAGAGCTCGACCAGGAGGTGGACGACGATCTGCTCCTCGTCGTGCTTGTGGAAGCGGACGTGGGTGAAGAACTCGCGTACGCCGGCGTCGCCGAAGGCGCCGTAGGTGAGGAACTCGATCGCCTCCGGGCCCGAGCAGCTCTCGACCCGGTCCTGGTCGACGGTGACGGTGCAGGAGGCGACCCAGGGGGTGCCGGCGACCATCCGCTCCCAGCGGTCCCCGATCGGCACCACGTGGTCGCCTTCGAAAGTGAGGTGCGGCTGGTCGTGCATGCAGTCGAGGCACTGGACGACCGATTCCTGCACCTCGTCGACGCCGTCGGCGAGTGCGCCGGACTCCGGATCCACCCGGCGGATCGCGTCGTAGTGGATCTGGATCTCGAGGCTCTGAGACCAGCAGCGGTAGCACCGCAGCCAGGCCGACCGGTCGCCGTTCAGCTCGCTCATCAGGCGGCTGACGCTACAGCCGCGTGCGCCTGGGGGCGGACGTGGCCGAGCAGGTCAAGGACGCAGGGCGCGGCCTTTGCTGGTTGCAAAGGCAAGCCCGAGGACGCAGAGATGCGCTGTGCCACGTCCGTCATCCAGGTGTGCGGGGCTGTGGGGTCATCCGCCTACCATTGTTGCGAGAGCGGAGGGTGGACGCGAGGCAGGCCGCCCGGAGCGGGCGCTCAGGCGGCCGCGCCGGCGCCGGCCCGCTGGGCGACGAGTTCGACGATCTCGCCCATGATCCGGTTCACGTCGAAGTCCTTCGGCGTGTAGACCCCGGCGACCCCGGCCTCGCGCAGGCGCTCGGCGTCGGCGACGGGAATGATGCCGCCGACGACCACAGGCACGTCCACGCCCTCCTCCCGCAGCAGCCGCACGACCTCGGGGATCAGCTCCAGGTGCGAGCCGGAGAGGATCGAGAGGCCGACGACGTCGACGTCCTCCTGAAGGGCGGACTCGGCGATCTCCTCGGGGGTCAGGCGGATGCCCTGGTAGATGACCTCCATGCCGACGTCGCGCGCCCGCAGGGCGACCTGCTCGGCGCCGTTGGAGTGGCCGTCGAGGCCGGGCTTGCCGACCAGGATCTTGATCCGATGGCCGATCTTCTCCGAGGCGGCGTCGACCTTGCGGCGGATCTCCTCCATCTGCTCGCGCTCGCCCGGCGCCGAGGCGCCGTCGACGCCGGTGGGGGCCCGGTAGGGGCCGAAGACGTCGCGCATCGTCTGGGCCCACTCGCCGGTGGTCGCACCCGCCCTGGCGGCGGCGATCGTCGCCGGCATGATGTTGACGCCGTCGTCCGCCGCGGCCTTCGCGAGGTTCTCCAGCGCCGCGCGCACCGCGTCCTCGTCGCGCCCGGCCTTCCACTCGGCCAGCGCCTCGATCCGTTCGCGCTCGACCTCGGGGTCGGGGGTGAGGATGCCGCCGTCGGCGCCAGCCGTCAGCGGCGAGTCCTCGGTCTCGGTGAAGCTGTTCTGGCCGATCACCTTCTGCTCGCCGGCCTCGATCCGCGCCACCCGCTCGCGGTGGCTCTCGACCAGGCGCGCCTTCATGTAGGGGACGGCGTTGACGGCGCCGCCGTGCTCCTCGACGACGGCCATCTCCGCCCGCGCCCCCGCGGTCAGCTCGGCGACCAGGCCTTCCATGACCACCGAGCCCTCGAAGAGGTCGGGGTACTCGAGCAGGTCGGTCTCGTTGGCCAGCACCTGCTGGATCCGCAGGCTCCACTGCTGGTCCCAGGGGCGGGGGAGGCCCATCGCCTCGTTCCAGGCCGGCAGCTGGATCGCCCGCGCGCGGGCGTCGCGGCTGAGCGTCACCGCCAGCGCCTCGAGCACGATCCGCTGGATGTTGTTCTCCGGCTGCGCCTCGGTCAGCCCCAGCGAGTTGACCTGCACGCCGTAGCGGAAGCGCAGCATCTTCTCGTCGGTCACGCCGTAGCGCTCGCGCCCGATCTCCTGCCAGAGCGCGCTCATCGTCCGCAGCTTGGCGATCTCCTCGACCAGCCTGATGCCGGCGTTGACGAAGAAGGAGATGCGGCCGAAGACCTTGGGGAAGTCCTCGTCGGCGACCTGGCCGCGGGCTTTCACCTCGTCGAGGACGGCGATCCCGGTCGAGAGCGCGTAGGCGATCTCCTGCACCGGCGTCGCCCCGGCCTCCTGCAGGTGGTAGCTGCAGATGTTGGTCGGGTTCCAGCTCGGCACCTCGTTGACGCTGAAGGCGACCATGTCGGCGATCAGCCGCATCGAGGGCTCCGGCGGGAAGGCGTAGGTCCCGCGCGAGAGGTACTCCTTGATGATGTCGTTCTGGGTCGTCCCCTTCAGCTGCGAGCGATCGACCCCGTTCTCCTCGGCGACGGTCGCGTAGAGGCCCAGCAGCCAGGCGGCGGTGGCGTTGATCGTCATCGAGGTGTTCATCTCGTCGAGCGGGATGCCGTCGAACAGCTGGTGCATGTCGCCCTTGTGGGCGACCGAGACGCCGACCTTGCCGACCTCGCCGCGGGCGAGGACGTGGTCGGGGTCATAGCCGGTCTGGGTCGGCAGGTCGAAGGCCACCGAGAGGCCCGTCTGGCCCTTGGCCAGGTTCTTGCGGTAGAGCTCGTTGGACCGGCGGGCGTCGGAGTGGCCGGCGTAGGTGCGCATCACCCACGGGCGGTCGGGATGGGGAAGTCGGTGGTCGCTCATGCCCAAATGATATTTGGCCCGCCGAAATCCACCGTTCAGGCCAGACCGCGCCGCATCTTTCGGCCTCGGCTGTGTTTAGGCTGGCGACTCGATGAAGGGCAGATTTCCAGCCGTTCTCCTCGCCGTGCTCGCCGCCGGCCTGCTCGTCTGCGCCGTCGCCGGCGCGGCGATGGTCGGCATCTACCGCAACAGCATGGAGACGCTCGCGCAGCGCAGCGAACTGGTCAAACTCGCCGGCGCCAGCTGCGAGCGTGCCGGCGCCAACGGCGCGATGCGGATCACGCTCGGCAAGAAAACCGCCGCCTGCTCGTTCCGCACCCCCGTGCTCGGCCGCGACCTCGAGATCGCCGCCACCGAGCGCCTGCTCAGCGGCACCCCCGAGAACCTCCAGCGCAAGGCCTTCCTCGGACTCGAGCTGCGTGCCGGGGGCGGCTTCAAGTACCAGCTGCTCGTCTTCCCGCGCCAGAAAAAGGCACAGCTGGTCAAGGTCACCGCCGCCGGCGCCAAATACCTGGCGATCGCCAAGAACGAGAAAGCCGTGATGGGGATCAACGAAGCCAACAACCTGCGGTTGCGCGCCGTCAACGTCTCCTCCGGCCCAGAAAAGGGCCAGGCGCGCCTCTTCGCCTACATCGGCAACACGCTGGTCGGGGAAGCCGTCGACGACGGCGCCGGCGACCTCACCGGTCGCGCCTCCTCGGTCATCGTCGGCACGATCAAGAACGGCAACGGGGTCGTTGCCAGCGTCGACGACGTGGTCATCCGCGTCCCCAGCCCGTTTTGAGCGGCGTAACCTGCCGACCATGTCGACCGGCACGATCGAGCGGCCCAGGACGGCCGGTCCCGGCTCTGGCCTCGGGGGCAACTGGCGCGTGATCGTCCGCAACGACAGCCACAACACCTTTGACCACGTCGCGCAGACGCTGGCCCAGGTCATCCCCGGCGTCTCGCTCGACCAGGGCTACCGGATCGCCGACTCGATCCACAGCGGCGGCCAGGCGATCGTCTGGTCCGGCCCGCGCGAGCCCGCCGAGCACTACTGGGAGCAGCTCGAGATGGCGGGGCTGACGATGGCGCCGCTGGAGCGCGGGTGAGGCGACTGCTGACGATCGCGAGCGGCCTGGTCGCGCTGGTTGCGCTCGCCGTCCCCGCGCAGGCCGCCGCCGAACCGGCGCTGCTCCCCGGGTTCCAGGACGAAGTCGTCTTCGAGGGCCTCGAGCAGCCGACCAACTTCCGCTTCGCCCCCGACGGGCGCGTCTTCGTCGCCGAGAAGCCGGGCCGGATCAAAGTCTTCGACAGCCTCGCCGACACGACGCCGACCGTCTTCGCCGATCTGCGGATGGACGTCTACGACAACGGCGACCGCGGCCTGCTCGGGCTCGCGCTCGACCCCGACTTCGCTACCAACGGCCGCGTCTACGCGCTCTACACCTGGGACCACGTGCTGGGGACCCCGTGGGACCCAGAAGACCCCGAGTACGGCGACCCCGGAGTCAGCGGCGACGCCAACTGCCCGGACCAGAACAGCAGCAGCTCCTGCCTGGTCAGCGGCCGCCTGGTGGCCCTGGAAGAGGATTCCGGCGACCCCGGACACGCGGTGATGGAAGGCGGCCTGCCGAAGGAGGAACCGCTGCTCGAAGGCTGGTGCCAGCAGTTCTCCTCGCACTCGGTCGGCGAGCTGCAGTTCGGGCCCGAGGGCGCTCTCTACGTCAGCGGTGGCGACGGCGCCGCCTACGAATCGATCGCCGACTGGGGCCAGCTGCCGGTCAGCGGTGGCAGCGGACCGAACCCCTGCGGCGACCCGAACAAACCCGCCGGGACCACGCCGAGCCCGATCTCCGAATCCCAGGGTGGGGCGCTGCGCTCGCAGAACCTGAAACTGCTGAACGGGGCGATCCTCCGCATCGATCCCGACAGCGGCGAAGCTTGGCCGGACAACCCCGAGGCCGGCGACGCCGACGAGAACACCGCCTCCACCGTGGCCAAGGGCTTCCGCAATCCATTCCGCTTCACCTTCGACCCGCAGACGGGCGAGATCTACAGCGGCAACGTCGGCTCCTCGGAGATCGAGGAGATCGACCGCTTCGCGGCGGCGCCGGACGAGATCTACAACTCCGGTTGGCCCTGCTACGAGGGGATCGAGCGCCATTTCCAGTTCAAGACCCTCGGGCTCAACGTCTGCAATGCCCTCTACCAGGCCGAGGATGCAGGAGAACCGAAAACCTCGGAACCGTTCTTCAACTACAGCCACAGCCAGACGGTGATCCCGAACGACGAATGCCCGTTCGAAGCCGGCTCGGCGATCAGCGGCCTCTCCTTCTACGAGGGTTCGCAGTTCGGCCAGGAAGACAAATACAAAGGGGCGCTCTTCTTCGCCGACGCGGTGCGGGGCTGCATCTGGGTGATGCTGGAGGGCGGGGACGGCAAACCGGACCCCGCCACGACCCAGCGCTTCATGCGCGAGGGGAGCGTCTACTCCGGGGTGAAGATCGCCGAAGGCCCCGGGGGATACCTCTACTACGCCAGCCTCTTCAGCGAAGAAGGCAAAGGCGAAGGCGCGATCCACCGCATCGCCTACCGCCCCAACTCGCCGGTCGCGCGGGTGGAAGCGAAACCGCCGTACGGGCTCTACGACGGCAGCGGCGAATTCAAAACGACGGTCGACGCGAGCAAATCGTCCGATCCCAACGGCGATCCCCTGAGTTTTGAATGGGACCTCGACGAAGACGGGGTCTACGAGATCGGCGGCAGCACGGAAACCCAGGCCCTGACGTACAAAAAAGCCGAACAGCTGACGCGGGAAGGCGAAGGCAAGAGCCCGAACCGCGTCGTCACCGTGCGGGTCGAAGACGACGAAGACCTCAGCAGCGTCGCCCGCATCACGATCTATCCCGGCGACAAACCACCGACGGTGACGATCGAAAAACCGACCTCCGCGCAGACGTGGAAAGTGGGGGACCTGGTGAAGCTCGAAGGCACCGGCTTCGACTTCGAAGGAGCCAAAATCGAGTCGCCGCGGCCCTACTACTGGGAGACGCGGATGGCGCACTGCCCCGATCCGTCGAACCCGAGCGCCTGCCACGAGCACCCGCTGCAGACCTTCTCGGGGATCCGCCGTCCTGAACTGATCGCCCCCCAGCACGACTACCCCTCGTACATGAAAATCCTGCTCCGGGTCTCCGACGAGCGTGGTCTGCAGGGGACGGCAACGCTGGACTTCCAGCCCCAGACCGTCCAGCTCTCGCTGGCCTCCGATCCTCCTGGGATCGAACTCCTCGCTGCAAACACCGAAGCCACCTCGCCTTTCACGGTGCCGGCGATCCTCGGCTCGGAAATCCAGCTCTCGGCGCCGCCGACCGCGGTGGTGGGCGGGGTCACCTACGCCTTCTCGAAATGGTCTGACGGCGGCCCCCGCGAACATCCGATCCTGGTCAGCTCCAGCCAGGCCGCCTATACGGCTAGCTATACGAGCAGCGGCGGTGGCGGCGGTGGCGGCGGCAACGACGGCGGTGGAGATGACGACGGCCCACCGCCGCCCCAGACCGTGCTCGGCAAGCACCCACCGAAGACGACGCGGTCGACGACCGCCAAGTTCGGCTTCCGCGCAACCGGCGCCAGGTTCAGCTGCAAGCTCGACGGCAAACCGAAAGCGGCCTGCAGCTCGCCCAAGACCTACAAGAAGCTGAAGCCCGGTCGCCACACCTTCAAGGTCTGGGCAACCGTCGGGGTGATGACCGACCCGACGCCGGCGAAGTTCAGCTGGAAGATCCTGCCGCCGAAGCGGTAGGGGCCGCGCCGCTTCGGATTTTCTACACCCCTGGGTGGGGTCTGAGCCGGAAGCGCTACTCGGCCGCGACGAGGGTGTGCCAGGCGGGCAGCAGGGGGATGTCGTAGAGGTCGATGATCGCCGCCCGCGCCTGCCCGATCTCGTCCGAGTACCAGTAGCGTTCGAAGTCGGCCCGGCTCTCCCAGACCATCGTCTGGCGGAAGGCGAGCGGGTCGTCGGTCGAGCGGGTCAGCGACCAGCTCTTGGCGCCGTAGGCAGGGGCCTTGGCGGCCATCGGTTCCCACAGGTCGAGGAAACGGTCAGCCCGGAAGGGGTTGATGTGCCAGTCGAGGGTGCAGACCTCTGCCATCAGATTCGCCTTTCGAGTCGCTTGCCGCCGGCGCTCATGCGCCGACCTCTGCCCGGATTGCGCCGGGGCCGTCCTCGTACTTGCCCTCGTCCTCGGACTCGGCGCCGACGAGGATCGAGATCTTGCCCAGGTGCTTGTTTTCGTGCATCAGCTGGTGGGCGTGGGGGACGCCGTCGAAGCTCATCGTTTCCGAAAGGACCGGCCGCACCTTGCCCTCGGCCATCAGCTGGTTCGCCTTCATGCACTCGTAGGCGTTGGCGAAGTGCGAGCCGATGATCTGCTTCTGCTTCATCCACAGGTAGCGGACGTCGAAGTCGAGCTGGTAGCCGGAGGTGGCGCCGCAGATGACGACTTTTCCGAACGGTTTGACGGTGAAGACCGAGGTCGGGAAGGTCGCCCGGCCGACGTGCTCGAAGACGATGTCGGGCGCGTCGCCGAGGATCTCTTTGACCCGCTTGGCGAAGCCCCGCGAGGCCTTGAAGCGCTCCTTGTCGGCGGCCGGGTCGGTGAGGTTGTCGTCGGTCCGCATCATCTCGCGGAACTCGTTGCGGTTGACGTAGTCGACGGCGCCGAGCCTCTTGATCAGCTCGCCCTTCTCGTCGGAGGAGACGACGCCGACCGCGTTCGCCCCAGCCGCCTTACAGAGCTGCACGGCGAAGACGCCGAGGCCGCCGGCGGCGCCCCAGATGAGGACGTTGTGGCCGGCCTGCAGCTTGCACTGGTCCATCAGCATCCGGTAGGCGGTGAAGTAGGTGAGGCCGTAGGAGGAGGAGTCGACCCAGGAGAGGTTGCGCGGCTTCGGCAACAGCTGCTGCGCCTGGACTTTGGTGAACTGGGCGAACGAGCCCCAGGTGGTCTCGTAGCCCCAGATCCGCTGGCTGGGAGCGGCCATCGGGTCGAGCCCGTGGACCTCGACGTCCTCGTAGGAGGCCTGGTTGCAGTGGATCACGACCTCGTCGCCGACCTTCCAGCGGGTGACGCCCTCGCCGACCTTCCAGACGATCCCGGAGGCGTCGGAGCCGCCGATGTGGTGGCCGAACTCGGGGTGGTCGCCGTAGCCGAAGATCGAGACCGGTTTGCCCAGCGAGGCCCAGACGTTGTTGAAGTTGACTCCGGCCGCCATCACGCGGACGATCACCTCGAAGGCGCCGGGCTCGGGGACCTCGATCTGCTCGAGCTGGAAGGCGTCTTTGGGCTCGCCCTCGCGCTCCTGGCGGATCACCCACGCCGCCATCGTCTCCGGCAGCGTCCCGGGCTCCACGTCCAACTTCGCAACTGAACTCGTGTCAACGGCCAAGACTCGGCTCCTCCGCAGGTCGTCTTCTAAAAGGAGGGCGAATCCTAGTTAAGCGGCGTCACGAGAGTCGAGCACAGGCGGCTCGGCCTCCCGTAGCTCGGGGGCGGTGATCTCCCGCACCGTCGCCTCGACCGGCGTCGGCGCCTCGATCTCCTTGCCGGGCGCCACCCCGAGGCCCTCGACTTTGCGCAGCTGGGGCAGCAGCCGCCGTTCCATCGAGCCGACGGCGGTGTCGTAGGCGCCGGTGGCGGTGCGCAGCCCCTTGCCGACCTTCTCGAAGTCACCGAGGAATTTTCCGAAGCGGGCGTGCAGGGTTTTCGCCGCCTCGGCGACCTCGGCCGCCTCGGCGACCATCCGCTCCTGCCGCCAGCCGAGCTCCATCGTCCGCAGCAGGCCGATCAGCGAGGTCGGGCTGACCAGCAGGACGTTGCGCTCGAGCGCGTAGTCGAAGAGCGTCGGGTCGGCGGCGAAGGCGGCGTGCAGGGCCGGCTCGTTGGGGATGAAGCAGATCACCAGGTCGGGCGTCTCGCCTGGGTTGAACTGCCCCTGGTAGTCCTTCGAGCTGAGGGCGCGGACGTGCTCGCGCGCCTGCCGCGAGTGGCGCTCGAGGTGGACCCGCCGCTCGGAGTCGACCTCGGACTCCTGGGCGTCGAGGAAGGCGTCCAGCGGCACCTTCGAGTCGGCGACGAAGCTGCGGCCCTCCGGCAGCAGGAAGCGTGCGTCGGGCCGCAGCCGGCCGTCTTCGGTGCGCAGCGTCTGCTGCAGCTCGAAGTCGACGTGCTCGGTCATCCCGGCGATCTCGACGCAGCGGCGAAGTTGCAGCTCGCCCCACTGGCCGCGGGTCTGCGGCTGGCGCAGCGCCTTCTTCAGGCCCGCGGTCTCGCTGTTGAGATTGCCGATCGTCTGGCCCACCTGTTCCAGCAGCGCGCGGGTCTGGATATCGGTCTCGCCGCGGTCCTGGACCTGCTTTTCGATCCGCTCCTGGCCTTTGGCGATTCGCTCGGCCAGGCTCTTGATCTCCGCCTGGCGTTTGTCGAGCGTCTCTCTTGCCGCTTCGGCATCGCGCCTGCGCTCGGCCTCGCCGACTTTGAGCAGATCGGTGAGGGCGCGCGAGGTTGCTTCTTGGGCGGCCTCCTGGATCGCGGGGGTGAGGTCCGGCTGCTCGGCCGGCTCGGGCTGGCGAGAAATCAGGACATAGACGAGGCCGGCGGCCAGGAGGACGACGGCGATGGCGAGGAAGACGGTCATTGGGGCGATGCTGACAAGCCCCTCAGACGCCACCGGGATTCTGAAACCCCGCTTGCACCGGACCTTCAGGAACTGCTTTGTTTTTGCTCAGCGATCCCTTACCAATGGGGTGTCGCCCAATAAGGGGCGGCGGCGAAAAGGAGAGTCGAGATGACTCGCATACTCAAGGCCTTCGGGCTGACGCTCTGCGTGATGGCGACGGCGGTCGCGGTGGTTGCACCGGCGGCGCAAGCCGCGACAGGGCAGCTGACAGCCGGCGCAAACCCGGCGATCATCACAGGCAATCAAGTCGTCGGGCCGACGTTCGACATCGGCGCAGGACCGCTGAAAGTGGTGGGCTGCGGGACAGCGGATCTCAACGGCACACTCGCGGGCGCGGCCGACCCGGTCACATTGACTCCGATCTACGGCGGCTGCGTCTCCGAACCGGGGGCGATGCCGGTGACAGTGACACTGAACGGCTGCGACTACAGCTTCGGGGTCAGTCAGCCCGGTACGACACAGCAGCCGGCGGGGACAGGGAAACTCGAGGCGTCGATCATCTGTCCGGCGGGGCAGATGATCCAGATCCACGTCTACGAAAACGCGTTCACCCATGCGGCGAACATGCCGCTCTGCACCTACGACATCGCTGGGCAGGGACCGGTGCCGGCCGGCATCTACCACAACGTCGCGGGCGCACCGGGCGACGTCTTGGCGACAGTCAAAGCACAGTTCACAGCCAAACGCACAGGACCGGAAATGATGTGCGGAGGCGGCGGGATGCTGAACCACCTCCCGATCACGCTCACAGGCAACTATACACTGAGGGCCTTCCAGGAGTTCGCTGGTGGCGGCGAGGGAGCGGGGGTCCCGCTCCACGTCGGGCCACTCGACTAACTAGGGCAGCAGCACGTCGTTCTGCGAGGAGGCGCGGAAGCGGCCCACCGTCAGGTGGGCCGGCCGCGCCTCCGGCATGCCGACGACGGAAACCGTGTAGGAGCCGGCGGGGAGGCTGACCTGGAAGCTGCCGGGGCTGCGGGCGAAGACGGTTTCCGATTCCGCTTCCTTGGCGCCGCGGATCTTCAGTTTGGTATCGATCGGGGTCTGGTTGGCCGCGACGAAGACGACGTCGAGCGGCGCCTTCGTCTCGATCGGCGGCTCCGGGTGGTCCTCGTTCTGCGGGATCTCCTGGAATTTTTCCGCTTCGACCCCGATCTTCGTCGGCTGCACGAGCACCTCGCCGCGGTTGATCGTGACGCTCACCCGGGTCGAGACGTTGGGGCGCTGCTCGTTGGCGTGGCGCGATTCGCCGCAGCCCGCCGCAAGCAGCAGGACGGCACCGGTCAGGCACGCAATCGCGACGGCTCTCGTTCTCCCGGGGCCCATCGGGGCTGAATCTAACCGAAGGGGAGGGCGACCACTTCAGCCGTAACGCCATCTTCACCTACGGCGACCGTCGCGCCCGGTTCCGCCTCGCGGCGCAGGATCGCCAGCCCGATCGGACCGAAGGCGGGGGAGACGGCGGCGCTGCCGACCGTCCCGACCTCCTTCTCGCCCAACCGCAGCGGCCCTCCCGGCGCGGCCGGGGCGCTGAAGCGCAGCCCGTGCAGGTGGCGGTTCGGCTTGCCCTTGTAGTGGAGGCGGGCGACCGTCTCCTGGCCGATGTAACAGCCCTTGGTGAAGCTGACCGCCTGCTCGACGATGCCGGCCTCGGCGGGCATCGTCTCGGTTCCCATCTCGGCGCCGAAGCGGGGCCGGCCGACCTCGATGCGGAGGATCTCCGCCGCCTCGGCGGAGACCTCGACCGCGCCGGCGGCGAGGAGGGCGTCGCGGGCCCGCTCGCGCTCGGCGGCGGGGACGATCAGGTCGACGCCGACGGCGGTGCCGACCGCGAGGCATTCGGCGCCGCCGACGGTCACCGCTTCGCAGCTGTTCTCGGGCAGCGGCGCGCTGCCGGCGATCTCGACCGCGCGCGGTCCGATCAGGGAAAGGAAGGCGCGCTCGCCGCTGGCCTCGGCGACCTCGACCTGGCGACCGATCTTGTACATCTGCAGGTGGCGGCTGGCCGCCGCCAGCCCCTCCGGCTCGAGGTCGAGCCACAGCTCGGGCCCCTCGCCCGGCCGCAGGACCCGCATGTCGGCCTGCATGTGCCCCTTGCGGTCGAGCAGCGCGGAGTAGGCGCCCTCGCCCGGCTCGATCGCCTCGACGTCGTTGGTCAACTGGCCCTGCAGATACTCGGCCGCCTCGGTGCCGCCGACGATCAGCAGGCCGCGGCCCTCGCGCTCGAGCAGGCCGCATTCCTCGCGCAGCTGGCGGTACTGGGCATCGAGCTCGACGGCGACGGTCATGACTCGATTCTAGGAAGGCGAGATCCCGGTCCAGGTTTAGACGAGTCGAAATCTGCTTTTAGATGTGTCAAAATCTGCCGCCGTGCGGGAGAACGGAAATAAAGGCATCAGCCGCAGGAAGCTGCTCGGCGGCGCCGCCCTGGCGGCTCCGGCCGTCGCCGGCCTCGCGCTCGCGCGCGGCGGGGACAGCGCCCTCGCCGAGCCGGCGGCCAGCCACAGCGCGCACGCCGGCCACAGCGAGTTCCCGCACGCGACCTTCGCCGCCGGTCGCCAGGTCGACCACCGCCGCAACGGCTTCCACCCGACCGAGGTCCTGCGCGACTTCGATTACGGCCGCACCCGTCGCCTTGCCAGCGGCCGGGTCCTGCGCGAGTGGGAGATTGTCGCTCAGGACCGCGAGATCGAAGTCGCGCCGGGGGTGAGGTACGAAGCCTGGACCTACAACGGCCGGGTCCCCGGCCCGACGCTGCGCGCCCGCGAGGGGGAGCTGTTGCGAATCCACTTCGTCAACGGCTCCGAACATCCGCACACGATGCACTTCCACGGCCTCCACTCGGCGTTGATGGACGGGATGCCGGGGATCGGCGAGAACCGCGGCGGCGGCCAGGTCGAGCCGGGGGAGGTCTTCACCTACGAGTTCGACGCCTCGCCCTTCGGGCTCCACCTCTACCACTGCCACGTCGCCCCGCTCGCCGCCCACATCGCCCGCGGCCTCTACGGCGCCTTCGTCATCGACCCGAAGGGCGGGCGGCCCGAAGCCGACGAGCTGGTGATGGTGATGAACGGCTTCGACACCAACTTCGACCGCGCCAACGAGGTCTACGCCGTCAACACGGTCGGTTTCCACTACGTCGAGGAGCCGATCGCGGTCGGCCGCGACGAGCCCGTGCGGATCTACCTCGTCAACGCGCTCGAGTATGACCCGCTCAACTCCTTCCACGTCCACGGCAACTTCTTCCACTACTTCCCGACCGGGACCTCGCTCGAGCCGAGCGAGTTCACCGACACGGTGCTCCAGGGTCAGGGCCAGCGGGGGATCCTCGAGGTGCGGTTCCCCTACGACGGCGACTACATGTTCCACGCCCACGTCAGCGAGTTCGCCGAGCTCGGCTGGTCCGGCTTCTTCCGCGTCGGCGATCCCAGCGAGGTCTCCGCCGCGACCGCCGCCTCGATGTACTGCGAGCTGCCCTGGGGCAAGGGGAGCCCGGCCTGATGGAGGCCAACGCTCGCGCCGAACGCGGCCTGGGCGGCGGGCTGCCCGCCTGGGCGCTCGGGCTGATCCCGCTGGCGCTGATCGCCGCCGTAATCGGCGCCTTCGCCCTGCTCGGCGGCCCCGGCCTCGGCGAGCGCACCGGCCCGCCGGTCGAAGTGGTCTCGGTCGAGCGCACGGTGCTGCACCCGGGGGAGATCGAGCTGACCCTGCGCAACGACGGCCCCGACCCGGTCGAAGTCGCGCAGGTCGCCGTCAACGACGCCTACGCGCCCTTCGCCGCCGATGGTGGCCGCGGGATCGGCCGGCTGGACTCGACGACGCTGCGGATCTCCTACCCGTGGATCGAAGGCGAGGCCTACGAGATCTTCGTCCTCACCTCGGCCGGCGCCACGGTCGAAGCCTCGATCCCGGTCGCGGCGGAAACGCCCGACAGCGACCTCAGCTTCTTTGCACTGATGGCGCTGCTGGGGATCTACGTCGGCGTCATCCCGGTCAGCCTGGGGATGCTCTGGCTGCCGTTCCTGCGCCGCCTCGGCCCCCAGTGGATGGGGGCGCTGATCGCCTTCACCGTCGGCCTGCTCGCCTTCCTGGCGATCGACGCCGGGCTCGAGGGTCTGGAGATCGCCGCCGCAGCGCCGGCGGCCTTCGGCGGCACCTCGCTGGTCCTGGTCGGCGGTCTCGTCGCCTACCTCCTCCTCGCCGGGGTCGACAGCTACCTCTCGCAGCGCTCGCGCTCGGCCCGGGGGACCGGTGCGGCCGCCGGCTACCTGGCGCTCCTGGTTGCGGTCGGGATCGGCCTCCACAACCTCGGCGAGGGGCTGGCGATCGGCTCCGCCTACGCCAGCGGCGCCCTGGCCCTCGGCGCCTTCCTCGTCGTCGGCTTCGCGATCCACAACACGACCGAGGGGCTGGCGATCGTCGCCCCGCTGCGCGACGCCGCCCGGCCGAGCTTCGCCCGCCTGCTCGTCCTCGGCCTGATCGCCGGGGCGCCGGCGATCCTCGGCGCCTGGATCGGCGCCGCCGCCTTCGACCCCAGCCTCGCCGCGCTGCTCTTCGGGGTCGGGGTGGGGGCGATCGCGCGGGTCATCGTCCAGCTCGCGCCGGCGATGCGCGACCCCGAAGGGCGCCTGCTCTACCCGGCGAGCGTGGCCGGGATCCTCGCCGGCATCGCCGCGCTCTACCTCACCGGCCTGCTGGTGTCGGTCTGATGGCGGCGGGCGAGGGCGGGCGGAGTCGCCGCGACCCGAGCACCGAGGCGATCGAGGACTACGCGAAGGCGATCTACGCGATCGCCGGCGATCGCGAGGGGCTGGTGCTGAACGGCGAGGTCGCGCAGCGGCTCGGCGTCACCCCGGCGACCGCGACCTCGATGCTGAAACGGCTGGCCGACCTCGGCCTGGTCGAGTACTTCCCCTACAAGGGCGCGAGCCTGACCCCGGCGGGGGAGAAAGTGGCGCTGGAGGTGATCCGCCACCACCGCTTGATCGAGGCCTACCTGTCCGAGGCGCTCGGCATGCCCGAGGACCGGGTCCACGAGGAGGCCGAGGTGCTCGAGCACTACATCTCCGAGGAGCTCGAGCAGCTGATCGCGGCCAAGCTCGGCGAACCGCGGCACGATCCCCACGGAACGCCGATCCCGGGCCCGGACCTGCTGCCGCCCACCTGGGACGCGCGGTGAGCGCGACGCCGCCCGAGCAGGAGGTCGTCGAGGAGGTTCGGGGTCATGCGGCGAGCGTCGAGGACGTCCTCCCCGGCGAGGCTGCGGTCGCCCGCGCCGCCCGCCACTCGCTGGAAGGCCGCAGGCGGGGGATAGGCCGCGTCTGGCCCTTCCTCGGGCCCGCCTTCGTCGCCGCCGTCGCCTACATCGACCCCGGCAACTTCGCCACCAACATCGCCGGCGGCGCCAAGTTCGGTTACCTGCTGCTCTGGGTCGTCCTCTCGGCCAACCTGATCGCGATGCTGGTCCAGACCCAGTCGGCGAAGCTGGGGATCGCGACCGGCAAGAACCTCGCCGAGCTCTGCCGCGAGCGCTTCTCGCGCCGCACCTCGATCGGCCTCTGGCTGCAGGCCGAGGTGGTGGCGATGGCCTGCGACATCGCCGAGGTGGTCGGCGCCGCGCTCGGTCTCAACCTCCTCTTCGGGATCCCGCTCTTCCCGGCCGGGCTGATCGCCGGCGCCGGCGCCTTCGCGATCCTCACCCTGCAGCAGCGCGGGTTCCGACGCCTGGAGGCCGGGATCACGGTCCTCGTCGGCGTCGTCGTCGCCTCCTTCGCCTTCGAGCTCTTCGATTCCAGTCCCGACGGGGGTGAAGTCGCCAAGCACCTCGTCCTGCCGGGCTTCGAAGGCACCGAGAGCATCCTCCTCGCCACCGGGATCATCGGCGCGACGGTGATGCCCCACGTCATCTACCTGCACTCGGCGCTGACCCAGCGGCGCATCGTCGGCCGCAACTCGGCCGAGCGCAAGAAGATCCTCGGCTTCGAGAAGGTCGACGTGGTGATCGCCCTCTCGCTGGCGGGCCTGGTCAACCTCTCGATGATGATCGTCGCCGCTGCCCTGTTCCACACCAGCGGCCTGACCGGGGTCGACACGATCGACGGCGCCTACGAAGCATTCGGGCAGCTGGCCTCCGACCGGGCGGCGATGATCTTCGGCATCGCTCTGCTGGCCTCCGGGTTCGCCTCCTCCTCGGTCGGGACGATGGCCGGTCAGGTGGTGATGCAGGGCTTCATCCGCCGCCGTATCCCCCTCTTCCTGCGCCGCGCGATCACCCTGGCGCCGGCCCTGGTGGTCCTGGCGATCGGGCTCGACCCGACCGACGCCCTGGTCGGCAGCCAGGTCGTCCTCTCCTTCGGCATCCCCTTCGCCCTGGTGCCGTTGCTGCTGATCGCCGCCGACCGGGAGGTGATGGGTGATCTGGTCAACCCGGGATGGCTCAGCGCCCTTGCCGGCGTCCTCGCCTCGCTGATCATCGCCCTCAACGCCTTCCTCCTCTACGAGGTCTTCCTCGGCTGATGCGGCGGCGGGCGGAGATCACCGTCAGCTCGGAGCTCGGGGCGGGCGCCGAGGCGGTCTGGGCGCGGGCGATCGATCCGGCCGGGATCAACTACGAGCTGGGGCCGCTGATGCGGATGACGGTCCCGAGAGGCGTCGAGGACTTCGGCCTCGACGACCCGGAACCGGGGCACATCGGGCGAAGCTGGATCCTCCTCTTTGGCCTCATTCCCTTCGACTACGACGACATCACCGTCGTCCGGGTTGAACCGGGCCGAGGCTTCCTCGAGCGCTCCACCATGCTCTCCCAGCGCCTCTGGGAACACGAGCGGACGCTGGCCCCGCTGGACAACGGGCGCTGCCGGATCACCGACCGGGTTGCCTGGGAGCTGCGCCTGCCGTTGCCGGGCGCCATCTTCCTGCCGATCGTCCGAGCCCTCTTCAACCACCGCCACCGGCGCTTGGCACGCACCTGGGGAGGGGCCAGGGGGACCCCTCACCAGACACTCAACATCGAGCCATAGCGAGATGTGTCTGGAGAGGGGTCCCCCTGGCCCCTCCCGACGGCTACGCTTCGAACCAATGCCCCTCGCGACCGACTTCCAGCAGATCCTCGAGACCCTGCCGGCCGACTGGACGGATCTGGAGGTCGACATGCGGATCGAGGACGAGTCGCACTATGTCGACAGCGCCGTCGCGCTGAGCCAGGTCAACGCGCAGGTCTACCAGCACCCCCACGAGGAGGGCTGGCACTGGCGGTTGGTGGTGGCCCAGAGCTTTGGCCACGCTGCCGCGCCCGAGACGGTGATCGGCGTGCTGGAGAAGCTGGATGCCGAAGGGGTCGCCGGTGAGCTCGGCGGCGCCGACGTGCGCGAGGGACGCTCCGAGGCCGTGCAGATGTGGGGCCGGCCGGAGAGCGTGCGGGAAGAGTTCCGCGAGCGGCGCTCGATTTAGTGGCGCGAGTTCTCAGCATCAGCACGGACTTGATGCTGGGCTCCAAGGTCCAGGAGACCTTGAAGGCAGCCGGCCACGAAGTGGTCGCCTCTCCCTCGATCGAGGAGACCACCTGGGATGGGATCGACCTGATCGTCGGCGACCTCGACGTCGAGAACCCCGAGGCGCTGGTCGGCCTCGGGATGCCTGTGCTGGGCTATTACTCGCACGTCGACGTGGCGACCAAGGAGGCCGCTGAAGCCGCCGGGATCGATCTGGTCGTGCCGCGCTCGCGGATGGCGCGGGAACTACCCGGCCTGGTCGAACGCCTGCTCGACGTCTAACGGCTCTTCCAGCAGGCCGTGTTTCAGGTCCCAGGCGGCCCACTCCTGCAGAACCCCGGTGTCGAATGGGTGGGGCATGAGGATCGGGAGCAGCACCTTCAGTTGGGCCTGTTGTTCGGCGCGGTCGAGCTCGGGGTTGGCTGAGAGCAAATCGCCGAGCGCCGCGTCGGGGTTCTTCTCGGTGAAGGCGTAGCCCTGCCGGGTCGCAGCGACCACCGCGTCGACCAGCTCGGGCTCGTCGATGAGGGTCTGCCGCGAAGTGGTCAGGATCAGCTCGGGATAGGGGGGAGCACCGAACTCGTCGACCTCGAAGACGCGGATCGGGACGCCCTGGCGCCGCAGCGCCACACCCTCGGCGTTCCAGAAGCCGGTGGCCGCGTCGACGCGGCCGGCGGCGAGGGAAGCGACGGCGTTGAACCCGATGGTGACCCGCTCGACCTTCGCCGGGTCGCCGCCGTCGGCTTCGACCTCGGAGTCGACCACGGCTTCGTCGGAGGGCAGGCCGCTGACGCCTATCGAGTGCCCCTGCAGGTCGCGCGGTCGCCGCACCGGCCCGTCGGCGCGGGCGAGGACCGCGGCGAGCGGCCCCTGGACGAGGGGGGCGACGCCGACCAGGTCGATGCCGCGCTCGCGGGCGATGCCGAGGTCGTGGATGTCGAGGATCGCGAACTCGACCTTGCCGGCGCCGAGCAGCTTCGGCGCGTCGGTCGATTCGCCCGGCGGCTGGACCCCGAGCGCCACGCCCTCGTCGTCGTAGAAGCCGCGGGAGAGGGCCGCGTAGATGCCGCTGTGGACGGCATTGGGGACGAAATCGAGCACGAGCGTCGCGCCTTGCGGCGCGCCCGGTTCTGCACCCTCCTCGCCGCAGCCAGCGACTCCGGCGAGCGCGAGGACGGTCGCCAGCAGCGCGACAGTCCATCTCATGCGGCCTGGGAACCTAATTCATTTACCGAATGTGAGTACACTGCCGCCGCTTACTTGAACACGGGAATCGAGGAGGAAAAGGTGCAGGAGAGAGGTCTAGCCGCATATCTGGCTGAGTTGATCGGCACGTTGCTGCTGGTCTTCTTCATCACGAGTGTTGTCGTCCTGTACGTGTCGACCGGAGGCCAGGCCCAGTTCGGGTCCGATTTCGCGGTCGTCGGTCTCGTCCACGCGTTCCTGCTGTTCGGGCTGATCGTCATGTTCGGCGTCGTCAGCGGCGGCCACTTCAACCCGGTTGTGACCCTGGCGGCGATCGTCATCCGGCGGATCAAGCCGATGGACGGCGCCATCTACATGCTGGCTCAGCTCTCCGGCGGCGTCCTCGGCGCCCTGCTGACCAAGGGCCTGCTGCTCGACGAGGGGCGCGCCACCAACTACGGCGCCACCGCCGTCAGCGGACTCCTGGGCGGTGACTTCCAGGGCATGATCGTCGAGGGGATCGGCACCTTCGTCCTCGTCCTCGTCATCCTCACCGCGGTTTACTCGGAGAAGAGCTTCAAGGAGTGGGCGCCGCTGGCGATCGGCATGACCCTCGGCTTCGCGGTGATGGTCGCCGGCCCGCTGACCGGTGCCGCCCTCAACCCGGCCCGCTGGTTCGGCCCCGCCCTAGTCAGCGGCGAATGGGGCGGCGTCTGGCCCTACCTGGTCGGTCCGATCCTCGGCTCGGCTCTCGCCGCCGGCGTCTACCGCTTCGTCCTGGAGCCGGGCGGCCTGCCGCCGACCGAACCGCCGGAGCATGTGCGGCCGCCGGTCCCGAAACGGTCGACCCCGACCAGCGACAAACCGGCCAGCTAGAACCGCAGCAGCTTTCGAGGGGCGCCATCCCGACCGGGGTGGCGCCCTTTTTCGTGCCCGTGCCCGGGTGACGCTTGCAGTAGCTTGGGCTCGTGCGCCGGGTCACCTTCTCCCGCAACTTCACGCTCTCGCTGAGCCGGACCTGCCAGTGCTACTGCAAGTACTGCGCCTTCGCCACCCACCAGGCGCACCTCCACTCTCCTGACGACGTCGAAAAGATCCTCGACGAAGCGGTCAAACGGAACGCCAAGGAGCTGCTGGTTCTCACCGGCGAGCGGCCCGAGGTGAATCCGGTTGTCGCCGAACGACTGAAGACCTGGGGCCACGAGGACTTCACGAGCTACGTCGTCTGGGCCTGCGAACGAGCAATGGAGCGAGGGATGCTCCCGCACACGAACATCGGCGTGCTCGACAAGCGCGACCTGGCGCGTTTGCGCGAGGTGACCGCGTCTCAGGGTCTGATGCTCGAGTCGACCTCCGAGCGGCTGATGGAGACCGTCCACGCTGGATCTCCGACCAAGCATCCGGCTGCCCGTCTCGCGACGATCGAAGCCGCGGGCGAACTGAAGATCCCCTTCACCTCGGGAATTCTCGTCGGCATCGGCGAGACCCCCAAGGACCGCATCGACTCGCTTGAAGCCCTCGCTGCCAGTCACGCCCGGCATGGGCATCTGCAGGAGGTGATTCTGCAGAACTTCGTGCCGCACCCGCGCTACTACGGCGCTGAGGTGGCGGAGATCGCGGATCAGGCTTCTCGTCAGCGGTGGGGGGGCGAGGGGGGTACCTCCTCCAGACACATCTCGCCGGAGCTCGATGTTGAGTGTCTGGAGGAGGTACCCCCCTCGCCCCTGCCGAGCTGGGCGAATTCAGTCGGCATCGACGAGATCAAGCACCTGATTTCGGAGTGCAGGCGGTTGATGCCCGAGGTTGGGGTCCAGGTGCCGCCGAATTTGAGTGAGTTCTGGCCTGAGTTGGTGGATGCCGGCGCGACGGATCTAGGTGGGCTGTCCGCCAACGGAGACCACATCAGCCCGGAGGAGCCGTTCCCGTCGCCCCATCAGGTCAGAAAGGAGCTGGCGCCGAAGGGCTATGCGCTGACCGAGCGCCTGTGCGTTTACCCGCAGTACATGGACCCCGAGTGGATGGAGCAGGGCGTACTCGACGTGATCAAGCTGAAGTACTGGAGCTTCATTCCGCGGAAAGGGTCCGGCCGCCGATCAGAGGAGGTCATCGACCCGAAGCTTGCTCCGAAGGCGATTTCGAAGGGACGAGAGGGGATCGAGCTCTCCGAGGATGAGCTCACCGCCTTGTTCGCGGAGACCCGTCCCGAGGTGATCGAGGAGATGCGGGTTGCTGCTGATGAGTTGCGGTCGGAGCTCGCTGGGGACACGGTCACTTTCGTTGTCAACCGCAACATCAACTTCACCAACGTCTGCGTGGTTGGCTGTGCCTTCTGTGGGTTCGGGCAGGGCAAGCGCTCGCCCGATGCCTATGAAGTGGGCGAGGAGGACTTTGCTGCTCGGATCGGCGAAGCGGTCGAGTTCGGGGCGACCGAGCTCTGCATGCAGGGCGGGATCCATCCCGACCTGACCCTGGAGGAGTACGGGCGCTGGTTGCGGCTGGCGAAGGAGACTGCGCCGCAGCTCCACCTGCACGCCTACTCGCCGATGGAGATCAACTGGGCCTGCGAGCGCTCCGGCAAGGAGCCGCTGGAGGTCTTCGAGTACCTGCTCGAGTGCGGCCTCGGCTCGACGCCGGGCACCGCCGCCGAGGTTCTCGACGACGGCGTCCGCCAGCGGATCTCGCCGAACAAGCTCCCGGTCGACAGATGGGTCGAGATCATCGAGGCCTCCCACCGCGCCGGGTTGCGCTCGACCTCGACGGTGATGTTCGGCCACATCGAGGAGCCGCGCGAGCTGGCCCGCCACATGCGCGTCGTCCGCGCCCTGCAGGAACGGACCGGCGGGATCACCGAGTTCGTCCCGCTCAGCTTCATCCCCTTCAACACGATGCTGGGGCGCACGCACGGGATCGAGGAGATCTCGATGGTCGAGAACCTCAAGCACACCGCCGCCTTCCGGCTGGCGCTGGGGCGGACGATCCCGAACCTGCAGGCGAGCTGGGTGAAGATGGGCCTGGAGGGCGCGACCGAGGCGCTGCGCTGGGGGGTCAACGACCTCGGCGGCACGCTGATGGAGGAGAACATCTCCCGCATGGCCGGCTCCCAGCACGGGGTGCGGCTGGAGCCCGAGCAGCTGATCGCCGCGGCGCGGGCGGCGGGGCGCGAACCGGCGCAGCGGACGACCCTGTACGAGATCATCGAGACCTATGCGAGCGATGGTCCTCGAGAGGCAGCGGCAGCCGCTCCGGCCGGCTGAGCTGCCCGAGCCCGCTCCCGGTTGCGGCCAGGTCCAGCTGGCGGTTCACGCCTGCGGGGTCTGCCGCACCGACCTCCACATCCTCGACGGCGACCTCGCCGAGCCGAAGTTGCCGCTGGTGATGGGGCACCAGATCGTCGGCACCGTGCGCGCGGCGGGGGAGGGGGCGGAGCGGTTCGCGCCCGGCGAACGGGTCGGCGTCCCCTGGCTGGGCTGGACCTGCGGCAAGTGCCGCTACTGCCGCAGCGGCCGCGAGAACCTCTGCGACCGGGCGAAGTTCACCGGCTACGACCTCGACGGCGGCTACGCCGAGGTCGCGGTCGCCGACGAGCGCTTCTGCTTTCCAATTTCCGATGGGTATCTCGACGTGCAGGCGGCGCCCCTGCTCTGCGCCGGGCTGATCGGATACCGGGCTCTGCGCCTGGTCGGCGAGGCGGAGCGGATCGGGTTCTACGGGTTCGGCGCCGCCGCCCACATCCTCTGCCAGGTGGCGGTCCACCAGGGGCGGCGGGTCTTCGCCTTCACCCGCGAGGGCGACACCGAGACGCAGGCGTTCGCCCGCCAGCTCGGCGCCGAGTGGGCCGGGTCTTCCGAGGAGGCGCCGCCGGAGGAGCTCGACGGGGCGATCGTCTTCGCCCCGGTCGGGGCGCTGATGACTGCGGCGCTGCGGGTCAGCGCCAAGGGCGCGCGGGTCGTCAGCGCCGGCATCCACATGAGCGACATTCCCTCGTTCCCGTACGCGCAGCTGTGGGGCGAGCGGTCTCTGGGTTCGGTCGCCAACCTGACCCGCCGCGACGGCGAGGAGTTCATCGCCCTGGCGCCGGAAATACCGGTACGGACCGAGGTCGAGGCCTACCCGCTGGAGGAGGCGAACCGGGCGCTCGACGACCTTCGCGCCGGTCGCCTCCGCGGCGCAGCGGTTCTCTCCGTCGCTCCTTCGGGTAGCTGATCCCTACGCAACCGAGCCAGGAGGGATGCAAGTGAGCGACGAGATCCGCAACAAGGACGACGCCAAGGGCCGCGTCAAGGAGGCCGCCGGGTCGCTGACCGGCGACGACGAGCTGAAGCGCGAAGGGAAGGTCGACAAGGCCACCGGCGCCGTCAAGGACGGGGCCGAGAAGGTCTCGGACAAGGTCAAGGACGCGGTCGGCAAGGACCGGGACCGGGACTAGCGGAACAAGTCCTCGGCAGGGGGACGGCGGAGGGCGGCGGCCCCGGGGCCGTCCTCCGCCGTGACGTGGCGGTCCAAGCCGCGGACGACGGCGGCGGGGACGCCCGAATCCTTGACCCGGACCAGGTCGGCCGCCGCGGCGACCTGGTCGGCGATGGCTATCGCGGTCGCTGTCAGCTCGCGGCCGTGGGCGTCCGTGCGCCCGCGCCAGTCGTCCAGTGGGGCGAGGCCGGCGCAGCCGATTGCGACCTCGGCTTGGCCCAGGCGCCAGGCGCGGCCGAAGCTGTCTGAGATGACTATGGCTGGGGGGCGGGGGTGTCCCTCCCCAGACACATCTCGCCTATGGCTCGATGTTGAGTGTCCGGGGAGCGACACCCCCGCCCCCTGCAACGCGCTCTCTACTTCGCTGCGGATGGCTCGGGCGGAGGCGTCGGGGTCGAGAGGCAGAAGGCAGACGGTGCCTTCTTCGGGGAGGTTCGAGGTGTCGATGCCGGCGTTGGCGCAGACGAAGCCGTGGTGGGTTTCGGTGATCAGGACTCGGTCTTCCCGGAGGATCTCGCGGGTCTCGGAGAGGATCAGCTCCACGAGCCCTGGCTCCTTACCCAGCCTTTTCCCGAGTTCGATTGCCCGCTCGGACGGCTTCACGTCAGAGAGCCGCCGCACCATCCCCTCGGCCTTGGAGACGACCTTCTGCGAGATGACGACTACGTCGCCGTCCTGCAGCTCCGCTCGCGCGGCGATCAGCTCGCCGAGCTTCGCTCCCTTGGTGACCTCGGGCAGCCCCTCGACGGGGAGCACCCGAAGCTCGCTCATATCCCCAGTGCCTTGGCGGTCCGCCGCGCTCGCTTCGGTTGCCGCTCGAGTTCCCGCTGCAGCGCGATTACGTCGGCGGGGGTGTCGAGGTCGAGTTCGATCGACGGCAGCTCCTCGATCCCGAATGGGATGCCAGCCTGGCGGGCGGCCTCGACGTGGCGCTCGCGGCTGCCCTCGCCGAAGGCGGGGACGATCGCGCTGGGCGGGCTGAGGAGGAGGGCGTTGGTGCCGCTGCCGTGGCGGTCGGGGACGATCCCGACGTAGCTTCCGGGCACCCCGGTCAGCAGCCGGTCGAGCTCGCGCGGGTCGAGCAGCGGACAGTCGCCGGCGAGCAGCGCGACCCGCTCGGCTCCCTCGGCTTCGGCGCGGGCGATCCCCGCCTGCGCCGCCTGGATGTGCCCCGCGTCCTCTGGGTCCGGGACGACCTCGGCGCCCGCCCTCGACGCCAGCTCCTGGGCGATCGGGTCGCCGCTGACGACGATCAGCCGCTCGATCGAGCGCGCTTCGCCGATCGCGTCGAGGACGTCGGCGACCATCGCCGCGGCCAGCTCGCGGCGCTGGGTCTCGTCGATCCCGGCGGCGAGCCGCTGCTTGGCGGCGTCGAGGCGCTTGACGGGGAGGACTGCGGTCGCTTTCAAGCTGGCCCGAGGGTAGCGGCGTAATCGAGCACGATCCGCGCCAGGCGCACCCGCCCGGCCGCGCCCTCCATCAGGGTCTGCGCTGCGAGCGTGGGGATCTCGTCCGGCGGCGGGTCCGGGTCGCCCTCGTCTACCACCATCGCGTCGATCAGCCCGGCGTAGAGCGAGGCGACCCCGGCCGCGGTGGTGGGTCGGCCGATCCCTTCCATGAAGCGGTCGGTCGGTCCCTTGACGACTTCGCCGGCGACGTAGGGGCTGACAGCAAGGACGGGAGCGGGGGAAGCGGCGATCGCCTCGCGCATGCCGGGGAGGGCGAGGATCGGGCCGATGCTGATCACCGGGTTGGAGGGCCCGAGGACGATCGCCTCGGCCTCGGCGATCGCCACCAGCGCCTCAGGCGTCGGCTCGGCCGCCTCGATCCCCTCCAGCCGCACGCCTTCGACCGGCGGCTGGCCGCCGTCGAGGATCAGGTACTCCTGCAGCGCGCGGGGTCCGGCGGGGGTGATCACCTCGGTGCGGACCGGGGTGTCGGCCATCGGCAGGACCCGCGCCTCGACCCCGAGGCCGCGGGCGATCTGCGCCTGCGCGTCGGTCGGTCGCCCGCCCTCGGCGACGAACTCGCGCCGGTAGAGACAGGCGGCGAGGTCGCGGTCGGAGAGGCCGAACCAGCTCGGGGCGCCGAGCTGCTTCAGCCGCTCGAAGGTGGTGAAGCTGTCGCCCTTGATGCCCCAGCCGCGGGTCTCGTCAATTTCGCCGCTGAGCCAGTAGGTGACGAGATCGGGGTCAGGCGAGACGTGGACGCCGAGCACCTCGATGTCGTCGCCGGTGTTGGCGATCACCGCCAGGTCGGAACCGAGCTCCTCCTGCATCCCGGCGGCGAGTTTGGCGCCACCGGTGCCGCCGGCGAGAAGGGCGACCCGCATCGGGCTAAGCCCAGTGATCGCCGTCGGGGAGGCCGGTGAGGCGGATCCCGGCGTGCGTCTTGTAGCGGGTGTTGACCGAGATCAGCATCGGCGTCAGCTGCTCGACGATCCGCGCCATCTCCAGGGCGCCGGCGTTGACGGCGCGGAGGCCGGGGATCGCCCCGATCAGGCGGGCGACCCGGGCCTTGTCGGCCTTCTTGTCGCCGCAGACGAGGATGTCCTCGCCGAGGTCGGCGTCGAGGTCGGCGAGGGTCGGGGCGCCGACCGTGTGCAGGGCGGAGACGACGGTGACGCCCTCGGGGACCATCTCCTGGGCCTGCTGGGCGGCCGAGCCCTGCCAGACGCCGAGCGAGCGGGTCGCCTTGCCGCTGACCGCGGCGGCGAGCGGGACGGTGCAGTCGACGAGGATCTGGCCCGGCCGCAGCGCCTCGCGCAGGTTGTTTAGGTTCTCCGACTGGGCGCGGAAGGGGACGGTGAGGAAGACGATCTCGCCCTTGGTCGCGGCCTCGCCGTTCTCGAGGCCGGTGACGTCAGCATCCGGCACGTCGGCGCGGACTTTCGCCGCCGCCTCCTCGGCGCGCTCGGTCGAGCGGGAGCCGAGGACGACCGGCACGCCCGCCTTCGCCCAGCGCCGCGCCAGGCCGGCGCCGAGGGCTCCCGTACCGCCGATGATCGGGATCGGTTCCAAGGTCGCGCAGTCTATGCTCCCGCCGGATGAGGCTCGAGGGACGGAAGACTCTAGTCACCGGCGGGGCCAGCGGGATCGGCGCCGCGACCGCCGCCCGGCTCTCCGCCGAGGGCGCCGAGGTCTGGGTCGGCGACCTGAACGTCGAGGGTGCCGAGAAGGTGGCGGGCGAGATCGCCGGCCACGCGGTCGAGCTCGACGTCACCGACCTCGATGCGGCGCGCAGGGCCGTCGCCGCCGTCGGCGAGCTCGACGTCCTCGTCAACAACGCCGGCACCGACAACTTCGGCTTCTTCATCTACGTCAGCCAGGACCAGTGGCAGCAGGTCCTCGACATCAACCTCGGGGGCGTCATGAACTGCACCCACGCCGCCCTGGCTGGGATGCAGGAGCGCGGCTATGGCCGCATCGTCAACATCTCCTCCGAGGCGGGCCGCGTCGGCTCCAAGGGCTCGGCTGCCTACAGCGCCGCCAAGGCCGGCGTGATCGGCTTCACCAAGGCGATCGCCCGCGAGGCCGCCCGCTACGGCGTCACCGCCAACGCGATCGCTCCCGGCCCGATCGAGACGCCCCTCCTAATGGGCGCCAAGGAGTTCGGCGAGATCGGCGAGAAAGTGATCGAGACGATGCGCGCCTCGACCCAGATGGGCCGCCTCGGCCAGCCCGAGGAGGTAGCGGCAGCAGTCGCCTTCCTGGCCTCCGACGACGCCTCGTACGTAACCGGCGAGACGCTGGGCGTCAGCGGCGGCTTGGGCATGGTCTAGGCAACCTCGGCCAAAAACAGGCTGGGTAAGGGGGAGGGAATCCTGCGGTTGGTGACTTGTAGGGGCTATACCCACCACAACTCACCAATCGAGGGAAGCATGGGCCTTGGCGAGGCACCAGCACGGCCTGGTTTCCCGAATTCAGCTCCTGGATTTGGGATTTAGCTCAGAGGCGATTCGGCATCGACTAACCAATGGGCGCCTGTATGCGATTCGGCGGGGCGTCTACGCCGTTGGTCGTCCATCGCTCACCGACCACGGGCGCTGGATGGCTGCTGTCCTCGCTTGTGGCGATGGAGCAGTGCTCAGCCACTCCAGCGCCGCTGCTCTCTGGCGCATCGGGTTTGAGTCCCGCTCCGTAGTCGAGCTCTCCTTACCCAGCCCTTCCCGTCGGCGTCGTCCAGGGCTTCGAATTCACCGGCGACCTTCGCTGCAGGAGCGTGACATGACCACCGAGTACGGCATCCCGGTCACCACCCCCGTTCAGACCCTGATCGACCTCTCCCTTCGCCTCGACCGCCGCGGGATCGAGCGTGTGATCAACGAGGCCGACAAATACGACCTCGTCCATCCGCCCGAGCTGCGCCGCGCGCTCGAGCAGCGGGCCGGCGAGCCAGGCGTCGCCACGCTCCGCCGCATCCTCGACCGCCGCACCTTCCGTCTCACCAAAGAGGAGCTCGAACGGCGCTTCCTGCCGCTTGCCCGCAAGGCCGGCCTGCCGGTTCCCATGACTGGCCAGATCGTCAACGAGTTCGAAGTCGACTTCTACTGGCCGGACCTCGGGCTCGTCGTCGAGACCGACGGCCTCCGTTACCACCGCACCCCCGCCGAGCAGGCGCGGGACCGGCTCCGCGACCAGGCGCACACCGCCGCCGGCCTCACCCAGCTGCGCTTCACGCACGAGCAGGTGCGCTACGAGCCCCGCTACGTCGTGCGGATTTTGGCTCAGACCGCGAGTCGCTTCGCCATCTCGACGAAGTAGTCGAGCGAGCTCGGGTTGGCGAGCGAGTCGCGGCTCGCCGCCTTCTCCACCGGCGTCCCCATCAGGATCTTCTTCACCGGCACCTCGAGCACCTTGCCGCTGAGGGTCCGGGGGACCTCGTCGATCTCGAAGACCTCGTCGGGGACGTGGCGCGGAGAGCACTGCTCGCGCACCCGGCGGGCGATCTCCCGCGGCAGCTCCTCGTCCAGCTCGGCCCCCTCGCGCATGACCACGAAGAGCGGCATCCAGCCGTCGGTGCCGGGCCGCGGCAGGTCGACGACCAGCGCGTCGACGATCTCCTCGATCCCCAGCACCGCGCGGTAGATCTCGCTCGTCCCCATGCGGATGCCGCCGCGGTTGATCGTCGAGTCCGAACGGCCGTAGATGACCGCCGTCCCGCGCCGGGTCAGTTCCAGCCAGTCGCCGTGCCGCCAGGTGCCGGGGAACATCTCGAAATAGCTCTCGCGGAAGCGGCTGCCGTCCGCGTCGCCCCAGAAGTAGATCGGCATCGAGGGCATCGGCTCGGTGACGACCAGCTCGCCGACCTCCTCGACCACCGGCTCGCCATCCTCGCTCCAGGCCTCTATCGCCGCCCCCAGCGCCCGTGCCTGGATCTCGCCGCGGTAGACGGGGAGGGTCGCGACGCCGCCGACGAAGGCGGTGCAGAGGTCGGTGCCGCCGCTGGTCGAGAACAGCCAGGTGTCCTCGCCGAGGTGCTCGTAGATCCAGTCGAAGCCCTCGGGGGAGAGGGGGGAGCCGGTCGATCCGATCGCCTTCAGGGCGCCGAGGTCGCGGCCCGACCCCGGCTCGACCCCGGCCTTCATGCAGGCGCCGATGTAGGCGGCGCTGGTCCCGAACATGGTCACTCCGGCCCGCTCGGCCAGGTCCCAGAGCGTCCCCATGTCGGGATGCCCCGGGTTACCGTCGAAGAGGACGATCGCCGCCCTGGTCAGCAGCCCGGAGACGAGGAAGTTCCACATCATCCAGCCGGTCGTCGTGAACCAAAAGAGGCGGTCGCCGGGGTGGGCGTCGACGTGGAGGTTCAGCTTCTTCAGGTGCTCGAGCAGGATCCCGCCCTGGCCCTGGACAATCGCCTTCGGCAGCCCGGTCGTCCCGGAGGAGTAGAGGACCCAGAGCGGGTGGTCGAAGGGGACCCGCTCGAACTCCAGCGGCGCGTCACTCCCCTCTGCGAGCAGCTCGTCCCAGCGAACCGCCTCTCGCAGCGAGGAGATGTCGGGATCCGGGTCAAGGTAGGGGATGACGACGGTGCGTTCCAGGCTCGGCATCGCCTCCTGCAGCTGGGCGACGACCTCGCGGCGGTCGAAGTCCTTGCCGCCGTAGCGGTAGCCGTCGACCGTGAAGAGCACCTTCGGCTCGATCTGGGCGAAGCGGTCGATGACGCTGGCCGGGCCGAAGTCCGGCGAGCAGCTCGACCAGACGGCGCCGATCGAGGCGGCGGCGAGGAAGGCGACGATCGCCTCGGGGACGTTCGGGACGTAGGCGACGACGCGGTCGCCGCGCGCGACCCCGAGTCGGCGCAACCCGGCCGCCGTAGCCGCGACCTGGCGGCGCAGCTCGCCCCAGGTCAGCTCGCCGAGCTCGCGCAGCTCGGAGGCGTGGAGGATCGCCACCTCGCCGTCGTCCTTGCCGGCGAAGACGTGCTCGGCGTAGTTGAGCCGCGAGTTGGGGAACCATTGCGCGCCGGGCATCTGGCGAGAGGCGAGGGCAGGGGAGGGGTCGCCGTCGGCCTGGACCCCGAAGAACTCCCAGATCGCCGACCAGAACCCCTCGAGGTCGTCGACCGACCACTGCCAGAGCTCCTCGTAGCCAGCGAAGGAGAGACCGCGCTCGCGCTCCAGCCAGCGCCCGAACTCGGTCAGCCGCGAGCGCTCGACCAGCTCGGCCGACGGCTCCCAGAGCAGTTCCCCCGACACAGCGTTCACCGCGCCACCCTACCCGGCCGGGCTATCGTTCCGGCTGGGCCGGAGTGGCGGAACTGGCATACGCGATCGACTCAAAATCGATTGCCCTTGCGGGCTTGGGGGTTCGAATCCCCCCTCCGGCATGAACGAGGAAGCTCAGGCCGGCTGAGGCGTGGCGCCGGCGCCGTAGTCCTCGCCGGAGCCGATCGGACGCTCCTCCTCGACATGCCACTCCTGGTTGAAGGCGTAGAGGGCGGCGGCGACGAGGACGATCTGCAGCAGGCCGAGGACGATCACCAGGACGCCGATCAGCGAGGAGCCCAGCGCCGCCTCGTCGAAGCCGGCGCGGTCCCGGTTGAACCAGCTTTCGGCGCCGACCGCGCAGAAAATCGCGAGGATCATCGAGAGCGCCGCGACGACCGGCAGGATGCCGCGGTTCCAGCGCGCGACGAGGAAGGCGAAGAAGGCATAGAGGAGGGCATAGATCGCGCAGACGATCCCCATCCCGCCGCCGCCCTTCAGCAGCGGCCAGCCGCCGATAGTGATCAGGGCCGCGATCACCGCCGTCGCCGCGAGCAGCAGGACGACGACGAACTTGGTCGTGACCGAGCTCGCCGCTTCCCGATTGGGGCGCCACAGTTCGTACCCGGGCCTCACCTCTCCTACTGCCACGGTCCGATCATAGAATCTGTCAGCGACGCAGCGGCGTTGGCCGCGCGTTAAGGCCCGATCGGGCCAGCCACGCGGGCGTGGCGGAATTGGCAGACGCGCCAGGTTTAGGTCCTGGTGGGCTTCGGCTCGTGGGGGTTCAAGTCCCTCCGCCCGCATTCAAGCCGCGTCCTCAGCGAGGCGGTAGGGTCGAGAGGATCCCGACCGGAGGAGTTTTCTTGTCTCGTTTACGCCGCCCCGCCAAGCCCCTCGTCGCCCTCGTGGCGGTGATCGCGGCCGCGCTCGTGCTCAGCGCCTGCGCCTATTTCAAGTCGGGAAGCCTCGTCCTGACCCAGCCGGGCGGGATCGGCTCCGCGCGTGTCCATTTCGTGCTCTGCAGCGGTCCCGATGTCGAAGGTGAAGGTTGCCAACCGGCCAGCAACACCGAAGACCTGCAGTACCTGCTCGGGATCGCGGTGCCGCCAGGCTCGGTCGTCCCCCAGACGCTGACCGCCGTCCCCGTCGCCGGCGGCAGCCCGATCGTCTTCACCCGCAACGACGAAGTCGCCCCGCAAATTGCCGCCTCCTCCAGCAGCATCGAAAAACTGGCGAAAGAAGAAGGCGCGCCCCCCGGAGTCCCGGGAACGCAGGCCTGGCCGCCCGCTGGGCTGGAAGGGATCGGTTATCTCTCCAACCCGCAGCATGAAAACGAAGGCGAACTGAACGAATGGAACGTCGACGTCGACGTCGCGCTGCCGACGCCGGCCGAAGGCGCCCCGTACCCGGGTCCCTTCGCGACGGCGCTCGCCTACGGTGCCCGCCAGGTCAACCCGGAATATCCTCCGAGCCGGCCGGTTCGCTGCGCCCAGATCGAAAAAGAATCAATGCCGGATCCGAGCCAGGCCATTTGCCCTGGAGTCGGGCTGCAGGGCCAGTTCGGCACCTCCGACCTGAAGATCGGCGCCCCGACGAAGGTCTCCACCTTCGTCGGCGGTACGGCGAAGATCAAGTTCCCGCTCGAGTTCGCCAGCAGCACCTCGCCGTCTCCGGCTTTCAGCCTGACCGCCAGCTCGACCCTGTCGAAGGCGAGCTCGAAGGTCTCGAGCAAGACCTACACCCCGGGAGCGCCGGACCCGAGCACCCACCTCGCGCCGTCGGCCTCCAGCACCGTGACGGTGACGGTGCCGAAGAGCGCCAAGCCCGGCACCTACAAGGTGACCTTGGCCGGGACTGCCGCCCCAGGCGGGGGCACGGTCTCCCAGGTGGCGAAGCTGAAGGTGACCAAGCCGACGCTGAAGCTCGGTGGGGTCAAGCTCAACAAGGGCAACGGCACCGCGATCCTCTCGGTCAAGGTCCCGGGCGCCGGCACCCTGACGGTCACCGGCAAGGGCGTTGTCAAGGCCACGAAGAAGGCGAAGAAGGCCAAGAAGCTGAAGATCACCGTCAGGACGAAGGGCAAGACCAAGGCCGAGCTCGAAGGATCGGGCAAAGCCAAGGTCAAGGCAAAGATCAGCTTCAAGCCCAGCTCCGGCATCGCCGTGAAGAAGACCAAGAGCATCACCCTGAAACAGGGCTGACCGCCCGAGCGCTGGCCCGGCGGAGCCGGGCAGCGCTCGTTAGGATCAGGCCCCTGGGGCACTGGCCAAACTGGCTAAGGCACCGGTCTCCAAAACCGGCGATTCTAGGTTCGAGTCCTAGGTGCCCCGTTGGTCGATCCGGCTTCGAAAGCCGTCACAAAGCTTTTGTCTGGGGAAGAAGCGACCTCGCCAGGCGCGCGGCTCGACGCAGTCGACGCCGGATGAGATGGACGCAAGCCAGCACAACAAGATCGTCAGCTTCATCTGGGGCGTCGCAGACGACGTTCTGCGCGATCTCTACGTGCGCGGCAAGTACCGTGACGTAATTCTGCCGATGGTCGTCCTGCGTCGCTTCGACGCAGTGCTCGAACCGACCAAGGCGGCGGTGCTCGAGACCAAAGCGCTGCTCGACGAGGCCGGGATCAACGACCAAGACCAGCCGCTGCGCGACGCCGCCAGGCAGGCCTTCTACAACCACTCGCAGTTCACCCTGAGGGATCTCCGCAACCGTGCAAATCGCCAGCAGCTGACCGCCGACTTCGTCGCCTATCTCGATGGCTTTTCTCCCAACGTTCAGGAGATCCTCGACAACTTCGAATTCCGCAACCAGATTCCGCGCCTCTCCAAGGCTGACGCACTCGGCGACTTGATCCACAAGCTGCTCGACCCGGCGATCAACCTCGGTTCCGAGCCGATTCGCGACGCAGAAGGCAATGAGCTCCAACCGGCCCTCGACAACCACTCGATGGGGACGATCTTCGAGGAGCTGGTACGCCGCTTCAACGAGGAGAACAACGAGGAGGCGGGAGAGCACTGGACGCCGCGCGACGCGGTACAGCTGATGTCGCGGCTGATCTTCACGCCTGTCGCCGACCGGATCGAGTCGAGCACCTATCTGCTTTATGACGGCGCATGCGGGACGGGAGGGATGCTCACCGTCGCCGAAGAGACTCTCGGCCAGCTCGCCGCCGAGCAGGGCAAGGACGTCGTCACCCACCCCTACGGCCAGGAGATCAACGCCGAGACCTACGCGATCTGCAAGGCGGACCTCCTGCTCAAGGGGGAGGGGGAAGGCGCAGACAACATCGTCGGCGGCCCCGAGCACTCGACCCTCGCCAACGACGCCTTTCGAGATTCGCAGTTCGATTTCATGCTCTCCAATCCCCCCTACGGCAAGAGCTGGAAGGGCGACTTGGAGCGAATGGGCGGCAAGACCGGGATCCAGGACGAGCGTTTCGTGATCGAGCATGACGGAGACCCCGAGTATTCGCTGGTCACCAGGGTCAACGACGGGCAGATGATGTTTCTCGCCAACCTGGTCTCGAAGATGAAGACGGACACCCCGCTCGGCAGCCGCATCGCCGAGGTTCACAACGGCTCCTCGCTGTTCACCGGCGACGCTGGCCAAGGGGAGAGCAACATCCGCCGCCGGGTCATCGAGAACGACTGGCTGGAAGCGATCGTCGCGCTGCCGCTCAACCTCTTTTACAACACCGGGATTGCGACCTATGTGTGGGTGCTCAGCAACCGCAAGGCCGAGCACGACCCGCGCCGCCGGGGCAAGGTGCAGCTGATCGATGCGACCAAGTGGTTCAAGCCGCTCCGTAAGAACCTCGGCAAGAAGACCTGCGAGCTCACCGGCGAAGACATCCAGCTGGTGATCGAGACGCTCCTCTCCTTCGAGGAGAACGAGCAGTCGAAGATCTTCCCCAACGAGGCATTCGGCTACCGCCGGGTGACGGTCGAACGGCCGCTGCGGCTCCGCGGCATTGACCCCGAACGGGCCTACTCCGCCCAGGAGATAAAGGCATTGCGCGCCTCCGGTACCGAACCTGATGAAAGCAGCGAGCCGGTGATCCGAAAAATTCATAAAGTTGGTGGCGCTGAGGCAGACCCCCTCCACGGGCGCTTCGAGCGAGAGATCGATGGCAAACCGCGGGTCGTCGAGTACGAGTCCGACAGCGACCTGCGCGACACTGAGCAGGTGCCATTACTGGAGGAGGGCGGAGTGGAGGGCTTCATCCGCCGCGAGGTGCTGCCCTACGCCGCGGACGCCTGGATCGCCCCCGCCTCGATCAAAATCGGCTGCGAGGTGAACTTCACCCGTCATTTCTTCAAGCCCGTTGAGTTCCGCTCTCTAGAGGAGATTCGCGCGGACATCCTCGCCGTCGAGCGGGAAACCGAGGGTCTCCTGATGGAGATCGTTGGACCGGAGAAGGCTCAGGCGTGATCACGGATCTCGGCCCGTACCCGGCCTACGAGGACTCTGGGGTGGAGTGGCTGGGCGAGGTGCCGAAAGGCTGGAAGGTTCGGCGATTGAAGCATGCTTCAGAGCCTCTGGTCAACGGAATTTGGGGTGGAGATCCTGACGGGATAAATGACATCGCGTGCGTTCGGGTTGCTGATTTTGACCGAGAGCGTCTAGTCGTCAGGACGCCAGTTCCAACGATGCGAGCGATCACTCCCGCGGAGAGAGATCGTCGACTCTTGAGGCGTGGGGACCTATTACTCGAGAAGTCCGGAGGTGGAGAGCAGCAACCCGTTGGTGTGGTGGTCGAGTATGCGTGCGACACCCCCGCCATCTCCTCGAACTTCGTTGCACGTCTGAGACCGCGTAGCGGTTTTGTGGGGAAATATCTGCTCTATCTCCATTGCACCCTTTACGCAAGAAGGATCAACGTTCGCTCGATCAAGCAGACGACTGGTATCCAAAACTTGGACGGAGATGGGTATTTGGGAGAGCGAGTTCCTCTGGCCACGACCAGTGAGCAAGTAGCCATTGCGCGATTTCTCGACCACGTCGATTCGCGAGTACAACGGCTAACCGTTAGAAAGGAGCGGATCTCAGGTGTTCAACGCCAGAGTTCGTTGCTGGGGGAATACCGCACCCGTCTGATCTCCGACGTCGTCACCGGCAAGCTCGACGTTCGAGAGGCGGCTGCGAACCTTCCGGACAACCCTGACGCCGATGACCCGGCCCTGGATGAGCGGTTGGAGGAGGTGGCGGCGGGGTGAGCACGGACATCAGCGAGGCGGGGCTCGAGGCGACGATCGTCGCGCAGATGACGGCACTCGATGTGGGCTGGATCGAGGGGGATCCAGCTGACTATGACCGCGAGTTCGCGATCGATCTGACCCAGCTCGCAGCTTTCCTGGAGGCCACTCAGCCGGAGATCGCTGAGGCGGCTGAGATTCGCGGTGATGGGACGACGCGTCGTCGCTTTCTCGCTCGACTCCAGGGCGAGATCACCTCGCGCGGGATCGTCGACGTCTTGCGCAACGGCGTCAAGCACGGGCCGCTGAGCGTCGATCTGTTCTATGGGGCACCCTCGGCCGGCAACCCCACGGCGGCCGAGCGGTACGCAGCGAACCACTTCGTGGTCACCCGCCAGCTGCGCTACAGCAGCGATGCGACGCGGCTTGCTCTCGACTTGGCGCTTTTCGTCAACGGCCTGCCCGTCGCCACCTTCGAGCTGAAGAACAGCTTCACCAAGCAGACCGTGGAGGACGCCGTTGAGCAGTACAAACGCGACCGCAGTCCCAAGGAGCTGATTTTCCGCCCCGGCCGCTGCCTCGCCCACTTCGCGGTCGACGACGCCGAGGTTCGCTTCTGCACCATGCTCGACGGGCGCAAATCTTGGTTCCTTCCCTTCAACCGAGGCTACAAAGGGGGGGCCGGCAACCCTCCGAACCCCGAGGGGCTGAAGACCGACTACCTTTGGCGGCAGACGCTCTCCCGCGACGGCCTCACCGAAATCATCGAGCACTACGCGGCGCTGTTCACCACGAAGGATCTGGGGACCGGACGCAAATCCTCGATCCAGATCTTCCCGCGATACCACCAGCTCAATGTCGTTCGCAAGCTGCTGGCCGATGCCGGAGAGCGAGGAGCCGGCCGCCGCTATCTCGTTCAGCACTCGGCCGGCAGCGGCAAGTCGAACTCGATCGCCTGGCTCGCCCATGGCCTGATCGAGCTGGAGCGCGAGGGCAAACCTGTCTTCGACTCAATCATCGTCGTCACCGACCGCCGCATCCTCGACCGTCAGATCGACGCCACGATCAAGCAGTTCTCTCAGGTCGGCGCGACGGTGGGCCACGCTCGGCGCTCCGGAGACCTGCGCCGGTTCCTCGAGAGCGGCAAGAAGATCATTGTCTCGACTGTGCAGAAATTCCCGTTCATCCTCGAGGACATCGGCACGGTCCACGCTGACGGCTCCTTCGCAATCGTGATCGACGAGGCGCATTCGAGCCAGGGGGTGAAAACCACCAGGGCGATGAGTCGGGCGCTCTCTGGCCAGTCCGACGACGAGGAGGGCGCGGAGGAAACGTCCGAGGACCGGATCAATCGTCTGATCGAGGCGCAGAGGATGCTCCCCAACGCCAGCTACTTCGCCTTTACCGCTACGCCCAAGAACAAGACGCTGGAGATCTTCGGCGAGCCGTTCGACGAGGACGGCGAGACGAAGCACCGGCCTTTCCACACCTACACGATGAAGCAGGCGATAGAGGAGCGGTTCATCGTCGACGTCCTCGCCCACTACACCACGGTCGCCAGCTACTACCGGTTGGTCACCACGGTCGACGACGATCCCATGTTCGACACCCGCAGGGCGAGCGGCAAGCTACGAGCCTTCGTCGAGGGCAACGACCACGCGATCGGACTCAAGGCGAAGATCATCGTCGACCACCTCCACGACGAGGTCCTGGGAACGAGAAAGATGGGTGGGCAAGCGCGGGCGATGGTGGTTACCGGCAGCATCGAACGTGCGCTGGAGTACTTCCATGCGATCAAGGCCTACCTGCGCGAGCGCCGCAGCAGCGTCGAAGCGATCATTGCCTTCTCGGGCGAGCACGAGTACGGCGGCAAGTCCGTGACCGAGGCCTCAGTCAACGGCTTTCCCTCGAACTCAATCGTCGAGAAGATCCGCGAAGACCCCTACCGGCTGCTGGTCTGCGCCGACAAATTCCAGACCGGATACGACGAGCCGCTGCTGCACACGATGTACGTCGACAAGGTTCTCGGCGGCGTGCGGGCGGTGCAGACGCTCTCCCGTCTCAACCGCGCGCATCCGGACAAGTACGACGCTTTCGTCCTCGACTTCGCCAACGACGCCGAGACGATCGAGGCGGCATTTTCCGACTACTACCGAACGACGATCCTCAGCGAAGAGACCGATCCGAACCGGCTGCACGACCTCCGGGCACGGCTCTACATGGCCGAGGTGTTCGGCAGCCCCGAGGTGCGCGAGCTCACGCGCCTCTTCCTCGATGGCGCGTCGCGGGAGCAGCTCGACTTCGTTCTCGACACCTGCGTTGCCACCTACAACGAGCGGCTCGACGAGGACGAGCAGGTGGAGTTCAAAGGCGACGCGAAGGCGTTTGTCCGGAGCTACGGCTTCCTCAGTTCGATCCTCCCCTACGCGAACCCGGAGTGGGAGGAACTCTCGATTTTTCTCAACCTGTTGATCCCGAAGCTGCCGGCGCCGAAGGAAGAAGACCTCTCGCGGGGGATTCTGGAGACGGTCGACATGGAGGGTTACCGGGCCGAAAAACGCGAGACGATCTCGATCGCGCTGGAGGACGAGGACGCCGAGGTGGGACCCGTACCGGCGGATGGGAGCGGCGGCAGGCCCGAGCCCGAGCTCGACCGTCTCTCGAGCATCGTCAAGACCTTCAACGACATGTTCGGGGACATCGATTGGGACGACTCCGACCGTGTTGCCCGCACCGTCGCCGAACTGCCCGGCAAGGTGGCTGCGGATCCCGCTTACCGCAACGCGATGGCCAACAGCGATCGCCAGAACGCCCGCATCGAGCATGACCAGGCGCTCAACCGCGCGATGCAGGCGCTCCTTCGAGACAACACCGAGCTGTTCAAGCGTTTCAGCGACGATCCCGAGTTCAAGCGCTGGCTGGCCGAGATGTCTTTCGCCGAGTCCTACGACACAGACCGTCATTAGGCCCGCGTCATTTGGCCGTAAGGGCCAAAGCCGGCGATTCTAGGTTCGAGTTCTAGCTACCAGCTAGGTGCCCCCCCTGCTGTCTCGGCTCGGCCCGCCGCGGTCGCCTCGACGATGCAGATCATGCCCGCGCCCGGATCGCTGCGGGCGTCGGCGGCTGCCGGATGTTGGTCTCCGCGGTACAAGCGGGCCTTCTCGAAGCCCGCCTCGAGCAGCGTCGCCTCGGCGCTGGCTTCGTCGCCGGGATAGGCGCGAACCCTTCCGCGCACGAAGGCGCCGAGGATGGTCTCGAGGGTCCGCTCGGAGAGGCCGCGGTCCTGGCTCGTCAAGCGCAGGTCGGACAGGTATGCGCCCTCGCGGAATCGCCCTAGTGCGGTGGCGAACCGGGCCCAGAGCGCCTCCACGGTCTCGTCGTCTAGGTAGACCAGCAGACCCTCGGTGACGATCGCCAGTCCCTGGTCCGGATCCAGGGTCTCGACGAGTGCCTCGAGGCTGCCCGGTCCGTCCTCCCGGAGGACATCCAGGTCGACAACGCGATGGCGGTCGCTCAGTGACCGCATCTGGGCCAGCGCCTCGCGCTTTCGCTGTGCCATCCCCGGCAGGTCCGCCTCGATGTAGGTCAGCCGCTCGCCGTAGCGCTCGGTGAACCGCCAGCCCCGGGGGGACATCCCACAGGCGATCTCGACAACCTGGCCGATGCCGCCGCGGATCAGATCGTCGAGGATCGAATCGATGATTCGGTGACGGGCGAGGAGTGGCCCGTTCAGCGTCGGCCCGCCGAGCGACTTGCTTGCCGCGAGGGGCAGGGCGAGCGCGCGATGAAGCATCCGCCCCTGCCACGTCGCCAGCTGGGGGTGGGAGAGGCCGTTCCGGACCCAGGTCTCGCCGGTGTAGTGAGCCGTCGGCGAAATTGCCGCTGATCCCTCGCTTCCGGTCACGGAGGCCATTCTGACGGGCTGGCCTATTTTGGTACCCGAGGTTGCGCGAAGCGCCCGGTTGTGGAAGGTTGCCCGGCGCGGATGCTCAGGCGCCACCGAATACTCGCGGCGGTTCTCACTGCCCTGGCTCTGCTTGCAGCGCAGGGGGCGGCGGCGACCGCCGCCCCGGCACCGCAGGCAATGGGATGGACGGTGATCGACCGCTATGGCGGCGACGCGAACGGCGACGGCAAGATCGACGAGCCGACCCCGCTCAGGCCCGAAGGCATCAACGCCTTCCCCGTCAGGGCCCTGCCCTCGGTTGCGATCTGCGAAGAACTCGAGCGGGCGACCTGGCGGGTCGACGGCAAACCGGCCGACGCCTGGCTGGAACCGGGCGAACACTGCGGCGCGGTGGTCGAGGTCCGCGGCGAGGGCGACCATCTGGTCAAGGTCCTCGGCCGGAACCGGGCCGAGGTCGCCCGGGTCGAGATCGACGACAAGCTGATCGTCGCGATAGGCGATTCGGTCGCCTCGGGCGAGGGCAATCCCAAGGGCAAGAAGAAGCCACGCTGGCTCGACGAAGGCTGCCACCGCAGCGCCGCGGCGGGCTTCGAGCAGGCGGCGCGGCAGCTCGGCGAAGTGGACCGGCGCCGCTCGATCACCTTCGTCAGCCTCGCCTGCTCGGGGGCCGAGATCGAGGAAGGCCTGCTCGGCGAGTACGACGGGGTCGGGGGTGATCGCAAGCCCTACGCGCCGCAGGTCGACCGCCTGAACCGGATCGCCGAGGTCCGCGGTCGCCGAAAGGGAGAGCCGGAGGTCGACGCCGTCCTCCTCAGTGTCGGAGCCAACGACCTCCACTTCTCCGAGGTGGTTGTGCGGTGCGCCAACCTCGACGACTGCCGCAAGCCGGCGAAAGGGCCTCTGGAGGCGAGGCTGCAAGCCCTTGGTCCTCGCTACGACGAGCTCGGCGACGCACTCCGAGAGGAGGTGCCGGGTGCGCCGATCCTCATCGGCGAGTACTTCGACCCGACCCATGACGAGGCGGGCGAGATCTGCAAGAACGGCCCCGGGCTCGCCGGCGAGGCCGAGGTCAAGTGGGCCTACAACCAGGTCCTGCGCCCGCTGAACGCGGCAGTCCGGACCGCGGCCCATCGCAACCGCTGGCAGTACCTGGAAGGGATCGCCTCCGATTTCACCCACCACGGCTACTGCGTGCGCAAACCGAAGCGCTGGGTGCGGACCTTGCCGCAAGCGCTGGATATGAAGAACCCCCTGGGGACGCTGCACCCGAACGAAGACGGGCATCGCGCGATCGCCCGCCGGGTCGCCGGCCCGCTCGCCGAACTGCTCGACTTCCGCACGCCGGCTCCGCCCCCGAGCGCCGAGTCTGACGAGGACTCGCTGAGCTTGGACTCCCCCCAGGAGGTGGCGTTCGCCCTCTGGTCGGTGCCGCACTTGGCGTTCCCCCTGGCCTTGGCCCTGGCCCTGCTCTCGCTGCTGATCGGCCTGCCGGTGCTGGTGGTGCGGGCGCTGTTGCTGCTGCGGGCGACCTGGCCGCCGGACCCGGTCGAGGGCGAGCGCGAGGCCCCGGACCTGGAAGGGCTGGAGCTCTCGGCCGGTCGGCTGCTCCTCCTCGCCTTCGGCGTCGTGGTTCTCTTCGGTGTCTTGCTGCTGCTGGCGGGTCTCGCCGGCCGGGCGATCCTCTGGTTGCGGTTCTGGTCCTCGCACCTGCCGGCCGACCAGGCGGTCGACGCGGTCTCCGGCACCGAACTCGTCTCGACCGGGGCGGTCGCGCTGGCGATCTTCGTCTCGCTCGGCTTGGTCGCAGCCGCCTTCGCCTGGCTCCTCGACGCCAAGGGCCGGGGGATCCGCACCACCCGCCGCGGCCTGGTGGCGATCGGGCTGGCCGAGGTGGTGGCGGCGATCTGGATCGGCGACTTCCGCGGCGACCAGGGGCTGCGGATCCTCGTCGGCCTGGTCGTCGCGGCGCTGCTGCTCCACTACCTCGTCGAGCGCGTGCTCGACGGCCGCGCGGCGTTGAAGGAACGCCGCAACACAGAAGGCGAATCGGCCAGGCCGACAGCGCAGGTCGTCTGGGACGGGATCAAGGACTACGCCTCCGCGCTCGCCGCGAATGGGGAACCGTGGTTCCTGCGTCTGTACCGGGGGCTGCCGTTCCTCTTCCTCGGCCTCGCGCTCTGGCTGTCTGTCTGGACCGACGGGCCCGCCGACCGGGCATCGGTGCTGGCGGCCTATGCCGTCGCGGCGATGCTGTTCGCGGCGCCGGGCGGGATCGCGTCGGCCGGCGTCAGCTGGGATGGATTCGTGGTCCGAGCGCTGCTGGTGCCGAGGATCGCGCTGTCGGTGACCGGCATCGCGCTCGTCGTCATCCTCCTCGCCCGCGACGAGCTCTGGCTGGCAGGAGTCACGCTGACCGCCATCCTCCTCGGCCTGCTCTGCCTCGCGGTCGCCGCGGCCTCCGGCAACCGCTTCGCTCCGTACGGGATCGCCGTCCTGGTCTCGGTGCCGCTGTTCGCCGGCGCCGCCGCCTTCCTGCACGGTCTCGACTCCCCCGAACTGCAGCCGGTCGCGGTGCTGCTCGACAACGGCGAGGTGGTCTGCGGCGCCTACGTCGGCGAAAGCGACGACCGGCTCTGGCTCGGTCACCTGGCGCTGGAAGAGCGGGCAGACGTGCACCGGCCGCGGCGCGGCTCGATCGCGCCGCTCGACGCCGACGAGGTCGCGGCGCGCGAAGTGGGGCCGCTGGAACCGGTCGACCTAGTCGAGGCGCGGGCGCTCGAGCTGCGGGACAAGCTGCTCGACGACGGCGCCGACGAAGACCCGCGGAAACGGGCGCCGAGCTGTACCCCCTCGCCGCGGATGAAAGCGTCGATGGCGGAGGTCGAGGATCCGGAGGACGAGGGGATCGCCTGGCGCCTGGGCCTCGCCGAGAAATATCAGCCGGAGCTGGTGATCGACCGCCACGACCGCTTCTGGCCGGTCCGCGTGAAGAGCCTGTTCGCGATTCGCGACCGGCGGGCGACGGTCTGCCGCCGCGTCGCCGGCGGCAGCGAGGGCTGCCTGCGACTCGGTACGCCCGGCCAGTTTCCCTGGGGCAGCGGCGCGGGCGAGTTCCTGGAGTATCCGGCGGCTGACAACGACGTCGACGAGCAGCACGATCAGATGGTCGCGGCGCTCGGTACCGCCGATCCGGACGCAACCGCCGCCGAGTACTACCTGGTCCACCGCGAACCCGGCAAGCCGATCTCGATCCAGTACTGGTTCTTCTACCCCTTCAACTTCCAGCCGGCCGGCGACCACCTCGATCCCGGCGGCTTCCACGAGGGCGACTTCGAGGCGATGGGGGTGCTGCTCTCGGCCCGCACCAAAGAGCCGCGGTTCGTCTGGATGAACCGCCACAACGCCGAGGGTCGCGCCTTCCCCTGGGACGACGAGGCGCTGAGCCGGCCGGACGAGCACCCTCGCGTCTTCGTCGCCCGCGGCAGCCACGCCACCTACGAGAACTGCGAAGGCCAGATCCGGCCCTCGCCGGTGAAGGGTCTGATCGACGACCGCCCGACCTGCGACTCCGACCGGCAGCTGCACCTGCTTCCGGAGGCCACCCCGTTGATCGACCTCTCCCACGTCGGCTGGGGGTGCTGGAGGGGCCTCTTCGGCCACCGCGACGACGACCTCGGGATCTACGAGCGGATCCCCAACCTGATCAACGACGCGCCGAAGAGTCCGCTCTGGCAACAGAAGTTCGGCGGCGAGGAAGTGGAACCGTGCCGCGGGACCGCCGACCCCGGCGGTCGCGAGGGCCTGGGGGAAGAAGTGGTCGAGGAGTCGACGGGAGTGCCGGCCCGGCTGCGGACGGGGGCGAGCCCGCTGGAGAACGCGATCGACGACTGCTCGGACTGGGAACACCCGGCGACGACCGGCACCTTCATGGTCGTCTGCCGCGAGGCCGCGCTGGACGCCTACGTGGAGAGCGGGCTCGAAGACCCGGGGCCGGGGATCAGAATCGAGGCGGCGGGATCCGGGCAGCGGCCGCCGGGTCCGGTTTCGGTGCCCGCCGTGCGCCGAAACCGGAGCGGGACCTACCTCGATGACTGGCGCATCTCGGTCCCGAAGCTGAAAGGGAAGAAAAAGATCGTGGTCTCGGTCTACGCCTCCTGCCCGAACGGAGAGCGGATCGTCGCCGCGCATTTCGAAAAGGTGCGGCTGACCTCCGAACAGGAACTGACGATCCGCGACCAGGGGCCCGGCGGGACCTGGATCCTGGTCGACGCCGACGGGGTCGCGGTCGACGACGCGGTGCCGTTCCGGACCAAGGCCAAGGACGGGGTGCTGATCTCGAAAGGCCCGGCGCCCGGCAAGTACCTGCCCTGCGAACGTTAGCTCGCGCGCGACTCGGCTGGGCAGATGCCGAGCCCGTCGGCGAGGGCGAAGAAGGCGACGGCGAAGGGGCTCTGCGCGGTCTCCTCGCGCAGCCGCGCCCAGTCGATCTGCTCGCGCAGCGAGCGGGTGATGAGGATCAGGTCGCCGTAGTCGACGCTGTGCTCGTCGAGCGCCATCAGCTTGGTGATCAGGATGTCGTTCAGGTCCATGACGTCGATGTCCATCGCCATCACGCTGAGGCGCTCGCCGCGGGCGATCACCTCGTCGTCGATTCCCATCCCCGCGGGTTCGAAGATCAGGTCGATCAGGATCTCGCCGTCCCAGGCCTTCAGCAACCACTGCTCGGGCGGGGTGTCGGGCCGCATCCCGGCCTCGGCCAGCGCTTCCTGGGCGCGCTCGGCGTCCTCGCGCTTGACCATCAGGTCGATGTCGTTGCTCGACGGCGGTCCACCACGGGCCCAGCAGCCGAGCCCGCCGCCCAGCAGGTAGGGGACGCCGCGCTCCTCGAGCGCCGCGACCGACCGCTTGAGGCTCTCGGTCAGCTCCTCCGCCACCTCGCTCTTGCCCAGGTTCTCCGCCACGCACCATTCGTTGCCCCGTCGGCGACTCCGATAAACGCGCCGCCGGCCGGGTAGGGGAGCGGCGTGACTTCATCAACCGCAGCGGGGCGCCTGTGGATCGCGGCGACCGGCGACATCCACTGCCGGGACTCGAACCGCGAGGCGGTCGTCTCCTCCTTCGCCGCACTGGGCGACGACGTCGACCTCGTCCTCGTCGCCGGCGACCTGACCAGCCACGGGCGCCTGGACGAGGCGGAAATCCTCTGCGAGGCCGCCGCCGCGACGGCGGCGCCCGTCTACGCCGTGCTCGGCAACCACGACTGGCACAACGACGAAGCCGAGGCGATCCTCGAGCGGCTGCGGCAGGGGGGCGTCCAGATGCTCGACCGCGCCGCCGCCGTCTGCCAGGTCGGCGAGGTCGAGGTCGGGATCGTCGGCGTGAAGGGGTTCGTCGGCGGCTTCGCGCCGCGCCACCTGCCCGACTTCGGCGAGCCCTCGCTGCGCGCGGTCTACGCGGAGGCAACGGCCGAAGTGCAGGCGCTCGACGACGGCCTGCGCGAGGTGGCGACCTGCCCGGTGCGGATCGTCCTCCTCCACTACTCGCCGGCGGAAGCGACGCTGGAGGGGGAGCCGCGGGAGATCTGGGTCTTCCTCGGCTCGGACCGGCTGGCGGCGCCGATCCTCGAGCACGGCCCCGATCTCGTCCTCCATGGCCACGCCCACGCCGGCTCGCCCGACGGGACGATCGGCGAGACCCCGGTCCACAACGTCTCCCAGCCGGTGCTCGGCACCGATTTCCGCATCTTCGAGCTCGACGCGAGCCACGCCCACAGCCCGATCCCGTAGCGCTTCGGACTCTTGCCCCACCGGGGTGTGCGAGAAATCGGATGCGCTACTGCGGTTCGAGGCCGATCAGCTCGTAATAGCCGATCAGGAAGAGGCGCTCGCCGTCGGAGACCATCGGCGTGTAGCCGGCGTCGTCGAGGTGGAAGGTGGGTTTGTGGGTGTGGACGTCGAGGCCGGTCGTCTCCCTGGTCTCGAAGCTCGAGGTGTAGACGGTGTGCCCGATGACGGTGGCGGTGCCGGGGATCGGGCCGCCGACGTCGTAGCGCCAGCGCGGCTTGCCGGTGCTGGCGTCGAGGGCAAAGAAGCGGCCGTTTTCGGCGCCGATGTAGACGGTGGGCGGGGTGCCGGGTACCTGAGCGACCGCCGGCGAGCCGTAGACGGCGGCTCCGGTCTCGAAATGCCACTCGACCTTGCCCGTCTTCTCGTCGAAGGCGTAGACGGTGCCGTCGTCGCGGGCGGCGTAGACGCGGCCGAAGGCGACCGCGGGGGATGAGAAGAAGCCGCCGCGGCCGAAGGGCGGGACCTTGCTCGTGTTGCTGCGCCAGACGGGTATGCCGCTCTCCGCGTCGAGGGCGAACATCGAGCTCTGGTAGTCGGCGAAGAAGATCTTGCCGTCGTCGTAGCTGGGGCTGGCTTTGATCGCAGCGGGCGCGTTGAAGCTCCACAGCGTCTTGCCGCTGGCGGCGTCGAGGGCGAGGAGGTTGGTCGTGTCGGTGCCGAGGTAGAGCTTGCCGTCCACCGCCAGCGGAGAGGATTCGAGGTGCGCGTCGAACTTCCGCACCCAGTCCTTCTTGCCGGTCTTCGCGTCACCGGCCGCGAGGTGCCCGGTAAGGAAGGCGCCGTAGATGCGTCCCTCGTAATAGACGGGCGCGGTGACGAAGTTGGGCTTGCCCCTGTTGCTGGGCCGGACGTTGATTTCCCACAGCACCTTGCGATCGCCGAGCCGCACCGCTTTGCCGTTGCCGTACTTGTTGATCACGTAGGCGACGCCGTCGTGGATCGCCGGCGGGAACTCGATCAGCGCATGCGTGTTGACCGACCAAGCCTGCTTCAGAGGCGGATCGAGCGCCTTCTCCTCGGCGGGGAGGTAGTGCGTGCGAGCGGGAATGCGCCCGAACAGCGGCCAGTCGACGTAAGAGCCGCCGCTGGCTTCGGCGCCGCCGGGCCCCTGTGCCCCGTCATCGCCCCCGCCACAGCCGGCAAGCACGAGAGCCACCGCCAAGGAGGCGATCAAGATTCCCAGTGTCGACTTTGTCCCGCTGTGGGAGACAAAAGCGACACGACCCGAAGTCGAGGTGCGCATCACTTCCTTCATCGGCAGCGCTGCAGACGGCCTGAACGCCCTCGCGCCTCCGGTCACCCGCATCGGCTGAAGCGGCGGACGGGACTCGAACCCGCGTCATCGCCTTGGAAGGGCGAGGCTCTACCGTTGAGCTACCGCCGCGCGGAGGAAGCCGCCCCGCTTCGCGGTGCGGCGCCGATGACAGTTTGCACAAACGACGTCGCACTTTGCAATCTCGTCGAGCACGTCCTGCCAATTGCGGTCGGTCAGGCCCTTCGAGATCGCGAACTGCTTGTCCCGCAGATGGTCGAACTCGAGCACCACGGGATCGTCCTCCCCGCAATCGGCGCACGGATTCTCGCGAAGGAAAGCGACCAGATACAGGGTCCGCTCTTCGATCATCGCCTTCTTGCGCTGGCGAGCTAGGGCGATGCTAGCGCTCTCTGTTCGCTAGGTAATGCTCCCGATGGTAGGCCGAGCGGCATGGCCGGCAGTAGTTGTCCCGCTGTCCTCGCGCCCGCCGACGCCAAGCGAAATCCTGGACTGACTTCTCCCTCTTGCAGCGCCCGCACCGCCTCATGCGCGCAATCTACAAAGTCGAACAGACGTTCGTATCGGCACCGTGCTCGCCGATCCGTCAAAATGAAAGTCCCACGGGGAGTGGCGCAGTCTGGTAGCGCACTCGGCTGGGGGCCGAGCGGTCGCAGGTTCAAATCCTGTCTCCCCGACTTCAAAACTCGCATAGCCCCGCATCAGCCCGCACAACCCGCAGATTTCGAGGGGGCCGCAGGGCATATGCGGTGGGCAGTGTGATGCTGGCGTGATGGACGAAAGCAGCGCTCCGTGATGCCAGACACTTGTCGAGGCGGCCGTCGAGTGGCCAAGTGGACACTGCAGTCGCACTCTGACAATCCCGCCGGCATGGCAGTTGTTGACAGGAGATGCGGCGTCGCGGACCATGGCGGCACTGATGGCGCTCCCCGAAGGCTCGCAACTGTTCATCGGCGACGGCGGCCTGGAGACCGTGATGATCTTCGAGGAGGGTCTCGAGTTGCCCGAATTCGCCTCCTTCACGCTGCTGCGCGATGAGGCCGGTCGTGCCGCCCTGCGCCGCTACTACGAAGGCTTCCTGGCGATCGCCGCCGAGCACGGCACCGGCTTCGTCTTCGACCCGCCGACCTAGCGGGCGAGCGAGAAGTGGGGTGCCGCTCTCGGGGTACTCGCCGGCCGACATCGGTGACCTCAACCGCGAGGCGGCTACAGCCCTGAGTCACAGCTCTCGGACGCCGAAGCCGAGGAGTACCACGCCAAGCAGGTCGGCGTCTTCGCCGCGGAGGGGGTTGACATGATCAGCGGCCTGACGATGACCTATGTGGAGGAGGCGGTCGGCATCGTTCGCGCCGCCGGCGCGGCTGGGCTGCCGGTCTCGGTCTCCTTCACGGTCGAGACCGACGGGCGGCTGCCGAGCGGCGAGCCGCTGCGCGAGGCGGTCGAACGCCTTGACGCCGAGACCGGCGGCGCCGCGCTCTACCAGATGATCAACTGTGCCCACCCGACCCACTTCGCCGCCGAGCTGGCTGGTGAAGAGGCCTGGCTGGGCCGGATCGGCGGCGTCCGCGCCAACGCTTCGCGCCGCAGTCACGCGGAACTCGATGAAGCCCAGGAGCTCGACAGCGGCGACCCGGAAGAGCTCGGCGCTGAATACGCCGCGCTCGAGCCCCGCCTCCCGGACCTGCGCGTGGTCGGCGGATGCTGCGGCACCGACCAGCGCCACGTCGCCAGCATCTGCGCCCACCTCGCTTGAAGGGCCGCGCTGCGCGTCCCCGCTTCCGGCTCGAATTTCTGGCCCTCTCGTCCGAATTTCAACCTCCGGCACCAATAGTCGCTAGGCATTTCTCAGGAAAATAGATTTCTCGGGTGTTTCTCGCGCAACACGTGGGTTTGTAGTTAGGTTGGCGCGTCACTTGATGAGTGGTCGAAGTACTTCTCGACAGGAGGCTCTGAGGTGGCGAAAAGAATCGTGCTCACGGTGGTTGCCGGGTTGGCGATGGTGTTACTGCAGGTCTCCTCTGGGGCTGCCGCGGCTCCCACGACGAGGATCGTCGGCGGGCAGATCGCCGAGCACCAGTGGCCGGCTCAGGCGAACCTGCAGATCGACGGGGGGCAGGCGTGCGGGGGAACCCTCGTCGCTCCGCGCTGGGTACTCACCGCCGCCCACTGCGTCACCGGCGGGGGAGGGGGAGTGCTCGCCGCCAGCCATTTCACCGTAACCCTGGGGTCGACGAAGCGGGACGGCAATGGCGGCTCCGACTTCGCGATCACCAAAGTGGTGCGCGACCCCGACTATGACAGCGGGACGATGGAGAACGACGCCGCTCTGCTGCGCCTGCTCAATCCGTCCCACTCGACTCCGCTGGCGATCGTCTCCGACGATTCCGAGGACGCGGTTTGGCCCGGCTCGTGGGCACGGGTGATCGGCTGGGGGACGACCTCCGAGGGAGGCGACTCGTCGGAGGATCTGCGCGAAGTCGACCTCCCGATCGTCGATGACTCCACCTGCGGCGACTCCTACGGCGACAGGTTCTTCCCCGACACGATGCTCTGCGCGGGGTATGCGGAGGGTGGGGCCGACTCCTGCCAGGGTGACTCGGGTGGGCCGCTGATGGTTCAGACCGGAACCGGTACCGAAACCGGCTCGGACTCGAGCAACGAGGGCTGGAAGCTGGCCGGGATCGTCTCCTGGGGGGACGGTTGCGCCCAACCGGACAAGTACGGCATCTACACCGACCTGACCAACGCGGACATCCGCAGCTGGATCTACAGCGCGATCGACGGCCTGCCCCTCGGCCTGCAGAACCCCTCCTTCGAGCAGCCTCTGGGCAGCGTCTCGGACTGGAACGGCGCTGTCTACGACGAACAGGGGAACGTGGTCCGGAGCGGTTCCAGGGTGTGTCCCGAAGACGTGTTCGGCACCGACGCGCAGCGACGCATCTGCCGGGTCGGCACCGACAGTTTCGAAGTCAACGACAACGGTGTCTTCAAGGAAGTGAGCGTGTCTCCCCTGGACGGGAACTTCATGCTGCGGCTCGGGGGACCCTTCCGGGAAGCGTCCGAAGATCAGGAAATGGACCGGTACGTCGCCAAGCAGACGTTCGTCGTCGATGCCGCCGAGCCGATTCTCCATCTCAACTACGACATGTTCACCTTCGACTACACCGACTTCGACGAGCTGCGGCTGCGGGTCCGCCTGTTCGACGGCGAGGGTGACGTCGTCTTCAACAAGGTGGTCGGTTCGTTCGGGCCCAGCGGCGACATCTCGTTCAAGACGACGGGCTGGCGGTCCGCCAACATCGATCTCTCCTCTCTGGTCGGAGAGGAGGTCACCCTGCGGCTCGATTCCGGTGGCACCGAGGACAACTTCTTCGGTTTCTGGACCTACATCGACGCCGGTACCGTCCCGGAAGTGGTCTCTCCTCCGGGCCCCCCCGAGGTACCGGCCACGACCCCCGGCGGCCAGCCGATCCTCTTCCAGATGCAGGAGGACGCCAACGGGCTCGTCTACTACAACTTCGCCCAGTCGTCGGTGGGTGCGTTCGAAGCCGCGGGCCAGTGCCTGACGATGAAGCTCCCCGTCCCGATCAATCCCGGAGTGGGCGCGGCCTCCAACGTCAGCCTGCTGCTCGACGAAACCTCCGGCGGCAGCCAGCAGATTCCCCTGGAGGATTCCGACGGCGACGACGTCTGGACGGTTCCATCGGGGTCGCCTGGGATCTGCGTCCATCGCGGAACGCTCTACGTCAGCTTCACCCTGACCGAGAACGGAATCAGCCAGGATTTCATCGTCCCGCTCGGCGGGATAACGCTGATCGATCCCCAGGGGACGGTTTACGACAAGGCGAAGTTCGAAGCCGGTCTCGCCGCGGGCATGAGCGGCGAGGAAGCGCTCGCGGATGCGGCCCTGGGCGGGGCGGTGGCCACGCTCGAAAGGGAAGTCAACGGCGAGTTTCAGGTCGTCCTCTCCGGCGACCCGGGGATCTCGCCCAACCTGAACCCCGAGGTGACCCCGGAATCGGGCGCCTCGAAAGGCCTGTTCCAGTGGGACGTCGCGGCGGGCAGCTACCGCGTCAGCGTCACCCACGACGGGTTCCTCGACGCAACCAGCCCGGTGGTCACCGTGCCCCCCGAGGTGACCGGCCTGAACATCGGGATGGTCCGGCCGGGTGGGCCGCCGCCGGGAGGGCCCGGGGCGCAGCCGGTGCAACCGCCCCAGTCGAGCCTCGCGCGCCCCGCCGCCACCGCGGTGTCGAAGGTCCCGTGCGCGGGCAAGAAGGGCGTCGCCCGGAAACGGTGCCTGCTGGCGGCGAAGCGCAAGGCCGCCCTGAAGCGGTGCAAGAAGCTCGACGGCCCGCGGCGGGAGGCCTGCGTCCGCAAGGCGAAGCAGATCGGGAGGAAAGCGCACCGTTAGGACGGGCCGGCGCGGGTGTTCGCGGTAATTTTCGTGCGTGCCCCTACCCGTCCTCCTCGCCGTCGATGAAGACGCACCCTCTCTGGCCGCGGTCGAACGCGAGCTGATCGACCGTTACTCGCGGAGCTATCGGGTCCTCGGTGCCGCTTCGGCCGAGGCGGCGATGGCGGAGCTGCGGTTGCTGGAAGAGGCGGGTGAGGACGTCGCGCTCGTCCTCGCCGCGCAGAGATGCGGGGAGTCGCGAGGCGCCGAGCTGCTGGGCAGGGTGCGGGACCTCCACGCCCACGCGCAGCGCGGGCTGCTGATCGAGTGGGGGGGCTGGGGCGAGGCGGGCACTGCCGAAGAGATCTTCGAAGCGATGGCGCGGCGGCAGATCGAGTACTACGTGATCCGGCCCTCGCAGACGCCCGACGAGCTGTTCCACCAGTCCGTCTCCACCTTCCTGCTCGAGTGGGCCAACGCGCGGCGGACTTCGCCGCACACCGTCCACATCGTCAGCGAGTCGTGGACCGGCCGTGCGCAGGAACTGAAAGAAGTCCTCGGTCGCTGCGCGGTTCCGCACTCCTTTCTGCTCGCCGACTCCGACCACGGCCGCGCGCTGGTCGCCGACGCCGGCGGCGCGGAGCCGCTGCCGCTGGTGATCCTCCCCAGCGGCGAGGTGCTGACCAACCCGACCAACATGGAGCTCGCGACCGCCGCCGGGGCGACGATCGACCCCGAGCGCCGCGACTTCGACGTCGTCATCGTCGGCGGCGGGCCCGCCGGCCTCTCGGCCGCCGTCTACGGCGCCTCGGAGGGACTGCAGACGCTGGTCCTCGACGACGGCGGCATCGGCGGCCAGGCGACGTCGAGCTCGTTGATCCGCAACTACCTCGGCTTCCCGCGCGGGGTCAGCGGCCGCCGGCTCGCCGAGAGCGCCTACGAGCAGGCCTGGGTCTTCGGCGCCAAGTTCGCCTTCATGCACGACGCGACCGCGCTGCGCCGCGAAGGCGACCGCATCTGCATCGGTCTCTCCAGCGGGGGCGAGGTCAGCGCCCGCGCGGTGATCCTCGCCACCGGCGCCACCTACAGCCGCCTCGGTGTCGCCGAGATCGAGGCGCTGGTCGGGGCCGGCGTCTTCTACGGCGGCCCCGCCTCGGAGGCGGCGACCACGGTCGACGAGCAGGTCCACGTCGTCGGTGGCGCCAACTCGGCCGGCAGGCGGCGCTCCATCTGGCCGAATACGCCCGCGAGGTGACACTCGTCGTCCGCGCCGACTCGCTCGAGAGGAGCATGTCCCACTACCTGGTTCGCCAGATCGAGATCACGCCGAACATCGCGGTGCGCCTCGGCACCGAGGTGGTCGGCGGCAGCGCCGGCGAGGACGGGTGGCTGCAGAGCCTCGCCCTTCGCTCCGCCGACGGCGAGACCGAGACCGTCGCCTCGGAGGGCCTCTTCCTGCTGATCGGCGCGCACCCGAACACCGACTGGCTTCCGGCGGAGATCGCGCGGGACGACGGCGGGTTCGTCTACACCGGCGCGGAGGCGCAGGCTCACGCGACCTGGCCGCTCGAGCGCAGCCCGCTGACCCTCGAGACCGCGATGCCCGGCGTCTTCGCCGCCGGCGACGTCCGCCACGGCTCGGTGAGCCGGGTCGCCTCCGCCGTCGGCGAGGGCTCGATCGCGATCAGGCTCGTCCACGAGTGCCTCGAGGAGCAGGCCAGGGGAGAGTCGTGGGCCTCGCCGGCCGAGCGCTGAGACCGCCGAGCTAGCCGCGCTCCGGCACGCGGTCCCGCTCGCCGATCTCCCGCGCCACCCGGGCGGGGTTCCCGTAGGCGACCACGCCGGCGGGAAGGTCGCGGGTGACGACCGCGCCGGCGCCGACCACGGTGTTCTCGCCGATCGTGACGCCGGGGCAGACCAGCGCGCCCGCGCCCAGCCAGACTCCGTCTTCGACGGTCACCGGGAGGGCCTGCTCCCACGCCGCCCGGCGCTGCACCGGGTCGACGGGGTGGGTGGCGGTGATCAGCTGCACCCCGGAGGCGATCAGGCACTCGTCCCCGACGGTGATCGGCGCCCCGTCGAGCATCGTGCAGTTGAAGTTGACGAAGGTGCGGGCGCCGATCCGGATCCCGTCGCCGTAGTCGCAGAAGAAGGGCGACCGGATCGAGGTCCCCTCGCCGATCTCCGCCAGCAGGTCCGCGAGCGCCGCCGCGCGCTCCTCCTCGCGCCCGTGGGGGATCGAGTTCAGAGCCGAGACCATCGCCTGCCGCTCGTCGAGCTCCCACGCGAGTTCGGGATCGTCGCCGGGGTAGGGCTCGCCGGCTCGCATCAGCTCCTTGGCGCCTGGCACCCCAGCCATGGTAGAGCGACGGTTCGGGGCAGCTACCGTCTGAAGCGTGTTTCGACCCACCGACGTTCTCTCGCTGGTCCCCGGCATGCCGCAGGGCGGGCCGCCGCAGGCCCGCGAGGTCGACGGCTACTTCGCCGCCGGCTCGGCGCTGCGCCGCCTCCACCGCGAGCGCCTGGTCCTCTTCTCGGGCGTCCGCGCGCTGCTGATGCAGGCCTGCGACCCGCTGGCGGTGGTCGGCTTCCAGCGCCACTCGATCATCTTCGACGACCCCCAGACCCGCCTGCTGCGGACCGACGAGTGGATGTCGCGGATCTACTTCGGGAGCGTCGCGGAGGCCGAGGAGGCGGGGCGCACGGTCCAGGCGATGCACCGCCGGGTCAAGGGAAAGACGCCGTCCGACTACGGGCCGATCCCGAAGGGGACGCCCTACGACGCGACCGACCCGCAGCTCGGGCTCTGGGTCCTGGCGACGCTGGCCGACTCCGCGGTCGTCTATTACGAGCGCATCTTCGGCGGCCTCTCCGCCGAGGATCGCGAGCGCTACTGGAGCGAGTACCGCCGGGTCGGCGAGCTGCTCGGCCTGCCGCCGGATTCGATGCCGGCGACGTTCGGGGACCTCCGCGACTACGTCGGGGGCCGCCTCGGCGACGGCAGCCTCTGGATCTCCGAGGACCGCCGCGAACAGGCCGAGCGCATGATCCTCGAGCCTCCCCGCTCGGGCTGGGTGCGGGCCGCGTTCATGCCGCTGACCGAGACGGTGCGGCTGATCTCGGTGGGGCTGCTGCCGCCGAAGATCCGCCGCCTCTTCGGGTTCTCCTGGGACCCCGGCCGCGAGGCGCTGCTGCGCTCGGCTTTGATCCAGCTGCGGCTCGGCACCCGCTTCTGGCCCGACGCCGTCCGCCTCCATCCCGCCGCGCGCACCGCCGCTGGCGAGCGCTACGGCAGGCTGGCCGCTTAGCCGACAGCGGCCGTCAAAGCGAAGGCTCCCCGCAGCGGCGAAAGGTAGAGCCACTACTCAGCCGAAGCCGGAGTGCCCGGGTAGGCTCCCGCCGGTGAGCCGGCGGAGCAGCAGAGGAAGGCGATGGCTTCTCGCCCTCGTCGCCCCGATCGCGATCATCGCCGGTGCCGTCCACGGAGCGGGCCTCGCCGCTTCCTCCGAGGCCGCGCCGGCTCAACCGTCAACCCTGCGGGCGGCGTTCAGCTCCTTCCCGGACTACATGGATCCGCAGCTGAGCTACACCTTCGAAGGCTGGAACGCGATGTACGACGTCTACGTCCCGTTGCTCACCTACCGCCGGGCACCCGGCAGGGCTGGAGCGGAGATTGTCCCGGGCCTGGCGAACGGCCTGCCGCGGATCACGAACGGCGGCCGCACCTACACGCTCTTCCTCCGTCCGGGACTGAAGTACTCCGACGGGACGCCGGTCAGAGCCTCGGACTTCGAGTACGCGATCAAGCGGATGTTGAAACTCCACTCGGGCGGTGCGCCCTTTTACATGGTGATCGCCGGCGCCGAACGATTCGAGCGGACCGGCAAGGGCGGCATCAGCGGCATCGTCACCGACAACGCCAGCGGCAAGATCGTCATCCATCTACTGGCACCGCGCAGCTATTTCCCTGACCTGCTGGCGCTGATGTTCGCTGCCCCGGTGCCGCCGAGCACGCCGATGCACGACGCCAGCTTCGACCCGCCGCCCGCCACCGGCCCCTATGCGATCACCGGCACCGATGCGAGCGGCTGGTCCTACGCTCGCAACCCGGCGTGGGACTTCGCCAACGGTCCGCTGATGCCGCAGCTGCCGCGCGGCTACATGGACCGCATCGAGGTGCGGGTGATCCGCAACGCCGAAGCCGAGGCGCGCGGCGTCCTCGCCGGCAGGATCGACTGGATGCAGAACCCCCCGACCCCGCGGCGGGTCGCCTCGCTCCGCCGCACCAACCCCGGCCAGTTGCGGGTCGACGCGCTTCCCAGCACCTACTACTTCTGGATGAACACGCAGAAGCCGCCGTTCGACGACCTCCGGGTTCGCCGGGCGGTGAACCACGCGATCGATCCGCTGGCCCTGCGCCGGATCTACGGCGGCCAGCTCGCCCCGACCCACCAGATCCTGCCGCCGGGAGTGCCGGGCTTCGAGCGCTTCAACCTCTATCCCTTCGACCTGCGCGAGGCCCGCCGCCTGATCGCCGCAGCCGACCCGGCCGACCGGCGGATCGTCGCCTGGACCGACAACGGATCTCCCAACCAGGAAGCGGGGGAATACTTCGCCGCGCAGCTGCGGGAGATCGGGTTCCGGGTCCGGCTCGAGGTTGTCTCCGCGGGTTCCTACTTCACCGTGATCGGCAACCACCGGACGCCGAACCTGGACGCCGGCTGGAGCAACTGGTTCGCCGACTTCGCGCACCCGGACGACTTCTTCCAGCCGCTCCTGCTCGGCTCGAGCATCCTGCCCTTCTACAACGGGAACTTCGCCCGGATGAACGTCCCGAAGCTGAACCAGAAAATCCTCGGCCTGTCTCGGCGTCCGCTCGGCCCCGCGGCCGAACGCGCCTACGGCAGCCTCGACCGCGGCTTCATGAAATTGGCGCCCTGGGTCCCGTACGGCACCCGCGTCCTGGAGACGTTCGTCGCCAGAGATATCGACCCGGCCCAGCTCGTCTACGACCCCATGTCCGGCGTCACGCTGACCAGCTTCCGCTTCGAGCAGCCGTAGCGCCCGGGCCCTCACCTGAACGACAAACTCCCGGCGTATGCTCCGGGGGTGCCCGCGGATGCGCCCCGGCGCGCCCCAGCCTCGAGCCGACTGCCCGACTGGCTGCGGGGGCTGACGGCGCTCGGCAGCCTGCCGACGGACCCCGAGGGTCTGCGGCTCCGCAAGGCGGTGCTGGTTCTGTCGTCGAGCCTGATGGCCACCCTCTCGTTCCTCTGGGTCGGCACCTACGCGGTCCTCGGGCTCTGGCTCCCCGCGGCGATCCCGTTCGCCTACCAGCTGGCCACCGCGGCGAGCCTCTTCGCCTTCGCGCGGACTCGCCGCTACCGGCTCTTCCGGACCAGCCAGCTGTCGATGAGCCTGCTGTTGCCCTTCGCCCTGCAGTGGAGCCTGGGGGGCTTCGAGAACTCCTCCGCCGTCGCGCTCTGGGCCTTCACCTGCCCGGTCGGCGCCCTGCTGTTCGTCGGCGCGCGCCAGGCGATCCCGTGGTTCGTCGCCTTCGCGGCGCTGGTGGCGGTCTCCGGCGCAATCGACCCCGCCCTCTCCGGCGGCGCCCCGGAGGTTCCCGCCGGCGTGGTCGTGGCCTTCTTCGTCTTCAACGTGCTCGGCGTCTGCGCCACCGCCTACGTCCTGCTGCAGTACTTCGTTCGTGCCCGCGAGCGGGCCCTCGCCGAGCTGGCCGCCGAGCGGGCGAAGTCCGAGCGCCTCCTGCTCAACGTCCTGCCGGCGTCGATCGCCAGCCGGCTCAAGCAGTCCGACGAGGTGATCGCCGACGGCTTCGGCGCCGCCACGGTCCTCTTTGCCGACATCGTCGGCTTCACCCCGCTCGCCCAGGCCCGCCCGCCGGCCGAGACCGTGGTTCTGCTCGACCGGATCTTCGCCGGCTGGGACGAGCTGGCCGAGCGCCACGGGGTCGAGAAGATCAAGACGATCGGCGACGCCTACATGGTGGCGGGCGGCCTCCCGATCCCGCGCGAGGACCACGCCGAGGCGATCGCCGAGCTGGCGCTCGAGATGGGAGCCGAGGCGCAGAGGCGCGCCGGAGACGGACCGCCGCTCGAGGTGCGGATCGGCATCGACACCGGCCCCGTCGTCGCCGGCGTGATCGGCCGCGCGAAGTTCAGCTACGACCTCTGGGGCGACACGGTGAACACGGCGAGCAGGATGGAGTCCCACGGCCTGCCGGGGGCGATCCAGGTGACCGAGCGCGTCTACGAGCGCCTCCGCAACCGCTACGAGCTCCGTCGGCGCGGGACGATCGAGGTGAAGGGGAAGGGGATGATGACCACCTATTTGCTGATCGGAAGGAGAACTGGCCGAGCGCCCGGGAGCGGCTCGTAGCTCACTCTCGTGGACGCTTTCCGTGACCGGTACATAGTGGTTTATTGAGTGTGATTGAGTTACCTAAGTGATGGTGACGATCACGCTCAGTGGGACTCAGGCACTCGATGTCGAATGAGCCCCAGGAGACGGGCGCGTATCGCATTGCGGTCGCTGCCGTGGGATTCGCCTTAATCGTCGTGTTGGCCGGTCTGTGTGTGATCGTCGCTGTCGGTAAGGGAACAGAGATCCCGAAGGAACTCTGGACCATCACGAGCGCCCTCGGTGGTGGGCTGCTGGGGCTTCTCGCACCCTCACCCACCCCGACGTCCGCTGCCGCAGTGGATCAAGCCAAGAGCATCCCGGAAAAAATGACGCGGCCCTTGAAGGTCCTGGCAAAAAAATCCGGGGCCAATCTTTCGGTTGTGATACTTCTCGTTGTCTTTGGCGCCTCGGTCGCATTCGGCGCACTGAACGATTCCACGCAGTTTCAGGCCCTCGCCGGCGCAAGCGGAGGCGCGCTGATCGGACTGTTGGCGCCGGCGCCAACGCCTGCAAAGGCATGAGAGGGACAGGTTGGCTCCGCCCGCCTTCCACGGGCTGATCCAGCACTCCTTCGCGTTACGGTTCCCGAAGGAGCGCCGGCCATGCGGGGTGGTGGCTGTCTTCGAGTAACGCCTTCGCCTCGGGAGGAGGCGGCACGCCCGGCTGCCCCAGGCATTGGCCGGGTAAACGAGGACAAGCGCGGCTAAGGTCTCCATGTGACCGACTTCAACCCGCCCAGCGACCTGATCTACAACCGGGGGAAGGTTTCGGACCCGGAGGCTCTCGTCCGCGACACCAGTGCCGCCTCGTGGCTCTTCCTCTGCGGCGAGGAGTTTGCGGCGATGGATGGCGGGATGTCCTACGAGAGCGTCGAGGCGGCTGCGCCCGAATCCGCAAAGGTCGTTTCGGATCCACCCCGGGTCCTCGACATGGATCTCGCCAAGAAGCAGATCGCAGCACTCGACAAGCTGCCGCGGCCGACCCTCGTCACCTGCCGAGTGGGCCCGCGGTCCTCAGCTCTCGTCTACCTCTACTCGGGCCTCGCGGTGGGCGCTTCGGCCGATGAGGTGCTGCGGCGAGCCGAGGCAGACGGTGCGCCATTCGCGCAGAAAGAAGAGCTCGAGCAGTGGGTGGCGCAGGGCCTCGAAGAGCTGTCCTGAGAGACTCGAACTGGAAGCCGTGAGATCCTCCTTTCGATGTGGGTGCAGCGGACCATTCGCCTTTCCGTGCGGCCCCGCGGCTTCCACCTCGTCAGTGCCGAGGTGTTGGAGGCCCTGCCGGAGCTGGAGCGGATCTCGGTCGGGCTGCTCCACCTGCTGATCCAGCACACCTCCGCCTCGCTGGCGCTGAACGAGAACGCCTCGTCGGACGTGCGCCGCGACTTCGAGAGCTGGTTCGATCGCGCGGTGCCCGAAGGCGCGCCGTACTGGACCCACACCCTGGAGGGCGAGGACGACATGCCGGCGCACGTCAAGGCGGCGCTGCTCGGTCCCTCGCTGACCCTGCCGGTTGGCGACGGCCGCCTCGCGCTCGGGACCTGGCAGGGCATCTACCTCTGCGAGCACCGCGATCACGCCGGCCCCCGCTCGCTGTTCGCGACCGCCTGGGGCGAGGAGGGTCCCGACCGGAAGGAGTGATGTCTCCTGCTCGATGGGTAGAGGTACCGCGTGGCCACGATCGGCACCGGGGAACTGCTGAAGGACCGCTACCGGCTGGAGCGAACGCTCGGGCGCGGGGGGATGGCGGCTGTCTGGCTCGGACACGACGAGGTGCTCGACCGGCCGGTGGCCGTCAAGGTGCTCTCGGACACGATCGCCTCCGACCCCGATTTCGTCGCGCGGTTCCGGCGTGAGGCGACGACGGCGGCGGGGCTCTCGCATCCCAATCTGGTCGGCGTCTACGACTTCTCCGAGGAGGGGGAGCGGCCCTACCTGGTGATGCAGTTCGTCCCGGGGGAGAACCTGGCGGAGCGGCTGGAGCGGGGGGAGGGCGTCGACTGGGACCAACTGGCCCGCGAACTGCTCGCGGCGCTCGCCCACATCCACGACGTCGGGATCCTGCACCGCGACGTCAAGCCGGCGAACATCATCGTCGAACCCGAGGGGACGGCGAAGCTGATCGACTTCGGGATCGCGCTGCCCCGGGACGCGACCGCTCTCACCAGCACCGGCCTGGTCCTCGGAACCGAGCGATACGCGGCACCCGAGGTGATGGAGGGTCGGCCGGCGACCGAGCGCTCCGACCTGTATTCGCTCGGCGTCGTGCTGGGCAAGTGCGAGGGGCGATGCTCGCGCCCCCTCGCCGCCCTGGTCGAGAGCCTCGGCGACGAGGATCCGCGCGCTCGTCCCGCCTCCGCCCACCAGGCGCTGGAACGGCTCGAACGCCGGGAACCGGCGGCCGACGAACCGACCCAGGCCTTCGAACCGACCGCCGCCTTCCCGGCGGAACGGGAGCCGGAGCCGGACACCGAACCTCCTCTGCTGGCGACCGACGCCCGCGGCGGGTCCCACCGCGGCCGTTGGGGTGCGATGGCGGCGCTGCTGGCCCTGTTCGCTGCTGTCGGCCTCATCGCCCTACTCGCCCTCGACGGGGGGGACGGGGAGAACCGCTCGGGCAGCCCCGAGTCGGCTCGGGCGAAGAGCGGCAAGGGCGACGGTTCCCGGCCGGCGGGCACGGCGGCCGCGCCCGCCGGCGAAGCCGGGGAAGGGACGGACTCCGCCGCAGCCGACGGCGGCGGCGAAACCGGCGCAACCGAAGGTCCCGAACCCGAACCCGAACCCGAGCCGTTGCCGGCGAGCGCCGATCCCGAAACGGGGGCGGCGCTGAACGAAGAAGGCTTCGCGCTGATCCAAGCCGGCGATTACGACGCCGCGGTGCCGGTTCTCGAAGAAGCCGTCGGCGCCTACCCCGAGGGCAGCGAAGATCTGGGCTACGCCTACGCCCTCTTCAACCTCGGCAACGCGCTGCGGCTGAGCGGTCGCCCCGACGAGGCGATCCCGGTGCTGGAAAGGCGCCTGGAAATCCCGAATCAGACCGGGACGGTGGAAGAAGAGCTGGCCGCGGCGCGGGCCGAATCCGGCTGATCTGCCCTATCTATCAGCCGGCTCGTATGCGAACATACGTTCGTGTTCGCCTCAGTGAGAGACCGCCCCCTCGAAATGGGTCCTCGCCGGCGACGCCCTCGCAGAACTGCACGTACCGGAAGAAAGCCGGACACGGGCAGTTTCGGGGATCGATTGAGTTCGCCTCTATGGACGCGGGGGCGGGAGGCACATTCCCTTCCGTAGATGCCCCGCCGCGAGGAACCCCAGATCGGCCTGAGCAAGGCAATCCGCCAGCTCCGCAAGGAGGTCCAGCTCAGCCAGGAAGCGCTCGGGCTGCGGGCCGACATCCACCCGACCTGGATCTCCCACATCGAGTCCGGCAGGGTGAACCCGACCTGGGGGAACGTGCGGCGGATCGCGACCGGCCTGCGCGTGCCGCTGCACGTGCTGGCGGCGCTGGCCGAGGACCTCGAGGCCAAATACGGAACCGCCCCTCGGTCCCAGGGCGGCGGGGATCTCGGGTAGGCTCACGGCCGTCTTGTCCCGTCGCTTGCCTCTCGCATTCCGGATCGTCGAACGGCATGCTGCCGATGACGCTGGGAACGCCGTCGTCGGCGATTGCTGCTGGGCAGCCGTAGTCAGGCGGCCAGAGCGGGCGCGAACAAGCTGAAGTGGAACGGCAACCTGAAGGGGACGCCGTTGCCCGCCGGTTCGTACCGGGCGACGGTTGTCGCGACCGACAAAGCCGGTGGGCGCTCTACCGCGAAGACGGTAGGGTTCCGCCTCCTGCCGCTCCCCCAGTGAGGAACCCCTCCCAATGAAGAAGCTCGCCCTGCCTCTGTTCCTGCTCGCTGCGCTGATCGCCGTCGGCTGCGGCGGCTCGGATGACTCCACCGACACCTCGGCGTCGGCCACGGCCGCCTCCTGCAAGCCGGGCCAGCTGCCGACCACCGAGCAGGGCGTGCTGACGATCGCCACCGACAAGCCCGCCTACCCGCCCTACTTCGAAGACGACGACCCGACCAACGGGGAAGGCTTCGAGAGCGCCGTCGCCTACGCGATCGCCGACCAACTGGGGTATTCGAAAGCGAAGGTGAAGTGGACGGTCGAGTCATTCAACTCCTCGTTCGCGCCCGGCCCCAAAGACTTCGACTTCGACGTCAACCAGATCTCGATTTCGCCGGTGCGTGAAAAAGCGGTCGACTTCTCGGCGCCGTACTACACGGCCAGCCAGGCGGTCGTCGCGCTGAAGGACTCCGACGCGGCCTCGGCGGAGTCGCTGGAGGAGCTGCAGGACGCACAGCTCGGCGTCCAGATCGGCACCACCAGCCTCGAAGCCGCCGAAGAGGAGATCGACCCGAGCAGCAGGCCGGAAGTCTTCAATACCTCGAACGACGTCGTCCAGGCGCTGAAGAACGGCCAGATCGACGCCGTCGTCGTCGACCTGCCGACGGCGCTCTACCTGACCGCGGTCCAGGTCCCGGAGGCCACCGTCGTCGGCCAGTTCAGCGCCCCCGGCGGCGACCGGTGGGGCGCCCTGCTGCAGAGGGACTCCGAGCTCACCGGCTGCGTCTCGCAGGCGGTCGAAGAGCTGGAAAGTTCCGGTGAGCTGCAGAAGATCACCGACCGCTGGATGAGCCAGGCGGCCGGCGCTCCTGAATTGAGCTGATGCCGAGCGATCGTCGCCTCGAGCGGGAGGCGGCGAAGCGCCGCCGGCACCGCCGGGGGCAGGCGATCGCCGCCCTCTCGAGCGTCGTCGTCCTCGGCGGCCTCGCGGCGCTGATCCTCACCAGCCCCGGCTGGCCGACGGTGCGCGAGACCTTCTTCGACTGGGAAGTCTTCACGGACTCCTTCCCGGACGTCGCCCGTGCCTTCTGGCTCGACGTCAAGATCTTCATCGTCGCCGAGCTTGCGATCCTCGTCGTCGGTCTGGTTGTCGCCCTGGTCCGCATCGCCCACTCGCCGGCTTTCTTCCCGCTGCGGTTGCTGGCGGTCGTCTGGGTCGACCTCTTCCGCGGCATTCCGACGATTCTGCTCGTCTTCCTGATTGGGTTCGGGGTCCCGGCGCTGGAACTGGACGGGGTGCCGAGCGAGCCGGTGATCCTCGGCGCGATCGCCCTCGTTCTCTCCTACAGCGCCTACGTCGCCGAGGTCTACCGGGCCGGGATTCGCTCGGTCCACCGCAGCCAGCGCGACGCGGCGCTGGCCGTCGGGCTGACGGAGAGCCAGGCGATGCGGCACGTGATCCTGCCGCAGGCGGTGCGCCGGGTGGCGCCGCCGCTCCTGAACGACTTCGTCGCCCTGCAGAAGGACGTCGCCCTGATCTCGATCCTCGGCCCCCTGGAGGCCTTCCGCGAAGCGCAGATCATCGAGTCCCAGCTCTTCAACTTCACGCCACTGGTCGCCGCCGCCCTGCTGTACCTGGCGGTGACGGTGCCGATGGCCAGGATCGTCGATCGCATGGGCGGCCCCGAGGGGGCGGTCCGGTGAGTGTTCCCGGAGCCGCCGTGCTGGAGGTGCGCGGCGTGACCAAGGCCTTCGGCGAGCGCGAGGTGCTGCGCGGGATCGACCTGACGGTGCGCGAGCACGAAGCGGTGGCGCTGATCGGCGCCTCGGGCTCGGGCAAGTCGACCCTGCTGCGCTGCATCGACCTGCTCGAGGACGTCGACGACGGCGACGTCTTCCTCGACGGCGAGACGATCACCGATCCGGCCGTCGACACGGTGGGGGTCCGGCGCCGCCTCGGCCTCGTGTTCCAGGCCTACAACCTCTTCCCCCACATGACCGCGCTGGAGAACGTGATCCTCGGCGAGCGCCGCGCCCACGGCGCTTCGCGCGCCGACGCCGAAGAGCGGGGGAGGGCCCTGCTGGCGCGCTTCGGGCTTGGCGGCCGCGAGGACGACCGCCCCGACAACCTCTCCGGCGGCCAGCAACAGCGGGTCGCGATCGCCCGCGCCTTCGCCGGCCGCCCCCGGGCCCTGCTGCTCGACGAGGTCACCAGCGCGCTCGATCCCGAGCTGGTCGGCGAGGTGCTGGAGGCGGTGCGGGACCTGAAGGGGGAGGGGATGACGATGCTGATCGCCACCCACGAGATGAGCTTCGCCCGCGAGGTCGCCGACCAGGTCGCCTTCCTCCACGAGGGCCGGATCGTCGAGCAGGGCCCGCCCGCCCAGGTCCTCGAGACCCCCTATCAACCAGAGACCCGTCAATTTCTCAGCCGCCTTTTGGAGGCTGGACGGGCGTGATTCGGTAGAGGGAGTCGGCACCCCTCCTCCGGAATTGACCTCCCCTTCGCTTCGCTACGGGGAGAACTTAGAGCGCGGCTCCGCCGCGCAAAAGACAGATTGCATATCGCCGAACATTCCTGCGGAGGGGGTGCCGACTCCCTCCCCCACAGTCCCAGCTGGACGCCGCTCCCTCGAAACCGCGTGAGCCCGTCGTAAAGAAGGGCTGACGCGGTTTCGCTGAACAGCTGTTCCCGGCAATCCTGTCGCTGGGAGGGATGGGTGTCCCCTGACCGACCGGCGTCCTGATTTTCGCACTGACCACTCGGCGAGAGAGATCCACTTAAAGGCGAAAATCCCAGGAAGGGAAGGGGACACCCATCCCTCCCTACCGCCGCGGCCTGCGTCCCAGGAGCCCTTTGCGCCCTCGCGGCGGCGGTTTGGGCAGGATTGATCGAATTATTTGACGCGGGCGGGGGATGCCGTTATGCTCGCGCCGCGTTGAGCAATCAGGGTTTGCTCACAGGCAGGGAAACATAGCTAGCACCTGTGCCTTAATCGGTTAAAGGGTCGGCGTTGTAAGCCGAAGATCCGGGTTCGAGCCCCGGCGGGTGCATTTCGAACAACCCAAATTCGAAGGCGGAAGGTTCGAAATCACAGCTATGGGCGAGAACATCTTCAACAAGTTCGAGGCAGCCGCGGCGGGGGACAGCGGCAAGGCGCTGTGGGCGGCGCGGGCGCCCTACCGCCCGGAGCCCGGGTTCGACCTGATGCTGATCCCGCGGCTCCCCAAGGACGCAGACTGGCGGGAGGACGAGGAGGCGAAGGCAGCCCTCGATCGAATCGAGGCCGAGGACTGGGTCGCCTCGCTCGACCGGGACGGCAGGCAGCCGGTGCTGCGGCTCGCCGACGAGTGGATCGAATCGCAGGGGCAGGCGATCCGCTCGGGCGAGCGCGGCGCCGGCGAGTTCGCCGACATGGCCGCCGAGAACCGCTACGCCGTCTATTTCTGGGGCGCCAACACGACCAAGGCGCTGCACATCGGCCACCTCCGCAACCTCGCCGTCGGCGCCGCGATCGCCGGCTCGCTGAAACAGGCCGGCGCCCGGGTCGAGAACCGCAGCCTGATCTGCGACGTCGGCCGCAGCATGGGCGAGGCGATGGCCGGCGTCGCGACCCGCGCCGGCGAGGACTCCGGTCCCGACGCCGACGAGAAGTCCGACCACTTCGTCGGCTTCTGTTACGCCGACTACGTCACCGCCAGCAAGAACGGCGGCCTCGGCGACGACGGTGCCGAGGACTCGGTCGCACGCGAGTCGACCCAGTACGACGACAAAGCCGACGAGCTGATGATGCGGGTCCTGGGCGGCGACCAGAAAGCGCTGGAACTGTGGTCGCGGACCCGATCCTGGGTGGTCTCGGGCCAGCGCAAGACCCTCGCCAGCCTCGGCATCAGCTTCGACCGGGTGATCTACGAGTCCGACTACCTGCCAGAGGTCGCCGAGTACATGAACCAGGGCCTCGCCGCGGGCACGCTGACCAAACGCTGGGGCGACGACATGGTCATGTACGAGACCGAACGCGAGGAGCTGGAAGAGATGCCGCTGGTCCGCTCCGACGGCCTGCCGACCCAGCACATGCGGGCGCTCGCCTACTGGGCCGCCGCCGACGAACTCGACGACGTGATCTCGATGCAGGTCTGCGGCAACGAGTGGGTCGCGCACGTCACCTGCCGTCGCAAGCTGATCGACGAGATGGGGTTGCAGAACGGTAACGGCAACGGCAGCGCCCGCGGGGGCGGCCCGCCGACCCACGACATCTTCCACGGCATGGTCGCCCGCGAGAACGAATCGATCAGCTCCTCGAAGAAAGGGGCGCTCTTGATCGACGAACTGGTCGAGTGGATCGAGGACGAGCTCCGCCAGAACCCCGAGTTCGCGGAGGAGATGGCCCGCCACCCGCACCCCGAGGCGGTGCCGGCCCAGGTCGCGCTCGGCTACTTCCTCCTGCAGCCGACGACCAAGCAGGTCAAGTTCGGCAAGGAGAAGCTCCTGGTGGAGGGGAAGGGGAGTCTCGGCTGGGACCTGGCGCGCGCTCAGGCCCACCATGCCGCGGCCGAGATCCAGGGCGAGCGTCCGGCCGAGGACCCGGACTACCGCTTCGCCGTGGTCCAGTCCGAGCACTACCGGGTGCACCTGGCGAGCGCGGTCGACGAGTTCGACGTCGCGCCGCTCTCCAAGTACCTCTCCCACTTCGCGCGCTGGTACCGAGAAGACGAGCGAGCACCGGAGGTCGAGGCGGTCGTGCAGCCGGTGCTCGAGCAGGGCCTGCGGGGCCTGGGACTAGAGGGAGCCTGACGTGAAAACGCTTTTGGTCGACAACCACGATTCCTACACCTACAACGTCTTCCACCTGCTGGCCACGGCCTCGGGCGAGGAGCCGATGGTCGTCAACAACGACGCCGTCTCCTGGCGGGTGCTGACAAGGATGGACTTCGACGCGATCGTGCTCTCGCCGGGCCCCGGTCACCCCTCGCGCTGGCACGACTTCGGCGTCTGCAGCGACATCCTCCAGAAGAGCGAAGTCCCGGTCTTCGGCATCTGCCTCGGCCACCAGGGGATCGGCAACCTGCTGGAGGGGACGGTCAACCGCGCGCCGATGGCGATGCACGGCCGCCTCAGCCGCGTCATGCACGAAGGCAAGGGCCTCTTCAAGGACGTGCCACAGGGCTTCTCCGTCGTCCGCTACCACTCGCTGGCGATCACCAGCCCGCCGGGCCCCGACGGGAGCATCGTCGCCTGGTCCGACGACGGCGTGGTGATGGGTGTCGAGCACACCAAGCGCCCGATCTGGGGCGTCCAGTTCCACCCCGAGTCGATCTCGACCGAGTACGGGCTGAAGATCGCCCAGAACTTCTTCGAGCTGGCGGCGAGCTATCAGCGGCCGGGTGAGAAGCCGGCGGGCCGGGCGACGATCGCGCCGCAGTCCTCGAAGCGGGCACCGCGCGCCGCCGCGCAGGACGGGGGGGAGCTGAAGCTGCGGATGCGGACGATCGAGGGCCAGGCGCCGACCGAGTACGTCTACGAACGGCTCTTCGCCGATCACGACCCGTCCTTCTGGCTCGACAGCGCCGACGCGCCGACCTGGCTCGCGCAGTGCTCCTACATGGGGACCACCGCTGGGCCCGACCGTTGCTTCGTCAGCTACGACGTCGACAGCGGCGGGGTCATGGTCAACCGTGGCGGCGTCGAGACGGTCGAGCAGAAGTCGATCTTCGACTACCTGCAGCGCGAGATGGAGCGGATCGCCGTCGACCCGCCCGAGGGGGTCGAGCGCGGCCTCGTCGGCGGCTACGTCGGCTACCTCGGCTACGAGCTGAAGGCCGACTGCGGCTCACCCAACGTCCACAGCTCCGACCTGCCGGACGCGGCGCTGATGCTCGCCAACCGCGTCGTCGCCGTCGACCACACCAAGGACGTGACCTACGTCTTCGCCCTCTGCCGCGGCGAGGACCCCGAGGCCGAGCTCTGGCTCGAGGCCGCCGCCCGGCTGATCGAGCGGGCGATCGCCGAGCCCCCGGCCGAGCGGCCGCTGGCGCCGCCGAGCGACCCCGGCGGTCACGTCAGCTTCCGCTCCGGCCGCGGCCGGAGCCGCTACCTCGCCGACATCGCCAAGTCGCAGGCCGAACTGCTCGCCGGCGAGTCCTACGAGGTCTGCCTCACCGACCAGTTCACCACCGAGGCCAGCCCGGAGCCGTTCGAGCTCTACCGGCAGCTGCGCCGTGCCAACGCCTCGCCGTTCTCCGCCTTCCTGCACTTCGGCGAGAACGCGATCGTCAGCTCCTCGCCGGAGCGCTTCATCTCGGTCGACCGCCAGCGCCAGGTGATGGCGCGGCCGATCAAGGGGACGATCTCGCGGGTCGAGGACCCGGCCGAGGACGCGGCCCGCGTCGTGGAGCTGGGCGGGGACGAGAAGACCTACGCCGAGCACCTGATGATCGTCGACCTGCTGCGCAACGACCTCGGCGTCGTCTGCGACGTCGACAGCGTCGAGGTCCCGGACCTGATGGTGATCGAGCCCTACGCGACCGTGCACCAGATGGTCTCGACGATCGTCGGCCGGCTCGAGGACGGCCGCAGCGCGGTCGACTGCGTGCGCGCGACCTTTCCCGGCGGCTCGATGACCGGCGCCCCGAAGGAGCGGACGATGGAGATCATCGACGACCTGGAGGCAGAGGCCCGCGGCGTCTACTCGGGCTCGATCGGCTACTTCGGCGCCGATGGCTCGACCGACCTCAACATCGTCATCCGCACGATCGTGATGCGGCCGGGGCGGACGACGATCGGCGCCGGCGGCGCGATCGTCATGCAGTCCGACCCCGAGGAGGAGTTCGACGAGATCCTGCTCAAGGCGCGGGCGCCGATGGCGGCGATCGCGCGAACCGTCACCGGCTCGGACGTCCCCGCCGAGGCCTGGAGCGTCGAGCTGGAGCCGGCTGCCCGGCAGGCGGAGGCGGCGTGACCGAGCCGGCGACGACCGGGTCTACGGTGCGCGAGGCGGGGGCCGGCGACGTCGAGGCGGTGGCGAGCGCGGTCGAGGCGCTGCTCGCCGAGCTCGGCGGCCGCTCGCCGGAGCGCGCCGACATCGAAGCTGAGATCCGCGCCCTGCTGGACGATCCAGCGGGCGGCTCGGTGCTGATCGCGGAGGCCGACGGGAACCTCGTCGGCGTCCTCAGCGCCAGCTGGCAGCGGGCAATCCACGTTCCCGGCATCTACGCGACGATCCAGGACCTCTGGGTGGACGAGGCTTGGCGCAGTCGCGGGGTCGGGGCGGAACTGGTCGAGGCGATCGCGTCCCAGGCGCGAACGCGCGGGGTCGGTCGGCTGGAGGTCGGCCTCCCGCGCGAGACCTTCGCGGCGATCGCTTCGACCGAGTCCTTCTACGAGCGCAACGGGTTCGAGCACCTCGGGCCGCGGATGCGGAGGCTCCTCGGGTGAGCCTCGAGCTGTTGATGATCGAGCAGCGCCAGGGGAGCGGAGACGCCGCCTTCTGGGTGCGGGAAGGGGAACGGCTGATCGAAGGCCAGGACTCGAACCAGCGCCTGGTCGAGCTGCGGGCCGGCCTGATCCGGCACTCGGGGGTCCGCCCGGTCGCCGCCGACGCGGCCGATGCGGAGGTCCACGAGACGCTCGAGGCGCTGCACGAGGCCGAGTACCTGCGGGTGCTGGAAGAGCTCTCCTCCGCCGAGCCGGTGGTGATGCCCGACTTCGCCCCGCCCGGCCTCGAGCCCGACATCCCGGTCAACAAGGCGCTTGTCGCCGCGGCGCTGGAGGGGATCCGGACCTCGATCACCGCCGCCGAGCGGCTGCTCGCCGGCGCCCGCTTCACCTACGCCGTCTGCCGCCCGCCCGGCCACCACGCGGGCCCGGCTTTCCACGCCGGCTACTGCTACCTGAACAACGCCGCCGCGGCGGTGCGGCGGCTGAGCGAGGGTGGGATGCAGCCGGTCGGGATCGTCGACCTCGACCTCCACTACCCGAACGGCACCTCGGCGCTGGTCGAGCGGATGGGCCCCGTCGCCGCCCTGCATTCGCTGCACGCGGCGCCGGTCACCAACCTGCCGCCGGGAACGCCGCTGCCGCAGATGGCCGGCGAACGCGCCGTCTCCTTCGCGGAGAGCCCCGACGAAGACACCTACCTGCGCGAGGTGGCGCACTCGATCCACGACCTCTCCGAGATCGCCCGCGCCCTGGTCGTCTCGCTCGGCTTCGACACCGTCGCCGGCGACCCGCACGGCGACTGGAGCTTCCGGCCGGAGATCTTCGCCGAGGTCGGCCGCCTGCTGGCCCGCTCGGGGCTGCCGATCTGTGTGATCCAGGAGGGCGGTTACGCGCTCGACGAGCTCGCCGCCTGCAGCCACGCCTTCGTCACCGGCCTGCTGGGAGACGAGGAGCGATGAGCGCCGCCGGCCTCGATCCCTTCCGCCGCCGCCTCGACGAGATCGACGACGAGATCGCCAGGCTGTTCGGCGAGCGGCTGCAGATCTGCCGCGAAGTCGCGGTCTACAAGAGCGAGCACGGGATCCCGATGATGCAGCCCGAGCGGGTGAACGTCGTCCGCGAGCGCTACCTCGCCCGCGGCGCCGAGCATGACCTGCCGCGGGAGTTCAGCGGCGACCTCTTCGAGCTCCTGATCGGCACCACCTGCCGGCTGGAGGACGATCTGATGGACGAGCTGGCGGCGAAGGGGAGGGGGGCCGTATGAGCGCGCTGCCGCCCGGGCCCCGGCTGCCCCGCGCCCTGCAGGCGGTCGGCTGGACGCAGCGGCCGCTGCCCTGGCTGGAGAAGTGCCAGCGCCGCTATGGCGACATCTTCACGCTGCGAATCCGCCACTACGGCGACTGGGTGATCCTCAGCGACCCCGACGACGTGAAAAAGGTCTTCACGGCGGGATCCGCGGTCGGGGTCGACACCGCCAACCCCCTGCTGGGGCCGCTGCTCGGCCCGCGCTCGGTGATGCTCCTCGAAGAACCCGAGCACATGACCCGCCGCAAGCTGATGCTGCCCTCCTTCCACGGCCAGGCGGTCCAGGCCGACGCCGAGATGATGGCCGAGGTGGCGGGGCAGGAGATCGCCCGCTGGCCGGTCGGCGAGCCGTTCGCGCTCTGGCCGCGGATGCAGGACATCACCCTCGACGTGGTCATGCGCGCGGTCTTCGGACCGGATGCGACCTCACCGCGCCTGGGGGGGCTGCGCGAGAGCCTGCGGGCGCTGACCACCTGGATGAACGAACCGCGCAACCTGGCGATGCTCGCCTTCCTCGGCCCCGGCTGGGTGACCCGCAGCAAGGGCTACCGGGAGGCGATGGGGGCGGTCGAGGCGGCGGTGATGGAGGAGGTGCGGCGCCGCAAGGCCGACCCGAACGGCGGCGCGATGGGCGTCGTCTCGATGCTCGTCGGGGCGCGCTACGAGGACGGTGAGCCGCTGTCGGACCGGGATCTGCGCGACGAACTGGTGACCCTGCTCTCCGACGGGCCGACCTCGAGCACCCTGGCCTGGACCTTCGAGCGGCTGCTCCGCAACCCCGACAAGCTGCACGACCTGCAAGCGGACCTCGGCGCCGGCGATGGCGAGTACCTCGACGCGGTCGTCAAGGAGACGCTGCGGCTGCGCCCGCCGGTCCCGGTCGTCGTCCGCAACCTGCTGGAGCCGCTGCGGCTCGGCGGCTACGAGCTGCCGGCGGGTACGACGGTCGCGCCCTGCATCCACCTGATCCACCGCGACGAGCGCCACTATCGCGAAGCTCATCGCTTCCTCCCCGAGCGCTTCGTCGGCAAGCAGCCCGGCACCTACACCTGGATCCCGTTCGGCGGCGGCGTCCGCCGCTGCCTCGCCGCCAGCTACGCCGAAATGGAGATGAAGCGGGTGCTGCGGATCGTGCTCGAGACGACCGAGCTGCGCGCTGTCGAGAGCGGCGGCGAGCGGGCGCGCAAAAGCGCGATCTCCTTCAGCCCCGACCAGAAGGGGCTGGTGATCGCCGAACCGAGAGAACCCGAGCCGGCCGGGCCGCGCGCCCTGACTCCCGCCTAGGAGGCACTGTGAGCGATAGCGACATCCTCGTCGTCGGCGCCGGTGCCAAGGCCGCGGCGCTCGCCGCCAAGATCCACGCGATCAACACGTTGGGGCTGGGCGAGATCTCGATGACGGTGATCGAGAAAACCGAGCCGGCCGCCTCCTGGCTGGGCCGCAACGGGATGACCTCCGGCGAGGAGCCGCTGGCGATCCCGCCGATCAAGGACATCGGCTTCCCGTACCAGAGCTCGCGCCAGTTCGGCGAGCTCGGCGACGAGATCGACGCCGCCCTGCTGCCGTTCACCTGGCAGCGCTTCGCGATGGAGCGCCACGAATGGGCCGCCTGGGTCAACTCCGGCTCGCCCTCGGTGCGCCACAAGGACTACGGCGAGTACCTGGGCTGGGTGCTGGAGCGCGCGACCGAGGGAATCGAGATCTACGACGGCAGGGTGACCGAGGTCTCGCTCGGCGAGGGTCACGACCGCTGGCAGGTGGAGGTCGCCGAGCGAGGCCGGCCCGAGGACCCCGAGCGCCACACCGGCGGCGCCCTGGTCCTCACCGGTCCGGGGGTGCACCGCCACTTCCCGCACGACCCCGACGTCGAGTCGCGCGTCTTCCACTGCGACAGCCGGCGCGAGGAGTTCGCCCGGGTTCCCGAGTCCGAGCCGGTCGAGATCGCGATCGTCGGCGGAGGGGAGAGCGCCCTCAGCGCGCTTGTCTTCCTCCGCGACCTGCGGCCCGACGCCCACCTGGTCGTCTACACCCCGACCCTGCCGCTGAGCCGCGGCGAGAGCTTCCTCGAGAACCGCGTCTTCGCCGACCCCGACAACGTCGAATGGGAACACCTAGACGTCGAAACCCGGCGGGACTTCGTCAAGCACTGCGACCGCGGCGTCTTCGACCAGACCGTCCTCGCGCGGATCGCCGACGACGACCACCTCTCCTTCGTCACCGGGCGCGCCGTCCACGTCTCGCTCGCCGCCGGCGGCGAGGGGGCCCTGCTCGAATTCGAGAGCCCCTCCGAGGGGATGCGGGCCGAGCGCTACGACTTCGTCATCAACTGCACCGGGTTCGACCTGCTGCGCCAGCTGCGCGGCCTCTTCCCCGACGCGGTCCGCGACGAGGTCGAAGAACAGTGCGGGCCGCTGTGGGACCGGCCGCCGCAGACCGAGGTCCCGATCGGTCGCGGGCTCGAGCTCGAGGGGGTGCGGCCGCGGATGCACATCCCGGGCCTCGGAGGCCTCCGCCAGGGCCCCGGTTTCGCCAACCTCGGCAGCCTCGGCCTGCTCGCCAACCGCGTGCTGCAACCGCATCTCGCCGAGATGGGTGGCCGCTTTGCAGGGATTTCTGAAACGATAGAAGACAAATCCTTATTACTCGATTAGGGAGGAAGTGGGATGTCGATGCCGTCTGGGTTCTGGAGGTTGCCGCTGCTTGCGGTGGTGGTTGCAGTGGGAGCGCTCCTGGTGGGATGCGGATCGTCGTCTGACTCCACGTCCTCGTCGGGCGGTGCCGGCTTCACCGGCGATGCGCTCTCCAACGTCGACCTCGCCAGCACCCGCGCGGTGAAGAGCGAGATCAACGCCGGCAACGTCGCCGAACTGGAAGAAGTCTGGTCCAACCCGGTCGCCGGCACGGGCGTCTACGGCAGCTACGCCTCGACCCCGGTGATCGTCGACGGCGTCATCTACTCCCAGGACCTCGAATCCAACGTCGAGGCGATCGACCTGGCCAGCGGCGACGTCCTCTGGACCAAGAGCTACGAATCGCCGAGCCACGGGCCGAACGGGCTCGCCGTCGCCGACGGCCACGTCTACGGCGCGACCGCCTCGGAAGCGTTCGCCCTCGACCAGGAAACCGGCAAGGACGTTTGGCAGCTGGATCTCGAAGGCGCGATCGACATGGCGCCCGGCGTCGACGACGGCAAGGTCTACGTCTCGACCGTGCCGGAGACCCCGGCGGCCGAATACGAAGCTGGCGAGGTCGGGACCCTGTGGGTGATGGACGGCAAAACCGGGAAGAAACTGTGGCACTGGGACACGGTGCCGAAAAGCCTCTGGGGGAAGCCGAAAGTGAACTCCGGCGGCGGACTCTGGTACCCGCCCTCCTTCGACGACAAAGGCTTCGTCTACGCGGGCACCGGCAACCCGGCACCGCTGCCGGGCGCCCCGGGCGCCCCGTGGGGCTCGAGCCGACCCGGCCCGAACCTCTACGCGGACTCGCTGGTCAAACTCGACCCCGAGACCGGCAAGCTCCTCTGGTACTACCAGGAGACCCCGCACAACGTCTACGACTGGGACTTCCAGAACTCGCCGATCATCACCAAAGCGGGCGGCAAGGAAGTCGCGATCGGGTCCGGGAAGTCAGGGTTCGTCGTCGCGGTCGACGTCAAGACCGGCAAGCCGGCCTGGCGCACGAGCGTCGGCAAACACAACGGCCACGACGAGGACAACATGCTCGCGATGCGCGGCGAATACGACAAGATCAAGATCGGCGAGGTATTCCCCGGCGCGATCGGAGGCGTGGTCGCTCTGGCGGCGGCCGACGACAAACGGATCTACGTCCCGATCGTCAACCACTCGATGACGACGATCAACGGCGAAGAACTCACCGAAGAAAGCGCCGCGACCGGAGAAGTGGTGGCGCTCGACTTGGCCACCGGGAAGATCGTCTGGGAAGCGGAAATGCCGCAGCCCGCCTTCGGCTCGCTGATCGTCAGCAACGACGTCGTCTTCGCGACCACGGCTGACGGGGTGATCCACGCCCTCGACTCGGCCAAGGGAGGCGAAATCTGGCAGGCCGCCCTGCCCTCGGGCTCCAACGCGGGCGTGATGATCAGCGGCGACACCCTCGTCGCCGGCGCCGGCCTGCCGGCCGTCGAAGGCCAGGTGCCGAAACTGGTCGCCTACAGGCTCGGAGGGTAAACGCCGCATCGCTCCCATCGACCCGAGTCGGTAAGACTCGGGTCGATGGCGAGCATGCACAGCGCCGGGATCCTGCTCTTCCGCCGCCGCGGCGGGGGTGAGGTCGAGTTCCTGCTCGTGCACCCCGGCGGGCCGTTCTGGCGCCGCAAGGACACCGGCGCCTGGTCGATTCCAAAGGGACAGATCGAGGCCGAGGAGGAGGCCCGCGCCTGCGCGATCCGCGAGATGGAAGAGGAGCTGGGAGCGGCGCCCCAGGTCGACCCCGAGCAGCTGTTGGAGCTCGGCTCGATCCGCCAGCGGGCGGGGAAAGTGGTCGAGGCATGGGCGGCGGAGGCGGACTTCGACCCCACGGCCTGGCCAGCAACACCTTCAGCATGGAGTGGCCGCCGCGCAGCGGCAACGAGCAGGAGTTCCCGGAGGTCGACCGGGCCGAGTGGTTCGAGATCGAGAAGGCGCGGGAGAAGATCCTCCCGGCGCAGGCAGAGCTTCTGGATCGCCTGCTGGAGCGGTTAGAGTCGGAAGATGGAGAACGGGGCGTCCCAGAACGGTAGGGCTCCGATTCCGGCGCGCCTGCTGGGCGTCGGCGTCCGCGGCGCCCGCACGGTGACCAAGGCGACCGGGATCGACCGGGCGGTCGAAACGGCCGCCGAGGAGGCGATCGTCGCCGCGGTCGAGAGCCAGGCGGTCGAGCGGGCGATGGCCCGGGTCCTCGAAGGCCCGGTCGTCAAGGAGGCGGTCGAGGGCGCGCTGGAGAGCGATGCCGTAAAGAAGGCGTTGCTGGAGGCGATGGACTCCGAGCTCGTCGACGAGGTCTGGAAGCGGCTGCTGGCCAGCGATCAAGCCCAGCAGCTGGTCGAGCGGATCGCCGAGGCGCCGGAGGTCCGGGCCGCGATCAGCGCCCAGGGCATGGGCCTGGTCGAGGACGTCGGCAGGACGATCGGCAAGACCGCGCGCCGGCTCGACGACCGCTTCGAGCGGATCGTCCGCCGCCTCTTCTTTCGCCAGCAGCGGCTGCTGGCGACCGACCGCGCGGGAGCCGTCAGCCGCGGCCTGGCGATGGTCGTCGACGGTGTCTTCGTCAACCTCGCGTTCACCGCCTTCGTCGCGCTGGTCACGCTGGTCGGCAACGCCTTCGGCGGCAACGGCGAAGGCGGTGGGAGCATCGCGATCGCCGTCGGCTCCACCGCCTGGCTCTCCTTCGGGGCGCTCTACCTGCTCGGCTTCTGGTCCCTGGCGGGCCAGACCCCGGGGATGCGTTTCCTGGGAGTCCGGCTCGACGAGGAGCGCTTGCCGCTGCGGCGCAGCCTGCGGCGCCTGGTCGGGCTCGGCCTCTCGGTCCTCACCTTCGGGATCGGCTTCCTCGGGATCGTCTTCCGCGAGCGGCGCCGCGCCTGGGAAGACCGCTTCTCGGCGACCGAGGTCCTCTACGACGACCGGCGCCCGGAGCCGGCGCCATGGTCGGAGAAAGCGCCTGAGGCTAAACCGGAGTCCCAGAGCGATTCGGAAGCCATCGCTGCACCGCCAGCGTGAGCGTCGCGGAGACGATCAGCAACGAAACGTTGATCGCCAGCACCACCGCCGCCCCGAGGGCGTGCTCGATGCCGCCGCCGCCGAGGGCGACGCCGAGGTAGGCCGAGGCGGGGATCGTCGTCACCGAGATCGCGACCCCGACCGCGGTGCTGGCCCGGGTCTCGAAGGAGAGCATCGCGGCGATGCCGGCGGCGAGAGCGATCAGCACGGTCGAGTAGTCGGTGTGGGCGAGGGTGCTGAGACTGCTTTCCTCGACCTCGAAGCCGTCGGGGAGGAGGCCGGTCCATTTCAGCAGCGCGCTGAGGACCATCGCGGTGACGACGACGAGGCCGAGGCCGAGGACGAGGGTCACGAAGGCGCGCCGGGCGAGTTCGTAGCGGCCGCCGACCAGTCCGACCGCGGTGGCGCAGATCGGCAGCAGGTCGGGGCTGACCGCCATCGCGCCGACGATCAGGATCGAGCTGTTGGTGATCACGCCGAGGGCGGCGATCACGGCGGCGACGTTGATCAGGGCGAGGTAGCGGGCCAGCGGCCGCGAGTTGGCTCGCGCCTGTCCCATCACCTCGACCCAGGCGAAGCCGTCGACGCCGCTGTCACCGCGATGGTGACGGTGCTGGGGCGCGATCACCTCGACCTTGCTGAGGACGTAGTCCTCGACGCCGATCCCCAGCGCGTCGATTTCCTCGAGCAGACGGTCGGCGATCGCCGGTTCGACGTCGGCGACGAAGACGTAGGAGCGGGTCGGCGCGCCCTCGTCGGCGTGCTGCACGACCCGGCGCACGCCTTCGAGCTCGCGCAGCAGCGTTCCGAACTCGTCGGCCTGGTGATGGGCGACGGAGGAGCGCAGCCTCAGCATCCGGGCGTCAGGAAACCAGCTTCAAGACCTTGAACGAGCGGTTGCCTTTCGGCGTCTCGACCTTCACCGTGGCACCGACCTTGGCGTCCATCAGCGCGCGGCCGATCGGCGACTCGGCCGAGAGGCGCCCGTCGGCGAGGTTCGCCTCGGTCGAGCCGACCAGGGTCCAGACGTTGGTCTCGCCCTTGGACTGGTCGTGCACTTCGGCGCTGCGGCCGAAGGTGAAGGAGTCGCTGTCGATGTTGGAGACCTCGACGACGACCGCGTTCCGCTGCCGCTCCTGCAGTCGCTTGATCCGCGTCTCCAGGTGCGCCTGGTCCTCTTTGGCGACGTGATACTCGGCGTTCTCCTTGAGGTCGCCCTCCTCACGGGCGACCTTGATCCGCGCCGCCATCGCTTTGCGGGCGGGGCCTTCGAGCTCGGCCAGTTCGGCCTTCAGCTCCTCGAGCCCCTCCTGGGTAATCGGCTCGCCATTCTGCTCCTGCGCGCTCATCGCGCAGAAGCCTGGCAGATATCAGTCGCCGCCGTTGCCCGCGGTGAAGGCCGAGGCGAAGGAGCGCACTTTGGTGCCCCCGGCGGCGCCGAGGGGCTCGAGGCCGAAGAGGTCCTCGACCGAGCGCAGCAGCGAGTAGGGGTCGTAGGAGGCGGCGTCGGTCGCGCCCGGCGCGAGCAGCGGCGAGACCAGCAGCGCGCCCACCTTCTCCGGGTCGGGCGGCGGCGCGGCCGGGTCGGGGTCGGCGGCACCGAAGGCGACGACCAGCAGCCCGTCCTTCTTGTAAGCGGGGGAGGCGAGGATTTCCGGCACCACTCTGGCGAGGAAGGCGTCGGCGGCGGCGGGGCCGTCGGCGGTTCCTTCGGGGCACTGGCCGCGGAACCCGGCGTTGCACGGGGTGGGGGAGACGTAGGAGAAGTTGGCGGTGCTGTCGATTTTCTTCAGGTCCTTGCCGAGCTCGTCCAGGGGCACGTCGTTTTCGCTGCAGTCGCCGAGATCGAGCAGCGAGTGGAAGTAGACGAAGGGGTTGAGGCGGGCGGAGTAGCCGCTCGGGTTGGGCACCTCGGCCGCCTCGGGTTCGGGGTGGACGCAGGTGTCCGGTTGCCCTTCCTCGTTCGTCATGCCTTCGAAGTACCCGTGCCAGCGCAGGCGGGCGCCGACGAACTGGTCGGAGAGGGTCAGGGTTTCCACCGGGTAGATGCAGCCGTCCCCGGAGACGACGCCGCGGCTGTTTGCCGTGGCGGAGGCGAACTCCTCGTAGACGGCGCAGTTTTCTCTCGTCGCGGCGTTCGGCGGCTGGCCGCTTACGGCGGCGATCGCGTTGGGCAGCGGCGCCGTGTCGAGCAGCGAGTAGTTCGTCAGCTGCAATCCCTGCGGGCTCAGCTCGCCGGAGAGGTATGGCATCTGCGAGGCGGGGCCGAGGGAGGCGTCGTAGCCCGGGCTGGCGACCGAGACGAGGAAGACGTGCTGGACCGGGCCGGGTTCGGCTTCCGGTTCGGCGGGCGGCGGTTCCGGAGCTTCCGGTTCGGGCGCGGGTGCGGGTTCCGGCGCGGGTGCGGGTGCGGGCAGCGGCCCGGAGGACGCCGCTTCCCCGCTCGACCCCGTTTCCGGCGCGGAGGTCGAGCTGGTTTCGGGGGCGGGGGCCGGGGCGGCGGCGACGGTGGCGCCTTCTTCTGCGAGCAGCGCCTTGGCAGCGGCGGCTTCCATCGGGCTCATCCCGCCGGCGCTGCTCAGCCCGACCGCGACGATCCCGGTGGTCGCCACCAGGGAGGAAGCGACCAGCAGCGAGAACCGTTTGCCGGTCAGGCTGTCGGCGGCTGCCATCGCCTTGCGCATCGGTCCGGCGAGCAGCTTCACGCGGCCATCTCCGGGCGCGGGTTCTCTTTCGTCGGCGGCTCGGTCGGGGGGACCTGGCTGGGCGGCGGGCCGCTGGTCCGCGGTTTGGGCGGCGTGGAACTGCTCGGCGCCGGATCGACCGGCTCGGCCTCGCTCGGGGTCAGCGAGTGACCGCACTGCGGGCAGAAGCGCACCGCGGGGCCGTAGGGGGAGCCGCAGCTGGGGCAGAGGCCGGCGGCGTCGGAGCGCTCCAGCTCGAGCAGGCGCTCGACCGTGAGCAGCTCGGCGTCGACCCGCTGCAGCTCGGCGGCCTTCCGGGTGAGGACGTCAAGGCGGACGTGGTCGCGGATCGCCATCTCGTAGAAGGCGCCGCCGAGGTCTGCCTGCATCACCGTGAACTTCTCCAGCAGGCGGTCACGCTGGGCCCGCAGCTCCTTGTTCTCGGGCACCGGCTCCGTCTTCGGCTGTCTCTCCTGCGCTTTGCGACGCGGCTTCGGAAGCGAGATCCGTCGAGCCCGCTCCAACAGCCCCTTCGCTGCCCTGGGCCGCATCACGGTTCCACCCCCGAGGGTGCCGGGGCGCTGCCGCCGTCGCCGCCGACGACGATCACGTCGGGCAGGTTCTGCTGCGCTTTGATGTAGTCCTCGCCCACCTGTTCGGGGTTTTCTTCGACGATTCGCGTGTCTTCGGCTTCCTTCTCCGCCGAGGCCTTGAAGTTGGTGATCTCGTGGACGTCGCCGTTTTCGGTGTGGGTGACTTTGCTCTCTCCTTTGCTCTTGGCGCTGCCTTTGGCGCCTTTTTTCGCCGCCTGGGGGCTCGCGGTCGTACCGGCGCCGGCCACGGTTCCGGCGGTGGCAGTCGGCCGTTCGCGCAGCGCCTGCAGCAGGGCGTCGCTGTTGCCGTCGTCGCCGGAGCCGCTGCGGCCGACCACGAGGCCCAAACCGACCGCGAGAGGCAACAGCGAGAAGAACGCGACGGCAGCTGCTCGGCTGGTCGGGCTCTGCTTCGCCGCCGGCCCGACCAGGGGTCGGCGCGAGCGTTTGCTCATCATCGCGAAGTAGCGGGATGCGGGATTGGCGCCGTTGCCGCGCCGCGCCGCGCAGTTGACGCAGTAGCGCTGCTGGGGGTCCATCGGCGCCCCGCACTCCTCGCAGGGCTCGTACGGCTGCGGCCGGCGCACCGGCTCCAACTCACTCATCCCTTCTCCTTGTCGTGCTTGGCCTGCTTCTTCTTCTGCTGGCGCTTATCGCGAGCCTCGAGGATGCGTTCGGATTCGGCCTGGTGGGCGGCCGCCTTGTCCTGCGTCGTCGCGCAGCCCGAAACGCCGCCTGCCAGCAGGACGCCGCCGAGGCCCAGAACCGCGAGTTTCCGCTTAGCCGAACGCACCGCTCACGTACTCCTGGGTCCGGTGCTCGCGGGGCGAGCCGAAGAGGGCGGTGGCGCTGTTGTACTCGACCAGGTCGCCGAGGTACATGAAGGCGACGTGGTCGGCGATCCGGTAGGCCTGCTGCAGGTTGTGGGTGACGATGACGACGGCGACGTCGTCGCGCAGCTTGACGATCAGGTCCTCGATCACCTGGGTGGATTTCGGGTCCAGGGCCGAGCAGGGCTCGTCGAGCAGCAGCACCTCCGGCTCCGCCGCCAGGGCGCGGGCGATGCAGAGCCGCTGCTGCTGGCCGCCGGAGAGCTTCAGCGCCGGGTGGTCGAGGTTGTCCTTGACCTCCTCGAAGAGGCCGGCGCGATCGAGCGCGCTGTGGACCTTCGGCTCCAGCGTCTTCTTGCGCTGGCGCCGCGAGCCCTGCTCGCGCAGCACGTAGGCGATGTTGTCGAAGACGCTCATCGGGAACGGGTTCGGCTGCTGGAAGACCATCGTCACCCGGCGCCGCAGCAGGGTCGGCTCGATCGCCGTTATGTCGACGTCGTCGAGCAGGATGCGGCCGGTCAGCCGCGCCGCGCTGGTCAGCTCGGTGAGCCGGTTGAGCGAGCGCAGCAGCGTCGTCTTGCCGCAGCCGGAGGGTCCGATCAGTGACAGCACCTCACCCTGGCGGACCGGGAGGGAGACGTCCCTGACCGCCTCTTTGGCGCCGTAGTGGACCGACACCCCGTCGATCTCCATCCGCCGGATCGAGAACTGAGGCGCGCCGACCGAGCGCTTGGCGGCGGTGAAGCCACTCTGGTGCGTGGCCTGGCCGTTGCCGTTGCCGGCAGCGATCGGGGCGGTCGCCTCCGTCGCCGGCTCGGGGTTCTCCAGGGTTAGCCGCCGGATCGGTGGCGGTGAGGTCAGTGGCTCCAAGATCCCATCCTTCGGGCGCGGCGATGGACGACGTCGACCGCCGCGTTGAGCGCGAGCACCATCAGCAGCAGGACGAAAGCCGCCGCATAGGCTTTCTCCGGCTGGTTGAGGTTTCCGGTCGGGGATGCCTCGTAGACGAAGTTGGTCAGGGTCGTGCCGGCGCCGCGCAGGTAGTCGAACGGGAAGGGCGCCTCTTCGACCGGGGCGAAGTTCTGCGTCGCGCCGAGCAGGACGATGATGATCGCGGTGTCGCCGATGATCCGGCCGAGGCCGAGCATCGCGCCGGTCGCGACCTGGGGCCTGCTGGTCGGCAGGAGGATCCGCCGCACCGTCGCCGCTTTGGTCTTGCCGACCGCGTAGGAGGCCTCCCGCACGTGGCGGGGGATCGAGTTCAGCCCCTCCCTGGTGCTGGCGACGACGAGCGGTAGCGCGACCAGCGAGAGCATCGCCGAGGCGGCGAAGAAGGAGCGGCCGAAGACGACGCCCTCGGAGGTGCGGCTGAGGAAGCCGAGCGCGGTGCTGGAGAAGATCACCGTCCCGAACAGGGCGAGGACGATCGAGGGGATGCCGGCGATCGCCTCGATGGTCATCTCCGTGACCCGCGCCAGCGCCGCCGGCCGGCCGTACTCGACCAGCCAGATCGCGGTCGCGACGCCGGCCGGGAGGGCGATCGAGATCGCCATCACGGCGACGATCAGGGTGCCGAGCAGGGCGTCGGAGAAGCCGCCGCTTTCGGCCTGGCTGAAGCCCGCCGCGGCAGGGGTGGTCAGCATCGAGAGCTCGAGGTAGGAGATCCCCTTGATGAACAGGTAGACGACGATGGCGACCGCGATCGCGCAGAAGAGCAATCCCAGGGCCCAGCAGATCGCCAAACCGATGCGGTCGCTCAGGGCCCAGGTGGCGGTCCCCTCGACCGCCTGCTTCTGCTCTTTCTGCTGCAGCAGCATCAGGCCGTCCCGTATTTGCGCATCGACCGGCGGGCGATGTAGCCGGTGAGGGAGAAGAGTGCGGCCGAGAAGAGCAGCACCGCGGCGATCGCGAACAGGGTCGCGTTGGCCGGCGGCGAGCTCAGCTGGTCGATGTTCTTGACGATCGTCGGCGCCAGCGGCCGCGAGGGCTCGTAGATGAAGATCAGGCCGTCGGCCGGGTTCGGCGCGAAGCCGACCGAGCCGGAGATCATCGCCAGCATCACCGCCTCGCCGATCGCCCGCGCCGTGGCCAGCACGGTGCCGGCGACGATCGCCGGGCGGGCGCTGCGGACGCCGATCTTCCAGGTCGTGCGCCAGCGGTTGACGCCGAGCGCGAGCGAGCCCTCGAGCCAGCCCGGTTTGACCGAGCGCAGGCCGTCGGTGAAGATCGAGACCATCAGCGGCGCGATCATCGTCGTCAGAACCAGCACCGCGGCCAGGAGGCTGTAGCCGGAGAGGGAGATGACGCCGGCGACAGAGGCCTTCTGTCCCTCGGTCACCAGGTGGTTGCCGATAAACGGCACCAGGACGAGCACGCCGAGCAGGCCGTAGATGACCGAGGGCACGCTGGCGAGGAAACGGACGACCGGCTGCAGGATGTTGCTCATCCACTCCGGCGCGAACTCGACGACGAAGACGGCGACGAACAGCGCCGAGAAGAGGGCGATGAGGACGGCGCCGCCGGTAATCAGCAGCGTGCTCCAGATCAGCGGCCAAGCGTGGAAGGTGTAGATGTATTCGGCGCCGGCCTGACCGGAGAGGAAGATCGCGTTGAGCTGGTCGTCGACGCTGCCGCCGGGGCCGAACCAGGCGAGGCCGTTGTGGGAGAAGGAGGGCCAGGCGCGGACGAAGACCGTGACGATCATCGCCAGCAGCAGCCCGACGACGGCGCAGACCAGCGCGCCGAGCATCCGCTCGACGCGCTGGTCCGACCACTTCGGGCCGTACTCGGCCTGGTACTCCTCGTTCAACTAACTACCGTTTCTTCGGCTTCTTGTTGAACGCGGGGACGCCGCCGGCTTTGCTGATCACTTCACCGGCCAGCGGGCTGCGCCGCATCCAGTCGATGAACTTGAGCAGCGCCGGAGGGCTCTGGCTGCCGTCGCCCGGGAGAACAATGAACAGGTAGCGCGAGAGCGGGTACCTGAGCGGCTCGACGCTGATCTTGCTCGGCGCGCAGGGGACGCCGTTGACCTTCAGCGGCTTGACGCCGCGCTGCCAGGCGAGACCGACGTAGCCGATCGCGTTTGGATCCTGTTTGACGGCGTTCTGGACGAGGCCGTCGGCGGTCAGCGCGTTGACGTTCGAGGCCGGCGGCTCGTTGCCGAGCACGGCCTGGAGGAAGAAGTTGTAGGTCCCTCCGTTGGTGTCGCGGCCGACCGGGTCGATCGTCGTGGTCAGGTTGGAACCGGGGATCTGACTCCAGTTGGTCAGCAGCCCGCGGTAGATGTCATGCGCCTGCTGGATCGTGATGTTGCTGGCGGCATTCTTTTTGTTGACGTCGAGGCAGAGGCCGTCCATGAACATCTTGATGTAGGTAGTCCCGGCATCGCTGGGGAGGGGGGTGCGGGCGTTGCCGGCGAACTGGCTGGTCCCGTTCTGGACGTCTTTGACGCCGGCGTTGCCGCCGTTGGCGGTGTAGACGAACTTGACCTTGGGGTTCACCTGCTTGGTGTAGGTGGCGAACAGCGCCTGCAGCACCGGTTGTGCAGCCACCGAGCCCGACCCGATCAGGGTTATGGCGTTCGCCGACGCCGGTACGGCCAGCCCTGCAAGGGCGAAGGCCGCGATGGCGAGGGTCTTGATTCTCATGCGGAGGTGAGTCCTTTCTGCCGGGTTAAAGCGAGTTTGTTGACCAACTTGATCGCGAAACCCTAGCAGCTTCTGTACCTTTCTGAGTCACTTAGTAAAGAAAGGCCATCCGAGGGCACCGAAAGCAGCCGTGCGGAGGCCGCAGACATGGAGGACCAATTGTTGAAGAGAAGACTGTCCACCCCCCGAGCCGCGACCGTCGTCGTTCTGGCGGCGGTCGTCGCCGTCTCGGTCACGGTGGTGCCCTCGGTCGCCCAGTCGTTCCTGACGAGTCAGAAGGCGGCGCAGGTGTTCGTGAGCAACAAGAAGGCGTCGAAGCTCTACCTGAAGAAAAAGGCGGCTTCGAACCTGTACGTGGCCAAGGCCGACGCGCCGCGCTCGACCGTCGCCGGGATCGCGGCCGGGACCGCGGCGTTCAGCGCCTCGGCGACGACCCCCGGCTACATCCCCTCGGCGTTCACTTCGTTCGCGACCAAGGCCGAAGTCAGCTCGGCCGTGATCACGTTCTCGGGGCAGGGAACCTGCACGGCCGCCAAACCCGGTCCCGACAAGGCCTGCCCGGTGCAGATCCTGCTCGACGGCCAGGCGACCGGCAAAGTGAACTTCCTGCCGTCGACCGCGTCGTCTCCGACCCCGGCCCCGATCCTCAACACGATCGTGCAGACGGGCGTGCTGACCAAAGGGGGTCACACGGTCGCCGTCCAGTATGCCGGCGCGAAAGACGTCACCTTCACGCTGAAAAGCTGGAACCTCGCCGTCGAGGCGATCCCCCAGCCGGACGAACCGCTCGAGCTGGAGACCAGCGGCAGCGGCAACTCTAAGTAAGCCGCTGAGACGCGAAAGAGCCCGGATCGCCTCGACGGCGATCCGGGCTCAGGTTTCGCAGCCGGGACACTCAGCGCTGTCGTCCATGATTCAGCGTTGGGGGCGGGGGAGGGAATCCCCGAGCACCAGGCGGGCCCGGTAGAAGAGCGCCTCGTCGGCCCCGTTCAGAGCCGACTCCCGGTTGGCGCCGCGGCTGGTCCGATTCTGCCCCGTCCCGGCCGGGAACTCGTCCCGCACCAGCCCGGTCAACCGTCCCCGCGAACGAAACGTCGTGGTGGCAACCCGTTTAGACATCCCGTCTCCTTTCTGTATTTGTGCATCAACTAAGTCAAGAATAGCAAAAGGACTAGTCCTGTGGTTCCTTTCGGTCGCAAGTCGTCCGAAAGGAACCACAACCCCTCATCCCGCCCCCGAGGTCACCCCACCCCCTCCTAAAACAACGAAGATGGAGTGGCGAGTTGGGGCGGGGCGTCACCCGGCAAGAAGACGCCCCACCCCGTCGCCCCTTCAAACGGCTGCAGAAACCTCTGCATCGCCGCCGTCCTGGGACCCAGGGGGAGTCGAGGCCCCCTGGGAGTCGGACGGCGACGAACCGTTGAAGCTTTTGGCCTGGATCGGGCGCAGGTAGGCGATCTGGCCCTCCCGCAGCTCGAGCCGTTGCAGCTCGGCGCGGGTCAGTTGCGCCCAGACCTCGGTCCCGTCGGAGAGCACCATCTCGACCCGGACCTCGAAACCGAGGGTGACGATCCGCTGCACCAGGCCCTCCTGGGTGCGGTCGTCGGCGTCGAGGACGACCTCCATGTCGTGCGGGCGCACGAAGTCGTCGCCGAGCCGGTTGACCTCGCCGACGAAGCTCATCACGAACTCGTTGGCCGGGTGCTCGTAGAGGTCGTCGGCGGTGCCCGACTGCTCGACGCGGCCTTGGTTCATCACCACCAGCTGACCGGCGACGTCCATCGCCTCTTCCTGGTCGTGGGTGACGAAGATCGTCGTCACGTGCATCTCCTCGTGGAGGCGCCGCAGCCAGGTCCGCAGGTCCTTGCGCACCTTCGCGTCGAGCGCTCCGAACGGCTCGTCGAGAAGCAGCACCTGCGGCTCCACCGCCAACGCCCGCGCCAGCGCCATCCGCTGTCGCTGCCCGCCGGAGAGCTGGGAGGGGAAGCGGCCGGCGAGGCCGTCGAGCTGAACCAGCTGCAGGAGCTCGTGGACGCGCTTGGAGGTCTCCGGCTTCTTCCACTTGCGGATCTTCAGCCCGAAGGCGACGTTGTCGTACACCGTCATATGCTTGAAGGCGGCGTAGTGCTGGAAGACGAATCCGACGCCGCGCTTCTGCGCCGGTTTGCGGGTCGCGTCCTCGCCGTTGATCGTCACCAGGCCGGAGTCCAGATCCTCGAGCCCGGCAATCGCCCGCAGCAGCGTGGACTTGCCGGAGCCGCTGGGCCCGAGCAGGGCGGTGAGGGACCCGTCCGGGACCTCGATGGATACGTCGTCAAGCGCCTGAAAGTCACCGAAGCGCTTGTTTGCTCCCTCGACTGAGATTCCCATCAGGCGTCCTCCTTTCGTTTCAGCAGGTTCATTGCGAACAAGGTGATCAGCGCCAGCAGGGCCAGCACCAGGGAGGCGCCGTAGGCACCGGTGTCGTTGAAGTTGGCGTACTGCTTCTCGACGAAGAGGGGTAGGGTCTGGGTTTGACCGCTGATCGAGCCGGAGACGATCGTCACCGCGCCGAACTCGCCGAGCACGCGGGCGGTGGTCAGCACGACTCCGTAGGCGACTCCCCAGCGGATCGACGGCAGGGTGATCTTCCAGAAGGTCTGCCAGCCGTTGGCGCCGAGCGTCGAGGCGGCCATCTCCTGGTCGGTGCCGATCTCCTGCAGGACCGGGACCGTCTCCCGCACCACGAAGGGCAGCGAGACGAAGATGCTGGCGAGGACCATCCCCGGCACCGAGAAGAGGATCTCGATCCCGTTTTCGCCGAGGAAGCTGAACCAACCAGTGGTTCCGTAGAGCAGGAAAAGCGAGAGGCCGATGACGATCGGCGAGACCGCGAAAGGGAGGTTGATGATCGCGTCGATCACCGGGTTCAGCTTCGATTTATGGCGGACCAAGAGCAGCGCGCAGCCGATCCCGAAGATCGTGTTCAGCGGCACCGCGATGACCACCATCAACAGGGTCAGTTTCAGCGCGTGCAGGCCGTCGGGCGAGGTGATCGCGTCGAGCGGGGGGTCGATCCCGTCTTCGAAGGTCTTGTAGAAGATCATCACCAGCGGGATCAGCAGCAGCAGCGTCAGGTAGCCGAGCCCGAGTACTCGCAAACCCCAGCGGCTGGCGGGATTGGCGCTCATCCGACCCCACCCCCGTCGCCGCTGACGTCTTTGGCGAGCGTGGGGATGAACTCGCTGGTGCTGCGGTCGTGGCGGATCGCCCAGCGCTGGATCAGGGAGACGCAGGCGAGCAGCAGCAGCGAGGCGACGAGGAGGACGACCGAAACGGCGGAGGCGCCGACCTCGTTGCCGGACTCGACCTGGTTGCGGATGAAGACCGAGGTGACGGTCGTGTCCGCCAGCCCACCCGCGAAGAGGAGGACGGAGCCGAACTCGCCCAGGGCGCGGGCAAAGGCCAGGGCGACGCCGGCGGCGAGGCCGGGGAGGAGGTTGGGGAGGATGATGCGACGGAAGATCGTGAAATTGCCGGCCCCGAGGGAGGCCGCCGCGGCCTCCATCTCACGGTCCATCTCCAGCAGCAGCGGCTGCACGGCGCGGACGACGAAGGGCAGGGTGACGAACATCAGCGCCACGACGACCGCGGCGCGGGTCGACGCCAGGTGGATTCCCAGCGGGCTGTCGTTGCCGTAGAGCGTCAGAAGGATCAGGCTGGCGACGATCGTCGGCAGGGCGAAGGGGAGGTCGATCACCGCGTTGATCAGGCTCTTGCCGGGGAAGTTGTCCCGGACCAGAAGCCAGGCGAGGATCGTTCCGAAGAACCCGTTGAGGACGACGACGATCAGCGAGCAGACGACCGTCAGCTTCAGGCTCTTCACCGCCAGCGGCGAGGTGACCTGCTCCCAGAAGTGGCCGATGCCGCCGGTGAAGGCTTCGCTGACGACGGCCGCCAGCGGCAGTAGCACGATGATGCTCAGGTAGAGCATGACCGTGCCACCGCCGATGCCGGTACCGAGCCCGGGCAGGCTCAGGCCTGCCCGGGATGGAGCGGGAGCGGGGAGGTTTGCCGGGTGTGCCTCCATCAGCCGCTGGTGGAGACCCCGAGTTCGGTCTCGATCTTGGCAACAGAGCCGGTTTCGTCATCGAAGAACTCGTCGTTGACTTTGCCCCAGCCACCGAACTGGTCGATCGTGAAGAGATCGTCCGGGGTGGGAAACTGCTTCTCGTCGGCGAGTTTCGGGTTGACCGGGCGGTAGCCGTTCTCGGCCCAGATTTCCTGACCCTCATCCGACCAGATGAAGTCGAGGAAGTCCTGCGCGGTGGGCTCCGTCGCGTCTTTGGTGACGGCGATCGGGGTTTCGATCTGGATCGTCGAGGGCGGGATCACGTACTCGACGTCTTCCCCCTCCTCTTCGGCTTTGATCGCCTCGTTCTCGTAACCGAGGAGGACGTCGCCCTGGCCCTGGGTGAAGGCCGAGAGTGCATCGCGGGCGCTGCCCGGCTGCGCGACTGCCTTTTCCAGCAGGGTCTTGACCGCCGCCAGCGCCTCGTCCTCGGATTTGCCGGCGTTGATCTCAGAGCCGTAGACGGCCATGATGTTCCAGCGCGCCGCGCCGGAGCTGAACGGGTTCGGCGTGACGACCTCGACGTCCTTGGTGAGGACGTCCTCGAAGGATTTGATCCCCTCGGGATTGCCCGACCGGACGGTGATCACGACCACCGAGTTCTGGGCGATGCCGTCATAGGGCTGTTTGTTCCAGTCCGGAGCGACGATTTCGCCTTCTTCGACCAGCCGTTCCATGTCGCCGCCCTGGGCGAAGTGGACGACCGATGCGGGCTGGCCTGCGGCCACCGCGCGGCTCTGGTCGCCAGAGGCGCCGAACGAGTTGCTGAAGCTGACGCCCGCGCCTTTCGAGCTTTCCTCGAAAGCGGGCTCGAGGGCTTCGGTGTAGACGGCTTCGGGGGTCGAGTAACCGACCACGTCGAGATTGCCGCCTCCAGAGGAGCCGGAGTCCGAGCCGGTGGTGTCGTCACCACCGCCACATCCAGCGGCGAAAACGGTGAGGAGCAGTACGAGAAGGGCGGCGGGGAGGCCGATCTTCACGCTGCGCCGCCGGGTAGTGCGAGCGTTCCGCATCAAAAAGTTTCCTTCCTATGTCGACTAACTTACGTTCTTGAGCGACTTACTGCTCAATTGGGCGGGCACCGTAGCACAAAGTCGACCAAGAAAGTCTGGAATCCTGATCAGGATTCCCGGATTTGGAGTCAACAATCCCATTTCGGCATAGGATGCGGTCATGAGCGTCGATGCGGTTCGCACCCCGGAGGAGCGCCTGGAGGGACTGCCGGACTATCCGTTCGAGTCCCGCTACCGCGAAGTCGACGGGCTGCGGCTGGCGCACCTCGACGAGGGGGATGGGAAGCCCGTCGTCTTCTTCCACGGCGAGCCGACCTGGTCGTTCCTCTGGCGGAAGGTGATCCCGCCGGTGCGCGACGCCGGCTATCGCTGCATCGCCCCCGACTACGCCGGCTTCGGCCGCTCCGACAAGCCCACCGACGTCGGCTGGTACACCTACGACCGCCACGTCGAGCTGATGGCGGCGCTGCTGGAGGAACTGGACCTGCGCGACGCCACCGCCGTGGTTCACGACTGGGGCGGGCCGATCGGGCTGCGGCTCGCGGTCGAGCACCCGGACCGGATCTCGCGGCTGGTGATCATGGAGACCGGCCCCTTCACCGGCCACCAGAAGATGAGCGACGCCTGGCTCGCCTTTCGCGATTTCGTCCGCAACAGCGACGAGGTGCCGGTCGGGATGCTGGTCCGCGGCGGCTGCAAGCACGACCCGGGCGACGAGGTGATCGCCGCCTACGAGGCCCCTTATATAGACGGCGCCTCGAAGGCCGGCACCCGCGCCTTCCCGCTGATCCTGCCGACCGAGCCCGACGCCCCCGGCGCCGCCGAGGGTAAAAAGGTCGCCGACGCGCTGCGCGAGGACGATCGCCCGACCCTCGTCCTCTGGGCCGACTCGGACCCGGTGCTGCCGTTCGCGGTCGGCGAGCGGGTCTCCAGCCAGCTCAACTTCCCGCCGCCGCGCCCGATCGCCGACGCCTCCCACTTCCTCCAGGAGGACGCAGGGCCGGAGATCGGCGGCATCATCGCCGAGTGGCTGCGGGCTGGTTGATCAGCTCGGTCATATCGGCGTGCGAGCGATCCAGCAGCAGCTGCACCCGCCGCGGCGGGTCGTCGCCCTCGAGCCAGGACACGGTTCCCGGCCAGTAGGAGTTGGGCGGCGTGCCGGGCCGATGGAAGGCCGAGGCGAAGACCCAGCTGCCGGTGTTGTGGAGGTGGCCGCCGCCGGGGAGGAGCCACTCGGGTTCCTCGGGTAGCGGCCCGCTGCGGTGGGTGTGGCCGGTGATCACGTGGACGTCGTCGAGGCCGAGCCTGATTGCCGTCTCGACACCGGATGCGACCCCGGTGCGGAAGATGGCCTCCGGGGTAACCTCCGGCGAGAAGTCGGCGCGCAGCAGCCCGTTGAGCCCGCGGATCGCCCAGGGGAAGCCTGCCCGCGCCGCCCGGGTGGCGAGCGTGCGCCGGTCCTTTTCGCCCTCCAGCGCCTCCCAGGCGCGCTCGAAGGGCCCGTTGCGACGCTTCTGGATCGGCAGCACCTGGGCCAGCCCGTAGGAGAACCCGTACAGGGGGCGGAGGACCCGCTCGTAGTCGACCGGCGTCGCGCGCGCCGGGAACGGCCGCGAGAGGCGGATCATCAGCGCCACCGCCAGGCACTCCGCTCGCGGCAGCGCGAGGTGGATGTCCAGGTAGTGGCCGTGGGTCGCGTAGACGTCCTCCCGCAGCCAGATTCCGGGGTAGGCGATGCGCAGGTTGGCCGGTCCGAGCCACTCGTCGATCAGCGCGGTGGGGCCGGGGGAGGGGCCGCCGAGGTGCTCGAGCCCGAGCGGCTCGTCGCCGGCAATCGAGAGCTCGTCGAGCAGCGGCTCGGCGAGGCGGTGGTCGTGGTTACCGGGGACGAGCGTCACCTCGACGTCGCCGATCGCTTCCCCGAGCTCTTCGAAGAAGAGGCGGGAGCGGTCGAGCGAGGGGCCGACGGGAAGGCTGCGGAGCTCGACCGCGTCGCCCAGCAGAATCACCCGGTCCGCGCCGGCGATCTCGTCGAGCAGGATGCGCCGCACAGCCGGGTCGCGCAGCACGTCCTCGTCGGAGGCGACGCCGAGGTGCAGGTCGGAGACGATCGCCGTCCGCATCGCCCCTTTCTACCCCAACCCCGTCGGCGTTCGTCCTTTC
>Ga0307280_10000008_pt1 | contig 89547 bp, 89 predicted proteins | sample ER_DNA_119_FD_194479 | JGI IMG/M metagenome (GOLD analysis project Ga0307280, IMG submission 194479) | Bulk soil microbial communities from the East River watershed near Crested Butte, Colorado, United States - ER_DNA_119 | ecosystem: Environmental > Terrestrial > Soil > Floodplain | place...
CGTCCTCGGCGTGCTCGGTCAGGTTCTGTTTGCGTTTGGCGCCGGAGATCTGGTCGACGCTGGCCAAAACCTCGTCCAGCGAACCGAACTGCTGCAGCAGCTGGGTCGCGGTTTTCTCGCCGATCCCGGGGACGCCCGGAATGTTGTCGGAGGTGTCGCCGCGCAGCCCCATCAGGTCGGTGATCAGCTCCGGCGGAACCCCGTAGCGCTCCTCGACCGCGGCGCGGTCGTAGATCTTGGTCTCGGTGATCCCGCGCGAGGTGCTCATCACCCGCACCCCCTCGTCGACCAGCTGGTAGGCATCGCGGTCGCCGGTCACAACCATCACCTCGATCCCCTCTTCGCGCGCCTGCCTCGCCAGCGAGGCGATCACGTCGTCGGCCTCGAAGCCTTCTACCTTGACGTTGGTGTAGCCGAAGGCCTCGACCAGCGGCATCAGGTGCGGCCACTGCTCGCGCAGTAGGTCGGGGCGGGGTTTGCGCTGCGCCTTGTAGAGGTCGTAGGTCTTCTCGCGGCCGCTGTAGCCGGCGTCCCAGGCGACGACCACCCCCTGGGGGTGGTGCTCGTCGATGATTTTCACCAGCATCGAGGCGAGGCCGTAGATCGCGTTCGTCGGCCGCCCGTCGCTGGTCCCGATCGACTCGGGAAGGGCGAAGAAGGCCCGGTAGGCGAGGCTGTTGCCGTCGATCAGGAAGAGCTGTGGCGCGGCGGCGTCGGGCACGGGGGCGACTCTATGACAGCGCCTCCCGGATATCCGCCACCACCCGCTCCGGTTCCGCTTCGAGCTGCTCGTCCGTGAAGCGGTGGACGGCGTAGCCTTGCCGTCGCAGCTCCAGGTCGCGCTTGCTGTCGCCGTAGAAGGCGACTGAGCCGCGGTGGTAGGTCCAGGAGTCGGTTTCGACCACGAGGTACCGGGAGCGCCAGAGGAAGTCGACTTCGAAGTGGCCGAGCTTGACGTTGACCTCGGGAGCTGGGAGGCCGTAGCGGTGGACGAGGGTGAGGAAGAGGGCCTCGAGATCACTGCGGGTGCGGTCGGTTTCGATGCCGTCGAGCCTCATTCCCTTCAACTCGGCTTGGCGGATCGCGCGGCGGAGGAGGTGCGGAGGGATGAGGGGCGAGGCGCGGAGGTCTTCGATCGTGCGCGGGACGGTGGTGCTTGGGATGTTGTTTCGGTAGGTGGTCAGGAGCCTTCCCCGTCGCCCTCCTCTGCCTGGCGAGTAGGAGGGCGACGGGGAAGGCTTTGCTAGGGACGGGGAGCGGAGGGAAGGAGCGCGGTGGAGGTGGATGCCCCGGCGCCTGCTTCGGCCTGAGGTGGAGGAGATCGAGACGTGGACCGGGCCTTCGATGGGTTTGAGGAGGCCCCAGAGGGACGCGGCGGAGCCGTGACTGAGTACCGCGCCCTCGCCGCAGGCGAGCACCGCGGCCATCCAGCGCCCGTGCCAGCTCAAGCCTCGGTGTCCCACGGCGTAGACGCCGCGGTGGATGCGGTGGAGGCGGCCGCTCCCCACGCGTTCGGTGACCGCAGACCTTCCGAGCCCCACCGTTGCGAGCTGCTTCGCGGTGATCACACCGTGCTGCTGAGCCGCGATTCGAGCGATCGCCGCATTGACCATGTCGCTTTTGTTCGGCATATCCGAACAAAGTCGACAGGCCCTTCGACCTCTCCCCCCTTACCCAGCCTTTTTCTGCCTCGAGAGCGCTAGAGGGCCGCGAGGCGGATCGATCGCTCGACCACGGCTCGGTTGCCTGCGGCGGAAGTGAAGACGGCTCGTAGGCGCAGGCGGATGGCGCCGTTGGCGAGGCGCTCGAGGGCTCGGGGCGCGAGCGGGCAGGTGATGGCTTGGCGACCGCGTGCCGCGATCGTTGCGCTGGCGCTGCAAGCCGTGACCGGGCGCCCGCCCAGCCGCATCGTCGCCCGCAAGCGCGCCTCGCCGGCTTCGGCGAAGCCGAGGTGGACCACGAGGGCGCGCTGCTTCCTCGCAACCCGTCCCACTCGCAGGATGGGATCGGGGGTGATCGGGACGGGCGCCAGGATCGGCTGCGGCGGGGGATCGACGACCGTTTTTTCTTCGGGTTCTTCCCCCGGTTCTTCTTCTTCGGGCGGCGGTTCGTTTTCCGCCAGCCATTGGCGCGCTTCGGCGGGGCGGTTGGCGATGAACGCCGCGGTCTCGCTCACCGCCGCGGTGACTTTGGCTTCGGTCGCCTCGCCGCGGCCGTCTTCGCGTTCCTTCACCTGCCACGGGGCCAGCATCGCCGCGGTGGCGGTGAGGAAGGCACCCGCTTCCATCGCTTCGACCGCGTCGGTCACCTCGTCGAGGGCTTCCCAGTAGAGGTGGAAGCAGTCCTCGTCGGCGAGGCATTCGTTGAACATCAGCCCGCCCTCGCTGTCGAAGCTGACGATCCGATGCGGGATCTCGAGGTTGAGGTCCCAGGTCTGGTCGGTCCCCCAGGGCAGCATCTGGAAGCGTCCGGTGGAGTCGCTGAAGAGGTAGTAGTTGTTCGGGCGGAGGCCGGCATCGGCGTGGCCGGCGTAGCCGTCCCAGTGGGCGATGTAGTGCTCGAGCGCCCACATCCGGGTCATCTCCCCGAGGTCGGTGACCGCGGCCACGCGCTCGGAGAACGCCGCTTCGGCGCCGCCGTCGACGGCTTCGATCAGCGCTTCGAGGTCGGCGCGCTCTTCTTCGTCGCCCTCGCCGACGGAAAAGGCGTCGACCGCCCCTTCGACCACGTCATCGCCGCTCTCACCCTCGTAGAGGTGCTGGGGCGGGTCTTCGAAGGTCCCGAACCGTTTTTCGAGGGCGATGTCGTCGAGCGTCTCGAGGTCGGCGTAGAGGCCGATGTCTTCGCCGTTGAGTCGCACGTACGCGTAGCCGGCGCGCGAAGCGGGGGCGTCGAGCCAGCCGAAGGTCGCGTAGGTCAGCGCCTCGTGCGCCATCGACTCGTCCTGGACCATGTTGTTGAGCGTCATCTTCCGCAGCCCGAGGAACGCGTCGACTTTTTTGAATTTCAGTTTGAAGGCGGCCTTGCCGGTGATCGGGCGGAACGAGCCGCTGCCCTTGAGCCGCACTTCGACCGGGTGCGGGGTCGGCGTCAGCGTCGTCTCTTCGCCCGCCGGGCCGCCGCTGGTCGTCGCCATCGCGAAGGTCCCTTTGACGTACTCGGACGGCACCGCTTCGAGGGCGGCGATCGCCCCGGCACTGAGCGTCAGGTCGACGACGGCGACCGCGTGCGGGTCGTAGACGACCGCGGCTTCGTCGGCGATCGGCGCCGCCCCGGCGGGGGCGGCGAGGACCAGCGCCGCGAGCGCGGTGAGGATGGCGGCAGCAAAACGCCTGCCCCGCCGTTGACTGATTTCACTCCGGGTTGAAGGCAAGGGCGACAAAGTTAGTCGACCAAACGAGAGCCTGACCCCCGGACAGCGCCTGGGAACGTCCGCCGCAACCCGCCCCGGTTCCGTTTCGAGCTGGCGGTCGGTGAAGCGCAGGACGGCGTAGCCCCGCTGGCGCAGGTCGAGGTCGCGGGCGTGGTCGGTCTCGAAGCCAACCGAGCCGCGGTGGTAGATCCAGGTGTCGGCCTCGACGACGAGTTTCTCTGCTCGCCAGAGGAAATCGACTTCCCAGCGGCCTAGCTTGGGAAGCTGCCGTGCCGCGATCGCGCCCACGCGAAGATCGACCGTGTCGCCTTTGTGGCCCATAGGGGCACCAAGTCGACACGCCTACCTTTTCGCCCCCCTGAGGTCGTAGGACCAAGCGAGGGCGTGCCGGCGGCGGAGCGACAGTGCTTTGCACGGCGCGGAGCCGACGGTGCGGCATCGCGCCGCGTCCTACGGCCTCAGGCGGCCTTGGTTACCTTGCCGGCCTTGAGGCACCGCGTGCACACGTAGGCACGGAGGGGGCGGCCGTTCTCCTGGATCCGGACCTTTTGCAGGTTCGGGTCGAAGCGCCGCTTGGTGGCGACCATCGAGTGGCTTCGGGACTGGCCGAACGCCGGACCCTTGCCGCAGCTGTGGCATACCTTGGCCATGAGGACGGTGGATGGTACAGGTCGCGGAAATGGCGCGGTTTGACGCCTGCGGTCAGCCGGCCTGGCGTTTGAGCAGGGCCATGCGGGCGACGGTGAGGGCGGCGTTGCGCCCCTGGTCGCGCTTGTCGCCGCCCGAGCGCGCGAGCGCCTGCTCCATGTCATCGCAGGTGATGACGCCGAAGGCGCAGGGGACGCCGCTCGCCAGCTGCACGTCCTGGATGCCGCGCGCCGCCTCGGCGCAGACGAAGTCGTAGTGGTCGGTCTCGCCGCGGATGACGACGCCGAGGCAGGCGACGCCGCCGATCTCCGGGCCGCCGGCCTGCTGGGCGTTGTGGCGGCGGACGCCGTCGATGATCGCGTTGGCGGCGAAGGGCAGCTCGTAGGCGCCGGGCACCGAGTGATGGGTGACGTTGCCGATCGGCACGCCGGCCATCTGGAAGCCGTGGTCGGCGCCGTCGAGCAGGCGCAGCGCCAGGTCCTCGTAGAAGCGGCCGACGACGACCGCGAACTGCAGCTTCGCCAGCTTCTCCTTCTCCTCGTCGGTGAACTGCTCGAGGAAGGCGCCCGCTTCAGCCATCGGCGCCCCTGCCGTCGCGCCCCTCGCGGGCATCGCGCTCCTCCTCGTCGTGGATCATCTCCTCGTCGAGCGCCAGGCCCTGGTGGTGCAGCGAGTGGCCCATCTTGTCGCGCTTGGCGCGCAGGTAGGCCTCGTTGTGGGTGTTGGGGACCGACTCGATCGGCACCTGCTCTGAGACCGAGAGTCCGTAGCCCTCGAGGCCGACGATCTTTTTCGGGTTGTTGGTGAGGATGCGGATGCTGGTCAGACCGAGGTCGCCGAGAATCTGGGCGCCGATTCCGTAGTCGCGCAGGTCGGCCGGCAGCCCCAGCTTGAGGTTGGCTTCGACGGTGTCCGCCCCTTCCTCCTGCAGCTTGTAGGCCTTGAGCTTGTTCAGGAGGCCGATCCCGCGCCCCTCCTGCGAGAGGTAGAGGAGGACGCCGCGCCCCTCGCGCTCGATCATCGAGAGCGCCGCTTCGAGCTGTTCGCCGCAGTCGCAGCGCATCGAGTGGAAGACGTCGCCCGTGAGGCACTCGCTGTGGACGCGGACCAGCACGTCCTGCTCCCCCGCAACCTCGCCCTTGACCATCGCGACGTGGTGTTTGTCGTCGACGAGCGAGCGGTAGCCGACCGCCTTGAAGTCGCCGAACGCGGTCGGCAGGCCGGTGTCGACGACCCGCTCGACCAGCTTCTCGGTCCGCCGCCGGTAGGCGATCAGCTCGGCGACGGTGATCATCTTCAGCCCGTGCTTCTCGCAGTAAGGGACGAGGTCGGGGACCCGGGCCATCGTCCCGTCGTCGTTCATCACCTCGCAGATCACCCCGGCCGGGGTGAGGCCGGCGAGGCGGGCGAGGTCGACGCTGGCCTCGGTGTGGCCGGTGCGCTCCAGGACGCCGCCCTCTTTGGCCCGCAGCGGGAACATGTGGCCGGGGACGACGATGTCGCGCGGGCCCGACTCGGGGTCGATCGCGACCTGGATCGTGTGGGCGCGGTCGTGGGCCGAGATCCCGGTGCTGACGCCGCCGGCGGCCTCGATCGTGACCGTGAAGGCGGTCTGCAGCGGCGCCTCGTTCTTCGCCGCCATCAGGTTGAGGCCGAGCCGTTCGCAGCGCTGCGCGGTCAGCGCCAGGCAGATCAGCCCGCGCGCCTCCTTGGCCATGAAGTTGACCGCCTCCGGCGTCGCGAACTGGGCGGCCATCACCAGGTCGCCCTCGTTCTCGCGGTCCTCGCCGTCGCAGACGACGACCATGCGGCCGGCGCGGATCTCCTCGATCGCCTCCTCGATCTTGGCGAACGGGCTCTTCCCCGCGCTGGTGCTCTGCTCTTGTCTCTTCGTCTCGGCCATCTTGCTCACGCCTGCTCCTTCCGGGCGAATGGTGACACCAATCGCTCCACGTACTTGGCGACCACGTCGCTCTCCACGTTCAATCGGCTCCCCACCTGCAAATCACCCAAGTTGGTCCGCTCCAGCGTCTCGGGGATGAGCGAGACCTCGGCCCAGGTGTCCCCCAAATCCGAGACCGTCAGGCTGACCCCGCTCAAGGTAATCGAGCCTTTGTCCACCACGAACTGGAGAAGCTGGGCAGGGAGGCTGACCCGGACGCGCCTGGCGAAACCGTCGTCCTCGGCAGAGGAGACCGTGCCCACTCCATCTACGTGCCCTTGGACTATGTGGCCGCCGAGGCGATCTCCGACCTTCATCGCCAGCTCCAGGTTGACCCGAGTTCCCTGCCCGACGCCATCGAGAGCGGTGACCTCCAGCGTCTGATTCATCGCCTCGGTCTCGAAATGACCATCGCCAACTGAGGTTGCGGTGAGGCAGCAGCCGTTGACGGCGACGGAATCGCCAAGCGCCAGTTCGCTGGTGAGAGAGCAGGCGATCCGCAGCTTGGCGCCATCGCTACTTCGCTCCAGCGCCTCGACAACGCCCACCTCTTCGATCAACCCCGTGAACATGTCACCACTCCTTGAACATCGCCGTGATCAGGGTGTCATCGCCGATGTTCTGACCTGACGACTCCAGGGCGGTCAGGCGGACCGTGTTTGGTTGACGACCTAGGAGCATCGGGGCGATGAAGGTACGCGATTCGTCGATCTGGTCGGAGGCGAGGAAGGCTGATGCGAGGGTTTGGCCGCCCTCGAGGAAGAGGCTCGTCACTTCGCGGCGGCCGAGTTCACGTAGGGCTGACTCGACGTCGGGGGCGACGATGATCTCGGCTCCGGCGGTCTTCAGGGCGCTGGTGCGATCGGTTGGCGCGTCGGGGGCGGTGACCAGGAACACCGGCGCTCGGTCGAGGGTTTGGAGGAGCTGTGAGTCGAGCGGGAGCCGGGCCTGCGAGTCGAAGACGACACGTTGGGGCTGACGAGCGCCGACGATGCGGGCGGTGAGGAGTGGGTCATCCGCGAGAACCGTGCCGATGCCGACCGCGATCGCGTCCGATTCGGATCGCCATTTGTGGACCAGCTCCTGACTCTCGGGACCGCTGATCCAGGGACTGTCGCCCGGTGCGGTCGTGGTCTGGCCGTCGAGGGACATCGCCATCTTCAGGACCACCAGCGGCAGGCCGGTGCGGGCGTGCTTGCGGAAGGGCTGGTTGAGGCGGCGGGCGGCAGTGGCCTCCGCCGCGCTCGCAAATACCACCTCGACCCCGCCATCCCGCAGGATCCCCGGGCCGCGGCCGGCGGCCTTCTCACTGGGGTCCTCGGAGGCAATTGCGACCCGAGCGATCCCGGCCTCCAAGATCGCCTCGACGCAGGGCGGCTGGCGTCCCTGGTGCGCACAGGGCTCGAGGGTCACGTACATCGTCGCCCCGGCCGGATCCTCGCCCCGCTCGCGACAGTCCGCCAACGCCGCCCGCTCCGCATGCAACCCGCCCAACTCCGCATGAAACCCCTCGCCGATCGCATCCGCACCGCGGGCAATCACGGCTCCGACCAACGGGTTCGGACTCACGCGTCCGCGCCCACCCTCAGCGAGCGCGAGAGCACGCTCCAAATGAGCCTGATCTATCTCGGTTAGCGGGGAATTCATCATTGACTGACGAGTCAATCAGTCTACCCCCACCCTCCCATCGCGTGGGTGGCGTCGTAGGGGGGACCCCCACCTGCGCAGTTGCAGGTGGGGGTGGGTCCCCTGCGGCGACAGGACCCGCGCGTCGAGCGTCCCGAGCGAGGAAGCAAGCGGCAGGCACCCGCATAGAAACCACGAATACGCTTCTGGTTTGAAACTCATCATCCAGATCCCCTGCCTGAACGAGGAAGAGACCCTTCCGCAGACGATCGCCGACCTCCCCCGCACCCTCCCCGGCATCGACCGGGTCGAGCTGCTGGTGATCGACGACGGCAGCACCGACCGCACCGTCGAGGTCGCCCGCGAGTGCGGGGTCGAGCACGTCGTCCGCCTGACCAACAACAAGGGCCTCGCCGCCGGCTTCCAGGCCGGGCTCGACGCCTGCCTGAAGCTCGGCGCCGACGTCGTCGTCAACACCGACGCCGACAACCAGTACAGGGGCGCCGACGTCGCCAAGCTGGTGGCGCCGATCGTCGCCGGCGAAGCCGACATGGTCGTCGGCGACCGCCGAGTCGGCCAGATCGACCACTTCTCCGGCTCGAAAAAGAGCCTCCAGAGGCTCGGCAGCTGGGTCGTGCGCCGCCTCTCCGGCACCGAGGTCACCGACGCCACCTCCGGCTTCCGCGCCTACAACCGCGAGGCCGCCCTGCAGCTGCTGGTCGTCGACAACTTCACCTACACGCTGGAGAGCCTGATCCAGGCCGGCAAGATGCTGATCGCGGTCGACGAGGTCGCGGTCGGGACCAACCCACAGACGCGCGAGTCCCGCCTCTTCGCCTCGACCGGCGCCTACGTGCGCCGCAACGCGCCGGCGATCCTCCGCATCTACGCCCGCTACGAGCCGCTGCGCGCCTTCGCCACCGCCGGCGCCGTCGCCCTCGTCCTCGCCCTCTGTGCCTGGCTGCCGTTCCTGCTCGACTGGGTCTTCAACGGCGACAGCACCGGCCATCTCCAGTCGCTGATCCTCGGCGCCGTCCTCTTCATCGCCGCGATGCAGCTCTTCGCCCTCGGCGTGATCGGCGACCTGCTCGCCGGCCAGCGGGTGATGACCCAGCGGGTCTTCGAGCGGGTGCGGCGGATCGAGCTGCAGCTGGGGATCGAGCCCTCGCACTACGAGCGCGGCGCCCGGGACGAGTGAGCGAGGCGCGGCAGGGCGGCGACTCGGCGACCAGCGCCGAGTACGGCAAAACCGCGAGCTTCCTGGCGATCGGCGTCGGCCTCACCGGGCTGATCACCTACGCCTACTTCCTGATCGCCTCCCACACCCTCTCCAAGCCCGACTACGGGCAGATCACCGTGCTCTGGTCGGCGGTCTTCATCACCATCTCGACCCTCTACCGGCCGGTCGAACAGCTGCTCAGCCGCCACGTCTCCGAGCGCCTGGCAAAGGGCGAACCGCTGCGGCAGGAGCTGCGGGTGGCCTCGACGATCCAGATCGGGCTGGCGCTGTTCTTCGCCGTCGTCGCCCTCGTTCTGCGCGGCCCGATCCAGGACGGCCTCCTGGAAGGCAACGAAACGCTCTACTGGGTCTTCTTCGGCGCCGTCCTCTTCTACGCCGCCAGCTACTTCGCCCGCGGCTTCCTCGCCGGACAGCGCAGCTTCGGCCTCTTCACGGCGCTGATCCTCTCCGAGTCGTGCTTCCGCACCCTGTTCGCGCTGCTGGTCGCGATCGGCCTGCTCAGCGGCCAGTCGTGGGTCGCGGTCGGGATCGTCGCCGCGCCGAGCCTCTCGCTGCTGGTCGTCCCGTTCGCCTTCGCCCGGCGGGCGAAAAAGGGGCAGGCGGCGCCCCCAGCCGCCCCCGGACGCGAAGCGGAGGAGGCGGCGCCTGACGACTTCACGATGAAAGAGGGCGGCGGCTTCGCCGCGGCGGTGATGGTGATCATGTTCAGCGAACAGGCCTTCCTCAACGCCGGGCCGCTGATCACCCGCGGCCTGCAGGGTGCCGCCGCGGCCGGCTTCATCTTCAACGTGCTGATGATCGCCCGGGCGCCGCTGCAGCTCTTCCAGGCGGTCTCGACCAGCATCCTCCCCCACCTCACCAACCTCCACACCTCCACCGCGCCCGACAGCGAGCGCGAATTCCACCGCTCGGTCCGCGGCGTCCTGCTCGGCGTCGCCGCCTTCACCGCGCTCGCCGCCCTCGCCTTCCTGATCGCCGGGCCGCAGATGATGCAGCTCGCCTTCAGCAAGAAGTTCGAGTACGACCGGCCGGGGCTGCTGCTGGTGACCCTGGGGATGGGCCTCTACCTCGGCTCGGTCACCCTCAACCAGGCCTGCCTCGCCCAGGGACAGGTGCGGCGCGCCGCCGTCCGCTGGATCTCCTGCGCCGCCTTCTTCATCCTCTGGAACTTCCTGCCGATCGTCTCCGACGAGTTCCGCCGGGTCGAGATCGGCTTCGCGCTGACCGCCGGCGTCCTCTTCGCCCTCCTCTACCTGATCTACCGCCGCCCCCACGGCCGGCCCGAGGACATCCCCCGCGAGGGATCGACCGAGGAGCTCGAGCTGCGCCTCGCCTCGATCGACGAGAACACCTAGTTAGGGTCCCCCGATGGGGCACCACGACGCCGAGCTGATCCTGATCGCCGGTGCCCTGCTGGGCGCGGGGATCGTTGGGGCGCTGCTCGCGGATCGGGTCCGGGTCCCCGGCCTGCTGCTCTTCCTGGCGTTGGGGATGATCGCCGGTTCGCAGGGGATCGGCGGGATCGAGTTCTCCAACATGGAGCTGGCGCGGACGCTGGGAACGATCGCGCTGATCCTGATCCTCTTCGAGGGCGGGCTGACCGCCGGCTGGTCGGAGATCCGGCCGGTGCTGGGGACGGCTGCCTCACTGGCGACGATCGGCACCGTCCTCACCGCCGTCGTCGCCGGCTTCGCGGCGAAGCTGATCTTCGACATCGGCACCCTGGAAGGAATGATCGTCGGGGCCGCCATAGCCGCGACCGACTCGGCGGCGATCTTCGCCGTGCTGCGCCGCTCGACCCTGGAGAAGCGGCTGGCCCGCTCGCTCGAGGGCGAGTCGGGGATGAACGACCCCGTCGCCCTGCTGCTGGTGATCGGGTTCATCGAATGGATCCAGGAGCCCGGCTACGGGCTGGCCGACATGGCCGGGCTACTGGCGGTCAAAATCGCGGTAGGGATCGCGGTCGGCTATCTGATCGGCCGCCTCGCGGTGGCGGCGCTGAGCGCGGTGCGGCTGCCGACCGACGGGATCTACCCGGTGGCGACGGTCGCGATCGCCGCCCTGGCTTACGGCGTCGCCGAGATCGCTCACGGCTCCGGCCTGCTCGCCACCTACCTGGCCGCGCTGGCGCTGGGTGGCGCCAACATTCCCGCCCGTCGCACCGTCGTCGCCTTCCACGAGGGACTCGGCTGGGTCGCCCAGCTGGCGCTCTTCATCCTCCTCGGCCTGCTGGTCTTCCCCAGCCAGCTCGACGACGTGGCGCTGAAGGGCCTGGCGCTCTCCGCCGTGCTGATCCTCGTCGCCCGCCCGCTGGCGACCTTCGTCGCCACCGCCCTGGCGCCGCTGAACGCGCGCGAGCGGCTGATGCTGGGCTGGGCCGGGCTGCGGGGCGCGACCCCGATCTGGCTCGCCACCTTCCCGGTCGTCGCCGGGATCGCCGGCGGCCAGGAAGAGTTCGCGATCGTCTTCTTCGTCGTCGTCACCTCGACCCTGGTCCAGGGGGCGAGCTTCGAGCCGCTGGCAACGCGGCTGGGGCTCACGACCGACGAGCCGGCGTTGCCGCGGCGGCTGCTGGAGTCGGGCCGGATCCGCCGCATGGGCGGCGACGTGATCGCCTATCGGGTGCCGGAAGGAGCCGCGATCGCCGGCCACCGAGTCCGGGAGCTGGAGCTCCCGCGCGAGGCGCTGGTCAACGTGATCGTCCGCGACGGAAGTGCGATGCCGCCGCGGGGATCGACCGAGCTGCAGGAGGGCGACGAGCTGCACATCCTCGTCCGCAGCGAGCTGCGCGACGAGGTCGAGGCCCTGACCGGCCACTGGGCCAAGGGGCCGATCGGCAAACCCGCCCCGCCGGCATTGCCACGGCGCGGAGCCTCCCAGGTCTTCACGGTGCGTCCGGCTCGGGGAGATGGCGGGCTCGGCGAGGAGATCGACGGGATCCCGATCGTCAGGGTGATGCGCGACCGCAGCGAACGGGGTGCCTACCTCGTCGCCCTCGCCGACGGGCGCTACGCGGTGTTGAGCTCCGGCCTGATCGCGATCGGCGGGCGCCGGGCAGTGGCCGGGTGGTGCGAGCGAAGAGCATCGAGGCCAGAGGTTGATGCGGCAGAGCGCGCCTGGTGGCAAGAGGTCACCGGCGCCCTCATTGCGCGTGGTTGAGGGGCGGTGGGGGTACCCCACCGCCCATCGACAGCGGTTAAGAGGCGCCTGCTGAGCTGGCGATAGCGGTGTATGCCGCCGCCGGATCGCTCGATCCGAAGATCGCCGATCCAGCGACGAAGAGCTGGGCACCGGCGGCGGCGAGGGGCGCGGCGGTCTGGGTGTCTACGCCACCGTCGACCTCGATCGCGGCTTTGCCCACGAGGGGTGCCAGGCGCTCGACCTTCTCCGGCGAGGTCTCGATGAAGGACTGGCCTCCCCAGCCGGGGTTGACGGTCATGCAGAGGACGAGGTCGGCCATCCCGCGCAGCTCCTGGACGGCCTCGACCGGGGTGCCGGGGTTGATCGCGATCCCGGCCAGGCAGCCGAGCTCGCGGATCGCGGCGAGGGTGCGGTGGGCGTGCGGCGTCGCCTCCTCGTGGAAGGTGATCGAGTCGGCGCCGGCCCTGGCGAAGTCCTCGATCTGGCGCTCGGGCGCCTCGATCATCAGGTGGACGTCCACGACGCCGCCGGCGTCGTGGACCTGGTCGGCAATTCCGCCGAGGACCAGCGGCCCGATCGTGATCGGCGGGACGAAGTGGCCGTCCATCACGTCGAAGTGGATGACCCGCGCCCCCGCGTCCATCACCTCCTCGACCTGCGCCCCGAGGCGGCCCATGTCGGCCGAGAGAATCGAGGGCAGGACCCGCGGCTCGGCGATCAGCTCCTTCATGCGCTCGCTCATGCGGCGCAACCTAGACCACGAAGCGGCGCTACGCGACCCTCAACATCGAGGACCCGCACGACTGGCATTCCATGTCGGCCGTGTTGGTCATCCGGGCGATCGTCTGGTGCTCGCCGCAATTGGGGCACTGCGAGACGAGCTCGAAGCGGGTGAGGCAGTTGACGCAGCGCAGCCGGCCCGGCAGCTGGGTCGGGCGCAGCCAGGGCTCGCCGCAGTTCGGGCAGGGAGCGCGGCCCAGCGGGTTCGAGTCCCCCTGAGCTGACTGGTTGGGATGGCTCATCGGCTTAATCATGCCTCATCGGTTCAGGCAGTTCTGGTGAACCGGGCGATGAAGAAGCCGGTGGTGCGGTCGCGATCGGGGCGCAGCTGCAGGCAGCGGCGCTCGGCGGGCGCGGCAAGAGCCGGTGCGAGGGCGCCGAGGTCGTCGATGGCGAGCGGCGGCACCTCTCCCGCTTCGGAGGCGCGCAGCAGGCCCGCGACCTGCTCCTCGTTCTCGCGGCGGGAGATCGTGCAGGTCGAATAGACGAGGGTACCGCCGGGCCGGAGAACCGCGGCGGCATTGCGAAGGAGCTCGTCCTGGACCTGGGTCAGCCGCCCGATCGTCTTCGGCGACTTTCGCCAGCGGGCGTCCGGTCGCGAGGCGAGCGCGCCGAGGTCCGAGCAGGGAGCGTCGAGCAGGATGCGGTCGAAGCCCGGCCCGATCGCCCCCTTGGTCGCGTCGGCCTCGATAACGGTGACGCTGCGGAGGCCGAGCCGGGTCGTCTGGGCGGCGGTCTCGGCCGCGCGCTCCGGGTCGAGCTCGACCGCGATCACCTCGCCGCGGTCGCCCATCCGCTCGGCGATCTGGCCCGTCTTGATCCCCGGCCCGGCGCAGAGGTCGAGGACGTGGTCGCCCTGCCGCGGGTCGAGGATCTCGACCACCGCGGCCGAGCCCCGGCTCTGCGGCGTCAGCTCGCCGGCGGCGACCGCCGCCGGCACCGCCTCGCCGGTGCGCCCCTCGACGACGATCGTCTCGGAGAGCGCAAGCGGCCAGCCAGCCTCCCCAGCCGAGTTGACATCTACGCCGGCCTCTCGCAGACGCGCGAGCACCGCCTCGCGATCGGTCCGCAGCGTGTTGACCCGCATCGCCACCTCCGCCGGCTCGTTGCAGGCGGCAAGGAGCGCGCGCGCCGCCTCGGGGCCCAGCTCCTCCCACCACATCCCGGCCAGCCACTCGGGCGCCGAGTCGGCGACCGCGGCGGCAGCGGGGGTCGAGTCGTCCAGGAGTGCCGCGGTCAGCTGGGCTCGCTCGCGGATCGCCCGGCGCAGGATCGCGTTGGCAAACCCGGCTGCGTGGCTGGCGCCGGCCGCCTTGACCAGCTCGACCGCCTGGTCGACCGCGGCGTGGTCGGGGGTGGCGTCGGCGAAGAGCAGCTCGTAGAGCCCGAGCCGAAGCCCGGCCAGGACCGGTGGGTCGAGCAGCCGGATCGAGCGATCGGCGAGGCGCTCGATCGCGGCGTCGCTGGTGCCGCGCCGCTGCACGGCGCCGAAGGTGAGCCGCTGGGCCTGGGCGCGATCGCGGCCCGAGAGCGCGAGGCGGTCGGCCTCGGCGCGGAAGGCGCGCTCGGTGAAGGCGCCGTCCTCGAAGGTGGCGCGGATCGTCGCGAAGGCAAGCGCGCGGGCCGGCGACACGCGCCCCGGAGCGGCATCCCCGCCGGCGCCGCTCACGAGCCCGGCAGCGGGTGGCCGCGCAGGTAGGCGTCGGCTGCCATCGGCTTGCCGCCGGACGGTTGGACGACGTCGAGCCGCAGCGACCCCGCGGCGGTGCCGAGCAGGAGCGCGCCGTCGCGCACCTCCAGCCCCCCCGGCGCGATCCCGTCCTCCACCGCCTGGGCGCGCCGGACGCCCAGACGCTCGTCGCCCTCGAGCTCGAGGTAAGTGCCGACGTGCGGGTTCAGGGCGCGGACCCTGGCCGCCAGCTCGGCCGCCGGGCGCTGCGGGTCGAGGCGGCGCTCCCCGGGCTCGATCTTCTCGGCGTAGGTGGCCCCGTCCTCCGCCTGCTCGATGAAACCGAGCTCCCCCTCCTCCTGCTTCTCCAGGGCGCTCAACAGGAGCTCGGCGCCGACCTGGGCGAGGCGGGCGGAGAGCGCCTCGAAGTCGTCCTCGGGTCGGAGCGGCACCTCCATCCTCAGGGCGACCGGGCCGGAATCGAGGCCCTCGGTCAGCCGCATCACGCAGACGCCGGTCCGCTCGTCGCGGGCCATGATCGCCCGCTCGATCGGCGCCGCGCCGCGCCAGCGCGGCAGCAGCGAGGGATGGACGTTCAGCATCGGGAACTCGGAGAGCAGCGGCTCGCGGATCAGCTGCCCGAAGGCGCAGACCACCACGACCGCCGGCGCGGCGGCGCGGATCCGCCCCAGGGCCGCGTCCTCGTTGACGTTCTCCGCCTGCAGGAGGTCGATCCCCAGCTCCGCGGCCGCGATCGCGGCCGGCGGCGGCTTCACCTTGCGGCCGCGGCCCTGGCGCCGGTCCGGCGGGGTGACGACCAGGCTCGGGCGGTGGCGCGAGTCGGCGAGTCGGCGCAGTACGGAGGCGGCGAAGTCCGAGGTGCCGAGGTAGACGGTCCTCACGCGTCGGTGCGGGGCTCGCGCAGCTCGTCGGCCTCGTCGATTTCTTCCTCCGAGGAGGGGCTGTAGCTCTCGTCCTCACGCAGCGCCCGCAGCGCCGCCTTGCGCTGCTCGCGCGGGGTGCGGTCGAGGATCAGAACGCCGTCGAGGTGGTCGATCTCGTGCTGGAGCACCCGCGCCTCGAGGCCGGCGGCCTCGAGCACCACCGGCTCCCCCGCGACGTCTCGGCCGCTGAAGCGCGCGTAGAGCGGCCGCTCGACGTCCATCGAGACCCGCGGCAGGCTCAGGCATCCCTCCTCGGCAACGGCCATCTCGGCCGACAGCCACTCGACCTCGGGGTTGACGAGCGCGGCGGGCTCGCTTTCCGGCCCGGCCTGGAAGACAAGCAGCCGGCGCAGGCTTCCGAGCTGGGTCGCCGCCAGGCCGATGCCGAGGCCGTCGCGCATGATCTCGATCATCCGCTCGACCTCGGTGCGCAGCTCGGGGCCGAATTTCGTTACCGGCGAGGCCTTGCTCTTCAGCACCGGGTCGCCGAACTTGACGACGTGGGCGAGCGCCGCTTCGCGCCGCTCCAGCAGCTCCACTTCGAGCCGCCGCTCCTCGGCGTCGCGCTCCTCGGTCTTCACCTCGTCGCTCATCGGGGGTGAGTCTAAAACTCCTCTCCGGTCTGATACTTCCCGCGGAACCGATGACCCGACCGCGGATCGCCATCGCCACCTGTGCTGGTTACGACGACCTGAAGGCCGGCGACGCGATGCTGCGCGAGGCGCTCGCGGCGCGCGGGGCCGAGGCCAGGAGCGTCGTCTGGGACGGGCCGGATCCCGGCTGGGAGGGATTCGACCTCTGCCTCGTCCGCTCGACCTGGGACTACCACGACAAGCACGCCGAGTTCCTCGCCTGGGCGCGGCGGGTGGAGGAGGCGACCGTGCTCCGTAACCCAGCCGAGCTGATCGCCTGGAACAGCGAGAAGACCTACCTGCGCGAGCTGGAGCGAGCGGGCGTGCCGACGGTTCCCACGGTGTGGATCTCTCGGGGCGACGAGGTCGACGTCGAGACCGTGCTGGCACAGCGAGGCTGGGCGGAGGCGGTGATCAAGCCGGTGGTCGACCTGGGGGCAAAGAACCTGCACCGGGTAGGGGCCGGTGCCGACGAGGCGGAGGCGGCGTTGGCGGCAGTCCTGGCGCGGAGCGAGGCGATGGTCCAGCCCTTCCTGCCCTCGCTCGAGGCGGAGGGCGAGCGGTCGCTGATCTACATCGGGGGCGAGCTGAGCCACGCCGTACGCAAGCGCCCGGCCCAAGGCGACTTCCGCGTCCAGTCGATCTGGGGCGGGACGGCGGCGCCGACGGAACCGACCGCAAACGAGATCGCCATCGGCTCCCTGTCCCTCTCCCAACTGGACGAGCCCCCGCTCTACGCCCGCGTAGACCTGGTCACCGGCCCCGACGGAGCCCCTCGCCTGATCGAGCTGGAGCTAATAGAGCCCAACCTCTACCTATCGACCCACCAAACCGCCGCCCACCACCTGGCCAACACCGTGATCTCAATCCTGTCGTAAGGAGGGGCGGGTACCCCCTCCCCAGACACTCAACATCGAGCCATAGCGAGATGTGTCTGGGGAGGGGGTACCCGCCCCTCCCAACCACCTACTGCGGATCGACGTCAACACCGATCGCCACGTCCTTCAGCGAACGGTCGGCGGCGCGGCGCTCGACGACGTCGCGGACCGCGGCAATCGTCCCCGCCCGATCATCAGCCTTGATCAGAATCCGCCGCCGGTGCCGGTTGCGGACGCGGAACATCGGCGCCGGCCCGAGCAGTTCCGATCCATCGGGGAGGGTGCGGCTGAGCTCCCGCGCAATCGAGATCGCCGTCTCGTCCAGCTTCGCCTCCCCCTCGGAGGAGAGGTTGACCCGCACCAGGTGCGAGAAGGGCGGGTAATGGAGGGCGCGGCGGCGCTCCAGCTCCATCTCGAGGAATCCGGCGGAGTCGTGGCGCGAGGCATGCTCGATGCTCGAGGCCTGCGGCGCCAGCGTCTGGACGATCACCTCCCCCCCGGCCTCGCCGCGGCCGGAGCGGCCGGCGAGCTGGGCGACCATCGCGAAGGTCCGCTCCTCGGCACGGAAGTCGGGGAAGCGCAGGGTCGCGTCGGCGTCGAGGATCGCGCTCAGGGTCACCTCGGGGAAGTCGTGGCCCTTGGCGACCATCTGGGTGCCGACGAGGACGGCGCTGGAGGCCTCGTCGAAGCGGGCGAGGATGCGGGCGTGGGCGCCGCGCTCGGCGGCGGTGTCGGAGTCCAGGCGGAGAACCGGCATCGGGTCCAGATGCTCGGCGAGGAGCACCTCGATCCGCTCGGTCCCGGCCCCGGCCCGCGAGAGGGTCGTCGAGCCGCACTCGACGCAGGCGTGCGGCTGACGTTCGGAGTGGGCGCAGTGGTGGCAGACGAGGCGGCCGCTGTGGCGGTGGACGATGAGGGAGACGTCGCAGTTGGGGCAGTCCCAGTGATGGCCGCAGGAGCGGCAGGTGAACCAGGGGGCGAAGCCGCGTCGATTGATCATCACGATCGCCTTGGCGCCGGCGGCGCGCACACCCTCCAGCGCCTCCCAGGTCTCGGCGTGGACCGGACCCGAGCGGGGGTCGGCCCGACGCATGTCGACCAGGTGGACCGGCGGCATGCGGCGGCCGTCGACCCGCCGCGGCAACTCCAGCCGCGGCAACTCCAGCCAGCTCTCCGGCCGCGGCGTCGCGGTCCCGGCGACCAGCACGGCGTCGTTGTCCGCCGCGCGTTTGCGGGCCACGGCACGGGCGTCGTAGGTCGGGTCTCCCTCCTGCTTGTAGGAGGCGTCGTGCTCCTCGTCGATGACGATCAGGCCGAGGTCGCGGACCGGGGCGAAGACGGCGGAGCGCGGGCCGACGCAGACGCTCGCCTCGCCGCTGCGCAGGCGGCGCCACTCGTCGTAGCGCTGGCCGGCGGAGAGGGCGGAGTGCAGGACCGCGAAGCGGTCGCCGAGACGGGCTCGGAAGCGCGCCACCGCCTGGGGCGCGAGGCCGATCTCGGGGACGAGGACGATCGCGCCCTTGCCGCGCGCGAGAGCCGCCTCGACGGCGGCGAGGTAGACCTCGGTCTTGCCCGAGCCGGTGACGCCGTGGAGGAGCAGCTTGCGCGGGGCGCCGGCGGCGCCGTCGAGCGCGGCGACGATCCCCGCGACCGCCTCCTGCTGCTCGGGCAGCAGCGTAGGACGGGTGGCGGCGGCGGAGAGGCCCGATTCGGCGGGCGCGCGGCGCACCCCGGAGGAGCGGGTGGCGACGAGGCCTCGCTGCTCGAGCCGGCGCAGCGTCTGACGGTCGGCGCCGATCGCGGTCGCCAGCTCCCCGGCCGACATCTCGCCGGCGCGGAGCGCCTCGAGGGCGGCGCGCTGCTTGGCGCCGAGCCGCTCGCCGCCCCCGAGCGCCGCCTCGCCGGCGGGGAGAATCTCGGCCCGGAGCTCGGTCTTGGCGCGGGTCGTGCGGCCGCCGCTGCCGGTCCCGGTTCCCGGCGGCAGGACCAGCTGCAGGCCGCGCGAGGGCGTCGAACAGTACTCGCGCGCGACCCAGAGGCCGAGCCGGACCAGGTCCGGCGTCGCCCCCGCCTCCAGCGCCTCGAGCGGCTCGGCGAGGCGCTCCGGCGGCAGCTCGGAGGCCTCGGCGACCTCGACCACGACGCCGAGCAGCCGCCGAGGGCCGAACGGGACTCGGACGACGCTGCCGACGTCGACGTCCGCCATCGACTCCGGCCGGCGGTAGTCGAACGGCCCGCGCAGGGCACGGGCGGTGGTCAGGGGCTCGACCCGGAGGATCGCCATCGAATCGAGGTTATGGGTTTGCCGGGGGATGGCCTGGCCCGCGGCCGAGCGAGCACATATGCTGGCCCGGATGAGCATCAACCTCCACCCCGGCGAGCGGGTGATCTTCGAAGGGCACCCGTCCTGGCGCGCGATCCTCGGCTTCTACCTGAAGGGCGCGCTGGTCGCCGTCGTCTTGGGCTTCATCGCCAACCTGATCGACGGCGGCGCGACGACCTTCGTGGTCGTCCTCGTCATCCTCGCCCTCACCGTCCTGATCGGCTTCGTCAAGCGGGTGGCGACGACCTACACGATCACCGACCGCCGGCTCAACATCAAGCGCGGGATCGTCTCCAAAGAGGTCCAGGAGACGCGCCTGGAGCGGGTCCAGAACGTCAACTACCAGCAGAGCGTCTACCAGCGCCTGATGCAGATCGGCGACGTCGACTTCGACACGGCGGCGAGCGACAGCTACAACTTCGTCTTCAACGGAGTGGCGAACCCCGGCGAGGTGGTCGAATCGGTCGACAAAGCAACCGGCGTCGGCTCCGCGGGCACCCACGGCCTGGGCGAGGCCCAGTCGCCGGAACAGCGGGCTTGAGTCTTTGAGGCGCGGCTCCCCTGCACCCTCACAGGGCAGGTAAGGGTGCAGGGGAGCCGCGTAAGTTCGCCACCGTCTTGGTGAGGATCTCGCGGACGTGGCGGGGTTCGTATTTGACTTGGTAGTGGGAGAAGCGGAGCGGGGTCAGCCCGGCCGCGGTATGGGTCTGCGAGCGGAGCGCGTCGCGGGTCTGAGCTGACGGGGTGCGGTGGTAGCGCCAGCCGTCGGTCTCGACGACCAGGCCGAGGTCGGGCCAAAAGAAGTCGACCTCGAAGCGGTTGACCATGTGTTTGGTGAGTGGGAGTGGGAGCCCCGCCGCTGCGGCGAGCGGGCGAAAGAGCCGTTCGAGCTCGTCATCGGAGAGGCGGAAGGTGTGCTCGTCGAGGATCTCGCGGAGGAGGCGGACGCCGGGCTGGCCGGCGTGTTCGTCGAGTGCCCGCCGGAGCGAGTCGGCGTCGATCACGTTCAACTTGTCCGCCTCGTTAATGGCGCGCTCGACGGTCTTCGGGCCGGTGACGGTGGCGAGGTCGAGGAAAGTGCGGACCGGCGTGGTGAGCGGAATGCTCAAGCGAAGATCAACTTCCTGGCTGGGTAAGGAAGGACGGCGATGACAACGCACGCCCCTAAGGCGAGTTTCAGAGGTTCGCCTGAGGCAGACATCGATGAAATGCGGATGCTCCTTCGCGAACCCCCAGAGAGCGGCGGCACTGCGATGACTCAACGCCGCATCGGACCCGCAGGCGAACACAGCCGCCATCCACCGCCCCTCGCGGCTCAGGTGCGGACGCCCGACCGCGTAGACGCCACGGACGATCCGGTGAAGTCGCCCCTTCCCAACCCTGTGTTTGATCGCTTCGCTGCTGAACCCGAGATTGAGAAGCTGACCGCGCGTGATCACTCCGTGCTGCCGACGGGCCAGTGCCCACGCCCGGGCGGACTGCCTCTCCGAGATTTGGGGGGTCATAGCCCTCCTAAGTTCGGAGACGCCCGCTCCTCGCCCCCCTTACCCAGCCGCTTTTTGGCCCCGGACCGTCTGCCCGGCCCGGAGTTTGCGGCTACGCTGCGGCGGTCTCGGCGCCTGCTGCGGTGCGGAGGGCGTCGGCGCGGTCGGTGCGCTCCCAGGTGAAGTCGTCGTCGGCGCGGCCGAAGTGGCCGTAGGCGGCGGTCTTCTGGAAGATCGGGCGGTGGAGGTCGAGGTACTCGCGGAAGGCGCCGGGGCGCATGTCGAACTCGGCCTCGACCAGCTGGGAGATCTTCCCGTCGGACAGCTTGCCGGTGCCGAAGGTCTCGACCATCAGGCTGACCGGGTGGGCGACGCCGATCGCGTAGGCGACCTGGACCTCGCAGCGCTGCGCCAGGCCGGCGGCGACGACGTTCTTCGCCACGTGGCGGGCGGCGTAGGCGGCCGAGCGGTCGACCTTGGACGGGTCCTTGCCAGAGAAGGCGCCGCCGCCGTGGCGGGCCATGCCCCCGTAGGTGTCGACGATGATCTTGCGGCCGGTGAGGCCGGCGTCGCCGACCGGGCCGCCGATCACGAACTTGCCGGTCGGGTTGACGAGGAACTCTCCCAGCAGCTCGGACTCGTCGAAGCGACCGGGGACCTCGGCCCGGAGCACCGGGAGTACGACGCTCTCCCACAGCTCGGGCTTGATCTGGCCCTGCGAATCGATCCCCTCGTCGTGCTGGGTGGAGATCAGGAGCTTTTCCACGGCGACCGGGCGGCCGTCGGCATAGCGGACGCTGACCTGGGTCTTGCCGTCGGGTCCGAGGTAGCCGAGCGAGCCGTCCTTGCGCACCGCCGCCAGCCGTTCGGCCAGCCGGTGGGCAAGGTGGACCGGCATCGGCATCAGCGCCTCGGTCTCGTCTGAGGCGTAGCCGAACATCATCCCCTGGTCGCCCGCGCCGGCGACGTCGAGCTCGTCGGTATCGCCGGGGTCGACCTTGGTCTCGTAGGCCTTGTCGACGCCCTGGGCGATGTCGGGGGACTGCTCGTCGATCGAGACGATCACCGAGATGTGGTCGCAGTCGTAGCCATAGCCGCCGCCCTGGTAGCCGATGCCCCGCACCGTCTCGCGGACGATCTCCGGGATGTTGAGGTGGACGTCGGTGGAGATCTCCCCCGAGACCACCGCCATGCCGGTGTTGACGAGGGTCTCGCAGGCGACGCGGCCGCCCGGGTCCCCGCTCATGATCGCGTCGAGGACGCCGTCGGAGATCTGGTCGGCGACCTTGTCCGGGTGGCCCTCGGTGACTGACTCCGACGTGAAGAGGTACTCGCCCTCGGCGAGCGGCTTTGAAGTAGGCATGGCGGGAAGAGTAAAGGAATGTCGAGTGGCGGCGCCGGTGATCAGGAGTAGCGGCGGCGACCCGAAGCGGGGACGAAATCGATGATCAGCGGGACCCCCTCGAGCTCGTAGGTCTCCCGCATCCGGTTCTCCAGGTGGTAGGCCCAGTCGCGGACGATCAGTTTGCGGTCGTTGACCTGGATCGCGATCCGCGGCGGGCTCTCCCCGATCTGGGCGGCGTAGTAGAGGCGCAGGCGCTTGCCGCGGCGGGACGGCGGCGGGTTCCTGGCGACGACGTCGGAGACGAAGCGGTTCAGCTCCGGGGTGGGGATTCGCTCGCCGGCCTTGTCGGCGAGTCGTATCGCCTTGGGCAACAGGCTGGCGACGTTGCGCCCGCGCGTGGCCGAGCCGGTGATCACCGCCGGGCGCAGCCGCAGCTTGCGCTCGACGCGGGCCCGGGCGTCGTCGATGTCGGTCTCGGTGACGTCCCACTTGTTGAGCACGAGGAGCGTGGCGCAGCCGGCTTTCATCGCCATCTCGGCGACCCGCAGATCCTCCGCGGTGACCCCCTCGGCGGCGTCGCAGACCACGAGCGCGACGTCGGCCCGCTCGACCGCGCGTTCTGAGCGCAACTGTGCGTAGTAGTCGACGGTGCCGGCGACCTTGGAGCGGCGGCGCAGGCCAGCGGTGTCGACCAGGATCACGCGCCGCCCGTCGACCTCGAGCTCGGTGTCGATCGCGTCGCGGGTGGTCCCGGCGATGTCGGAGACGATCACCCGGTCGGAACCGAGGAAGGCGTTGACCATCGAGGACTTGCCGACGTTGGGCCGGCCGATCACCGCGACCCGCACCGTGTCGTCGTCCTCGGACTGCGGCTCGCGGTCGCCGAGCGCGACGACGATCGCGTCGAGCAGGTCGCCGGTGCCGAGGCCGTGGGTGGCGGACACGGACAGCGGCTCGCCCAGGCCGAGAGCGTGGAACTCGGCGGTGATCCCGAAGTCGTTGGGCCGGTCGGATTTGTTGACGACGACGAGGACCGGGACGCCGCCGCCGCGCAGCGTCTTCGCCAGCTCGGCATCACCGGCGCGGAGGCCGGCGCGACCGTCGACGACGAGCAGGATCGCGTCGGCTTCGGCGATCGCCAGCCGAGCCTGCGCCTGCACGTCGCGCGCCAGCTCGGCCTCGTCGCCGAGGTCGATCCCGCCGGTGTCGACCAGCTCGAAGGCGACGCCGTTCCACTCGGTCGCCAGCCGCTTGCGGTCACGGGTCACCCCCGGTTCCGGCGAGGTGACGGCCTCGGTGCCGCCGACGAGGCGGTTGACGAGCGTGCTCTTGCCGACGTTGGGGAAGCCGACGACGGCGACGGTCGCGACGCTCATGGCGCCTTTCCCAACCTGCGGTCCGGAAAAGCGCCGCTCATGCGAGGCCCCGCTCGCGGGCGAGGACGACGACGCGGGCGACGACCTCGTCGAGGAGGAGGCCCGTGGTGTCGAGCTCGACCGCGTCGTCGGCCGCGCGCAGCGCGCCGTGCTCGCGCTCGGTGTCGCGGGCATCGCGCTGGCGCTGCGCGGCGAGGACGGACTCGACGTCCTCGCCGCCCTCGGCCGCCCGGCGCCGTGCGCGCTCCTCGTCGGAGGCGGTGAGGAAGATCTTCAGCGGCGAGTCGGGGCTGACGACGGTGCCGATGTCCCGCCCCTCGGCGACGTAGCGGCCGGCGGCGATCAATTGCTGCTGGCGGGCGACCATCGCCGCCCGCACCCGCGGGTGGACCGAGACGCGGGAGGCCGCGGCGCTGACCTCGGGGGTGCGGATCTCGGCGCTGACGTCGCGCTCGCCGAGGAGAACGCGGCTACCGCCGCCGCCGTCGAAGCCAATCTCGAGATCCTCGGCGAGGGAGCTGACCTCCTCGACGCCGTCGAGGTCGACGCCCCGCTCGAGCGCGGCCAGGGCCACGCAGCGATACATCGCCCCCGAGTCGAGGTAGGTGAAGCCGAGCTCGCCCGCGACAGCGCGCGCGACCGTGGACTTGCCGGCCCCGGCGGGGCCGTCGATCGCGATCACCATGCCCGCAGCGTATTGACCGTGGTTTCCAGACTTTTCCTCGCCCCAACGAGGACAAGGGTGGAAACGATGTTCAGTGGGGCGCGATCAGCGGGACTGGAGGGAGCAGAGGTCGCGCTCGAAGCCGGGGTAGCTGACGGCGGCGGCGTCCATACCGTGGACCTCGACGCCCTCGCGCGATGCGAGCCCGGCGACGGCGCCGAGCATCGCGATCCGGTGGTCGCCGTGGGAGTCGATCGCGCCGCCGCGGAGTCCGCCGGTGCCTTCGATGACCATCCCGTCCTCGGTCGCCTCGACGCTGCCGCCGAGCACGCGCAGCGCCGCGGTCACGGTCTCGATCCGGTCGGACTCCTTGCGCCGCAGCTCCTCGGCGTCGCGGATCACGGTCGTCCCCTCGGCGAAGCAGGCGGCGAGGGCGACGAGCGGCAGCTCGTCGATCGCCAGCGGGATCTCGGCGCCGCCGACCTCGGTGGCAGACAAGGGCGCGGAGCGGACGCGAAGGGTGGCGATCGGCTCGCCACCGCCCTCCATTTCGTCCTCGCGCACGATCGCGGCGCCCATCCGCTCGAGGATGGCCAGCAGACCGGTGCGCGTGGGGTTGGTGTTGACCCGTTTCAGCTCGATCTCACTCCCGGGGACGAGAACAGCAGCAGCGAGGAAGAAGGCGGCCGAGGAGATGTCTGCGGGGACGACGATCGTCGGCGGTTCGAGTCGCGCCGCGGGGCGAATGACCACGGCGTCGCCATCACGGCGGAGATCGGCGCCAGCGGCCGAGAGCATGCGCTCGGTGTGGTCGCGGCTCGGCGCCGGCTCGACCACCCGCGTCTCGCCCTCCGCCAGCAGCCCGGCGAAGAGCAGGCAGGACTTGACCTGGGCGCTGGCGATCGGCATCTCGTAGGTGATGCCGTGCAACGCCTCGCCGGTGATCTCCAGCGGCGGCAACCGCTCCTCGCGAGCGCTGAGGTTGGCGCCCATCTCGCGCAGCGGCACCGCGATCCGATCGACCGGGCGCCGGCGGATCGACTCATCGCCGTCGAGAGTCCATTCCTTCCCCGCCTGCCCTGCCAACCATCCCGGCAACAGCCGCAGCAGCGTGCCCGCATTGCCGACGTCGATCCTCGCCGGGCGGGCCTCGCGCAGACCGACGCCCCGGATGCTCAACTCGCTCGCGATCCGCGCCGGGTCGTCGTTCGCGACCCCCGCCCCGACCGCCCTGACGGCACCCAAGGTCGAGCGCGTGTCGGCGGCGTCGAGGTACCCCCGGATCGGCGTCTCCCCCTCCCCCATCGCCGCGATCAGCGCGGCGCGGTGGGAGATCGACTTATCGGAAGGCGGGCGCAGCGATCCACGCAGCGGTCCGGCGGGCGCGAAGCGGGTGCTGCTCATGCGGCCAACCTATCTACGACGCCGGGGCGTCGAGCACGGTGACGGTGTGGCCGAGCTCGCGCACCAGCCCGGCCGCCTTCGTCGCCTGCTCGGCGCCGGCGACCCAGAGGGAGACCGCGCCGGAGGTCATGTCGGGGGCCGGGTGCAGAGCCATGTCCTCGATGTTGACCCCGGCCTCGCCGAGCGCCAGCGCCAGCTCGGCGATCGTCCCGGGCTTGTTGGCGACGACGATCCGCAGCTCCCGCAGCGGGCCGCTCTCGGCTTCGGATTCGAGCAGTTGGTTGCGGTCCTCGGCGGCGGCGGCGTGCCAGGCGGCCAGCGCCTCGTGGTCGCCGGAACGGATCAGCTCCGCCGCCTCGCGCAGGCGCGCCGCGACCGAGTCGACCGAGCCGGCGACCGCCTCGCGGTTGCTGGCGAAGATGTCGGCCCAGATCGCCGGATTCGAGCCGGCGACGCGGGTGGCGTCGCGGAAGCTCGGCCCGACGTCGGGGAGGCGCTCGCTGTCCTGGGTCAGCGAGTGCGCCGCCTCGGAGGCGAGCGCGTTGGCGAGCACGTGCGGAAGGTGGCTGACGGTCGCCATCAGGCGGTCGTGGCCTCCGGGGTCGATCGCCTGTGGCCGCGCCCCGAGCGCCGCCAGCGCCCGCTGCAGGCGGTCGTAGAGGAGGCCGCTGGAGCGGTCTGTCGGGGTCAGGTACCAGCGCGCGCCCTCGAAGAGATCCTCGCGGGCGTTCTCGACCCCCGCGGTCTCGGCCCCCGCCAGCGGATGGCCGCCGATGAAGCGCTCGTCGTCGCCCATCGCCGCGACCAGCTCGCCCTTGGTCGAGCCGACGTCGGTGACGACGGTCTCCGGCCCGGCGGCCGCGAGCGCTTTGCGCGCCTGCGCGGGCAGCACCGTTACCGGCGCGCAGCAGAAGACGAGGTCGGCGCCCTCGCAGGCCTCGGCCAGCGAGCCGGCAGCGCGGTCGAGCGCCCCAAGCTCGACCCCCCGCGCGAGTCGCTCGGGGCTGCGCCCGTGGCCGACCACCTCGGCGTCGAGCCGCCGCCGCGCAGCGAGCCCGATCGAGCCTCCGATCAGGCCCACTCCGAGGACGGCGACCCTCATGCGCAGGCGAGTCTCCTCATGAACCGCGCCGAGCCTCCACCGCGGCCGCGAACCGCTCCAGAGCCGAGGCGGTGTCCTCCCAGTCGATGCAGGCGTCGGTGATCGACTGCCCGTACGTCAGCTCCTGTCCGGGGACCAGGTCCTGCCGGCCCTCGACCAGGAACGACTCCAGCATCACCCCGACGATCGCCTTGTTGCCGTCGGCGACCTGGTCGGCGATGTCGCCCGCGGCGAGGAACTGCTTTTCGGGGTCCTTGCCGCTGTTGTCGTGGGAGGCGTCGATCACCAGCCGCTCCGGCAGCCCGGCGACGCCGAGGGTGACCAGGGCGTCCTCGACCTCGGGCGGGTGGTAGTTCGGGACCCCGTGGCCGCCGCGCAGGATCAGGTGGCAGTCGGGGTTGCCGGTCGTGTGCAGGATCGCCGGCATGCCGGCGTCGTCGATCCCCGCAAAGGCGTGGGAGGCCGCCGCCGCCCGCACCGCGTCGACCGCGATCTGGATGTTGCCGTCGGTGCGATTCTTGAATCCGATCGGCATCGACAGTCCCGAGGCGAGCTGGCGGTGCGTCTGGCTCTCCGAGGTCCGCGCCCCGATCGCCCCCCAGGCGACCGCGTCGGCGATGTACTGGGGCGTGATCGGGTCGAGGAACTCGCAGCCGATCGGAAGCCCGGTGTCGAGCACCTCGAGCAGCAGCTTGCGAGAGATCCGCAGGCCGGCGTTGACGTCGCCGCTTTCGTCCAGGTGCGGGTCGTTGATCAGCCCCTTCCAGCCGGTCGTCGTCCGCGGCTTCTCGAAGTAGACCCGCATCACGACCAAGAGGTCGTCGCGCAGCGTCCGCGCGGTCGCGCTCAGTCGCGTCGCGTACTCCATCGCCGCTTTCGGGTCGTGGACGCTGCACGGCCCGACCACGACCATCAGCCGCGGGTCCTTGCCCTGCAGCACGTCGCGCACTTCCTCGCGGCCGCGGACGACCACCTTCGCCCGCTCCTCGCCGAGCGAGAGCTCCTCGAGCAGCCGTTCCGGCGGCGCCAGCTCGACGACTTTCGCGATCCGCTGGTCGCGGACGCCGTCTCGTTTCGTCCCCTCCATGCCGATGAACATTTTGCCTTCGCCTTTCTCCAAACCGAAGAAATCGTACTTTCTGGTCGCCCGCTGCCGGTTTGGGTCGGCGCGCACGCGACGCGAACCTCGAACGGCGCCCGACCGGAAGATGTGAACTCTTCGGGCGGCATCTCGTGCCGCCGGGTCGAACGCCTAGCTAAATCGCCAGGACCAATAGGTGAGGTAGCCGCGCGCGACGGCGTGGGCTGGGAAGCCGGTCGCGGTGTTGGCGTGCTCGAACCTCACGGTTCAGAGGTTGTACCACGCGCGCGCTTTTAGTCAAGTAGTTCCGACAGGCCGCGCAGGAACCGCTCGTTCTCGACCGCGGTGCCGTAGCTGACGCGGATGTGGCCCGGGCCGCCGAGCGCCTTGCCGGGGCGGACGGCGATCTCGCGCTCGGCGAGGCCGGCGATCACCGCGGCTTCGTCGGCGTCGCCGAGGTCGATCCAGGAGAAGTTGGCGTGGGTGTCGGCGGTTTGGAGCCCGAGCCCGGCGAGCCCCTCCTCGACGGTGAGCCGGGCGGCGATCGTCGTCTCGACCCGGCGCAGGACGTCGTCCTGGTGGAGGATCGCCTCCGCCCCGGCCGCCTGGGCGAGGGCGTTGACGCTGAAGGGCTGGCGCACGGCATCGACCGCCGCGCGGAACTTCGGCGAGCCGATCGCGTAGCCGACCCGCAGGCCGGCGAGGCCGTAGCACTTGCTGAAGGTGCGCAGGACGACCAGGTTCGGGAAGTCGGACAGGAGGTCGAGCGTCGCGTCGGGGTCGTCGTGGGCCTGGAACTCGACGTAGGCCTCGTCGAGGATCACCGTCACGTGCTCGGGGATCCGCTCGCAGAAGGCGGCGATCTCGGCGGCCGGGACGTGGGTGCCGGTCGGGTTGTTCGGGTTGCAGACGATCAGCAACTGGGTCGCCGCGGTCACCTCGGCGGCCATCGCGTCGAGGTCGTGGACGTCGCCCTCGGCGAGCGGGACCCGGACCTCGCGGGCGCCGGTCAGCGCCGGCAGGTACGGGTACATCGAGAAGGCCGGCCAGGCGTAGACGATCTCGGCACCCGGCTCGCAGAGCGCCTCGGCGGCGGCGAGCAGGATCTCGCAGGAGCCGTTGCCGACGGCGACGCGAGCGGGCTCGGTCTCGTAGCGCTCGGCGAGACGGCGGCGCAGCAGCGTCGCGTCGGGGTCGGGGTAGCGGTTCATCAACCCGGCCGCCGCGGCGACCGCCTCGACCACCTGCGGGTGCGGCGGCGAAGGCGACTCGTTGGAGGCGAGCTGGGCGATGTTCCCGGAGGCGATTGCCTCGGGCGCCTGCCCGGTGGGAACCCCGGCCTGGTAGCCCGGCATGCGGGCGAGCTTCTCGGCGAAGGTGATCGTCATCGCGCCGATTGTGACGGACGGCCTACTGGGCGGCCTCGAGGTCGGTCCGCAGCTTTTGAGCCTCGCCGACATACACGTGTGCGGGTGTGTGCCCGGCCGGGGCGTAGAAGTGGAGCAGGACCCGGATCACCCGCGGCATCGAGCCTGGCACCGGGATCTCGCGGCAGCACATCAGCGGCACCATTGTCAGCCCCAGGTCCCGCGCCGCCACCGCCGGGAACTCCGCATCGAGATCCTCCGTGGTCGTGAACAGGCAGCTGACCATCGCCTCCGGCTCGAGCCGGTTGCGCTCGATCAACCCCCGCATCAGCTCCTCGGTGGCCGAGAGGATCGCAGCCGGCTCGTTCGCCTCGGCCTGCGCGGCACCGCGAACCGCGAAGAGGCGCTGCTGGGGACCCTCGGAGCGCCCCGGCTGCATGTCGCCGTTCTGGCTCACACCCGCATCTTCCCAAAGCAGGGGGGCGGATCCCGCAGCGGTGCGCCTTATGAGTCTGTGGGACCCAAAAGGAACACCGATCAACAGGCGAACCTGGCGCACCTGGCTGCGAGGCAGCACGGAGTCGTGTCCCGGAAGCAATTGCGCCAATTCGGGATGAGCGACACGGTGATTCGAGGCGAGATCGCCGCTTCGCGCCTCCATCGGGTTTTTCACGGGACCTATGCCCTGGGCCATAGACGCGTTGGTCAGCAAGGACGGCTACAGGCAGCGACGCTCGCTTGTGGTCGAGGCGCGGTCATCTCGCACCGCAGCGCCGGGGCCCTGTTGGGGCTCCTCGACAAGGGCCCGGCAGTGATCGACGTGATCGCTCCGCCGTCCCACGGCCGCAAGATCGACGGGATTCGCTTCCACAACGTGCGGCCCCCTCGGCGCGACGAGGTCGGGACCGTGGATGGGATTCCCTGCACGAGCCCGGCTCGGACTTTGGTCGCCCTCGCCGGGACGGTGGGCGATTGGACGGTGCGCAGTTGCGTCGAGCGCGCGGCGCAGCGGAAGCTGCTCGACATCCCAGCCATAGAGGCCTCGATGGATCCGGGACGGCGGGGTAACCCGTCCCTGCGGAAGCTGATCGACGAATGGCGCAAGGCGGCCACGGTCGCGAGGAAGGGCAAGCTCGAGAGCCCGCTCGAGGCGAAGATTCTGCCGCTGCTCCTCCGGCGAGACCTCCCCGCCCCGCTGCCCAACGCGCCGGTCCAGATCGCCAAGGGCCGCATCGAGGTCGACTTCATCTGGCCCGACCATCGCTTCGTCGTCGAGGCCGACAGTCGCGACTTCCATGGGACTGAGCTCGCCTTCGAGCGCGACCGCTGGCGCGACCGCGAACTCCTCCGCGCCGGCTACGGGACGCTCCGAATCACCCACCAACAGGCCGAACACGAATCCCAAGCCGTCGCCGAGGCAATCGCAGCTCGCCTCGGGGAATCGTCGCCCAGGTAAACGTGGCTCGCCAAACGCGGTTGGTGGGGGCCGCCTCTATCGAGAGGCGTCTCGCAGGTGGGCGATCTCTTTCTCGGAGAGCCGACGCGCCCTGCCCTGTTTGAGATCCCCGAGCCGGAGAGGCCCGAAGCTCACGCGCGTCAAAGCCACCACGCGGTTCCCCACCGCCTCGACCATCCGCCGCACCTGGCGGTTCCGACCTTCGCGCAGCGTGATCTCGATTTCACGCGCGCCCAAGCGCTTGATCTCGGCCGGCCCGGTCGGGCCGTCCTCGAGCTCGATGCCGCTGCGCAGACGCTCGAGGTCGCGATCGGCGATCGGGGCGCGCAGCCGCGCCACATAGGTCTTCGGCACCTCGTAGCGGGGATGGGTGAGCTGGTTCGCCAGCTCGCCGTCGTTGGTCAGCAGCAGCAGGCCGGTGGAGTCGGCGTCGAGGCGGCCGACGGGATAGAGACGCGCTGCCGTGTCCACCAGTTCGACGACCGCCGGTCGCGAGCCCGGCTCCCGCGCCGTCGAGACCACTCCAGCCGGCTTGTTCACCGCCCAGACCTCGCGCGCCTCGGCAGCCACCGGCATGCCGTTGACCCGCACGTCGTCTCCCGCCCCCACGTCGCGGGCCGGATCGGTGACCACCTCGCCGCCGACGGTCACCACCCCCTTGCCAATGATCTCCTCCGCTTTCCGCCGAGAAGCAACCCCCCCGTGGGCGAGGAACTTCACCAACCTCACGGCTCAGCGCGTTGTTCCCCCGCCTTCAGCAGGCGCTCGCGCAGGTCGCGCTCGTCCTCCGGGCTGGGGTCGAAGCGGGAGGGGTCCGGAAGCTGGTCCAGGCCGCTGAGCCCGAACAAGCGCTCGAACAGTTCCGAGGTCTTGAAGATCGCGGCGCCGAACTGGGAGCGGCCGGACTCTTCGATCAGGCCGCGCTCGGCCAGGCTCTGCACCGCCGACTCGGAGGTGACGCCGCGGATGCGGGCGACCTCCGGCCGCGTAACCGGCTGCAGGTAGGCGACGATCGCCAGGGTCTCGGCCTGGGCCTGGGTGAGCGGCGGGGTGCGCGGCTTCGAGAGCAGCCGCCGGGCGGCTTCCTCGCTGCCGGGATCGCTGGCGAGGGCGAAGCCGCCGCCCACCTCGCGCAGCACCACCCCGCGCCTGCCCTCGGCGAGGTCCTCGCGCAGCAGCTCGATCGCCTCCGCCACCTGGCCCTCGGTCGCCTCGGTCGCCATCGCCAGGTCGGCAACGGAGACCGCCTGCGGCGAGAGGAAGAGCAGCGCTTCTATGGTGCGGGAGAGGTCGCTCAATTGCTCTTGTGAATCGCGTCGGGTATTGCCTTCTTGACCCGGATCGGCCCGAAAGCGCGGTCCTGCTCCCAGGTGATCTCGCCCTTGCGGTACAGCTCCAGCAGGCCGAAGACGGTCACCGCCTGCGTCAGCCGGTCCTCGCCCCCGAACTCCTCGTCGAAGTCGAAGCTGGAACGGCTGCGGAGGACGTCGCGCAGCGCCCGCAGGCGGCGCTCGAGCGAGACGGTCGGGCGGATGTGGCTGAGGTCGACCTCGGGCGGCTCGGTCAGCAGGTCGCCGAGGGCGGCCCCGAGCTGGTCGGGGTCGTAGACGGCTGTGGCGGCGTCGACGGCGACGCGCCGCAGCTCGGTCGGCAGCGGCGCCGAGCGATACAGATACCCCCGCTGGCTCTCGAAGCGATCGGCCAGCACCTTGGAGGCGTCGCTGTAGCGGCGGTACTCGAGCATCCGCGCCAGCAGCTCCTCGACCGCCTCCTCGGGACTGAGGTCGTCGAGCTCTTCCTCGGCGCTCGGCAGCATCAGCCGCGACTTCAGCTCCAGCAAAGCGGCGATCAGGACGAGGAACTCGGTCGCCACCTCCAGCTCCAGCTCGCCCTCGCGCTCGAGGTGCTCGACGTAGGCGACGACGACCTCGCCCAGTTGCAGGTCGAGGAGACTGACCTCCTCGCGCAGGACGACCGCCATCAGCAGGTCGAATGGCCCGGCGAAGACGTCGAGGTCGAGATCGAGATCGAGGTCGGCGACCGCCATTGCGAGGAGAGTAGCCTCCACCTAGGAGGTAGTTGGAGATGGGATTGACCGTGGCCCTGGTAATTGCGGCCTTTGCGCTGCCGCCGCCGCTCCCCGCCCCCTCCGAATTCGCGGCACGGGTCGACAACCCTTGGTTCCCGTTGCACCGGGGGACCACCTATGTCTACCGCGGCCACAAGGACGGCGCGCCGACCCGTGAGCAGGTCGCCGTCTTCACCGAGACCAAGACCATCCTCGGTGTCCGGGCCACCGTCGTCAGCGACAAGCTCTTCGCGCGACGCGGAGGCCGCTGGTCGATAGCCGAGCGAACCCGCGACTGGTACGCGCAGGACCGCCGGGGCAACGTCTGGTACCTGGGCGAGGCCACGGCGGAGATCGGGCCTGGCGGCGCGGTCGTCAGCCGCGAGGGCAGCTGGCAGGCAGGCGTGGGCGGCGCCCGAGCCGGGATCTTCATGCCGACTCACCCACACCGCGGACAGAGCGGCATCCAGGAGATGTACGCCGGCGAAGCCGAGGACCACTTCAAGGTGCTCAGCCTCTCCGCGTCGGTGCGGACGCCGGCCGCAAGATCGGATCACGCCCTCCTCACCCGCGAGTGGACCCCGCTGGAGCCAGGAGTCGTCGACCACAAGCTCTACGTGCGCGGGATAGGCACCGCTCGCGAGCAGACGGTCAAGGGCGGCGACGAGCTGAACGAGCTGGTCGCGGTGCGCCGCTAGCCCCCCTCAGCCGGCGGAGCCGTAGCCCATCCGCCCGCGCACGTCGGCGAGCACCGGGGCGGCGATGGCGCGCGCCTTCTCGGCGCCGATGCCGAGCACGCGCTCCAGCTCGGCCTCGTCGGGGCGCAGCTCCGCGTAGCGCGCCTGGATGGGAGCCAGGAGCTCGACCACGGCCTCGGCGACCGCCTTCTTGAAATCGCCGTAGCCGGCGCCCTCGAATTCGCTCTCGACCTGCGCCTGGTCGCTGCCGCGGGCGACGGCGAGGATGTCGATCAGGTTGCTGATTCCAGCCTTTTCCGGGCCGCGGGCGACCTCCCGGCCCGAGTCGGTGACGGCGGAGCCGAACTTCTTGCGGATCGTGGCGGGCTCGTCGAGGACGAGGACGGTCCCCTGCGGGGTGCCACCGGTGGTGGACATCTTCCGCTCGGGCTCCTGCAGGTCCATGATCCGCGCCCCGACCTCCGGGATCCGCAGCTCCGGCACCACCAGGGTCTCGCCGAAGCGGGCGTTGAAGCGGCGGGCGATCTCCCGCATCAGCTCGACGTGCTGGCGCTGGTCGTCGCCGACCGGCACCTCCGTCGCCCGGTAGGCGAGGACGTCGGCGGCCATCAGCACCGGGTAGTAGAAGAGCGCGGCGGAGGCCAGTTCCCGGTCCTTGCCGACCTTTTCCTTGAACTGGGTCATCCGGTTGAGGTCGCCATGGGAGGTGACCGCGGAGAGCAGCCAGGTCAGCTCGCTGTGCTCACGCACGTCGGACTGGCGAAAGAGGATGCAGCGCTCGGGGTCGAGGCCGGCGGCGAGCAGGATCGCGGCGGTGTCGTAGACCCGCTCGCGCAGCTCGTCCGGGTCGTAGGGGACCGAGATCGCGTGCAGGTCGACGATGCAGAAGATCGCCGGGTCACCCCGGTCCTGGCCCTCGACGTACTGGCGGATCGCGCCGATGTAGTTGCCCAGGTGCTTGCGGCCGGTCGGCTGGATGCCGGAGAAGATGATCGGTGCGCTCACGGCGGGGAGACTAATTGGGGTGCCGGGGGTGGGTACCCCTCGCCCGAACAAACGGCGGCCTAATTAGGCCGCCGTTTTGAGTATCCGCCCGTTCGAGGGGTACCCACCCCCGGCACTTCAAGCCGTTCCAGCTGTCGCACGATCAGGCCGTGTCGGCTGCTGCCGTGGCCTTTTCTTGCTGCTGTTGCTCCTGGCGGCAGTCAGCTTCGGAGCTGTGGCCGCACTCGCCGGCTTGGGCGGAGCCTCGGCTCGGGATGGCTTCCGTGCGCCGTTTCGGGTTCTGGACCCCGAAGCCGGCGACGATTCCGCCGACGATCATCAGGACGCCGGCGATTCCGATCCCGAGCCGGAAGGACGAGGTCGAGGCGTCCGCCGCGGCCTGCATCACCCTGTCGCCCTCGGCGGCGGGAACGCCGTCCGTGGCCGGAACGGCGAGTGGCTTTTCCTTTGCTTCCTCGACCGCCGAGACCGCGGCCGCCGAGAGCGGCGCCGTCCCGAGCTGGTCGTCGAGCTTGGCGCCGAAGCTGGCGGAGATGACCGCGCCGAGCACGGCGATCGCCAGCAGGCCCGCCACCCGGGAGACGCCGTTGTTGACCCCGGAGGCGATCCCGACCCGGTGTTCGTCGACCGAGTCGAGCACGGTCGCGGTCAGCGGCGCCACCGTCGCCGAGAGCCCGACGCCGAAGATCAGCAGGCCCGGGAGGACGTCGAGGAGGTAGTTCCCGTCGGGGCCGATTCTCATCATCAGCAGCAGCCCGATACCGCCGGCGATCGGGCCGGCGGTCATCGGCACCCGCGGTCCCGTGCCCGAGGTGATGCGGCCGAAGCGGGGCGAGAGGAAGAACATCAGGATCGAGATCGGGGTCGTCGCCAGCCCGGCCTCGAGGGGCGAGTAGCCGGCCACCTGCTGCAGGTAGAGACCGACGAAGAAGAGGCCGCCGATCAGGCCCGCGTAGGTCGAGAGCGTGGTCAGGTTGGTGACCCAGAAGTTGCGGATCCTGAAGAGGCCGAGCGGCAGCATCGGGTGGCGGGCGGTCGCCTCGCGGAGGATGAAGAGGGCGAAGCAGAGGACTCCGACGACCATCGGCGCCCAGACCATCGGGTCGTCCCAGCCCCGGGCGGGCTGCTCGATCAGGGCGAAGGTCGGCCCGCCGAGGCCGATCGCCGAGAGCGCGATCCCAGCCCAGTCGATGCCGAGGAAGGCGTCCTCGTCGCGGCTCTCCTCGACCGAGTGCAGCGTCAGCATCACGGTCGCCGCGATCAGCGGGATGTTGACCCAGAAGATGGCCCGCCAGGAGGAGATTCCGATCAGGGCGCCGCCGCCCGCCGGGCCGATCACGGTCGCGATCCCGGTCCAGGCCGTCCACGTCCCGACCGCCTTGCCGCGCGCTTCGCCCTCGAAGGTCGAGGCGACGATCGCCAGCGATCCTGGCACCAGCAACGCCCCGGCGACCCCCTGCAGGGCGCGCGCGGCGACCAGGAACTCGGCGGTCGGCGAGATCGCGCAGAGGACCGAGGTGAACCCGAAGGCAATCAGGCCGATGACGAAGATCCGCCGCCGCCCGAACTGGTCGCCGAGGCTGCCACCGACCAGCAGCAGCGAGACCAGGGCCAGGGTGTAGGCCTCGACCACCCACTGCTGCCCGGCGAGGCCGACTTCGAGCCCGTCGCTGATCGCGGGGAGGGCGACGTTGACGACGGTGCTGTCGAGGAAGACGACCGTCGAGCCGAGGATCGTCGCGATCAGCGTCAGTCGCTGCGAGCGGGACACGCGGGCGAGTCTAGGGACCTCTCGAGGCGGTCCACGCGTACTTCCTACAGATGCTCGCCCTGATCGCCGCCCTCGCCCTCCTCGCGCCCGCTCCCGCCCACCCGGACACCGATGGCGACTTCCTCGCCTTCGCCCAGACGCCGCGGGGGCCGGGCAACCTGCTGGGACGGAACGCGATCGTCAGCCATTCGGCGCAGGGACGCCCGATCGAGGTCCACCAGCTCGGAGACCCGAAATGGAGCGGCGAGCTGCTCGTCTTCGGCTGCATCCACGGCGACGAGTGCGGCGCCAGCGCGGTCGAGCCGCTGACCGGCGGCTGCCCCGATCCGAGCGCCGACGTCTACCTGGTCCCGGAGCTGAACCCCGACGGCGGGGCGGCCGGCTCGCGGCTGAACGCTCGGGGCGTCGACCTCAACCGCAACTTCAACTCGCGCTGGCGGCCACTCGACCGGCGCGGCGACCCCGAATACTCCGGGCCGCGACCGTTCTCCGAGCCGGAAACGCGGCTCGCGGCTCGCATCGTCCACGCCCTCGAACCGGCGGCGACGATCTGGTTCCACCAGTACCGGGGCGAGCATCCCTTCGCCCGTGCCTGGGGACAGAGCGTGCCCGCCGCTCGCCACTTCGCGACCCTGGCGCGGATGCCCTTCCGGGCGATGCGCTGGCCGGCGGGGACTGCGCCGAACTGGCAGAACCACCGCTTCAGGGCGCCGGCCTTCGTCGTCGAGCTGCCGCAGGGGCGGCTCGAGCCGCGGATGCGCGGGAGGCTGAGCAAGGCCCTGGTGCGAATGGGCCGCTGGGTGAGAGAAGATTGAGATGGCCGAAGGGGGTCAGGCATGCGAGCTGAGAGCGGTGTGGACGAGCGGCGAGCGGTGCGCGAGGCCCAGGACGGGTCCGCCGCGGCAATGGCGCAGCTCTACTCGCTGCACTGGCGCGGCGCCTACCGCGCCGCCTACCTCGTCGTCCACGACGCGGCGGCAGCCGAGGACATCGCCCAGGACGCCTTCCTCGCCGCTGTCGAGGCGCTCGACCGTTTCGACCGGCGGCGGCCGTTCCGCCCCTGGCTGCACCGGATCGTCGTCAACCGCGCGCTCGACTGGGCCCGGCGCGAGGCGCTCCGCCGCCGGGTCGACGGCGCCGAGTCGGTCTTCGAGCCGCTACCGCCACCGGCGGAGATCGGCGGCGAGATGATTGCGGCGTTGAAGGAGCTGCCGGCGGAGCAGCGCGCGGTGGTCGTCCTTCGCCACCTGCTCGAGTACACGCCGGGCGAGATCGCGCGGATGCTCGACCTGCCGCGCGGCACGGTCAACTCGCGCCTGCGGCGCGGCCTCGACCGCCTGCGCGAGACCGCCGAGGCCGACACGGCGATGGAGAGCCGGCGATGAGCGGCGACGGGCTCAACCGCGCCCTGCGGGATGTGCCGATCCCGGAGCAGCCCGGCGCCGAGGAGCGCGGGCAACGGATCGTCGAGGCCGCATACGCGGAGCGGGCGAGCGGCGATCGGGGAGGTCATTCCGAACTTCGGGGGGCTATGCCCCCCACAACCTCGGAGCGGCGAAGCCGCCGCCCGCTGCCGCGCCTGGCGCTCGGCTTCTCGCTGGCGGCGCTGCTGGCGGTCCTGCTGCTCTCCCCGGCAGGTGCCGCGGTCCGCGACTGGGTCGACGACACCTTCACCGCCTCGACCCCGCGCCCGGAACCAACGTTGGCGCGGGTTCCCGGCGGCGGGCGCCTCCTGGTGCAGACCGGCGAAGGACCCGTGGTCGTGCAGCCGGACGGCTCGCGGCGGCTGCTCGGCGATTACGAAGGAGCGACGTGGTCCCCGCGCGGACTCTTCGTCGCCGCAGTCAAGAAGCGGACTCTGAGCGCGCTCGAGCCCGACGGGACGCTGCGCTGGTCGATCACCGCCGCGGAGAGGGTCGCCGTCCCCAGGTGGTCGCCCTCCGGCGAACGGATCGCCTACCGCTCGGGCTTCGACCTGCGGGTGATCGCCGGCGACGGGACCGAAGACCGCCTGCTGGCCGGCTCGACCGCCGCCGGGACCCCTCCCGACGCGAGGATCTCTCCCGCGTACGTCCCTCCAGCCTGGTCCCCGACCGGCGAGGACGCGCTCGCCTACGTGACCGGCGCCGGCCGGCTGCGGATCCTCGACAGCGAGACCGGCGCCGTCCTCGCCGCGGCGCCGTCCCTACGGCGGATCACCTGGATGGATTGGGGCGACGGGGGTAGGAAGATCCTCGAAGCCTCACCGGGAACGCTGCGGCTGCGGCCGGTCTGGCGGGCCGGGCATCCGTCGCGGCCGGCGTTGGGCGTGGCCCACCGCCTGCCGCTGCCGCCGGGCGCGTCCGTGAACGACGCCGCCCTTGCCCCGCGGAGCCCGCTCGTCGCCGTCTCGGTCACCTACTGGAAGAGGCACGGCACCTACAGCGAGGTCCTGATTTTCCGTCCAGGCAAGGGCCCGCAGACCCTCCTCAGCGTCCCCGGCAGCCTCTGGCAGGTCGAATGGTCGCCGGACGGCAAGCGCCTGCTGGTCGCCTGGCCCGGAGCGAACCAGTGGCTCTTCCTGCCGCTCGGTCGCGGCAAGGGCCGAGCCATCGCCAACATCTCCAGGGCCATCGCGCCAAGCGGACGGCCCACCAGCTTCCCCCAGCTAGAGGGCTGGTGCTGCCGGCGCTAGAGGTCGCGCAGCTGCGCCGCCGGGGTGAAGAAGTTCCGGTAGGCGAGCAGGGTGGCGACGAGGGCGGAGATCGAGACGCTGCCGAGCAGGGTGTAGAGGAGGATCAGCTGCAGGCGGACGGCGTCGGTCGGGCTGGCGCCGGCGAGGAGCATGCCGACCATCGTGCCGGGGAAGAAGATCAGGCCGGTGGTCTTGGTCGAGTCGACGAGGGCGATCATCCCCGAGCGCAGCGAGCGGCGGACGGTCGGCGCCGCGGCTTCGCGGGCGGTGGCGCCGAGGGCGAGGGTCGCCTCGATCCGGGCGCGCGCATCGGCCATCTCGTCGCCGAGGCGGTTGAGGGCGACGGCGCTCGCCGTCATCGCGTTGCCGATCACCATGCCGCCGACCGGGACCAGGTAGCGCGGGGTCGGGTCGAAGATCCCCAGGGCGACGACGAGGCCGAGGGTGCCGGCGCCGGCCAGGGCGAGGGCGATCAGCAGCGGCCCGAAGGAGCCGGGGACCCTGTCGGCGCGGTGGCGCGCGGTGATCGCGCCGAAGAGGACCATCGCCGCCAGCAGCAGGATCACCAGCCAGATCGAGTCGACGTCGAAGATCAGCTTGATCGCGTAGCCGACCAGGGTCAGCTGGACGATCGAGCGGCCGGTGGCGACGAGGATGTCGCGCTCGAGGTCGGCGCGCTGCCAGTGGGAGATCGCCGCCGCCAGCGCGACCAGGACCAGCGAGGCGGCGACCTGCCAGAGCTCGACGTGGATCGAGGTGCTCACGCCGGCATCTCCAACACCTCGTCGCCGAGGCGGCGCGCCTGCTCGGGATCGTGGCTGACCAGCACCAGCGAGAGGTTCGACTCGCTGCGGAGCTTCGCCAGCGTCGCCTCGACCGCGTCCCGGGTCGCGTGATCGAGGGCCGAGGTCGGCTCGTCGAGCAGGAGGACGGCCGGGCGCTGCGCCAGCGCCCGGGCCAGCATCGCCCGCTGCTGCTCGCCGACCGAGAGCCTGGCGACGTCGCGCGTGGCGAAGGAGGGGTCGAGTCCGGCGCGCCGCAGCGTCTCGTCGAGGTCGAGCTCCTCACCCGCCAGGTCCGCCGCGTAGCGCAGGTTCGACTCGACCGTCCCCTCGAGCAGGGCCGGCAACTGCGGCACCAGCGCCACCTCGCGCCGCAGCGCCAGCGGCTCGTACGCGGCTATAGGGCGGCCGCGGTAGGAGATCTCGCCGCGGTCGGGGTCGGCGAGCCGGTTCAGCAGCCGCAGCAGGGTCGACTTGCCGGCGCCGGAAGGGCCGACGATCGCCGTCGCCCCCTCGGGGATGCGGACGTCGAGCCCGTCGAGCACGGCGCGACCGGCGCGATCGAGGCCGACGTCTCGCAGCTCGAAGAGCACCCGCGCATGATCCCCCATCGCGTGGTTCCTTTCGGTCGCTGAGCGACCGAAAGGAACCACGCACCCGCAAGATGACTGCCGCTGTGGCCGTCTCTGTTGAAGGCCGGCGTTTGCCTGGAAGAATCCGGGTAGGAGGATTTGACAAATGGCTAGAGCAATTTGGAGCGGGACCATCAGCTTTGGGCTGCTGAACGTGCCGGTGCGCATGTTCAGCGCGGTGGCGCGGCGCAGCATCGGCCTGCGGGAGATCCGCGAGTCCGACAGCGCCCGGATCAAACACCGCCGCTTCGCCGAGGGGACCGAGGAGGAAGTTCCCTACGAGAACATCATCAAGGCCTACGAGCTCTCACCCGGCCAGTACGTGCCGCTGAGCAAGGACGAGATGGCGGCGCTGGCGCCGGAGAAGACCCGCGCGATCGACGTCCAGGACTTCGTCGACATCGAGGAAATCGACCCGATGTACTTCGACAGCCCCTACTACCTCGGCCCCGACAAAAACGCCGAGAAGGCCTACTCGCTGCTCGCCGCGGCGATGGAACACTCGGGCAAAGCCGCGATCGCCCGCTTCGTCTTCCGCAACAAAGAGCACCTCTCGGCGATCCGCGCCAACGACGGCGTCCTGACGCTGACGACGATGCGCTTCCACGACGAGGTCGTACCCCCCGCCGACCTCGACGACACGCTGCCGGACGAGAAGCCGAAAGTCGCCAAGCGCGAGCAGGAGATGGCCGAGCAGTTGATCGACTCGCTCAGCACCTCCTTCGACCCGAGCGCCTACCGCGACGAGTACCGCGAGCAGCTCCTCGCCCTGATCGAGCAGAAGGCCGAAGGCAAGGAGATCGTCGCGCCGGAGACCGAGGCTCCGAAAGCGACCAAAGCTCCCGACCTGATGGCGGCGCTCGAGGAGAGCATCGCCGCGGTCAAAGAGAAAGGCAAAGGCGGTTCGAAACCGGCGAAAGCCAAACCCAAAGCCGCCAAGAAGAGCAAAGCGAAAGCGAAGAGTAAAAGCGCTTCGCGGTCCAAAGCCAAAGCCTCGAAATAGGCGCGGGCCGTGGCGGAGACGCGGCAGGTCGAGGTCGACGGCAAAGAGCTGCGACTGACCAACCTCGACAAGGTGCTGTACCCGGAGGTCGGCTTCACCAAGGGCGAGATGGTCGACTACTACGCCAAGGTGGCGACGGCGATCGTCCCCCACCTGCGCGGCCGCGCCGTCACCCTGCGCCGCTTCCCGGAAGGGGTCGACGACCTCGACTCGGCCTTCTTCGAGAAGCGCTGCCCCAAGCACCGGCCGAAATGGGTGAAGACCACCCGCGTCCAGGCCGGGCCGAACGCGGGGAAAATCGACTTCTGCGTCTGCGACAGCCTGCCGACGCTGGTCTGGATGGCGCAGCTGGCGGCGATCGAGCTGCACCCCTCGCTCTCGCTCGGCCGGGCGCCGAAACGGCCGACGGTCCTCGCCTTCGACCTCGACCCGGGGCCGCCGGCCGACGTCGTCGACTGCTCGCGGGTGGCGGTGCGCCTGCGCGAGGTGCTATCCCAGCTCGGGCTCGAGTGCTTCGTCAAGACCTCGGGCTCGAAGGGGATGCAGCTCTACGTCCCGCTCAACACCAAGACCTATTACGAGGAGACCCGGCCCTTCGCCCAGGCCCTGGCACAGCTGATTGCCAAGCAGACCCCCGACGAGGTGCTGGCGAAAATGGGCAAAAAGACCGACCGCAGCGGCAAGGTCCTGATCGACTGGTACCAGAACAACGAACGCAAAACGACGATCGCCGTCTACTCCCTCCGCGCCCGCGAGCGCCCCACCGTCTCGACTCCGGTGACCTGGGAGGAGGTCGAAGCCGTGGCCGACTCAGGCGACGGGTCGAGCCTGGTATTCGAAGCCGGCGACGTGATCGAGCGGATCGAGAAGCACGGCGACCTGTTTGCCCCGGTGCTGGAACTAAAACAGCAGCTGCCGGATCTGTAGTTCAGTGTTGCCCCTTGCCTTCTCACTTGGCCAACTGGCGGACCTCGCGCAGGTCGCCGCCGGATTGGGCGTCGGCCTGGCGATTGCCCAGATCTTCCAGGGGGCGAGCAACAGCCGGGTCGCCGTCGTCACCGGCCTGACGACCCTGATCACGGAAGTCGACCAGGTCTTCATCGACCGCCCAGGGTTGTGGAAGTACTTCAACGACTGCGAGCCGACGCCAGAGCCAGGCGACGAAGACGGAGAAAGGGCGCGCGCGGTCGCGATCACAATGGCCAACGTTCTCGACCACATCGTCGAGCACCGGCGAAAGATCAAGCGTGAGACGCGGAAGTCCTGGCTGCGCTACATAGCCGAGGTGTACGAAAAGAGCCCCGTCTTCCGGGAGGTGCTGGCAGACCACAGCACCTGGTGGCCTGGCCTGCAGGGGCAGATTCGCAAGGCGGCGGTGACGCCGTGCACCCCTACGGGAACGCCTGCCGAACGACCGGCTGCCGCGTCGCCTTGACCTCGTCGAGGCGACGGACGGGGGTCATGTAGGGAGCGCTCTTGGCTAGGTCGGGGTTCTGCTCGGCCTCGGCGAGGATCTGCTCGATCGCCTCGGCGAAGGCGTCGAGGCTCTCCTTGGTCTCGGTCTCGGTCGGCTCGACCATCAGCGCCTCCTCGACGAGGAGCGGGAAGTAGACGGTCGGGGGGTGGAAGCCGAAGTCGAGCAGGCGCTTGGCGAGATCGAGGGTGGCGAGGCCGAGGTCACGCTTCATCGGCTTGCCGGAGAGGACGAACTCGTGCATGCAGTGGCGGTCGAAGGCGATCGGCAGCCGCTCGCCGGCGCGGCCCTCGGCCAGGCGCGCCTTCAGGTAGTTGGCGTTCAGCACAGCGGTCTCCGAGGCCTCGGAGAGGCCGTCGCCGCCGAGGCTGAGGATGTAGGCGTAGGAGCGGACGAAGACGCCGAAGTTGCCCTGGAAGCCGCGCAGGCGACCGATCGACTTCGGCCGCTCGTAGTCGAGGTCGAAGCTCGGGCCGTGGCCGTTGGAGCCCTCGTGCCGGACCACCTGCGGCCGTGGCAGGAAGGGCTCGATCCGATCGGAGACCGCGATCGGTCCCGCCCCCGGGCCGCCGCCGCCGTGGGGCTGGCTGAAGGACTTGTGGAGGTTGACGTGGACGATGTCGAAGCCCATGTCGCCGGGCCGCGAGTGGCCCATCACCGCATTCAGGTTGGCCCCGTCGTAGTAGAGGGTGCCGCCCGCCGCGTGGATCAGCTTCGCGATCTCGGCGATGTTCTCGTCGAAGACGCCGAGCGTGTTGGGGTTGGTCAGCATCAGGCAGGCGACCTCGTCGGCGTTCTCGGCGAGCTTCGCCCGCAGGTCGTCCATCTCGACTCCGCCGACCTCGTCGGTCGCGACTTTGACCACCTCGTATCCGGCCATCGTCACCGAGGCGGGGTTGGTCCCGTGCGAGGTGTCCGGAGCCAGCACCTTGGTCCGCTCTTCGCCGCGGTCGGCGTGGTAGGCGCGGGTCAGGAGCAGGCCGGCGAGCTCGCCGTGGGAGCCGGCGCTGGGCTGCAGGCTGACGTGCGGTAGGCCGCAGATCTGGCCGAGGCTCTCCTGCAGCAGCCACATCAGCTCCAGCGCGCCCTGGGCGCGGCGCGGGTCCTGGGCCGGGTGCAGGCGGGCGTGGCCGGGCAGCGCCGCGACCCGCTCGTTGAGCCGCGGGTTGTGCTTCATCGTGCAGGAGCCGAGCGGGTAGAAGCCGCTGTCGAGGTCGAAGTTGCGGCGCGAGAGGCGGTTGTAGTGGCGGACGATCTCCGGCTCGGCGATCTCGGGGAGGCGCGGAGGCTCGGCTCGCAGCAGGCCCTCCGGGATCAGCTCGGCAATCGGCTTCTCGGGGACTTCGGCAGCCGGCAGCGCCGCGGCCCGCCGCCCCGGCTTCGATTTCTCGTAGATCGTCTTCGCACGTTCCGCCTGCATCGGCGTTTCGGTGAGCGCCATCAGGCCGCTCCCCCGACTCGTGGTTCTTTTCGGTCGCCCGGCGTCCGCAAGGAACCACGGAACTCGGCGACGGCGGCGGCGAGCGCCTCGGCCAGCTCGTCGATCTGGGCCTTGGTCCGCCGCTCGGTGATCGCGACGAGGAGGCCGTCCTCGAACTCGGGGTACTCGCGGCCGAGCGGGTAGCCGGCGGCGATGCCGCGCTCGGCGACGCGGTCGAGCACCTCCTCCACCGGCGCGTCCAGCCGCACCGCGAACTCCCTCGCGACCGGCGCCTCGTGCAGAAGCTCGACTCCGTCCACCGCGGCCAACCGCTCGCGCGCGTAGGCCGTCCGCTGGACAAGCAGCTCGCCCAGCTCGCGGAAGCCGTTGCGGCCGAGCCAGGCGAGATGGACCATCGCCCCCAGCGCGTTCAGCGCCTGGGCGGTGCAGATGTTGTTGGTCGCTTTCTCGCGGCGGATGTGCTGCTCGCGGGTCTGCAGGGCGAGGACGAAGCCGCGGCGGCCGTCGACGTCCTCGGTTTCGCCGGCGATCCGGCCCGGCATGCGACGGATCTGCGCCTCGGTCGCGCAGAAGAAGCCAAAGGACGGACCGCCGAAGTCGAGCCGGTTGCCGAGCGGCTGGCCCTCGCCGAGGGCGATGTCGGCGCCACACTCGCCCGGCGGCTTCAGGATCCCCAGCGTCATCGGGTCGCAGGCGACGACCAGCAGCGCCCCGTGCTCCTTCGCCGCCGCGCCGAGCGCCTCGACGTCCTCGACCGCGCCGAGGAAGTTCGGGCTCTGGAGGAAGACCGCCGCCGTCTCGCCGTCGACCGCTTCCGCCAGCGCCGCGGCATCGGTCAGGCCGCCCTCGAGCCCGACCTCGACGACCTCGGCGCCGTAGCCGACCGCGTAGGTCGCCAGGGTCTCGCGGCTGTGCGGGTGGACGCCGCGGGAGACGACGAAGCGCCTGCGTTTGGTCGCGCCCATCGCCAGGTAGCCGGCCGAGGCGACCGAGGAGGGCCCCTCGTAGAGGCCGGCGTTGGAGACCGGCAGTCCGGTCAGCTCCGACATCGCCGTCTGGAACTCGAACATCACCTGCAGCCCGCCCTGGGAGATCTCCGGCTGGTAGGGCGTGTAGGGAGTCAGGAACTCGCTGCGCGAGGTGATCGCGTCGACGATCGCCGGCACGTAGTGGTCGTACATCCCGGCGCCGACGAAGCAGACCTGCGCTTCGGCGTCGGCATTGCGCTCGGCCAGCCCGCTCAGCCGCTCGTAGACCTCGTTCTCGGCCATCCCGTCAGGCAGCGCCAGGGGACGGCCCAGGCGCAGCGGCTCGGGAATCTGCTCGAAGAGCTCGTCGACCGAGGAGACGCCGATCGCGTCGAGCATCTCCCGCCGGTCGTCCGGCGTTGCGGAGGTGTAGCGGGTCACGGCAGCTAAGGCTAGGGAACGAGGAGGGCGGGCTTCGCGCCTAGCGGTCCAGCATCTTGCGGTATTCCTGAACCCCGAGCAGCGTCTCGGCCTCCTCGGGCGAGGTCAGCCGCACCTTGACCAGCCAGCCGTCTCCGTAGGGGTCCTCGTTGACCTTCTCGGGACTGTCTTCCAGCGCATCGTTGACCTCGACAATCTCGCCGGACAGCGGCGCGATCACGTCGGAGACCGCCTTCACCGACTCGACCTCGGCGTAGGAGGAATCTTTCTGGATCGTCGAGCCCACCTCGGGCGGGTCGAAGAAGACGACCTCGCCGAGCGAGTCCTGGGCGTACCAGGTGATCCCGAGCGTCGCCTGGTCGCCCTCGATCCGGGCCCAGTCGTGTTCCTCGTGGTAGCGAAGGTCGTCGGGGTAGGTGGCGTCGGCCAAGGCTCAGCTCCTTTTCGCGTAGAGAGGCTTGGAAGCTATCCGGGCGGGGCGGCGCTTGCCGCGCACGTCGATCTCGATCCCGGTCCCGACCTCCGCGAGCTCGGACTTCACGTAGGCCATGCCGGCGCCGAGCTCGAGCGAGGGCGAGAAGGTGCCGCTGGTGACGACGCCGACCTCGGTGCCGTCGTACAGGACCGGGTTGCCTTCGCGCGCGATCCCCTTGTCCTCGATCTCGAAGGCGACGAGCGTCTCGGCGGTGCCCTCGGCGCGGGCGCGGGCGATCGCCTCGGAGCCGACGAACCCGGTCTCCTCCTTGCAGCACCAGCCGAGGCCGGCCTCGATCGGGTTGCGCTCCGGCGTCAGCTCGTTTCCGTGCAGCGGGAAGCAGACCTCCAGGCGCAGGGTGTCGCGGGCGCCGAGCCCGCAGGGGACGACGCCGGCGTCGAGCAGCTCGGCCCAGATCGGGGCGGCGACCTCGGGGTCGATCAGCAGCTCGACCCCGTCCTCGCCGGTGTAGCCGGTGCCGCAGACCAGCGCCGGGCGGCGGCCGACCCGGGCGTGGGAGACGTGGAAGCGCGCCGGCAGCTCGATCCCCAGCGCCGAGCCGAGGACGGCGCGGGCGTGCGGGCCCTGGACGGCGAGCATCGCGTAGCGGTCGGCGACGTCGCGGACGATGACGTCGAAGGCGCGGCTCTGGCGGCCGAGCCAGGCGAGGTCGGCCTCGTGGTTGGCGGCATTGGTGACGACCAGAAACCGGTCGCCGCCGAGCCGGTAGGCAAAGAGATCATCGAGAACCCCACCGTCCTCCTGGCAGAGGCAGGAGTACTGAGCCCCGCCGATCGCAACCTTGGCGACGTCGTTGGAGAGCACCCGCTGCAAAAAGGCCAGCGCCCCAGGCCCCTCGACCTCGACCTCGCCCATATGCGACACGTCGAACATCCCCACGTGCCGCCGAACCGCCGAATGCTCCTCCCGAATCCCCTCGTACTGCACGGGCATCTCCCAGCCGGCGAAGGGCACGAGCTTGGCGCCCAGCTCCTGGTGCTGCTCGAAGAGAGGGGTGCGTCGGGTGGCGGTGGCCGCGTCGCTCACGCAGCCCAATCTATTGAACGGGGCGTGCCTACTCTTTTAGGAATCCAGGGACGTCGATGTCGTCGTCGCTGACCCGGAGTTTCCTGATGTCGGTGTCCTCGGCGGAGACCCGCGGGCGGCTCTCGTAACGACGGCGAACCCGCTGAGGAGACCGAGCCAGGAGCTCGAAGCCCTCGAACCCGGTGGCGATGACCGTGACCCGGACCTCGTCCTTCATCGACTGGTCGACGACGGAGCCGAAGATGATGTTGGCGTTGTCGTCGGCCTCGGCCTGGACCAGCTGGGCCGCCTCGTTGACCTCGAAGAGGCCCAGATCCTCGGGGCCGGTGATGTTCAGCAGCATCCCGGTCGCGCCTTTGATCGACTCCTCGATCAGCGGCGAGGTAATCGCCGCCTTGGCCGCGTCGAGCGCGCGAGCCTCACCGGAGGCCGAGCCGACGCCCATCAGGGCCGAGCCGGCGTCGCGCATGATCGTCCGCACGTCGGCGAAGTCGAGGTTGATCAGGCCGGGGATCGTGATCAGGTCGGTGATGCCCTGGACGCCCTGACGGAGGATGTCGTCCGCCTGGCGGAAGGCCTCGAGGACGCTGGTGCGCCGCTCGACCGCCTGCAGCAGTTTCTCGTTCGGGACGATGATCAGGGTGTCGACTTTGTTGCGCAGTTTCTCGATCCCCTCGAGCGCCTGCTGCATCCGGCGTTTGCCCTCGAACTCGAACGGTTTGGTGACGGCGCCGACGGTGAGCGCACCGATCTCCTCCTTGGCGATCTCGGCGATGACCGGCGCCGAGCCGGTGCCGGTGCCGCCGCCCTCGCCGGCGGTGACGAAGACCATGTCGGCGCCCTTCAGCGCCTCCTTGATCTCGTCGCGGCTCTCGGCCGCCGCGCCAGCACCGACCTCGGGGTTACCCCCGGCGCCGAGGCCGCGGGTCAGCTCCTGGCCGATCGAGAGCTTGATGTCGGCGTCGCAGGCCTGCAGCGCCTGGGCGTCCGTATTGACGGCGACGAACTCGACGCCCCTGATGCCGGCGTCGATCATGCGGCTGACGGCATTGGTGCCGCCGCCGCCCGCGCCGACGACCTTGATCACAGCGAGATAAGTGGATTCCATGTGAGTTGAGCCTTTGTTCTGTCCGACCCTTCAGCAACGCTCTAGGGTTTGAGCCTCCCGCTGAAGGACGGAAATTGCGCTCAACGTAGGGCATTCCCACGTCTCTGTCAAACGAGCGCCAGCCATCCTGCAGGCATTGAGTCTCGACCACTAGTCGAGGGTTTTGCCACTCTCACCCTCAGGTTGAGACTTTTCGACGCCGCTCTGCAAAGCCCTTTCTCGTTCGTTGAGAGGGGTTCAGGGTGGCGGCGGGAGTTCATGTCCCGAGCCGTAATAGGTCGGCCGACTCGGCGCGATCACGTTTACATAATCGAGCGCGGTGACCGAGGGATCGGCGAGGATGGCGGCGGCGGCGTTCCACTTCCGTCGCGCCTGCGAGGAGTCTCCGAAGCGCAGTTCGATCCCCGTGGTGAGTTCGACGTCCACCCCGCTCTCGCCGAAGTAACTGCGGGCGACGAAGGGGCGCAGCTCGTCGGGAACGGCGGCGAGGATCCGCACCTGTTCGAGCGCGGTCCCCTCGAGACGGCCCCCCTTCGGGACCTCGTCGAGCGGCAGCCGCGGCAGCGGCGGGTCCTCGGGCAGCGGCAGCCAGCGGACGGCCGCGCCGTTGCCGGCGATGCCTACCGCTTCGTCCCCTTCGCCGATCGACGCCGCCAGCCGCGGAACCTGGACATCGGGGTCGGCCTTCCCGGTGCGGACGACGAACCAGTAGACCGCGACGACCGCCACCGCGGCGACGACGAGGGCCGCGATCAGGCGCCGGCTCACAACGCCCAGCCGTCTGGCCACTGAACCTCGCCGAGCACCTGAACCTCGGGCTCGAGCTCGACCCCGAAGCGCTCGTGGACGCGGCGGCGACCCGCTGCCATCAGCCCGAGCACGTCGGCGGTGGTCGCGCCGCGGTCGTTCTCGACGAAGTTCGCGTGCTTCTCGGAGAAGCGAGCGCCGCCGTGACGGAGCCCGCGGCAGCCGGCGGCCTCGAGCAGCTGCCCGGCCGAGCGGCCTCCGGCACGCTCGTCCTCGGGGTTCTTGAACGTGGAGCCGAAGGTCTTGATCCCCGATGGCTGCGCCTCGCGGCGGCGCTCCCGCATGCTCGCCAGGGTGGCGCGGATCTCAGCCGGGTCGGCGGGCTCGAGGACGAAACCGGCGAGGGCGACGACTTCGCCCTCGCGCAGGTTCGAGTGGCGGTAGGTGAAGCCGAGCTCGTCGGGGGGGCGACGATCGGTCCCGGCGGCAGTGCAGACGTCGACCCACTCGAGCACCCTGGCCAGCTGGCCGCCGTAGGCGTTGGCGTTCATCCGCACCGCACCGCCGGCGGTGCCGGGGATGTTGACGCCGAACTCGAGACCCGACAGCCCCCAGCCGGCGGTTTTCGCCGCCGCCGAGGGAAAGCGGTAGCCGCCGCCGCAGACGACGTGATTGCCGTCGCGCTCGATCTCGGCGAGCTCGCCGTCGAGCTTGATCGCCAAGCCGCGGAAACCCTCGTCGGCGACCAGGAGGTTCGAGCCGGACCCGATCACGCCCACCGGCAGGCTCTCGGCGTCGGCCCAGCGCAGGGCGGCAACGAGATGTTCCTCGTCGGCCGGACGGGCGAACCAGTCGGCGTCGCCGCCGGTGCGCACGGTGGTCAGGCGGGCCAGCGGGAAATCGGGCTGGACCCCCTCGGGCGGCGCGCTCACGCCGTGGCCTCCGTCACCAGGGACTCGCCGAGCCGGAAGACGTCGCCGGCGCCGATCGTCACCAGCACCGTGCCCTCTCCGTAGAGCTCGGGGCTCCCGTCGAAGCGGTCGACCAGCGCCCGCTGGGCGAGGTCGGCGGTGGGCAGCCACCAGACCGGCCTCCCCCCCGCGCGCTCCGCCGCCGCCTGGGCGACCTGGAGCCCGCTGACGCCGGCCAGCTCTCCCACCGGCTCCTCGCGGGCCGGGTAGACGTCGAGGACGACGACCTCGTCGGCGAGCGTGAGGGCGGCGCCGAACTCGACGGCCAGCGCCCTGGTGCGCGAGTACAGGTGCGGCTGGAAGACCGCGACGAGGCGGCTCGGTCCCTGTTCCCGCAGGGCCGAGAGCGCCGCCCGGACCTCGGTCGGGTGGTGGGCGTAGTCGTCATATATGTGGACCGGCCCGCGGCTGCCCTTCAGCTCCAGGCGGCGATTGACGCCGCGGAAGCTTGCCAGCGCCTCGGCTGCCGGGCCGAGATCGAAGCCGGCGAGCTGCAGGGCGGCGAGCGCGGCGCGGGCGTTGCGGCGGTTGTGCTCGCCGGGGACGGCGAGGCCGAGGTCGGCGGGTCCCGGCGCCGCGGCGTCGAAGCGGACGACCTCGCCGCCGGCGCCATCGAGCCAGCCCATCTCGTCGTCCGCGGGCAGGGCCAGGCCCCGCGCGGGGCCGGCAAAGGCGGCAAAGGCCTCGTGCAGCTCGGCGAGCGAGCCCCAGCGGGAGTGGTGGTCCATCTCGACGTTGGTGATCACCGCCACATCGGGGCGCAGACGCAGGAAGCTGGCGTCGCTCTCGTCGGCCTCGGCGACGACCCACTCGCCCTCGCCCCAGCCGGCATTCGCGGCCTCGCCGCCGGGATCGAGGCCCGGCACCTCGCCGCCGACGAAGAAGGCCGGGTCGGCGCCGATCGCGCGCAGCGCCCAGGCGGTCATCGCCGTCGTCGTCGTCTTGCCGTGGGTGCCGGCGATCGCGATCAGCCGCTTCTCGGCGCAGAGCTCGGCGAGGAGCTGGCCGCGGTGGATCGGCTCGGCGCCGCGCTGGCGGGCCAGTGCGAGCTCGGGGTTGTCGGCGGCGATCGCGGTCGAGACGACCACCTCCGCGCCCTCGGGCAGGTTCGCCGCGTCGTGTCCGACGACCGGATCGAGGCCCGCCCGACGCAGGCGCTCCATGTAAGAGGAGTCGGCGCGGTCGCTGCCGGTGACGGCCGCCCCGAGCCGAGCGCAGACCAGGGCAAGGCCGCTCATACCGGCGCCGCCGATCCCGATGAAGTGCAGGCGGCGCTCGCTCCACTCGCTCATCCGGCGGCCTCCAGAACCTCGTCGGCGATCCGCCGGGCGGCGTCGGGTTTGGCCAGCTGGCGCGCGGCCTCAGCCATCGCCTGCAACCGCGTGGCGTCCCCGAGCACCGGCCCGACCCCCGCCTGCAGCCGCTCGGCGCTCAGCTCAGCGTCGGGGATCACGCTTGCCGCTCCCGCCGCCCGCATCCACTCGGCGTTGGCACTCTGATGGTCGCCGGTGGCGAAGGGATACGGGACAAGGATCGCCGGCCGCCCGACGGCGACGACCTCGAAGATCGAGCCGCCGGAGCGAGCGAGGACGAGGTCGGCGGCCGCCAGCGCGTCGCCGAGGTCCGGCTCGTAGGCGAGCAACGTGTAGCGGTCGGGGTTGGCGGCGGCCAGCCTCGGCTCCAGCTCCGGGAAGTCGCGGGTGCCGGCGATGTGGATGACGTCGAACTGCCGCCCCCCGCGCTCGGCGAAGGCCTCGAAGGCGGCGAGGTTGATCGAGCGGGCGCCCTGGCTGCCGCCGAAGACGAGCAGGCAGCGCGCCTCCGCGGCGATCCCGAAGCGGCGCCGTGCCGCCGCCCGGTCGCCTTCCAGAACGGCTTTCGGCACCGGGCGGCCCGTGACGAGGTAGGGATCACCCTCCCTCCCGGCGATCGGGAAGGCGAGGCAGACCCGCCGCGCCCGCCGCGCCAGCAGGCGATTGGCGAGCCCGAGGTGGCTGTCGGCCTCGGTGAGGACGAGCGGGGTGCGCGTCAACGCCGCCGCCAGTCCAGCCGGCCCGGCGACGAAGCCGCCGCCCCCGACGACGACGTCCGCGTCCCTCCGGCGCAGGGCCCTGCGCGCCGCGCCGACCGCGGCCAGCGCCTCGGCCCCCGCCCGCGCAGCGCGCAGCGCGTTGCGGCGGTCGATGCCGCGCACCTCGACGAAGTCGATCTCGTAGCCGGCAGCTGGAACCAGCTCGGCCTCGATCCGCTCGCGCGTGCCGAGGAAGCTGACCTCGGCGCCGCTATCCCGAAGCTCGTCGGCGACCGCCATGGCGGGCACCACGTGCCCCGCGGTTCCCCCCGCCGCCATTACCACTCTTGGCTTTCCTGGCACCGCTGGTTCGGCTCCTTTCGCGCGCGGGCGAGCGCCCGCCGTCGACGACGCGCAGTTTGCCAGCGCGGGTGGGCGTCGCAGTGCGCGCTGCCTGCGCGGTGCCGCCGCGGGCGACGTTGAGGATCAGGCCCACGCCCAGCAGGGTCGCCATCAGGCTGCTGTTGCCGTAGGAGACGAAGGGCAGCGGCACGCCGGTCAGCGGTGCCATGCCCATCACCGCGAAGAGGTTGATGGTCACCTGCACGAGGACCAGCGAAGTGAGCCCGGCGACGAGGATCTTCCCGTAGGCGTCCTTCGCCTTCTGGGCGGTTTTCAGGCCGGCGTAGCCGAACATCGCGAAGAGGCCGACGACGGCGGTAATCCCGGCCAGGCCGAGCTCCTCGCCGATCACCGCGGAGATCATGTCGGTATGTGCCTCGGGCAGGTAGAAGGCCTTCTGGATCCCGTTGCCGAGGCCCTCCCCGGTGATGCCGCCGGAGCCGAGGGCGATCTTCGCCTGCGCCGCCTGGAAGCCGGCGCCGGAGGCGTCGGCGGCGGGGTTGAGGAAACTCGTCAGGCGCGCCATCCGGTAGGGCTCGACGACCGCCATCAGCAGGGCGAGCCCGACGATCACCAGCGCGATCTTGCCGAGGTCGGCGGGCCGGGCGCCGGCGGCGATCAGCATCGCCCCGACCGAGAACGCGATCACCATCGTCGTCCCCATGTCGGGCTGGAGCATGATCAGCAGCGAGGAGGCGCCGACGACCAGCAGCAGGGGCATGATCCCTTCCAGCGACCGCACCCGTTTCGGCTTGCGCGCCAGCAGATCGGCTCCGTAGAGGATCAGGGCGACCTTGGCCAGCTCCGACGGCTGGATCTGGAGGAAGCCGCCGCCGAGCCAGCGGGTCGCGCCGTTTACTTCGGTGCCGGCGACGAGGACCGCCATCAGGAGGAAGATCGAACCGGCGAGCAGCAGCGGCGTCAGCTGGCGGATCACCCGCAGGCCGTGGCGGGAGGCCAGGTACATGATCACCAGGCCGACGCCGCCGAAGAGCAGCGTCCGCTTCAGGTAGAAGGCGCTGTCGGAGAGGCCGCCGTCCTGGAGGATGCGGGTGGTCGAGCTGGCCGAGAAGACCATCACCGCGCCCAGGGCGAGCAGGCAGAGGGTCGCGGTGAGGAGGATGTTGTACTCGGCCGGGACCGGGCGGGCGCGCCGTTTGGGCCGTTTGGACCTGGCCGGTTTCTTCGCGGGCTTGCGGGCGCGCGCGGCCTTGGCGCTCATCCCAGCTCCCCGACGATCTCGCGGAAGCGCTCGCCGCGCGCTTCGAAGTTCTCGAAGGCGTCGAAACTGGCGCAGGCGGGCGAGAGCAGGACCGTCTCTCCTGGCTGGGCCGCGGCCGCCGCGCGCCGGACCGCGTCCTCCAGGCCGGCGCAGCGGTGCAGCTCGATCCCGGTCTCGACGACCGGCGCCAGCTCGCGCGCCATCCGCTCGCTCGTGGCGCCGACCAGGTAGCAGGCGCGGGCGCTCTCGACCAGCGGCGCGACCAGCGGCTCGAACGGCTCGCCCTTCTCGCTGCCGCCGAGGATCGCGTGGACGCCGCCGTCGAAGGCGCGGATCCCGACCGCGGCGGCGGCGACGTTGGTCGCCTTCGAGTCGTTGACGAAGCGGACGCCGCCGACCTCGGTGACCGCCTCCAGCCGGTGCGGCACACCGGCGAAGCTGCGCAGCCCGGCGCGGACCGCGTCGCGGTCGATCCCGATCGAGAGCGCCGCCGCGGCGGCGGCCATCGCGTTGGCGACGTTGTGCTCACCGAAGAGGCCGAGCTCGGAGACCGCCAGCAGCGGCTCGCCGTCGTAGAAGATCGTCCCCCCGGCGACCGCGACCTCGCAATCGGGACCGGCGCCGGTGCAGAAGGCGACCCGGCGGGCGCAGCCGCCGAGGTCGGTGCCGGCGGCGAAGGGATCGTCGGCGTTGTAGACGGCGAGGTCGTCGTTGCCCTGGTTGGCGAAGATCCGAAGCTTCGCCGCCAGGTAGGACTCGAGATCGCGGTGGCGGTCGAGGTGGTCGGGGGCGAGGTTGAGGAAGACCGCGCACTCCGGCGCGAAGGCGATCGTGTCCTCGAGCTGGAAGCTCGAGCACTCGCAGACGACCGTCGCCTCGGGGTCGACCCCGCCGACCAGCTCCGAGAGCGCGGTGCCGACGTTGCCGGCGACCGCGACCGGCTCGCCGGCGGTGCGGTAGATGTGGCCGAGCAGCTCGACCGTGGTCGTCTTGCCGTTGGTGCCGGTGATGCCGACGAAACGGTTGGGCAGCGCCCGCCAGGCGAGCTCCAGCTCGCCGATCACCTCGACGCTCCGCTCGAGGGCCCGTGCGATCGCCGGCGCCTCCCGGGGGACTCCCGGGCTCTTGACGACGGTCCGCGTCCCCTCGAGCTGTGCCACTCCATCCGTATCCAGGAAGACTTCGACGCCGGCCCCCTCCAGCCCTGCCGCCCCCTCCGAATGGCCCGAATCGACCGCCCGGACCCGCTCTCCGCGCGCGGCCAGCATCCGCGCCGCGGCCTGCCCGGAGCGGGCCAGGCCGACGACGAGAAATGGACCTTTCGGCAGGGGGGGGCGAATTTCCTTGGCCGGAACCCTTATAGACACATGCCAGAGCTTCGCGGCGCCCCCCGATACCCCTCCGTACAGCCACGGCCGAAGGCTAATGTACGCTTATACATCGTGAAGAGCCGCACCCAGATCTACCTCGACGAGCGACAGACCGCAGAGCTGGACGAGCGGGCCTCCGCCGAGGGAACCAACCGCTCCACCCTGATCCGCCGGGCGATCGACGCCTATCTCGCGCAGGAGGAGCAAAAGGCGACCAACTGGCGCCAGGAATGGCAAGAGGCGGTCGCCGAAGCCGCTGGATCGGCTCCCTATTTGGAGGATGGAGCTGAGTACGTGGAGAAACTTCGACGTGTCGGGGCCGAGCGACTGAACGAACAAGATCGTGACCGTCGTTCTCGATAGCAGCGTCCTGATCGATGTCCTTCGTGGATCGCACGCCGCGGGCGAGTTCATCGCCGGGCTCGGCGAACCGCCCTCATGCTCCGAGGTGAGCCGCATCGAGATCGTCCAGGGGCTCCGCTCCTCGGAACGGCGCCCGGCAGCTCGATTGTTCGCGCTGGTCGACTGGATTCCCGTCGACAAGGTGGTGGCGCGCCGCGCCGGAGAGCTCGGCCGGCATTGGCGACACAGCCATCCCGGGATCGACTTGGCGGATCTCGCGATAGCGGCCACCGCCGAAGAGATCGGCGCCCGGCTCGCCACCCGCAACATCAAGCACTTCCCGATGTTCGAGGGCCTGCGCGCGCCCTACTGACCGGCGAAGCGGCTGATCTCGCCCGCCAGAGCCACCGGCTGGTCGATCGGGATCAGGGTGAAGCAGTCGGGCAGCTCGACGTAGGTCGAGTTCGGGAACGCCTCGGCCAGGCGGCGTCCCTCGCTGTTGGGCATCATCGTCCCCTCCTCGTCCCAGACGACCAGCACCGGCCGCTCGAAGGAGCGCAGCTTCGGCGTCGCGGCGCGGATCTCGCGCTTGCCGTGGCGGACGTCGCGGACGTAGCGCCGCGTGTCGCGGCGAATCTCCGCTCGCTTCAGCGGCTGCAGCCAGCGGCGCATCAGCTCGTCGGGCACTCCCCGCTTGCTCATCCGGCCGTAGGTGAAGGGCAGCTTCCGCAGCCGCGGCGAGCCGAGCGCGAGGCGCATGACCCCGAAGCCACCGGGGAGGAAGCCGGAGAGGGCGGCGATCTGACCGGCGACGCCGGGCGGGTAGTTGCGGTCGGTCTCGCAGGAGACGAGGACGAAGGCGCCGACGCGGTCGACGCCGCCGTGGGAGACCATCGTCTGGGCGCCGCCCCAGTCGTTGAAGCAGACGACCGCGTCGCGCAGGTCGAGCCGCTCGAGGAACTCGGTGACGATCCGGCCCAAGCCCGGCAGCGAGAGATCGGCATCGGGGCGCAGGGGTTTGCGCTGGGCGCCGAGGGGCAGGACCGGCGTCAGGCAGCGGAACTGCGGCGCCAGCTCGGCGACCACCTCGTCCCAGAGACCCTCGTCGTGCGGCAGCCCGCCGATCAGGACGAGTGGTCTACCGTCGCCGCCTGAATCGCCGTAGTCGATCGGACCAGCGCTGAGCTCTACCTCTGGCACGCCTTCAGATGATCCTCAGGCCGGGCGCCGATTCCACCGAATCGGTCACACAGTCCCTAGCTGCCGATCGACTGCTGGTACAGGGTGAATCCGATCCCCGAGCAGACGGCGGCGATGATCCAGAAGCGGAGCATGATCTTCGTCTCCGACCAGGCCATCATCTCGAAGTGGTGGTGCAGCGGCGCCATCAGCAGGACGCGGCGGCGGAAGGTCTTGAAGGCGAAGACCTGGAGCAGGACCGAGAGCGCCTCGATCACGAAGATGCCGCCGATGATGATCAGCAGGACCTCGGTCTGGGTCATCACCGCCAGCGCCCCGATCGCGCCACCGAGGCCGAGCGAGCCGGTGTCCCCCATGAAGATCGAGGCCGGGAAGGCGTTGTACCAGAGGAACCCCACGCAGGCGCCGACCAGGCAGGCGGAGAGCAGCGCCAGGTTCTGCTGCTCGTTGGCAACGAAGGCGATCGCCGTGTAGGCGAGGAGGACGATCGCGCAGGAGCCGGCGGCGAGGCCGTCGAGGCCGTCGGTGAGGTTGACACCATTCGAAGTACCGGCGATCACGAGGAAGACGAGGACGAAGTAGAGCGCCGGGCCGAGGTCGATGCTGCCGTCGCCGATGCGGAAGTAGAGCGTCGGCTCGAGGCCGACCTCGTGGCGGGCGACCCACCACAGCGCCAGCGCCATCCCCAGCTGGCCGAGCAGCTTCCAGCGGCCGGCGAGGCCGAGCGAGCGGCGTTTGACGATCTTGATGTAGTCGTCGGCGAAGCCGAGCACGGCGCAGCCCATCGCCACGCCGAAGACGGCCAGGCTCTGCGGGTCGCGGTCGGAGAGGACGAGGAAGGGGACGCAGATCGAGGCGAAGACGATCAGCCCGCCCATCGTCGGCGTCCCGGCCTTGGTGTGGTGCTCCTGCGGCCCGTCCTCGCGGATGTGCTGCCCGAACTCCTTGACCCGCAGGTATTCGATGAATTTCGGGCCGAGGAAGATGCAGATCAGCATCGCCGCCATCCCCGCGATCAGGACTTCGCCCATCAGTCCTCCGCTCCGACCAGCTCCGGGAGCTGTTCGGCGACCGCCTCCAGCCCGGCCGAGCGCGAGCCCTTGACCAGCACCGCGTCGCCCGGCTCCAGTTTCGCCGCCAGCAGCTCCGCCGCCTCCACGGGGTCGGCGACCAGCTCGTCGGGGTCGTAGTCGCGGGCCGGCAGGCCGACGCCGATCACCAGGTCGACGCCGTGGGCGCGGGCGTGCTCGCCGACTTCGCGGTGGTAGCCGGCCGAATCCGGGCCCAGCTCCCCCATCTCGCCGAGCACGGCGACCGTGCGCTCGGCTTCGAGGCCGGCGAGATGGTCGAGCGCCGCGCGCATCGACACCGGGTTGGCGTTGTAGCAGTCGTTCACTAGGACGATCGAGCCGGGTAGCTCCAGGCGCTCTCCGCGGAAGCGGGAGAATCCTATGCTCGCAGCGCGGTCGGCCATCCCGGCCAGGTCTGCGCCGAGGGCGACGCCGGCGGCGATCGCGGCCAGCGCGTTGGTCAGGTTGTGGGCCTCGGCGAAGGGGAAGTGGAAGCGCTGGGAGCCGATCGGGGTCGAGACCAGGGCCTCGGTGACGCCGTCGGCGACCGTCACCTCGCTCGCCTCGACGTCGCCGCCGGGGCCGAAGCGGAGGACCTTCGGCGCCCGCCCCAGGTGCGGCTCCAACTCGTCGGCCTCGACCGGCGCGACCGCGGTGCCGCCGGGCGGCAGGTCGTCGAGGATCTCCGCCTTCGCCGCCGCGATCGCCTCGACCGATCCCAGCAGCTCGACGTGGACCGGCCCGACGTTGGTGATCACCGCCACCTCCGGCTCGGCGATCGCGGCCAGCTCGGCGATCTGCCCCTTGCCCCGCATCGCCATCTCCAGGACCAGCACCTCGGTGTCGTCCGGGGCTTCGAGGATCGTCAGCGGCAGCCCGATCTCGGTGTTGAGGTTCTCGCGGTTGGCGTGGACACGGCCCGGGAGCAGCGCCCGGGCGATGTCCTTGACCGAGGTCTTGCCGACCGAGCCGGTGACGCCGACGACACGCGCGCCGAGCGAGCGCCGCCAGGCGCAAGCCAGCGCCTGCATCGCCGCCAGCGGGTCCTCGACGACGAAGATCCAGGCGCGGCGTTCGTCCCTCATCGGGCTCTTCCCGACAGAGGACGAACGCCAGGCAGGTGAGACGACCGCGCCCCAGGCGCCGGCCTCGACCGCGGCCCGGGCGAACTCGCCGCCGTCGCGGTTGGCGCCCTGGAGGCCGAAGAAGAGATCTCCCCGCCCCGTCTCGCCGGAGGCGATGGTCGCTCGCTGCGGCGATCCCGGCTCGCCCTCGGCGACGATCTCCGCCCCCATCGCCGCCGCGATCTCCTGGGGGGAGAGCCTCACGCCGGGCTGCCCAGCTTCCAGAGCTCCTCGCGGGCGACCTCGCGGTCGTCGAAGGGGACCTTGCGGCCGTCCTCGAATTCCTGGCCCTGCTCGTGGCCCTTGCCGGCGATCACGACGGTGTCGCCCGGCGCGGCACGGGCGAGCGCCAGGGCGATCGCCTCGCGGCGGTCGACGACGACCTCGAGCTCGCCCGCGCCTTCGGCGCCTGACGCCCCGGCGGCGACTTCGGCGGCGATCGCCTCCGGGTTCTCGGAGCGCGGATTGTCGGAGGTGACGACGGCCAGGTCGGACCGCTCGGCCCCGGCGCGGCCCATCTTCGGGCGCTTGTCGCGGTCACGGTCGCCGCCGGCGCCGAAGACCGCGATCAGCCTGCCGGTCGTCAGGCGGCGGGCGGCGAGCAGCACGTTCTCCAGCGAGTCGGGCGTGTGGGCGTAGTCGACGAGGACCGTGAAGCCCTGCCCCTCGTCGACCGGCTCGAACCGCCCGGGCACCCGCGCCGCCCGCGCCAGGCCGGCGGCGGCGATCTCCGGGCCCACGCCCATCGCCTCGGCGGCGGCGAAGGCGCCGAGCGCGTTGGCGACGTTGAAGTGCCCGGGCATGCCGGTCCGCAGCTCGACGTCGCCGACGGTGAAGCGGGCGCCGCCGGCGTCGAAGGAGACATCGCGGGCGCTGTAGTCGGCCTCCGCACCCTCGGCCGAGAAGGTGAGGCACTCGAACTCCCCGGCGAGGCGGCGGCCGTAGGGATCGTCGACGTTGACGATCGCCGTCTTCGGCCCCATCTCGAAGAGCTTGCGCTTGGCGAGGAAGTAGTCCTCCATGTCGGCGTGGAAGTCGAGGTGGTCCTGGGTGAGGTTGGTGAAGATCGCCACCTCGAAGTGGATCGCGTCGGCCCGGTGCAGGGTCAGGGCGTGCGAGGAGACCTCCATCGCGCAGGCCTCGTCGCCGCCGTCGAGCATCTGCCGGAAGGTCGACTGCAGCTCGATCGCCTCCGGCGTCGTCCGCACCACTTCCTTCTCCACACCGCCGACGATCTGCTTGACCGTCCCCAGCAGCCCGCAGGGAAATTCGGCCGCCTTGAGGATCTCGTGGACGAGAAAGGCGGTGGTCGTCTTCCCGTTCGTCCCGGTAACCCCGACCACCCGCAACCGCTCCGTCGGATCCCCGTAGAACCGAGCCGCCAGAGGAGCCATGGCCGCCCGCGAATCCCCAACCACCACCTGAGCCACATCCAGTTCCGTCAGCTCCCGCTCGACCACGAGCCCCACAGCCCCATCCTCAACCGCCCGAGCCCCAAAAGAGTGCCCATCCACCTTCGCCCCAACCACGCAAAAAAACAACGTCCCAGGCTCCACCTTGCGACTGTCAAACACAAGCTCCCGAACCCCAACGGAGCCGTCACCAACAATCCGCGCCCCCGGAAGCCCCGCAACCAACTCGGCCAGTCTCATCATCGACTGCCCGATTCTAGGAAGGCCACCCGGTGGCCGCTCCCCGACCGTGTCCGCGACACGGTCGGGGCGCTGGAGCACGTGGTCCTCTACGCGCGATCTGACAGAGCGCCGTAGAGCTTTTGTACCCCATAGGGGCCATAACCTCTACCGCGACTGGTCGGCGATGCGTCTGTTCGTAAGGGATTCGTAATCGTCGCTTGGGATAGTCGTCGGCGTGGTCGCGCTGATGGCATTCGCGTTCCTCGCCGGGGCGGCGACGGCGCTCTCTCCATGCGTCCTGCCGGTGCTGCCGGTGGCACTCCCGGCGGGAGTGACCGGCGGGCGGCGACGGCCGCTCGGGGTGGTGACCGGGCTGGTGCTCTCCTTCGCCTTCGCGACGGTGGCGCTGGTCTACGTGATCGACGCCCTCGGCCTGCCGGAGGACCTGCTGCGCAACCTGGCGATCGCGGTCCTGCTCGGGTTCGGTATCTCGCTGCTGATGCCGCCGGTGGCGGCGCGGATAGAGGCCTGGATCGGCCGCTTCGCTCATTCTTGAGGCACGCCAAGGTACGGCAACGCGAATTCCGCGATCCGCCCGAACGCCGGCGCCGCCACCGCCCCACCGTAGATTTCCCCCTGCGGCCGATCGACGATCACCGCCGCCAGAAACCGGGGGTTCTGCGCCGGCGCAAAGCCGATGAACGAAGCCACGAAGTTCGTCTCCGAGTAGGCACCGTCTTCGGCGATCTCCGCCGTTCCCGTCTTACCGGCCAGCGTGTACCCGGGGACGCTGACCTCCGAGGCCGTACCGCCCGGCGCCAGCACCCCTTCGAGCATTTCCCGGATCTCCGCCGAGACCTGCGGCGAGATCACCCGTCTGCCCTTCGGCTCGTGCACCGGCTCCTCGCCGACGCGCTTGATCAGCTGCGGCGGCCGCAGCATGCCGCCGTTGGCGATCGCCGTGTAGCCGGCGACCATCTGCATCGGCGTCACCGAGAGCCCCTGCCCCATCGCCTCGTTGCCGAGGGTCGAACCCGAGTATTCGTCGAGGTCGAGCAGCAGGCCCTGCTCCTCGGCCGGGTACTGGACCCCGGTCGGGCGGCCGAAGCCGAAGCGGCGGATCCACTTGTCGAATCTCTCGGCGCCGACCTCAAGGCCGATCGTCGCCGCACCGACGTTCGAGGAGTGGGCGAGGATCGTGGCGACGCTCATCGTTTCGGTGCCGCGCGGGTGCGAGTCTTCGATCGTCCGGTCGGCGACCTGGAGCACGGGCGGCAGGACGAATTCGCTCGCCGGCGTCACCTTTTTTTCCTCCAGCGCGGCGGCGACGGTGAACGCCTTGAAGGTCGAGCCCGGCTCGTAGGTGAACCCGGTCGCCTTGTTGAGGAGGTCGTCGTTGCTGACCTCGGAGAGGTCGGCGGGGTCGACCGGCGGCCAGTTCGCCATCGCCAGCACCTGCGAGCTGCGCGGGTCGACGACGATCGCGGTCGCCCCCTGCGGCGAATACGCTTCGCCGACCCCGTTCAGCGCCGCTTCGGTTTCGCGCTGGATCACCGGGTCGAGCGTCAGCTGGATGTCTTCGCCGTCCTCGGCTTCATCCACGGTTTCCAGCCGGATCGGCTCGCCGAGCGCGTCGTTGATGATCCGGCGTTCGCCGTCGCTGCCGCCGAGAGCCTCTTCCTCGCCGGCCTCGAGCCCGGTCAGACCCTGGTTCTCGGTCCCGACCGCGCCGATCACCTGGCCGGCCATCTCACCCTGCGGGTAGGTGCGGCGGCTGTCGGGCAGCTGGCCGAGCCCTTCGATGTCGAGCGCTTCGACCTTGGCGGCGGTAGCGAGATCGACTTTCTGGGCGACATAGGAGAAGCCGCCTTCGGCGCTCAGCGCTTCCAGCACCTCGCCCTTCGGCTCGTCCAGGATCGGCGCCAGGCGGGCGGCCGCGGCCGGCGGATTCTTCACCTGGTAGGGAGTGGCGTAAATCGTCCTCGCGTCTTCGGAGGCGGCGAGCTTGTTGCCGCGGCGGTCGAGCAGGTCGCCGCGCAGGCCGGGAACGGTGACCACCTCGGTCTGCTGGTAAGCCGCCTCGGAAGCGAGGCTCGCTCCCTGCACCCCCTGCAGCCAGAAGGCGCGGCCGACGATGAGGAGGAAACAGAGGAGGAAGCCACCGAAGAGGAGCCCGATCCGCCGCTCGATCAAGCGCATCGGGGGAGCCCTAGCCCCCTGCGGCCGCGAGGCGGGCGGCGGCGGCCGCGACGTCCCCGGGCTCGAATTCGATCACCGTCGGGTCTTCGCTGGTCGGCATCGCGAGCCCGGCCACCGAGCCCTCGTTGCGGATGCGCGCGGTGCTGAAGTACTTCGCCTCGCGACTCTCGAGCATCGAGATCTCCTGTTCGAGCGAGGTGATCTGCTCGTCGATCTTGCCGGCCGAGGCGGCGAAGCTGAGGGTGGCGACGTTGAGGGTGACGATCCCGACCAAGAGGACGGCGAGGACCGCGATCCAGGCGCGGCCGCGGGTCATCCTCACGACGAGGCCCGAGTCCGGGAGCTGGCGGACGGCGACCGCGGTGCGGCCGGCGGCGAGCGCGAGTTTGGGACGCGCCGTCGCGGGAGCGCGCTTGGGCGCCGGCCGGCGGGTCGGGGCGCGCCGTGCCGGCGCCTTGGCGGGCGCGGCTACGGCACGGGAGCGCGGCGATTTCCTCGCGGGGGCTTTGCGTTTCGGCGCCGTGGTGCGCGAAGGCGCGGGTGCCGGGGCGGCGGTGCTGCGGCGGGCGGGAGCGGCTACGGCCATCAGCCGGTCTCCCCCGCTGGCTGCTCGGCGGCGATCTTGACCGCGGCGCGCAGGTGGGCCGAGCGCGAACGCGGGTTGCTCTCCGCCTCCTCGGGGCCGGGAGCGATTGCGCGGCGGGTCAGCAGCTGGGCCTCGGGCTCGTGGCCGCAGACGCAGACCGGAAGCTCGGGCGGGCAGACGCAGCCGCGAGCCTTGGCGGCGAGGAACTGCTTCACCGGCCGGTCCTCGAGCGAGTGGAAGGAGATCGCGGCGAAGCGACCGCCGACCTTCAGCTGCGACCAGGCGAGCGGCAGTGCCTCGTTCAGCGCCTCGAGCTCGCCGTTGACGGCGATCCGGATCGCCTGGAAGCTGCGCTTGGCCGGGTGGCCGCCGCCGAAGCGGGCCGAGGCCGGCATCCCGGCCTTGATCGCCGCGACCAGCTCACCGGTGGTGGCCAGCGGGCGGCGGGCGACGATCTCGCGGGCAATGCCGCCGGCGTGCCGCTCCTCGCCGAAGCGGCGCAGGACCTGGGCGATCCGCGACTCGGGCCACTCGTTGACGAGGTCGGCCGCGGTGAAGTCCTGGCGGGTGTCCATCCGCATGTCGAGCGGCGCGTCGTAGGAATAGGAGAACCCCCGCTCGCGAGCGTCTACCTGCATCGAGGACATCCCCAGATCTACATAAACCATGTCTGGGCGCACCCCTTCGCCCTGCAGCGCGCGAAGTCCTGCCGCGAAGTCGCTGCTGACGAAGAGCGTGCGGCAGGGTGCTTCGGCGGCGAAGCGGTTGAAACGGTCCTGCGCGGCCGGGTCGCGATCGATCCCGATCAGCGTCCCCTCGGGCCCCAGCAGCTCGGCGACGCGACGCGCGTGGCCGCCGCCGCCGAAAGTGCAGTCGACCGCGATCTGCCCCGGCTCCGGCGCCAGCAGCGAGACCAGCTCCGGCGCCAATACGGGCTCGTGCTCGCTCATGACCACCTCCACGGCGGAGAGCCCACGAACGCCGACGGGCCGGCATCGCTCCATATAAGAGCGTTCATGGCCCATCGGCTGGTGTTGGTGTGCGGCTGCATTGAGTCTCATGATCACGCGGTCCCGGCGGCGGCGAGGCCCTCGGCGATTTCGGGGGCGGCGGCGTCGAGCTCCTCCTCCTGCTTGGCCCAGGCATCGGCGTTCCAGATCTCCAGGTACTCCCCGGCGCCGATCACGACGCAGTTGCCGTCGAGGCCGGCGTGCTCGATCAGCGGCTTGGGAACGCGAATGCGGCCGGCGGAGTCGAGCTTCTCGTCGAAGGAGCCACCGTGGAACCGGCGGCGCAGGGCGCGGGCGTCGGCGCCGAAGGGGCTGTGCGGGGAGAGGAAGCGGTCGGAGAGCTGCTCGAACTCGCTGGTCGTGTGCACCCAGACGCAGGGGTCGAAGCCCTTGGAGAGAACGATTCCGTCAGCAAGCGGAGCCCGGAAGCGAGAGGGAACCGTGAGGCGGTCCTTGGAATCGAGGCTGTGCTCGTAGAGACCCCTGAACGCCACTGCGGAGAAGTCCTTTCTGAGCGGGAGGGCCGAAAAGAGTTGGACCGGAGTGATGAGGTGGGAGGAGCCTCACCACCCCGGTCCTGGGCTTCAACTCGATCGCCACAATAACCCACAGTTCCCCACTTTGCAACACGACCTCCCTCTGCAACCCCGTTTGCATCCGCCTGCCGGCCCGGTAGGTTGCGCCGGTGGCCAGCCCTGAACCGACCGGACCGGTAGTCGAGGAGGCAGTTGCCGTCGGCGTTCCCGACGACGCCGACGACATGCGCGGCTATCACTTCGGCCGCCTGATGCGGACGCCGCTGACGCTGATCCTGATCGCGGTGCTGACCGCGGCTGCCTTCGTCGCCGGTCTGATCTTCGTCGGCGCGGCGATCGGGGCCGGCGGCGCCCTGGTCGCGCTGCTGCTCGGGATCGTCGTCGTCTTCGCGATCGCCGACAGGAGGGCGGCCGACGACTTCTTCGAGGTCTACGCGGCGAACCGGGGCCTGACCCTGATCCACGGCCGCGGCCGGCTGCCGCAGGCGACCCCGCTGCTGCGCAAGGGCAACGACCGCTACGCCGACCGCACCCTGACCGGGCCGATCGCCGAGGGCTTCGACGGCACCCTGGCGCTCTTCACCTACGAGGAAGAGACGCGCGACTCCGACGGCGACACGCAGACGAACTACTACCGCTACACCCTCGGCCTGGTCGAGGTGTCCGAGTGCGCCGACCTCGTCCCCGAGCTCTACTGCCAGCGCAAGTTCGGCCTGCGGGCGCTGGAGAAGTTCGAGGACGCCTTTCGCGGCGACAAAGAGCGGGTCAGCCTGGAGAGCGAAGCGCTGCTCGACAAGTACGAGATCTTCGCCACCAAGGAGCAGGACGCCGTCTGGCTGCGCCGGCTCTTCTCCCCCTCCTTCATCGTCTGGCTCGCCGATTCGGCCCCAGACAAGTTCGCCTTCGAGCTGGTCGACGGAACCCTCTGCTGCTACGTCAGCGGGCACAAGGAGAACGCCGCCGACCTCGACGCGATCGCCGCCGCCACCGGTGCCGTCGGACAGCGGCTGCGCGACGAGTCGCTGGAGTAGCGGCTAGTTGTTAGAGGAGTGCCGGTGGGGGGTGACTGGGAGCACCTCCGCCGGCAAAGGCGTGGGATTGGCTATCGCCTCGAGCCGAGAAGGGCCGGCTCCATGCTGAGTACCCAGTCACCCCCCACCGGCACTCCTCCCAATCGAGCTCCAAATGCCCCTCAGCTGGAAGAGCTTCCGCACCCTCGTCCGTTTCGGAGGGCGTGTCATGGAGCGGTCGTATGTACCTCTCCAGACACTCAACATCGAGCCATAGCGAGATGTGTCTGGAGAGGTACATACGACCGCTCCCCTTCATTAGACCCCTTCAGAAGCCGGCCAGCAGGGTGCCCGCATTGGCGATCAGCCCGGCGGCGATCATCAGCAGGACCGAGGGGACGAGGACCAGGGCGACGACGAGCTGGATCTTCGGCGCCGCCCGGGCGGCGCGCTCCTCGGTCGCCCGGCGGCTGTCGCGGCGCAGCGAGGTGGCCTGGCGGCGGAGCTGGTCGGCGAGGGGCGAGCCGAGCCTGCGCGAGCGCTCGATGGCCGCGACCAGGGTCGCCACCTCGCTGCCGGGCACGCGTTGCCGCAGTGCCTCCAGCGCGACACCCAGGGGAACCCCGCTGGAGAGCTCGGCGACTGCCATCCGCAGCTCTTCGGCCAGCGGCCCCTCCCCCGCGCGGGCGAGCTGCTCGATGCCGCTTGCCGGCCCGCGGCCCGAGCCGGCGCTGACCGCGAGCAGGTCGAGGGCGTCGGGCAGCGCCCGCAGCAGGCGCCGGTGGCGGCGGCGCGACCGGCGCTCGCGCAGCGCATCGGGGGTGAGGAAGCCGGCGACCGGCAGCCCCACCAGCACCAGTACGGCCGTCCGCCCCGGCGCCGCCGGCGCGGCGAGGAGACCCGCGGCGGCTCCGGCGAGCGCGCAGGCGAGCTTCTGCGGCAGCAGCGCCGGCAGCACGACGCGGCGCGCGAGCTCTCCGGCGAGCCGGTCGAGCGGCAACTCCCGCGCCGCCGCCGCGGCGAGCAGGACCGCCACCGCGGCCAGCAGGCCCGCGTCGCTCACTCGACCACCTGCGAGAAGCGGCGGATGACGAGGAAGCCGGCGACCTGCAGGGCCGAGGCGAGGCCGAGGAGGACGGCGGCGGGCGGAGAGGCGAGCAGCGTGGCGAGGAAGCCTGGCTCCAGCAGCTCGGCGAGGACCGCCCCGCCGGTCGGCATCGCCACCACCAGGAGGCCGGTGAAGCGGGCCTGGGCGGTCGCCGCACGGGCGTCTTCGGCGACCCGCTCGCGCTCGGCCGCCCCGGCGGCGAAGCGGCGCAGCAGTCCCGCCAGATCGCCCCCGGCCAGGCGCTGGCTGAGCAGCGCGGCGGCGAAGGCGTCGACCGACTCGGAGCGCATCCGCCGCCGCCAGCGCGCCACCGCCTCGGCCGTGCCGGCACCGAGCTCGAGCTCGCCGGAGAGCCGGACGAGCTCGCCGGCGGCGGGCCCGTCCAGCGAGGCGACCGACTCGGGGAGCGAAGCCCGCAGCGAGCGGCCGGCGCTGAGGGAGTCGGCGATCGCCGTCGCCACCTCCGGCAGCGAGCGCTCGACCGCGCGGCGGTAGCGCCGGCGGCGGCTGGCGATCGCCCACCCCACCGCCCCCGGGCCGGCCAGCGCCAGCGGCACCGCCAGCGCCAGCCCGCCGAGGAGCCAGCCGCCTGCGATCGCGGCGCCGGTGCCGAGCAGGGTCAACCGTCGCCGCTCCACGGTCGAGGGCGCGTACCCCTCCTCGCCGGCTCGCCGCAGCGGCTCCAGCGCGAGCCGCACCCAGTGCGCCGCCGCCGGGCTCGCCGGCAGCGCCTCCCGCGCCGCCAGCACGGCCAGCCCGCCCGCGGCGGCTGCAAAGAGCACCGTCAGGGTCACGCGACCTCGGCGATCTCGCTAACCCGCCGCGAGCCGTCAGGCTCCCGCCGCAGGTGGACCACGAGGTCGATGCCGCGGCGGACCTGCTCGGCGACCGTCGCGTGCGGCAGGCCGACGCCGGCCATCAGGACCAGCGTCTCCAGCCGGCTCAGGGCGTCCGCCGGAGAGTTGGCGTGCACGGTCGAGAGCGCACCGTCGTGGCCGGTGTTGAGCGCGGTCAGCAGGTCGAGCGCCTCGACGCCCCTAACCTCGCCGATCACGATCCGGTCCGGGCGCATCCGCAGCGCGTTCCGCAGCAGGTCGCGGATCGTCACCTCCCCCCGCCCCTCGACACCGGCCGGGCGGCTCTCGAGCCGGACGACGTGCGGCTGCTGCAGCCGCAGCTCGGCCGCGTCCTCGATCGTCACCACCCGCTCACCCGGCGCGATGAAACTGGAGAGCGCGTTCAGCAGCGTCGTCTTCCCCGAGCCGGTGCCGCCGCTGACCAGCACGCTGCGCCGCTCGCCCACCGCCCGCTCCAACAGGCGCCGCTGCTCGGGCTCGAGGGTCCCGAGCGCGACCAGCTCGTCCGGTCCCGGCCGCTCGGCGCCGAAGCGGCGGATCGAGAGGGCCGGCCCGTCGATCGCCAGCGGCGGGATCACGACGTTGACCCGGGAGCCGTCGGCGAGACGGGCGTCGACCATCGGGCTGAGCTCGTCGACGCGCCGTCCGAGCGGCGCCAGGACCCGCTCGATCGCGTCGCGCAGCTCCTCCTCGTCGGCGAAGGTGACGTCGGTCGGCTCGAGCAACCCCCGCCGCTCTACATATATGCGGTCGGGCCCGTTGACCATTACCTCCTCCACGCTGGGGTCGGCGAGCAGAGCCTCCAGCGGCCCGAGGCCGACGCTGTCGCGGACGATCCGCTCGATCACCTCCTCCCGCAGCGCCGGCGGCAGCACCGCCGCGCACCCCTCGACCACGGCCCGGGCGGTGGCGGCGAGCTCCTCACCGGACCTTCCCGCCGCCGCATCCGCCCGCCGCCGCTCGACGATCCGCGCACGCAGGTCGACCGCCAGCTCGGCGATATCTCGCTCGCGCGCCTCCATCAGATCATCTAGCCCCTCGCCAGCACGGTGACGCGGCGGGCGAAGCTCTCGGCAGCGATCAGCCTCAGCGCCTGCGACCGGGTGAGGCCCAGCGTCGCGCTGGCTTCCCCCGGCCCGCCTTCCGCCCCGGGTCCGAGGGCCAGCATCGGCACGGCCGCCGCCGCCACATAGGTGCGGCCGTCTCCGGATCCGCTCGGTTCGGTCGTGACCACGACGTCGACCCGCGATCCCACCGGCTGGGCGCCGAAGGCCGAGAGCGCGCCCGCACCGCTGACGGCGATCTCCACCGGCTGCCGCCCCCTGCCGAGCCGCACGCCGCCGCGGTCCGAGCGCGGCGATCGCAGTTGCGAGGCCAGCAGGTAGGAACCCGCCGGAATCGCCACGGCTGGGACCAGCCCGAGGGCTTCCGGCGGCGCGGCCAGGGCGGCGGGTGGCGCGAAGCGGACCGGGACCCGCCGAACCTCGAGCTTCTCGGCCACCAGGCGGGGGTCGATCGCCTCCCCGGCTCCCAGGTCCTCGACCGCGACCAGCACGGGCCGCAGCTCGCCGTAGCCCCTGGCAACGCTCTCGCCGTAGCCGTCGGCTATCGCGCCCGCGGCTACCGCGGCCAGCAGCGCGGCCACGAGGAAAGCCGCCGCGCGCCCCCGGCGCCTCACCGCGGCCCCCTCGCCAGCGGCAGATCGAGCCGCGCCTCGGTCCCCGCGGGGGAGCGGCTCAATCGGAACGTGCCGCGCTGGCGAGCCGCGACCCGCCGCACGATCGCCAATCCGTGGCCGTGGAGGCGACTGGGCCGGCGGCGACCGGGCCGGGCCGGTCCTTCCCGCCCTCCCTCGTCGCGGACCGCGAGATGCAGGAGGCCGCCCTCCTCCCGGACATCGACCTCGACCGCGCCGCGGCCGTGCTCGAACGCGTTGCTGATCAGGTTGTCCACCGCCTGCGCGAGCGCCGCCCCGTCTCCGAGCAGGGCCGGGCGGGAAGCGTTCCAGGTCAACTCCAGCGATCGTCCGGCGACGGCGGCGCGGGGCCGCCAGCGCGCCAGCGCGGCCTCGATCACGGGCCTGACCAGGACGCGCTCCGCGACCGCCGCGGGAGCCTCGCCGTTGACCTCTCGATCGAGCCGCTCGACGGCCGCGGCGGCCATCCGCAGCGCCGACCCGGCCGCCTCTCCACCGCGCGAATCGGGGGGCAGCGACAGCGCCAGGGCCTGGAGCGGCCGCCGCAGCTCGTGCATCGCCTCGTTCAGCGAGGTCCGGCGGCGACCCTCCCGCAGGGCGGTGATGCCAGTGGCCATCGCGATGGACGCGGCAAAGGGCAGCCCGGCGGCGATCTCCGCCAGCTCAACCGGCATCGCTTCCCAGCTCCCGCGCCTTGCACATGGATGACCAAGGCCAGCCTCGCCTGCCCTCTCCCCCGGCGCCGCGAGCCGATTCCGCAAAGCGCGGACTTCGGGTCGGAGAGAGACTTGCGCCCGTCCTTCGAAGCGGTCTCGGCCAGGCGCGTCGAGAGGACGGGCGCGACCAGGAAGACCCTCGGACAGGACGTAACGGTTCCCAAGATTTTCCCTGAGACTCAAACCGATTGCAGCGGTCTATCTTTTTTACTGCATATATCCCTATCGAGATCGGCAACGACGGAGCGTTTTGGAATACTTGTCTAGTAACTCGAGTGCCACCTGCCACCGAAACCCCTTCCCCGCTCGAGTGAAGAAACGGAGGTCTCCCTTGCCACAGTCCCGCACTTCCCCAGAGGGCATCACCCAGCAGCTCGCCAAGGCCCTTGCCCACCCGCTGCGCGTTCGCATCCTCAGCTCCCTGCACAAAGGGATCTCGAGCCCGAACCAGCTCGCCCAGGAACTCGGCGAGCCGCTCGGCAACGTCAGCTACCACGTGAAAACGCTGCTCGAGTACGACTGCGTCGAGCTGGTCAAAACCGAGCCCCGGCGCGGTGCCGTCGAGCACTTCTACCGCGCCACCGACCGCGCCTTCCTCAGCGACTCCGACTGGGCCAAGATCCCGGCCTCGGCGCGCAAAGGCATCTCCGGCTCGATCCTCGAGTCGATCGGCCAGAGCGCGACCGACGCGATGGCCGAGGGGACGATCGAGGGCCGCAAGGACTCTCACCTCTCCGACACCCCCCTCCTGCTCGACCAGAAGGGCTGGAAAGACCTGAACAAGGTTCTCGCCGACGCCGTGAAGAAGGCAGCCGAGATCCAGAAGGAAGCCGCCGGCCGCCTCGACGACAAGTCCGACGGCATCACCACCAAGCTGGCGATCATGCACTTCGAGGTCCCGGCAACCCAGAAGCCGAAGGCCAGGGCCAAGGCCAAGAAGTAGCTTCGAGCGACGCCCCCGGGACCCCCGGGGGCGTCGTCTCTTCCTCTCCGCTACCCGTCGATCAAGCGGTAGCCGATGCCCCAGCAGTTGGAGACGAAGCGGCCTTGCTCGGGGTCGAGTTTGCGCCGCAGGCGGGAGGCGTGCGAATCCAGCGTTCGCGTCTTCGCCGGGCCGCGGTAGGCCCAGATCGAGTCGAGCAGCTCTTCCTTGGTGAAGACCCGGGTCGGGTCCGAGGCGAGGACCCGGAGCAGGGCGAACTCCTTCTTCGCGAGCGCCACCTCGCGCTTGCCCACCGTGACGCGCCGTCGCAGGGGGTCGATGACGAGGTCGCCGACGCGGTTGGGCCCGTCCTTGGGATGGGTCCGGCGGCGGAGGACGGCGCCGATGCGGGCGCGCAGCTCGCTGTAGACAAAGGGCTTCGTCAGGTAATCGTCGGCTCCCGAGTCGAGGCCGCGGAGCTTGTCGGTGTCGCCGCTGCGGCCGGTGAGGACGATCACCGGCAGCAGCGGGTCGAAGCGGGAGTCGACCCCGTCCGCCTCGCGGATCTCCCGCAGGACGTCGAGCCCGGAGGCGTCGGGCAGCGCCAGGTCGAGGAGCAGCAGATCGGGGTGGTTGTACCGGCAGAGGCGGAGCGCGTCGGAGGCGCTCGGCGCCGGCATCACGGCGAAGCGGTCGGCGGCGAGGTGCTCGCAGAGCAGGTCGAGGGTTACGTCGTCGTCCTCACAGACGACCAGGCTGGCTATCTCTTCTCGTTGGGGGAGCATGACGACCCAAGTCCTGCTGCCTCCTGTCTCTCCCCCTGCGGCGAGGGAATCTCCAGGACTTTGCGGGCGCCTCGCCTCCAGAGAACCCGCCGCGGCGGCACCCGATGCCGCACGCAGAGGACCCGCCCCTCGCGATCGAGGAAGTAGACGTCCAGCTCGAAGCGCATCCCGAAGGTGTGGACGCTGGCGCAACGCGGGAACAGCAGGCCGGGGCCGGCCTCGGCGCGGCTGCGGAAGGCGAGGCCCCGCAGGCGGGTTCGAAAACCCTTTGCAACGGGGACCCTGGCGAGAAGATGATCCACAGCCCTACGAGCCAGACCGGGACCCCGATCTCCCCCCGCAGACCTCCAGGCCGATGAGCGATCGACCCAAAGTCGCGATTTTCAGCCCCAACCCGATGGTCTCGATCGCGATCGAGTCCTTCAGCGCCGACGGCGGCGACGACATCCACCTCCACCCCGCCGGCCAGGGCGTCTGGGTGGCGCGGATGGCGGCCGAGCTCGGCGCCGACCCGGTCCTCTGCGGGTTCATCGGCGGCGAGGTCGGGTCCGTGCTGCGCCCGTTGCTGGAGGAGATGCCGGTCGAGCTGCGGCTGGTCGAGACGGCCGAGCCGAGCGGCGCCTACATCCACGACCGTCGCAGCGGCGAGCGCGAGCCGATCGCCCAGAGCGCCGCATTCCCCGCCTCGCGCCACGAGGTCGACGACCTCTTCTCGGTCACCGTGGCGGCGGCGCTCGACTGCGACCTCCTCGCCGTCTGCGGCCCCTACCCCGACAACGCGATCCCGCTGGAGATCTACGGCGGCCTCGTCGCCGACGTCAAGGCGAACGGGACGCCGGTGATCGTCGACCTCTCCTCACCGCGCCTCGACAAGGCCTTGGAGGGCGGGCCGGACCTGGTCAAGATCAACGACTGGCAGATCGCCGGCTTCATCTCCGGCCCGGTCGACACCGAGGAGCGGATGCGCGCGGCAATGGAGCAGGTTCGGGAGCAGGGCGCCGAGAGCGTGATCGTCACCCGCGCCGGCGAGCCGGCGCTGGCCCTGCGCGACGGCGCCTTCACCGAGCTGAAACCGCCCAAGTTCGAGAACGGCTCCCGCGAGGGCTGCGGCGACTCGATGATGGGCGCGCTGGCCGCGACGATCGCCGCCGAACGCGAGTGGGAGGACGTCCTGCGCCTCAGCGCCGCCGCTGGCGCGACCAACTTCCTCCGCGCCGGCCTCGGCACCGGCTCCCGAGCCGTGATCGAGGAGCTCGCCCCCCGCGTCCAACTCCGCCCGCTCGACTGATCGTTTCCACCCTTTTCCTCGCCACAGTGAGGACAAATGTGGAAACGACCTAGAGCTGGGGGGCGAAGGGGACCTCTACGGGGTCGCCGTTGACGATCGCGCGCGGGGCGGTCTCGGCGATCCAGTCGAGGTGCGGGGCGAGCACTTCGACCTCGCGCAGGCGCTCGAGCGCCGGGGAGATCCGCACCGGGCGGCCGCCGTGGACCGTGTGGGCGTCGCTGCTGAGCACGTGGACGAGGCCCTTCTCGGCCATCGCCAGCATCCCCGCGGCCATGTTCTCGCGGAGGAAGAAGTCCGCCGTCGCCTGGATCAGCGCTCCCTCGGCCACCAGGGCAGCCATCCGCTCGAACATGTCGGCCGACAGGTGGCGCTCGGGGTGGGCGACGATCGTCCGGTAGCCGCGCTCGGCGAGGTGCCCGACCCGCCGCAGCAGGGTGTCGTCGAGCGGGCCAGGTGCCGGCTCGAGCAGGATCCATCTGCCGTCCCCCAGGGCAACCCGCTGGAGTTCCTCCGCTCCCAGCCCCTCCAGCGCGGTCTCCGCCACCTCGCCGCCCCGGAGGATCCGCACCGCCACCATTTCCCGCTCCAACCGCTCGTTCAGGCCCCGGACCCGCCCCTCCAGCTCCTCGATCCGGACGTCGTGGTCGTGGCGGATGTGGGGGGTCGCGCAGACCGCCTCGATCCCGTCCGCCTCGGCCTGGCGGGCCATCGCGACGCTGTCGTCGGCGTCGCGGGCGCCGTCGTCGATCGCGTCGAGGATGTGGCAGTGGAGGTCGATCACGGCGTCTCCCTCCCGACTCCTACCCAGTTGTGAGGTGAAGAAGTGCAATCTCGCCCCCAAGGTGCAACCGCACGTTCAGCGACCGCCCCGAACAGGCACGTCTCTACGATGATCGGCAAGATCATGGGCCTGCTCGCGCCGGGCTTGCGCGGGTGGACTGGCTTCAACTCATGGAAAAGAAGACGACCCGCAGAGGGAATTACGAGTCTGGCTCCGACTACGTGCTGGAGTACGGCGAGCTCCGCTTCGCTTTCAACGAAGAGGACTTCGGGCAGCGCGTCGAGCAGGCGGCCGTAAAGCTCCGCTTCGTCGACCAGGGACTCAGCGGCGGGGAGCTCGACGACCTCCTCGACCTCGCGGTCAGCGGCGAGATCGCCGAGCCCAGCTCGCGCCTGGGCGAGCACATCAACGAGAACTGGGAGGACCTGGTCGGTCCCTCCAACCGCAGCCTCGTCCACTGGATCCGGCGCCTCGTCTTCCGCGGCGCCTGGCTCGACCAGCGGGTCAAGGAGGGCGAGCTCGACGTCGTCTTCGACGAGCGCACCCAGACCTTCGGCTACGTGCAGCCGGATCGCAGCGACGAGCTGATCGAGCTCTCCAAAGAGCCCTCGTGGCGCCGCATCGCCTACAGGCGCTGAGTCCGCCTAACCGGCGCATCTCTGCGTCCTCGGTCGCTCACGTGCAGAGCACGCTTCGCTCCCTGCGTCCTTGATCTGCTTGGTTAGGCGGACTCAGAGCGCTCTAGAGCTGCAACCACCGTCAGCGAACCGCCACCGGCGGTGCCCTGGGCGCGGCCGGCGTCGAAGAACTCCTTCGCCGCCTCGGCGTCCTCGTAGGCCTCGCCGAGCCGGGTAAGCGAGTCGACCAGCAGGATCACGTCGTCGCCCGCGGCGGCGCGCGATGCGGCCTGGGCGAGGGCGTCGCTGGCGTGCCGCGGCTGGCCGGCGGAGACGATCTCCGCCTGCGGCGCGTCGCGCTTCCAGTCGGCCAGCTCCTCGGGGCTGGGATCGATCAGCAGGGCGACGGGGTCGGGGCCCTTGGAGTCCGCGGCGAGGTCGGCGGCGACACCGCGCAGCAGCGCGGTGCAGCCCTCGCGGGTCTCGGCGAAGACCAGCGCCTGGCGGCCGGCCTCGGGCGGCAGCAGCAGCCCCTGCAGGGTCACCCCCTGCTTGCCGCGACGGCCGAAGCGGCGGCGCCGACGGCGGCGCGGGCGCGGCGGCGCGGCGGCGGAGGGAGTGGGAGCGGCAGGCTGGCTTGCCGGCTCGGGCTCGGCAGGACGCTCGGGCTCTCGAGTCGGCTCGCGCTCGGGAGCCTTCTCGGAACGGTCGCGCCGCTCCGCCCCCTCGCGCGGCTCGCGGCGGCGGCGGCGCTGACGCTCCGGGCGCTCGCTTTTCTCCGAACGCTCGTTCTTCTCCGGGCGCTTTGCCGCATCCCGCTTCGGCGGGGCCTCGGCGGCGTCGCCTCCGTTCCCGCCGGCGAGCCTCTCGACCAGCTCGCTCTTGCTCAGCATCCGGTATTTGGGCACGCCGGCCTCGGCGGCCAGGAGATGCAGATCGGACAGGGGCTTTTTCTCGAGCTCAGCCTTGTTCATCGAGGCGGCACACTATTCAACCCGCCACCCCGAGTGCGGCGGCGGGGTCGGTCCCCTCCTCGGCGGCCACCTCCACCCACGCCTCCGCCTCGCGCGAGCGCTGCCGGCGTCCCCACCCCAGCTCCCCCCCGAGCGCATCGGCGACCGGGCGCACCGCCTTCGGCGTCCGCAGTTGCGGGGCGGCGAGGATTCCCAGCCTGGTGCGGCGCAGGAGGACGTCGGCGACGCTGCGCGCCTGCTCGTGGCGGGCCGCGACGACGACCTCGGCCAGCAGGTCCGGGCGGCCGGGAACGATCGGCCGCGCCAGCTTCGGGTCCTCGCGGGCGATCGCGAGAACTTTGCGGGCGGCGTGCCCGTAGCGGAAGGCGAGCTGTCCGAGCGCCTCCTCCCCCACCCCGTCGGGAGCCTCCAGATCCTCCGGCCGCGCCGTCATCCCCAGCGGGATCTCGTGCGTGTGGCAGGGCGCCTCGCGACCCTCGCGCTCGACCAGCCGGTCGACCGTCTGCTTTGCCATCCGCCGCCAGGTGGTGAGCTTGCCGCCGGTGATCGTCAGCATTCCCGAGGAGGTCTCGTAGAGCTCTGCTTTGCGGGAGATGTCCACCGACTTGCGCGGGTCGCCGGTGGAAATCAGCGGCCGCACCCCGGCGTAGGCGCCGACCAGGTCGGACTCGGCGATCCCGGTGCCGAAGAACCGGTTGACCGCATCGAGCAGGTACTCGACGTCGGCCCCGGCCGGGCGCGGGTGCGTGGTGTCGCCCTCGAAGTCGTTGTCGGTGGTGCCGACCAGGGTGCGGCCGTACCAGGGCAGGGAGAAGATCATCCGGCCTTCCCCGGCCGGGACGATGCAGGCCGCCTCGCCCATCGGCAGCTGCTGCTGGTCGATCAGCAGGTGGGTGCCGCGGCTGGGCGAGATCCGCGGCACGTCCTCCTCCCCCAGCAGCTCCTCGGTCCGGATCCGGTCGGCGAAGACCCCGGTGGCGTTGACGACGTGGTCGGCCCCGACCTCGATCCGCTCGCCCGAGGACCCCTCGACGAAGGCGACCCCTGTGGCGCGCCCGTCGGTCGTGATCACCTCGGTGACCTCGGCCCCGTTCAGCATCACCGCGCCGAAGCGCTCAGCCTCGCCGAGCACGGTGAGGACGAGGCGGACGTCGTCGGTCTGGCAGTCGTAGAAGAGGTAGGCGTCCTTCGGGTCCCGGGGGGCGAGCGCCGGCACCAGGTCGAGCACCTCGTCGCGATCGATCGTCCGGTGGCGGTCCGGCGACCAGTAGTAGTCCTCCTCCTCCTGGGCGGAGCGACGCTCGCGGCGGCTGCGGCCGGCGCGGGTGGTCGCCATCACGTCGTACATGTTCAGCCCGAGGCCGAGCTTGCGATCGCGGCGCTCCTCGCCGAGTGCGGCGACCAGGAACGGCGTCGGGTAGACGAGGTGCGGCGCCAGGCGGACCATCAGCTGGCGCTCGAGCAGCGCCTCGCGGACGAGGCCGAGGTCGAAGTTCTGCAGATAGCGGAGGCCGCCGTGGACCATCTTCGAGGAGCGGCTGGAGGTGCCGAGGGCATAGTCGCCACGCTCCAGGAGCGCCACCGAGTAGCCGCGCGAAGCGGCGTCGAGGGCGACCCCGGCGCCGGTGATGCCGCCGCCGATGACGACGACCTCGAACCGCTGGCCGGCGATCTCCTCGATGGCGCGGGCGCGGGTCAGCATCAGCCGAGGCAGGTTTTCGGGTGGATGGTCATTCAGTCGAGGTAGGTGGTCGTGCGGTCGGCGCCCGGTCGCTCGGGAGGCTCCTTCTCCTGGCGCGGGTGGCCGAGGTGGAGCAGGCCGACGAAGCGCTCCTGCGCCGGCAGGCAGACGGCGGCGCGGCCCTCGTCGCTGCGGAGGATGCCGGGGGTGCGCCAGTAGCCGGCGAGGCCGCGGGCGTGGGCGGCGAGGAGGACGATGTAGGAGGCGGAGGCGGTCGCGTGCAGGTCCTCTTCCTCTTCGACCCGATCGCCGCCGAGGACGCAGGAGACGACGATCAGGGTCGGAGCGCGGTCGAGCTTGGCGGCCCCCTCCGGGCCGGCGACCTCCTTCAGGCGACGCAGCGTCTCCGGCCCGATCACCCGGAACCGCCACGGCACAGTTAGGTTGTGGTTCGGGGCCCAGCTGGCCAGCTCGAGCAGCTCGTCGATCTGATCGCGCGGCAGCGGCTGCGGCGCAAACGCCTTGTGGGTGCGGCGGGTGCGGATCGCGGTCTCGACGTCCATCGGTCGAGGGTATCGAGGGGGCCTAGAAGAGGATCGCGTTAGAGACGATGAGTCCAGCGAGGCCGACGAAGCCGCTGACCATGATCGTGCTCTGCCGTTCCATCGCTCTTCTCAGCTCCCGAACGTCGGCTTCCACTCGGTCGAAGCGTTTATCGACCTGCTCGAAACGTTTGTCGATTCGAGTGAATTCGGCATCGATCTGCTTGAGCCGTTCGTCGACCCGGTCGAACCGTTCGTCGACCCGGTCGAACCGCTCGTCGAACCCGCTCGAACCGCTCGTCGACCCGCTTCTCGAAGTGGACGAGGCGTTCGTCGGTCCAGCTCTGCCTGGGCATCATCACCGCCATGAGCCTATCGTAACCTTCTGTCTTCACGAAACAAGGCCCGAAAGTGCCGATTCGGCACCATCCTGGCGACGAAAGCGTGAATCAGAGCCCGTAGCGCCAGCGCATCCACCCGGCGCGACCGGCGAGGCCGGCGCCGAAGAGGACGCAGCCGGCGAGGAGGCCGAGGAGCACGGCGCCGGCGGTGCTGCTGCCGGAGTCGCCCGTGGTCTCGGAGGTCGGTTCGCCGGTGGCCTGGGGGGCCGAGTCGCCGGGCAAGACACTGCCGAGGTTGCCGAGGTCTTCCTCGGGCGTGGAGCCGGCGGTGGGCGGAATTTCGGTAACGGCTCCAGCGCCTCCGCCCTTCTTGCCGGACGGCGCCGAGTCGCCCTGCAGGGCTTTCCCGGCCTTGCCTTCGAAGGTGTCCTTCAGGGCGGGCGGCAGAGCTTCGGCGAGGGACGAGGGTGGGACGCCGCGCAGGGGCGGGGAGGCGCCGCCGGTCTTCGGCGTGGGGGCGGCCTTCTTGGCCGCCTTCTTCGGCTTCGGCGCCCGCGGCGGCGCGACGATCGGGAGGTGGTGCGAGGTCAGCGGGATGAGGACGTCGGCCGTGACCCAGATCGGCGTCGCCTCCAGGTTCGGTTCCTTGAGGAAGTAGCCGGCATCGGTCTGCAGGTCCAGCAGGTAAGAGTAGGAGCTCCTGCCCTTGCCGAAGGTCGCCGGGTCCTCGCCGGCCGCCAGCAGCCCGGCCGCGGTCCAAGCGGTCGCCTGTGCGTTGGCGCCGAGATTGCCGCCCGGTGCGAAGCCTCCGTTCTGCCGCTTCGCCTTGCGCAGGTAGCCGAGCGCGCGGTTGGCGGCCTCGGATCCCGGCGTGAGCACCTGCAGCACGGCGCCGGTGATCTCCGCCGTGCTGGGGCTCTTCGGTTCGTTCCCCCAGCCGCCGTCCTTGCCCTGGACCGAGCGCAGCCAGGCAACCGTGGGCGCGGTGGCGTCGTTGGCGCCGGCTGCCCGCAGGGCGAGCACCGCGTAGGTGCTCGTCCCCGGCCAGCCCTGGTAGGAGCCGTTCTGGGCGCGGCGCGAGACGAGGCCGTCGATGAGGTTCCTCCCCGCGAAGCTGCGCGGGTCGACACCGGCGGCGGCGAGGGCGAGGATCGTCCGGGCTTCATCGCCGGCGTCGGAGATTTCGTCGATGTGGGAGCGGAGGTAGTCGACCGGCGTCTTGCCGCCGCTGGCGATGTCGAGTGGGTTGCGCCCGGTCGCGGCCAGCGCCAGCATTGCCCAAGAGGTCATTTCCGCCCCGGCCTCCTGACCCGGCGTGGCCGGGAAGCCGCCGCTCGGGCGCTGCTGGGCCTGCAGCCAGTTGGCGGCGCGGGTGATGGGATCCTCGGCTCGAGCCGGCGAGGGCAGCAGCGCGGCCAGGGCGAGGACGAGGAGGGCGGCGATCCCGCCACCGCGCAGCGCGCCTCCGAGCCGGCCGCGGGCGCCGGGCAGCGCCGGCGCACGGCCGCCGCGCCGCCATTCGAAGCGCTCGCGGAAGCGGGTCAGCATCCTCACCATCGCCGGCCCGGCGAGGAGCGCCAGCACCACGTTGCCGGCGACGTGGGCGATTTCGAACGGGATCGCCCGTGCCTCGAGCACGAGGAAGTGCCGCAACGATAGGTCCCCACCGTACGTCGCCATTAGCGAGAAGTTCAGCAGAGCGCCGTACAAAATGCCAGCAAACCCGCAGGTTGCCGCGAGGGCGAAGCGGCCCGCGTTGCGGATCCCGAGGGCAAGCAGGGCGCCGAGGATGCCGCACAGCCCCCATCCCGCCATCTGCCAGGGCGTCCAGGGCCCCTGCCCGAACCAGAAGTTGGAGACCAGCGCGGCAAGCGCGCCGACGGCAAAACCGGGGGCGCCGCCCAGGGCGTAGCCGGCGAAGATGACGATGTCGGTCGTCGGCTTGACGTTGGGAAACGCGGCGAAGGCGATGCGGCCGGCGATCGCCAGGGCCGCCAGAGCGGCGACGAGGGCCACGACCTGCGCCGGGGGGCGCGAGCGCTCGTACCAGGCGAAGCCGGCGACGATCACCGCGCCCACGATCAGGAAGCTGGCGACCTCCCAGGTCACGAGCGCTCCCCCTCGCCCAGTGCGGCGGCACCCTGCTCGGGGGTGACGACGCCGGGAAGGTCGAGTACCCGGGCCACCTCGGTGGCGAAGTACCAGCCGCCGGAGAGGATCTCGGCCATCGGACCGTCGGCGATCGCGGCGCCGTCGCCGAGCAGGACGACGCGGTCGGCGAAGCGCGAGGCGAACTCGACGTCGTGGGTCGCGACCAGGACCGCGGCGCCGCGCCCGGCGAGGTCGCCGATCAGGCGCACGAGCTCGTCCTTTCGCGCGTGGTCCATCCCCCGGGTCGGCTCGTCGAGGGCGACGACGCCGGGCAGCAGCTCGCCCTCCATGCGTCCCGCCAGGGCGATGGCGAGCGCAAGCCGCTGCCGCTCCCCGCCGGAGAGGTCGCGCGGATCGGCATCGACCTCGTCCTCGAGGCCGACGATCCGGAGCGCAGACAACCCCTCGTCACCCGGCAGCTCGTCCCCGACCCGCTCGCGGACCAGGTAGTCGCCCGGGTTCTGGGTGAGGAGCGCAATTGAGTCGACTTCGATCTTTCCGGCGACGGGTTGGTGCAACTCCGCCGCCGCGCGCAGCAGCGTGCTCTTGCCGGCCCCGTTGCGCCCCATCAGAGCGACGCGTTCGCCACGCCGGATCGTCAGCTCGACTCCTTTGAGCACATCGCGGGTGTCTTCTCCCCGGTCCAACTCAACCCACAGGTTCTTCGTCTCGAGAACCGTCTCCGAGGGAGAGAGGTCGGACCCCCTCCGAACGGCTTGTACTTCTCGGTCGTGCGGCTCTCGGGAGGCCGCAACCGCCCCACCCGAGCAAGTTGAGTGAGGAGGGGGTCCGACCTCCCTCACACGAAGCGTCTGCCTCGCATCTCGGACGCCGACCGGAAGCGGGTCGATGCCGGCGAGGGAGAAGAGACGGGCGGCAGGAGTCTCCAGAGCCGGGTCGGCGGCGCTGGCCCAAGCGAGAAAGTCGGCGGGGGCACCGTCGAAGGCGACGGTCCCGGACTGCATCGCCAGGACGCGGTCGGCGGCGGCGAGGCAGCGCTCGAGGCGGTGTTCCGCGAGCAGGACGGCCACCCCCCACTCCTCGTTGAGGCGCCGCAGCAGCCAGATCAGCTCGTCGCCGGCGACGGGGTCGAGCTGGGACGTCGGCTCGTCGAGGAGGATCAGGCGCGGGCGGGTGACCAGGGCCGCGGCGAGGGCCACGCGCTGCAGCTCGCCGCCGGAGAGGGTGTCGACGGTGCGGTCGAGCAGGTGCGGGATCGCCAGGGCGAGGGCCACCTCCTCGACGGCGCGGGCGCGGTCGGCGGGCTGGTCGCCGCGCATCTCCAGCGGCAGCTCGATCTCCGCCGCGACCGTGGTCGAGACCACCTGCGTCTCCGGGTCCTGCGCCAGGTAGCCGACGGCCGCGGCGAGCTCTCCCGGCCCGGCGGCGATCGCGTCGAGGTCGGCGACGCGGACCTCGCCCTCGATCTCGCCGCCGTGGAAGTGCGGCACCAGGCCGCAGGCCGCTTTCAGGAGCGTCGACTTGCCCGAGGCCGAGCGTCCGGCGAGCAGGACGAACTCCCCCGGCGCGATCTCGAGCGAGACGTCGGTGAGCGCCGGCCGCGCCGCGTGCGGATAGGCGTAGCCGAGCCCGCGCACCGCGAGCGCCGGCGCCACCCCTCGCCTGATCGCCAGCTCAGACACGAGCCACCTCCGCGTGTCGACTTTGTCTCCCTATGCGAGACAAAGTCGACACGTCCCAGCGTCGCAAGGGCGCGAGGCCGCTGATGACCACCAGGGCGCCGAGCGCGAGGGTCGCGGGGCCGAGGCCGATCTCTACCGAGGGGTACGTGTTGAAGTCGTCGGCGCCGAGGGCCTTGCCGGCGATCGCGGCGGCGAGGACCACCGCGGCGACAGCGTAGAAACGGCGGTCGTAGCGGGAGCCGGAGCGGTGGGCACGGGCGGGCGGGGCGTCGAGGCTGTAGCCGCGCAGCTCGAGCGTGGCGGCGACGTCGACGGCGCGGTCGAGCGAGCCGGCGAGGAGGCGGCGGCCGAGCGGCGCCTTGCCGACCGCGGCGGCGCCAGGGCCGCGCAGCCGGGCCGCGTCGCGCAGCCGGGCGGCGTCCGAGGCCGCGACCGGGACGAGGCGGGAGACGAGGGTCGCGGTCAGGGCCGAGCGCCCCGCCAGCGGCCGCAGCGCCCGCAGCACCCGGTCGGGGTCGACGCAGGCGGAGTAGACGGCGGCGGCGATCATCGCCACCGCGGCGCGCAGGCCGCCGGAGAGGCCGGCGACGATCGCCTCGAAGGTGACGTCGACCTTGCCCAGCAGCGGCCAGTCGCCGAGCCGCGCCACCACCGTCTCACCGCGGCTGACGACGAGGGCGTTGACGACGACGATCAGCAGCGCCAGCGCGAACCCCATCTTCAGCGCAACCCGGACGGCGCGGCGGGCGCCGGCCAGCAGCCCCGCCAGGACCGCCGCGACACCCGCCGCGACGAGGACCAGCGGGTTCGAATAGAGAAAGGCGACGGCGACTATCGCGCCGAGGTAGGCGACCGCGGCGCCGGGCGAAGCGAGCTGCAGCGGCCGTGGCCGCGGCTGGTAGGCGAAGGGCGATTTCACCGCTCCTCCAGCGGCAGCGGCGTCGTCTCGCCGTCCACGATCGCCACCGCGTAATGCTCGCGCAGGTGCTCCGTGTCCAGCCCCTGGGCGGCCGCCCGCACCGCCGCGGTCGTCCCGCCCGTCACGACCCAGACCGGCAGGCCGCCGTAGCGGCTGGTCGCGGCTACGAGCCCGGCGTCGGGACCGAGGTCGCGCCCCACCTTGCCCGCTTCATCCAGCGCCAGCAGCTCGTAAGCACGATCGGCGTTCGTCCTTTGTCGTCCTATAGCCGACAAAGGACGAACGCCGATTTGGAAGTCTGCAAATACGCCGCTTTCGGCAGGGCCCGCTTCGATCAGCGCCGCGGCTGGGTCCCTCTTCAACTGCGCCCAGGGACCGACGAGGACGCGGATCGCCTTGCCGGGATCGCCAACCGCGACCTCCGCTCCTTCGCGCTCCAGCGCCGCCCGCACGGTTTCGCAATTCCGTGGTTCCTTTCGGTCGCCGGACGTCCGTAAGGAACCACGCGATTCGCGGCACTCGACGACCGCCGGGTACCGCTCGCCGCCGATCCCGTTGCTGAACGGGGCCGGCCAGGACCCGACCACGGCCGGGATATGGTTCGTCACCGCCCAGTCGTGGTAGTCCCACCAGACGCGCTCGCCGCCCTCGACGTCGTACTCGGCCGCGCCGATCTCCGCTTCGACGCCGTCGACGTAGAAGAACCAGTCGTAGGGATCGCCGCCGCGCGACCCCTCGGCGACGCCGTCGATCGCGTGGACGAAACCGCCGCCGTACCGAGTCTCGATCTCGACCTCGCCTTCGAGGACCCGCATCACGGTGTCGGACTCCTTCGCCCCGGCGCTCGTCTCGAGCACCGGCACGGCGCCGAATTCCCGCGTCACCGTCAGGCCCACGTCGCCGACGTCGGCGCCGGCTCCGAGGCCGCAGCCGGCGGTCGCGAGCGCCGCGCAGAGCAGCGCGCCCACGACCGCCGTGCCGCGGCGTCGTCTCACTTAGGGCACTTGCCCCCGACGCAGACCGCCACCCGGGCCGAGGGAATCTCCCCCGTCGCGCGGGCGGTCAGCTTCGCCGGCTTGGCCAGCGTCACCGTGGTGCGCCCGTCGGCGCCGGTCGGCTCGACCGCACCGGTCACCTTCGCGCCGGCCTGCGGAGCCCGCTTGCCTTTTTCGTCGTAGGCCCAGACGCGGACCGTGAACGAGCTGCCGGCCTTGGCCGTCTCCGGCGCGGTCAGCACCAGCTCGTCCGGGTACGGGAACGAGGGCGCGAGGGTCCACAGCACTTCGTCGCCGGTCTTGATCTTCGCCGCGTCGCCGCCGACTTCCAGCGACTCGTGGTTGATCTTCAGGTACCAGGACGCTTTGCCCTTGGCGACGCTCGACCCGATCCCGCACAGGGCGAGCCCGAAATCGAAGCTGTCGCTGATCAGCAGCGGCCGCAGCGCCGGGATCGTCTTCGCGCCGCTGGCGAGCAGGCCCATCGCCGTGTTCGCCTTCAGCTGCGCGTCGTCGCCGCTGCCGCCGGTTCCCGGCCCGAAGCAGGTCGCCTTGGGGCTGGTCGCGACGGAGACGTTCGCACTCGCCACCGTCTTTTCGGCGAGCACCTTGCCGCCGGCGCCGACCACGCGCAGGTCAGCCACCGGGCCCTTGGCCGATGCGACCGCGGTGAAGGCGAACGTCAGGGACAGAGCCAGCGCGCAGACGGCCGCCAGCCGGAACGGGATGATTCTTGGCATTTACGCCACCCTTTCCTCGAGGGTTGAATTGGCAGGCCGGGGACAGGTCTCCTGGCTTCCGGGATCAGGGAGGACGCGCCTTCCCGGGGACGAGGTGTCGCCCCCAGTGGCTGACGCGGATGCGCCTGCGAACTCCTCCACCCGGTCACAGTGGCGGGACCACGCCGGACTTTCACCGGACTTCCCTTGACCACCGACCGATATGTACGCAGCGAGTCTATCCCGCCGCGCCGGGTCAGGCTCGAACGGGGATCCGCTCCGCGTACATCCGCCAGAAGAAGATCCCCGCTCCGCCGGTTCCGGCGAGGACCGACAGCGACGGGAGGATCAGGGCGATGGGACCGCTGACGAGGCCGACGGTCAGTGTAAAGACGGCCATCCCCGCCACCGCGACGAGGACGCCGAGCACGGCGACGAAGCCCTTCCGCAGCCAGCCGAAGCTCCTGCGTTCCTCCTGCGCCATCCGCAGTTCCTCGCGCAGGTGCTCGAACTCGATCTCGTCGGGGGTCCGCAGGTCGGAGGCATTCGCGGGGACGTCCTCCGCGGCCCCGCTCGGCGCGCCCCGGAAACTGTGCTCGCCTCTAATGTGCAAAAACTCCTGACCGTGCATATATGCCTTTTCGCCCCGGTTTGCGGGACTTTCCTCCCCATCGCGAGCCCGCAGGGCCTCCCGAGCCCCGCCGGATGAAGGTAGACGGCCGCCGAGAGTCTTGTCAAGGAACAGCGTCGTTTTTCGAGTTCCGCGGGCGCGCCCTGTGGAGGAGCGTCGCGGCTGCGGGAAAGGCTGCGGCGGCGGGTCAGGACCGCGGGGGTGCCGGCGAAACCGCAGGGAACGCCGCGACCCCGACGACGACGCTGCGGGCGTCCTCCGCCGCGCGCCGCCTGCTCGCCTCGGCCGCCTCGCTAATCCGCGCGTTGAACTCCTCCCCGGCCGCCCGGATCTCCTGCCAGGCAAGCGCGTCGACCTGGGCCAGGGACCAGTCCCAGCTGCTCCCGTCCAGGGCCACGAAGGCATCGGCGTCCATCGCCGAGACGGCGACGATCAGGCACTCCTCGAAGGACATCCGCCGCGAGGACGGCTGGGGAGCGCCGTGATCGCCCGAATCGGCGCCGCTCAGGGCGTGGAACTTGAGCCGGTAGAACTTCTCGATCGCCCCGCGGCGGGGAACGGTGTCGACGAGCTCGACGATGTCGCATTCCTTGGCCAGCACCTGGCTCAGGTGGTAGGAGACGATGCTCAGCTCCATCTCGATCTTCTGGGAGATGGTGGTGGCGCTGCCGGTGCCGTCGACCAGGGCGCGCAGGATCCGGCGCCGGACGGGGTGGTTCAGCGCCCGCAGGACGCGGTCGAGTGGAGCGCTGTGCGGCAGCGCCTCCTGACCGGACTTCGCCACGGCGGAGACGGTCAATGCCCCTCCCCTGCCGCGCGGCGGCGCCAGCCCAGGAGGCGGACGCTGTGGGTCGGACGCGGGATCCGGAACATTGCCATCAGACCAGGCGAGTCGCCGTCCGGAGTCCGGTGCCGGTGGTTCTGGTCGATGTGTCGAGTCGCGCGCAGGATCAGCTGGACCTGGTCGCTGCCCGAGATCAGAGACGCGAGCACCTGCTCCCGCCCTCCCGGCACGGGCCGGGAGCCCTCGACCCCGACGCATTCGGAGTCCGTCAGGACCTGGGCGTGGTAGGCGACTTCGCTGCGCCGCAGCGGCGCCAGGTCGCCGAGGATCTCGGTGACGCTGCGCGAGCGCTCCTCGTGCAGGACCCGGAGGATGTCGCGGCGGGTCGGGTGGTTGAGAGCGTCCTGGAGGCCGATCTCGAGGCTGGCGAGCAGGTCCGCGGCGAGACGTCCGTCGTCCGCTGTCAGACCCCCATCGCGCATCGTCCCTCCTCCGCCGTTTGCCCTAGACCCCACGACCAATTAGCGATCGTTGGGCCAGCCTAGGCGGAGGAGGAAACGGTTACGAAGGCAAAACCCGGCAGTAATCCGTCAGGGCCGGGAAATCCTCACTTGTGGCGGCAGAGGTAGATGGACTTGGTGTGGAGGTTTTCGTCGACCCCCGGGCTCAGCACCCCTTCCAGCTCGCCGAACACCGAGACGCAGCGTAGCCCGGAAGCGTCGAGGGCCGCAAGCATCTCCAGCTCGCCGAAATGGCGCTGGCGATGGACGTGTGTCACGGCGGCGTCCCCCGAGGAGTCGAACCGCGCCTCGGCGAACATCCCGGGCGCGATCTCCGCCGCGGTCTGCTGCCCACTCCAGACCAGGCGCCTGCCGTCCCCCTCGACCACGATCTCGCGGCTGAAGAAATTACGGTAGGTGACCAGCGTGTTGACGTCGAAGAGGGCGATCCCGTCCGGCGCGAGGTTGCGCCGCATCCCGTCGAAGGTCGCCTCGAGTTCCTCGGTCGAGAGCAGGTAGTTGAGCGGATCGTTGATCGCCCAAATCAGGTCGAACTCGCCGAGGTCGGGCAGCTCCCGCATGTCTGCCTCGAGCAGCTCTACCCGATCGCCCACCTTCTCGCGAGCGAGGGCGAGCATCGCCGGTGAGATGTCGCAGCCGGTGACGGTCCAGCCGCGATCCAACATCGGGATCGAACTCAACCCCGTCCCACATGCGACGTCCAGCAGGCGTTTCCCCCCCATGCCAGCCGCTTCTGCCTTGCCCAGCAACCGTCCAGTCCACTGCTCGTACAGGTAGCCGCTGTTGAACTCGTCGTAGACGGGAGCGAACGCGTCATACGTCTCCCTGACCGTGTCCCCTGCACTCCACTGTTTCTGCATCTCATCCTCCGTCAAGTGACCGTACTAGTAAGGAACGCGTCGTTCCTTGATTGCGAACAGTTACGGCCCCCCTCTGAGCAAACAAAGGGGGGCCGACTGCATCAGCCCGCCTTCGTCGTGCTGACCGCAGGCAAAGTTGCCGTAGTGACCTCGACCTTCATGCTTCACCCCCCTTCACCAAACTCAGATGTTGGTGAGAGTGGTTTACCGCTGGCAGAAGCCGGCAGCACCCCCGGAGAAGGCACTTTGGGGAAAAAACAAAAAGACTGTGTAAAGCATTAGTGTTCTCTCTCGCACTCAGCGTCTACTGAGGTAATTCGAATGCCTGCTTCGGTCAAAAGCGATGCACCAGCTCCCTGGGGAATCAGCGCCAGGATGGCGCGGGCGCTGGCGGACAGCTGGCGGGTCCGGATCCTGGCCGAGCTGAGCGTGCGGTCGATGAGCCCCTCCCGCTTCGCCGACGAGGTCGGCGGCGAGCTGACCCACATCTCCCGCTGCTTCCGGCAGCTCGCCGAGTGGGGCTACATCGAGATCGTCGAGGAGCGGCCGGGCCGCCGCTCGGGGGCCGCGATCGAACACGTCTACCGCGGTATACAGCGTGCCCACTTCGACGTCGCGAGCTGGCGGGCGCTGCCGCGCGAGGGCCGCAACGCGGTTTCCCACGCGGCGGTGAGCTCTTACTTCGCCCGCGTCAGCGAGGCCGTCCACGCGGGCACCTTCGACGAAGAGATCGACCGGCACCTCTCCTGGGACAGCCTCGCCCTGGACGAGGACGCCTGGCGCCAGCTAGGGCGCCGGCTCGACGAGGTGCTCGACTGGCTTCCGGAGCTGTCGGTGGAAGCCTCCGGACGCCTGCCCGACTCCGGCGAAGAGCCGATCCCGACGATCGTCGGTCTGTCGGCGTTCCGCTCGCCGCAGTCGCCGGTGACGATGCTGCAGGCATCCCGCTTTCACGAGGAACCGCCCCTGCCGAGCAACGACGAGATCGACTTCGCCTTCGGGCCGGCGATGGCCAAGGCGCTGTCCAACAACTGGCGCTGCCGCATCCTGATGGAGCTGACCCACCGACCAGTGAGCCCGTCGCAGTTCGTCGAGGAAGTCGGCGGCTCGATGACCCACATCTCCCGCTGCTTCAGGGAACTCGCCGAGCTCGGGCTCGTCGAGGTCTTCGAAGAGCGGCCGGGCGGCCGGCGCGGCGGTGGGGTCGAACGGATCTACCGCTGCCTTCGGCGCCCCTACTTCGACGCGAAGACGTGGGAGACGCTGCCGCGGCTGGTGCGGGAAGAAATGTCGCAGTCCTTCCTCGGCTCCTACGTCGACCGGGTCGTCGAAGCGATGGCGGCCGACACCTTCGATGCCGACGAGGGCCGCCATTTTTCATGGAAGCCGGTGCTGCTCGACCGCATCGCCTGGCGCGAAGTCGGCGAGCGACTCGACGAGATCCTCACCGACCTGCCCGAGCTCGAGCGGGAGTCGGTCGCGCGGGCGGCCGACCTCGAGGACCTGATCCCGACGATCGTCGGGCTCGCCTCATTCCGTTCCTCGGCCGGCTGAGGCGGATCGGACGTTTGCCGACTGAGGGCGCGGACATCCGTCCAGCCGCTGGTTTTCACGCTTAGGGTGCCGCCACTCTGAGCGCCCCTGTCATTCAGGGCGTCTCTTTTAATCACGGATCGAAAGGGAGTTCGATGGGCAAGGGACTTCGCCGGCAGGCGCCGGCGCTGGTGGTGGCGGGGCTGGCGCTGGTGGTGGCGCTGAGCGGAACGGTGTACGCGGCGGGAAAGATCAGCGGCCGGACGATCAAGGTCAAGAGCCTGCCCGGGAACCGGCTGGCGCCGGCCTCGGTGCCGGGGAACCGGTTGAAGGCGGGGGCGATCAGGGGCAGCCAGCTGGCGCCCGGGTCGATCACCGGGATCCAGATCGACGCCTCGACCCTGGGCCAGGTCCCCTCCGCCATCCACGCCGAGACCGCCGAGTCGGCCCACGACGCGGAGACGGCGCTGAACGCGGCCAACGCCGAGAACGCGCGGACCGTCAACGGCTACGAAGCCGGCTGCAAGGCGGGGACCCGCGGCTTCGCCGGCGCCTGCTGGCAGCTCGCCGCCGGTGACTCCGCCCTCGCCGCACCCGCGGCCGCGGCGGCCTGCGCCGCCCAGGGCGGCGAGCTCCCGGAGGCGCTCTCGCTGGTTGCCTTCTCGCAGCAGCCGGGGGTTGCGCTGGCGGCGGGGGACGAGTGGAGCGGGGACATCCTTAGCTTCACGAGTCTGAATGCCTACAGCGTGGGAACCGTCTCCGCGAGCGCCGAAGTCGGCAGCGCCCTCTCCACCGCCACGAAGAAATTCCGCTGCGTCCTCCCGCTCGTCGGCTGACGCCGGATGGCCCCGATCCGGGCCGGCTAGGTGTAGTTCCTAAGCACGTTGTTCATCCGGACCTCCTTGGAGGCTGGCGGTGTCGAAGCCCCAGCAACAAGGAGGAACCGGATGAAGCTCCACGCTAACGCGCCCCTCGGCCCGAAGGGCA